>Ga0209464_10000004_pt1 | contig 483822 bp, 446 predicted proteins | sample DOMMetBare1Fresh_2_FD_187473 | JGI IMG/M metagenome (GOLD analysis project Ga0209464, IMG submission 187473) | Wetland sediment microbial communities from St. Louis River estuary, USA, under dissolved organic matter induced mercury methylation -... | ecosystem: Environmental > Aquatic >...
AGTAAGCATCCCCCGGCCGAGCCGGGGGCTTTCAAAATCGTGAACCGCTCGAAGCGGTGTGTTCAAAAGATCATCTGACCACCTGTGGTGGTCATCCTTCGGTAAAAAATGTTAGTTGGTCCAAACGCTTGTCTTCGTCGTCCTGGTTCCTGATGTAATTGGCAATCGTTTCCTCGTCAGCACCTACGGTTGATACAAAGTATCCGCGTGCCCAAAAATGCATACCGGTATAGTTTTTCTTCTGGCCAAGGTACATTCGGGCAATATGGATTGCGCTCTTGCCCTTGATGAAACCGATCACCTGTGCAACGGAATATTTCGGTGGGATCGATATCAATATGTGAATATGATCGGGCTGCAGGTGCCCTTCCAATATCTTGCACTCTTTCTGTCTTGCAAGACTGTGAAGCAGTTCAGCAAGATATTGCCGGATTCGCCCAAACAACACCTTGCGGCGACATTTGGGGACCCATACAATATGATACTTGCAATCCCATTTCGTGTGACATAAACTTTGTGCGTCGTCCATTGAAGCCTCCTTTTCGTGTACTTTGAGCGGTTCACGTTAGGGAGGCTTCTACATATTTCAGGAACTGTCAAACCTTTGGGGTCCCCCGGCAGAGCCGGGGGATTACTCAGAGGAATTTAAGCGGAAGCCGCATCCCAATTTTAAAGCACAAAGGACAGGATTTCGACTCTGGCCTTTCTCCTGTATGAAGCCGGACGATGCGCCAGTGAACTGGCGTTTGCCAGTTGCGGTGGCTAGATGGATGGAGTATATAAGCGGGGTTCAGTAGTTATCCCGGAGCCCTATGAAAACCGAGAAGCAGACCAGACAAGAACTCATCGATAAGCGGCTTGCACTGGCCGGATGGAACGTCCGCAATCCGTCTCAGGTCACGAAAGAGCTGGACATCGATCTGTCTGCCACGGGACGTGAAAAAGTTTCTGAATCAGTATCCCCCACTGTTTCGCCGACTATGCTCTGTTCTGGCACGAAAACCCAATTTACCGGGAGGCTGGTAGCATGACAGCTGGAGCATGGGCAGTTGATGGGCTGGCGGTTGGCAGCGCCAATATGCGGAGAGCAATATGACGGCTGATCGAACAACAGAATACCTCCACGGGCTCCTGCGGGAATTGTGCGCCCTGCCCAAAGAGACGGAGTGGCTTGAATTCAAGGAGAATAATGACGATCCGCAGCAAATCGGCGAATACATCTCGGCGTTGAGCAATTCCGCCGCGTTATGCGGCAAGGTAACCGCATACCTGGTCTGGGGCGTTACTAACGAGACACACGAGATTGTTGGCACAAAGTTCAAACCTGCTACGGTCAAAGTTGGAAACGAAGAATTGGAAAGCTGGCTGCTGCGCCTTCTTTCGCCGCGGATACATTTTCACTTTCATGCGATTGAGATACATGCCGTTCCGATTGTGATCCTCGAAATAGTCAGGGCATCCAGCAAACCGGTTCAATTCCAGGGGCAGGAATTCATCCGGGTCGGCTCCTACAAGAAAAAACTCAAAGACTACCCGGAAAAAGAGCGTGAACTATGGCGCATCTTTGACCAGGTACCGTTTGAAGATCTTCTTGCGGCCGAACATGTATCCAGTGAAGATGTTCTGAAACGGCTTGATTATCCGGCCTTCTTCGATCTTATCGGACTTGACTTGCCGGAAGGCCGTGACGGTATTCTGCAACGCCTTGCAGATGAGTCACTGATTTTGCCATGCGATGCAGGCGGCTGGAATATCACCAATTTAGGGGCAATCCTGTGTGCAAAGCGGCTGGACGACTTCAAACATCTGAAACGCAAGGCGGTGCGGGTCATTGTGTATAAAGGCCAAAGCAGGGTTGAAACCCAGCACGAGCAGATCGGAGCAAAGGGATACGCGAACGGGTTTGAAGGACTGATCGGATTTATCAAGAACCTTCTACCGACCAACGAAGTCATCGGACAGGCCTTGCGTAAAGCAGTGCCCATGTATCCCGAACTGGCGGTTCGTGAACTTGTGGCTAATGCCATCATTCATCAGGATCTGTTTATTCGTGGTGCAGGTCCCATGATCGAGATCTTTCCTGATCGCATGGAAATTACCAATCCCGGCATACCACTAGTAAAAACCGAACGCTTCCTGGATAGCCCCCCCAAATCCCGCAATGAGGCATTGGCATCGTTCATGCGCCGCGTCGGCATCTGCGAAGAGCGCGGCAGCGGCGTTGATAAGGTAGTTTTCCAATCAGAGTTTTACCAGCTGCCAGCCCCGCTTTTCGAAGTAATCGAAGATCACACCAGGGCGACCCTTTTCAGCTATCGCCCCTATGCCGAGATGGACAGGCCGGAACGAAGCAGGGCCTGTTACCTCCACGCATGTCTGAAACGTGTCAACCGAGATTTCATGACCAATTCATCGCTTCGTGAACGTTTTGGCATCGATGCCGCCAATCGTGCCATGGTCTCCCGTATCATTCGTGACACCCTGGCGGAAGGCCTGATCAAGCCGGCCGACCCGGAAAACGATTCCAGACGGCACGCCAGGTATCTGCCATTCTGGGCCTGAATCTTATTTGACCGTTATTTGACTGGAAGAGTGAACATGTCCGGCCATCACGACAGCAAATTTACTAAAACATGTTTTATTGCAGTTGGTTAGATTTGGCTATCTGCTATTTTTCTATTTGACCGTTATTTGATCGCAGATGAAATCTGCCGCAATCGTGCAACAATCCCCCGCTGGAAAGGATTAGTAGTGCTCTCCAAAACTCTTCGCTCGAAAATAGACTCTCTGTGAGACAAATTCTGGTCCGACGGCATCGCCAACCCGCTGATCGCCATGGGACAGTATCAGCTATCTGCCCTTCATGCGTCGTTTGAACGAGGTTGCCCACAAACGCCAGGAAGATGCCGTATGGCTCGACCCAAAATATGTCTTCATTTTCGATGGGCACGAGGAGTACCGTTGGAGCTATTTTCGCCACCTATCCGATGAGGAGATACTCCCGCACCTCCGTAACAAGGTCTTTCCCTTTCTCAAACCAGCGTTTTCCGAACTGGTGTATTAGATCGGCGCTGCTGGGACTGCAACAGTGGGATTTATTCAAAATTGAGGAGATCATAAACGCTCATGAAACACCTGATCCTCGGCACCGCCGGACATATTGACCACGGCAAGACCTCACTGGTCAAGGCCCTGACCGGCATCGATACCGACCGACTCAAGGAAGAAAAGGCCCGCGGCATCACCATCGAACTGGGCTTTGCCCACCTGGAACTGCCCGACGGGACCTGCTTCGGGATCGTGGATGTGCCGGGACACGAACGCTTCGTGCGCGCCATGGTAGCCGGTGTAGGGGGCATGGACCTGGTCATGCTGGTGATCGCCGCCGATGAGGGCATCATGCCCCAGACCCGCGAGCACCTGGATATCCTGCGCCTGCTGGGGGTTAAAGACGGTCTGGTGGCCCTGACCAAATGCGATCTGGTCGAGCGCGAGTGGCTGGATCTGGTGACCGAAGAGGTGCGGGATTTCGTGGCCGGCAGCTTCCTGGAAGGGGCGCCGATTGTTCCGGTCTCGTCACGCAGCGGCGCAGGGCTGGACCAGCTCCGCGCGGAATTGGCCCGTCTGGCGAACGGCGTTGACGAGAAGCGCCGCGAAGGGAGTTTCCGTCTGCCGGTGGACCGGGTCTTCACCGTGGCCGGTTTCGGGACGGTGGTAACCGGTACGCTGCTTTCGGGCGAGATCCGCGTCAACGACGAGCTGGAACTGCTCCCCTCGGGGCGCGAGGGGCGCGTGCGCGGCATTCAGGCCCATAGCGCAAAGGCCGAGATTGGGCGAGCCGGACAGCGCCTGGCGGTCAACATCCAGGGTATCGATCTGGACCAGGCCCGGCGCGGCGACGTGCTGGTGCCGCGCGGGGTCTTCCGCCCCACCCAGGCCGTGGATGTGCGCCTGGACTACCTGGCCTCGGCGCCCCGTCCGCTGAAGCACCGCGCCACCCTGCGGCTGCATTCGGCCACCTACGAGGTTTCGGCCCAGGTGATCCTGCTGGATCGTGATGTGCTTCAGCCGGGCGAGAGCGCCTATGTCCAGCTGCGACTGAAGGAAGCGGCCCTGCTGCTCTCCGGCGACAGCTACATCCTGCGCATGTCGGCCCCGGCCACAACGGTCGGCGGCGGGGTCGTGCTGGACCCCTTCCCGCCACGCCGCCGCCGGCGCAGCAGCGAGGCGCTGGAACTGCTGGAGGCCTTCGGCCAGGAGGAGATCGGTCGCACAATCGCCCTGATCATCGCCCAAAGCCTGCTGTCCGGCATCGGCTTCGATGATCTCCTGCTCCGTTCCGGTTGCCCGCGCAAGGCAGCAGAGGCCGCGCTGGCAGGGCTGCTCTCCTCCGGCGAGGTGCTGCAGGTAAGCCGCGAACCACGCCTGTTCCTGGCCAGAAGCGCCTTTGAGACCCTCAAAAAGGGGTTGCTGGACGAACTGGTTGCCTTTCTGGATGCCAACCCCCTCAAGGAGGGTATGGGCAAGGAAGAACTCAAGACGCGCCTGCCGAAACGGAGCGACCCGCGTTTCTTCACGCCGCTGCTCTCGGCCCTGGAACGGGAGGGGAGTGTTGTCCCTGATCGGGACATCGTCAAACTGGGTGGGAAGATTGTTCGAAAAAATGCGCCGCTGGATGATCTGTCGGGCAGGATGGCCGGGTTGCTGAGCGAGAAGGGCATCGAACCTCCCACGGTCAGGGAGATCATGGAACAGTTTCACTGCGACGAAAAGTGCGTGCGCGACAACCTGGCCCTGCTGGCCAGGAATGGCGAGGTGGCGCGCATCTCCAGCGATCTGTTCTATTCTTCCGCGGCGCTGACTGGCCTGCGGGAGAAGCTGCTGACCCATCTTCGGGAGAAGGGGGAGATTACGCCCCCCGAATACCGCGAACTGACCGGCCTGTCGCGCAAGTTCCTGATACCGCTGCTGGAATATTTCGACAGCGAGAAAGTGACCATCCGGGTAGGGGACAAACGCCTGCCACGGCGCAAATAGCGTGGAACCCAAAAGCAGCATCTTTTCCACGAACGACACGAAATTCACGAACAATCAATCTGATCTTAAAATATGCATCTACTCTCGCTTAGACGCACCAGAAGTAGGCGCTTCTAAGCGAATGTCGCAAATAAATTCAAATAGTTACCATGAAAGAGATTCGAACCAAACGGATTCTGATAACCGGATGATTTAACTCCGCGTTCTTGGCAAGCTTTGCGTGAAACACGCTTTTTTCAGGATGATCAAGGTATTCAGCCGATAGGTAGTTGCCTGCTTTGTTCGTGTTTTTCGTGTAGTTCGTGGACAACAGTTTTTCAGGATATTGCATGGAGGGCAGCAACGGTGGAACAGTATCACCTGCCGATTTTTATCTTCAATAGCGTGATGGTGCTGGTGGATACGGCACTCGGTTATTTCCTGGCGCCGCGCCTGTTGGCCGGCATGGATGAAGCCGAGGCCGTCGAGGCCGGGGTCCGCACCACGCGGAAACTATTGCCGCTGATGGTGGCGCTCTACATGTTCTTCAACTGTGTGGGGTATTTCGAGGGGCGCACAGGCTATCTCTTGGCGGTCAGTGCCCTGCTGTTGGTGGACCTGTCGCTGCAACTGCTGCTGAGCCGCAAAAGGGGCGGCCGGGGTTCTTCCGATCATGAGGATGGGGACTAGTACGTTGTAACGCTTATCATTTCGCTGCTAACCCCTCTAAATCTCCCCTTATCTAAGGGGAGACTTCAAGGCCTGTCCTGAGCGACGTCGAAGGGCTTCCCCCCTTAGGTAAGGGGGGACTGAGGGGGGTTAGATTTAGGCTTATCTTAGAGGGGGCTGATCCGAAACGTTCCTACATCTCCATGATCACCGGCAGGATCACCGGACGGCGCTCGATGGTTTTCTTGAAGAATCTCCGCAGGGCTTGGCGAACGGTGGTATTGACCTCTTCGCAATCGCAGCGCATCTCTTCACTCAACTCGTTCAAGGCCTCCACCACAATACAACGTGCCGTTTCCAGATATTCCTGGCTCTCATCCTCGAATACGAAACCGCGTGAGACGATATCCGGACCGTAGATGATCCCGCCCGAAGTCTTGTTCATGCCGATGATGATCACCACCATGCCGTCCTCGGAGAGGTGCTTGCGGTCCCGGAGCACCACATTGCCCACATCGCCGACCCCCTTGCCATCCACAAAGACCCGCCCCGACTCGACCTTCTCGACGATCGCCGCCGTCTCGGAGTAGAACGAGACCACGTCGCCGTTGGTCGCCAGCAGGCAGCGCTCCGCGGGGACGCCGGTCTTCTGGGCCAGCTTGGAGTGGACCATCAGGTGGCGGTATTCACCGTGGATCGGCATGAAGAAACGCGGCCGGGTCAGGTTGAGCATCAACTTGAGCTCCTCCTGGCAGGCGTGACCGGAGACATGAACCTCGGAGGTCTTTTCGTGATAGACCTCGGCGCCGCGCCGGTAAAGATGGTTGATCAGCTCGGAGATGGTCCGTTCGTTGCCGGGGATGACGCGCGAGGAGAGGATCACCGTATCGCCCCGCTCCAGCTTGATCTGCTTGTGGTCGTCCATGGCGATGCGGATCAGACTTGAGCGCGGTTCGCCCTGGCTGCCGGTGGTGATCATGCAAACCTGTTCGCGGGGCATGCGCGGCAGCTCTTTCAGGTCCATCAGCTGATCATCGGAGATGTGCAGATAGCCCAGTTCGCGGGCGATGCGCACATTGGCCACCATGGAACGGCCGTTGAGCAGGATCTTGCGGCCACAGCGGGCAGCGGCGTCGGCCACCTGCTGCACGCGGTGGATGCTGCTGGAGAAGGCCGCCACGATGATGCGACCCTCGCAGGTGGGAAAGATCTCGTCGAAGGCCTCGCCAACCGATTTTTCCGAAAGGGTGAACCCCTCGCGCTCCACGTTGGTGGAGTCGGAAAGCAGCGCCAGCACGCCCTGTTCGCCGTAACGGGCAAAGGAGGCCAGATCGGTCAGTTGGCCGTCCACCGGGGTCTGGTCGATCTTGAAATCGCCGGTGTGGATCACGACCCCCTCGGGTGTGCTGATGGCCAGGGCGCAGCCGTCCACGATGGAGTGCGCCACCCGCAGAAACTCTACGCTGAAACAACCCAGCTCCACCGTATCACGGGGCTTTATGACCCGCAGATCGACCTGATCGTCCAGCTTGTATTCCTTGAGCTTTTCGTTGACGAAGCCCAGGGTCAGGGCCGTACCGTAGATCGGCACGTTCAGCTCCTGCAGCACGAACGGCAGGGCGCCGATGTGGTCCTCATGACCGTGGGTCAGGCAGATGGCCCGCACCTGGTCGCTGCGCTCGCGCAGCCAGCTGATATCGGGGATCACGTAATCGATGCCCAACATGTCCGGCTCGGGGAACATCAGGCCGCAATCCACGACGATGATATCCGCGCCGCAGTGGTAGGCCATCATGTTCATGCCGATCTCGCCCAATCCGCCGAGAGCGATGATCTGAAGTGCTGCTGTTGTAGAGATTTCGTCCACGATTACCTGTCTTTCTGGAGCGGCGCCAGGGCCGCGATCTTTGCGTCGCAACGGGCGATCCACTCCTGGCCCGGAGTCACCAGCCAGCGATCGGCGTAGAACGAGCTGCGCAGGGCACGGTAGGCGATCAGGGCGCGTTTGATGTCACCCTGGCGTTCGGTGGTCTCGCCGATGCTCCACAACTGTTGGGCCGCTTTTTCTACGCTGGGATGGAAGGGAATATACATATGGATGGCCGATTCGTACCCGGCCACCGCACCGGTGAAATCGCCGCGCCGAAAGGCCGCCTCGCCCAGGGCAAACTGGTCCTGCAAGCGCCACCAGGTCCCGGCAAAAAAGAGCAGCAGGCAGATCAGGACGATCACAACGGCGTTGACGGCTATGCTGGTAATGCGTTCAGTCATGTCTCACCTGAAAAAATTTGGGATGATCGTCAGCAGCACGCCCATGGCGGCGGTGATCACGCCGACCAGGACCACCAGCGCCGCTACGATATCAAAGGGTTTGCCCAGCCGATGGGCTGCCGGTAACCCCCAGGCGATGGCCGCCAAACCGACAACGATCAGCGCTATGAACTTCACTCCTGCATACATGTCAGACCTCCAGGACGGAGTCGATTGCCCCCCGCACCCTCTCCATGAGCCATTCCTCGGCCGCGCTTTTTTTCAGCCCCTCCGGTATGTTGATCTGCGGGTGGAGCGTAAGGGTGATCTTGCCGCTGTACAGCCTGATCAGCCCGCCGGGATTGACCCGACCGCTGCCGTTGATGGTGACCGGGATGACCGGCACACCGGCCCGGACGGCCAGCATGAAGCCGCCGCGTTTGAAGGGGAGCAGGCGCCCGTCACGGGTGCGGGTCCCCTCCGGGAACATGACCACGCTGCTCCCCTGGCGAATGATGGCAGCGGCCTCTTCCATGCTTTTCAACGCCTTGCGCCCGTCGCTGCGATCCAGGGGGATATAGCCGCCGCGCCGCATGGAGGGTCCGAAGACCGGGATATCGAAGAGTTCCTTCTTGGCAATCCAGTAGACCCGGCGCGGAATCGTGGCGATCAGCGACAGGATATCGAAGTTGCTCTGATGGTTGCTCATCAGGATAAACGGCCCATCCGGCAGATTTTCGGCCCCGCGCAGTTCCACCGGGGTCAGGTTGAGGGCCAGGCCAAAGCGCGCCCAAAGGCGAGCATGGGCGGCATAGGAGCGGCCGGAGGAATCGAACAGGGTACAGATGCTTGCACTCAGGGCAAACAGGGCGGTTACAGGGATGAACACCGACAGGTAGAGGTATGCGCGCACCATGAAAAAACTCCTGAAAAAATCGCTGTAATTTACGATTTTTCGCGGTGCGAGTCAAATGAATATCTAATGAGGGCTCAATCAAGCAAAAAGAAAAGGGGTCAGGTCTCATGACCCAACCCCTTGTTTTTATGGCGCGCTTGGAGAGATTCGAACTCCCGACCTACGGATTCGTAGTCCGTTGCTCTATCCAGCTGAGCTACAAGCGCATAAAACAAAATTTAAGAAGAAATTAAATACCAAAACTCCGGGCATTGTGCAAGTATTTTTTTTATGATTCCTCAAATAATGAGTCGACGCTTGCCCTGCCGTGCAAGATGTTGTATCCTGCGCCGCACTTTCAGAAGTGCCGGAATTTTTCAATAATAGGCAGATACGAGCAAGGGGGTATGTAGATGGCAAGCCTTAATAAAGTGATGTTGATCGGCAATCTGGGCAAGGACCCGGAGGTACGCTACACGGCATCCGGACAGGCCGTGGCAAGTTTTTCACTGGCCACCAGCGAAAAGTTCAAGGGAAAATCAGGCGAGTGGGAAGAGCGCACCGAATGGCACAACATCACCCTGTGGGGCAAACTGGCCGAGATCGCCGGTGAATACCTCTCCAAAGGGAAGACCGTCTTTATCGAAGGGCGCCTGCAGACCAGAAAATGGCAGGACAAGAGCGGCAACGATCGTTACACGACCGATATCGTCGGTGACAAGATGCAGATGCTCTCTCCCAAGGGCGAAAGCCGCCGTGGCAACGACTCTCCTTCCCAGCCGGGAGGCGGTGGCGGCAGCTATGAAGAACCGCCGTTCCAGGACGACGACATTCCTTTCTAGAGACTCTGGTTTTTAAGTTTTTCTTGACAAGCCTCTTCGATGGGGCAAAGATGCTCGCGCACTAAGCACTGCTCACTACATATGGTTAAACGATAATACTAAACCATTCGCGAGAATGGGACGGAAAGCCTACAGGGTCTCATAGAGACAGCCGGGTCGCCGAAATATCCAGAAGATATTCGGCCCCGGCTGTTTTTGTTTGTGGGCTGCACATACCCCGAGATACACGATACTACTAAACCGCCCGCGAGGGTGGGGCGGAAAGCCCATAGGGTCTCACCGAGACAGCCGGGTTGCCGAAATTTCTCTAGCGAGATTCGTCAACCCGGTTTTTTTGTGGGCAGCGGGAAGGATTCCGGGCAAACAGCAGCGGAACACTGCTCCGGGAAGAATCAAATGCAGGGCCGCTACACCTATTTTGAAAGGACCTTATTTGTCCCATGTGCCGAGCCACTAAACCATCATTCTTATCCACTACGCTGCGCCTTATGGCTCTTTCTGTCGTCATATCTTCTCTCCAGGGATGTACGACAATGACAAGGGTACCTGAGGAATCCCCGCTTGTGCCGCGACAATTGGCAGAACATATCGAACAAAACAGGTTTTCAGTTGCAAAAGGAGATGATGTTATTGGCCGGTCGGCGTTCGTCACTCTTGAAAAAGGGGATACGCTGCCGGATATTGCACGCCACTTCAGCCTGGGCATCAATGAAGTCGGTGCGGTTAATCCGGGGGTAGACATGTGGGCGCCCAAGGGGGGAGAACGTATCATGCTGCCGCTGAACTTTATCCTGCCGGACACTCCCAGAAAAGACATCGTGATCAACTTGGCCGCCATGAGGCTTTTTCAATTCAAGGGAGGCAGCGACTCACTGACGGTGCTGACCTATCCGGTGGGTGTCGGTACCGAAGAGCGCCCCTCACCCACGGGTCAGATGCATGTGGAACGCAAGGCATTCCGGCCAACCTGGCATGTGCCCGCCTCGATTGCGGAGTCTCATCGAAAAAAAGGAGATATTCTGCCCGCTAAGGTTCTGCCCGGGCCTCAAAATCCCCTGGGAGAATGCGCGCTTTATTTGAGCCGGTCGAGTTATTTGATCCATGGCACCAATAAACCGGCCAGCATTGGTCTCAGGGCAACCAATGGCTGCATACGACTCTATCCGGAAGACGTGAAACAGCTCTATGAGACTACTCCCGTTAAAACATCCGTATACATCGTCGACCAGCCCTATCTCGTCGGTCAAAAAAATGGAGTGCTGTACCTGGAAGTTCATGCGCCCTTGGAAAACCTGGACTCGGCCGAGTTGGACAAGATGTATGCAAAATTGAGACGTATTGAAAAGGAAGCGGGGCGTACGCTGGACTGGGGCAATATTAAGAAAGTTTTGGCCGAGGCCCGCGGGATTCCTGTCCCCATCTTCGAGATCAGGCAGGGAAACGGCAAAGCAGTTGCGGAACCCATCGAGGTCAAGCATCCGATCAAATTATATGGCAGACCGGAAATACCGGAACTGAAAGCCGATGCGTGGTCTGTTGTAGCTGCTGACCTGCGTGACGAAATCGATGCGACGAGGCTTTCAGCCATTATCAACCACCAGGGTCCACAAATCCCGGCCAGGGTGGTAGCAAAGGACGGCAGCTACCGTGTGATCGCCGGCCCTTTCAGCAATATCAGAGAGGCCAACGATGCAATTAAACGCCTGAAAATCGATTTGGAACTGGATGGCAAATTGGAAAGAGTGGCCGCAACGCCCACCGTTGCAAGACCTCGACACGAAAGCACGCCAGCGGACAGGGATCTGAAAGGGTCGGCTAAGGAAAAAATAGAAATCCCAAAGACAGGCGGCCCAGTAAATCCAAGGGGCTATGCTCTCCAGGCCGGGGTATTTGCCGAGGAAAAAAATGCCCTTTCCCTTGCGGAGAAACTGAAACTGCGGGGATATGAGACATCGATTCGCAAAGACGGAAAAGGGCCGCTATACCGTGTCCTGATGGGCAGCTTCGACACGAGTAAGCAGGCGTCGGAGGAATCCAGGCTGATCCTCCAAAAAGACAACATCGAATCCGTTATCTATCGATATTAATCAGCACAGCGGTTGAGATGAATAATCCTCTCCGCAAACCCAAGTAGAAAGGAGGTGATACACGATGAAGAGTTTTTTGGTGATCTCAATGATGCTTGTTCTTGCTGCTGCCTTGAATGGTTGTGCAACAACAGGTGACCTTGAAAAAGTTCAGTCACAACAGATGATGACTGGTGCGAAAGCCGATCAGGCGGCGCAGGATGCGCAGGCTGCCAAGGCGGCTGCCGATGCGGCCACATTAAAGGCAGAAGCTGCCGCAACCCGGGCAGAAAATGCCCTCAAGATGGCAGAGGAACGGGCGAAGATCGCTGATGAAAAGGCGGCGATCGCAGATGAAAAGGCAAAGAAGGCCGACGACATTTTCCGCAAATCAATGAAGAAGTAAGCCGATTGTACGGGGAACTGCAATTTTGTCGTTAGTGCTCCGCAAAGGAAGTGGCAGGATTTTGATATCCTGCCGCTTCCTGATGCTTCTGTCAAAGGATGAGGAATGGTTCTGCGATCATCAAACATAGGACAAACGGACACGAATTCGAATCCCGGTAAGGAGCAACGTAGGATCGGTAAGTATCTAAACTTATTCTTCGTCTGCATCCTACTGGCACCGATGCTGCTCTGCGGATGCAGCCATTTCAACGAAGGTTCGCGAGCCAGGATAACCTTTAAGGAAGCGAATGATTCTTTCAGCCAGGGGGACTACCAGGCATCTCTGGGCAAATATCAGCAGATTATTGAACGATATCCCACGGCAGGAGACAGGGTTCTTTTCGAGATGGGTATTATTTATGCCTATCCGGGGAATGCTCAAAAAGATTATCAGAAATCTTTGGAATGTTTTCAGAAACTCATCAAGGATTACCCGGCGAGCGGCTACAAAAAAGACAGCGAGTTGATGGTATTTACTATCAACAATGTCATTGTCAAAGACACGACGATTGCTGCGCACCAGGCACGGATTGAGGCGCTTCGACAAGAGCTTCACGGCAAGGGGAATGAGATTGTTACCCTGCAAAAACGGATTGAGGCGCTTGAAGAAGAGCTTACGGGCAAAGAGAATGAGATTGTTACACTGAAAAAAGCGGGCGCTGCAATCCTCAAGGGACCAGCGGACAAGATTCTGATAGAAAAGAAAGATCGCCGATTGAGCTTGACCTCAAAGGGCAAACTGCTCAGGAGCTACCAAATAGCCTTGGGGGGAAACCCGGATGGCCCAAAAGAGCGGCAAGGCGATAACAAAACCCCGGAGGGAACCTACGTTATCGATTCAAGAAACAAGGACAGCCAATATCACCTTTCGCTGCATATTTCCTATCCAAACGCGAAAGACAAAAAACGGGCAAAACAACTTGGCGTTTCTCCGGGCGGCAACATCATGATCCACGGCATTAAGAATGGCTTCTCGTGGGTTGGCGATCTGCACACGGAGGTTGACTGGACGAAAGGGTGTATTGCCGTTACAGACGAAGAAATTGAGGAAATTGGCAGGTTAGCGCCAAATGGCACGATCGTTGAGATCAGGCCATGAAGAGATGATGGGGAATAGTTGATTTAAGGGCATCAAGGGCGCACCCAATTGGGACTGCGCCATTTTTTTGTTACACAATGAGCAATTCAGAGTTGTATTGACTTATCCTTGTCCGGGTATACAGTTAAATACTAAGGAGTTTTAACTAAAAGAGCTTCCAGCCCACGAACAGCACAAATTTCAAAAAAATCACGATTGATACGGCTCATCAACCACTCACTCAACCAGGTATGGATACATTATTGAAAACTGTCGCGGCATGATTCCGGGCAGGCATGTTTCAGGGGGAAGCATTTCGGCAACAGGGAGGCATCCATGAAAGCAGCCGCGCGGTTTAACTCTGTATCGATCCAGCTCATCACCTGTATTTCACTCCTGGTATTTTTCCTTTCAAGCAGCAGCTGCCTGGCCGCCACCAACACCATCACCATCAACCCCAGGCCGACCGGCGGAACTGTCGTCTCGACCCCTGCCGGCATCAACTGCGGGAGCGGCGGCTCACAGTGCGGACCACGGGCTTTCACCGTCGGCACTACGGTAAGTCTCAACGCGATACCGGCCAGCGACAGATATACCTTCGATTCATGGCATATGGCGGGAGGCTCATCCACCGTCAACCCCTATACGAATACAATGCCCCCCCTGAATATCACCGGCTACGTCACCTTCATCGATCATCTTGAGAATGGCATCTGCGGCAGCGACAACAACAGCGCCGTCCCCTCGACACCGACCAATCTCTGCTCGTCCGGTTCAGCTTCGGCTGTCAGCGGCAGCGGCCCCTGGGAATGGAGTTGCCAGGGGCTCTATGGCGGCAGCGACGCCTCCTGCCGGGCCGATCTGCTGACCTTCTCGCCAATGGCTCAGCAGACCTGGCCAAAGAGCAATCACACCACGACGCTGCTGCACAACGGCAAACTGCTGGTAACCGGCGGAAACACCTCTACCGGCCCCACCGCCACGGCCGACCTGTATGATCCGGCCAGCAACAGTTGGTCCAGCGCCGGGAATCTGGCTGCTGTCCGCAGCATGCATACGGCAACCATGCTCCCCAACGGCAAGGTCTTGGTAGTTGGAGGATGGGGAGCAAGCGCACGCGTGGCAAGCACCGAGATCTACGACCCGGCCGCCAACAGCTGGAGCTGGGCAGCCGGCATGTCGCTGCCCCGCAGCAACCACAGCGCCACACTGCTCGCGGACGGCAGGGTCCTGGTTGCAGGCGGCACACCCGATGGTGCTACCGGATATACCAGTGCCGAGATTTACGATTACACATTGAACAGCTGGGCGCCGGCCGCGACCATGCTGACGGCGCACAGCAACCATAGCGCCACCCTGCTCCCCGACGGCGCGGTCCTGGTTGCCGGAGGCTTATTCGTTACGGCAGCCGAGCTGTACAATCCCGTCACGAACGCCTGGAGCAGTGCGGGAAGCATGTCCAACGCCCATGCCCTCCACTCCGCAACCCTGCTGCCCAACGGCACAGTACTGGTGGCGGGCGGACAGGGGAATCTCAATGCGCCTATCGCAACAAGCGAGCTCTACAATCCTCAAACCAACAGCTGGTCAGCCGGCGGAAGCCTGATCACCCCCCTCACCGGCCACACCGCCAGCCTGCTGCCCAATGGCCGGGTGCTGGTGACGGGCGGCAACAGTGACAACTCCGGCAATCGACTGGCCGCCGCGGAGCTGTACGACCCGATCACGAACAGCTGGGCTACGGCCGGCAGCATGGCAGCGGCCCGGGTTCAACATACCGCAACCGTCATGGCCGATGGAACGGTCGCCATCATCGGCGGCGGTTCAAACGGCGGCTGGCCGACAAGGAACGAGCTGTATAACCCGGCTGTGAGCAGTTGGACATCGACCGGGAGTATGGCCGGGCCACATGAAGATCACTCGGCGACGCTGCTGCCCGACGGCAAGGTATTGGTTGCGGGTGGATATAATGGCGTCTACCTGTCTACTGCCGAGCTGTACGACCCATCCACGGGCAGCTGGTCGGCGGCCGGAAGTCTGGCGACCGCGCGCCGCTATCATACGGCAACCTTGCTGACCAACGGCAAGGTGCTGGTTACGGGAGGATACAACGGCAGCTATCTTTCCTCTGCCGAACTGTATGACCCGGTCGCAAAAAGCTGGTCCCCGGCGGGCAACTTGGGTACCGCGCGCCAAAACCATACCGCCACGTTGCTCACCAACGGCAAGGTACTGATTAGCGGGGGAGGCAATGGGGTCGTCCTCTACACATCCGAACTGTACGATCCGGCCACGAACAGCTGGTCACCGGCGGGAAGCCTGACACCTACCGGACGGGAATCCCAGACAACAACGCTGCTCCCCAATGGCAGGGTGCTGGCGGCCGGGCTCACTAACGCCAGCGGCTATTCCGCCGAGGAATACAATCCATATTCAAACAGCTGGAGCGCAACGGGAAACCTGACCACCCCGCGTAAAGATCACACGGCCACACTGCTGCCCAACGGCAAGGTGCTGGTGGCCGCTGGATACAGTGGCGGCAACGCCATTGCCTCCGCTGAACTGTATGATCCCGCCACCGGCAGCTGGTCCCCGGCAGGTTCATTGGCAACAGCCCGCAGATTTCATACGGCAACCCTGCTGCCCAATGGCAAGGTGCTGGTCAGCGGAGGAAACATGAGTGGTGGTCCTTTTATCTCCACTGCCGAGCTGTATGACCCCCTTTCCAACAGCTGGTCTGCGGCGGGTAGTTTAACATCTACAGGGGCCGGATATCTCAGGGCGACACTACTGCTTAACGGCAAGGTACTCATTTCCGTGGGGCATAATTTTGTTGGAAGCGACCATTCACCGGCCATGTTGTTCGATCCGGGACTCGGCTTCCCGGAAAGTCGCCGTCCCGTGCTGTCCGGGCTGGCCTTCGATCCGCAACTGCCCAATATGCTCATGGCCGTCGGCAGCGGCCTGCGGGGCGACTCCGAGGCCTCATCGGGAGGGAGCGCCAATTCCTCCAGCGGCTATCCGCTCCTGCAGTTGCAACGGATCGATAACGACCAGAGCCTGTACCTGCTCGCCAATCCCGCCTGGGCCTGGTCAGATACGAAATTCTTTTCCACTCCCATCAGCGGCCTGCCGGCCGGTCATTACCGGGCAACCGTCTATGTTAACGGCATCCCCTCCCTCGCCCGGACCGTGTTGTTGAGAGGCTACACAGTCAGCTTTGTCAGAGGCAACAGCAACGCCGGTACGCTCTACGGGACCACGCCGCAGTATGTTTTTCCGGGCGTGCCATCATCGGCGGTATCTGTCGTCGCAGGCTACCCCTACGACTTTCTCAATTGGACCGGCACAAACGGTTTTGCAACCACCTCTGAGAACGCACTGGTGATCAGCAACCTGTCGGCGGATATGACCGTTACCGCCAATTTCACGGACAGCGATGTCGTGGCGGCCTGCGGGGCGGCCCACAACAGCTTCTCCTCTGTCAAGCCGAGCAGCGCTCTCTGTGCCATCGGCAACGCCTCGACTGTCGGCGGCAGCGGCCCTTGGAACTGGAGCTGCTCTTGGAAGAGTTTTTCCACAGTTAGCTGCTCGACCACCGGCCAGCCGGTGCTGCGGCTGACCGTCTCCGGCAGCGGCAACGGCAGCGTCACCATTTCCAGTTCGCTGGGCAACTCCTCCTGCACGAGCGGCAGCTGTCCGCAGCCCTTCCCCTACAACACGGCCGTCGGCCTGCTCCCCACCGCCAACAGCATCTCCGTTTTCGGCGGCTGGAACAGCTCCTGCTCAGCTTTTGACAAGAACTGCGATGTGACCATGAACACCGACCGAGCCGCCGGCGCCAGCTTCAATCCGGCCGACAGGGCCCGCATCGCTTCAAGCGGATTTACCTCACTGGCACTGGCCTATGACTCGATCACCTCAAGCACCCCGACCACCATCACGGTGCTGGACGCCAATCTGGCCGAGATCATGAACATGAACCAAGCCTGGAACGTCATCCTCTGGGGTGGCTGGAAGGCGGACTACAGCGGCACAAGCGGTCTGCCGACCATACTGCACAGGTTGACCATCAAAGCCGGTAGCCTGAGCCTGAAGGGGAAACTGGCCATCCGCTAGACGGCAGTCCGGCCTGGTTCGTAAGCCGCAGAATGGATTTTGCATATATACGGGGGGCAGGCTTCCAGCCTGACTATTCAAACGGGGGTTAAACCCCGCTTGAAGCACAGGCAAGCTGCCCGTGCCCCAAAGCGTTTGTCCGTTGCCCCGTCGGGCTTTGACCGACGGGGCTTCTCTTTTCTTGAAAAAGAACGCCACTGGCGTACACTACATGGCGCAGTCAAGATCCGATCACGTTGGAGGTCAGTATGGATAGACGAACATTTCTGAAAGTCACCGGCGCCGCATCCCTGCTGGCGCCCGCCCTGATCAGAGAAGCACTGGCAGCACCACCGCAATCGCTGGTTGCCGTAGCGGAAGGGCGCGATTACCCGGCCATCACCCGCCGGGCGATCAATGCCCTGGGAGGCATGAAACGCTTCGTCAAGCCGGGAGATGTGGTGGTGGTCAAGCCCAACATGGGCTGGGACCGCTCCACGGAACTGGCCGCCAATACCCATCCCCAGGTGGTGCGGGCGGTGGTGGAAGAATGCCTGGCGGCCGGTGCGAAAAAGGTCAAGGTCTTCGACTCCACCTGCAACGACGCCCGGCGCTGCTATGTCAGCAGCGGCATCCAAAACGCCCTCAGAGGCATGAAAAATGTGGAGTGCAAACATATCGAAGAGGAACGCTTCCGCAAGGTGGCCCTCAACGGGCAGTTTCTCAAGGAGTGGGAACTGTACGACGAGGCGCTCTCGGCCGATGTCTACATCAATGTCCCCATCGCCAAACACCACGGCCTATCCAAGCTGACGCTCGGCCTGAAGAACATCATGGGCATCATGGGGGGTAATCGCGGCTACATCCACCGCAGCCTGGACGTGGCCCTGGCCGATGTGAACGCCCATTTCAAGAGCCATCTGACGATCATCGACGCCACCCGCATCCTGACCGCCCACGGCCCCCAAGGGGGCAACATCGCCGACGTGAAGGTGCTCAACAAGGTCATCGCCTCAAGGGATGTGGTGGCCGCCGATGCCTTCGCCACCACCCTCTTCGGCCTGAAACCGGCCGATATCCCCGTAACGGTGACGGCCTACAAGCGCGGCCTGGGTGAGATGGACCTGGGCAAAATCCGGGTTCTCAAGGCCTGACGCATGAAACGAACCCCGGCCCGCATCAGCCAGCTGTTCTTCCTGGCCCTGTTCCTGATCCTCTTCCTGCAGACCGAGTACCGCGGCCGTGACGAGATCAACGCGGCGGTGAACGCCTTCTTCCGGGTCAATCCCCTGGTGCTGTTCAGCTATCTCCTGGCGGCAAAGTCGTGGAGCTGGCTGCTCGTGCCGGCGCTGCTGATGACCCTGGCGACGCTGCTCCTGGGCCGTTTTTTCTGCGGCTGGATCTGTCCGCTGGGGACACTTCTCGATCTGCTGACCACCAGGATCCGCAAAACCGCCCCACTCAGGGCGCTCAAGGGCAACACCAAGTACTGGCTGCTGCTGCCACTCCTCTTTGCGGCCCTGTTCAATCTCAATCTGAGCGGCCTGCTCGATCCGATCGCCATCCTGCTGCGCGGCCTGACCTTCATGCTCCATCCACTGCTGGGGCTGGCGGCGCGGGACGGGTGGGTCACACTCTACCATCTGATCGGCGAGCGCCGCGATTTCCTGGAACCGGCCTATAACCTGCTGCGCGACAACCTGCTCCCCTTCCGGGATACGATCTACCCCCTGGCGCTGCTCTCGGCGCTAATGCTCCTGGCCGTTATCGCCCTGGAGCGTTTCGAGACCCGCAACTGGTGCCGTAACCTCTGCCCGCTGGGGACACTGCTGGGGTGGCTGGGGCGTTTTTCGCCCTTCAAGCGGCTGCCGAGCGTGCTGTGTGCCGATTGCGGGGCTTGTCGTCAGATCTGCCCGACCAGCTTCGATGAGGAGCGCCTGGACAAAGAGGAGTGTCTGCTCTGCATGGATTGCCAGCGCAACTGCCCGCAGAACAGAATCACCTTCCGCCCCTCCCTGACATGGAAAAACGGCGGTCCGCTGCTGCCGGAACGCAGGGTCGTGCTGGGCGGGATGGCGGCCGGACTGCTGCTGGCGATTCCGGCGCGTTTTCGATCTCCCGAGCGGGTCTCGCGACTGCTCAGGCCGCCCGGTGTGCGTAGCGAAGATGAGTTTCTGAAGCGGTGTGTGCGTTGCGGGGAGTGCATGAAGGTCTGCCTGAAGAGCGCACTCTACCCGGCGGCCTGGCAGGCGGGCATCGAGGGCTTCTATACCCCGCTGTTGATCCCGCGCCTGGGGTACTGCGAATACAACTGCACCCTTTGCGGCCAGGTCTGCCCGACCGGCGCGATCCCCGCGCTGCCGGTGGAGGCTAAACGTCGCGAGGTGATCGGCAAGGCGGTCTTCGACAAGAATCACTGCCTGCCATTTGCCCGCAAGATCGACTGCATGGTCTGCGAAGAGCACTGCCCGATCCCTGAAAAGGCCATCCGCTCCCGGGAAGTCACGGTCATCGGGCTGGATGGCCTCCCCAAGCAGGTCAGGGAACCCTATCTGGTGGAAGAGATCTGCAACGGCTGCGGGATCTGCGAGAATGTCTGCCCCCTGGAGTGCAAGGCGGGCATCGAGGTCTTTGCCGTGGAGAACCGGGCGCCGATCACTCCGCAGCCTGTCGGACAATCGGGAGATCCTTACCACTCATAGCCTGAGTGGTGAAACCTTGAAAAAACTGTTGTCCACGAAAGACACGAAATTCACGAACGAAATCGTCATGCCATGCAAACACTACGTATGCGGCCGCCTGGTTGATGAAGTGCTGTTTTGGTGTACTGCTTTACTTTCGTGTAGTTTCGTGTGGTTCGTGGACCAAAAAACCGTTTGCAGTTGTAAAGAAAGGTGTCATCCGGATGAATCAAGTTCTGCTGCTGGTCCTGATGTTCTGCGGCGGCCTGGCCATCGCCGTGCAACCCTCCATCAACGGCCGCCTGGCCCAGAAGGTCGGCACGATCGAGAGTTCCTGCATCTCCTTTGCTGTCGGTACCTTGCTGCTGGCGGTGGTGGTGCTGGTTGCCGGCAAGGGCTCCCTCAAAGGGGTCGCCAACGCCTCCTGGTGGGAACTCTCCGGCGGCGCTTTGGGCGCCTTTTTTGTGACCATGACCATCGTGGCCATCCCGCGCATCGGGACGACGGCGGCCATGGCGGCGGTGATCTGTGCCCAGCTGACCACCGGAGTCCTGCTGGATCATTTCGGTTTATTCGGCTTCCGCACGATTCCCCTGGACAGCAAGCGCGCCATGGGGGTGGCCCTGCTGATGGCCGGCGCCAGCCTGATCATCAAAAAATAGCATGGCGCATACACAAGAAGACCTCCCAGGTTTCTGAAACCTCAGAGGTCTTCTTGTCAAACACGTCCTTATCCCGCTGAAAATTACTTCTTGTCGATCTTCTTGATCACATCGTCGGTAACATCCTGGGCATCGACACCGTTGCCCAGATAGAGCAGCTCCCGCTTGATAACGACCAGGGCCAAGCCTTTGGCCTTACCCAGTTCGGTACTGGCCTCTTCAATCACCTTGAAGAGTTTGTCGCCGAAGGCTTCCTGTCGGGCCTGGAGCTGTTTTTCAGCATTCGCACCGAACTTCTGGAATTCTTCGATCTTTTTTTGGAACTCCTTGGCCTTGGCCTCCCGCTGCTGGGCGCTCAGCGTTTTCAGTGACGCCTCGATAGCGGCCCGCTGTTTATCCAGCTGCTTTTTCTTTGCCTCGATCTGGCCCTGCAATTTTTTCTTCAGTTCCTCAAGCTGCGCCTTACCGGCTTTAGCGGTCTCGGATTCGGCGCTGATTCGGGCAACATCCACATGTCCCAGGCGTACGGGCTGCTGCGCGGGTGTGGCCTCGGCCGGTTTTTGCGGTGCAGCAGGTGCAGCCTGGGCAGCTGCCGGAGTGGGGACTGGTGCAGAGGCGGGCTGGGTTGCAGCGGGCTCCGCTGCATAGCTGGAGGCTGAAAAAGAGCAGACCAGCAGGGTCAGCAGAAGGGATTTAATCGGTTGTTTCATGAGTACCTTCCTCGTGGGACGGAGCGATCTCCGCTTGGTATGAATGCGGGACAAAGATAGATGGTTTACAATTTCGAGACAAGAGTTCTTTTGGCCAGCCAAAAATCATTTATTCTATTTGAAGGGCATTGTAATGCTATGTTAGATGGTTCCGCTTTATCAACTTGCTTAGCTCCCATAAGCAGGGCCGAGTATGTGAACAACGAAAACTGTTTGGAAATCAAATTTTGGACGACCTGAAAATAAAACAGCTTGACTTTAGCTGACCGCTTTTTCTAAAATAGCAAAAATTAACAAAGGCTGTGAAGAGGAGTAGTAGTCGTTGCGGGCTTTTCAGAGAGCCGGTGGGTGGTGCGAACCGGTAAGCACGGATGATGAACTCGCCTTGGAGCCGTTCCGGTGAACAAAAGTAGTCGGAGCCGTTCTCCCGCGTCAAGGGTGCTAATGAGGTCCGTTTTTCCGGTTTGGATTTTGGTTGAGACCCCGGCAGGCAAGAAGTAAACGACCATCCGTACAGACAGTACGTTGAGCCGTTGACAACGCAGCCAAGCGAGGTATCATACACAATCGAACGGTGCGGATGAAAAGGGTGGTACCGCGAGCGCATTCATGCCTTCGCCCCTGTTTGGGGCGGAGGCATTTTTATTTTCTGAACCACAGCACGAAAGGAGTGCAGACAACCATGGCAAAGACACCGGCAAAGAAACAGGGACAGGCAGACAAACAGCTCATCACGATCTTCGACACAACCCTGCGGGATGGCGAGCAGGCCCCCGGCAACAGCATGAACATCGAGGAAAAGCTGCGCATCGCCAAACAGCTCCAGAAGATGAACGTGGACGTGATCGAGGCCGGCTTTCCAATCGCCTCGGAGGGTGACTTTGAAGCGGTCAAGCTGGTGGCTCAGACCATCAAGGGACCGCAGATCGCCGGCCTGTGCCGTTCCAGCGAAAAGGACATCGACCGGGCCTGGGAAGCGCTGAAGTATGCCGGGGAAAAGGGGCGCATCCACACCTTTATCGCCACCTCCGATATCCACATGAAGTACAAACTGCAGATGGAGCCGGCCAAGGTACTGGCCTCGGCGGTCAAGGCGGTCAAACGGGCGGCTTCCTATACACCCAACGTGGAGTTCTCCTGCGAGGATGCCGTGCGGACCCGGCTGCCGTTTCTGGCCGAGGTGGTCGAGGCGGTGATTGCCGCCGGTGCGACCACGGTCAATATCCCGGACACGGTCGGCTACACGATCCCCTTCGAGTACTTCAACATCATCTCGTACCTGAAGCAGAACGTGCCCAATATCGACAAGGCCATCATCTCGGTCCACTGCCACAACGACCTGGGACTGTCCGTGGCCAACTCCATCGCCGCCATTCAGGCCGGCGCACGCCAGGTGGAATGCACCATCAACGGCATCGGCGAGCGGGCCGGCAACTGTTCCCTGGAAGAGTTCGTCATGATCCTCAAGACACGCGGCGATATTCTGCCATTTTACTCAAACGTGGCCACGGAGCAGCTGACCCCCTCCAGCCGTCTGCTCTCCACCATCACCGGTATCGGCGTACAGCCCAACAAATCCATTGTCGGCGCCAATGCCTTTGCCCATGAGGCCGGGATCCACCAGCACGGCATGATGATGGACAAATCCACCTATGAGATCATGACCCCCGAGTCGGTGGGACTGTCGGCCAGCGCCCTGGTGCTGGGCAAGCACTCCGGCCGCCATGCCTTCAAGAAACGCTTGGAAGAGCTGGGTTATGACCTGGATGACGAAAAGCTCAACCGCGCCTTCGATCGCTTCAAGGCCCTGGCCGACCTGAAAAAGGAGGTCTTCGACGAGGATCTGGACGCCATCGTGGCCGATGAATCCCGCGAGGACATCAAATTCAAGCTGGGTCACATCACCGTCACCTGCGGCTCGTTTGCCGTGGCGACCGCCACGGTGCAGCTGGAAATTGACGGCACACCGGTCCGCACCGCCGAGCTAGGCGATGGCCCGGTTGACGCCGCCCTCAAGGCGATCAAGAAACTGACCAAGACCAAGGCCAAACTGATGCAGTACAACGTGGGCTCGATCACCGGCGGAACCGATGCCCAGGGCGAGGTGACCGTGCGCCTGAGCGAGGGGAATCACGTCGTGGTCGGCAAAGGCTCTTCCACCGACATCATCGAAGCCTCGGCCAAGGCCTACGTCCATGCCCTCAACCGGCTCAACGTAAAACAGAAACGTGCGACCGAAGGCGTATAACTCGCGAGCACGCTGTAACGCTTATTATTTCGCTGCTAACCCCTCTAAATCTTCCCTTATCTAAGGGGAGACTTCAAGGCCTGTCCTGAGCAACGTCGAAGGGCTTCCCCCCTTAGGTAAGGGGGGACTGAGGGGGGTTAGATTTAGATGTTACAGCGTACTAGCCCCCGTAACACTCGGCATCCGGAGGAAGGTTTACAACCGCCCCCTCCGGATGCCGTTTTTTTGCCCCCACCTCGGCGCGTGAAAACCTTGCTTTTGACGATGCTCGCGGATAGAGTAACCGTCTACTTCGTAACGAAATGTGAGTCGCTATGTCCCATCAACATAACAAACCCGAACTGCTGGCCCCGGCCGGATCGCTGGAATCATTCTTCGCAGCCATGGAAATGGGTGCCGATGCCGTCTACGCCGGACTGCGCGAGTTCTCCGCCCGCGCCCGGGCCAAGAACTTCAGCCTGGCCCAGATGGAGCGCATGCTGGGCTACGCCCATGGCCAGGGGCGCAAGATCTACATCACGCTCAACACCCTGGTCAAGGAGCAGGAGTTGCCCCAGCTGGTGGAGACCCTGGCGGCGCTGGATGCCATGCGCGTCGATGGCGTGATCGTCCAGGATCTGGCCATCGCGCGCTTGATCCGCAATCACTTCCCCGGCATAGCGCTGCACGCCTCGACCCAGATGACGATTCATAATACGGCCGGCGTGCGCATGTTGGAGGAGCTCGGTTTCCAGCGGGCGGTCCTGGCGCGCGAACTGGCCCTGGATGAGGTCGCCGCGATTGCCGCCGCCACACCGGTGGAGATCGAGACCTTCGTGCACGGGGCACTCTGCTTCTCCATCTCCGGCCAATGCTTCTTCTCCTCCTATCTGGGCGGTCATAGCGGCAATCGCGGGCGCTGCGCCCAGCCCTGCCGCCGTCTCTACGATCACCGCGGCAAGCAGGGACATTTCTTTTCCACCAGCGACCTCTCGGCCATCGACATGCTCCCCGAGCTGGTCCAGGCCGGGGTGAAATCGCTCAAGATCGAAGGACGCATGAAGTCGGCCGAATACGTGGCCAGCGTGGTGGAGGCCTACCGGCTGGTGCTGGATGCGCCGGAGCGCGGCCGCAAGGAGGCCCTCTCGGCAGCCAAGGAGATCCTCAAGTTCTCTTTCGGCCGCACCCCCACCAAGGGTTTCCTGGCCTCCCAACAGCCCGAAGACATCGCCAACCCCTGGCAGAAGGGGGGCACCGGGCGCTTCATCGGCCAGATCAAGGGTATCAAGGGCAACCGCCTGACCTTCGACAGCCGGGATGCACTCTACGTGGGCGACCGTCTGCGGGCACAACCCAAAACCGACATGGCCGGCCAGGCCTGGACCGTGCGCGAGCTGTTCGTCAACCGCAAGAAGGTCATGGAGGCCAAGGGAGGCAGCAGCGTGGAGGTGGAGACACCCTTCCGCTTCGAGATCGGCGACTCGATCTACAAGGTTTCCTCGCGGGAGGCCTTCACCCTCAGCGAAAACGCCTGCCTGCGCCGGTTGGAGTCGGGGCAGGGGGACAAGTTGCCCTGCCGCTTGCGAATTTCCGCCCCCTTCGACTCCGCTCAGGGGGCGACATTGAGCATCACCGCCGACGTGGCCGGTTCCGAGCATAAGTTCAGCTACCCCCTGGGGACGCTGGAAGCCGCCCGCAGCAGCGACATGACCGGCGTCCTGCAGAGCCAGTTCTCCAAAACCGGCGAGACACCCTTCCGCCTGGAGGCACTGGAGGCCCCCGATTTTCCGGCCGTGCTGATACCGGCGGCGATTTTCAAGGAACTGCGCCGCCAGTTCTACCGCCAACTGGCCGATTCCGTGACCGGCGCGTCCCGCGAACGGGTCGCCGCCGCCCGCAGCCGGGCACTCACGGATCTGCGCTCCCTGCAATCCGCCACCACACGCCCAGCTTCCAAGGAGAGCCTGGCCGTGATCATGGATCTGCCCCGCGACTGGCGCTTTCCCCTGCAACAGGGGGCCGACCTGACGATTCTGCCGCTTTCCAAGGCCGCCATCCACCAGCTGCCGGCCAATGTGCCGCGCATGCGCGACGCGGAAGCGCAGGTGGTCTGGCAACTCCCCTTCATGATCTTCGACCGCGACATGCCGCTCTACCAGGATACCCTGCGCCAGCTGTACGGGGCCGGCTTCCGCAATTTCGAGGTCGCCAACCTGTCGCACTTTGCCCTCCTGCGCGGGCTGAAGGGGCTGCACATCTCCACCTGGCACCGCTGCTTTTCACTCAACTCCCAGGCCCTGGCCGCCTGGCGCGAGTTGGGGGCCGAAACCGCCACACTCTACATCGAGGATGACGCCGTCAACCTGACGGCCCTGCTGGCCGCCGATATCGCCATTGAGCGCAGGCTGATCGCCTATGCGCCCCTGCCGGTCATGACCACCAAGATCCGCATCAAGGACGTGCACAGCAATATCCCGCTGCACTCGGACCGGGGCGAGGCCTATACCGTCACCACCCGTGACGGCCTGCAGACCATCACGGCCGCCACCCCCTTTTCCCTGACCGCCCGGCACAACGAGTTGCGCGCCAAGGGGTGCGGATCGTTCCTGATCGACCTGCGCCAGGCGCCGCGCGAGTCCTGGAATGAGATCATCGGGGCCTTCCGGGCCGGGCGGGAGATCCCCGGCACTACGGAATTCAACTACAACACGGAACTGATCTGATGCGGCTGTTGTGCACCCTGATCGTCCTGCTCCTGCTGGCCACGACGGAGTGTCGAGCCGGCCGCACGATTGAAGGGGTCGTGCGCACGGTCTACGATGGCGACACGATCCTGCTGATGAGCGGGTCAAGCCGGCTCAAGACCCGCCTGTACGGTATCGACGCCCCCGAGACCGCCAAACCCGACAAGCCCGGGCAACCCTTCGGCGAGGCCGCCAAGCGGGCGCTGATCTCCAAGATCCTGGGAAAACGGGTCATGGCCGAGATGGTGGACATCGACCAGTACCAGCGACCGGTGGCGGTCATCCGCTACGCCGGCCGGGACATCAACCGCGAGATGGTGGCCGAGGGGATGGCCTGGGCCTATCGCCACTATCTGCAGGGGCCCTACGCCTCGCAGTACCTGACTGCGGAGGAGCGTGCCCGCGCCGGGCGCAGCGGGCTGTGGCAGGAGACGAACCCCCAGCCCCCCTGGGAGTTCCGCCGGATGCTGAAGAAGGGCGACCGCCATTACCGGCGATATTAAGCGGAGCGGCTGTCTGTTACACTCCTGAAGCGTCGCTTTTCCGCCGGTACGTTCCTCCCCCTTCAAGGGGGAGGTCAGGAGGGGGATGGGTTTGATTCGGAGCCCGATTTACCCCAACCCTCCCCTTGAAGGGGAGGGAGATTTTCGCTGAGCGGCACGAGTTGTTAATCAGGAATACCCCGGTCCCGCGCAAACGCCCGTGCAATCTCCTTTCGTACACGGGGTTACACGGGAAAGTGCTTGATGCACAGGGCCATATTTGCTATTGTGCCCACGAAATCACTCCATATTCGTCAAGTATGTTCGGCAGCTGAAGACAAGAAAAGGTCCCATGCCACGTATTGTCACCATCACAAACATCCTCCTGGGATGTGCCATCATCGCCATCTTGGCATCCATCACCGCCCACGGCCTCTCCCGCCGCCTTGACCACTCCCTGCCCTTCACGACAGGAAAAAGCTCCCCAACACCCGCTGCCCCCACCCCAAGAAACGACGATCTGACGACCTATGCCCCCATACTGGCCAACGGTCTGTTCGGCAAGGCCACCCAGGGACCGCTGACACTGATCGTGAACAGCCCGGCCACGACCGCAGCACAAAACGCGCCAATAACGGCCCCGGCCGAACTGATGCTGCTCGGTACGGCCGTCGGGTCATTCCGTGAGACCTTCGCCCTGGTACGCAATACCACCAAGCAGGAGGAGCGGGTCTTCCGCCTGGGAGACATGGTCTTCGATGCCGGGCGCCTGGTTCAGGTCACCCGTGAACAGGCCTTTATCGTCATTAACGGCAAAAAGGTCGAACTCTTGACTCCCATGACACCGCCATCGGCGACTCCGGCCCCGGCACAACACTCCATGGGGCAACAGGGGCAGGCGGTCGCCAACACGGGCGGCGGAAATTTTGTCATCGATCAGCGGGCCCTGAATGCGGCCCTGGACAACATCAGCCAGGCCATGAGCGATGCCCGCCTGCTGCCCAGCCAGAAGGACGGCAAGGTGGAAGGCTTCCGCGCTTCGGAGGTCAAACCCAACGGGGTCTTTGCCATGATCGGCATAAAAAATGGCGATGTCCTCTTGCGCCTGAACGATTTTCCGATTGACTCTCCCGACAAGGCCCTGCAATCGTTCATCGCCCTCAAGGGGCAAAGCCGGCTCAAGCTGGACATGATTCGCGACGGGCGTCCGGCAACATTCAATTACGATATACGCTAATCTGGAGGCACACTTGACTCGCTACCTACAACACATGATTTGGGCACTGCTGCTGCTGGGAGCCCTGTGCAGCTCACCGGCCCTGGCTGCCGGCAAAGGGGTCGTGCTTAATTTCAACGAGGTGGATATCTCCACCATGGTCAAGTTCATCAGCGACCTGACCGGCAGGAATTTCGTTCTCGACGATCGGGTCAAGGGAAAGATCTCGGTTTTTTCGCCTTCCAAACTCTCCAATGAAGAGGCCTACAACGTCTTTGTCTCCGTGCTGGAACTGAAAGGTTTCGCGGTGGTGCAAAGCGGCAAGGTCGCCAAGATCATCCCCTCGGGGACCGCCAAGCAATCCAATTTTGCGCTGCTCCCCGAAGGTCAGCAGGCACCGGTCAATGAAACCTATGTGGCCCAGGTCAACAAACTGGAAAACATCTCGGCCCAGGAGGCGCTGGCCTTTCTGCAACCGATGATCTCCAAGGACGGCCACATCTCCGCCTTCGGTCCCGGCAACCTGCTCCTGATCGTGGACTCTTCGCTCAATATCCGCAAACTGCAGGGGATTCTCCAGGTTATCGATACCGAACGTTCACGGGAAGGGTTCGAGATCATCTACCTGAAGAACGCCTCGGCCGAAACAACCGCCAACACCATCAAACAGTGGCTGGCCGGCGGCGAGCTAAAACCGGCTGGTCAGGGCACCGCCGCACCGGCCGGCACGGCCAGCATCCTGGTTGACACGCGCCTGAACGCCCTGCTGGTCTTTGGTAACGACTCGGCCAAGAAAGATGTACGCGAGATGGTGGCGAAGCTGGATGTACAGCCTCCCGAGGCCAGCAGCAAGGTCAACGTCTATTACCTGGAGAATACGGACGCCACCGAGATGGCCAAGGTACTGGACGGCGTGGTCAAGGGTTTCACTGCGGCAGCAACCGCCGGCCAACCGGGCGCGGCCGTACCCCAGACATCCCCCTTTGACAGCGGCAAGGTCACCGTCACGGCCGACAAAGGTTCCAACTCCCTGGTGATCATGGCCTCCCCCAACGACTACAACAACCTGGTCCAGGTAATCAAGAAGCTGGACCGCCGCAGCAAACAGGTATTTGTGCAGGTGCTGATCGCGGAGGTTTCCCTGGACAAGAGCAGGGCACTGGGCGTTCAAGCCGGCGCGGTTGCCGCCGGGGCGCTGGGTAAATATCTGCAGGGGGGCGGCCTTTACGACCCCTTCGGAACCTTCGGTCAAATCTTCGGATCAACATCATCAACCGGCTCGGCTATTTCCACGCTGATCGGCGACAAGCTCAAGAACAGTACCCGGCCGGTGACTGGTGTGGCCCTGTTGCAGGCTCTGGACTCCAGCGGCCTGGTCAACGTGCTTTCAACCCCCAACATCCTGACCTCCGACAACAAGGAGGCCGAGATCTTCGTCGGTGAGAACGTCCCCTTCGGCGGGGCCTCGACCATCTCCTCCGGCCTCTCCACCACATCCGTCGAACGCAAGGACATCGGTATCAACCTCAAGATCAAGCCCCAGATCAGCGAAGGCGACTATATCCGCCTGGATATCAACCAGGAGATATCGGCGGTCAAGGACACGGTCATCGTCGGCGCCGGTTCGACCGATCGCACCACCACCAAACGGTCGGCCAAGACCAGCGTGGTTGTGAAAGACAACGAGACGGTCGTCATCGGCGGCCTGATCCAGGACCAGGAGAACGAGTCGGTCAGCAAGGTGCCCCTCCTGGGAGACATCCCCGGCCTGGGCTGGCTCTTCAAGACCAAAAACAAAACCAAAACCAAGACCAACCTGATGATCCTGCTCATCCCGCGCATCGTCAAGGATAACGACACGTTGATCAGTATCACCGACGAGCTGCGAACCACCTTCGGCGAGGCCGCCAAAGAGATGAAGCCGCTGGACGTGCAGAAGGAGATCTCGGGGAAATGAGCGACCTGCGTCCACCGGAGGAACTTGAAGCCACCGCTGCACGGCTGGGGATCGCCTGTCGGCCCGCCATCAGCACCGGCGATGTGGACAGCGCCCTGCTGGCCAGGGTCCCCTTGAGCTTTGCCCGCAGCAATCTGGTCCTGCCGCTGGAGGAGCATGAGGGTATCATCCGGGTCGCCATCGCCAGTCCGGCCGCGCTCCTGGCCCTGGATGAGCTGCGCCTGACCTTCGACAAACCGGTCGAGGCGGTGCTCGTCCCGGCCGCCAGCCTGACCGATGCCATCAACCACGCCTATGCCGGCATGTCCGGCACGGCCCGCGAGGTGCTCCAGGAACTGGAGGGGGAAGACCTCTCCACCGTGGCTACCGAATTCAACGACCCCAAGGATCTCTTGGATCTGACCGACGAGGCCCCGGTCATCCGGCTGCTCAACTCGATCCTCTCCGAGGCGATCAAGGAGCGGGTCAGCGATATCCACGTCGAGCCCTACGAACGGGACCTGCTGGTACGCTTCCGTATCGACGGCCTGCTCTACGAGAAACTGACCCCCCCCAAGATCATCCAGGACGCCCTGATTTCCCGCATCAAGATCATGGCCGGACTCAACATCGCCGAGAAGCGCCTGCCCCAGGACGGCCGCATCCGCGTGATCGTGGCCGGGCGCGACGTGGACATCCGTGTCTCGATCATCCCGACCTTCTACGGCGAGCGGGCCGTGCTGCGTCTCTTGGACAAGAAGAAGGGCATCCTCTCGCTGGCCGATATCGGCCTGGGTGAGGCGGGCGTACAGACCATGGAGCGCATGCTGGTCCGCACCAGCGGCATCATCCTGGTTACCGGCCCGACCGGCAGCGGCAAATCGACCACGCTCTACGCCTCCCTGAACCGGGTCAACTCCAGCGAGAAGAACATCATCACCATCGAGGACCCCATCGAATACCAGATCAAGGGCATCGGCCAGATCCAGGTCAACCCGAAGATCGAGCTGACCTTCGCCTCCGGCCTGCGTTCGATCCTGCGCCAGGACCCGGATATCATCATGGTCGGCGAGATCCGCGACGCCGAGACGGCCGAGATCGCCATCCAGGCCAGCCTGACCGGGCATCTGGTGCTCTCGACCCTGCACACCAACGATGCCGCCACGGCCGTCACCCGCCTGGTGGACATGGGCATCGAGCCCTTCATGATCGCCTCCTCCCTGGCGGCCGTGGTCGGCCAGCGTCTGGTGCGGGTGATCTGCCCCCACTGCCGCGAGGAATACCGTCCCGTGGACCAGTATGCCGGCATCACCCTGCCGGAAACACTCTACCGGGGGCGCGGTTGCGACAAATGCTTCGGCCTGGGCACCCTGGGCAGAACAGCCATCTACGAAATCATGCCGGTGGATCAGGAACTCTGCTCCATGATCATCCGCCGGGCCCATGCCGGCGAGATCAAGGAATACGCGGTCTCGCGCGGTATGAAGACCATGCGTGAAGACGGGCTGCGGCGGGCTGCCGCCGGCATCACCACCATCGAAGAGGTCTTACGCGTAACCCAGGACGACTATGCCGACGTTCCGCTATAAGGCCTACAACGCCACCGGCGCAGCGGTAGCCGGCACCCTGGATGCGGACTCCGAGCGCCACGCGCTCCAGCAGCTCAAGAGCCAGGGGCTCATGTTGCGCGAGATCCGCGAAGAGGGTGGCGACGAAGGCGCCGCAAGCTCGTTTTCGTTTAAACGGGGCATTTCGGCCTCCGATCTGGCGCTCTTCACCCGCCGCCTGGCCACCCTGGTCGCTTCGTCGGTGCCGCTGTACGAGGCCATGGGCTCGCTGCACGAGCAGGAAGAGAATGGCGCGCTCAAACGGGTCTTGACGCGGGTCAGCGCCCACATCGCCGAGGGGGCCTCCCTGTCGCGGGCCTTTGCCGCCGAGCCGCGGGTATTCGGCGAAAGCTACATCAGCATGGTGGCCGCCGGCGAGGCCAGCGGCGCCCTGGATGCGGTCCTGGAGCGTTTGGCCGACTTTCTCGAAGAACAGGAACAGGTGCGCAGCCGGGTCAGTTCGGCCCTGGCCTACCCGATCCTGATGGTGCTGGTGGGTGGCGGCGTGATGATCTTCCTGCTGACCGTGGTCATCCCCAAGATCGTGGTCATCTTCGAAGACAGCAAGGCCGCCCTGCCGCTGATCACCGTGGCACTGATCAAGCTCTCCCATTTCCTGCGCGGCTGGTGGTGGATTCCGGCTGGCTTGGGGGTCGCCTCAATCCCGCTCTATCGCAAGGCCATGCTGCGTGACGATCTGCGCCTGAAGCGCGATGCCCTGCTGCTGAAATTGCCCCTGGCCGGCGGTATGCTGCAACGCCTGATCCTCTCCCGTTTCGCCCGCGTCCTCGGGCTGCTCCTCTCCAGCGGCGTCCCGATCATCCGCGCCCTGGAAATCACCTCCGAAGTCCTGGTCAACCGGGTTTACCGCACGTTTCTACAGGGGGTCATGGAGGAGGTCGCCCAGGGTGGCAGCCTCTCGGGCAGTCTGCGCAAAAGCCGGCTCTTCCCGCCGTTGCTGGTCCATCTGGCCGGCGTGGGTGAAAAGAGCGGGGACTTGGAAAGCATGCTGCTCAAGGCCGGCATCGCCTATGAACGGGAGTTCAATTCCCGGCTGACCCGGTTGATGGGGCTTTTGGAGCCGCTCCTGGTGTTGGGCATGGGGGTGGCGGTCGGCATCGTCGTCATGGCGGTGCTCTTACCGATCTTCGAGATGAACCAGCTGATCAAATGAAACCCCATGCTCTCCCGGAGCGTGGGGTTTTTGTTACGCGGACGGCAGACTATGCTGCTGGGACTCTTCCAGCAGGTGCTCAAGGGAATCCCGGTTTCTATTGCGGGATGGATACAGGCTTTGCGGGATTCATTTGTCGCCGGAATACCGGCCATGCTGCAACGGATGCTGCTAATACCGGCTTGGAAATACTGACTCAGGCCGTATAAACAAAAGCGTTACCGCCGACTATGTCGGTGCGAACGTTGAGTAATGTATTAAAAGAAAACTAAACCTACATCAGGGAGCATGCATAAAAATGGATAGCATTACATTGGATAGTACGGTCAACCATATCGAAGACATTGTAGCCAGCGATATTGACAACGAAAAGGTGATGATGAGCATCGAAAAAGGTCAGTATTTCGGCCTTGAGCCGGTCGGCAGCCGCATCTGGGAAATGATCGAAACGCCCGTCAAGGTGTCAGCTCTCATTGATGCGCTTCTGGTCCACTATGACGTGGACCGACAGACCTGCGAACAGGACGTGCTCATCTTTCTTCAAGAACTTCATGCCGCAGGCATAGTTCAGGTTGCCGACTAGATGAATTCCGAATGTCCGTAAACTGCCTGCTTGCAGCCGACCGGTATTTCCTGCGAGCCCTGTCCCACTGGATCTTCAACTGGCGCTGTCTGCGCCCTGCCAATGAAACCACAGCTGCTGCTCAGCGGCCTGCTGCAAAATGAACATCAGGAGACCTGACAGCCACCATGTTTTTCTTTTACTTCAATCGCAAATCCGCTCCCCCGCCTCTGCGCATCAACCCACAGACCGTTATAAACCGGCTCATGCCGTGCGCGCCACCCGACAAGAGCGGCTTTCTGGCGGATGACGACAACTCCTTGCTGGTACAGTGTCTGCACTGGAACACGAGCCGCTCCCGGCTGGAGCCGACGCCGCTGTATCATGCCGAGAGCCGGTGCGCGGCGGCCTCCTGGGCGCGGCTGGACAATCGGGAGGAGCTGGCGAATAAGCTGGAGATCTCGTTAAATGAGCTGGCAGGCTACTGTGACACAGAGCTGATCCTCTTCAGCTACCTCAAGTGGGGGGAAGCGTGCGTCGATCATCTGATCGGCGATTTTGTCTTTGTCATTCATGACAGGAAAGAGAACAAGGTCTTCTGCGGCCGGGACCACATGGGGGTAAAACCGCTCTACTACTATGCGAGCGATGATCTTTTTGTCTGTGCCACCAATGTCAGTGCCCTGCGGCAGGTTGACGGCGTACCGTTTGAGATCGACGAGCGCTGGGTGGCAGAGTATCTGCTCCATCTCTCCAGGAGCTTTGACCGTACGTCGTACCACGGGATAAAGAAGCTCCCCCCGGCGCACTCCCTGATCGTCACCCCGCAGCAGCTGCGGTTGCAACAGTACTTTACCCTTTCCGCAGAGCCGGAGCTAAAGCTGGGCAAATCCAGCGACTATGTGGACGCCTACCGGGACGTACTTGAAAAGGCAATCCGCTGCCGCCTCGATTCGGATTTTGCCATCGGCTCGGAGCTTAGCGGTGGCATTGACTCTTCCACCATCACCGCCTTTGCCGCAAAATTCCTCGGCGAATCACTTCCTCGACTGCACACGTTTGCCTTTGCCTTTTCGGAACTGGAACCGCAGTATATTCAGGCCGTCATAGATTATTGCCACCTTCCCGACAACCACATCATTAATGAACGCATACAAAACCAACAGGATACATTAAAGTGTTCGCTGGACATTCTGGGCTACCCCGTGGAACACGGAAGCGCGACCTTTCATGAATTTTTTTACCCACTGGCGGAAAAACTGGGTGTCCGCACACTCTTATCCGGCTTTGGCGGTGATGAATTCGGCACGACGATTCACGGCTACATGATTCCCATGGAAATGATTGTGCAGCGGCGGTACCGGGAGCTTTTCCATGTCTTGCAGGGCAATGCCCTTTATCGCTTCCTGCGTCTGATCAAGATGGAATGGCGGCGGCGACAAACGCATAATTTCACAACTCCTGTCTATAACCCCCGTTTTTATGAGGCATACAAGCAACGCTGGCCGCATCAGATTGTCCGTGATGATCTGGTTAGACGCTACAATCTTGAAGAACGCTATTTTGATACTGCCCGTTTTGACGCAGGTTATATTGACCTCAAACGGTTCACGCTGGAAAAACGCTGGCAACCGTTTGTCCCGACGCGGATGGAAAACTGTACCCTGATGGCGGCAGGGCGAAAGATCGAATACCGCTGGCCCCTCTTGGACATTCGCTTGGTGCGGCTTTTTCTCTCCATCCCGTCCAAAGAGAATTATTATCGCGGCATGGGGCGCTATCTGCATCGCCGGGCCATCGACGGGGTGGTACCGAAACAGGTGGCATGGAAACAGGGGAAGGGTATGGGGTCGGTAATCGTGCCGAACCAAGTCGCAGCCACGCATTTGTCTTCACTGTCTGCCGCTGACCTGCATCCTGCGCTAGGTGAATACATTGATACGGATAGATGGAAGCAACAAAGCGGGCAATTGAGATCAAACCTGGATGGTGGCATGGATGACGCCAGAAGGTTTCAGTTTAACATGAACTACCGGGCGGTGACGAATCTAAGTGAATGGTTGAAGCTGGTTGACTTGTCAGAAAAGTATTCTACGCTTATCACTAATAACGGGTAGGCACAGAACTGGTCCTGCGCCAATGAAAGAAAACTTAACGCAAGGAGGAGAGGATGAGTTCATTATTTAGCGGCGGCCCAGAGGCAAGGGATAATCAGTCAGCAGCTATGGGAAATCACACTACCAACCCAAAAGAAAGCTGGGGGGTGCCCCGACTGAGGAAGCTGGGAACAAACTCAGGGACGACAGGACCAGGAGACATCTACCCTGTAGAACTGTCTGCATACACCGGACCGTCATGATGTCAGCTCGGGGACGGAGGACTGGGCGATCTGGTCTGTATTTTGTGATCAGACCTTGCTTTGTTAGTGCACGGCATTTTTCAGAGGATCAGTAGAGCGTTGCATGCATAACACTTATCATATCTTCGGCTTGAACATTGCTTCGGTCATTCCCCTGCCTGCCACACCCGCGCTTCACCTCCAACCCGATGCTATCCCGGACGTGGTCATAGCCTACGGAAGCGTGCCCGAGACCCTGACGAATCCCCCGTTCAAAGGAGTGCGATTTCAGGCCGGGATTGGAGAGTTCCTCCTGCGGGTTGATGGTGTCGCCCGCTATTTTGTGCAGAGTGGTTGCCGCATCACCATTCTGCCGGAAGCTGGTGCCCATGAAGACGACATCCTCGTCTTTCTAATGGGGTCAGCCATGGGTGCCCTCCTCCACCAGCGAAACATCCTGGTGCTCCATGCCGCCGCCATTGTGGTCAACGGGCAAAGCGTTATTTTTTCCGGTCCTTCCGGTATCGGCAAGTCCACTCTGGCCGCTGGTTTTCATCAGCGCGGCTACCCCTTCCTGGCCGACGACATATGTGCTATCACGACGGACAATGGTTGTCCGGCGGTGATGCCCGGGTTTCCCCGGTTGAAATTGTGGGCCGATGCCCTGAAAAAGCTGGACACCAGCAGGGAACAGCTCAAAAGCGTCCGTTGGGGCAAGGATCTGGAAAAGTATTTTCTTCCCGTTGACGGCGGCTTCCAGGACACCCCCGTTCCCATACAATCCGTGTTCGTCCTTGAAACGACGAATACGGAAAAGATGGACATAACCCCATTGAAGGGCGGAGAGAAGATCGATCCCGTCATCGACAACACCTACCGTCTCCGCTTGCTGGAAGGTTTGGGCGGAAAGAAGGAGCATTTCAAGCAGTGCGCGGCAGTAGCGGCGAATGCGACGGTCAGCCGTATCATCCGGCCGGACAAAGGCTTTCTGCTGGAGGAGCTGATGGATCTGGTCGAAACGGGTTTTGCGCCATGAGTGGCATTATCTGGCTCGCCTCATACCCAAAGTCGGGCAACACCTGGTTTCGCATCTTTCTGACCAACCTGCTGCGCAATACCGATACACCGGCCAACATCAATGAGCTGAAAAGCTTTCCCATCGCCTGCGCAAGGGAGGTTTTCGACCAGAACATCGGCTATGAGGCGTCGGATCTGACTACCGACGAGATCGAGCGGCTGCGCCCCGAACTTTATATCCACCTTGCCGAAAATGCTACGGAGACGCTCTTCATGAAAATCCACGACGCCTATACCGCTGTGGTGGATGGCATGCCGTTGATTCCACAAGCGGCCACGGCCGGCTCGCTCTACATCATTCGCAATCCCCTGGATGTTGCCGTTTCCTTTGCCCATCACAATGGGTTGAATTATGATACCGCCATATCCTGTATGGCGGATGAGGCCTTTGCCGTTTGTCGTAAGACCGACCGGTTGCACGATCAGTTGTGCCAAAAGCTCTTTTCCTGGAGCGATCATGTGTTGAGCTGGATCGATGCAGCGCCGTTTCCGGTCTGCCTGCTCCGTTATGAGGATATGAAGGCGCGGCCACTAGAGACCTTCGCCAGGGCGGCCCACTTTGCCGGGCTTTCCCACAGCGATGAACAGATTCGAAAAGCATTGGAATTCAGTTCGTTCGATGTCGTGAAGCAGCAAGAAGAGGCGGAAGGCTTCAAGGAAAAAAGCCCGGTAGCCGGCCGTTTTTTCCGCAAGGGAGATAGCGGTTCGTGGCGTGAAGAGTTGAATGAAGCGCAGGTGCAACGAATTGTCAATTATCACCGGGAAGTGATGCAACGCTTCGGTTATCTGGACGAAAACGGGGAAATTGTAGTGTGAGATCTGGGATTCGAAGGGCGTAGTGACTCATGATATATTTCCTGTCAATTTGAACGGCCTGTTCTAAATTCCGCCGCTGCGCTCACCACCGCCAACCTCTTAATATATCATTCAAAATCCGCCCAATTTTGTTGACCTTGACAAGACCTCCCGCAGCTGTACAATCACCAACGTGAATGCACAGCCGTTGCTTGGTAAGCGTCACACCACACATGCCGTTATAAAGGAAGAGGGGTTTCCATGGATTTTACGAAGATGCTGCACAAGTTCACCGTCGTACCGTCGTTAAGCGCAGAACTGTCCGCATTGCAACGCATCGCCTACAACCTGTGGTGGTGCTGGGAGCCGGACGCCATCAACCTTTTCCGCCGCCTGGATGCCGACCTGTGGCAATCCACCCGCCACAACCCGGTAGAGATGCTGGGCATTCTCCAACAGACCACCCTGGAATCACTCAAATCCGACGAAGGCTTCATGGCCCACCTCAAGATGGTCGATGAAAAACTCACCGACTACCTGGAGGAGAAAACCTGGTTCCTGAAGAACGCCAACGGCGATTCAAAGATGAAGGTGGCCTATTTCTCCATGGAGTTCGGCCTGCACGAGTCGCTGCCGATCTACTCCGGCGGCCTGGGTATCCTGGCCGGCGACCATCTCAAATCGGCCAGCGACCTGGGGCTGCCCCTGGTGGGCGTGGGTCTGCTCTACCGCCAGGGCTATTTCCGCCAGTACCTCAACAACGAGGGATGGCAGCAGGAATATTACCCCGAGAACGACTTCTACAACCTGCCTCTGATCCTTGAGCGGGATGAGGCCGGTAAACCGCTGGAGATCGAACTGGAATTCGGCAGCCGCCATTTCCGCGTCCATATCTGGCGCGTGCAGGTCGGCCGGGTGCCGCTTTATTTGCTGGACACCAACCTGGAGTCCAACTCGCCCGAGGACCGCCTGATCACGGCTCAACTCTACTTCGGCGACAAAGAGATGCGCATGATCCAGGAGATCCTGCTGGGTATCGGCGGTATCCGTGCCCTGCGCGCCCTGGGCATCATCCCCAACGTCTGCCACATGAACGAGGGGCATGCCGCCTTCCTGGCCCTGGAGCGCATCCGCCTGGTGATGGAAAAGCGGGGCATCACCTTCTCCGAGGGGCGCGAGATCGTCAGCGCCGGCAACGTCTTTACCACCCATACGCCGGTGGAGGCCGGTATCGACCACTTTGCGCCCGAACTGCTGGAGAAATATTTCAACCGTTATTACAGGTCGCTGGGACTTTCACGGGACGAGTTCCTCGGCCTGGGTCGCCAGGATGTGCGTAACCAGCAGGAGACCTTCTGTATGGCGGTGCTGGCCATCAAGCTGGCCGGGCATGCCAACGGCGTCAGCCAGCTGCATGGCGAGGTCTCCCGCACCATGTGGAAGAACGTCTGGCCGGAGCTGCCCGAAGAGCAGCTGCCGCTCAACTCCATCACCAACGGCGTGCATACACGCACCTGGATGTCCAACCACATGACCAGCCTGCTGATCCGCTATCTGGGCACACGCTGGATGGAGGATCCCACCGATCACTCGGTTTGGCGCCGCATCTCCAAGATTCCCGATGCGGAACTGTGGCGCACCCAGCAGAGCTGCCGTGAAAAACTGGTCGATTTTGCCCGCAAGCGCCTGAAAGCCCAGCTGATCAAGGTTGGCGCCACCACCAAGGAGATCGCCACGGCCGAGGAGGTCCTCGATCCCGAGACCCTGACCATCGGTTTCGCCCGACGCTTTGCCACCTACAAGCGCGGTACCCTGCTACTACGCGACCTGGACCGCCTCTCGCGCATCCTCAACAACCCCGAGATGCCGGTGCAGATCATCTTTGCCGGCAAGGCCCACCCCCAGGACCATGAGGGCAAGGAGCTGATCCGCCAGCTGGTGCAGGCCTCCCACGAGGACCGTTTCCGCCACCGGATCGTCTTCATCGAGGACTACGACATGGAGGTGGCCCGTCACCTGGTTCAGGGGGTGGACGTCTGGCTCAACACGCCGCTCAGGCCGATGGAGGCCAGCGGCACCAGCGGTATGAAGGTCGCCTTCAACGGCGGCTTGAACATGAGTGTCCTGGATGGCTGGTGGTGTGAAGGGTACCAGGGCAACAACGGCTGGGCCATCGGCAAGGGCGAGGTCTACGCGGATGTGGAGTACCAGAACCAAATCGAGAGCCGCGCCACTTATGACCTGCTGGAAAAGGAGGTTGTGCCGCATTTCTACGACCGGGGCGGCGATAATGTCCCCCGCGCCTGGGTGGCCACCATGAAGGCCTCCATGCAGAGCCTCTGTCCGGTATTTTCCACCGACCGCATGGTCCAGGAATACGCCGAGATGTCCTATATCCCGTCCTACCGCCAGTGGAAACGCTTTGTGGCCGAAGATCTTGAGCTGGCAAAGGATCTGGCCCGCTGGAAGACACAAATCTTCAAGTCCTGGCCCCAAATCCGCATTGAGCAGGCCGAGGCGCAGGTTTCCGATGCCGTGGCTGTAGGGAGCAGCGTCCCGGTCTCGGCGCGGGTGGCTCTGGGCGATATCCCGGCCGATGAGGTCTCGGTGGAGGGATACTTCGGCGTGTTGGATTCCAAGGGAAATATTCAGGGGGGCGAGATCGTCCCGCTGGAACACCGGGAAGATCTGGGAGGTGGCGTCCACCAGTTCGGCGGCGAGATGGAATGCCGCTTCTGCGGCCGACACGGTTTCATGCTGCGGGTCATGCCGCGCCACAAGGTTTTGGGTAATATCTACGAGTCCGGCTACCTGACCTGGGGATAAAGCCGGGACGCAGATTCATCCACAAACACACAAGGCACAAAGCAACCCGGAAAATCGAGGTACGCTTTGTGCCTTGTGTCATCATAGCGCCTGATGAGGAATACCATGTCGATACTATGTAGACTCCGCTACAGCATTACCTGTTGGCTGATTGTGTTGTCAGCTTCTCTGGCGGCCACCCTAAGCCACGCTGCCGACTATCCCCCCGTCGGCAGCGAGATCTCATCCTTGCAGGAAGCCTGCAACCAGGCCAACGACAGCGACACCATCCGGGCACGAAACAAAATTTTCAACGAGTCGCTGCTCCTCGATCGACCGATCAGCATCTCCCTGAACGGCGGCTACAGTGACGCCAGCTACAGCGCGACAAGCGGATTCACCCGATTGCACGGCCCGCTGACAATCAAGAACGGAACCCTGAAGGTACGCAATCTCGTCATCGGCGGAGGAACAAGCGGCCTGTCGATCAGCAGCGTTACGGTCGCCATGCCGCGCATCAGCTGGAGCACCGCACAAGCAGCCGACAGCCGTGTTGATTATGGCGAAACCGCCAGCTACGGCAGCACGGTTTCCGGCACATCTCCCACGACCAGCCACAACCTGGTCCTGACCGGACTCAAGCCCAACACCACCTATCACTACATCGTCTCCTCATCCACAAGCAGCGCATCGGCCGCGACAGCCGACAACACCTTTACCACCCCCGACTTCATCGCCGCAAGCATTGCCGATGTCGGCAGCAGCGCCATCATCGAGGTTGCCGGCAACTTCGACACCATCAGCCACGACAACTCCATCAACAGCGTACCCCGGCAGAAGATCGCCCAGGAATATATCAGGAACCACAGTGACAATATGGATTTCCTGGTCATGTTTTCCACCTTCGACTACGCCCTGCCCGCCCATGACGCCCAGGGGGTCTACATGGCGGTCAAAAACGATACCCAGGGGATCAACCAACCCCTGTTCGACAACAGCGCGCTGTATGGCAGTAACAGCAGGCTCCAGGGCACCATCGACATGGGCAATGTGACGGCCCTGGCCGCCAACCTCACCGGCGGACAGCTCAACCAGACCCTGACAATCCTCTCCCACGAACTGGCCCATCGCTTTGGGGCCTACGTCAGATATAAACTGCCCGACAACTCGCTCAGCACGACCCTGCTCGGCCTGGATAACTCCCACTGGAGCTACCTTCTGGACAGCCAGGGTTCGGTCATGTACGGCAACGGCTGGAACGATAACAATAACGGCAGCTTTACCTCGGCCAGCGTCATGAACTCCTACAGCCCCCTCGATCTCTATTTGATGGGGATGCTCCCCAAGGAGCAGGTTTCCCCGATGCTGCTGATCGATAATCCGGCCGTCAACAAAACCGCGCTCCCCTCTATCGGATCAGGCATCAGCGGAACGGCCACTACCGTCAGCATCGCTGATATCGTCGCCGCCGAGGGTGAGCGGGTACCGAATGTCAGCACTTCGCAAAAACAGTTCAATGTCGGCTATATCCTGCTGGTCAGACATGGGGATACTATGGGACAGGCCGCCCAGACCCTGGATATGATTCGGAAAGGCTTCGCCGGAAGATTCGCCGAAATGACCCACGGCATCGGCAGTATCGCCAATGTCCCGGCTTCCCTGGAAGTCGCCATCGATACACCGCTGGACAATGCCAACATCACCGGCCCCACGCTCCATGTGACCGGTACGGTGCTCAACAGCAGCGGCGCTGAAACCGGCGTGGTGGTCAACGGTGTCACGGCCATTGTCAGCGGGGTCCGCTTCACAGCCAATAACATCGATCTGCTACCGGGCACGAACAGCATCGCCGTCATCGCCAGCGACGTCAATGGCCGTAGCAGCACGGCCAGCAGGACGGTCACGGCGCACACCGGCAACTACATACGCGTCACGCCCAGCGTGGAATCGGGGGGCGCCCCCCTGAATCTCACCCTGACCGTCGATAGTCCCTTCAGCATCAGCAGCTCGTCTCTCTACAGCAGCGGCCCGATTGGAGTATCCCAGCTTCCCGGTTCCTCCCCCACATCCTACCTGATGCGCCTGCCCGTCGAAGGCAGCTATACGTTCATGGTCCAGGTCAACGGGCCGGACGGACAGAACTATGCAGATTCGGTGGTGATCAGCGTGCTTCCCCGCCGGCAACTCGACAATCTGCTCCGCAGCAAGTGGCAGGCCGTCACTACGGATCTTGCCGCCGGAGAGACGACAGCGCCCCTCGCACATTTCACCCCGATGATGCGACCGAAATATCAGGCAGTCTTTGCCGAGGTGGCGCCGCTCTTGCCAAGCATCCTGGCCACCCATCAAGGGCTGGCCAACGTCAGCATGGACGGCGAGATAACGAAGTATGAATTGACGACTCTCGAAGAGGGTGCGCTGCATGCCTACGATATTGTCTTTATCAAGGACGATGACGGTATCTGGCGGATTCGCAGCTACTGAGCGGAATGGCAGCACGGACACCGGGAATTGTTTTTTTCCAGAAGTCTCCTGATATTCCGTTCATGGTTCGACAGGCTCACCACGAACGGAATATCTGCTTGTTACATAGCTAACGACCGTTCGTCCTGAGCTTGTCGAAGGATGAATGGGCGTTAGCGACCGATTAGAACAAATCAGGAGATTTTTTACTACTGAATCGCATTGGAGAGATCGCGCATGAATTCCCATAAAGGCTTGCTGGGCTGTGGAATGCTATTGATTGTCTTGTGCGCGACGCCCTGCTTCGCGTATCGGGCGAAGCTTCACCGGGCAATCAACGGTAGCGCCATCACGCAAAAATTGCTGACACCCCGGTTGGCGGCTTACTTTAATGACAACTTTGGCTATGCGAATGCCGATGCCCTGGTCAACGGTTATTCCATAGCCGATTGGTTCAGAAATGGCGGGGCTCAGGAAGACCAACCGGGTTCACGCATGAAAAACCACGTTCTTGATCCGGTTGCCAATAGCGGCTTTAGCGGTTCTCTGTTTGGCATGACGACAACCGGAGATCCGGCGGTCGTCTGGGCACAAAAAGCGCTCGCCGGACAATCACCCGGCGGGGCCTATTCCTGGCAGGATGCGCGGCACTACTTCTACACATCACTGATATCCGACTCATCCACGCTCCGCGAACAGAATCTGGCCGACTCCTTCAGGGCCGTGGGTCAAGTCATGCATCTGCTGGCGGAGATGAGTCTGCCCGACAACACCAGGGATACCGGCCGGATAGATTCCAAAACCATCGAGCCTTGGCTGGAAAAAGTCGTCACCAGTGATGATCCACTCAATGCGCAGTACTCCGCCCGACTGACCACTGCACTGAACAGCCCGATCGCCCCCGACCCCTCGCTGTTACAACAAGCCGGGCTGTTTCCCGCTGCGCCGATTCCCATCGCCAATCTCTTTGATTTTGAAAAATTCAATGGCTCAAACCCGGCTGTTACGACCAGCGCTCCCATCGGGCTCGCGGAGTATTCCAACGCAAACCTCTTCAGTATCAACACGATCTTCAGGAACTATAACTACCCGGCGCTATCCGATGTCAGCGAATTTTCGGAAACAGACCCTGTAACGGGTAAGATACGCAGCTATATCAGCAGCCCCGAGGTACCCTATCTTGCCCAAACCAATGCATTCCACAGATATCTGGCCGCGGGCAAAGCCAATGGATATACGCTGGAAAACGATAAAATCTACGCGAACTACATGGAGAAGATGATTCCCCGCGCCGTCGGCTATGCCGGGGCTCTGATTGATTATTTCTATCGTGGCAGCATCGAGCTGAGCCTCCCGGCCAAAGGCATCTACGCCATCACCGCACCCGACGGCGGCTTCAATGAAATCCGCGTCAAGGCCCGGAATACGACATCAACCGGCGAAGAGATGGCCAACGGCACGTTTCAACTTGTGGTGAGGTATACTCTTGCCCTTGAAGACCCTTTCCAGTCATCTCCGGTAACTGTCGGCCCACGGCAGTATCACATTTTCCCGGAAAAGAACGGCGTCAGCGGCATCTCAAAAACCACCCCCGGCGAGCTGGTCTTTGACCTTTCATCAGCCCCCATCCCCCTCTGGGCCACCGATATTGTGATTCAGCTGGTCTTCAAGGGGCAACTGGGCAACGAGATCGGCGCGGTGGCGCTCGGATCCAGGGACATCTCCGAACCGACGCCTTTGGATGTGGTCAACAACATGGATTATGCCTGCGTCAACGGAACCTATCTGACGGCCGGCAGTCCGGAGGCGATTGCGGCCGTGGACAACGACCACAACGGCAGCGCCGACTGGGATGTGTTTCCCCATGGACTCGGCGATGTCTATGCCGCCTTCAACGGATCGCCGGCATCCGTAAGCAACTACAGCGCGAAATTTGCCAGCATCCCGCCCGGCAGCTACGGCAGGGTCTACCTGCTGGCGGATACCATGCCAGACTCGCTTGCAACAAGCCTGAAAACCACCGTACAAAAATTGGACCTTCGGGATACCTGGACGTGGAATTTCAGTGTCTTTACGGGCAGCTTCAACCCTCTGATACATAATCAGGAATTTTATCCGCTCATCTCGACCAGGCGGGGGGTGGACAGGTGGATTGCGGTGAATTACGCCTATCCGGGATATCCGAGCGGGACGTCGTGCAGTTGGACGGGGAGTGAGATGCCGCTAAGCGGGCCGGTAGTGGTTAGCTTGCCGTAAGCATGGGGCGGGTTCGGCGGGACGGCTCGTACGGATCAGGAAGGGCAGCGGCTAGGCCGACAACCCCTCCCACTCGCCGTACAGTTTTTCCAGCTGCTCGTTCAGGGCCGCGTGGCGCTCGCCGCCGGCCTTGCCCCGCTCCAGATCATCGAAGAAACCGGATTGCCCCATCTCGGCCTCCAGGCTAGTGATCTCGGACTCGGTGCGGGCGATCTCCTTCTCGATCTCACCCAGCCGTTTCTGGCGCTTGTCTTCCTCGCGCTTGCGCTGCTTTTCTTCCTCCCGGCCGCGCTTGCGATCTTCCTTCTCCACGACAGGCAGGGGCGCCGGAGCAGCCGATCCGGCCGTAGTGACGGACTGGCCGGCAGCCACGGCTATGCTTCGGTCAATCCCGCTCCCCGATATTCCCAAGCCTTCCTTTTTCTCCAGATAATACTCGTAGTCGCCGTAGTAGTTCTCCAGGCCGCCCCCCTCGACCTCGATGACCCGGTTGGCCAAGCCGTTGACGAAGTAGCGGTCGTGGGAGACGAAGACCACCGTGCCCTCGAAGCTCTTCAGGGCATCCAGCAAGACCTCCTTGCTGAACAGGTCCAGGTGGTTGGTCGGTTCGTCCATCAGGAGCACGTTGGAGGGGCGCAGCAGCATCTTGGCCAGGGCCAGGCGGTTGCGCTCACCGCCGGAGAGGACGCTGATCCGTTTGTTGATGTCGTCGCCGGTAAACAGAAAGGCACCCAGGATATCGCGCAATTTGGGGACCATCTCGTAGGGTGCATCAGCGTAGAGCTCATCCCAGGCGCTACGGCTGAAATCGAGCACATTGGCCTGGTCCTGGGCAAAATAGTCCAGGATCACGTTGTGACCGATGATCCGTTCGCCTCCCTGAAATTCAGCCCCGGCCAGCACCGACATGAGCGTGGACTTGCCGGCCCCGTTGTGGCCGACCAGGGCCACGCGCTCCCCTTTTTCCACGCTCAGATCGATATTGTTCAGCACCGTGTGGCTACCGTAGGACTTGGTCAGACCGCGCAGTTCCAGGACGATCTTGCCGCTCTTGGGGGCCTCGGGGAAATGGAAGCGGATCCGTTTGCGTTCGGGGGGGATGACGATGCGCTCGACTTTCTCCAGCTGTTTGATGCGCGACTGGACCAGGGAGGCCTTGTTGGCCTGGTAGCGGAAGCGGCGGATGAAATCCTCGGTCTTCTGCACCTCTTCGTCCTGGATGCGCTTGGCCTCGCGCAGGGCCGAAACCCGCTCCTCGCGCTGGACCAGGTAGCGCGAATAGCTGCAGTGATAATCGGCGATGGTGTGGTTCCAGACCTCGGCGATGCGGCTGCAGACCTGATCCATGAAGAAACGGTCGTGGGAGACCAGGATCACCGAACCGGGGTAGGAACAGAGGTAGACCTCCAGCCAGTTGCGGGCCTCGATATCCAGGTGGTTGGTCGGCTCGTCCAGGAGCAGCACGTCCGGCCGCTGCAACAGCAGGCGCGCCAGGGCGATGCGCATCTGCCAGCCGCCGGAGAACTCGCCGCAGTCCCGATACCAGTCGTCCTGCTGGAATCCCAGACCCTTGAGCACCGTACCGATCTCGGCCTCCATGGTATAGCCGCCGCGGTGGCGGAACTGTTCCTGCAACTCGCCGTAACGTTCCAGCAATTGCTCATGATCGGGGGCGTCGTGGGGCAGGAGTTCCAGCTGCTGCCCCAGGGCGTGCAGTTCCTCCTCCATGGCCAGCAGCTCGCCAAAGGCGGAACGCGCCTCATGGAACAGCAGGGTGCCTGTGGTGACCAGACCGTCCTGGGGCAGGTAAGAGGCCCGGGCACCCCGGGCGAACTGGATCTCGCCCGAGGAGGGTTCGGCCAGTCCGGCGATGATCTTCATCAGGGTTGATTTGCCGGCGCCGTTCTCGCCGACCAGGGCCACCCGTTCACCCTTTTTCAGGTGCCAGGAGATGCTGGTGAAGAGCGGGTTGCCGGCGAAGTCTTTGGAGAGTTCTTTGAGATGGAGCATGGGGAATGTTGTAGCACATCAGGCCCATGGCAACAAGGGGTTGCGCCGGGAAAGAATATTCAAAGGCAGATCCTTTCATTAAACTTTGCGTCATGCCACTTGACATGTCGAACTCTGACTGCTAAAAACGCCCGAATTTTATCAATCGCATGGTCACTACGTGACTCGGGCACTTGCCCATATTCGGTGCCCCAGGCACCTCCCGGAGGAAGACACATGTTCAAAGTGGTAGGAAGGTCCCTGGCTGTTGCTGCAGTTTGTGCCTCATTCGCATTACCCGCATTTGCCAACAATCACAAGTGCACAACCGGCACCTACAAAATCGGCAAAACCTGCGTCAAGCCGACCCCCGAACAGGGTCTTGAGCTCTTGCTGAAAGGCAACGCCAGGTTTGTCAAAGGCGATCTGGAACTCCTCGAACATTACGGCAAACCGACCGTACGCAAGGAAGTCGCTCTCGGCCAGAAGCCCTTTGCCATTATCCTGACCTGCTCCGACAGTCGCGTTCCCCCCGAGCTGCTTTTCGACAAGGGGCTGGGTGAGATCTTCGTCGTGCGCGTGGCCGGTAACATTGTCGCCCCACATGAGCTTGGCTCCATCGAGTATGGCATCGAACACCTCGGTGCCAACTTGGTCGTTGTACTGGGACACGAGCGGTGCGGTGCGGTAAAATCGACCTATGACGCGTACCCGGCAGAGGTTGAAGGAAATATCGGCAGCCTGGTAAAAGACATTACTCCGGCTGTTGAGGCCGTTGTTGGCCACAATCCAAAACCGACCGGAACCGCAGAACAGGCTGCCCAGGTTGAAGAGTGCGTTGTGGAGAATATCAAGTTGGTCAGCGAATCGCTGGAAACCAAGTCACCAATCATCAAGGAATTCGTCGAAGCCGGCAAAATCAAAATCGTCCGTGCCAAGTACGACCTGGATAACGGCATCGTCAAGGTCCTCGGCGAATAGCTTTTCATCCACAACGAATACGAAGAGGGTGAGGTTTCGGCTTCACCCTCTTTTTTTTGTGCCCGAGGACAACCGTCAGCTTACGGCAATACCCAGCTTGGCGGCCGTTTCCAGGTAGACCTGCTGGGCCGGGTCGTTGAACTGGACGAAGATGATCCGCTCCAGCCCGGGGCAGGACGCTTGGGCCGCCCGGGCCGCCGCAAGGGCAACAACAGCCGCTTCCCGCATGGGATAGCCGTAGACGCCGGCGCTGACGGCGGGAAAGGCGATGCTTTTCAAACCCTGCGCCTGGGCCACCTCGAAACAACGCCGATAGGCGGATGCCAACAAGCCCGGCTCGCCGTGCTGACCGTCCTTCCAGATCGGCCCGACCGTGTGGATCACATGGCGGGCGGGTAGCTTATACCCTTTGGTGATCTTGGCGTCGCCGGTTTCGCAGCCCCCCAGCCCGGCGCATTCCTGGAGCAGCAGCGGCCCGGCGGCCCGGTGGATGGCGCCGTCCACCCCGCCGCCCCCCAGCAGGGTATTGTTGGCGGCGTTGACAATGGCGTCCACCGCCAGCGTCGTGATATCGGCCCGGATGATTTCAATGCGTGCCGGCATATAACCTCCTCAAAAATCAAAAATTGCCCGAAGTTCTGCCGGCGTTTCAGCTGCCGCGACTGAAATCGGTCATGTTTCTCTGATAACAGTTTTCCGTAGTTTTGCAACGAAAAGAGCGGCCTCCTACCGCATATGCTGCGTCAGGAGGCCGCTCTTGATAACATTCTTCTGTGACTCCGCAGGGCTTATTCCTTGATATCTCCATGAATCCCAATCGTAATCTCCCGGTAGGGGATCTGCTTGCCGCTGTCAGCCAGGGCCTGACGGGCGGCCAGGGCGATGCCGCCGCAACAGGGCACCTCCATCCTCAGCACCGTGATACTCCTCACATCCGACTTGCTGAACAAATCGGTCAGTTTCTGGGTGTAAAAATTGTTGTCGTCCAGCTTGGGGCAGCCCATGACAACGGCCTTGCCCTTGAGGAAATCCTCGTGGTAGCCGGCGTAGGCCACCGGCACACAGTCGGCGGTGATCAGCAGGTCGGCGCCCTGGAAGTAGGGGGCCGTGGTGGAGACCAGGCTGAGCTGAACCGGCCATTGACCGAGCTGACTCTGCCGGCTGCCATTGGCCGGGGCGGGCGTTGTTTCCTGCGCCCCTTCGACTTCGCTCAGAACAGGTCGGGCGAAGCTCATGGCACGGGATCCGGGACAACCGCCGCCGGCATGATGCTGGGGAGCGGCAACGGGTTGCGGGGCATGGCTCGGAGCAGGTTTACCCTGGGCGGCCAGGTGTTTTTCCACCGCCGCCTCGTCGAACCCATCCGCTTCGCGTTCCTCGACGGTGATGGCGCCCATGGGGCACTCGCCCAGGCAGGCGCCCAGGCCATCGCACAGGTTTTCGGCCGCCAGCACCGCCTTGCCGTTGATAATGGTGATGGCCCCTTCGGCGCAGGAAGGTACGCACTCTCCGCATCCGTTGCATTTGTCCGGGTCGATTCTAACGATCTTTCTCAGCATGTTGTTTCTCCTTTGTCTGTTCATCCAGGTTATTGATAGGTATCGGGTTCAATCCGCTCAGTTAAAAAAAATAATGCCACACATAATCGAGCCGACCGCGCATCATCAGGCGCCGCCCGGCGTAGGACATGATCTCACGCACCTTTTCGCGGCGCACGCGGTCATAGCAGTGAATCCGGCAATGCTTGCAGGTCGGCTTCTCGGCTTCCAGCGGGCATTTCATCCGCTTGCTGACGGCGTACTCCAGGAAAGAGGCGCATTCCGGGCAGAGGCTGCGTTCGCCCAGCCCCGTGGGGAGGGTCACCGGGGAGCGCTGCGCGTCAGGGTGCTTCCCGCTGCAGTAGACCTCGACGAATTTCCCGATCAGGCGAATATCTTTTTTTTGGTGTCTGGTAATCGCTTCCATGTGTGTGATAATCACCCAACGCTCCATTTGGATACATGACGCAGGTCAATTATTGCAGTTTTTCCTTTGCGTGGAAAAGCGGAATGCTATACATTCAGATAAACATATATTTATACCCCATGAGGTGTCCATGATCGCCAGAGCCGTTTCATTCGTTGCCAAATCCGGGACCGGCAAGACCACACTCTTGGAAAAGGTCATCGCTGAACTGAAAGCGCGCGGCTACCGCGTGGGGGTCATCAAGCACGACGCCCACCGCTTCGACATCGATCACCCCGGCAAGGACAGTCATCGCCTGACCGCTGCCGGGGCCGACAGCATGCTGATCTCGTCGCCGGAAAAACTGGCCCTGGTCAAGCAACATGCGCAATCGCCACCCATCGAGGAGTTGATCGCCACCTATTTCAACGATGTGGATCTGATCCTGACCGAAGGCTTCAAGAAGAGCGGCCTTCCCAAGATCGAGGTGCACCGTCGCGAGCGGAGCCAGACCCTGCTCTGTCGTGGCGCGGAGCATGACCCGAGCCTGCTGGCGGTGGCCAGCGACGAACCGCTGGAGCTGGATGTACCGGTCCTAGACCTCAACAACCCGGCCCAGGTGGCCGATTTTGTGGAGAAACATATCATACAAAAGGAATAACCTTACAAGGATGGACAGAAAAATCAAAGGCAATGGAACGCGGATCAAATCTGATCCAAGCGGATTTCCGCAGATAATGCACTACAGAAAAAATATGTTTTTATCTGTGGTAATCCGCTCAATCCGCGTCATCCGCGTTCTATTGCAGTAACGATTTGTTTTAGATTTCATCCGTGTCATTCGTGGTAAAGCGGGTATCCATGCAACTGACTGACTCCCTGGGGAGAAACATAAACTATCTGCGTCTGTCGGTCACCGACCGCTGCAACATGCGCTGCTTCTACTGCATGCCCAAGGAGGGCGTTGCCAAAAAGCGGCATGGGGCGGTACTCAGCTACGAAGAGCTGTTGCTGATCGCTGAAACCGCCGTAGAGCTGGGAATCGAGAAAATCCGCATCACCGGCGGCGAGCCGCTGGTCCGGGCTGATATCGTCACATTCCTTGAAAAACTGTCCGCGATTCCCGGCCTGCGCCACCTGGCCCTGACCACCAACGGCCTGCTGCTGAAAGAGATGGCCGCTAACCTCTACCGGGCCGGGGTGCAGCGCCTGAACGTCAGCCTGGACTCCCTCAATCCGCGAACCTTCAGCGAGATCACCCGCGGCGGCGACCTGGGCCGGGTGCTGGCCGGGCTGAATGCCGCCGAGCAGGCCGGATTCCCGCCCCCCAAGATCAATTGCGTCATCATGCGCGGAGTCAACGACGCCGAGATCCTCGACTTCGCCGATATGACCCTGACACACGGCAATTCAATCCGCTTCATCGAATATATGCCGGCCGTCAGGGAAGATGACTGGCAACGTTACTCCATCTCCGGCGAGGAGATCCTGCAGCGCATCGCCTCCCGCTACGAACTGGAGCAGGTCGACAAGGGGCCTTTTGCCGGGCCGTCACGGGATTTTCGCATCCCCGGCGCACGGGGCAGTATCGGCATCATCACCGCCGTCTCCGGCCATTTTTGCTCGGAATGTAACCGCATCCGGGTCACCTCCACCGGCCAGGCCAAGGGGTGCCTCTTCTCCGATGAAAAGACCGACCTGCTCCCCTTCCTGCGGCCGCCGGACCGCGCGGGACTGGCCGAGGTGCTCAGGCGCATCGTGGCCAGCAAGCCCGAGCGGCACGACATCTCCCAAGACGGCTACAGCCATAAGAATTTCACCATGTCGCAGGTAGGAGGATAACAAAGATGGCGAGCGTACTGGCGGTCTGTATCAGCGAGAATAAAGGGGAGCGCAAGAAACCGGTCGCAGCGGTGGAGTTGCGCGAGAAGCACGGCATTGTCGGCGACGCCCACGCCGGTGATTGGCACCGCCAGGTGAGTCTGCTGGCCCAGGAGAGCATCGACAAGATGCGCGCCTTGGGACTGGATGTGAACGCGGGCGACTTTGCCGAAAACATCACCACCAGCGGCATCGACCTGGTCAGCCTGCCGATCGGCTCACGCCTGCGGGTTGGCGAAACCCTGCTGGAGGTAACCCAGATCGGCAAGGAGTGCCACACCCGTTGCGCCATCTTCTACCAGGCCGGCGATTGCGTCATGCCCAAGGAGGGTATCTTTGTAAAAGTCATCAGAGGCGGGATGATCCGGCCGGGGGATGGGATCGAGATCGCCTGAAGGCCACTTTCCCAGAGACCGTACCTGTTCAGGAGCCAGCCATGCCCCGTTCTCCCCGTGAGCCGCTCTGCCTGTTTGCCGTGGCGCTGAGCGCACTGATCGTTTCCGCAATCCATCCCCATGACCGCCTGACATGGATTCTGGAGGTGTTCCCCTTTTTCATCGCCGTAGCGGTCATGTTCGCCACCTGGCGCCGCTTTCCACTGACCCCGCTCCTCTACCGGCTGATCCTTGTCCACGCCGTGATCCTCTTTATCGGCGGTCATTACACCTATGCCGAGGTTCCCTTCGGCCATTGGCTCAAGGAACTGCTCGGCCTGACCCGCAACCCCTATGACCGTATCGGGCACTTTGCCCAGGGCTTTGTTCCGGCCATCCTGGCCAGGGAGATCCTGCTGCGCCGGACAGCGCTCGTACGCGGCGGATGGCTCTTTTTCCTGGTCGCCTCGGTCTGTCTGGCGGTCAGCGCCTGCTACGAATTCATCGAGTGGTGGAGCGCGCTGATCCTGGGACAGGGAGCGGATGCCTTTCTCGGCAGCCAGGGTGATCCCTGGGATACCCAGTGGGATATGTTCACCGCCCTGCTGGGTGCCGTGGCCGCCCAAATCTCCCTGGCCCGCTACCACGACCGCCAGATGGAGCGACTGTGACCCTTGCACAGGTTGAGCGCTGCCCCCCATTTTTCCTTTGCCACCCCCTTTGAATTACAGGTACTATGTCCACGTTTTTTCCACTACCGGCCCCGCTGAATGGGATTGGTAGATACAACGTCTCACTGACCAAGGATCCCCAAACCATGAGCACGGACGATCAGAAAAAAGCAAAACTCATCAAAGAGCTGCAGGGCATGGCGCTGGGAACGGTCGGCACCTTTATCCTGCTGGCGTTTTTGACCTTTAACACCTCGGATGTTTCCTGGAACAGCTACTCCAACGAAGGGGGCATCCACAACCTGGGCGGCCGCCTGGGAGCCCAGGTGGCCGACCTCTTCTTCAGCGGTTTCGGCCTGGCCTCCTACTTGATCCCGTTGGCACTGTTCTACATGGCCTACACCCTCTTCCGTTTCAAGGAAATCCGCCTGCGCTCCTACAAGCTGCTGGCCTCCTTCGGGCTGATCTTCTCGCTCTCCACGCTGTTTTCCTTCTTCCGCGACACGACCACCCTCTTCGGTCAGCAGGTTGCCACCGGCGGGGTGCTGGGAAAGATAACCTGCAATCTCCTCAAGTCCAGCGTCGGCGCAACCGGTGCCATGCTGCTGATATTGCCGCTCCTGGCGGCTTCGATCATGATCCTGTCCAAATTTTCCTTTGTCCTGTTTGCCGGCTGGTGGCTGGAAACCCTGAAGAACAAATGGGCCGCCCGCCAGGAACGCCGTGCCCAGCAACACAAGGAAGAGCTGCGCGAGAAGGCCAAGCATGAGGGGCTGCCGGCTGCGACCTCATCAGCGGGCCCGATTATCAAACCGGCCACGACGCCAGCGCCGATCCTGAATGTCTTCAAAAAGGAGAAGGAAAAGAAGAAGGACGCCATAAAAACTGCTCCGGTACAGGAAACCTTTGCCTTCATCAAGGTCGAGGGTGATTTCCGCACACCCCCCTTCTCGCTGCTGGACACCCCGCCGATCATGGAGAAAAAGCTAGACCGCGAGACCCTGACCATGAACGCCCGTCTGCTGGAGAAGAAGCTCAAGGACTATGGCATCGACGGCGAGGTGGTCGAGATCTGCCCCGGTCCGGTGATCACCATGTACGAATTCTCGCCGGCTCCCGGCATCAAGATCAGCCGCATCGCCGGACTGGCCGACGACCTGACCATGGCACTGCAGGCCATGTCGATCCGCATCGTGGCACCCATACCCGGCAAGGGGGTCGTAGGTATCGAGGTCCCCAACCGCGACCGCGACATGGTCTTCCTGAGCGAGATCTTTAACTGCGAGGAATTCCATCACAACAAGATGAAGCTGCCCCTGGCCCTGGGCAAGGACATCGCCGGGGTGCCGGTGGTGACCGACCTGGCCAAGGCGCCCCATCTGCTGGTGGCCGGTTCCACCGGTTCGGGCAAGTCGGTCTCGATCAACACCATGATCCTGTCGCTGCTCTACATGTTCGAACCGCGCGACGTGCGCATGATCATGGTCGATCCCAAGATGCTGGAGTTCTCCATGTACGAGGGGATTCCGCACCTGCTGCTGCCGGTGGTCACCGAACCGAAGAAGGCCTCGCTGGCCCTGAAGTGGGCGGTCAACGAGATGGAGCGCCGTTACAAGCTGCTCTCCGACAAGGGGGTTCGCAACATCGACTCCTACAACAAGAAGCTGGCCGGAGAGGCGCTGGAGCTGGAAGAGCTGAACAGCTCGATCCCCGAGGACGAGATCATCGAAGAGCTGGAAGAGATCATCGAGGAAGAGGGGGGCGAGCTGCAGGACGACCCGATCCCCTTTGTGACCGACGACAGCGAGGAGCTGGAACACGTTCATCTCCCCTACATCGTGGTCATCGTGGACGAGTTGGCCGACCTGATGATGGTGGCCGGCCGCGAGGTGGAAGAGCACATCGCCCGCCTGGCCCAGAAGGCCCGCGCCTCGGGTATCCATCTGCTGCTGGCCACCCAGCGCCCCTCGGTGGATGTGATCACCGGCCTGATCAAGGCCAACCTGCCGTCGCGCATCTCCTTCCAGGTCACCTCCAAGGTCGATTCGCGCACGATCCTGGACACCAACGGCGCCGAGGCCCTGCTGGGAAATGGCGATATGCTCTACATGCCCCCCGGTACCTCGCGTCTGCAACGTATCCACGGCGCCTTCGTCTCGGACGCCGAGGTGCAGCGCGTGGTGGATTTCCTCAAGAAACAGGGCAAACCGGTCTACGAGAAGTCGATCATGGAGATGAAGGACACGGATGAGAAGGGCGCTTCCGGGGAGGATCAGGAGCTGGACGAACGCTGGGAGGACGCCCTGCGACTGGTGGCCGAGACCAAGCAGGCCAGCATCTCCATGGTCCAGCGCCGCCTGCGTATCGGCTACAACCGCGCCGCCCGCATCGTCGAGATGATGGAGAGTGAAGGGATGATCGCCCCCAGCGACGGCACCAGCAAGCCGCGCGAGATCTACATGGACATCATCCACGCCTATCTGAATTCACAGCTGACGAGGTGATCAACAAGTTAGATTCAAAAAGGAATTTAATATGGAAAGTTTCTGGAATTTTCTTTCAGTGGTAATAATTGCTTTGCTAACTCAGCGAGTTATTGCTTGGCGTGAAGGAAAAAAGAAAATCAAAGATGAACAACTGAATATTTACATTACTACAGTTAAACCGTTGTCAGACTTTTATATGTTAGCATTAGAAAAACCATCCGATGAGTTAGGCAAAAACCAACTTTACCGAAAGTACATTGAAATCATGGCAACCCTATCAATTATCGGAACAGATGATGTTATGGAAGCGTTTCACAATTTTTCAGAGTATGTCTTTGAATTACTTAAAATTAGCGGAATCCCCGATGAAGTCAAATTAAGAAAACTACTTTCACAAGTAACATATAAAATGTGCTGCGATATCCACGGCGAAAAAAGAAGGAAGTAGTGCATATTGATAGGTAGCTACCTAGCCAATTCCCACAAAATTGTTCCGAGCAATAAAGTGCCGCAGAATTGAAAATTGCTCGAAAACGTATTAGGGAGGTTCAAAATGGCTGATCTGAAATTTCAACCAATTGCCCATGACCATAACGCTTTCATAGAAAAAGCCAAGAAGCGGGAAGGTTTTAAAAAGGCATATGATGATTTGGATGAGGAATATGCTCTCGTCAGGGAGATGCTTGCTGCTCGTGCGCGGGTCGGTCTTTCTCAGGAAGCTGTCGCCGAACTGATGGGGACAACAAAAAGTGCAATTTCAAGACTTGAAGCAGCTGGAAAACACGCCCCATCCGTGACGACACTTAAAAAATACGCACATGCGGTTGGCTGCCGTCTTGAAATAAAGTTTGTTCCAGAACACGCCTGAGCAGTAAAAGCGTTGCGATACGCAGCTGGTGTTACGTTTCGAGGCACAAGCAGTAAAGGAGGCGAAAATGATTCAGCGAAATGACCCGATGGTTGAGCAATTAAAGACGTTACCGGAAATGGATCGTCTGCAGATTGTAGATTATCTGCTTGAGTCCCTTGACATACCAAGTCAGGAGGTTGAGCGCCTTTGGGTTGCAGAGTCACAGGATCGCTATGCAGCCTATCTGCGTGGTGAGATACCATCCGTACCAATCGAAGAAGTCTTGGCAAAGTACAGAAAATGAATGTCCGATTTCTTTCGACAGCTCACCATGAGCTTGATGAAGCACACGAGTGGTATGAAGCCCAGGTTGCAGGGCTTGGTGGGAAATTCATTGAAGAGTTGTGGGTTGCCGCCCGCCGTATAATGATATTTCCGGAAAGTTGCGAGGAAGTCGCCCCAGGGGTCAGGAAGTGTTTGATGCGCCGTTTCCCCTATATGCTCATATACACGGTAGAGCAGACTGATATTCTTGTTCTTGCTGTAGCACACCAGCACAGGAAGCCCTTCTACTGGAAAAAACGTTCTTGCTAGACAATGGAGAGTCACCATGACCATTAATGCCGCCGCCATTCAATTCAACGTCAAACAGGGGGATGTGGACGCCAACCTGGCGTATGTCCGGGCCGCCCTTACGCGGGTCGCCGCCCAAGGGGCCAACCTGGTGGTACTGCCGGAGATGTGGTCGTCCGGCTTTGCCTACAAAAACCTGAACGAACTGGCCGGACGCACGGCCGGGATCGTGGAGGAGTTGCTGGAGCTGTCGCAAAAGCTGGGTCTGGTGATCGTGGGGAGCATGCCCGAGCCCCATGGGGAGAAGGTCTTCAACACGGCCTATGTCGTCGACAACGGCCGTCTGGCCGGAAGCTACCGCAAACTGCACCTCTTTTCCCTGCTGGGCGAGGACCGGGCCTTCGACAGCGGCGACAGCTGGTTACTGGCGGAGACCACCCTCGGCAAGGTCGGCGTGATTATCTGTTACGACCTGCGTTTTCCCGAACTGTCCCGCCGCCTGGCGCTGGAAGGGGCCGGCGTGATCTGCGTTCCGGCCCAATGGCCCAAGCCGCGCCAGGAACACTGGCGCACGCTGCTGCGGGCGCGAGCCATCGAGAACCAGCTCTTCGTGGTGGCCTGCAACGCCTGCGGACCGATCGGCAAGCTGGATTTCTTCGGCATAAGCATGATTATCGACCCCAAGGGGGAGCTGCTGGCTGAGGGGGACGAGGCGGAAGTAGAGATTGCCGCAACGCTGGATATGCAGCTGATGGCCGACTGGCGGGCGCAGATTCCCTGTTTCAACGACCGCAGACCGGAGTTGTACTGATTTTCGGCTTGACTTGGCTCTTGGTTAGGACTAATTTTTCAGCTTAATTTATTTACCTGGAGGTCTTTTCGTGGCCTTATTACTCGGCGCCGGTACAATCGTAAAACTTGTTCTGATCCTCTTGCTCTTTTTCTCGGTGGTCTCCTGGGCTATCATCATTTTCAAATTCTTCCAGGTACACCGCGCCAACAGCGAGTCCGACCGTTTCATGGATTTCTTCTGGAAATCCAAGCGCTTTGATACCATCGCCTCCCAGGTCGACCGCTTCGCCAACTCCCCCCTGACCGTGCTGTTCAACGAAGGCTATGGGGAATTGAAGAAGGTCGTCGAAGCAGACGGGGGCAGTGAAGGGAGCGCCCTCAGCACCGATCTGGGGGGCATCGAGAACGTCTCCCGCTCCCTACGTCGCGCCACCAACTCCGAAATCACCCGCCTGGAAAAATACCTGACTTTTCTGGCCACTACCGGCTCTACCTCTCCCTTCATCGGCCTCTTCGGCACGGTCTGGGGCATCATGACCGCCTTCGAGGGGATCGGCAAGACCGGTTCGGCCTCCCTGGCCGTCGTAGCTCCCGGTATCGCCGAGGCGCTGATCGCCACCGCCATCGGCCTGGTGGCCGCCATCCCGGCGGTTATGGCCTACAACCATTTCCAGAACAAGATCCGCGTCCTGGTCAAGGAGATGGACAGCTTTTCCACCGAGTTTCTCAACATCGTGCAGCGCAACATCGCGGGGAAATAGACCATGGCCATGGGCGGACAACAAGACGACCGGCGCGCAATGGCCGATATCAACGTCACCCCGCTGGTTGACGTCATGCTGGTGCTGCTGGTGATCTTCATGGTCACCGCGCCAATGATGCAGCAGGGGGTACAGGTAAACCTGCCCAAGGCCAACACCAAGGCCATGACACCGCAGGATGAGGCCGTGGTGGTCACCGTGGACAAGAGCGGCAAGGTCTTTATCAACAAGGATGAGGTTCCGGCTGCGGACCTGCGGACCAAGCTTGCCAGCATGTTTGCCTCTCGGGAAAAGAAAGAGGTCTTTCTCAAGGCTGACGCCGGGGTACCTTACGGTGAAGTGGTCAAGGCAATGGCCGACATCAAGGGGGCCGGCATCGAACGTCTCGGCATGGTAACGGAACCCTCAGCCAAGTAATGCCTGCCCGAACGCCAACAAGAGACACCGGCATGGGTGTCAGTTTTATCATTTCCACCGTCATCCACATGGCGGTTTTTTTATTGTTTGCCTGGTATGGCAGCCACAGGGCCCCTCTCAAGCTTGAGGAGACCTATTACGTGGACGTGGTCAATCTTCCGGTGGCCTCACCGCGCTCCGGCAATCCCGCTCAAAAGGGGAATGACGCTCTCCCGGCGCCGGCAGCGCTGAAGGCCCCCAGCGCCCCCATGGCCCTGCCGACCCCGGCCAAGCCGGGTCCGGCCAAAGCGATCAAACCACCTGTCAAGGGGAGTGAAACCGGAGCCGAATCGGCCTCTGAATTTGCCGAGCGCATGGCCAAACTTGAGCGCGTGGCTGAGGCCAGACAGGAAGAGGCGGCCCTGGCCCGCCTGCGGGATAAGGTCCGTACACAGGGAAGCGGTCGGGCCGGCATGCCGGGCGCGACCGGCAAGGAAGCCGGCAGCGACTACCTGGCCTATATTCAATCGCGCCTGAAAGACGCCTTTCAAAAGACCATCACCCATAACAGCCAAAACCCCGAGATGATCATACGCCTGTTTATCGATACCGACGGGAAACTGGCCCGCAAGAAGGCCGAACGCAGCAGCGGCGACCGGGCCTTCGAAATCTCCGTATTCCGCGCCATTGACGCGGCCAGTGCCAAATTCCCGCCACCACCCGGCCATAAGGTGTTTGAAGGGGTATTTGTCTTCAAACGAGAAGGGATTACGCCGAACAGACCATGAGAGAATCGAGCACCCACTACATGCGAGCAACCGGTTTTATCCTTCTGTTTCTATTGATGCTTCCCGTGACGCTCTTCGCCCAAGAGGCGGTCGAGGTTACCGCACCGGGAAACCGCCAACTGAGACTGGCCGTCGAAACTCCCCGCAGCCTGGATGCAGCCCCCAACGCCCCTGTCGCCCGGGAAGCCGGCGATGTGATCACCTTCGACATGAACATGTCCGGCGCCATGGCGGCCGAGAGCCGCGAGCAGATGGCTTCCAACGGCTCTACCTCGCTCTCGGCAACCAATTATCTGGCCTGGATGAGCGCCGGCTTCGAACTGCTCGTACGGGGTGAATACAGCATCAAGGGCGATAATCTGACGATTGAGTTCCGGCTGTACGACGTGCTCAACAACAAGATGATGACTGCCAAGCGTTACCTGGGCAGGACCAAGGATCTGCGCTATTTCGCCCACTCCTTCGCCGACGAGATCATGCTGGTCGTAACCGGCGAAAAGGGCTGTTTTACCACCCAGATCGCCTATGTTTCCAGCCAGTCGGGGAACAAGGAAATCGTCATCATGAACTGGGACGGTCACAACCAGCTGCAATTGACCAGAAACGGCTCGATCAACCTCAACCCCGACTTTTCACCCGACGGCCGCGAACTGATCTTTACCTCCTACAAACGGGGTAACCCGGATCTCTACCGGCGGGCCTTGTCCAGCCCGGTCGAGGTACCGCTCTCCAGTCGCAAGGGGCTCAACATCACCGGCTCCTGGTCACCCGACGGCTCCAGGATTGCCCTGGCGCTCAGCAAGGATGGCAACTCGGAGATCTATACCCTGGCCAAAGACGGCAGCCATCCGGTCCGGCTGACGGTCAATCCCGCCATCGAGGTTTCACCGGTCTGGTCGCCGGACGGCTCCCGGATCGCCTTTGTCTCCGATCGCCTAGGCAAGCCGCAGATATTCGTCATGAACGCCGATGGCGGCAACGTACGCCGCCTGACCACCGCCGGCGGGTATAACGTCAATCCCCACTGGTCTCCCAAAGGGGACAAGATCGCCTATGCCCGCATGCAGGGTGGCGGCTTTCAAATCTTCAGCATCAATAGCGACGGCAGCGGGGACACACAGCTGACCAGCACCGGCAGTAACGAGAACCCGGCCTGGTCCCCCGACGGCCGCTTTATCACCTTCAGTTCCAAGCGCGGCGGAAGCGAGGCCATCTACGTCATGCGCAGCGACGGCAGCGGTCAGACGCGCGTCAGCCAGAGCAAGGGCAAGGCCACCCAGCCGACCTGGGCTCCGCGCTGACAGGAGCACGCGATTCTATCCCGTTGAACTTTTTGAAATTTTTTTTATTTGCGATTGCAATGCATCAAGCATTATGTATAATTTGACCATATTTTTAATGGTCCAGGCACTGAGCCTCAGAAATCAAGCATAAGGAGAAGAGAGATGAAACGAAGAGTGATGGCACTGTTGGCGGCATTGAGCATGACGGCCTTGATGATCGGCGGTTGTGCCAGTAATGAAGCGGTCAAGACCGAAGAACCCGCTGCGGCAACGGTTAAGGCCGAGACCAAACCGGAACAGCAGGCAAAGGTGAAGACGGAAGAGTCGGCAGCGGCGGCCCCCAAGCAGATTGCCGAGGCGGCACCGACTGCGGCTACCGAAAGTCAGGTTGCCAAGACTCCGGCAGCAGTATCTGCTTTCGAGACGGTCTACTTTGACTTCGACAAGTCCGACCTGCGCCAGGATTCACGCAATGTACTCAACAAGAATGCCGAGATCATGCTGAAATCCCAGCCGACCGCCAAGATCAAGATCGAGGGGCACTGTGACGAGCGCGGTTCCGCGGAATACAACCTGGCGCTGGGTGAGCGCCGTGCAAAGTCGGCCATGCAGTATTTGATCACTCTGGGTGTTCAGCCGGAGCGCCTTTCCGTCATCAGCTACGGCAAGGAAAAACCTGCCGTACAGGGCAACGACGAAGAAGCCTGGGCCAAGAACAGACGGGCTGAATTCGTAATCGACAAGTAAGCCTGCCTTGCAACCAGTCAGACCCGAAAGCCGGAAGGTGCCCGCCACCTCCCGGCTTTTTTTGTTGTGCTTAACCTTGACATTTTGAGAGGCAATATATATAGTTTTCCATATATTGTTAAAACGACGGGAGTTAGATGTGAAACGAACCTTGGCACTACTGGCACTCTGCCTGGTGACTGCTGCTCAATCCTTTGGCGCAACATCCCCGGGGCCGGATGTTCAGCGCATGACCCTGAAAGAGGCCATCAAGACCGCCTTGGAGCAGAACCATCGCATCAAGGCCGCCGGCTTTTCCGCTATGGCGGCCAACCAGGGTGTTGCCATTGCTACGTCGCATTATTACCCGGCCATTTTCTTTGAAGAAAGCTTTGCCGCCTCCAACGCGCCGACCCAGACCTTCATGATGAAGCTCGACCAGGGACGCTTCAGCCAGGGCGATTTCCTGATCAACAACCTCAATCACCCGTCGGCACACCAGGATTTCAAATCGTCCCTGACCATACAGCAGCCGCTCTACACCCCCTCCACCGCTCCCCTGCGTCAGATGGCGCTGAAGGATGCCGAAAAGGGGGCCCTGGAACAGGAAGGTGCCCGGCAGAATATCGCTTTCCAGACCTTTCAAATCTATCTGGAGGCCCAAAAGAGTGCCGCCCAGCGTAGCGCAGCGGAAGAGGCCATCAGCGAAGCCCGCGAACATCTGCGCCTGGCAAAGGTCCGCAACGGGGCAGGTGTCGGCCTTAAATCGGACGAACTGCGGGCGCGGACACACCTGGCCACGATGGAGTCACAACTGATCACCGCCAACAACAACCTGGCGCTGGCCGAGATGCGACTGGCAATGGTTGCAGGCCTCACCAGCGGCAGCCGCATCAAGCCTGCCGAGACATTCGCCGGATTTTCAGGCACCTTTCAGACACGCGAGTTGCTCTCGACAGCCATGGAAAACAGGAGCGACCTGCGCCATGCCCGGGCGGAGCTGGAAAAATCCGAGTCAGCCGTCAAACTGGCCCGCAGCGCCTATCTACCGTCGCTGGCAACCTTCGCTTCCTACCAGATGAACGCCGAACATGTCCCCTTCGGCAATGACAATGATGCCTGGGCCGCCGGGATACGCCTCAACTGGCAGCTGTTTGACGGATTCCGTCGTGGTCACGAGCAGGATCGTGCCAGCGCGCAGCGTTCAGCGGCAGCCGAGGCATTGGAGCAATCGCAACGCGAGGCCGACTATCAGGTCCGGGAAAGTCTCCTGCGGCGCGACGAAATGGAAAAACGGCGCGAAGTGGCCCGCCACGCCCTGCAGGATGCGGAGGAAACCGTGCGGCTTTTATCCCGGCGTTTTGAGAATTCCCTGGCAACCATGACCGATCTGCTGGATGCCCAAAGCGCCCTGAATCAGACCCGCGCCAACCTGGTGGAGGCCGAGGCCAATTATGCCCTGTCCGGCGGGCAGGTCTTCTACAGCTCGGGGCAATTTTTGAAGGAGATGACTAAATGAGGGGTTTCGTATATCGCACGCTCGCAGCTGGCGCAGTGACACTGGCTGTGAGCGCCTGCTCGGGAAAAGGGCATGAGACCGGCAACAGGGCTCCCGAAGCAACAGCCACGGTAACCGGTATTGTCACCGAGACGGTCCGCACAACCAACCTGCCGGAAGTACGGGAGATCGTCGGCACGGTCCGTGCCCGGACCAGTGCGGTCGTCTCAAGCCGTATTCCCGGCACCGTCAGCCTGTTGCGGGTGCGGGAGGGGGATCGGGTCAGGAAGGGACAGCTCCTGCTCCAGCTGGATGCCCAGGAGAATCAGGCCACCGCAGCCGCGGCCGCGGCAGGCGCTGATGAGACGCGCCAGGCACTGGACGAGGCCCGGGCCAGAAAACGTTTGGCGGAAACGACCTTCGAGCGCTATCAGAAGCTCTTCAGCGAGCAGGCCATCAGCCGTCAGGAGTTCGATGTCAAACAGACCGAACGGGAGTTGGCCGGACAAGCCGTCGTCCGGGCCGAGGCCCGCCTCAGGCAGGCCCAGGCCGGGGCGCGTGCGGCCGGAACCATCTCCGACTACACCAGGATCATCGCCCCGATCTCGGGCATCATCACCAGCAAGCCGGCTGACCTGGGGGCGAGTGTTTTCCCGAGCCAACCCTTGCTGACCATCGAAGACGAGGGAAGCTACCAGTTGGAACTGGCCATCCCCGAGAATATGGCCGCCACGGTTAAAGCGGGCACTACGCTGCAGGTAACGCTGGATGCCCTGGCTAGTTCCTTTTCCGCGAAAATTGCCGAGATCGTCCCCAGCGCCGATCCGGCCAGCCGCACCTTCAGCGCCAAGATCAACCTCGACCAGAAGGGACTCAAATCCGGCATGTTCGGGCGGGGCGCGCTTGCCCTGGGGAGCAGTGTCAACGGCATGCTGGTATCGCGCAAGGCCATCGTTGAACGGGGCGCCCTGACCTCGGTCTGGGTACTGGACAAGGACAGCATCGCCCACCTGCGGCTGGTAAAATCAGGCAAGACCATCGGCGATAAGATCGAGATTCTCTCCGGCCTGTCCGACGGCGAACGGCTGGTGGTTTCCGGTGCGGAGAAACTCAACGAAGGGACAAAGGTACACTGACATGAAACGACTATTCCTGCTGACGACCCTGCTGGTTCTCTCCGCCCCGGCAGCCTTTGCCGATAACTTCCGCTGCCCCAATGGCAGTATCGTATCCAGCGGAGATTCCATCTCGGAGGTCATGGTCAAATGTGACCCGCCCACCAACAAGATCAAGCGCACAGACAGCGACGAAACCTCCCGAGGCCGCGTTCGCTATATCGAGGTCGAGGAATGGACCTATAACGAAGGCCCCCATACCCTGATCCACTATCTGACATTTAGAAACGGCGTCCTGACCGAAGTAAGAACCGGCACCTTCGGGCGCTGACCGTCTCACCCCACTGGAGTTCACACCCATGCAGCAGCTCGGCTTTGCGGGCAAGATCGCCCGTGCCTTTATCAATTCCAAACTGACCCCCTTGATCGTCGGCGCCTCGCTGCTGCTGGGCCTTTTTGCCGTCAAGATGACTCCCCGCGAGGAGGAGCCGCAGATCGTGGTGCCCATGGTCGACATCTACCTGCCGCTGCCCGGATCCTCGCCGCAAGAGGTGCAGGAGCGGGTGGTCAAACCCTTTGAGTCCAAGTTATGGGAGATCAAGGGGGTCGAATACCTCTACTCCATGAGTCGTCCCGGAATGGGGATCATCACCGTACGCTTCCTGGTCGGCCAGCCGATGGAGGAGTCGCTGGTCAAGCTCTACAACAAGGTCATGAGCAATCGCGGCGTACTGCCGCCGGGAGCGGGCGAGCCATTGGTCATGCCGAAATCCATCGACGACGTGCCGATCCTGGCCCTGACCCTCTGGTCGGCGCGCTACGACCACGGCACCCTGCGCACCCTGGCCCGGGAAGTGGCCGATGAACTGAAGAAGAGCGATAACAGCGCCGAGGTCGCGATCAAGGGCGGCCTGCCCCGCCAACTGCGGGTAACGCTGGATGCTCCGCGCCTGGCCGGTTACGGCCTGTCACCCCTGCAGGTGGCAAGTGCTCTACAGAAGGGAAACACCTCCCTGCCGTCCGGTTCCTTTTCCGGGTCGAACAAAGAAACCATCGTTGAGACGGGTGGTTTTCTGGAGAGCGCCGACGCGCTCAAACGCCTGGTGGTTGGTGTCTACAGCGGTAAGCCGGTCTATCTCAGCGACGTGGCCCAGATCCAAGATGGCCTGCAGGAACCCGAGGATTACGTCTTCATGGGGCTGGGCCCGGCGGTGAAATCCGTAGGGGCCACCGGCCGGTCGCCCCTACAAATCAACAAAAATGCCGATTACCCTGCCGTAACCATCTCCGTGGCCAAGAGAAAGGGCGCCAACGCCACCTGGGTGGCCGAGGACCTGGTCAAAAAGGTTGAATCCCTCAAGGGCAAGGTCATCCCCGCCGACGTGCAGGTCACGATCACCCGCAACTACGGCGAAACCGCCCGGGAGAAGAACAACGAACTGCTCTTCCACATGTTCCTGGCCGCCATCTCGGTCACGATCCTGATCGCGATCTTCATGGGATGGCGGGCCGGTGCCGTGGCCGCCATCGCCATCCCGGTCACCCTGGCCCTGACCATGCTGATCTTCTACCTGATCGGCTACACCTTGAACCGCATCACCCTCTTCGCCCTGATCTTCTCCATCGGCATCCTGGTGGACGACGCCATCGTGGTGGTAGAGAACATCCACCGCTACTTCACCACCACGGTCATGAAACCGCTGGATGCGGCCATCCGGGCCGTGGACGAGATCGGCAACCCGACCGTGCTGGCTACCTTTGCCGTGATCGCCTCGATCCTCCCCATGGGCTTCGTGGGCGGGCTGATGGGCCCCTACATGCGGCCGATCCCGGTCGGCGCCAGCATGGCCATGCTTTTTTCCATGCTGATCGCCTTCATCGTCACCCCCTATTTTGCCTTCCGCTTCATGAAGGGTGAATCAAACCACGGCTCCGGCGAGGAAGTACAGGACTCCAAACTGACGGCATTTTACCGCCATTGGATGGGCAGGCTGATCCACGAAAAGGGGTTGCGCTACGGCTTCCTAACCACTGTCGTCGTCCTGCTCTTGCTCTCCTGTTCCCTGATCTACTTCAAGGCCGTCACAGTCAAGATGCTCCCCTTCGACAACAAGAACGAGCTGCAGGTGATCATCGACGCCCCGGACGGCACGCCGCTGGAGCAGACCGCCCGCATCACCCGCGAGATGGGCGACGCCCTGCGGGGTGTGCCGGAGGTGACCGATTTCCAGCTCTACATCGGCACCAGCGCCCCCTTCAACTTCAACGGCCTGGTGCGGCATTACTACCTGCGCAAGGGATCAAACCTGGCCGACATCCAGGTCAACCTGTTGCCCAAGGATCAGCGCGCGGACCAGTCCCATGCCATCGCCAAACGTATCCGGCCACTGGTTAAGGCCATTGCCGACAGATATGGCGCCCGGGTCAAGGTGGCCGAGATTCCGCCCGGCCCGCCGGTACTGGCCACGCTGGTGGCCGAGATCTACGGTCCCGATGATACCAGCAGGGCCGGTATTGCCGGTAAGGTACGGGATATCCTCACCAAGACCGCCGGCGTGGTGGATGTGGATATGTACCGCGAAGACGACCAGCGCAAGGTGACCTTTGCCGTGGACAGCGAGAAGGCGGCCCTCTCCGGCATTGCCGTGGAGGATGTGGCCCGCACCCTGGCCATCGCCCTGGGAGGGCAGAATATCGGCATGCTGCACCTGCCTAAAGAGAAGGAGCCGGTCTACATCAACCTGCGTCTGCCTGCCGGGGAACGCAGCTCAGTGGCCGATCTCTCCGCGATCTACGTCAGCGGTCAGAAGGGGAGCGTGCCGCTCTCCCAGTTGGTGCGGAGTTCATCGGGCAATGAGGAGAAAACCCTCTACCGCAAGAACCTGAAGAACGTGGTCTACGTGATCGGCGACGTAGCCGGTCAAATCGAGGCGCCGGTCTATGCCATCCTGAAGATGCAGAAAGAGATCGCGGCCCTGCCGACTCCGGACGGATCAAAGATCGAAGTTCTGGCATCCCGGCAACCCTGGAGCGAAGAGCACATGGGCATGAAGTGGGATGGCGAATGGCACATCACCTACGAGGTCTTCCGCGACCTGGGTCTGGCCTTCGGTGCGGTGATGGTGCTGATCTACATCCTGGTGGTAGCCTGGTTCAAGGACTTCACCACGCCGCTGGTGATCATGGCCCCCATCCCGCTGACCCTGATCGGCATCCTGCCGGGACACGCCCTCTTCGGGGCCTTTTTCACCGCCACCTCCATGATCGGTTTCATCGCCCTGGCCGGGATCATCGTACGCAACTCGATCATCCTGATCGATTTCGCCGAGATGAAGCGCCGCGAGGGGATGCCCCTGGACAAGGCCATCATCGAGGCCGGCGCGGTACGCTTCCGTCCCATGCTGCTGACCGCCGCGGCGGTGGTGGTGGGGAGCTTCGTGATTGTCTTCGATCCGATCTTCCAGGGGCTGGCCCTGGCCATGATGTTCGGCGAGATCGCCTCGACGACCCTCTCGCGGGTCACCATCCCGATCCTCTATTATCTGGTACAAAGCTGGAAAGAACGGCATCATATCAACGAATCAAAGGAGACTGTTTGATGTTCTGGTCAAAACAAGCAAAACCGACACTGGAAGGTATGGAGCAGGCCGAAATCTGCCAGCTGGAGGCCGAGGCGCTCTATCGTTCCGGCTCGCACCACTGCGCCGAGGCGGTCATGGAGTCCATCCGTAAACACTTTGCCTCCAACCTGCCCGAAGCCGTGGTGGGAACCGTTTCCGGCTTCGGCGGCGGCTCCGGCGTAGGCTGCATCTGCGGCGCGGTATCGGGCGGCACGGTGGCCATCGGGCTGGTGTTGCAGGATAAAAAGGCGACCACGCACCTGACCAGAGAGCTGCATACCTGGTTCAAGGAGAAGTACGGCGTGACCTGTTGCAAGACCATCCGCGCCAGGAACGACAAGGGCATCTGTCCGCAGATTACGGGTGAAGTGGCGGGAAAGATCGCCGAGATGCTGGGAAGTAAGTAGAAACATCCCCCCCCCTTTGAAAAAGGGGGGCAGGGGGGATTTGATTCTTCGCATCAAAAGCAAATCCCCCTAGATCCCCCTTTTCCAAAGGGGGACTTTTAAACAAGGAGTTACACCATGAAAGAAGAATTCTATATCGAGCGCATCGTCCGCATCGTGGCCGGGTCGTTTGTCATGATCTCGCTGCTGCTGGCCCATTTCCACTCGCCCAACTGGCTCTGGTTCACCGGCTTCGTGGGATTGAACCTGTTCCAGTCCGGCTTCACCCAGTTCTGCCCCATGTTCAACATCCTGGCCAAGATGGGCGTGCCGAGGTTTCCGAGAAGCGGTTGCTGTAAATGAAGTTCCGTATCACGGTTCTTTGTGAGAACTCCGTCGGCCCCATCAGCGGGACCCTTGGTGAACATGGCTTCTCGGCCCTGATTGAACCGGCGCAGGGAGAGCCACTGCTCTTCGACACCGGACAAGGATTGACGCTCTTGCACAATGCCCGGCGTATGAACAAGGAACTCTCGGCGGTTACGACGGTCGTGCTCTCCCATGGCCACCACGATCACTGCGGCGGGCTGCTGCCGCTCTTAAACGAGCACGGTCCCAAGCAGGTTCTTGCCCATCCCGGCATATTTACACCCCGCTTTCGGCTCAAGGATACCGGCGAGTGCTATCCGATCGGCATACCTCACGACCATGAACAGCTTGAGGCGGCGGGGGGAACTTTTCAACTCTCGAACGAGTACCGCCAGATTGCACCCGGCATCTGTCTGACCGGGGAAGTGCCACGGGTGACGGCATTCGAGACCGGTGATCAGGGGCTGTACCGCGATTGTACCGGCCAGGATCTGGACGACTCGCCGGACGATCAATCGTTGATACTGGAAACGGAGCGGGGAGTGGTTGTGGTTCTGGGCTGCTGCCATGCCGGGTTGGTCAATACACTGGAGCATATCGCCTACCTGAGCGGTCGGCGCGATATCTACGCCGTGATCGGCGGCACACACCTGGGCTTCTGCGGGCAGTTACAGCTGGAACGGACCATTTCGGCCCTGAAAAAGTGGGGGGTCAAAAAGATTGCCGCCGGTCACTGTACCGGTTTTGCCGCGTCGGCTCGTCTGGCGCGGGAGATGCCCAAGGAGTTTCAGCTGGCGCTGGTCGGATATACCTTGGAAGTCTGATGCGCTGGATACTGCCTACAAACAACACAAGGAGAAGGTAACGATGAAGAAGATGCTTTTTGCGGTACTGTTGCTCTGCATGGTCTGTTCACTGGCTTTTGCCGCTACGCAGGATATCTCATCCCGTGAAGCAAAGAACCTGCTGGAAAAAAACAAGAATATTTTTCTGCTGGATGTCCGTACTCCACAGGAAAACAGTCAGGCCCGGCTCCCCGGCACCGTCCTGATTCCGATCAACGAGATCGAACGGCGTATCAAGGAAGTGCCCCGCAACAAAACCATTCTTGTCTACTGTGCCGTCGGAGCACGCTCGAAACCCGCGGCGGAGTTCCTCTCCAAAAACGGCTACAAAGACGTGTATAACATGACGGACGGCCTTGTCGGCTGGTACCGCAACGGCTTCCCGCTGCAACGCTGATCCCCGATCGGACCGATGAGCCGCCACCCGCTTGGCGGCTCACCCATCAACCAGCCCGCTTACCCGCCATACAAATCCTACCACCCCAGATCCAGAGACAGCTTCAGGAAAGGGGTATCGTCCATGCGCAGGTCGGGGCGGTTCCCATCATAGAAGACAAATCTCCGCTCAAAGGCATAGCCGAGCGAGGTGCTGATCTTGACCGAGGGGAGCGGAAGGTACTGGACCCCGCCCATGACCTTGTAGTCGCTATACCTGATGGCCTTGCCGCCAAATGTACGGTCCTTGAGCTCGTATTCATCGCTGGCAAAGTCACCGGCCAGAAACAGCTGCCAGCGCCGCGATGCCTGATAGCTGATACCCGGACGCGGGGCGAGCAGATCGATCCGCCAATACTCATTGGGCTGGTAACTCAGGCCCAAAATGGGTATCAGCTGCCCGGCGTGATAGCCGAAACGGTAGACCAGGCCACCGAGGACCGAGATTCCGTTTCCAAAGCTGTGTCCGCCCAGTGCCAGAACGGGCAGGCGCAGATCATCATTACCGATTGCCTGGAAGTCGCTGTACAGTCCCGGATACAGCTTTATACTGGCAAAGGTTTTCTCGGTCGTACGGTACGTGGCTCCCGCCTCCAGGTACAGGGAGTGAAGATCCTGGGGAAGGGGGGCCGCGGATGGCGAATCCAGGTGCTTGAAACCGTAACCTCCTCCCAGCGTCAGAGTCAGGTGCTGATCCAGCTTGATATCCCGGGCCAGTTTCAAGCGGTAGTCACTCATACCAACATCACCGGGCGCAGCGCGGAGGTCGGCGGAAGGAAGATAGCCGAGCGACAGCTGTAGATTCCACCCCCCGGGCTTCTCGCCAATCGGATCGGCACCGGATTTTCCTTCTTCCGCGGCCAGACCCGACACGGGAAATAACGCGACAAGCCCGAAGAGCAGGGCCAATATCCATGGTGCGGGACGGCAGATCATAAGCATTCTCCCTTTAATCTGGCTAAAATAACGACGGTTATTTTAGCATGCTCACGAGCATCCACAAGCGAATATTCCTGGCCCTGAATGTCACAAGAACGTGATTTTTTTTAGTGCTGCATGATAAAACGCTTTTGCATTTTGGTCCCCTCCGTGCTATTTATTGCGGATAAACATTTCGGTTTTGGATGGACCCGTTCTACGTTATTTAGAAGTTCACTATCGTGGGGAGGAAACAGCAAATGAGTATGAGTTACGAAGTTGCAAACACGCAACTGGTCAAGTGGGTTGCGGAAACGGCAGCACTGTGTGAACCTGAGAAGATCCATTGGTGTGACGGTTCTCAGGAGGAGTATGACACGCTCTGCAATCAACTGGTGCAGAGTGGGACTTTCAAGAAACTTAACCCGGCAAAACGCCCCAACAGCTATCTGGCCTGCTCTGATCCGGGCGATGTGGCCCGCGTCGAAGATCGCACCTTCATCTGCAGCATCGCCAAGGATGATGCCGGTCCTACCAACAACTGGATGCACCCGAAAGAGATGAAGGAAACCCTGACCAAGCTCTTCAAGGGCTGCATGAAGGGTCGCACCATGTACGTGATCCCCTTCAGCATGGGGCCGCTCGGCTCGCCGATCGCCAAGATCGGTGTCGAGATCAGCGACTCACCCTATGTGGCCGTCAACATGCGCATCATGACCCGCATGGGCAAAGCCGTCATTGACGTGCTCGGTAACGACGAATTCGTCCCCTGCCTGCATTCGGTAGGCGCCCCGCTTGAGCCCGGCCAGAAAGATGTGCCCTGGCCCTGCAACAAGGAAAAATACATCGTCCACTTCCCCGAAGAGCGTTCTATCTGGTCCTTCGGCAGCGGCTACGGCGGCAACGCCCTGCTGGGCAAAAAATGCCTGGCCCTGCGCATCGCCTCCAAAATCGCCAAGGACGAAGGCTGGCTGGCAGAGCACATGCTGATCCTGGGGGTTGAATCTCCGGAAGGCGAGAAAACCTATCTGGGCGCAGCCTTCCCCAGCGCCTGCGGTAAAACCAACCTGGCCATGTTGGTACCACCTGAAAACTTCAACAAGAGTGGTTGGAAAATCACCACTGTTGGTGACGATATCGCCTGGATCAAACCCGGCCCGGATGGACAGCTCTACGCCATCAACCCTGAGTACGGTTTCTTCGGCGTCGCCCCCGGCACATCGGTCAAGACCAACCCGAACGCCATGGCTTCCTGCGCCGGCAACACGATCTTCACCAACGTGGCCCTGACTCCGGACGGCGACGTCTGGTGGGAAGGAATGACCGACGAGAAGCCCGCTCAGCTGACGGATTGGCAGGGGAACCCCTGGACCCCTGATTGCGGCAGAAACGCCGCTCACCCCAACTCCCGCTTCACCTCACCGGCGGGCCAGTGCCCTTCCATCGACCCGGAATGGGAAAATCCCAAAGGGGTACCGATCGGAGCCTTCGTCTTCGGCGGCCGCCGTAATAACGTAATTCCGTTGGTCTACCAGTCCTTCAACTGGAATTTCGGCGTCTACCTGGCCGCCACCATGGGCTCGGAGACCACCGCAGCAGCAACCGGCGCAGTCGGCAATGTACGTCGCGACCCGTTTGCCATGCTCCCCTTTACCGGTTACCACGTGGCCGATTATTTCGCCCACTGGCTGCAGGTTGGCCGGACTACCCCCAAACCGCCACGCATCTTCAGCGTAAACTGGTTCCGCAAGGATGCCAACGGCAAGTTCCTCTGGCCGGGATACGGCGAAAACATGCGCATCCTGAAGTGGATCGTAGAGCGTGTCAACGGTCATGCGGCCGCCGTAGAAAGCCCCCTGGGCTGGATGCCCCGTTACGAGGACATTGACTGGACCGGGCTGGAGGACGTGAGCCGTGAGCAGTTCTACGAACTGCTGGCTGTCAATCGTGATGTCTGGAAGGAAGAGATCGTTTCCCACGAGGAACTTTTCGTCAAGATGTATGACCGTCTGCCCAAGGAGTTCCTGCACATGCGCCAGCTGATCCTTTCCAGCCTGTATCGCTCTCCGGAACACTGGGAACAGTTCCACAGGTCTGCCGAAGGATTCGGCTTCAACGACTAAGAGCAACACGATTAACCAGTAAAAAGGGCGCTGCCATGATGGCAGCGCCCTTTTTTTATCCTATAAAAAGCAGTTGTCCACGAAATACACGAAAATCACGAACGAAACCACTACAATAAGAAACATCATAGGCTCACCTGTTTGGTGCGGTGATGTTCTGCTCTAATGCTTTAATTTTTCGTGCTATTTCGTGAAGTTCGTGGACCAAAAATCCTTTTTCAGGTTTATTCGTCGACCTCGATTTCCCTGACCCGCATCTCCTCGCCCGACACCACCGTCACCCGGTAGCCGCCGCAGCGCTGACAGGCACCAAACAGGGTCGTCAGCGGCAGATCGGCGCCGCAATCCAGACAGTGACCGCTCCCCGGTATGCGGATGATATTGATCCGGGCCCCCTGCAGCAGGGTCCCCTGGCTGCAAGCCTCAAAGCAGAATTCTACGGCATCCGGAACCACGCTGCTCAGTTCACCGATCTCCACATCCACGGCGAGAACGCGGCGACCGGCGGCATGCTGCTCACAGATGTCGATGATACCCTGGGTTATGGCCATCTCATGCATTTCAACGCTCCTCAGCCAGATTCTGGATAAAAAAAAGCCTGCGGAAGATCCGCAGGCTTTTTATACTGAAGGTAACTTCAGAATTACTTGTGCTCAGGAGCCTTAGGAGCTTCTGCAGGCTTAGCAGCGTCAGCAGGAGCAGCAGCCGGAGCTTTAGCGGTCATCGGAGCCTGAACAGGCTTCGGTGCCTCAACAGCAGGAGCAGGAGCAGGAGCTTCTTCTTTTTTCTTGCAGCCAGCAGCGAAAACAGTAGCAAGAGCAAGTACCAGGGTCAGCGAGATCAGCTTTTTCATTACATCACCTCATTTTTTGAATTTACCATTTAAACGCTATGCGCATGGTTTTAAAATCGATGTACAAATATACTCGTGAGGACATTAATGTCAAGTTTTTTTTCAAGTGATTCCAAGGGAGTTGTCTACGCTATGCGGAGCGCCCGAGAATTAACAGCCAAGAAGCGGAAACTATACACCGAAATAAGCGCTGCCGCCAGATAATTGCCAGAAAAACAGCAAAAAGATCAGTGGTGGAAACGTCCCTTGCGTTCACGGTGTGCGGGCGTCGGGGATTTATGACATTCAAAGCACTGAAGTTCCTCGACTTTTTTGCTTTCAATCGGAGACTGCTGCTTCCCTTTCAGAGTCAGATTATATTCCGGAGTCTGAAATGACTGGCGCCCGCGTTCGTCCGCAACCGTCGGCACCTGATAGGAAATCTGCCAGTTCGTACTGATCGCTACGGTGTGACACTGATCGCAGCCACCCGGTGGCGGGATACTCTTCCAGGCGGTGAACATGGCACACCCCTCAAGCCCCGTACAAACAATCATAAGCACCAGCATGGCAACCTTCATGGTCGACTCCGTTTCTGAGATGTAGTTTCTGCGGAGATGGATGCTAGCACAGAGCCGTGCAAAAATATAGCCTTCAAGATGGGGTCATCCCGGAAAGTACCCTCAGGGTGTTGGCACGACAGGCCCTCGCCACGACAAGCGCGTCCACACCCTTGATCCCCGCCAGGGCATGCAGCGTCTCCACGAGATAGGCCGGTTGATTCGGCTGGCCGATATAGCGCTGCGGCGTCATGTCGGGCGCATCGGTTTCCAGGACCAGCGCCTCCAGCGGAAGCTCACGCACAAGCCTGGGCAAGCGGACAGAATTTGCTCTGGTCAGCATACCGGAAATCGAGATCGCGAATCCGATTCGAATGAACTCGCGGGCCATTTCGGATGAACCGGAAAAGGCATGCATGATTCCGCCCACCTGCCGGGCACCTTCCTCGTGCAGGATTTGCAACGTCCGTTGAAATGCTTGGCGGCAGTGGATCAACACCGGCAACCCCAGGGAGAGCGCCAGGCGCAGTTGTGCGCGGAAGGCGCGTTCCTGGCATTCCAGGGTCGCCGAATAGGACGGATCCAGCCCGATCTCGCCGATGGCCACACCGGATGGTGCCAGAGCGGCCAGGCGCGCCAGGTGCGCATCATCGGCAGATTCCGCATGCATGGGATGGATACCGAAGGCCGGGAAGACGCAGACATGCTGGCTGGCCAGAGCGGCCAGGCGATCCCAGCCGGCGGGATGGACCCCCGGCACCACGAACTGTGTCACACCGGCCCGTTGGGCATCGCTGACAATCGTAGCCAGACGCGGAAACAGCGGCTCCAGGTCCAGGTGACAGTGGCTGTCGATCAGACCGGGCCAATCTTCGGATTGCAAAACCATCTCATTGGGATACACTGTCACCGCCCATGACCTCAACGCCCCTTGATATTTCATTGATCGTGCCGATCCTCAACGAGGCGGCCGAATTGCCGGCACTCTTCGCCAACCTTGCCGCGCAGGAAGGTGTCCGGTTTGAGATCATATTCTGCGACGGCGGTTCCTGCGACGGCTCACAACAACTCTGTCGTGAATTGGGAGCCACGGCACCCTTTCCCGTAGAGACCATCGAGACCCCGCGCGGGCGGGGTCTGCAGATGAACGCCGCTGCCGCCAGGGCGCAGGCCGGGCTGCTGCTGTTCCTGCATGCCGATTCGCGCTTCAGCCGGGTTGATGCGCTGCAGAGCGCCCTGTCGGCATACCGGAAGATGTCGCCAGCGGCCACGGATCCCGTCGCCGCCCGATTCAGGCTGCGCTTTCGCCGTCAGGAGAGCCGGCCCTCCCTGGCATACTATTTCTATGAAGCAAAGGCCCACCTGGACCGCGCCGACTGCATCCGTGGCGACCAGGGTTTCCTGCTCCCCCGGAGCCTGTTCGACAGCCTGGGTGGATTCGACAGTACGCTCCCCTTTCTGGAGGATATATATCTGGCAACCGCCGTGGTTGGAAAGGCAGCCTGGCGCTTACTCCCGGCCGAGATCTCCACATCCGCCCGCCGCTTTGAGCGGGAGGGGCTTTACGAGCGGCAGGTGGTCAACGCGATCATCACCAACGCCATTGCCGCCGAATGGCAGGAGTTCTTCAGCGCCTTGCCCGGCCTCTACCACTGCAACAGCGTCAGCGGAAGATTGCAGTTGTTTCCCCTGCTGGACGGCATCCGCACCCTGCTGGACGGCAAACCGGCCGCCTGGCGCCGCGCTTTCTGGAGGGCCACCGGCCGGCACGTGGCCGGCAACATCTGGCAGCTTTTCTTCTGGCTGGATGCACGTGCCAGCTTCAAGAGGGGTGCAGGCCCTGACCACGTCACCCCTCACAATTTGCACCGGTTTCAGCGGCACCTGGAACGCCATGCCAATGGACGTTTGGCTGAAACCATTACGGCGCTTGCTGTCCGGATCTGGTTCCGGGTCATGCTCATCAGACACGCTAGTCCTACAAAAACCAACTGAACGGATTTGCGATCCACTCCAGGAAGCGCAGCATAATTCCGCGCGCCTCATGACCATCCAGCGTCACCCGCCGGGCCACACTGAAATCGGCCTCCAGTTCTCTACGGACCTGGGCGCCAAAGGTCCGGCTGTCAATCACGCAGTTGATCTCGAAGTTACGATGAAAACTGCGTTGATCCAGGTTGGCCGAGCCGATCACCACCCGCTCGCCATCGACCAGCATGACCTTGGCGTGCAACAGTTCCCGCTCCATCTCGAAGATCTCTATCCCGCCCCGCAAGAGGATACCGTAGGAACTGCGCCCCACCAGCCGCATCAAAGGCACATCGCTGCGCGAGGACATCAGCAGGCGCACCCGCACGCCGCGCTTGGCAGCCCGCAACAGTGAGCGGATGATGCGCGGCCCGGGCACAAAATAGGGGTTGGCCACCAGCAGATCCTCCGATGCGGAGGCGATGTTGAAGCGAAAGGTGTTGCGGATCGGGGAGCTGCGCTGGTGCGGGCCACCGCTGACGATCGCCACATTGGCCTGCCCGGGATGCCTTCTGCCTTCAAGCCCCCCGCAGATAGCCGCCAGATCGGGGCGTTCATCGCGCTCCATCAGCCAGATATCGCCAAAGCTACCGATCAACTCGCGCATAACGCTGCCACTGACACTGAAACCCAGGTCACGAAAGTGATCCGGTCCCCCCGAAACGCCGGCATATTCATCGGCGATATTAAAACCGCCCAGGAAAGCCAGCTTTCCGTCAACAATGGTCATCTTGCGGTGATTACGCCTGTCGAACCAGTGAATTCCCCGCTTAAACGAGGGGACATTGAACGGTATCAGTTCGATACCCTGCTGGGAGAGATTTTTGAAATACGCGGAAGGAGTGTCGAGACAACCGATGTAATCGTAGACCAGCAGAACCCGCACACCCCGCTGTACGGCCGCGATCAATGCCCTTGCCAGGGCCGAGCCGCTCTGATCGCTTCTGATGATATAGTACTCCAGCAGGATCATCCGTTCCGCCGAGCGAAGTGCCGCCAGCAGCCCCTGAAAAAACGCAGCCCCATCGCAAAAGAGTTCAACCTGGTTATGCCGGTAGGTGACCGGCATGGTGTGGGGACGGATGCGGGCCAGGAGCCGCAGCATGCGCGAAATTCGTTTTTTGTGCCCGAAAGGATTTCTTTGCAACATAGGGTCCACCCTGGCGCACCATAAAAAAACGGGGCAGCGTCAACTCTGCCCCGTTATCACTCCCTGCCTACGAACAGCCGCAGTTTTTCGACTGTCCGTTCGTGTAGGAAAGTCTGAGTCCGCACTTCTGGCACCGCCAGAAGAGGCCGCCTCAACCAGGCATCAGAATCATTTTACCCTGGCAACCAGGGCAGATTTTCTCGTTTTCCATCTCGGAACCTCCACAGGTGATTTCCAATCACGATACCGCCTGGCGATCCCATCTGTCAATATATGCTTTCTTGAATTATTGAACATGTATGTTGAGTCGCGCCACACCCTCTATTTCAGCCTGCATGACATCACCGGCCACAACCGGGCCGACCCCGGCCGGCGTGCCGGTCAGGATCACATCCCCCGGCTCCAGGGTAAAAATGGATGAAATATGGGCAATAATCTGCGGCAGGCGATGGATCATGTCTGCGGAACAGCCATCCTGGCGCACGCTACCGTTCACCGCAAGTCGCAGGCGCAGCGTATGCGGATCAGCCACGCTCCCGGCCGGGACAAAATCGGACAACGGGCAGGAGCTGTCGAAGCCCTTGGCGATCTCCCAGGGGAGCCCCTTGGCCTTGAGCTGGTTCTGCACGTCGCGCAGTGTCATGTCGATGGCGGTGGCATAACCGGCCACGTATTCCAGGGCTGTTTCGGCGGAGACGGCTCGACACTCCCGGCCGATCAGTACGGCCAACTCCACCTCGTAGTGGCACTCCTGGGAATAGGGGGGGATACGGACCGTGCCGCCATCGCCGATGACGGAGGTAGCCGGTTTCATGAACAGCACCGGCGCCGCCGGGGTCTCGTTGCCCAGTTCCCGGGCGTGCTCGGCGTAGTTGCGGGCCAGACAGACGATCTTGCCGATGGGGAACTGCTGGTTGGTTGCGGGGATATGTGCGATCTTCATGGTATGGTCCTTGGTGTGGAGTGAGGTAAAACAGATTACCAACTAATTGCGGTGAAGTCTATGATGGTTTCTCGCTATCACGGCACCGTTCCCGCTCCTCTGCCGCCTTCAATTCCAATACTTCTTCCTGCTCCCAATCGTACTCAATGACGATTTTTCCCCGCAATGCAAGCAGCTCTTTCTGAGATTGTGACATTATGTGGCACTGCATCTTAACGGCTTTGCCGCTGAGCCGCGAGCGTCAGCGAGACGGCTCTAGTGGCGTGTTGGGCTGTCCGTTGCTTGGTATTCTTATTTACGAGACTCGTTGGATTATTGTCCATATGAGAAAAAACGTGATCAAAACAATAAGGTCTATATAGTCGGGGTTTAAGAACTTTTTTGCATCTATACCTTTTTTTTCTAATGCATCTAGCTCCTTATAACTCAATACAACTGCCGCGACTAACCCTATTATCAGTACAAGTCCCTTCATTTTATTCTGCAAGTCGAAAATAATACCCACGAACAAACCTAAATATCCCGCTAACGCAACAGTTAAGAAGGCTTTCTGCTTCTTTCTGAAATATAGATATAGGAAGAAAGTAAAGATCAGTATGAACTTAATGTCTGCCAATGAGACAATGTCTTTGAATATCATTCGCTATTTGCTCCATCTGCCTAATTTATTCCAGAGGTCGTCAAAGATGCACATTCATTTTATTGCTCAACTACTCATCCAGCCAAATGGAACATTTATCCAACTGCCTACGCCGCCAGCCGGAAGGTTGCATCGATCTCATCCCACGGCACATAAAAATGCCCGCTTGGATCCTTCTCCACAAGCCCCAATCGCTGCATGGTCTTGACATCATCAAAGACGTTGCGATATTGGCGGCGCAGATGGCTTTCTAATCTAACCCATCAAATAACGGCTACTTTATATACAACACACACCGCCAACCGCGCCATTAATATCCCGCGCCCCACCGGGGCGCTGCATTATTTTTTTCACCGCGGTTTCCGTGGGTTGCCGCTCCGCGGCCACCCACGGCTAATATCCATTGCCCTTTCAGGGCAAAACCGCTTTCAATTACCGGCCTGGCAGGCCGGATGGGTATTAGCCGGGGGTGAGCCCGGCGGGCTAACCCCCGGAACACATATCACCACAAATAACGTTCATCAAATTCCACCCCGGCCTGCCGCAAAAACGTCAGGTATTCCTCCTCAAATGCCCGCGTCTGGTGATGAGCTTCCTGGTTCCGGATATAACGCTTGACCGCTTCGCGCCGACCATCGCTGACGGTGAACGCTCCGTACCCATCCTGCCAGCCGAATATCGGTAACATCTGCGTCTCATGAATCCACTTCGAGGACGAAACCTTGATATCCCGAAGCACATCACACAGCCGATGTGTAGCTTTCAGGCCGATCAGCAGATGGACATGGTCGGCAGTCCCTCCCACGCACTCTGGAACACCCCCAAGATTGCGAATAATCCCACCGATATAGGCATGGAGACGCTCTCGCCATTCCTGATCGATTAGGGGATGACGTTCCTTGGTGCTGAACACCACGTGGTAATGCAGACTCAAATGGGTTGATGGCATTGTCGCCTTTCCCGCGCCCCACCGGGGCGCTGCATTATTGGTTGCACTATCATTCCCGTGGGTTGCCGTTCCACGGCTACCCACGGCTAATATCCATTGCCCTTTCAGGGCAAAATCCGCTTTCAATTACCGGCCAGGAGGGCCGGATGCAAATTAGCCGGGGATGAGCACGGCGGGCTAACCCCCGGATTTTACGGCACCGCCACCCCCGGAATTGGTGCGGTTATCCCCAAAATAAAAAAAGCCGCCCGATCAGACAAATGCTGAATCGGACGGCTTTGTAGTTTCAAAACCTATTCAAATGTACCCGCCATTACAACAGGCTCTCCCCGGTCATCTCCTTGGGCTGGGCGATCCCCAGCATCTTCAGCATGGTCGGGGCGATGTCCGCCAGACGCCCGCCTTCACGCAGTGTAGCCCCTTTGCGGCTGTCATCCACCATGACCAGCCAAACCGAATTGGTCGTATGGGCGGTAAAGGGCTCGTCGTTTTCTCCCCGCATCTGCTCGGCATTGCCGTGATCGGCGGTGACCAGCACCGCTCCACCCAGCTCGCGAACCTTGTCCACCACCCGGCCGACACAGTTATCGACCGCTTCAACCGCCTGGATGGCGGCCGCCTCGATGCCGGTATGGCCGACCATGTCGCAGTTGGCGAAGTTGAGGATGATCACGTCGTACAGATCCTGGTCCAGCAGCGTGAGAAGCTTGTCCGTTACCAGGAAGGCGCTCATCTCCGGCTTCTGGTCATAGGTGGCCACCTCCTTGGGAGAGGCGATCAAGGCCCGCTCCTCACCTGGGAAGGGGGTCTCCACTCCGCCGTTGAAGAAGAAGGTCACGTGGGCGTATTTCTCGGTCTCGGCGATGCGCAGCTGCTTCAACCCGGCCTGGGCCAGTACACCGCCCAGGATGTTGGTCAGCACCTCCTGACCGTAGGCGATGGGCAGACCGAAGGTGGCGTCGTACTCGGTCATGCAGACGTAACCTGACAGGGCAGGGCGCTCGGTGCGCTGGAAACCGTCGAAACCATCCAGGCCCAGGGCGCGGGTGATCTCGCGGGCCCGGTCAGAGCGGAAATTGAAAAAGATGAAACCGTCACCGTCCCTGACCTGGCCAACGGGAGCGCCGTCGTGGCAGATCACGGCCGGAACGACGAACTCGTCATGCAGGCCAACGGCGTAGCTCTGCTGGATGGCCTCCCGGGCCGAAGCGCGCTGTTCCCCCTGGCCGCATACCATGGCCTTGTAGGCCTTCTCCACCCGTTCCCAGCGGTTGTCGCGGTCCATGGCGTAGTAACGTCCCATGACCGTGGCGATCGCGCCGCAGCCGATACGGGCGATTTCTGCCTCCAGCTGGGCCAGGTAGTCGGCGCCGCTCTGGGGGGGGGTATCGCGGCCGTCCAGCAGGCAATGCACGAAGACATCCTGCAGACCTTCGCGTTTGGCCAGTTCCAGCAGGGCGTAGAGGTGAGTATTGTGGGAGTGCACACCACCGTCCGAGAGCAGCCCGGAGAGATGCAGCCGCCCACCGGCCGCCTTCGTCTTTCGGATGCACTCCAGCAGCACCGGATTGCTGAAGAAGTCACCGTCGACAATCGACTTGCTGATGCGGGTCAGATCCTGGTAGACCACCCGCCCGGCGCCGATGTTGAGGTGACCGACCTCCGAGTTGCCCATTTGCCCCTCGGGCAATCCAACGGCCATACCGGAGCAGTGGATCGGCACGTGGGGGTACTCGGCCAGCAGGCGGGTCAGATTGGGTGTCTTCGCCAGGGCAACGGCGTTGTGGGCCGGGTTGGGGTTGATCCCCCAGCCGTCGAGAATCATCAGCAGGAGTGGTTTCTTCATAAAAAAAGCCTCCAACAAAGCAAGTCATGAATTCTTAAAAGCCCTACCACGGAGGACACTGAGGAAAATCGGAGGCAAAACGTTGAGGAATTCTCCTCCTTAAACCTTCGTGAGCTCCGTGATCGGCTTGTAATCAGTGATGATACGGTTCGTTATTCAGTATGGTGAACGCCCGGTAGATCTGCTCCAACAAAAAGACCCGCACCATCTGGTGGGTGAAGGTCATCTTGGAAAGGGCCAACAGGCGGCCCCTGCGACGGAATTCTTCCGAAAATCCGTAGGCCCCGCCGATGGCAAAGACCATTTCTCCGATGCCGCTGTCGCGCTGTTTGCCGATATAAGCGGCCAGTCCGGGAGAATCCATCTGCTCGCCCCGTTCATCCAGCAGCACCAGCGTGGCACCGGGCGGAATCAGCTTTTCCAGCCGCTCGCACTCCCGGCGACGCATCTCTTCCGCCTCGGCGCCCTTCTCGTCACGGGCCTCGCTCAGCTCCAAGGGCAGATAACGCCGGATGCGGCCGGCGTACTCGCCGACGACCTCCTTGACCCAGGGGTCACGGTTCTTGCCGACCCATACGACACGGAGTTTCAAAAATCCGATTCCTTGTGGGCCTCGCGAATCGCCTGCGGCAATTCCAGTGCCGGGGCCATGTTCCAGAGTCCGTCCAGATCATAGTAGCGCCGCAGATCATGCTGGAAGATATGCACCAGCACATCGCCGTAATCCATGACGATCCACTTGCCTTCGCTGGCCCCTTCGATGTCGTTGACCTTGCCGAATTTCTTGAGTCCGATGCGGATGTTGTCGGCGATGGCCTGATTCTGGCGATCCGAACTGCCGGAAATGATCACTAGGATGTCGGCGATGGAAGAAACCCGCGAGATATCCAATGCACGAATATCGTAGGCTTTTTTGTCAAAGGCCAGTTCTGCGCATTTCAGGGCGCGTTCCTCTGAAGTGAGGGTCATTTTCTCTGCTGCTGTCGTCGTTTTTTTCACTGGCATTCGGTATAGATCCTTTGACTCTTGATATATGCTTCCACAGCGGGTGGAACAAGACCGGTGATGGGGTCTCCGGCAGCCAGGCGGCCGCGGATTCCGGTTGATGAAATATCCAGCGGGTGACCCTTGAGGATATGCACGGATTGACCCGAGCTATGCTGCAGTCTGTGGGGTGCGTCAGTATACCTGAACTCCCCCCTGATAGCAACCGGCAGCGCCTGCAGCGGGTCTATAACGGGACGTCCCGGACGTTCGACCACGATCAGGCTGCACAGGCGGAAGATCTCGGCGTAGCGATGCCAAAGACCGATCTCGAAAAACGAGTCGCTGCCGATGATGAAGAAGAACCGGTCGCCGGGGCGCTCCACACGATAACCGCGGATCGTGTCGATGGAATAGGACTTGCCCTGCCGTTCTCCTTCGATTGTGGAGAGCTCAAAGACCGGGTTGCCGGCAATCGCCAGGCTGACCATCTCGCAGCGCGTAGTAAACGGCACCTCACCGGCCAACGGCTTGTGGGGCGGGTCGGCAGCCGGGACGAACAGCACGCGATCGAGCGAACAGAGCTCACGGGCCTCTTCGGCGATGCGCAGGTGGGCACAATGAACCGGATTGAATGTGCCACCCATCAGACCAATCTTCATGTCATCAGGATCTTGTTCTTGATAATCAGCATCTCAAATGCCAGGGAGGCCTTGCGCACCAGCTTCTGCAGTTCGGCCAGGCGACGGCCCAGGGCATCCATATCGGCCGTGACCAGTACGACCGCCACCACCTTATTGAGCATGATCACCGGCAGGGCCAGCAGCGAGGTTTCCGGCCGTATGTTCAGGGCCTTGAGGATCTGCCGGTTCTCGGGCGTGCTGATCAGGCTCCCCATGGAAAAGCTCCTGCTTTCAACCACGTCACGCAGCAGCGAGGGCTTGCTCAACAGGAGGCTCAGCTCGGCAAAACCGCTGACCATTGTGCCGCCCGTGATAGCGCGCCAGCCGACGGCACTGTTTCCGCGCACGATGAACAGGGCGCCGGCGGTGAACTCCTGCCCCAGGTAGTTGATGAAGACATTGGCCACATCGTCGCGGCTCCGGGCAGCGGCGAAATCCAGCGAAAGGCGGTCGATCGTGTATCTGCTCACATCCTCCGGCAAGCAGTAGAACTCATCCGGGTCATCGTCGTGCAGCTGGGCGAAGCCTTCGAATTCGACCGGTATGGTGACATTGAGCAGTTCACCGCTCTCACTGAAGCTCGGCATGGTAATGGTGGCCGGTTGAGCCGCTGCGGCAGCCCCCTTTTGAGGGCGTTGACCGGCCACCATCTGGTAGCGCGTCAGTCCGCTGCTGAGCCGGTAATATTTGGCCAGGGCCCAGGATATCTGCACATCCGGGGCGATGTAGGGCACGACCACATAGCCGGTGACAAAACCGATCTCTTCGATGGCCTTGAAATCGGTAGGATCGGTCATGGCCAGACTGAGGCGTTTGCCTTCAAGCCGTAAGGGCACGACATGGTGCGCCTTGACCAGATTGCGCGGAAAACTCTCGATCAGTTGCGTGGGAATTGCAGCCAATTCTTTGCGGCCAACGCAGGGCACACCCAGCTTGACGCTGAGGAGCCGGGCCAGGGCCTGCTCGTCAACGTAGCCCATCTCCACCAGACTGCTTCCCAGGCGGATACCGTAGACCATCTGATTTTTGAGCGCCTCTTCCAGCTGCTCGGGCGTAATCATCTTTTCTTTCAACAACAGTTGTCCAAGTTTCAGCGCCATCATTTCTCCAACAAACGGTCGGGGACTAGAGTATTACCGGCTTGAGCAGTGTGCCCCGGATCGGTACCCGGTAGACGCCCGGCGAGGTCATGAACTTGGCCAGCAGCAGGAAAACCAGCTTCTGTTTTTCGAGAAACTCCGCCCTGGGCATGATCTCCAGAATCAGATCCAGCGGTGCGGTGGCGGCATTCGCTCCGCTGGGGATAGCACCCGACAGGCGCATATAGATACCGTCACCCTGCAACGAAAAACTCTCCAGACGTGCGCTGCCATTGCTAACCCGGATCATGCCCTGGGCGGCCAGTTGCGAAACATCGGGCAGCTGAAAGGCGCCCAGTTTCAGACCGGAGAACTCCAACTGCTTGATGGTCAGTTTCAACTGGCCGTTCAAGCCTTGCGCAGCACGTGTGATCTCCCCCTCGCTCCACAGCGTGCCGCCGGCCTTGGCCGCCAGCACACTCTTAAAAAAAGGAATATCGGCGAAATCGATCTTGTCGGCGTGCAGGGCCAGGGCCTGCTTACCGTTGAGACCATACTCCAACGCAATGCTCCCATTGCCAAGGGTTGCACGCGTATCCAGGGTGATGCCCCCGGTCAAAAGCGACAGCAGGCGCAGTTGAATCTTCAGCCGGTCAAAGCGGAGCAGGGCACCCTGCTCGGACGAGAGCTGCGGACGGTCCCAGCCCAGACCGGGCAGTATGGTTTTATGGGCCGGGGAGGAGAGGGTCAACCCCTGCGAAGCCAGGGTCTGATTGATAGCAGCATTGATACGGTCGATCGGGAAAAACAGATAGATGCAGGTAACAAACAGAAGCAGGGCGCCGCAGACCAGTCCCGCCACCCGAACCGGACGCGAGCGCGGCATTAGCGTGCCTGTCCCGGTGCCGGCTTGAGCAGCGCCACCGTTAGGGCCAGATCGAAGCGGGAAGGGTCGTCAAAACGCACCCGCAGATTGGCCTTCTTGACGGCCAGGGGACGGTTGCCTTTCTCAAGCCGATAGATCAGGTTGATCGCTTCGTTAGCCGTCAGCCCGTCGATGCGCACATCCGCCGCATCCTCAACCATGCCGGGGCGTTCCTCCCCCTTGGCGGGCAGGATCTTGACCCCCTTACCGCGGATGCCGATTTCTTCGATAATCTTGGCCGGAGAGTCGTCCGGTCGCAGGGCCGCCATGCGTCCCGCCAGCATGTCCGACGAGCTTTTGGCGGCTTGATAGGCGACCTTGAGCGGTAACAGTTCCTTGAGAACGGCTTCGCGGGCAATACGCTTACGTTCCAGAGCCGACGTTTGCGCGGAGAGCGCCGACCATCCCATGACCACCGCCAACAGGGCGATCAGCAGATATCCGCAGGTCAGGCGGCTGCGGCTGTCGAGCCCGTTCCACATTTCCCGGACAGTGGTGATATAGCTCATTTGGGACTCTCCTTGAGAGTGGCGGTCAGCGAGAAACCAACACTACCATCGGGACGGCTTTTGATTTCTCCCAGCTCCGATGTCGACGTCAGACTTGCCAGGGCGGTCTTGAAATCGTTGACCGCCTGGGCAGAACGGGCATCGCCCTTGACCCGCAGGGTGCGCCCCTCCAGTTCCGCTTCGTAGAGTCCGTTGATGGTCGCCCCTTTTGCCTCGGCCAGCTTTCTGAGGCAATCCAGCACCGAGCCGGAGCTCTCGACTCCGGTCAGTTTTTTGATTTCACCCCTGACCTCGGCCAACTCATCGACCGCCTTGGCCCGGTTGGGAAAGATCTCCTTGTACATGACCGCGATGGAACGGTTCAGCGAGGCGAGATCGGCCTTGGCGGCCCGATATTGCAGCCCCTTGGAGATAAACAGCAGTGCCACGGCCACGGCCGCCAGGATAGCGGTACGGATCAGTTTCTTACGCAGCTTGGCATCTCCGGCCGTCCAGGCCAGATCACCGCGGCGGAAGTCCGCTACCATCCCCTCATGGGCGGCGCGGGCGACGGCATACATGCCGGCCAGCTCCTGAAACGCGGCCTCGGTTTTGAAGAGCGGCACCAGGCTGTCGGGAAGCTCAAGACATTCCACGGCCGGGGTCAGTCCCTCCAACTCGGCACGGTGCGTGGCCAGCTCGCCAAAGAGCACCATCCGCGACGGGAGGATCACGCCGGACAGCTCCAGGGCCGCGATGGTTTCGGTCACCTGCCTGTGCGGGGCTTCTCCCGTGAGGGCACGCACGTATGATAGTCGCCCTTGGGCAATCACCGCCAGGGCCGAGCCGTCGGAGACGACGCAGTAATCGGGGATCTCGGGCAGCCTGCTCCAGGCCAGGGGGGCGGATGTGACGATCTGCGGTTCACAGCCGGCCGCCCTGAAGATATCGATGGCCTGGGAGATCTCGGCCCGTTTGGCCCAGAGCGCCAAAAATCGGCCATCCGCTGCCGGCAGGACATCGAAGACCGCCTCTTCAACTGCCAGGGCGATCTCACCCTGCAGGTGGCCGGGCAGGACCTCGCGCACCTTGCGCAGATCGCTCAGCGGCAACTCCACGGTTCGCTGGGCAAAGAGCGCCGGAGGGAGACAGAGCACGATCCGCGGAGAACTCTTCAGCCGCTCGGCGATCTGTGCGGCAATCTGCGGCATGCTGTTCCCATTGTCGCAATCAAATGATGCGAATCCGTTAAAACCGGCGGATCGCCCGGAAATATCGAACCAGGCAGCCAGTACACGGCTCTCTTCAACCTTGATGATCACATATTCCATGGTAATCCCGTTTTGATGTTTTCAGTATTCCTGCCACAAGAGAGTTTCCGGCGTTCCGTCCGCCAATCGTATCACAGATTCCACTGTCCGGGCGGTCTCTTTTACCCGCGATACGGAGGTGATCCGGTAGACGGCGCCCTTGGTGGTTGCATGGCCTTCCAGCCCGGTTGCAATGACGGCGTCAAAACCAGAGACACTCGACAGATTGGACACCATCGCAAAGGGTGTCACGCGCCGTGTTTCCAGGACTTGAGCGGCCAAGCGGTCGTCGATGCGCTCATCCAGGGCCGCAATGACCTCTTTTGGCGCGGTGTTGACATTGATCTTGGAGACGATCCCCAGCTGGGCGCCGCCCTGGGCGGAGGCAAAGATGGTCACAAAGGGGCGCAGCTTGGCGACAATCTCCGGCGTAAATCCTTTCACCAGCGACAGTTCCGAGAGGGTCGCCAGTTTATCGTTGCGGATGCTGTAGGGCGGCTTCAATGACATATAGTACGAATTGACCGCGCCACCGTAACGGCTGGGCTGCTTGCTCGTATTCAACCAGGCCGCCAGATTGTTCCAGGCATCCTCCGGTATCTGCAGACGTTTTCCAATCCGTTTGAGTGCGTCCCGTGTGAAAGGCTCGTAGTCGCCATTGGGCAGCACCAGATCATTGAGGTTGATCTTGCCGCTTTCCTCACTGATCGTGATCTCGATGGAACCGGTCTCGTCGTCCATCTTGAACGGTGTGGCCCATTTATCGTTAAGAGAACTGTAGCCCGCCGGCAGGGAGAGTTGCAGCAGCTTGATGCCACCGGTGACTCCCGATTCCGCCAGTAAGGAGGCCTGCTGACCGTCACGGAAGCTCCGGCTGAGCGAGGTGTCCACATAGACCTGATGAATCAGCTCCGTGGTCACCGCCACCATCAGGGCGGTCACCACCAGGGTCAGCACCAGGGCGAAACCTTTCTCGCCCCTCATGGCAGTGTCACCCTGGGCGTGGCCAGAACGGAAAATTCCAGCGGCTTACCCTGTTCCTCAACCTGCACGGTGATCCGCAGCATCTTCGGCAGGGAGCCGATTATGGCCGTATCCCAACTTTTAACCCACTTGGAGCCGTCATAGCATTCCACCAGAAACGCGCTGATCCGCTCCATCTGCGGATAGGGTTTTGCTTCAGAGGCATCGTAGACCACATCCCGCTCGCTGCGCGTCAACAGAAGGCTTTTATCCTTCTCGACCAAGCGGTACTCAACCGCGATGATACCGGATTCCTTGCGATCCGAACCCGATACGGGCGGCTGTGTGGTCAAGAGCAGAGCGGAAGCCGGCTTACCGAAGTTGTCCCGGTCTTCCACCACCAAAAACAGACGTTTGTCGCTTCTGGCATAGGCTGCCGAATCGATCTCCCGACGCAACAGATCGAGGGTGCCCCCCAGCTCCCGTCGTGATTCCATCCCTTCGGCCGAGCGATCCCGGGCGCGCACCACGGTAAAGTAGCTGGCATACAGCGCCGTTGTCAGGATGCTCAACAGCACCACGGCAATCAGGATTTCAAGCAGGGTAAAGCCCTTATTTCGGGACGATGTAGCGCACAAGCGTCAACTCCCCTTTATCACCGCTACGCTTGACCCTGACCTGCAGCTTTTTCAATCCGGGCAGCTCGGTCGGGATCAGTTCGGCATGCCATTCCAGCTCCGGGTGGTTGGGGGCAAAGGTCCCTTCGCTCTTGGTCGGTATCACCCCTTGCTCAAGTTCCGTAATCCGTGTCCGAGCCAGCAGGGTCAGGTTGGTACTGTCCCGTTCATTGGCGATGATTCCCAGATGGTAATTGACCGACCCGAGGACCGTCGTGATGACACCGGCCATGATCGCCAGCGCGACCATCACCTCCAGCAGTGTAAAACCAGCCGGGTGCCGATATCCATCTGAAGATGACCGCCTCACAGCGCATCCTCCCGGTATCCTTCGTAGAGCTTGACTTTACCGCTGGCCGGAAAGGCCATCACGGTCCAAAACTTGTCGTCGGCAGATCGCAGATGGATGATTACAAAATCCCGCAGTCCGCCCATGCCGATAGTCAGCCTGACCTTGCCGTCTTTGAGTTTACCCAGACGCGGAACATATATGTCCGCAAGAACGATGCCTTCACTGACAGGACGCTTTTGCAGCAGCGGATCGCCGGGATCCTTCTCGTTACCATCACCACCGGCCTCCTGGATGCTGAAGGTGTCCGTACCCGGTTCCAGATGCAGGTAGTAGGTGGTCCGGCCCGTGGCGGCCCGGTCCTGCAGGTAACGCAGTGTCGAAGCCAGGGTACGGGCCGATGTCTTCAGGTTTTCACTGTCCGACGATGGCAAACGCGGAATGACCAGCATCATCACCATGCTGATCACCACCAGCACGACCACCATCTCGATCAGGGTGAAACCCGCGGAGCGTGTTGAAGCACGGGATAGGGGAGAAACCGTGCCGATCCTGCCGAAATGAGTATGTCGTGTGGCTTCCAGATCAGGCATGGAATGGCAGGTCCTCTCCGTGTGCTCCGTCACTCCGCGTTGGTCAGACCTTAGAGAAACTCGCTTAGTTTCTCCCGTTCATCCACCAGATAAAATTCCAGCGTCTTGCGCAGGGCCTCGTCGGCGGTTGTCACCGGCTCCCATCCCAGACATTCCTTGGCGCGCCGGACAGACGGGACGCGGGTCAGCATGTCCTGGTAGCCCTTGCCGTAGAAGGTATCCGAGCTGATCTCTTCGATGACGCATTTTTCGGCCTTCTCGCGGTAGAGCGGGAACTCGGCCACCATGTCGCGCAGCTTATGGGCCAGTTCCTTGACCGAAAGGTCGTTGGCCGGATTGCCGATATTGAAGATCTTGCCGTCGGCACAGCCGTTCTCGTTGGCAATAATCTTCATCAGGCAATCGATGCCATCCTCGATATAGGTGAAGGAACGGCGCTGGTTGCCGCCGTCCACCAGCTGGATCGGTTCTCCGGCCAGGATGTCGTAGAGGAACTGGGTTAGGACGCGGGAGCTGCCCTCTTTGGCGGTATGAATGCTGTCCAGTTTGGGGCCGATCCAGTTGAAGGGGCGGAAGAGGGTAAACTTGAGTCCCTTGTGATTGCCATAGGCATAGATGACGCGGTCGAGCATCTGTTTGGCACAGGAGTAAATCCAGCGCTCCTTGGCGATCGGTCCCAGCATGAGCGGTGAATTCTCTTCGTCAAATTCGGTGTCCGGCGACATGCCGTAGACCTCGGAGGTGGAGGGGAAGATGACCCGTTTGTTGTACTTGTGGCAGAGGCGGATAATCTTGAGGTTTTCCTCAAAGTCCAGCTCAAAGACCCGCAGCGGATCCTTGACATAGGTGACCGGTGTGGCGATGGCCACCAGCGGCAGGACAACATCGCACTTTTTGATATTGTACTCGATCCATTCCTTGTTGATGGTGATGTCGCCTTCCAAGAAATGGAAACGCGGATCCCCCAGCGACCGTTCCAGTTTGTCGCAGGCCATATCGAGACCGAAGACTTCCCAGTCGGTGGTGGTGAGGATGCGGTGGGTGAGTGCATTGCCGATAAAACCGTTGACGCCGAGAATAAGGACTTTCATGGATTCTCCTGAAATGATGTGATTGGCATTGAATAATTGGTGACAAACTCTGCGGCGGTGCATTCCTGCCCGCCTTCAAACTGCAATGCCCTGATTTCCAGGGCACCCTGACCGGTCGCAACCAGCAAGGGACTTTGCGACATAATCTGTCCCGGCTGACCCTGGCCTTCAACCGGCCAGGCCTGCCAGATAGTGAGCTTTTTCCCACCAAGCCAGGTAAAGGCCCCCGGATAGGGGTGCGTAACTCCGCGGATCAGGTTGTAGATCCGCACAGCGCTCTGGGTCCAGTCAATCAAGCCGTCAGCCGGCTTGCGACCGCCGCAGTAGTTCCCTTTGGACAGATCCATCGGCAGACGCGCGGCTTGGCCGGTGCGCAGCAACGGCCAGGCACGAGCAATGACACGCACCGCAGCATCGGTCACCTTGCCGAAAAGATCCAGGGCCGTGTCGCTGAAGGCGATCTCGACCCGCTCCTGATCGACGATATCGCCGGCGTCCGGTTTCGCCACCATGTAGTGCAGGGTGGCACCGGTCTCGGTTTCGCCGTTGATTATGGCCCAGTTGACCGGTACCCGGCCGCGATATCTGGGCAAATACGAACCGTGCAGGTTCAGGGCGCCCAGGCGGGGGATGGCCAACAGCTCCGCGCTGATCATGTTGCGGTAGTAGAAAGAGAAGATGAACGCCGGAGCCAGGGAGCGGACCCGCTCCACGTTTTCCGGCAAATTGATGTCGCTGGTCACATAAGGAATGCCGTGCTGCTCCGCCAGCTCACGCACGGACCGAAACCAGATCTCCTCCGTCGGAGAATCCTCGTGGGTGAAGATCAAGGCGATGCGCGCGCCCTGAGCCAGCAGTTCCTCCAGGCAGCGATAGCCGACGTTGTGATAGGCACAGACGACGATGTCGTTATTCATCAAATCCGTAGCTCCTCCTGACAACGAAACGGGGTCGCTTCCTGACCTCTTGATAGATCCTGCCCACATATTCACCGACGATGCCGATGCCCATGATGATGATGCCGATGAAGAAGAAGAGGATTGCAAAGAGGGTGAAGACCCCCTCCACCTCGGCGCCGACGATAAAGCGGCGGATCAGCAGGAACAGGCCAAAGGCCAGCGAGAGGGCAGAGGTAAGGATGCCAAACAACCCGAAGAGTTGCAGCGGCACCACGGAAAAACCGGTCATCAGGTCGAAATTGAGCCGGATCAGCTTGTAGAGGGAATATTTGCTTTCGCCGGCGGCCCGTTCGGCGTGGGCAACCTCGATTTCAGTCGGGTTGGATGCGAATGTCTGGGCCAGCGCCGGTATGAATGTGGTCGACTCGCCGCAACGGTTGATATTTTCGATGATATTACGATGATAGGCCCGCAACATGCAGCCGTAATCGTTCATCTCCATGCCGGTCATTTTGTTGGTGGTGATATTGACCACCCGTGAGGCCAGTTTGCGAAACAGGCTGTCCTGCCGCTTCTGACGGATCGTACCGACAACATCAAAACCCTTTTCGATCTCGGCCGCCAGGCGGGGGATCTCCTCGGGCGGGTTTTGCAGGTCGGCGTCAAGGGTTATGACGATCTCGCCCCGCGACACCTCAAAGGCGGCCAGAATAGCCATATGCTGACCAAAGTTGCCATTGAACTCCAGCACCCGCACACCGGGATACTGCTGCACCATCCGGCGCAGGATTTCCAGTGAACGATCGCGGGAACCGTCGTTGGTGAAGATGATCTCAAACGGGCGCCCAATAGCGCTCATGACAGGATAGAGGCGCTCCATCAACGGTACGAGGTTAGACTCTTCGTTATAGACCGGTATGACAATACTCAGATAAGGCTGATTCATGCAAAGACTCCCGTTACTCTCCAACCGTCAACTCGTGGAGCAGCTCCTCTCCGTAGAGCCGTTTCTGCCACTCACGCATCCCGGCAATACCGTCCAGCTCAACAGCCGAGGCAGGATACGCCTCTGCCACCGCCTCCAGGAGCCAGTTGGGAGCCAGCACCCCCGGATCCAGTCCCTGTAGAGAGCTGAACTGCTGCCGCCAGGGTTTGAGGCGCTTGAGACGCTCCTTGCTTCCGTCGCTGGGCTCCTCCCGGCGCATGCGTGGGAAACGCGGCAGATCTTGCTCGGGCAAGGCCTGGGCCAGCGCAACCGCCGCAAGCATCCTCTCCCCATAGCGTTGAATCTGCCCCGGAGTCATACCCTTGATCCCGGAAAGGTCACCAAACGTACGCGCCCTTTTCTCGGCCACCTCCAAAAGTGTCTCCGCCGAGATGACCTTGAAGGGCGGTCGATCGAGCTCACGCGCCTGCTGGTCACGCAACTGCAAGAGCTCCTCAAGGGCCGCCAGACTGCGCCCCTTGAGTTTTCCGGCGCCTTTGCATGAGATGAATAAAGGTCCCTCTTTTTCGGTTACCCGCGCCTGACAGAGCAGGCGGCACTCTTCCTCCAGCCATGGTAAGCGACCCTTTTCAATCAGTTCCGCGCTGAGCTGGTCATAGAGCGCAAGCAGGTCCGAGGTATCCGCGGCGGCATAGGCACTCATCTCGCGACTCAAGGGCCGCTTGCTCCAGTCGGCTTTTTGATACTTCTTGTTCAGCTCGATGCCGAAACGGGCCTTGAGCAGGGCGGCCAGACCAAATTCGGTGATTCCCAAGAAACGTGAGGCCAGCATGGTATCAAAGAGATTTTGCACCTCTATGCCAAAATCGCGGTGCAGGGAGCGGATATCGTAGTCGGCGCCATGCATGACGATCAGGATGCGCGGATCTCCCAGGGGCGCGGCCAGGGGCGACAGATCCTTCAATGCCAGGGGATCGATCAGCCAACTCTCGCTGCGGGTTGATACCTGCATCAGGCAGACCTTCTCCTGGTAGTGATGAAGCGAATCCATCTCCAGGTCGACCGCCACCTCGGTCTGACGACAGAGGATAGCGGCCACCTCGGACAGTCGTTCGGCCTTGGTTACAATTTCACACTCGGACTTCGTAAAAGGCGTCAAACCGTAAACTCCTTTAGAATAGTATAGGTTGTACTGCGCTGGGCCGGTTGAAACCCGGACGCCCGGATCAGGTCGATCATCTCTTCGCAGGACATGCGGAAGCTGCAACCGGCAGCGGCGACAACATTTTCCTCCAGCATGGTCCCTCCCAGGTCATTGGCACCAAAGAAGAGCGCCACCTGCGCCATCTTTGCCCCCTGGGTAACCCAGCTGGCCTGTAGATTGGGAACGTTATCCAGCACGATGCGCGACAGGGCCAGCACCTTGAGGTATTCCACACCGCTGGCGGTTGTACCGCCCAGTTCGGTATTTCCCGGTTGGTAGGTCCAGGGGATGAAAGCCGTAAATGAACCGCCCGCATCCTGCAGTTCACGTATCCGGAAGAGGTGTTCGACAATATCTGCCGGCTTTTCGCAACTGCCGAACATCATCGTCGCGGTTGTCGACATACCCAGACCAGCAGCCTTGAGCATGACATCCGCCCACTGACGCCAGCCGATTTTTTTAGGGGAGATACTGCCGCGCACCTCATCGACCAGTATTTCCGCACCACCACCAGGGATCGAATCAAGTCCGGCATTCTTTAAGCGGGAGATGGTTTCAGCGATGCTCAGCCCGGAATTGGTCGCAATACAGACCACCTCGGCCGGTGAAAGGGAGTGGTTTTGAACTGTCGGAAAGCGGGCTTTTATCTTGCGAAACAACGCTTCAAAATAATCAATGGTCAGCTCGGGATTCAGCCCCCCCTGCATGAGTAGCTGCGTCCCCCCCTGTCGGACCAGCTCATCGATCTTGTCAAAAATTGCTTCCTCATCCAGCAGGTAGGCGTCCGCGGCGGATTTATCGCGATAGAAGGCACAGAACGAGCATTTGGTTTCGCAAATATTGGTATAGTTTATATTGCGATCAATGACAAAGGTGACCCTGTTTTCCGGGTGCAGGGAGCGACGTATTTTGTCAGCTCGCGAACCAAGTGCCAGCAGATCATCGCCTGTCAGTAGCTGTAGTGCCTCATCCCGCTCAATTCTCAGTCCACGTGTTAAAGCTCTCGGTGTCATCGTTGAAGAATTCATTCCGTCTTCGTTTTCCTCTCCAGTATCCTGCTGCATCAGATACGGACTTCCATCCTATTTCAGTTTCAGATTGAGCGTCTGAAGCCTTCCATCACTGCGAAACCTGACTTGCAACCGTAATTCCCTGGCGGATGTGGCCTCTCCCGGAAAAAATATAAAGCCGCTTGCCAAGGAGTCTGTTGACATTATTTTGCCTTCAACGCCCTTTTCACGGATATCTTCGGCAATTTTCGCTTCACGTTGCTGCTCATCGCCAGCCTTGTTGGCACCTCCGACGACAGCTCCACCAGCCCCGCCAAGCACACCGCCCTTAACTACCGCAGACCCCACATCCCGTCCGGATACGATACCAATTGCCAGCCCCAACAGTGCTCCGGCAGCTGCCCCGTATGCGGCACCTTTGCCGGCGCCGGCGCCAATCGCTCCGCCCTCGCTTGCCTTTTGCAGCCTGACGACAGCTTCGCGATTCGTAAGCGCCTTCCAGTAACGGTTCGAATTGTCAATCAGAAAGGTTTGCCCGGAAACGACTTCGATACCCTGACCACTTTTATTATCAATCACAACCTGGATCGGCAAAAGTCCGGCAGCCAGTGGGCTAAAACCAAAGGCCTTCTCGGCATCCTTGGAATCGGCAAACGATTCTGCACCGACCAGTATCCCATAGGTATTCTGATAATTGTCGTAGGCGTCGGGTGGTCTGAATGAGACAGCCTGGTTCTTATACGTCGCACATGCTGAAAGCTGCGCGGCGATTATCAACATACAGATAACTTTTTTCATTGGCTGATCTCCTCCTGAGAGTAACTCACGTAACGTGTTGTCACTTTAATTCAGAATCTCCTGCCCTGCAACTTCATTCTGTCTCAAAAAGCGGGCAAAACAGCTCTTTTCGCCAAAAACGGCCAATTTTGGCCCATAATCCATAAACTCAATTTAGACAGGGTCTGACATTATCAATATCATTTAATCGCCTTAGAATCGATTTTTGGAGTTCACCTCACAAACACCCTATCCACGGGCATTTGCGGCAATAATGGTCGCCAAAGTTCGTTCTCCCTTGTTCATTGGCAGGGAATAGGCGTCAACAGAACTGATTTCAAACCCCAGTCGACGCAATCCTTCTTCAGCCTGAACAAACTCACTATCCACCCGGGGACCTTTCATGGCAATTATCCGACCACCCTTTTTGAGCAGGGGAGACGCCAACCCAACAAACATTTCCAGACTCGAAAAGGCACGCGACGTTATCAGGTCAAAACTACCAGCATGGGTAGCATGAAGATTTTCCACCCTGCAGTGCAGCGCTTCGAAATTTTTCAGACCCAACACTCTGGCAGCATGCCGTTGAAATAGTATTTTCTTTCCCACGGCGTCGACAGATACGATGCGCTGGGCAGGGTGTGTTATTTTCAACGGAATTGCCGGGATGCCGGCCCCGGAACCGATATCCAATACGTAATCCGCATCATTCACCTGTCTGGCAAGCAGGAGAGAATCGATGATATGCTTTACCGCAATGTCAGCATCTTTACATATGGATGTCAGGTTGATCTTTCGATTCCATTTTTTCAGCTCATCACTAAACAGTTCAAACAACCGAATCTGCTCTTCGGAGAGCTGCAGCCCCATTTCCAACAAACCTTGTTCCAACGCAGGACGAATCATGACTTGCCACCATTGGAGGCCTTCCAACCGCTCGCCTTCAGGGCAATCGAAACAACCGAGATTGCCGCCGGTGTAACGCCCGGGATCCGTGACGCCTGACCAAGGGTATCGGGCCGGAATTTATTCAACTTCTCGCGCACCTCGGTTGTTAACCCCGCGATGCCGGAATAATCCAGCTCAGCGGGCAAACGGGTATTTTCCACTCCACGGGCGCGTTCAATCTGTTCCAGTTGCCGCTCGATATAGCCGTGATATTTAACCTGTATTTCAACCTGTTCCCGCACATCTGTTCGTGTTTCACGTGAAACATCGTCAAACTTGGCCAGTTCGTTGTAGGTAATTTCGGGGCGCTTCAGCAGCTGCTCGAGTGAAGTACCTTTCTGGATCTCTCCCAGATCATGTTCATCCAGATAGGCCTGTTCCCGTTCATTCATACTCAAGCGCGTTGTTGCAATGCGCTGTTGTTCAGCTGCAATCAGCTCCAGCTTACGAAGGTAGGCGGAATACAAGAAATCAGGCAACAGACCGACGGCATGCCCTTTCTCCCGCAAACGCAGATCCGCATTATCTTCGCGCAATAACAGTCGATACTCGGCCCGCGAGGTAAACATACGATAGGGTTCTTTCGTACCGAGTGTGACAAGGTCGTCGATCATCACCCCAATATAGGCTTCACTGCGTCCGAGCAGCAGCGGTTCACGATCTTGAACCCGCAGAGCGGCGTTGATACCAGCCATCAGCCCCTGAGCGGCCGCTTCTTCATAACCGGATGTGCCATTGATCTGGCCGGCATGATACAGATTGCGGATCAGCTTTGTCTCCAGCGAGGCATGCAACTGGATCGGATCCACGTAATCATATTCAATCGCGTAGGCAGGGCGCATGATCTCCACTCGCTCCAAGCCCTCCATTGATCGGTAGAACGGGATCTGGATATCGATCGGCAGCGATGTGGACATGCCGCTGGGGTAGACCTCGACCGTTTCCAGACCCTCCGGTTCAATAAAGGTCTGATGGCGATCCTTCTCGGGAAACCGAACCACCTTGTCTTCTATGGAGGGACAGTAGCGCGGTCCTATGCCCTCAATGATGCCGGCATAGAGCGGTGACCGGTCCAGACCGGAGCGAATGATGTCATGGGAACGCGGATTGGTATAGGCAATATGACACGGCACCTGCGGCATGGTGATCGAGCTGGTGCTGTAGGAAAAGGGGAGCGGCGGATCATCGCCGAATTGGGCCTCCAAACGGGAGAAATCGATGGTCCGGGAGTCCAGCCGTGCCGGTGTGCCGGTCTTCAGACGGCCGACCTCGAAACCGAAGTCGCGGAGTTGGTCGGATAAGCCCAGAGAGGGGAGGTCTCCGGCCCGCCCCCCCGGATAATGGGTCAAGCCGATGTGAATCAGACCACGCATGAATGTACCGGTCGTAATCACCACCGTTTTGCCGAGAAAGCGGATACCGGAGCGGGTATCGACACCGCGCAGGTCGCTTCCCTCCATGTACAGGGCCGTTACTTCTCCCTGCTTGAGCGACAGATTCTCCTGCTGTTCCAGCACCCGCTTCATGCGCAGACGATACAGCTGCTTGTCCGCCTGAGCCCTTGAGGCGCGCACGGCCGGACCCTTGCGGGTGTTCAGGACGCGAAACTGGATCCCGGTTGCGTCGATATTCTTGGCCATTTCCCCGCCCAGGGCGTCAATCTCCCTGACCAGGTGCCCCTTGGCCAGACCGCCGATGGCCGGATTACAGGACATGAGCGCAATGGCATCCAGGTTGATGGTCAGCATCAGGGTGCGGCAACCCATGCGGGCAGCCGCCAGGGCGGCCTCACATCCGGCATGGCCGGCGCCGACCACGATTACATCATAGAGCGTGTCGTAACTGTGCATATCTGTCCCTATGTTTCACGTGAAACATGCTGGTTACTTTCCAATACAAAACGAAGAGAAGATGATATCGAGAATCGCATCTGGCGTTGTTTCACCGGTAATTTCACCGATTGCCGTCAGGGTCTGGCGCAGATCGATGGAGAGTAGCTCTCCTGAAGCGCCCGCATTAAATTGCGCGTAAAAACCATCCAGCCCGTCTAACGCACGGTTGAGAATATCACGGTGGCGAGAAGATGTTACGGCCACATGATCACGTGATGTCAGAACCTGCTCGGATACAAAACAGTTGAATATGGCCGAACGCAGCTCTTCAATACCGCTGCCTTGCTTGCTGGATATGCGGACGATGGGGGCTTCGCCGGGGAGTTCCTCCGCATCCAGAACATGTGCCAGATCACCCTTGTTTACAACCGATATAAAGCGTTTGCCGGCAATTGCCTGCAACAGGTCCCGGTCCTGATCGTCCATTGGGGCGGAACCATCCACCAAAAACAGCACCAGATCGGCCAGGGCCAGTTTTTCGAGAGAACGACGGATGCCTTCCTGTTCGATCTCATCGCGTGATTCACGGATACCGGCCGAATCGATAATCCGGACCGGCAAACCGTCGATGTTGATGATTTCCTCGATGATGTCGCGGGTAGTGCCGGGAATGTGAGAAACAATCGCACGCTGCTCAAGGGTCAGCGCATTCAGCAGGCTCGATTTGCCCACATTGGGTTTACCGGCCAGAAGCACGGAGATACCATCGCGGATAACCTTTCCATGGGCATAAGAATCCAGCAAGGCGGCAAGCCCCTCGCGACTGCGCTGAACCAAGGATTCTATCTGACCCAGGGTGGCTGCATCCAGGTCTTCCTCCGGAAAATCTATAAATGCCTCGATCAGGGCCAGGGCGTGCCGGAGGGAGCCCGTAATTTCGCCGAGTCGCACGGAAAGCGCACCTTCACGTTGCTGTTGGGCAAAGGCCAGCGACATCTCGGTACGGCTATTGATCAGGTCGATGATCGATTCCGCCTGACAAAGGTCAATACGGCCATTGAGAAAGGCCCTGCGGGTAAACTCGCCGGCCTCGGAAAGACGGGCTCCTGCCCGAAGACAGGCATCCAGCACCCGCTGAACGATCAAATAGCCACCGTGGCAATGCAGCTCCAGCACATCTTCCCGGGTATAGGAGCGCGGAGCACGCATCAGCACACCCATTGCTTCGTCAATCAGGGAGCCGTCCACGGGATCAATAATCCGGCCATAATAAAAACGGTGGCTTTCGAGGCCACCGTTTCCCTGCTTTATAAAGACCTTCTCCGCAATACTGGAAGCATCAGGCCCACTGACCCTGATGATACCAATACCGCCACACCCCACCGGAGTGGCTATGGCGGCTATGGTGTCCTCAAGATACATACCCTAGTCCTTGACCAACTTGTTGATATACATCTGCTGTCCAATAGTCAGTATATTATTTACCAGCCAGTACAGAACGAGCCCGGAAGGGAAGCTGATGAACATGAAGGTAAACACTACCGGCAGCGCCAGCATCATCTTCTGCTGCATCGGGTCCATCTGCGAAGGTGTCATCTTCTGCTGTACGAACATACTGATGCCCATGATCACCGGCGTAATGTAGTAGGGATCCTTGTCAGCCAGGTCGGTAACCCAGAAGAAAAACGGTGCGTGACGCAGCTCGATGGAAAACATCAGCGCCTTGTAAAGAGCGAAGAAAACCGGAATTTGTACAACCATCGGCAGGCAGCCACCCATCGGGTTGACCTTATGTTCGCGGTAAAGCTCCATAACCGCCTTGTTCATGGCGTCACGATCATTCTTGTATTTCTCTTTAAGAGCCGCCATCTTTGGCTGGATCTTCTGCATATCCTTCATGGACTTGTAGCTCTTGTGGGTCAGCGGGAAAAACAAGGCCTTGAGGATGATGGTGATGATAATAATGGCGAGTCCGTAGTTGCCTACATAGCCATAAAAGAACTTGAGGGAATACAACAGGGGCTTGGACAGGGCCGCAAACCATCCCAAGTCAAGGGACTGGACCAGTTCATTACCCTGAGCCTTGAGGATATCGATATCCTTCGGGCCAACAAACAGACGATTGGTCACGCTGACCGACTGTCCGGCGTTGATGGTAAGCTGTGAAGAACTGGCAACCGACTCCAGGAAGCCGGCGGCATTCTTTTTCAACTCCACCGAGGCGATGCTGTTCTTATCAGCGAGTAGGGAGCTCAGGAAATACTTGTCGGCAAAACCGGCCCACTGAACATTCTTGTCGTACCTTTTGGATGCAGTAGCAACGTCTTTTGCCTTATCGGAATGCAGAGAATTATCTGAATAGAGATAGGAACCAGCCGTGTCAAAACGATTGTCTTTCACCTTTGCTTCAGAAGGGTAGGTCATCACCTGCTGAATGGTGCCGACCAGCGGCGCCGCGGAGTTGTTCAAGACCTGTGTTTCAAGCTTGACGCCATAAGAACCTGCCTCAAAACTGTAGATCTTACGAACAGTAAACCCCTGGCCTGAAACATAACTGAAGACAAGCTGGCGACTTTCTTTTCCGGACACAGTCAGCGAGTCGACATCAGCCGCATAATTGGCACTGGCGGAAAGATTGAAACCGATTGCCCTGGTTGAAAAGTTCAACAAGGCGGGGTCTGCGTTGCTTCCAAGAATAACCTGGCTGGCGCTGGGGCTGTTCTGTTCACGATACTTTTTAAGGGTCATGCTCTTCAACGCCGCCCCACGGGAGGAAAAGACCGCCGTATAGAGATCGGTTTCGACCCTGACGTCTTTCTCCTGCGCCGCAACTGGAGTCGTTTGCGGCAAAGAAGGTACCAGCGGAGATACGGTAGGGGTTGATTGAGCAGCAGGAGTGGATACAGGAGACACGTTCTGCGTTGAAACAGGAGTCACCTGTTTCTTATCAGGTCCCAAAACCATCGAAAATACGTAGAAAACGACAATCGAAAGAACTACCGCAAGAAAGGCACGTTTTTCCATTATGACTCCAGTTCTATTCTCATTTAAGGTGCTGGATCAAAACCACCCGGATGAAACGGATGGCACTTGCAAAGCCTGACCAGGGTAAGCCATGCCCCCTTGACAAACCCATGCCTGGTTATTGAATCTCGGGAATACTCGGAACAGGAGGGATAAAAACGGCAAGCGGATGGCAGAAGCGGCGACAGCATCTTCTGATAGAGCCTGATAACTAGGAGTGCAGTTCTTTTGAGCATGGGGATACGCCGATACATCTGAAGGCTTTGAGGAGTTCCTGCTTCAAGCCATGAAAATCAATGCTTGCAGACCCACTCCGAGCAATAACATTCAAATCGACTGCCGGTAACGTCAAACAGTTAGTTCTGAATATTTCCCTTACGAAACGCTTGATCCTGTTGCGGGTTACAGCACAGCCGACTTTCTTGCTTACTGTAACTCCAAGGCGCGCATGCGGGATGTTATTCGCCTGCCAAACGACCAGAATAGCTCTGGAGGAATACTTTTGGACAGAATCTTTTAACCTGAGAAACTCAGACCGTTTCCGTAACCTGGCAGTCGATGGATATGAATTGTTAGCGGGAAGCGTCCCCCATGCCAACGGATTACTTTGTTGCAATGCGCACGGAAAGGTTTTTTCTACCTTTTGCTCTTCTGCGCTTGATTACGAGGCGGCCGTTCTTGCTGGCCATTCTCACCAGGAAGCCGTGGGTTCTTTTACGTGAAATGTTGCTTGGCTGAAATGTTCTTTTCATTAGCTTATACCTCTGGAATTTTTATTCAGGAAAAGAGTTTTTACTCATAGTGGCTACACTTTGTCAAGGTATTTATTATGAATCGACCCAAGGTGCCAAATTGATTTGCCTTGAAAAAAGATGCCACGTCTGATAACCTTCAGCGCCTGAATTATATGAATAACACCGCAAAGTTAGCCATAACACATTGTAATAACAGGCAATAAAGTTATCAACAGTTGTTGAAAACAATGTTGATAACTTTTCAGGCTTATTACCAATAATTGACATCAAACATACCTGATTCGTTAAGTTTTTTTTCCCGGTTATGCATCTGTTGATAACCTCCCTTCATCTCCGTAGTCTTCTCGTAATAACTGTGATTTGAAAAATGCAAGAGATCTGGCAAAAAACTACTGAAAACCTGTCGAAAGTTCTTTCTGAGCGGGATTTTGCAACCTGGATCAAGCCGGTCGGCTATAACCGCGTCGAGAGTAATACAGTCTATCTATCCGTTCCAACGTCATTTTTCAAGGAATGGTTGGAAGATAACTATCTGCCGGTTCTCTCAAGTGCACTCTCGGTTGCTTCCGGCAAAAACATGTCCATAGAATTCATTATCAATGAGAATGAATCCGAGAGCATGTCTCTTTTACCGGAAGAGATCATTACCAAGGGGCTTCCCGACCCGGTCGAAGCAAAGAACAATCAGCAGGACATCTCATTCACCCCCCTGAATCATAAATATACCTTTGACCTTTTCGTGAGCGGGACAGGCAACCAGTTTGCTCATGCGGCTGCAATGGCCGTGGCAAACAACCCCGCCGATACCTACAATCCCCTCTTCATATACGGTGGAGTAGGGCTTGGAAAAAGCCACCTGCTCAATGCAATCGGTCATACCATCCGCACCACGTCTCCCGAGCTGAATGTATGCTACTGTTCGGCCGAAAAATTCATGTATGAAATGGTCAACGCCCTCCGTCAAAAGAAGATGGAGCATTTCCGGGCCCGTTTCAGGACGATCGACGTACTGCTGGTTGATGATATCCAATTTATTTCCGGAAAAGTCGGCACTCAGGAAGAGTTTTTCCACACCTTCAACGCTCTCTACGATACACATAAGCAGATTGTGATCACCTCAGATAAATTCCCCCGGGAAATATCCGATCTTGAAGAGCGATTGCGATCACGCTTCGAATGGGGCCTGATCGCGGACATTCAACCACCGGATGTGGAAACCAAGATTGCAATTCTCAAGAAAAAATCGGAGATCACCAAGATCCGCCTTCCCGATGATGTCACCTATTTTCTTGCTTCGAGTGATACCAAGAATATTCGGGAACTGGAAGGGATGCTGATCAGGCTGGGTGCATACAGCAGCTTGCAAAATGTGCCGATTACCCTTGATATGGCCCGGGAAAACTTAAAAGACATTCTCGGAGACCGCCGCAAGGACATCACGGTCGAGTTGATCCAGAAGGCAACAGCGGACCATTTCGGTCTGAAGGTTGCTGATCTCAAATCCGATAAACGACTCAAGAACCTGGTTCAAGCACGGCAAATTGCCATTTGGATCTGCCGTGACATGACCAAGGCTTCCTATCCGGATATTGGTATGCGTTTTGGCGGCAAAGACCATTCAACAGTAATTTACGCTGCCAAAAAAATTGATACCGCCCTGAAAAATGATACTAAACTAGCTAGAATGATTGAAGAAATTAAGAATGTCCTCCTTAAATAGGATATTTCTGTTGGTATCCCTGTGGATAAACGTTGATAACCCAATGCCTGTTGATAACCGGACATTCCGTAACCGAATCATCAACACCAACAAAAGCCGAAAAAACTTTCAAAATACATGCGTTAACAGGTTATCACCATTTTCACAGGCCCTATAATAACAAGAATCTTTTAAAAACCTTAAAACCAATTCTATAAGGAGTGACACATGGAATTCATAATCGATAAGGAACTATTCCTCAAGTCGCTGCAAAAGATCCAAGGCATCGTAGAAAAACGGACCTCCATGCCGATCCTTTCAAACGTTCTTATAGAAGCAACGGAATCCTCAATACACGTTACGGCAACCGATCTCGAAGTCGGCATGAAAAGTATCTATCCGGCAGAGGTCGCATCTACCGGCAAAATCACCGTTGGCGCTAAAAAACTTTACGAAATCGTAAAGGAGCTCCCCAACCAGAAAATCACATTTTCAACGAAAGACAATGACTGGGTAGAGATCAAGTGCGGCAAGGTACAATTCAACATCGTCGGGCTCTCTCCCGAAGAATTTCCGTATTTTCCGGCGGTGAAGGAAGAGAGTCTCTTTGAAATCGAAAGCTCACTCCTCAAAGGAATGATTGAGAAAACCTTCTATGCCATCTGTAATGACGAAACCAAATACAATCTTAACGGCCTATTTACCAAGGTTGAGGTAGCTCCTAACGGAGAACAGATTCTGAAAATGGTTGCCACGGACGGCCACCGCCTCTCCATTTCCAATGGCGCTTTCAAAGGCTCGGCCGGTCCGGAACTGCTCAAAGGTGTCATCCTCCCCAAAAAGGGTATCTTTGAGATGAAAAAGATCACCGAAGAGGAAGGCGGAAACCTCTTATTCGGATTCATGGACAACAGTGCCGTTATCAAGCGTGGCGATTCCTACATGGTCATGCGCCTGGTGGATGGAGATTTTCCCGACTACAACCGGGTTATTCCCACTTCCAACGACAGGGTCATCACCGTCAACAAAGAAGATTTCACCCACTCGGTTCGCAGGATGGCCATCCTTTCCAGTGAGAAATTCAAAGGCATCATGCTGGAGATATCCGACTCAAGCATAAAAATTTCCTCCAGCAACCCGGAACTGGGCGATGCCAGGGAAGAAATTGATGTGACCTATAATGGCGAGCCGATTTCAGTACGCTTCAACGCCCGGTATCTGTTGGATGTACTGGCGGTGGCCGAAACGGAACTGGTTGATATGAAGTTCAGGGACGAACTTTCACCATCGATCATTGTTCCAAGCCAATCGGACAGTTTTTTGGCCGTGATTATGCCGATGAGGCTGTAACAGTCACCGGATGCGACTCAAACAGCTGCTGGTGTCCAGTTTTCGCAACATCGAGATGATCCGGATCGAGCCTGGCAGGCGTTTTAACCTGTTTTACGGCTTTAATGGCCAGGGAAAAACAAATCTTCTGGAGGCGATTTTCCTGTTGGGAAATCCCCGTTCCTTCAGGAATTCACGCCTGCCGGAGTTCATCAGGCACGGACAGACACAAGCAGCAGTCTGCGGGGAAGTGGAATCGAGCGGTACGGTCAGCCAGATCCGATTATCACTGGAAACAGCCGGCCGCCGGGTAGAGATAGACAGCAAAGCCATCCGGCGCGCATCGGATCTGCACGGTCGTTTAAACTCAGTTGTTTTTTCTCCCGATGATACCGGGATGGTCAAATCGGGACCGGAGGCCAGACGGCGCTACCTGGACCGGGCGGTCTATACCGGAGATATCGCCTATCTGCACTGCTGGCATGAGTACCACCGGATTCTCAAGCAGCGTAATCACCTCTTGAAGAGCCCCGATAGGACAGGCCTGGATGTCTGGACTGAAAAATTGGCCGAAGCGGGAGCGGGAGTTATTGAACGTCGTCAGCAGTATGTTGAGCTGCTGGCTATCCGTTTGCAGCAGCATTACGCCACGATTTCCGGTGGCAAAGAAGCTGCCGGAATCAGCTACCATCCCGACGGGGTGCAGGCAACCGGCAGGGATGCTATCCGTGAAGAGTTGTTGCAATTGTTCGAACGCCATGCCAAAAGCGATGAACGTTACGGTACCACCACGGCCGGGCCACACCGGGACGATCTGACTTTCTGCCTGGATGACCGGCCGCTCAAGGCCTTCGGTTCCCAAGGGCAGCAGAAAAGCTTTGTACTGGCCCTCAAGATGGCCGAGATGGAGAACCTCCAGTCCATTTTTGGTGAAGCACCCATTCTGCTCCTTGATGACATGAGTTCGGAACTGGATGCGCAGAGAAACAGCAATCTGATGGATTTTCTCACCTCACGGGAGATCCAGGTTTTTATAACAACAACGGAACCATCACCGGCCATAATGGCCACAGCAACACACTGTTCCGTATTCCGCGTGGAAAACGGCAATCTGACGTCTGAGGGAAACGAAACACATGAGTGAACAGGAAAATATGACGCATGGCTCCGAGGAATACGGAGCGGATAACATCAAGGTTCTTGAGGGGTTGGCTGCTGTTCGCAAACGGCCGGCCATGTACATCGGTTCCACCTCCAGCGCGGGTTTGCACCATCTGGTCTACGAGATCGTTGATAACTCCATCGACGAGGCCCTGGCCGGTTATTGCGACCATGTCACCGTGTCCATCAATACGGACGGATCGATCACGGTCGTTGACAACGGCCGCGGCATCCCGACCGACATGCATCCCAGCGAAGGACGTTCGGCGGCCGAGGTCGTCCTGACCGTGCTGCACGCCGGCGGCAAGTTCGACAACGACTCCTACAAGGTTTCCGGTGGTCTGCACGGGGTCGGCGTGTCGGTCGTCAACGCCCTTTCCAAATGGCTGGAACTGGAAATCCGCCGTGACGGCAAGGTCTTTCGCCAGTCCTATCGTCGTGGCGATCCCCAGGCCCCGCTGGCAATAGTCGGTGAGACCAAGAAACGCGGCACCAAGGTTACCTTTATGCCGGACGAGGAAATCTTCGAGACCACTGAGATTTCCTTTGACGTGCTTTCCCAGCGCCTGCGTGAAATGGCCTTTCTCAACGCCGGTGTGCGCATCGAGATCCGCGATGAGCGGGTCGAGGGCAAGTCCCACGAATTTCATTACGAGGGGGGCATCAACTCCTTCGTCGAGTACCTCAACCGCAACAAAACCGCCCTGCACCCCAAACCGATCTACTTCAAAGGGGAAAAGGGGGGGGTTGAAACTGAAGTTTCCATGCAGTACAACGACTCTTACGATGAGAAGATCTTCTCCTTCGCCAACAACATCAACACCCACGAGGGTGGTACCCATCTGGCCGGCTTCAAGGCGGCTCTGACCCGTACCATGAACACCTATGTGGCCAGCAACGAGATGCTCAAGAAGGAAAAGGTCTCCATTTCCGGTGACGACCTGCGTGAGGGACTGACCTGCGTCATCTCGGTCAAGATCCCCCAGCCGCAGTTCGAGGGGCAGACCAAGACCAAACTGGGCAACTCCGAGGTCAAGGGCTATGTGGAATCCCTGATGAACGAGCGTCTGGCCCAATTCCTGGAGGAAAATCCCCAGGTCGCCAAGCGCATCCTGGAAAAATCCATCGACGCCGCCCGCGCCCGTGAAGCGGCCCGCAAGGCCCGCGAAACCGTGCGCCGCAAGGGGGCCCTCGATCTGGGTGGCCTGCCGGGCAAGCTGGCCGACTGCCAGGAGAAGGATCCCGCCCTCTGCGAACTGTACCTGGTCGAGGGCGACTCGGCCGGTGGCTCGGCCAAACAGGGACGCGACCGTAAGAATCAGGCCATCCTGCCGCTCAAGGGTAAGATCCTCAACGTGGAAAAGGCCCGCTTCGACAAGATGATCGCCTCCCAGGAGATCCGGACCCTGATAACCGCCCTGGGGACCGGCATCGGCAAGGACGACTTCGACATCGCCAAGCTGCGTTACCACCGCATCATCGTCATGACCGACGCCGACGTGGATGGTTCCCACATCCTGACCCTGCTTTTGACCTTCTTCTACCGCAACATGCGCGAACTGATCGAGCGCGGGCACCTCTACATCGCCCAGCCGCCGCTCTACAAGGTCAAGCGCGGCAAAAAGGAACAGTACCTGCGCAATGAACACGCCATGCAGACCTTCCTTTTGGAAGAGGGGGCCGAGGATCTGACCCTCAAGCTGGAGAAGGGTGATCGCGTCTACAGAGGCCCGCAGATTATCCCGGTCATCAAGCAGTTCATCGAGAACCGCTCCATCTTCGACAAGGTCGTCAAGAAAGGGATCACCAGCGATCTGCTCTCGATCGTCATTCGCTCCAACGTACCGGCCGGCATTGAGGAGTTGACCGGTTTGGCACAGTATCTGGAGGCCATGAAGGCCCTCTCCCCCGGTTCCGATTACCAGGTCGAGGAGGATCGCATCACCTTCCGCATCGGCAATATCCGCGCCATCATAGATCACCAGGTCCTCGCGGTGCTCTCCACCCACGAGTATGAACTGCTGGTGGAGAACCACCGCCGCGTGGTAGAGACCATGGCCGACGGTCGCGCCTTTGTCGAGCAGGAGGGGGGCAAGGTACTCTTCGAGACCACCAACCACCAGGATCTGCTCAACTTCTTCCTCGAAAATGCCAAAAAAGGGCTGGGCATACAGCGCTACAAAGGTCTCGGTGAGATGAACCCGGAACAGCTCTGGGAGACGACCATGAACCCGGAAAACCGGGTCCTTTTGCAGGTCAAGATCGAGGATGTGGTCGAATCGGACGAGATCTTCACCATCCTGATGGGTGACCAGGTCGAACCGCGTCGTGAATTTATCGAAGTCAACGCCCTGAACGTGGTCAATCTGGATATCTAAGCGCCTGTCGGACTTTCGGGGATTTTTGAAAAGTGGCTTCCAAATTTCGATTCTGCGGCCGCAAAAAACTCGTCGAATGCTCACCCGCTTTATTATTTGGTAAAAACAGGTGCTTTTAGGCTCAGGCCGACAAACTCCTAGGAATGTTGCTATAGGGGACCCTAACAGCTGCGGTTACTCGAAGTGAATATGGAAAACGGAAGAGGGGTTAACCTGCGGGTTAGCCCCTCTTTCATTTTATGCAGATATTGACGGTCCCAGAGAATCAAAACTCCCCGCAGGAATCCATGCCGACGCCCTTGCCTACCTGAACCACGTGTTCATTCTCCTCAAAGAACCAGCAGAGATACCTCAAGACAGATCATTGTGAACTGCTCCCGCAACACGTTAAATTTAAAGAATATTCCGGGTGGTTACCCATCAAAATTCTTGTTGGCATTGCAAAGTTATCAAGTGTACTATTTTAATTAAGAATTAGATGTGCTCAAAGAATAAGTGAAAAAGTCAAACTCAAAAGGCCCCATCTGATCAGAAATGATCGGGTGCCAGGTGACGTGTTATGTCAGAATACATGCGTATTTCCAAGGCGTTGGCCGTGATTTTGCTGGTAGCGGGTTTCGTGCTGGGCGGGGCAGCACGTCCTGCTTTATCCGCACCCCTGCCTCCCTCGGTGAGACTGCCTGGCCATGTTCCCACAAAGGCTCTTTCTTCCGCAAAAATGCTGGGCAGGTTACCCGGCGATACTCAGATTCCGGTAAGCTTTGTATTGCCGCTCCGCAATCAGACGGATTTGCAAGATCTGCTGAGACGCATCTACGATCCGGCTGATCCGCTGTATGGTCACTACCTGATGCCGGAGGAGTTTACGGACAGGTTTGGCCCCACCCAGGCCGATTATGATGCGGTGATCGACTATGCGCGAAGTCTGGGACTGACGATCTCGGAAACCCATCCCAACCGTTTGCTTTTGGGTGCAACAGGACCCGCGGGGGGGCTTGAAACTGCCTTCAACGTCCATTTTCAGCGCTACCAGACAGCACAGGGGCGGGAGATCTATGCCCCCGACGCCGATCCTGAAGTCCCGACCGCCACGGCATCCCGGATCGTCGGTTTGGTTGGTCTGGATAACGCCGCCGTCCGTCATGCACACAGCCGTTTTGTAGCTGCGGCGGATCCGGCACAGCGTGTGCCGTCTCTGACCGGCTCGGGTCCCGGTGGCGGCATGAGCCCGAGCGACATCCTCTCAGCCTACAACCTGAATGGGGTGTCAGCCAATGGGGCCGGCCAAGTGCTCGGCTTGTTCGAGCTCGACGGCTACAGAGCCAGCGATGTAACCGGGTATGTGAGCTATTTCGGCCTGCCGTCGATCCCGCTGCAGAACGTGCTGATCGACGGTTTTTCGGGCAAGGCGGGGAGTGGGGCCTCCGAGGTGACACTCGATATCGAGCTGCAAATAGCGCTTGCACCGGGTGCGAGCAGGATCATCGTCTACGAGGGGCCGAACTCGGATACCGGGGTCGTCGACACCTATAACAGGATTGCTACGGATAACCTTGCCAAGCAGGTTAGTACGTCATGGGGCTTGAGTGAAGGACAATCCGGCGCAGCAGTCATCAGCAGCGAGAATGCCGCCTTCCAACAGATGGCGGCGCAGGGACAGTCGATCTACGCTGCCTCGGGCGATAGCGGGGCCTATGACAATGGTTCTACGCTGACGGTCGATGATCCGGCCTCCCAGCCGTATATGGTTGGCGTGGGGGGAACACGGCTCTTGCTCAACGCGGATAAAAGCTATAATTACGAAACGACCTGGAACTCCAACAACACGATCAGCGGGGGGGCGGGTGGCGGCGGTGTCAGCTCCCTGTGGAGTATTCCGGCCTGGCAACAGGGGATTCAATCACTGTCGTCGGCGACCATGCGCAACGTGCCGGATGTTTCGCTCAACGGTGACCCGAATACGGGTTATTCGATTTACTACAGAGGGGGCTGGACTGTTTTTGGAGGTACGAGCTGTGCCGCTCCCCTCTGGGCGGCTTTCAATGCGCGCGTAAACCAACAGCGCTCAGCCAACGGGAACCCGCCACTCGGGTTTGCCAATCCCGTGATCTACTCTATCGCCAAGGGTAAGGGATATGGAGTTGAGTTTCATGACGTCACGCAGGGCACAAACCTCTACTATTCAGCTGGCGCAGGTTATGACAACGCCACCGGATGGGGCTCATTCAACGGAGCCAACCTCCTGGCTGAGCTGGCACCCGTCAAAACCTATACACTGACGTATTCCGCCGCTGGCAATGGCACCATCAGCGGCATCACATCGCAGACCGTGAACTCGGGCGGGAGCGGATCCCAGGTGACGGCGGTTGCCAGTAACGGGTATCATTTTGTCTCATGGAGCGATGGCCTGCTCAGCGCTGCCCGAACCGATACGAATGTGACCGCCAATATCAGCGTGGTGGCAACCTTCGACGTGGATCCCTATGTCCAGAACTCAATGACCCCGCACGTCTACTACGGTTTGCTGCAGTCGGCCTATGATGCTGCTGCGACCGGCGCAGTGATTAAGGCCCAAGGGATACCTTTTACCGAGAATCTTAGCGTTGACAAGGCCATGATCGTGACGCTCAGCGGAGGTTGGGATACAACGTTTTCCAATCAGAGTGGGTACAGTGTACTGCAGGGAGTTCTTACCATCAGCCAGGGAAAATTCGTGGTGGATCACCTGATTATCCAGTGATCCTCGGTATGATTGAGAGAGAGGCCCGCTATGAAAAAGCTTATCCGAATTTCAGTTCTGATTGTCGCACTGCTCATGGCCTGTTCCATGCCGGCACAGGCACATGGAGGTGGTCACGGTGGCTGGGGGTGGGGGCCTGCGCTGGGTTTGGGATTATTTGGACTTGGTTTGTGGGAACTATCCCAACCGCGTTATTACTCCTATCCGGCGCCGGTAGTCCAAGAGCCGCTGGAAGAGATCTATGTGCAACCGGCTCCCCAGCAACCGGCGACAAGCGGTTACTGGTACTACTGCCGGAATCCGGAAGGATATTATCCCTATGTGAGACAATGTCCTGACGGGTGGATGAAGGTGGTTCCATCTCCACCTGAAGAGTAAAAGCTGAAATGTTTGTCGCAGGTAAGTGAGGGTTTGACTTTCCACTGCGGGTAATGTAGCACAGCCGAAGTGGTTGATTGGTGAAATCACTATGTTATGGTGCGGCGTCGTAAGACGGCTGGCATTGTCTGGGGGGCAGATCATGAAAAGGCCGGGGGAATCGACGACTCAACCGAGTAAACTAACCAATTATTTAAAATTACGTCCTTTTGCGCGATTCACCGGGATTTCTCCGCGCGACCTGGCTGTATCGGTCGGTCCGCTGATCCTGCTCACCGCGATCGTGATCGGCGCGGCCTACTGGATTGTTCGCCCCGCCCCTCCCGATACGATCACCATCGCCGGTGGCCCGAACGGCAGCAGTTTCCGGACTACCGCCGAAAAGTACCGCAAGATCCTGGCCCGAAACGGGGTCAAGCTACGGATTCTTGATTCGGAAGGTTCGCTGGATAACCTGCGCATGCTGAATAATCCGGCTGTGCAGGTTGACGTGGGCTTCGTGCAGAGTGGCCTGGCGAAAGGTGAAAAGTCGGCAGAGCTGGTTTCGCTGGGCAGCATGTTTCATGAGCCGCTGGCCCTGTTCTGCCGCGCCAAAGGAAGCGTGGAGCGGATTTCCGATCTGGCCGGCAAAAGGCTGGCAATCGGCCCGCAGGGGAGCGGCACACGGGTTTTGGCCCTGACTCTGCTGAAAGCCAACGGTATCGAACCGGGAGGAGCCACGACACTGCTTGACCTGGGCGGGGAAGAGGCGGCGGACGCGTTGATCGGAAAGCAGATCGACGCCGCATTCCTGATGGGGGATTCGGCCACGCCCAAGATGATGCGCACGCTGCTCTGGACCCCCGGCGTCCAGATGGTGAGTTTGTCCCAGGCGGATGCCTACACGCGCCGTTTTACCTATCTCAACAAGCTCACTATCCCCATGGGGGCCATCGATTTTGGCAAAAACGTCCCAGGGCAGGATATCCAGCTCATCGCTCCGACGGTCGAACTGTTGGCCCGCGAGAACCTTCACCCGGCCTTGTCCGATCTCCTGATCGAAGCGGCGCGTGAGGTGCATGGCGGGGCGGCCCTCATGCGCCGCGCCGGCGAGTTCCCGGCGCCCCTGGAACATGAATATCGCATCAGCGACGATGCGCGGCGTTACTACAGTTCAGGCAAAGGTTTCTTTTATCGCAGCCTGCCGTTCTGGTTGGCAAGCCTGATGGACCGTTTGCTGGTGGTGGTCGTGCCGGTGATCGTCTTGCTGATTCCCGGCCTGAAGCTGGCACCGGCGTTGTACAGCTGGCGGATCAGGTCTCGCATTTACCGCTGGTACGGGATTTTGATCGCCCTCGAACGCAGCATGCTGGCGGAAACAGGGCCGGAGGCGCGCCAGCGTCTGTTGCGGGAGCTGGATGAGGTCGAGGCGGGGGTGAACAGGATGAAGGTGCCCCTGTCCTATTCCGAGCAGTATTACGTGTTGCGGGATCACATCGCGTTTGTGCGTGCTCGCTATGCCGAAGCCAAAAGTGATCAGCCTGCGGATTCAGAGGATCACATCGCTGGCTGAGCTACCCCGATGGGGCTTGTAAATGATCTCTGGCGGTAATCTCGTGTCAGCGCTTGACAATGGGAGCAAAGTTGATACGGTTATGCAATCTGCGGGCTGTTGTCCGGCAAAAATCAAACTGTCAGGAGCGAGTACAACATGGTTAAGGGAAAAGTAAAATGGTTTAACGATGCCAAGGGTTTTGGGTTTCTCGAACAAGAAAGTGGTGACGATGTATTTTGCCATTTTTCAGCGATCACCGGTGAGGGCTTCAAATCCCTGCAAGAAGGGGATGATGTGGAATTCGAGGTAGTCAAAGGACCCAAAGGGCTCCAGGCCGCAAACGTCCGCAGGATTTGAAACCGATCTAAAACGCCTCTGATTTTCAGAGGCGTTTTTCATTTTCAGACGTGTTGATTTTGTAGCGATCCGGTGTTGGTCACCGGCAGGCATGGCCGAGAAGATGGATAGTCGGAGCAAGAGATGGTACAGCCTCCACAGACACCCGTAGAGATGCAATGGACCGCGGAGATGCTGCAGGTTCTGGATACCTGCCAGCACATTCACAAACGGGCCGAGGAGCTTTACCAGTATCTGTCCGGGGTCCATCAGGCACATCGCGAGTTGGCTCAGATGTGGGGAGTGCTGGCGATTGATAAATGCAACCATGCGGACACCTTTAAGATGGCCAAGCGCCTTAAAGGGCAGGCGATCAGTGAGGTGTACCTTTCAGCGCAAGCAGCGGCCACTATTCTCAACAAAATGAAAGCGATTCCACTGAGTGCTGCGCACCTTCCCCCCTCCGAATTGGAGGCACTCCGTTTTGTCGTGAAGATGGAAGAAAAATTGAACGTCGTGCATTTTTGTCATGTGGTGAAGTTCTTCAATGAGCAGGATCTGGCCCTGATGACCTCATCCTTGAAATCAAGCGGCAGTATTCTGCACATGCTCACCGAGCAGTACATGAACATGACCCTCTTCCCCTGAGCCTGCCAAGACCCCGTTTACCCCCAACTCCCAGCCGCTTGTTTTTAACGGTTTTATCCTGCCCATCTTTGTTCATCCCTGTAAAAATGGTTTTGGTTTTGTGTTAATAGGTACCGTGATTTTCGTGTATTTCGTGGACCACTGCTTTTTATGGGATACCAGCACTGCCCCGGCAGGGGCGTTTCCCGGTTCGGCAGCGTCTCCGGCGTCGAAAGAGGTTTTCTTGTCGCATGATTTGTGCTATGTTCTCGAACTATTTTATTAAAATATCCAGCCCATTCGGAACATTCGCCGTAACTCTCCAGCATCGAATGTAAAAAGAGGTAGCAATGCTCGAAAATTCGCCCAACAAGGTCTCCGTCAACATCGAAGACGAGATGAAACGCTCCTACATGGACTATGCCATGTCGGTTATCATCGGCCGCGCCCTGCCGGATGTGCGCGACGGTCTCAAGCCGGTCCATCGCCGCTGCCTGTACGCCATGTACGACATGGGCAACGACTACAATAAACCCTACAAGAAATCGGCCCGTGTTGTCGGTGATGTCATCGGTAAGTACCATCCCCACGGCGATACGGCCGCCTACGATACCATCGTGCGTATGGCCCAGGACTTCTCGCTGCGCTATATGCTGGTGGACGGACAGGGTAACTTCGGTTCGGTGGACGGCGACTCGCCGGCCGCCATGCGTTATACCGAGATCCGTCTGCGCCAGCTTTCCCACGAGCTGTTGGCCGATCTGGACAAAGAAACCGTCAACATGGCCCCCAACTACAACGACGAGATGCTGGAGCCGACGGTACTCCCCTCCAAGTTCCCCAACCTGTTGGTCAACGGTTCCACCGGTATCGCCGTCGGCATGGCCACCAACATCCCGCCCCACAACCTGGCCGAGGTGATCGACGGGATCATCGCCACCATTCACAACCCGAATCTTTCCTTCGAGGAGCTGCTGGCCTTGGTGCCCGGTCCGGATTTCCCCACCGGCGCCACCATCTACGGCCGCCAGGGGATCCGTGACGCCTACGCCACCGGACGCGGCATCATCCAGATTCGTGCCAAGGCCCATATCGAGGCCGCCAAGAAGTCCGAGCGCCAATCGATCGTGATCACCGAGCTCCCCTACCAGGTCAACAAGGCCCGCCTGATCGAGAAGATCGCCGAACTGGTCAAGGAGAAGAAGATCGAGGGCATCACCGAGATCCGCGACGAGTCCGACCGCGAGGGGATGCGGGTCGTGATCGAGGTCAAGCGCGACGAAAACGCCGAGGTGCTGCTCAACCAACTCTACAAGCAGACCCAGCTGCAGAACTCCTTCGGCATCATCATGCTGGCCATCGTCCACAACCGTCCGCGGGTATTGTCACTGCGCGAGATGATGGACTGTTTCGTGGAGCACCGCTGCGAGGTGGTCACCCGCCGCACCAACTTCGAGCTGAAGAAGGCCCTGGCCCGGGCCCATATCCTGGAAGGTCTCAAGATCGCCTTGGACTGGCTGGATGCGGTCATCGAGCTGATCCGGGCATCCAAGACACCGCCCGAGGCCAAGCAGGGGCTGATGGAAGGTCGTTTTGCCGATCCCGAACACCTGCGGCTGCTGAATCTTCCGCGACCGGAGGGGTATGAGGGGCAGGTCCAGCTCTCCGAGATCCAGGCCCAGGCCATCCTGGAGATGCGCCTGCAACGCCTGACCGGTCTGGAGCGCGACAAGATCATCGCCGAATACGAAGAGATCCTCAAGTTCATCGCCCGCTTGCGGGAGATCCTGGCCTCGGACGCCGAAATCCTCAAGATCGTCGTGGCTGAGCTGACCGAGATCCGCGACAAGTTCGGCGACAAGCGCCGCTCCGAAATCGCCGACAAAACCGCCGACATCTCCCTGGAGGATACCATCGAGGACGAAGAGATGGTCGTGACCATCTCCCACACCGGCTATATCAAGCGCAGTGCCGTGGACCTCTACCGTTCCCAGCGCCGCGGCGGCAAGGGCAAGACCGGCATGAAGACCAAGGAAGAGGATTTTGTCGAGCAGCTCTTCATCGCCTCGACCAAGGACTACCTGCTCTGCTTTACCGACGCCGGCCGCATGTACTGGCTCAAGGTTTACGAAATCCCCGAGGGAAGCCGCACCACCAAGGGCAAGGCGGTGGTCAACCTGGTCAACGTCGCCATGGACGAGAAGATCACCACGATCCTGCCGGTCAAGGAATTTACCGAGAACACCTACCTCTTCATGGCCACCAAAAAGGGTGTGGTCAAGAAAACTCCGCTGGTGGAATACTCCAATGTCCGCTCCGGCGGTATCATCGCCGTCAAGCTGGACGATGGCGACAAGCTGATTTCCGTGGCCCTGACCGACGGCTCCAAGGACGTCTTCCTGGCCACGCGCGAGGGCAAGGCCATCCGCTTCAACGAGGATGACGCCCGGCCCATGGGTCGCGTGACCCGTGGTGTGCGCGGCATGATGCTCTCGGCCAAGGATGAGGTCATCGGCATGGAGATCGTCGATAACGCGGCGGTCGGTTCGACCATCTTCACCGTCTGCGAGAACGGGTACGGCAAGCGCACCGACCTGGACGAGTACCGTGACCAGAGCCGCGGCGGCAAAGGGATCATCACCATCAAGACCACCGAACGCAACGGCAACGTGGTCAACGTCATGCAGGTGGCCGATGACAACGACCTGATGGTCATCACCGACAACGGCAAGATCCTGCGCGTACCGGTCTCCGGGTTCTCGGTCATCGGCCGCAACACCCAGGGGGTCAAGCTGATCACCACCGAAGAGAAGGAAAAGGTGGTGGCGGTAGCCAAGCTGGCCGAGAAGGAAGAGGATGAGCTGGACGATGTGGAAGGCACCGAAGAGACGAATGAATAAGTTGTTTAACTGCTGAAAGGCCTTCACCACGGCCAACAGTAGGCGCTTCCAAGCGAGGACACAGAGGTTCACGGAGCTAAATACGAGGGATTGTAACCCATGTAGGTATGGCCTTTCCTCTGATTTTCCTCCGTGACCTCCGTGGTAAAAAATATGACCAGAGCATTCAAGATAGATAAAACCCTGCGCGAGCGGCGGCGCATCGTGCGCCTGTTGGACTACCTCAAGCGGGACGACCTGACCGGTGAGCAGATGGAGCGCATCGGCAAACGCCTGCAAAAAGCGGGCAAGCGGGCGCTGACGCCCCTGGTGCGCAAGCTGTGGCGCGAGCAGAACGGCACCGCCATCTACCGCTACACCTGCATGCTGGATTTCTTCGACGACTCCGGCTGGCTGGACCAGCTGGTCAAGATCACCCTGCAGCGCAAGGATCTGGAGGAAGACGGCAAGCTGGCGCTTTTGGACCTGCTCCACGACTGCGGCATCGACGTCACCGCGCCCCCCTTTGCCGGCATGACCGGCTACGGCGCCGCCTCCCTGGACGGCTTCATCGATGAGTGTCTGCTGGACGGCGAGCGCGGCCTGGTCAGGTTCATCGACAGCTTTCTGGATGTGGCCGACGAATATCGTGAGCGCATGATCCATCGGCTGGCCGAAGTCGGCACACCGGACGCCGTGGCCCTCTTGGAGATTCTGATCACCTTTGAAAGGCCGGAGGTCGTCAAAGAGGCGATTTTGGCGCTGGGCAGGATCAAAAACGGCTGTGCCCTCAACGTGCTGGAACGGGCGGAACCCCGCCACGAGGGAGATATCGCCGGACTGATCCGCCGCAGCATCCGCCGCCTCTCCTTCATGGGGATTCGCGAGCCGTCCGAGCTGCCCCAGATCTTTGCCACGCCCCTGCCGTTTCACGATGTGCTGGCCGGACCGATCGATTTTTATGGCGCCCGTTCGCTCTGGTTTGCCTGGAAGCTCGAAGAAGGCGCCTTTGCTGGCATGCTGGTTATGACCGGAGAATCGGATGGCCTGCTGAATGCCATCAGCTATCGTATGCGGGACGAAAAGGAATACGGGCATGTGCTCAAGGATGTCAGCGCCGGCGAGCTGCTGCAGCCGGCCGATCCGGCCTATGCCATGGCGATCCTGTGTGACGCGCTGCACCATAGCCGGGAACAGGGTTTTTACCTGCCACCCGATTTTTATGTGGATATGCGCCTGTTCCGCGCCGACTCCCTCAAGCCGGAGGCCTACATCCCCCGCTTCAGCCTGGCCCATCTGGATGGCATCGTCGAAAAGATTCCCGGTTTTGTGACCGGCAGCGACGAGCTGCTCAGCGACCCCTGTCTGGAGGGGTGGATCCTGTCCGAACCGGAGGTCTATGATGCCGCCGATCGTTTCATCGCCCTGGAAGGCGACCGGAGCGCCGAGCGCCTGACGGCCGAGGCCCTGGAAGAGGAAATCTCGCGTTTCTGTGACGAATTGATCATTCCGCGGCGGGCGGAGATCATCAAACGATTGCTTTTGACCGCTGACTATATGCAGCAGACCGGCCGCGGTGTCGAGGCGGTGCAACTGGCCCTGGCCACGGCCCTGAGTCTGGTGGGAGGTTTTCTCCCCGAAGCGCGCCACCCCTTTATCCGGCGGTTGGTGCTGGACAGTATTGATACGGCTCGCCAAGCCCTTTCCGAAGGGTATGATGTGCGACTTGACGAAGGCTACGATGATGACGATGAAGAATAGCAGGGAGCGGATTGCCGTAATCGGCGGCGGCAGTTGGGGAACGGCGCTGGCCAACCGTCTGGCCGCCAATGGACACGACGTCTGTTTATGGGCCTATGAAGCGGAGCTGGTGGCCGAAATCAACGGCTCACATACCAATTCGCTGTTCCTGCCCGGTATACAGCTGCACCCCGGACTGAAAAGCAGCGTAAGCCTGGCAGAGGCTGCCGCCGGTCGCGGTATGGTTCTGCTGGTGACCCCGGTCCAGGTCATGCGCGGCGTACTGAAACAGCTGCTGCCCCATATCCAGGCGGGGGCGATCATTGCCAACGCCTCCAAGGGGATCGAGCTGGAAACCCTGTTGACCGTCTCCCAGATCTGCTCGGAATTGCTGCCGGCTGAACTGACCGGGTGCTTTGTGGCCCTCTCCGGGCCGACCTTTGCGCGGGAGGTGGCTCTGGAGCTGCCGTCGCTGATCGTGGCCGCGTCGCGGGATGCAGACGCCGCCCGGCGCGTGCAGGCGGCCTTCAGTTGCCCCTGTCTGCGGGTCTACACCAACACGGATGTGATCGGGGTCGAGCTGGGCGGGGCCGTCAAGAACGTCATCGCCATCGCCGCCGGTATCTGCGATGGTCTCGGCTTCGGGCACAACGCCCGTGCCGCCCTGATTACCCGCGGTCTGGCCGAGATGAACCGTCTCGGGCAAGCCATGGGGGCCGAGGCCGCCACCTTCGCCGGTCTGGCCGGTATGGGCGACCTGGTGCTGACCTGCACTGGCGACCTGTCCCGCAATCGCACCGTGGGTTTCAAGCTGGGGCAGGGGATGCGCCTGGCCGATATCCTGGCCGAGATGCGCATGGTGGCCGAGGGGGTCAAGAGCGCCGAATCGGTCTACAATCTTGCCCGCAAGCTGGGAGTCGAGATGCCGATCGTGGAGAAGACCTACCAGATCCTGCATGACAACAAACCGGCCCGGGCAGCGGTAACGGAGCTGATGGCCCGGGGACTGAAAGCGGAACAGTAAACCTGCTAAACTCATTCGGGTCCACGAACGACACGAAATACACGAAAAAATATTCGGTTTACCATGAGGTCGTTTTTTTTCTTATTTCCTTCCAGCGTTTTCCGGTTTGAGCTTTGCATCTAGGATGTTAAGCCCCGTTAGGGGCGTACGAATGTAGCCGGGGGATTTATCCCCCGGAAGAAATGCCATATATCACCACGTCACGTACGTGACGCGATGATATATGGCCAGAATGACCGGGGAATAAATTCCCCGTCTATCATCATTTATGTCCCTACGGGACGTAAGCATAAACCAAACCGGACCACGCTTATTTCGTTCGTGTTTTTCGTGGATAAAGTTTTTTCAGAATATGGGGAGAGATGGCATGATTCGATCATTTCAGGGGATGCAGCCCAAGATAGATGAAAGCGCCTTTGTGGCCGAGACGGCCGTGATCATCGGCGATGTGGAGATGGGACCCCAGTCCAGCATCTGGTACAACTGCGTGGCCCGTGGAGACGTCAACCACATCCGCATCGGCGCCCGCAGCAATGTGCAGGATCTCTCCATGCTGCACGTCACCCACAAGAAACACGCCGACGATCCCGGCGCGCCGCTGATCATCGGCGACGACGTCACCATCGGCCACAGCGTCACCCTGCACGGCTGCACCCTGGAAAACGGCTGCTTCATCGGCATGCAGGCCATGGTCATGGACAAGGCCGTGGTCGGAGAAGGGGCCCTGGTGGGTGCCCGGGCGCTGGTCACCGAAGGCACGATCATCCCCCCCCACACCCTCTGGGTCGGCGCACCGGCCAGGTACAAGCGCGACCTGACCCCTGATGAGATCGCCTGGCTGCGCAAATCGGCCGGCAACTACGTCAGGTATGCCCAGCAGTATATCGAGGACAAATAATCCCCCCACCATCATGAACCGGTTTTCCCTATCGGATAATCCTAGAAAAAACAGTTGCACACGGAGACGCGGAGAACGCGGAGCAAAACCAGATAATTACATCGGAGCCACTATTACCTGATTGGTGAAGGTTGTTGTTGACGTAACGTAGTGAATTTCTCCGCGACCTCTGCGCCTCCGCGTGAGTAACTGCCGTTTTCAGGATAATATAGAGGAAACTTGTCAGGAGGGAAGCATGCCGCCGTTCATCTATTTCCCCACTCCCGCCTTTAGCGCCAAGATGGCCAAGATCGAAAAGCACGACCCACCCGGCCATACCCGTATTCTCGGAGTAATAGAACGTCTCCTGCATAACCCCTCCGACGCCGACGGCTGGATGCACGGTGAGTACCATGGCCGGCTGAAGAAGTACGTCGGCCGGCGCGATTACCGCCTGATCTATCACTGGTGCGAACTCTGCCGCAAGCAGGGGGTCAAGCTGGAGGAACAATGCGGCTTCTGCCATGAGGTCAAGGATAACAGCGTGATCTTCTTCGACGTCTACCATAAGAACGAGGCCAGTCGGATTTGAATCATGCGGTGTCAGGCGTGTCGCTCCGGCATTCTGGCGCTACACCGTCACGGATTCAAAGTAAAAAAATCCACATAGTCGGTGTGGTGAATCCCGCTGAATATTGAGCAATTGTATGGTATTGTCTGAATCAGGCAGAGTAAGAGCTGTTGTAGGTGCGAACGAAATCATGAGATCGGGGTGACGTATGAATATAGCGCTTCCTCTGGAACAGATGACCATCGGAGACAAGATACGCACCATGGAAGTGCTGTGGGATGATCTTTGTCAGCACGCGGATCAACTCCAATCACCGGACTGGCACAGCGAAGTCCTCGCGGAACGTGAGCGGAACATCCTTGTCGGTGAGGCAGCATACGAGGATTGGAGTACGGCAAAGAAAAATATCAGGGAATCACTCACGTGAAAATCCGCATCCTTGATGCCGCTTCACAAGACCTGATCGCCGGTGCCCGTTTCTACGAGAAACAGGAAGCCGGACTGGGGGAATACTTCATTGACTCCCTGTTCTCCGAGATTGATTCACTGCTGATATATGCCGGCATTCACCCTGTTTTCTTCGGTGCCTATCACCGAATGCTGGCAAAGCGATTCCCTTTTGCAATTTACTACAAGATTGCGGAAAACATGGTATCGATCCATGCCGTGCTTGATTGTCGTCGCAACCCGGCCTGGGCCAGAAAACGGCTGAACTGATAAAATCGGCCACTCGGCATCTTTTCCACATAAGGCGTATCCGCCTGTCATGATTCACCTCCCGCCACCCTCGACAATCCCCGTTCTTCCAGGTATGATCCGAAAAACGGATTTCAGGTCCACGAACTACACGAAATAACACGAAAATTAAAGTGTTAGAGCAGAACATCACTGCAGCGGACAGATTACCCCATGATGCTTCTTATTGTGTTGGTTTCGTTCGTGATTTTAGTGTATTTCGTGGACAACTGCTTTTATAGGATGATGCATCACCATGAACTGGCTCTCCCACATCGCCGCTTGCTGCCGTTTCTGGAGTTGATGCAAAAGGGTTGCTTGGGACGGATGGGGAGTGAGAATGGATGAACTGCATAAGTGAGGGCAGACATGAACATCACACCGGCGATATTTGAAGATTATGACATCCGCAGGGTCTATGACGATAAAACGGAGACTTGGTATTTCTCTGTTGTGGATATCATCCGGGCCTTATTGCAGCAGGCGGATTTTCAGGCGGCCAGAAACTACTGGAAAGTGCTGAAAAACAGGCTGAGCAAGGAAGGCAGCGAGTCGGTTACAAAATGTAACCGACTGAAACTGGAAGCTGCTGACGGGAAGAAATACCTGACCGACGTTGCCAGCTCCGAAGTGCTGCTGCGCCTGATCCAGTCCGTTCCCAGCCCCAAGGCCGAACCGATCAAGCTCTGGCTGGCCAAAGTCGGTTATGAGCGGATGCAGGACATGGCCGACCCTGCACGATCGCTGGACCGCGCCCGGGAGTACTGGCAGCAGCACGGCAGAAGCGAAAAATGGATTCAGCAGCGGATGACCGGGCAGGAAACCCGCAACAAGCTGACCGACTACTGGAAAGAGCACGAGATCAGGAAAGAATCAGAGTTTGCCATCCTGACCGACATCATTCACCGGGAATGGGCAGGTGTGAAGGTACAGGAGCACAAGGCGCTCAAGGGGCTGAAAAGTCAGAACCTGCGCGATCACATGAGCGAGGCGGAGCTGATTTTTACCGCACTGGCGGAACTTTCGACCCGCCAGATCGCCGAGACCATGAATGCGACCGGCATGGATGAGAACAAGGTTGCGGGGAAGAAGGGGGGCGGTATCGCCCGCAAGGCTCGCCGGGATCTTGAGGATAAAACCGGCAGAAGCGTTGTTACGGGGGAGAATTTTCTGCCACCGGGGAAGCGAAAGCTGACAGATGAGTAATGAGAAATGACAGATAGTCTCGCCCCGGAAAGGCGTTCTTGGAACATGAGCCGGATTCGCGGTAAGGATACGAAGCCGGAAAAACAAGGGATAAGCCCCTACAGATTGCGATGCAAGCAATCCAAGAGCACACCGCTGTTTCTGGAGCTTGATGGTAACGATGTAAAAGGGTTGCTTGGGACGGATGGGGAGTGAGAATGGATGAACTGCACAAATGAGGGCAGACATGAACATCACACCGGCGATATCCTTGTTTTTTTCCTGCAAACAAATCAACGTCTATGCGTGTATGAGCGGGTGAAGAGGTACAAAATATGCCTAAAACAATTGGTGTTATCGGGACAGAGATTCGCATTCTCACGATTGAACAGGAAGATTACATCTCGCTGACAGACATGCTGAAAGCCAAGGATGGAGACTTCTTTATTTCGGACTGGCTGCGCAACAGGAATACTGTTGAATTTCTTGGCATCTGGGAGAGAGTCCACAATCCGGTTTTTAATTATGGCGAATTTGCCGCAATTAAAAGCCAGGCCGGCCTGAACAGTTACAAGATCAGCGTCAAAGAGTGGGTTGAAAAGACAAATGCCATTGGCATCAAGGCAACAGCGGGCAGATATGGCGGCACGTATGCTCACAGGGATATTGCCTTTGAGTTCGGTATGTGGATCAGCGCCGAATTCAAAATATATCTCATCATGGAGTTTCAGCGGCTCAAGGATATAGAGCAGAAACAGCTCGGATGGGATATAAAGAGGGATTTGGCCAAGATAAACTATCGCATTCACACCGATGCCATCAAAGAGAACCTGATCCCGCCGGAGTTGACAAATCAGCAGACAATGTTGGTCTACGCATCCGAGGCTGATGTGCTGAACATGGCTCTTTTCGGTCAGACCGCCAGACAGTGGCGGGAAGCCAATCCCGACAAGAAGGGCAATGTCCGGGATTATGCAAATGTTACCCAGTTGGTTTGTCTTGCCAATCTCGAAAATCTGAATGCCCTGTTCATCAATGAAGGGATGCCGCAACCACAGCGGTTGCAGAAACTGAACGGTATTGCAATCCAGCAGATGAAGCTGTTGACGGATGATCCGAGGGTTCTCAAGCTGGGAACTCTGGAGAAGGAAAAGCTGGTTGATGGGGAGTGAAGGGTGTGTTGGTCTGATCCGTTGACAGGGAGTCGCTGCCAACGTAAGGTGAGCGATCTTTAGTAAGTTAGAAATCTTTTTCATGATTTCGTAAACGCACTATCCTGTTTTTCAGGGCTATGTTATGGGGTTGGTTATGGAGTGGGATCGTGTTAGATCGATGACAGAAGCCGCTTTACCGGTATGAGCCGGTGGAGCGGCTTTTTGATTTTTTGGGGGATAGAATGTCGCGAGGCAAACCTTGGACACATGATGAGTTGATGCTGTTTCGTCGGATGTAGGATTTATGCAGATGCACCGAGAAGAGGTGTTTCAGCATTCATAATTCGTTCTTCATAATTGCCTTGTTCGATGCTGGTGGAGATGTTTGAGGATGATCGGCTGGGTGGATAACTATTTAATTTATAATAAAAATTATATGACTACAGCAGCACTCATTTGCAGGAGAATTCAATTATGCCTGAGTCGGGCGGACCTACAACACAATCAGGAATTTTATACCAAAATTCGTGGAGCTCCTTGTTCCTTGGACGGCTGATAAATCCTCGTCCCCGGAGTTCTTCGGAGTCTGTTATTGCAGTTAGGGTCGAAGCCCCTGATGTAGTTGACGATAGCGTTGTTACGCATACTGATGGAGCAAAAACATTCATTCAGGCCAAGGAAAGTATTTCAACATCAGGCTCTGCTTGGTGCGGATTATGGCAGGATTTTTACAATCAACTACAAACGTTAAAAGTTGACTGTGATCGTTTGATACTAGCAGTTGGAAATTGGTCTAACGATGTTGGCGCGCTTCGTGAGGCATGTCAGCGTGCACGCGGTAAAAATAGTTCTGACGAATGGTTGGCGTCTTTATCTGGTACTCAAGATGCCATAATTCAGAAGATTATCGGCGTATTACCGACCAAGAACAAAGAGGACGCCTACCGTATTGCTGCATCTACAGAGGTATGGGTGCAAACTTTAGAACAGCTCGAAAACGAGCTAGTACCCAACTTTATCCCCCCTTCAAGTGTTGACGTTCAAACCCTGTTTAGCCTGTTGCGCGATATGGTGGGTGGTAATGCTAGGGTACGCGGGACCTTTCACCAAGCCGATTTATTAGATCGTCTGCAGATAGAACATAAAGTTTCTGTTCGTGACACACCTGAATGGGGGTTAGATCAATATCGAACTACTTTACAGACGGTGTATGGTACGCTTTCCGTGCCTGGGACGGGGGTTTCCGGCCCAATTGAGGAAATGTTTCTTTGGCTTCCTCTCAAAGATCGATCTGGTGAGAACCTTCATCGTGATTTTGAAGAAGAAGACCTTTATTGGCGACAACAGACAATTAGAAATATTGTCGAATTACAGTCCTTCCCTCGCACTGAGCCACGACGCACTATAATCGATGCTTCTGCAGGCTTTGGGAAAACAACACTTCTTCATGCCCTTACTCATCGACTTTCTTCTGATTCCGTGTTTGTTCCTGCGATAGTTTCGCTTGACGCTTTAGCAGAGTCAAAACAGACAATCCATGATTATTTAAATAGTTGCCTAAACAACGAATATAACGTTGCTCTCGATTGGACTCGTCTCTGCGAAGGCGGCCGTGCCGTATTGTTTTTCGATGGGCTGGATGAGTTAACAGATATAGATCGTGCATGTGTGACGAGAGCTGTTGCCCTTTTTGGCGCTCGCTTTCCCAGAACGGCATGGGTATTGACTGTTCGTGATGGCAGCGCATTGCCTCAACCTCTTGATGCTCAGAGACTTGATATTGAGCGCCTCGACAACACTCTTGTAGTCGCGCTCGCAAAAGCATATCAAGCATGTGGTTCTCGAATTTCACATGAACGCTTGAGTGAGCACATGTGGCGGCATCCTGACTTAGCACATCTTTTACGTATCCCGTTATTCTTGGCGCTCGTCTTGGCGACCGTCAAACCGGAAGACGATTTACCGCGCAGCCGATCTGACCTCTTGGAAACCTATCTAAACGTTATTTTTGCACCCGAGCGTTACAAACCAACCCATTCACAGTCCGTACGCATCGATGATCTGCGAGAAACCGCAGAATATCTGGCATACAAAGGTCTTGAATCTGTCAGTCTCGGTCTAGGCGAGCAGCAGGCAAAGCAGTTACTCCGTAATTCCAGCTTTGGTGGACAGGCCGGTGTTTACCTGGAGCACTTAGTTCGTTTTGGCCTGTTACGGCGAAAAGGGATACGACTGCAATTCACCTACCCCATTGTACAAGAGTACTTGGCCGCATGCTGGTTGGCGCGTAAGCCAGCGGACCACGTAGGTGAGCGATTCAGAAATGTCGTACGCCGCCCTTGGGCGCAGGCTATTCAATTCAGCTTAGAAATGCATCCGAATGCCGAACAAATTGTTCGAGCTCAGTTGGAGTTGCCGGATGACGCTTTCCATACCGTACTCCGGCTTATCGGTCGCTGTATTGTCAATGGTGCCCGACTGAGCCCTACCTTGAAGGCAGAAGTTGGTGATTGTCTTGCTGATGCTTGGGCAAGCGAAAGCTGGAATATAATGGATACCATTGGGTTACTTCTTGCTGATGGCTTTGTAGATAAACTCCCTTCCAAAGCAGAAGCAATTTTGGCAAGTGGACGGATGCTTCATTCTGGTGGTGCCGAAATTGTGTCTGCTAAAAATGATCCAGCTTTTACCAAGAGAGTGCTCAAAGGTTTCTTGGGCAAAGATCTTCAGCATGAATGCTGGTTACATAGGTGGCAGGAGGCTGTTAATCGCATCGCAAATGATGCCCTTAGTATGTATGTTGAACGAGCTCGGTCAAACGAAACAACTGCTGATGAAATTGCATCCATTGCCAGGCTCATGAGCCACTTGCCGCCAACGGAACTGCGGCCTGGTGCATGGCGCGAAATAGCGACAGACGAAAACCTACCCAGCTTGATTAGGCTTGCGGGTTTCCAGCTTGGCGAACGACCAATAGAGGCAAGAGCCATGCAGTTGTTGGCACCAATATTACGCGCTACCGACAGTACGATTACGTATTGGGAGCAACTTATGGCTGATAATTTCTTTTGGAATATCGACGGTGCACGCAATGAGTTTATAGGTCTCGCCGGAATACCAGAGGTACAGGATCGAGTTCTTTTCTCTCTTGCAAAGAACCTGTTTGAATTTGACCGCCTTCTGGCAGAACAGCACGAGATATTACGATCTGCAATGGAGGCCGCTGGAGGAGAAAGACGAATTAAGCTCCAATTATTGCTTGCTATGACAGGGGATGAGGTCGCAGCGGCAGAGATAGTTGATAAACTGGATGAGGTTTCCGAGGCGGTAGTTAACATTTGGTGTTTCAATGCCAGCCACTTTAGCGAGGTTTGTTGCATTAAGGCTATCGCAAAATTACAACAGCGCGACACCATTCCAATATCTGCTCTTTCGTGCCTCCTGACTGGCATTACGTATAAAATGGCTCCATCGTTGGACTGCGGAGGTGTTCTTGACCATCCTCAAAAGCACCCTAGTTACCAGCTATTCATTGAATGGATTGACGAAGTACTTGAACGAAAACAGGACATTTCGCTTCAAGAAAAGAGCAGGGCCTTAAAAATTCAAAAGGAACTAGGATATGTACTGACTTTCGAAGAAATTGAAGCCTTGCTTCGGGCATTATGGGACGAGTACTGTGCGCTTGATGATGAAGATAAAGGATTTGATTTGTCTCTACAAATCGAAAACTGCATAAGAGCTATGGATACAGCAATGTATACCCCGTGTCATTCTTTATTGCGAGAGGTTGCATGTTCTGCCGCCCCTAACGCTAACCGGACAGCATTAGAAGCTCTGGCACAAATCGGAGATATTCTAGAGCTTGAATGGATGACAGTGAAATATAGCGAATCTGAAAAAGAGATCAGGCAAAATATTTTTGTGTCTGCTGAACGTCTAGCAGCACGACTAGGAAAACGTATTGTTCGAGAAGGGCTCAATCTAAGTATCGAGGACTGGTAATTTGTAGGAAGGTTGCTGGGCCTAGTTTCTGAACTTCTAGAAAAACATGGGATACTTCCCAGCTTTCTTGTGGCTGAACGAACTGTTCAACCTCTACTGGCGGCGGATCATCCCCCACGGCCAGACCAGCAACATGGCTTTTCCCTTTGACCATCTCGGCCGGGAACAGTTCCGCGGTATATATCGAGCAGGCAAAGACCGATCTGGAGCGGCTGGGCTGGCGGGTGATAATCGTCTGGGAATGCGAACTTCGGACACCGGATCAACTGGCGGCCCGGTATGCGTCGTTTGTGGAGAAGAGTGTTGCGGCGATTTGAGGAAAATGAACCAACAAAAACAGGAATTATCCATGGATCATAACAAGCTGGCAGTTTTTGAAAGTAAATATATCCGTAGAATTTGGCATAACGACGAATGGTATTTCTCGGTTGTGGATGTTTGTGGAGTGCTGACTGGCAGCCCGGATGCCGGAGCCTACTGGAGAAAGTTGAAGCAACGACTTAATCTGGAAGGAAGTGAGGTCGTGACAAATTGTCACGGACTGAAACTCGAAGCATCTGACGGGAAAAAATACAGGACAGACTGTGCAAATACAAAAATAATGTTCCGCATTATTCAATCCATCCCTTCTCCCAAGGCCGAGCCGTTCAAGCAATGGCTGGCCCAGGTGGGCTATGAGCGAATTCAGGAGATCGAAAACCCCGAGCTTGCCCAGGATCGGATGAAGCAACTCTACGAGCAGAAAGGCTATCCCAAGGACTGGATCGACAAGCGCTTGCGGGGCATCGCCATCCGTCAGAACCTGACCGATGAGTGGAAGGAGCGGGGAATCACTGCTGAGCGGGATTTCAGTATCCTGACCGCCGAAATCGCCAAGGCCACGTTCGGCATTACCCCTTCAGAACACAAGGAACTGAAAGGGCTTGCCCGGAAAAACGAGAACCTGCGCGATCACATGACCGACCTGGAACTGATCTTCACCATGCTGGGCGAAAAGGTTACGACCGAGATATCACAGACTGAAAAACCGGATACCTTCGTGAAAAACAAAAAGGTGGCCAAACGGGGCGGAAACGTAGCCGGTACGGCCCGCCGAGAAACCGAAAAGGAGCTGGGCAGAAGCATCGTCAGCAAACAGAATTATCTGCCAAAAGAACTACCCGACGATAAAAATGAATAGGCAGGCAAAGACCGATCTGGAGCGGCCGGGCTGGCGGGTGATAACCGTCTGGGAGTGCGAACTTCGGATATTTGACTCATGTTAACTGTTTCCTTCGCAGTAAATGATTACATCCAGCCCGCTTGACACTTTGTAACATATAATCTACAATTTGCCATGACTGAAACCCCTTTCCGACTTGAATACTACCTTGACGATAACGGCAAAGCCCCTTTTCTTGGGTGGCTATACTCGCTTCGTGACAAGGTGGCAGTATACCGGATACGCGCCCGCCTTGACCGCGTGGAACTTGGCAATTTTGGGACGGCAAAACCGGTAGGGGAAGGCGTAAGTGAATTGAAGGTTGACCACGGACCGGGATATCGCATCTACTACGCCATGAACGGAAAGAGTGTTGTGCTGCTGCTCATTGGTGGCGACAAGTCAACGCAGCAGAAGGATATTGAAACTGCAAAAGCATACTGGAAGCGACAGAAGGAGGAATAGTAATGGCAAGAAAAACTGGCGATTATCATCAGGAACATATTGAGTGGCTTAAAGACCCGGAAAACGCCGCCGGATACCTTAATGCCGTCATCGAAGAGGAAGATAAAGACGCCTTGCTTTTGGCGCTCCGCAATATCGCGGAGGCAGAGGGAGGCATGGCCGTTGTTGCTGAAAAGGCACATCTCAAGAGAGAGAGCCTGTACCGTATGCTTTCCCCCCGTGGCAATCCGGCCCTGTCAAACCTGTTTTCCATTCTTCATGGCATGGGATTGAAAATGACCATTCAGCCGGATAAGGCGGTAACTGCATCATAGAGCCACTCTCCGTCTTTTTCCGCATAAAGTGTATCATCCGGCTACCCTCGACAATGCCCGCTCTTCCGGGTATGATCCGAAAAACGGATTTCAGGTCCACGAACTACACGAAATAACACGAAAATTAGAGTCTTGGAGCAGGACTCGCTGCAGCGGACAGATTAGCCCATGATGCTTCTTATTGTGGTGGTTTTGTTCGTGATTTTAGTGTATTTCGTGGACAACTGCTTTTTAGAGGATGATTCACACCATGAACTGGCTCTCCCACATAGGTAAACAGGCCTCGCGCCTGTCATCGCTGGAACTCTTCCGCTATATCGGGCCGGGCTTCTTCGTGACGGTCGGCTTCATCGACCCCGGCAACTGGGTCACCAATGTGGCCGCCGGTTCCCAGTTCGGCTACAAGCTGCTCTGGGTCGTGACCCTCTCGACGATCATCCTGATCGTTGTCCAGCACAATGCCGCCCACCTGGGGATCGTCACCGGCCTGTGCCTCTCCGAGGCGGCCTCGAAATATTTCAAACCCTGGCTGCGCTTCATCATGCTGGGGAGCGCCATGCTGGCCTGTGTCTCCACCGCTCTGGCCGAACTGCTGGGGGCGGCCATCGGCCTGAACATGCTGAGCGGTCTGCCGCTTCCGGTCGGTGCCGTGATGGCTGCCGTGTTCTCGGCCTGGATGCTCTTTTCCAAGAACTATCAGCGCCTGGAACGCTGGATCATGGGCTTCGTCTCCCTGATCGGGCTGGCCTTTGTCTTCGAGATCTGGCTGGCGGATGTTTCCTGGCTGCAGACCTTCAGCGGCTGGGTGAAACCCGATATTCCCGTCGGTTCGCTGGCGGTGATCATGGGGGTCCTGGGGGCGGTAGTCATGCCGCACAACATCTTTTTGCATTCCGAGGTCATCCAAAGCCGCCAGTGGAATCAGCAGGGCGAGGACACCATCCGCAAGCAGCTCAAGTACGAATTCCTCGATACCCTGACCGGCATGGGGGCCGGCTGGGCCATCAACAGCGCCATGATCATCATGGCGGCGGCCGTCTTCTACAAAAGCGGTATCGTGGTGACGGAGCTGCCGCAGGTGACCTTGACCCTGGAACCGATTTTCGGCCACCTCTCGGCGATTGTCTTTGCCCTGGGCCTGCTCTTCGCCGGTCTGTCATCGTCGGTGACCGCCGCCATGGCCGGCGGTAGCGTCTTTGCCGGCATCTTCATCGAACCCTTCGACATCAACGATCCCCACTCCCGCACCGGCCTGCTGATCACCCTGATCGGCGCCCTGGCGGCCATCATGCTGCTCTCCGATCCATTCAAGGGCATTCTCTGGAGCCAGATCGCCCTCTCCCTGCAACTCCCCTTCACGATCATCCCGCTGATCCTGTTGACCTCGTCGAAAAATGTCATGGGCGCCTACGCCAACCGCCCCTACGGAGCGACCGTGCTCTGGATCGTCGGTCTGGTGGTCATCGCCCTGAACATCGCCCTGATGGTGGATATGGCGCGCTAGTCCAATAGATACCCCTTCATTTATTCCTGTTGACGGAACCAGTGTTTTATAATATGCATTAAATTATGCAGCTTTTAAAACAATTCTTGACAAAGGTGCTTGCTATGAAAAAGCAGATTCCTCATGTTGATGCTGACTGGAAAATAATTCTATCGACACTGCTTGTGGCGGTCTTTTTCTCGGGCACAAATTGTTTGGCGGCAAATGTGAGATTGACCGTTACCGCTCCTCCCGGTACTACATCAATCAATTCTCTTGATCTCGGTGGAATCAACTGCGGCAATGGTGGTGCAGCCTGTGCATCAACCATTACCACCGGAACAACCGTAACGCTTCAGGCAACTTCGACCATAAATTACACGTTTAATTCTTGGGCTGCGACGGTAAATGGTGTATCGACACCAACCCTGTTTGACAACCCACATTCTTTTAAACCAACTACGGGTGTAACTGCGATCGATGTAACCGCCAACTTCACCTATCATGCCCCGGTTCCCGGCAGTTGCGGGACTGATAGTAACGGGACGTTTGTAAGCGCCCCGTCTACCAACCTCTGCTCGGCAGGTACGTCAACTGCGGTAACCGGAGGACCCACAACCTGGAACTGGAACTGCAACGGAGATTATAATGGGTCGGCTCCAGCCTGTAGTGCCACCAGAAACTACCTGCTGACGTACAGCGCAGGAAGTGGCGGAACAGTGAGCGGCAGCGCCAGCCAGCAGTTGGCATACGGTGGCACAGCCACGTCCGTGACTGCTGTCCCCGATACCAACTATCTTTTCTCCAACTGGACAGAAAATGGCGCTATTGTTTCAACCTCCCCAACGCTGCCAGGTTTCCTGGTATCGGCTTCTCATAGTTATGTTGCCAATTTTGTCGCCGCCAACCTGATCATCTCACCCAAGCCGACGGGCGGCACGGTTACCTCTAACGTGGGCGGGATAAACTGCGGCGATGGCGGATCCTCTTGTATTGCCACTATCAGCGCCGGAACTTCTGTCACGCTGACTGCCACCCGCACCAGCGTCAACTACACCTTTAACTCCTGGAACCTCACCGGCATCGGAACGACTAGCGTCAATCCTCTCACCAGTAGCATGCCACCCGGCACACTCACAGGTACTGCAACATTTGACTACCATCCAACGGAAAACGGCGTCTGCGGCACCGCGATCAGCGATACCTTTGTAACTACCCCGGTCACCAATCTCTGCTCATCGGGAGCATGGTCCGGCGTCATGAACAATAGCACCACGAACTGGTCCTGGGTCTGCAACGGCAGTTACGGCGGTGTGGTAAGCCCGACCTGCAGCGCCGCCAGAAACTATCTGCTGACCTATACAGTCAACGGCTATGGTGTGTTGGGCGGCAACACCAGCCAGCAATTGCCCTACAACGGGAACGCTACCGACGTTGTTGTTGGGGTAGGGATGAACTGGATATTCACAAACTGGACCGAAGGGGCGACCGTTGTCAGTACCTCGCAAACCCTGTCCGTAGCGAATGTAACCGCCTCCCACGATTACGTGGCCAATTTCGTCCCGGCCAATCTGATTGTTACGCCACCGCCTGAAGGCAGCGGTACGATTATCTCCACTCGTGATTCAGGGATCATCTGTGGGGATGTAGGCAATACCTGCCTGGCCGCATACCCGCCCAGCTACCAAAATTCAATCGCTTTCATACCCAGCAGCGCCAACTGGGTGCTGGACTCGTGGACCATGAACGGGGTGGTAAGTTTTCCAGACAATCCCATTCTGTATACTTTGCCAGCAACAGGAACCCTGACGGCCAGCGCCCAAATCAGCTTTCACGCTACCGTTGACGGAGTCTGCGGGGCGGACAATGCCGCCACCATTCCGGCCACACCGGTTAATCTCTGCTTATCCGGTACAGCTTCTGCCGTGACCGGTACAGGCCCCTGGAACTGGACCTGCGATGGCAGCTACGGTGGTGTAAGCCCCGGCTGCTCGGCCAACAAGCTGGTTTTTGCGCCGTTGGCGGCCATGACAACCGAAAGGAGTGGGCACACCACCACCCTGCTGCAGAACGGCAAGCTGCTGGTGGTTGGTGGATCGGATGCACTCGGCAATTACCTGGCCACGGCAGAACTTTACGACCCGGCAACCAATCTCTGGACGAGTGCCGGAACAATGGCTTCTGCACGGGCACAGCACACGGCTGTTGTGCTGCCAAACGGTAACCTGCTGGTGGCAGGCGGATCCAACGGCAGCGGTCCACTGGCCTCCGCCGAGCTGTATGATCCGGTCAGCAACAACTGGTCAGCAGTCGCAAACATGCCAACCGCCCATTCAGGCCATACGGCGACGTTGCTGAATGGCGGCAAAGTTCTGATTGCGGGTGGCAGTAACGGCGTCCAGAGTTCCAATGCGGTCGAGATCTATGACCCAGTCTTGAACAGCTGGTCAACAGCTGCCGCGATGGCGTCTGGACGAACCAGGCACACGGCGGTCCTCCTTCAAAATGGCAAGGTGCTTGTGGCGGGAGGCTTCGGAAGCTCGCAGCTAACCTCTGCTGAGCTGTACGATCCGGCCACAAACCTGTGGTCAGCGGCGGGAAGTATGGTTGTTATGCGGATGCAGCATAGCGCTACGCTGCTGGCTAACGGAAAGGTACTGGTTGTCGGCGGTAACAACCAGACAGCGGCAACCGAGCTGTACGATCCGGTCGGCAATAGTTGGTCAAGCGCTGGTGTTATGGGTAGCGACCGCATGGGGCACAGCGCGTCGCTGTTACCCAACGGCAAGCTGTTGGTAGTGGGTGGATCAACCACAGCTGGGCTCAATCAGATAAACAATGCAACTGCCGAACTGTACGATCCAACTGCCAACAGTTGGGCGTTACTCGGAAATATGTCAGTCGGTCGGGTCAGTCACACGGCAACGCTGCTGTCCGATGGCAGGGTAGTTGTAGTCGGCGGCTCTGCGGCCAAATTGGCAGAGTCGTATGATCCGGCTGCCGGCAGCTGGTCGGCGGCAGGCAACCTGTCAGTAGATCACAGCAAATCGACCGCAACACTGCTTCCCAATGGCAACGTGCTGGTGACCGGGGGGCAGGGGCCGTCGCAGTATTATAAATCAGCGGAGCTGTATAATGCAGCGACCAACAGCTGGTCTTCGGCCGGGAATATGTCGACAGTGCGTGTGTATCACAGCGCGACACTGCTTCCCAATGGGAACGTCCTGGTTGTCGGCGGAAGCGATGGCGTCTATCAGCAGCACAATGTGGATCTGTATAACTCCGGCACCGGGTGGTCGGCAGCTGGTGGTTTGTTAATCAGCCGTTCAAACCATCGTGCGACCCTGTTGCCCAACGGCAAGGTGCTGGTGACGGGAGGAAAAAGCTACAATGGCGGCGGGGTGTTCACTGCATCCGCAGAGCTGTATGATCCGGCCGCAAATAAATGGGGAAATGTGGCAAGCATGGCGACTGCCCGATATGACCACAGTGCCACACTGCTGGGCAACGGCAAGGTGTTGATAGCGGGTGGAAGCGATTCCTCCGGACAACCGATCAAGTCAGCCGAACTGTATGATCCGGTCAGCAACAGCTGGACGAACGTGGGGGATATGGCGACTACCCGTGCCAACCACAGCGCTACCCTGCTGCCAAACGGCAAAGTATTGGTGGCGGGGGGCTTCAATACCGGGACGGTGGCCAATGCGGAGCTTTTCGATCCGGCCACCAATACCTGGTCAGCGGCCGGCAGTATGACGACACCCAAGTACTACCACGCAGCGGCTTTGCTTCCCAACGGCAAGGTGCTGGCGACGGGTGGCGCATCCACGGCACTGTCCTCCGCTGAACAGTATGACCCCGCCAGCAACAGTTGGTCACAGGCGGCCAATATGACCTTCCCGGGTAACAACCATACCATGACTCTGCTACTGAGCGGCAAGGTCCTCTCCGAAGGGGCTGGCGGAGGCCCTCCCCCGTATACGGTCTGTGAAGCCTTCGACCCCGGGCTGGGCTTCAGCGATGCCCGCCGTCCGATCATCAGCAGCGCGACGGTGTCGGCCACGGCTCCGATCCAGCTGGTGCTGACCGGTAGTGGTTTCCGGGGTGACTCGGAGGCCTCTTCGGGCACCTCGGCAAGCTCCTCCAGCGGCTATCCGCTGGTGATGTTGCAACGTGTTGACAACCAACAGATTTTTTATGTACTGCCTGCCTCGAACTGGCAGTGGTCGGATGCAGTATTCTTCTCCGCGCCGCTTTCCGGGCTCCCATCCGGACATTACCGGGTCACAGTTGTTGTCAACGGCATACCGAGCGTGGCCAAACTTATCTCCATCAACACTCACAGTGTCAGCTTCAGCGCCGGTCTTGGGGGCACCCTGTCCGACAGCAGCAGCCAGTATATCCTGGATGGTGGCGCAACATCGCCGGTGCAGGCGGTTCCCGATCCCGGCTATCAGTTTGTCAATTGGACCGGCGATAACGGCTTTGTGACAACGACGAACAACCCGCTGACCATCAGTACGGTCACCGGCGACCTGAACATCACAGCCAATTTCGTAATCGCACCAATCAACGGGGCCTGCGGGCCGACCAGCGGGGTCTTTTCGACCAGCAAACCGGCGACAGGGCTCTGTTCCATCGGCAACCCATCACTGGTCAATGGCAGCACTTCCCCCTGGGACTGGACCTGCAGCGGTATGTTCAACGGCACGCCGGCCAATTGCTCCACAAACGCCCAGCCGACACTTCGGATCAGTTTTGCCGGAGACGGCACCGGCAGCATCGATAGCAATACAGGAATCCACTGTTCATCTTCAGGGACGTGTCCGACAGCATTGTTCCCTGCCGGAACAAATGTCACCTTTGCGGCATCGCCTGGTATCTATTCTGTTTTAGGGGGCTGGAGCGCTTGTCTCGGCACCGGAGCGTGCCTTGTTGCGATGAATGCAGACAAAAACTTAACAGCTACGTTCACTCTTGCCCCGCTGATCAAAAACCTGCGCACCGCCCAGACCAGCAACTTGCTGCAGGCTGCCTACAACGATGTCACGGTGCAAACCGGCGACACCCTCATGCTCAGGATCAATCCGGACCTGCTGACCGGCGGACTGGACATGACACGGTCGGATATCAGTAAACTCACTATAAAGGGCGGCTATGACGCCGGGTTCAGCACAAATGCCGGCTACACCGCCATGCAGGGGCGCTTGAATGCTCGCAACGGCAAGTTGATCGTCGAGCGTCTGCTAATCAGGCCTTAGATCCCTCCCTGAGCTGATGTCTACGGCCCGGAAGAGTATCGATTCTTCCGGGCCGTTCCATTTTTCAGCCGGAAAACCGCCTTGCCTGCCTTGCGGGATTCTGATATTAATTAAACCTTCAAAACAGGAAAGGCGCGCGATGAAGGTTACCATTTTGGGGAGTGGGACATCCACCGGGGTTCCGATGGTGGGGTGCAGTTGCCGGGTCTGCTCTTCGGATGATCCGAAGGACAAACGGACGCGGGCCTCCCTGCTCCTGCGTTACAACGGACGCAACATCCTGATCGATGCCTCGCCGGACCTGCGTTTTCAGGTCTTGCGCGAAGGTGTCGAGCGCATCGATGCGGTGCTTTTCACCCATGCCCATGCCGATCATGTCAACGGTATCGATGACCTGCGCGGTTTCCATTTTCTGCATCGGGAGGTGGTCCCCTGTTTCGCCTCCTCCACGACCCTCGACGCCCTTCTTACCGGATTCAAATACATCTTCCATGAGTTCGACGGCTCCGGCTACAGCCCTTTGCTGCAAGCGACGGCGGTTGACGGGCCCTTCGAGCTGTTCGGGCTGACGGTCATTCCGGTGCCGCTCCAGCACGGTCTGACCCAGGCCCTGGGATTCCGTATCGGCAACGTCGCCTACCTGAGCGATTGCAACCGGATCCCCGCCGCCTCGCTTGAACTTTTGCACGGGCTGGATCTTCTGATCATCGACGGTCTGCGCTGGAATCCGCATCCCTTCCATTTCAACATCGCAGAGGCCATTGCCGCGACGCTACCCTTGAAAGCGGCGCGAACCATCCTTACCCATCTCTCCCACGACGTGCTCTTTGCCGATGGCGGCGGGTTGCCGGCGGGATACGAGTTCGCCTGGGACGGGATGACATGTGATATCCACACCGCCCGCAGTACGGCAGGGGGAAACGATGCATAGAGATATCCGGCTCCATGGACAGAGCAGCGAGCAGATCGAGTACTTCGCCATGGTGGTGGGCACCGAGGCCTACCAGCGCTATTTTTTCAACATCGTCCAGGAGGAGGGGCAGCTGCGGATCTTCTCCCCGGGCAACGATTTCATCATCACCCCGGAAGGGATCAGCTACCAGGGTAATGGCGGCTATTTCTGCGAGTACATGTTCGGCGTGGATCAGCCCTCCTCGGACCTGGTCAAACCGGAAATCGTCAACCGACTGGTCATGTACGGCGCCCGGGCCGATGAAACAAACGGAACGGTCTCCTTCAGCGAGCGCACCTCGGGCAGCGAGAGCTTCGAGAACATCTTTTTCGAGGGCAATGCGGTCTGCAACTACTTCTTCTTCGTCCATTCCAACCAGCTCTCCCGTAACCTCAAGAACCAGCAGGAGGAGCTGGTCAAGTGTATCGGCAAGGTCATCAAGCGCTCTGCCGCGGTCGGCGAGGAGCGCGATGACGTACTGATTTCCGAGATCTTTCCGCTCTTCGGGGACGAGGAGGCCCAGCTCTTCGTGATCAAGCTGATCAACCGTTATCACCGGGAGTATCGCGACCTGTTCCGGCAGCTCTATTTCCGCAACAAGAAGATCGGCGACGAGGATTACAGCCGCTTGACGCATCTGGCCGCGCGCTATCAGATCGATCGTTACCAGCAGGAGCGCATGCGGATCGACGTCATGTACCGTCATCCCTCCAACAAGCGCATCGTGGACGAGTATCGCCACATCCTGCTGGCCTGCAACAGCAAGGGGGAGATCAGCCACATCGACAATGCCCGCCTGACGAGGCTGAAGACCCTTTCCGTACGCAACAAGATCCCGGGGGCCCTGTTCTACACCCTGGACGAGATGCTCAAAAAGGGGCGCAATCTGGTCAGCCGGGTGGAGCAGGACTATATCGCCGCTACCCGCCAGGTGCTGGAGGGAATCTTTCTGCGCGAGAAGAACATCGAGAGCCTGATCGACCGCGAGGATATGCTGGTCCTGGTCAAGTCCAAGAAAAAGGCCATGGAAAACCGTGACCATTCCTTCGATCAGTTGATGCTGGATGCCAGCAAGGAGTGCGACGAAAAGATCCGCGACGGCGCCGACCCATCCCTGTTGGATGGTTTCTCCTATGTGATTACCTATCTGGACCGCTTTGACAGTGTTTCCAACCTGGTCAGCCAGCTGGCCTTCATGGAGAATGTGCGGGTCACCGACGAGATGCTCAGCGGCCTGCTCGAACACCGCGCCGCCTTCAACAACCTCAGGGAGGGCTGTTTTGTGGAGCTGTTTATTCGGGAGCTCTTCGCCAACGCCTATCTGGGGCGCTTCGGCCGCCGCAAGGTCAAGACGCTCTTGGATGGCCTGGCGGCCATCGAGAATCAAACCGGCTCCATCGAACTCTTGACCGAACAGCTGGTGGCCATCGATCAGGAGGAGCGTATCTCGATCATCCTGCTGGAGCACGTCCGCGACCGGATCCGTAATTTCTACTCCAAGTTCAGTACCAAGGCCGACCAGGAGGCGCTGCGCCGCGAGGTCAGCGAAGAGCTCAGAACCAAAAAGCGCATCAAGGACGAGATCCCCGCCCATCTCTTCAACGAAACCATCTTTACCATCAAGAAAGAGGCCATGTACCTGCACTCCCTGCTGCCGACGATCGTTGCCGAGCGCAATGTGGGGCTGCGTGAGGACTTCCTGCAAAATTCGGGACTTGACCGTTTCTATGTGGAGGAACTGGAGCGGGAGTACTACGAGAAAAACGACCTGGACATGGGCGATCTGTACCAGATCCGCAAGGGACTGAGTTAGAGTACAGCCTTCCCATTGACACCCGCCCTTCCCACAGGCTACACTTCTGTGTAAAAAAACTACACATGGGTGCCTGTCATGCCACACGATCCCCGTATCACCATCCTGCGCACCAAGGTTGCCACCTATGGCAAAGAGAATCAGGGCGAGCTGCTCTATGCGCTGAGCGAGGGCGCCCAACTGCTCTCCGGCAGCGCCCGGGTGCGCATCTATCTGGAAGACCTGACCCGCGGGGTGCTCTCCTGCGTCCATGCCAGCGGCGAGCTGGCGGAGGAAATCCGTCAGCAGAGTTTTCCGATCATTTCCACCGAATGCGTTGTTTCAAGAGTCTTCGTCAGCCAGTATCCGGTCGACTTCAGGGGCGCCACCGCGCAGGCCGACTCACCCGACAGCCGTTTTGCGGAGCAGTTCGAGCTGCGTGACAGCTATATCATGCCGCTGGTCAGCCTGGGCAAATCCATCGGTGTGCTCTGCATCGACAACAATCCGGGGAACCGGGGCATCAGCGCCAAGGGTAAATCCCTGCTGGCCGATTTTTCCGGTTTTGTCGCCGAGCGGCTCGATCAGGCGCGCATCTATCACCAGCAGGTTCAACTGGCCCGACGCCTGGAGGAACTCAAGGCGCGCGAGGTGGCCGGGATGATGGTGGCGTCGGCGGTCAGGCTGATTGAAAAACTCTCCTTGGCATCGGTGCTCGTCCCGGTCCATCCCGGAGACGCCGCCGGCGAGTTGGAGATCCTGGCCAGCTACTCCGAGGATGAGGGGCTTAAGGCCCTCTACGACCAGCAGGGGACCATCGGCCTGCAGAAGGGGAGCTCGCTGCTCTCCCGCTATGTCAACGACCAGGGGGTCATTATCGACGAGCGCATGCTGGCGCCTGTGTATATCGCCGATCTGACCCAGCACAGCCTGCAAAAGCCGGCCTTGACCGAATCCATGGCCCTGCGCTCCATGTATGTCGTACCCCGTTACAATCCGGCCACCCGCCGGGTGATCTGCCTAGTCAATTATTTTTCCCGTGACTTGTATCGTTTCAGCGATTTTGAGATGGGGCTGCTCCAGACCCATGCCGAGATGGTTGAGCGGGTGATCAGCGAGGTGGGGGGCGAGCACCTGGAGATCCGGGTGCTGTCCGAGATTACGGAACTGCTGAACGAGAGCACCGAGAGTCTGCAGCCGTTTCTGACCAAGGTCCTCTCCAAGGCCACCGAATTGATCGGTGCCGATACCGGCAGCATCGCCGTGGTGGCCGAGCGCGAGGGGGTCAGGTGGCTGGTGGTGGAGGACGAACAGGGCGTCATCATCGGCGCCAAGAACAAGGAGTGGCTGAAGAAATACATCCCCCCCTTTCCGGTCGGTGCCGAAGATCTGGCCCCGGAGGAGCGCAGCCTGACCGGCTACGTCGCCGCCACCAAGCAACCCAAGATCATTGCCCGGGTCGAGGAGGAACAGCAAGCGGGCGGCTTCCACCGTTCGATGAGCGATTTGTTGAAGAGCGAGATCGCCGTGCCGGTGATCTGCGACGATGAGGTCATCGCCGTGATCTGCCTCAACTCCCTGCGTCACGACTACTTCCGCGAGGAACACCGCCGCATCCTGCAGATCATCGGCTCTTTGACGGCCCGGCACATCTCCGATCTGCAGCGCATCGAGCGCCTGCAGGGCGAGGTCAACCGCCTGACCACCGACGTGGCCTACAAGGACCCCCACATCTCCTCCTACCGGCTGGGCAACATCATCGGCAACAGCCCGAAAACCCAGGAGGTGGTCGATTTCATCAACACCGTCTCGCCGCCGCTCTTCAACCGCATCATCTACTGGTCCCGCAACATCCTCCAGGAGGCCACCATCGGCCTCCCCTCGATCCTGATCACCGGCCAGACCGGGTCGGGCAAGGAGTTTTTCTTCAACAACCTCTACAACAAGCTCAACGAGCTCTACCGCCGGGACATCAACTCCGGCGGCGAGCTGCCGGTCAAAAAGAGCAATATCGCCGCCTATGCCGGTGATCTGACCTATTCGGAGCTGTTCGGCCACAAGAAGGGCGCCTTTACCGGGGCCTACAGCGACCGGCGCGGGATCCTGGAAGAGACCATGGGGGGCATCGTCTTTCTGGACGAGATCGGCGACGCCGACCCCAAGACCCAGGTCCAGTTGCTCCGTTTCCTCGACAACGGCGGCTTCATGCGCCTGGGGGAGAACACGGAACGTTACAGCCGCGTGCTGCTGGTGGCGGCCACCAACAAGAACCTGCAGGAGGAGATCGCCGCCGGGCGCTTTCGCGAAGACCTCTATCACCGCCTGTCCGAACTATCCATCCGTCTGCCGTCGCTCAATGAGCGCCGTGAGGATATTCCCGATCTGTCGGTGCACTTTCTGGGCAAGCTCTATCGCACCTACCGCGGCGAGGATGAAGCGGCCGAAAAGCCCCCGGCCCTGACCGCCGAGGCCAAGGATGTGCTCACGCGGCACAGTTACAAGGGCAACATCCGTGAGCTGCGCAGCATCCTCTTGCGGGCGCTCTTCTTCCGCACCAAGAACGTGATCAGCGCTGAGAGCATTCTCAAGGCCATCGCCGGCACCGGTTCCAGCGAGCCGACGCCGCAGTCGCCCGCCGTGCGCGGCCTGGATGAACGGCTGGCGACGGAGATCCTGCAACGCATTCAGGCGGGGGGCGATTTCTGGAGTGAAGTCTATGAGCCGTTCTCGCGCAGCGATATCTCGCGCGAGACGGTCCGCCTGGTGATCGAGCAGGCCCGCCTCCTGGCCGGCAAGACCATGCCGGCTGTAGCGCGCTATCTGAAGGTGATCGGGACGGAAGCGGGGCAGGAGGAGGAACAGCGCCGGCTGTTCAAGTTCAAGAATTTCCTCTACAAGACGGTGCGGATCTGAGGGAACAGGCACCACCAGGCGCCTTTTGTCCCTTCATTCATGGAGAACATTGCAGAATTCCGAAATATTTTTATATCAGCCAGTCACAAGGAGATAGATAATGGCGAAAGTAACCGAAAAGTCGTTGAAGGCCAGATGTACCGAGTTGAACCTGGGTCCCCTGAAGAGTACCACCTTCGGGATCCGCGCCACCCGCACGTCACGCGGATACACGGTGGACCTGCAGTATCGGGATGCAACTCCGCCGCAGATACTCATCGCGGATTGCACTGCCGCCGAGGCCGCGGCCACGGTGGAGGGGGCGGCCTTTGGCGCGGCGGCGGTCAAGGTGGCCGGTGGGGACAAGCCCGAATATGTCACCAGGGAGACCTTTATCAGGCAAGCCGGCGAGCGCTGTCCGAAGTGCTCGACCAAGGATATCAGCGCCGGACACCTGTCCGTCGGCAAGGGCAGCATCACCCAGCAACACTCCTGCCAGCGCTGCGGGTTGTCCTGGAGCGCCATCTACCGGCTGGATGATTATGAGGCCGCTATTGCGCTTGAAACGGCCTAGCCCACTGCTGCGGATGAATGACAAAAATCGGTGTAACCGCGAACAATCTTTGCTCTGCTGGCGGCTCATGGACTGGATATCCCAAGAGTCTGCGCTGGTGTGCCGAACGAGGTGCTCAATCCCCGCAGTACCTTGAGTGACAAGGCACACTACGATGCAAGCGCAGCCAACCTAGTCGGCATGAGGCAAAAATCCGGTCAGGTAATTTCACGCATCCTTATTTACTGCCGCTCAAAACAGCAGTTATCTCTTGTATGGCTTGTAATGGACTTGTCAGTATTATGCTCAGAACAATAATAATTACGCAAAATGCCGCAATGATTATAAGTTCTTTCAAGATTAACATTGTGGTGCTCCTTTGAGCCGCATTAACTGATTATAACCATAACGGCTTTTTGCGGTAAAGCAAGGCACTTTGTAGTCACAGGACTTTGATGCCCTGCATCATCATGGAGTGGAAAATACGGCTCAACCGTCAACACACGGAAAATATGGATTCACTACATGCCCATATCCCATGAATGTCTCATGTCGTAAACCGCTAAAAGAACCCGCCAGATGGAGGCACTATGAAAAAATCAGTTGGAGCAAAGACCTTACTCTTTCCGACACCGGTCCTGATGGTTGGTACCTACGACCAGGCAGGTAAACCAAACCTGATGAATGCCGCCTGGGGCGGTATCTGCTGTTCACAGCCCCCCTGTGTGGCCGTGTCGCTGCGCAAGGCGACCTATTCCCATGCCTGTATTATGGAGCGTAAGGCGTTTACCGTCGGCATTGCCTGTGAGGCAAAGATGGTTGAAGCGGATTATGTCGGCATTGTCTCGGGACGTGACGTGGACAAGTTTGCCGTCAGCGGGCTGACACCCGTCAGAAGCGAGCTGGTCGATGCCCCCTACGCGGCCGAGTTTCCGGTGGTTCTGGAGTGCCGCCTGTTGCATGTGGTCGAGATCGGTCTGCACACCCAGTTCATCGGTGAGATTATGGATGTGAAGGGCGATTCGGACGTGTTCGGTGAGGATGGCAACCTGGATATCATGAAGATCAAGCCGCTCATCTATGATACCTCCCACAGGGGCTACCACGGTGTCGGCCCGCTCCTGGGACGGGCGTTCAGCGTTGGAAAAGGAGTGCCATCGTGAGCCGGAGCGGGATTGTGTTCTAGGCTCGCATGTGCAAATTATGCTCGGAAAGAGGTGTCCCATGTCAACAGTAACCGTCGTAGCAAAGGTAACGGCCAGAAAAGATGCCGTAGATACGCTCAAAGGCGAACTTCTCAAACTCATCGAACCGACGAGAAAAGAAAGCGGCTGTATCGGGTATACGCTGCATCAGGACAACGAAGATCCCGCACTGTTTGTCTTCTACGAAACCTGGGAGAGTCCGGCCTGCCTAGAAAGCCACATGAAAAGCGAACATTTTAAAGAGTACGTCAAGGCCGTCGGCAGCTTGATCGAAGATAAAGTCGTGCACAAAATGACCCGCATCGCATAGGGGATAACCAGCCATGGCCAAGGGATATCAGGGCAACAAGGAACGTTTGGAAGAGATCGGCAGCTTCGGTAAGGCCGTTGGTAAGCGGGCCGGTTTTAAATGTGAATGGTGCGAAGGTAAGGATGATCTCCGCGTGTGGGATTATAAGCCGGATGCACCACCCGAGATGGAGACGCTGGCGCTGCTCTGTCAACAATGCCGGGGGTGGGCCGATGGCAGAAAGGCCTCCCCGGAGGAACTTCGCTCGATCCGCAACGCCCTGTGGAGCAATGGCCCGGCGGTGGCGGAAGGTGCGGCCAGGGTCTTGTCGAAATGTAAGGAGGCATGGGCACGGGAAGCGATTGAAGATAGTTTCGTTGATGACGACATCAAACGTGAAATTTTGAAATAAGAGGGCTCAGCGGGCTCGGCAAGAAGGCGGCATCATTCGGTAAAACTGAAGCCAGCTCGGTTGGAATGGGATTTCTGATGTGACATTCCAGGAAACAAAAAAGGGGTTGCGCCGGTTGGCGTAACCCCTTTGAATGTCTGGTCGGGATGACTAGATTCGAACTAGCGACCCCCTGCTCCCGAAGATGGTAATACCTATGTTTCATGCTTATTCTCACCGTGTCAATCTCTCCCATCTACAAGCAATAAATCATTGACATATAAAGTAAATTCCTTCATACATGGTATCCATGTTGTGTCATTTATTTCAGCCCTAGCCCGCAACTAAAAGGATACGTGGAGGGATACGTGGAAAAGCGTAAGCCGGGATTGTTCACAGATAAGGAGCTGAAGAATCTCAAGTCTGAATCTAAGGAGTACTGGAGGAGGGAGGGGCAGGGCTTTAGCGTGCGCGTGCTCCCTTCAGGTGAAAAGCTGTGGTACTTCATTTATACCTTTGATGGGCGTAAGCGCTTCATGAAGCTGGGGGATGATAACTATCCTACTGTCAGCATTGCCAGTGCCCGGAAGCTGTTTGAAGCTGCAAAGAAGAAGGTAGGTGAGGGAGTTGACGCACTGGAAGAGAAGCAGCAAGCAAGCACAGAGCGCCGGGATGCCCACACCGTATCAAGCCTGATTGATGATTACATAGAGAAGTGCGCCAAGGAGAAGAGAAAGAAGTCATGGCCGGAAGACAAGCGGATACTTGATAAGGATGTAAGACCGGTATGGAACAGCCGCAAGGCTAAGGATATAACCCGCCGGGACGTGATGCAGCTACTAGACGGGATGCAGGGCCGTGGTAATGCTATCATCACAAATACATTCAAGGTAATACGCCGTATGTTCGCTTATGCCGTAAAGAAAGAGCTTATACCCATTACTCCCTGCTATTCATTTGACAAGGGGGAGGAACTGCCCCGGATGGTATCCAGAGAGCGCACCTTAGATGAGAACGAAATCAAGACGCTATGGCACGGGCTAGACAATGCCGCTATATCTGAAGACATTCAGCGTATCTTAAAGCTGATCTTGCTTACTGGTCAAAGGTCTGGAGAAGTAGCCGCCATGCACCGCGATGAGATACAGGGCAGGTGGTGGGAATTTACTCCCAAAGAAACTAAGATCACTAGCGAGATACCCCGCAAGCAGCGTGTATACCTTACTGACACTGCACTAAGTTTAATAGGTGAAGGTGAGGGCTACGTGTTCAAGTGCCTAGCCAAGATCATACCAAATGAAGACGGAACGCTACCACCGCCCCGCCACATAACGGAACGTGCTATTAGTCATGCAGTACGCCGCAACCTGCTTGGTTACGAACCAAAGAAGAAAGCAGCGGTGAAGCCTTCCGCCTCTAAGTCAAAGAAGAAGAACCCCTTTGTTGTTGCTGATGACAAGAAGATTAACATAGCGCACTTTACGCCACATGACTTGCGCAGAACATGTGCAACCATTATGTCAGAGATTCAAGTTCCTGACGCTACAGTTGATGCCGTGCTTGCTCACTTGAAAAAAGGAGAGATACGCACCTACAACAAGAACAAGTACGACAAGGAGAAGCAGGCAGCACTTTTACAGTGGGAGAGCAAGCTAACCAGCATTACCACAGGGAAGCAGATGGCAGATGTAATACAACTCAAAGGGAGGAAGAGGGCATGAGCACAACAATGAGCTTCAAGGAACAACAGCGGGCTGGTGGTTTCGACACAGCAGGGATTGAGCAGCTACGACTGGCAGCACTCAGCAGCGCCACAATGGAAGAGTTCATAAAGCAAATCAAGTCGCTGTAGCCTGTCAGTTCAAGCCCCGCCCGGAGTGTTTCGAGTGGGGCTTTATTATTGTTCGTCTTGCTGTATTCAGGCACTCTGGTTTGCCCTGTGAAGCCCGAACTCCTCCCCGCCTATACTCTGCTATTGCCCGGTCAAACTCCAGTAAGGTACCCTGTCAGTTCTGTTTGTTTCTGTTCCTCTGTTAAGTCTCACGCGTTAGACACAGCACGGGCCGGATTCAGCGCTCCTGAACAAACCTGAAACATTTAATACGCTTTATAGATACAGGAACACATAGCGCCGCACTTGCCCTCCATGGAACAGCATTTAATACGCTGTATAGATAGACAACTTCCAGTTTCAGAAAGAAGGCACAGAACTATGATGTTAAAGAGGTCAGAGATGGTGAAGCTAGTGGGGCTAAGTTACAGCACGGTACACAGGCTAGAGAAGGATGGTAACTTTCCATCGCGCAGGCAGTTATCTGCTGGCCGTGTTGCCTGGAGATCGGAAGATATTCAAGGCTGGCTTGATAGCCGTGTTGTTATCGCATAGCCTGCACTCTGTAACATATCCTTAGTAAGAGGGGCTACAGGTACAGAAGATGGAAGATGAAGACAGGAGCTTCTTGATGTCAAGGGTTGGCTCGCCTGGATCAAGTATGGCACAGCTAATCAATATGGCCTTTGAAGGTAATGTGAACAACGTGCAGGTCTGGAGACAGCCAGAGCTTGAAGCAGAAACAACGGAAGAAGGAGACTAGCGCAAGCCTTGCAGGAATAGCCCCTAGCCTACAACAGCACGGGTGCAGAGAGTTACGGGGATTTCCCCGGCCCTGTACGCTGGATGCTGCAAGGCAGGGGCTTTTGGCCTTACTTCAGCAGGGTAAGTAGTTCAATGAGTAAGCGCACAAGCTGTACAGCAGTGGTGATGAGAAGGATGATGTACTTTAGATATTGCATGAGCCCCCCACATATCTACTTCATATTTGAAGGGCACGGTATCCTTATACAGCAAATTAAGCATTTACTACGCGGTAAATTATACCGGTGTTCAGTTAGCCAGAAACGCAGTGTAGGGGTCAGCTTTGACCGCCCCGGCCTATGGCTGCACAGGGCATCACAGGCACTCTGAGACGCAATTCCATGAGCACGCCACAGCCTGCAAGTACACTCGATTCACTCAATATCAGGACAGGTATGCTTCAGGTGTTTGACCTGTTCCGTGCATGGGAGTTTCCCCGTATGGGTATCTTGATGTAACTAGCTTTAATTACAGGCATTGAGTATTTAGTACGCTCTATAGGGGGTCAAGGGGGTATAGGGTATACTAGAAAGGGCTAGTAGGTAAGAGCGCTATAGAGTGCTTCAGGTGTATAGGGTGTGATAGCTGCCTTTACATCAGTCTTTAAGAAGTAAGGTTTTAACATAGATAGATGCAGCGTACTGATTACGCCTGTAGCTCTCAGAGCGCTGCTATCTTCAAAGAAGGAGGTGGAAAGGTATTTACTATCTTTACGCCTGCTATCAAGGGTAGGTGCTGGGGCGCTACGTAGCAGCCTTTGACTTAACCTTTTCATCTTTAATACGCTCTATAGATATGAAAACGATTCAGCGTACTAGGTTCACAGAGCGGGCTGGTAGAGCTAGGTTTAAAGGCGTGGAAGAAGACTGAAGAATGATCTAGGTGTGTTGTAGCGCTCAGAGCGGGCTGGTTGCCTTTAGGGGCTTTGTTTTCTAATATCTATAGATAAGATATATAATATGCCGGGCGCTAGTACGTGAGTACGTTTCATAGAATCACTATCATTCCGTCTGAGGACGGATTCACATAAGCCCTGCCCTTAAACGGGGTGGGGCTTTTAATTGAACGAGTCACGGGCATGCCCGATCAGGGGGGGGAGTGAGGGGCAAGGCTTAGAAGGGGCTACAGCGGGCCGGTGGGTGCCTTCAGTGGCATAATATACGTAGCCATAGTAGGCATAATTCGTTGAAGAACATGGGACTACTTGGAATGTTTTATCATAGATATTTCCTCGTCAATTTGATACTCGTTCATATCAATAGGCTTGCTGAACCTGGAGCAACCACTTTCATCGTATATTTCACTAATTATCTTTCCAATACGAATTCTGTCACCATTCTTCTCAGTTACTAAATCAAGTAGCACCTTTCTTTTCTTGGTTGTGACCTCATTAAACATTACACCAGCTGTGTTAAACATGGTTTCGGTATTTGCCTCCGGCATCTTCTTTGCTTTCATATTCATGAATTGAAGGAAATGGGAGGCGTTGCTGTAATTGGTGTAAATAGCACCTAGATCATCTTTCCAGCCCTTAACATAATAGCTCCTGAACTCAGACAGGACGTAGCAGCGAGGTGATGCGTTTATTGTATCAATCATCTTAAGTTTATCTTTTGCTTCCCCAGTGCCAGCGAGGAGCGTGACAAGCAAGAATACAGTACAACATAGCTTTGAGTGCATGCTTTTAAGCCCTCCCCTCGTTGCTGTGAGGTTGCCGCATTAGATGGCTCGGGCTTCACAGAGTACAGAGTGAGTATGGCGCACAATGACTACATAGCAAGGACACAGGAGAAATAAATATCAGGTGATTTGATTCTTACCCCTTGCACTCAAGCTATGAAATAATGACCAATCTATGCAGAGCTTCCGCCCGTTCCGGCTCGCGCCGGTTTCCCCCATACCCGGCATGATGCTATGAGCCTTGGCACGAAGCAGGACACACGGGAGTATTCAAGGGCGCTGATACTAACAAGATGAATGACGGGCAAAGTTAGTGCTGTAGCGGGTAGGCTATCAGGTAGGGGGCATGAAGAGAGCAAGGCGGGCGTGTTAGCATGGGGCGGGCTGGCTATGGCCAGGAGGGCTAGCTACATGAGCGCATCTGTTTGTTTTGCTGGGTAGCTCCGACCGCTCTTGCTATTGAATGATCGCTCATGATCCGGGCTAGCTCGCTGCCCTGTCTGAAGACAGAAGATGATATAATAAACGTTTACGAGCTTCACGCCTTTGATATTTCTGCACTCAAACGACTTGACTATATTAAGCCTTGCCAGAGTGCCAGGGGATACGTCAGAGGATACATGAACAAAAAGGGAGCTACGACAATCGCCGTAACTCCCTGTAATGTCTGGTCGGGATGACTAGATTCGAACTAGCGACCCCCTGCTCCCGAAGCAGGTGCGCTACCAGGCTGCGCTACATCCCGAAGAACCTTTTTTCTAGCCCGAACGAGGCGTTTTGTCAAGGGGAAAGACGATGGAAAGCGCATCCGTGAGGTCGGTGGCGATAGTTGGGGAGCGCTCCTTCTTGAAAAATCTTTATTTCACCCTGCATAGCAGCTCCTTTATTGAAAACCGTGACAACCGCCCGCCCGGTTTTCACTGAAAAATGGTTGCGCGAGGCAATGATAGGCGTATAACAAAGTATCACTCACGTTAATCCCTACTTGCTTTCCAACGCTCACAATATTTCCGCATAATGTGTATGCAACGCAGTGCCATCCTTTCCTGGAGGTGGTCCCATGCCGGCCTTAAGAGGCTTCATTCGTCAGGTAGTTGTCATCTTCTTCCTCACCCTCATTATCATCCATCTCCCCCGTCAATCAAAAGCAGACCAACTACTCGGCGAGATCCGCTGGGTGGCCTTCGGCTTTGCCCCGCAAGGCTGGGCCAAGTGTGATGGTGCACTGCTTCCCATCAGCCAAAACCAGGCACTGTTTGCGTTGTTGGGTACCACCTATGGCGGAGACGGCAGGACAACTTTCGCCCTGCCGGACATGCGCGGCCGGTCACCGCTCGGCGCCGATTACGCCTCCTATCCCCAGGGTCAGGTGGCCGGTCATGAACAGGTTGCGCTGACCATTGCTAACCTTCCCCTGCATACCCACGCGGTCCAGGCCCGCTCCAGCGCCGGAGATTCGGCGTCGCCGACCAACCGGATCTGGGCCAACTCTCCGTCTGGCAACCAACTCTACAAGAGCAGCGGGAGCACAACCCCGCTGGCCAGTGGTATTGTGGGCAGCACCGGCAGCGGGCAGGCTTTTTCGGTCATGCAGCCCTACGCCGTTCTGAACTGCATTATCGCGACCACCGGTATTTTTCCGTCCCGGCCCTGATTACAATCACTATCCACGGGAGAACCTGCGCCATGAAACAATCCCAGAGTGTAACAAAAGCGATCAGCAGCCTGATTCTGGCAGCTACCCTCACTATTACTGCCTCGGTCGGCCAAGTGCGGGCTGATGCCGTGGATCCGTTTGTCGGCGAGGTGCAGTGCGGTGGCTATAACTTCTGCCCGGCAGGCTGGCTCTCCTGCGATGGGCAGCAACTCCAGATTGCTTCCTACGAAGTCCTGTTTGTGCTGTTGGGCACCACCTATGGCGGCAATGGCACGACAAACTTCAACCTGCCCGACCTGCGGGGACGGGTCATGCTGCACCAGGGGCCAGGGCCCGGCCTGACAGGCCGTACATTAGGGGAGATCGGTGGAACTGAATCGCACCAGACCAGCCAGGCCGAGTTGCCGGCACATTCCCACAAGGTCAATGCCCTCTCGGGATCAGGCGACAGCGTCAGCCCGTCGGCTAATACCCTCTGGGCCGACTCCGCAACCAAGACATCGGTCTACAGCTCAAAGAGCCCAAACAGCCCGATGTCATCGGCTGCGCTGGCGGCCAGCGGCGGTAGCGCCTCCTATAGCATCATGAAGCCTTTTCTGGTCAACAAGTGCTGTATCGCCGTCGAAGGGATCTTCCCAGCCCAGCAGTGATTGGGATTAGCGCATATTCGGAAAGGAATCATCATGCGAGTACACGTAATTATTATTTTGCTGCTCTGGAGTCTGGGCAGTGCCGTTCCTGCCCATAGCGCTGCTGATCCTTTTGTCGGCGACATCCAGTGCTTTGCTTTCACCTTCTGTCCCAATGGCTGGCTCGAGTGCAATGGACAACTGATCCCCATAGCGTCAAATACAGCGTTATTCTCGTTGTTGGGCACCACCTATGGCGGCAATGGTAGTACTAACTTTGGCCTGCCCAACCTGCAGGGAAGGCACCTGCTCCAAGCGGGCGGCGGTCCGGGATTGACGGTACGCGCTCAGGGGAGTACCGGCGGCAGCGAGAGTCACACCCTGACAGCGGCCGAGATGGCCAACCACACGCACAGCATCAGCGCCTATCCCAGGGAGGCGGACCAGACTGTTGCCGGCGGCAATGTCTGGGGCAAATCCGGCGACGGCTCCCTCACCTACACCAGCGCGGCACCGCCGACAGTCCCGCTGCGTTCGGACGCCCTGTCCCCGAACGGCTTGGTGACGCCGCAGGCCGTCGATATCAGCCAACCGTATCTGGCCATGAGGTGTTGTATCGCGACACAGGGAGTTTTCCCATCACGACCATGATTGGGGATAACGTATGCAGTGTCTCTTTCCCGGAGATTTTGATGGAGCGAGGTTACTATCATGAATAGAGCATATCTGATGATACCGGCGCTGACTGCACTCTTGCAGCTTTCCGCGGCACTTTCCGCCCAGGCGCTGGTCACGGTCAGCGGGACGATTGACGCCAGTCTCCCCGCCGGGAACCGCATAACCGATACCGGCGTCCTGAACCCGGCCAGCTGCGGATTGACGGCGCCGGTTTCCTACAATAGCGGACTCAACTACCAGGTCTACGAGATCCGTACCCCGGTCAGCGAAGCCTTGCAGCTGAGCTTTTCATCGGCCACCTTCGACCCCTTTGCCGCTCTCTACTGCACCCCCTACAATCCCGCCTCTCCCCAGTCCGGGCTGCTCTTCGCCGACGACGACAGCGGCGGCTATCCGCTGCCCAATTTCTCCGCCGCGAATAACATCCTTTTAAGCGCCAACACCAGCTATTACCTGGTGATCAGCTCCTACTCCAACACCACACCCTCCGGCAGCTACACCCTCACGCTGGGTGGGAGCGTGGTTATCATTACCTATCCGCTCTCCGTCACCATCAACGGAAGTGGCAGCGGCAACGTCAACAGTGTTCCGGGTGGTATCGCCTGTACGGGCGGTACCTGTAACGCAAGCTACAACTACTCCACCGTCGTCGAGCTGCATCCCAGTCCGTCAATCTCATCCGTCTTTACCGGGTGGTCCGGGGCCTGTACCGGCAGCGGTGCTTGCAGCGTCCCCATGACCGCCGCCCGCAACGTCACGGCCACGTTCGGCCAGGCCCCGGCCAAGATAGTTGGCGGCAGCGTCTATCCCTCACTGCAGGAAGCCTACAATGCCGCCGTTAGCGGTGATGTCATTCAGCTCTACCAGGGGCAGCATACGGGGACGTTCACTGCGGCCAGTGCCAGCGTCAAGAGTGTCAAGATCAAGGGGGGCTACGACGCCGGATTCAGTACCAATGCCGCGACTTCAACCCTTCCCGGCAAGGTGTCCATAGGGCAGAGCAGGGTCACCTTTGAGAAGGTCAACGTGAAGTAGCATCACCAGTACGCTGCTTCATCGGATACAGCGAAATTCCGGAAATCCATCGAGCCATTGCGGCCGGATCGTCGCAGCACCGTTGCACGGGGCGACAGGTGTGCGACTGATCCGGACATCGCCATGGCTTGTCTTTTGCCGCCGTTTACCGTATGCTAGCAATCTTTTTACCAGTATTTCAGCCGGAGGCGGCAGGCATGAGCGACGTTATCAAACAACAGATCAGGGATCTTCTCAAACAGCACAATGCGGTGCTACTGGCCCACAACTACATGCGCGACGAGGTACAAGAGATCGCCGATATTACCGGGGATTCCCTGGGGCTCTCCATGGAAGCGGCCGAGACCTCGGCCGATGTGATCGTTTTCTGCGGTGTCCATTTCATGGCCGAATCGGCGGCCATCCTTTCCCCCGGGAAAAAGGTGCTGCTCCCCCGGCCGGATGCGGGCTGTCCCATGGCCGACATGGTTACGGCAACGGAGCTGGAGGCGCTCAAGCGCCAACATCCCGGCGTACCGGTGGTGACCTATGTCAACTCGTCGGCCGAGGTTAAGGCCCATTCCGATATCTGCTGTACCTCGGCCAACGCCATCAAGGTCGTCAAGTCGCTCAAGGAGGACAAGCTAATCTTTGTCCCGGATCGCAACCTGGGGCGCTGGGTGGCCCGTTTTGTACCGGAGAAGGAATTCATCTTCTGGGAAGGGTTCTGCCCGACCCACGAGCGCATGACCGTGGCGGCCGTCCTGCAGAAGAAGGCTGAACACCCCGATGCCCTCTTTATCTGCCACCCCGAAAGCGCGCCGGAGGTCACGGCCCTGGCCGACCATGCCTGTTCCACCAGCGGCATGTACGATTACTGCCGCACCAGTCCGGCGACCAAGTTCATCATCGGCACCGAGGCCGGCATCCTCTACAAGCTGCGCCTGGAGAACCCCGGCAAGGAGTTCATCCTGGCCTCGCCGGCCCTGTTCTGTCCCAACATGAAACTGACCTCGCTGGAGGATGTGCTATGCGCTCTGCAGACCCTGTCGCCGGTGGTCAGTGTGCCCGAGGATATCCGTCTGCGGGCCAGGGGCGCCCTGGACCGGATGCTGGCCGTACCCCGCGATTAATTTACGAAAACCGCTCGTGCTGAGCTTGTCGAAGCATGATTGGTTTACCTGTCCACATCACGAGGGCGGCCCCCTGTCGCCCTCGTGTCACACATTCATCCCGCCCCGCGATTTTCTCACAAAACCTCCCAAACCCTGTGGTAGACTCTAGCCGGAAAATGCCCTAACACTCATCACGGAGGAGTCCCGTGCCGAAAAAACTATTCATTATAGTTGTTCTCATCGCCATGGTTGCCGTAGGAGCCCTGATTATCAGCCGACGCAGCCAGGCGGTAAAAGGGGAGATCAAAGTCTCCGGTACCCTTGAGGCCACCACGGTGGAGCTCTCCTTCAAGGTCGGCGGACGGCTGTTGAAGCGCTTGGTGGACGAAGGCATGTCGGTCACGGCCGGCCAGACCGTGGCGCTCCTGGAGGATGACGAGCTGAAAGAGGAGCGCAGCGCCCGCAGTTCCGACGAGCGGGCGTCCCGGGCAGCCTTGGCCGATCTGCAGGCCGGCAGTCGTCGGGAAGAGATTGCCCAGGGGGAGGCCGCCCTGAGCCGCATGAAGGCCGATGCCGACAAACTGGCCCGTGATGCGGAGCGCGCGGAAAATCTGTTTACCCGCGAGGTCATCCCCCGCAAGGAGCTGGATGCTGCCCGCGCCGGACGTGATGCCTCGGCCGCTGCTGTGCGCGAGGCAGAGCAGCGTCTGAAGCTGCTCAAGGCCGGTCCGCGCCCGGACGCGGTCCGCCAGGCCCGGGCCCGGGTGGAGGCCTCGGTTGCCGGGCGCTCCCTGGCCGAGACCCGTCTTACCCAGGCGCTCCTGACGGCGCCCATGGCCGGGTTGGTACTGGCCAAGCATGCCGAGCCGGGCGAGATGCTGGCTCCCGGTGCGCCGGTAGTGACGATTGCCCGCATGGACGAGGTCTGGCTGCGCGGCTATATTCCCGAGGCCGAGGTGGGGCGGGTCGCCATCGGGCAGCGTGCCCGGGTGAGCGCCGACGCTTGGCCGGGGCGGATCCTGGAAGGGCGGGTGAGTTTCATCTCTTCCGAGGCCGAGTTCACCCCCAAGAACGTTCAGACCGAAAAGGAGCGGGTCAAGCTGGTCTATCGCATCAAGATCACGCTCCCCAATCCCAAGGGTGAGCTGAAACCGGGCATGCCGCTCGATGCGGTGATCGTGACGACGCCATAATTCCACTTTGCTGGCATCGAATTTTGGGGAGTATGTCATTAGTCCCCTCCCCTTCAAGGGGAGGGTTAGGGTGGGGATGGGGTATGCAAGGTCAGACAAGTAGCACAATTCTCGAAAACCAACTGCAACGTTCCCTGCGAAATAATGACGGCAGTTCTCCATGATTTCCATTAACAACCTCACCCGCCGTTTCGGCGCACTGACTGCTGTGGACGGGCTCAAGCTGGAGATTCCCGAGGGGGAGCTGTTCGGACTGGTCGGCTCGGACGGGGCCGGTAAGACCACTACCCTGCGCATGCTGGCCGGGATCCTCGACCCGCATGGAGGTGAGTTACGGGTGCTTGGCCACGGTTTTCCGGCCGGGGCGGAACGGGTCAAGGGGGAGATCGGCTACATGAGCCAGCGCTTCGGCCTCTACCCGGACCTGTCGGTAGGCGAGAACATCGCCTTCTACGCCGATATCTTCGGGGTAACCGGCGCCGAGCGCCGGGAGCGCAGCGCCCGTCTGCTGGCTTTCAGCGGCCTGGCCCCCTTTGTCGACCGTCTGGCCGGCCGCCTCTCGGGCGGCATGAAGCAGAAACTGGGTCTGTGCTGCGCCCTGATCCACAAACCCCGGCTGTTGCTGCTGGACGAGCCGACCAATGGTGTCGATCCGGTTTCGCGCCGCGATTTCTGGCGTATCCTGCGCGAACTGCACACCGAGGGGGTTACGATCGTGGTGGCCACCGCCTATCTGGATGAGGCCGGACGCTGCGACCGGGTCGGGTTGATCCACGACGGCCGCCTGATCGCTTGCGACACCCCGGCCGGCTTGACCGACAACGGTGCGGTATCGCTGGAAGATCTGGTGATCAGCAAAATCGGCCCTTCGACTCCGCTCAGGGTGCCCGCAAACGTGCTGGAACATGTGGAGAGAGAGACCGTCTCACGGTTGGTGAGCGGAGTCGAACCACCCGCCGTCTCCCTGAATAATCTCAGCAAACGTTTCGACTCCTTCATTGCCGTGGACAGCATCAATCTTTCCGTTCCCAAAGGGGAGATCTTCGGCTTCCTGGGGCCTAACGGTGCCGGCAAGTCCACCACTATCCGCATGTTGTGCGGTATCCTGCCCCCCAGCTCGGGCAGCGGCAGCGTGGCCAGCCTCGACATCGCCAGCCAACCCGAACGCATCAAGGAAACCATCGGCTACATGAGCCAGCGCTTTTCGCTCTACGAGGATCTGACTGTGGAGGAGAATATCGCCTTCTACGGCGGTATCTACCGTATCCCCGCTACACGCCTGAAGGAGCGGGCCGCCTGGGTGATCCGCATGGCAGGCCTGACCGAACGCCGCCATTCCCGGGCCGGAGAGCTTTCCGGCGGCTGGCGGCAGCGCTTGGCCCTGGGGTGTGCCATCCTGCACGAACCGGCCATCGTCTTCCTGGACGAGCCGACCTCGGGGGTCGATCCCCTCTCGCGCCGCACCTTCTGGGAGCTGATCCGCACCCTGGCCGCGGGTGGCGTCACGGTCTTTGTCACCACCCACTACATGGACGAGGCCGAGTACTGCGACCGGCTGGCCCTGATCTACCACGGCCGGCTGGTGGCGGTGGGGACGCCGCTGGAGTTGAAGCAGGAGCGGGCGCAAGGTGGTCTGCTGCCCAGCCTGGAGGATGTCTTTATCGGGCTGATCGAGGAACGGGACCGGAAAAGCGATTAGCCAGATTTGGAAAGGCGTTTTTACAGGGATGAACAGGATGAACGGGATAACTTCCATTAATTTGGAACCTGAATAGTACTGATCTCCCGCTCATGGTTCGACAGGCTCACCACGAACGGTAGATCAAACAGTTATGTAGCTAAAATCCGTTCGCCCTGAGCCTGTCGAAGGGGAGATTTCAACGGGGAATTGGTTCTATTCAGGATTTTGAAAGACATTTCTCACGCGCCGCCGCAACGAATTGCTCTTGAACAGAACATTTGCTTGGTATTACGTAATGCGTCATTACGTGAATCAAGATGTTGTTAGGTTTTGGTCTGTCGGCCCAGGGTTTATCCCGTGTATCCCGTTCATCCCTGTAAGCATGGTTTTGAATTTCTCCGTGTCCTCTGAGCCCTCTGTGGCAAAAAGGGTTTTATGAATATCCGCCGTCTGAAAGCCGTTGCCAAAAAGGAGTTCCTGCACGTCCTGCGCGACCCGCGCAGCCTGATGATGGGCATCGGCATGCCCATGCTGCTGCTGTTCCTCTTCGGCTATGCCCTGACCCTGGATGTGGACCGGGTGCCGTTGGTGGTCTGGGACCAGGCCGAGACGGCCCAGAGCCGCGAGTTCATCAGCCGATTCTCCGGCTCGCGCTATTTCGACCTCAAGCGGCAGCAGGCCACCAGCTACCGGGCCATTGAGGAGGCCATCGACCGGCGCGAGGCCCTGATCGCCTTGGTGATTCCCCCTGATTTCGACCGTCTGCTGTCGCGGGGCGAGCTGGCGCCGGTCCAGACTATGCTGGACGGCAGCGACCCCACCACCGCCACCATCGCCCTGGGCTATGCCGAGGCAACGGCGGCCCAGTTCTCCCGGGATGTGGCCCTGAAACAGATGCTGCGTGCGGGGATTGCACCACGACTCCCCTCGCTGGAGCTGAAGCCCAGGGTCTGGTTCAACACCGACATGGTCTCGCGTAACTTCATCTTTCCGGGGCTGATCGCGGTGGTGATGATGATCATGGCCGCCATCCTGACCTCGCTCTGCATGGCCCGCGAGTGGGAAACCGGCACCATGGAACAGCTCATCGCCACGCCTGTTTCCGGTCTGGAACTGATCTTCGGCAAGCTGGCGCCCTATTTCTGCATCGGTGTGCTGGACCTGATCCTCTGCGTCTGTGTTGGCGAGTTCGTTTTTGATGTGCCGCTACGCGGCAGTCTCGTGTTGTTGGCCGCGCTGGCGCTGCTCTTCCTGCTGGGGGCGCTCTCCTTCGGCATCCTGCTCAGCATCATCACCAGGAACCAGTTCCTGGCCAGTCAGCTGGCCATTGTCACCACGGTGCTGCCGGCCTTCCTGCTCTCCGGCTTCATCTTCCCCATCGAGAACATGCCGTTGCCGATCCAGGTTGTGACCCGGGTGATCAGCGCCCGCTATTTCGTCTTCATCCTGCGCGGGATCTACCTCAAGGATGTGGGGATAACCGTGCTCTGGCCGGAGGCGCTCTTCTTGGGGCTCTTCGGGACAATCGTGCTGACGGTGGCGGTGAGGAAGTTCAGGAAAAAAATCTATTAGCCACAGAGGGCATGGAGAACGTCAAAAGTCTTTTAACAGGGATGAACGGGATGGACAGGATAACGTCTTTGACCCAACTGATTCATGTTTTGATTTTTTTGCTTTCATCCCGTGTATCCTGTTCATCCCTGTAAATTTGTTTTTCCGGTCTTACACCAAAAGGATTTAAATGTTCGATCGTCTCCGCGCCATGTTGATTAAGGAGTTCATTCAGGTCTTCCGCGACCCGCGCATGAGGTTCGTGCTGTTTGTCATCCCGGCCCTGCAGACGGTGATCTTCGGCTATGCCGTCAACATGGACGTGAAAAACATCCCCACCGCCATCCTGGACCGGGACAACAGCGCCGAGAGCCGCGACCTGGTGGCGATCATGGGCTCCTCCGGCTATTTCAAAACCGTGGCTCGTATCGAGCACTATGATCAGGCCGGGGCTCTGTTGGATCGCGGGACGGTCCGGGTGGCGCTGGTGATCAATCATGGTTTTGCCGAGGATCTGCACGCCGGTAGGGCCAGCGCGGTTCAGGTGCTGCTGGACGGCAGCGATTCCAACACCGCCGGGGTGATCAGCGGGTATCTCGGGCGCCTGGCGATTGCCTACAATAGCCGCCTGCAGGCCGACTACGCCGCGCGGCATGCCGGGATGCCGGCCCGCTTCGGTCGGGTGGAGCTGGTCAGCCGGGCCTGGTTCAACGACAACCTGGAAAGTCCTCCCTTCTATGTCCCGGCCGTGATCACCAACATCCTCTTTGTGATCACCATGCTGCTCTCCTCGCTGGCCATTGTACGGGAAAAGGAGATCGGTACCATCGAACAGGTCATCGTTACCCCGATCCGCAAGGGGGAATTCATCCTGGGCAAGACGCTCCCCTTCGTGCTGATCGGCTATATCGACGTGGCCCTGATCAGCGGTGTGGGTGCGCTGGTCTTCGATGCACCGGTGCGCGGCAGCCTCTGGCTGCTGTTTCTGGCCACGACACTCTTCCTGATGAGCTCCCTGGGAGCCGGGCTGTTGATTTCCACGGTCAGTCAGACCCAGCAGCAGGCCATGATGACCGCCTTCTTCATCATCTTCCCGGCCATGCTCCTGTCCGGTTTTGCCTTCCCGATCGAGAATATGCCCGAACCGGCGCAATGGTTGACCCTGCTCAATCCGTTACGCTACTATATGGTCATTATCCGGGGCATCTTCCTCAAAGGGATCGGGATCGAAATCCTCTGGCCCCAACTGGCGGCCTTGGGAGGGCTGGGTGTCGTGCTGCTCTCCCTGGCCGTCACGCGCTTCCACAAGACCCTGGTCTGAAATGATGGTTGCCTGGTTGTCAATCTTTCAAGCCGCTCTGATTGACAATGGCGGCATATTCAAAAGTTGTGCTATAGTTTCGCGCGGCGCTCTAATCCCGGTTCGCGATTATTCCAAGACCAATCCGAGGCGATGTCGTTGCCACTAGAGGAACTCTATGTCGTCACTTCATGATTCCGTGGAACAGATCATCGGGGATCTCCCTTCAATGCCGACTGTTGTCGCCAAGGTCCTCAACCTGCTGGATAACGAGGCCTCTCCCAACCTGATTTTGGCCGATGCCATTGCCCACGATCCGGTACTCTGCGCCCGCATCTTCAGGTTGGCCAACTCGGCGGCCAGCGGTGTCAGGACGAAGGTGAAACAGCTGGACCATGCCATAGGCGTAGTGGGGCGTAGCGCCGTGCGGGTTTTTGTCCTTGAGAGCAGCGTCAAGACCATGAATAATGCTCTGGGCAGCATTGGCACCATGCTCTGGGAAAATTCGGTGGGGTGCGCCATTGCCTGCCGGGTGATTGCCCGTCATCTGCAGACCATCAGCATGGATGAAGCCTTTCTCGCGGGACTCTTCTGTCCCTTGGGCAAGGTGGTGCTGGCCTTGAAACGCGGGAAGGATTACCAGGCGATTCTGACAGCCGCGCCTACCAGCGCCAAGGATCTCCCCAGTCTGGAACTTGAGAAATTCGGTGTGTCTCACGAGATCGTCGGGGCGGCGCTGTTGGAAAAGTGGAACATGGATCCTTCCCTTGTCTCGGGCATCCACCATTGCTACAGCCTGAAAAACGAATCGTATGACCAGCATGCCTTTATCATCAGCCGCATTGTCAATGTCGCCAACGCCTTTACCGAAAAGCTCGGCATCGGGCACTGTGCAGCGCGTGAAACGATTGCGCTCGACCACATCCTGGCCGCATATTTGTTGCGAATTACCCCGCAACAGGTTGCCGAACTGTTTGAGGAGTTCCAGGTCGATTTCCGCAACGATCAGGAATATTACCTGCAATAACCAACCCCCTATTTTCCCGGAAAGAATTCCCATTTTCCCCTCAAACCGTCATCGCCGACCGAGCTTTTACAAAACTATTACACGTCCTGTCCTCATCAACTGCTAGTATACGTGTTCCGAAATTACCTTACGCAGGCAAGGAAAGGTGTATGGCTCAATCATTACAAATAGGCAAGCATGTGGTGCGCTACCCGGTCATCCAAGGTGGCATGGGGGTGCGTATTTCAGCCGGCCGCTTGGCCGGTAACGTGGCCAAGTGCGGTGGGGTCGGGCTGGTGGCGGCTCCGGGCGTTTGTCTCAATAGCCCGTATTATAATGGGAAAAACTATTTCCAGGCCGATGTCGAGGCCTTCAAGGCCGAGTTGCGTAAGGCCTATGAGATTGCCCCGGACGGCATCATCGGCGTTAATGTGATGGTGGCCCTCTCCGATTACGAGCAGTTGGTCAAGGCGGCCATCGATGGCGGCGCCAAGGTCATCGTCTGCGGCGCCGGTCTGCCGATGAGTCTGCCGGAAATTACCGCTCACGCCCCTGATGTGGCACTGGTTCCGATTGTGTCGTCCCTGCGGGCCGCCCAGCTGATTGCCAAGAAATGGCACAAGTCATTCAATCGTCTGCCTGACGCGGTGGTGGTGGAGGACCCGGACACGGCTGGTGGTCATTTGGGTGAAAAATTGGAGAATATCGGTACCGGGGAATACGACCAGTATGCAACCGTCCGTCAGGTCAAGGAATTTTTCATCAGCGAATATGGCGTCCACGTACCAACTATCGCGGCCGGCGGTATCTGGGGCAGGGAAGAGCTGGAGCATGCCCTGGCCGAAGGCGCCGATGGTGTGCAGATGGGGACCCGTTTTGTCTGTACGGAGGAGTGTGATGCCGATGATGCCTTCAAACAGAAATACATCGATTGCAAGCCCGAGGACATCGGCCTGATCATGAGTCCGGCCGGCTTGCCGGGGCGCGCCATCATCAGCAACCAGGACAAGATTCGCCAGTATGACCTGGATCATGCCACCCCCTGTCGTCTGGGATGTCTGAAAAAATGTTCCTACAAGGAATCGGGCGAGCGTTTCTGTATCGTGACGTCACTGGACCGCGCCCAACGCGGCGATGTGGAAACCGGCCTGGTCTTTTGCGGCAGCAACGCCTGGAAGTCGGAGCGCATTACGACGGTCCAAGCTATCTTCGACGAACTGTTCGGCGATGCCCAGGAGCTGAAGCTGGCCGCCTGATAGGTGGTCACGGTTTGAAGATCCATAAGCCGTCCGGGAGTAACCCGGGCGGCTTTTTACGTGTTGGAAGTCAGTGGCGTTCATGCTACATAGGAGGCCGTGCTGAAGATATTTACCCAATCAGGAGGCCCGCCGCTGTGCCCAATCCCTCAATTCCACGTACCCCTTCCGCCAATGACTATCAACTCCTGATCAAAAATCTGCTCTTCTGTCCGGTGGTAGATGCCCCCGAGCAGGAGATTGTCTACCGCGGGATCTTCCGCTGTACCTATCGCGAGCTGCGTCAACGGGTCCAGCGTCTGGCCAATGCCCTGACCGCCCTGGGTATCAAGCCCGGCGACACGGTGGCGGTCATGGACTGGGACTCGCACCGCTACCTGGAGTGCTTCTTTGCCGTGCCGATGATCGGGGCCGTGCTGCACACCATCAATGTACGCCTCTCGCCGGAGCAGATCCTCTATACCATCGATCATGCCGAAGACGATATCCTGCTGGTCAACAGCGAGTTTCTGCCGATTCTGGATCAGATCCGCGGCCGGATGGACACGGTCAAGGGGATTGTACTTTTGAACGACGAGCCGCTGCCGCCGACCACCAACATACCCTTCTGCGGCGAATACGAGGCTCTGCTGGCGGCAGCCTCTCCGGTGTTCGATTTTGCCGATTTCGACGAGAACAGCCGCGCCACCACCTTTTACACCACCGGCACCACCGGTATGCCCAAGGGGGTCTATTTCAGTCATCGCCAGCTGGTCCTGCACACCCTGGGTACGCTGGGTGTGCTCGGGTCGGCCCTGGGGCACGGCCGCTTTCACCGCCAGGATGTCTACATGCCGATTACCCCCATGTTCCACGTCCACGCCTGGGGTGTGCCCTATATCGCCACCATGTTGGGGGTCAAGCAGGTCTATCCCGGCCGCTATGTGCCCGATCTACTGCTGGAGCTGATCGAAAAGGAGGGGGTGACCTTTTCCCACTGCGTGCCGACCATTCTGCACATGCTGCTCAAGCATCCCCATGCCCAGCGCATGGACCTGTCGGGGTGGAAGCTGATTATCGGCGGCGCCGCCATGTCGCGGGCGCTCTGTGTCGAGGCCATGGGACGCGGCATCGATGTCTTCACTGGCTACGGCATGTCCGAGACCTGCCCGATATTGACCCTGGCCCATCTGACACCGGAGATGCTGGAACTGTCCCCTGAAGAACAGTCCGTTATTCGCTGCAAGACCGGTCGCTCCCTGCCCTTGGTGGATCTGCGGGTTGTGGATGGGCGGTTGCATGAGCAGCCCCGCGACAATATCACCGCCGGCGAAATCGTGGTGCGCGCCCCCTGGTTGACCCAGGGCTATCTCAAGGATTTCAAGGCCTCGGAGCGGCTCTGGGAAGGGGGCTGGCTGCATACCGGCGACGTGGCGGTACGGGATGAGTTGGGCTATCTGCGCATCACCGACCGCAGCAAGGACGTCATCAAGGTGGCCGGCGAGTGGGTCTCGTCCCTGGAGCTGGAAGACATTATCGCCCACCATCCGGGCGTGGCCGAGGTGGCGGTGATCGGTGCCCCGGATGAACGCTGGGGCGAACGCCCGCTGGCGCTGGTGGTCCCTCGCCCGGAGAGTGGGCTGGCGGAGAAGGATATCACCCATTTGGTCAAGGAGTACGCCGATAAGGGCCTGATCAACAAGCAGGTGGTCTTGTTGAAGGTGCGCTTCGTCGAGGCCATCGACAAGACCAGCGTGGGCAAGGTCAGCAAGGTGACCCTGCGGGAGAAGTACGCGGCATAGCAACAACCAGGTGTTTTCCTAAGCTGATTAACGTCGATCTTCCGCTCATGGTTCGACAGGCTCACCATGAACGCAAGATCGCTCAACATACGAAGTCAAATCCGTCCGCCCTGAGCTTGTCGAAGAGTGAATGGATTCCCGGCGGAAGAATAGCGCTAATCAGATTTCCTAAAAACTTGCCTTCCATCCTGGGACTATGATATATCAAGAAAAGTTGATTTATATAAATCAGGATATCAGATATAACATGCTAGAAACCCTCAAAGCCCTGGCTGACCCCTGCCGCCTGCGCCTGACAGCGGTGCTGCTCTCCGGTGAATTTACCGTACAGGAGCTGACCCGCATCATGGGTATGGGACAGTCGCGCATCTCACGTCATCTCAAAATATTGACGGAAGCGGGCGTCTTGACGGTCAAGCGCCAAGGGACTTGGAGCTATTACCGCGCCGCTGAGGAGAACGGTTTCTTCAGCGCCATTCGCCCGGCCTTCAAGCATGGGATCAAGGCGCTGCCGCAACGTGCGGAGGATCTGGCCGCAGTGGCGATTGTGCTGGAAGAGCGCCGCCGTCGCAGCCAGGAGTTCTTCGATCGGCATGCCCGCCAGTGGGACGACTTGGCCCGCACACTGCTGCCGCTGCCGGAATATCGCCGGCAGTTACTGGAACAGCTACCGGAAGGGGTCACGGTGCTGGAGATCGGCGTCGGCACCGGTGGTCTCTTGACGGAACTGGCCGCCCGGGCAACACAGGTGATCGGTGTCGACCATTCCCCGGCCATGTTAGAGGAGGCCCGCCGCAGGCTTTTGGACCGGGGAGTGAGCGGAGTCGAACTTCGTTTGGGGGAGATGAGTCACCTGCCGTTGCCGGATGCCTCGGTGGGATGCGTGGTGGCCAACATGGTGCTGCATCACGCCGCCGACCCGCAGGCCGTGTTGACCGAGATCCGGCGGGTAGTGGCTCTCGGAGGATTGCTGCTTCTGGCCGATCTGGCCCGCCATGAGCGCGAAGAGGCCCGGGAGCAGTTGGCTGATCAGTGGCTGGGATTCGAGGAAGAGGAGTTGCGGTCGTGGCTGACGACGGCAGGCTTTACAAACATTGCTATTGAACGCATCGCAGCAGTCACGGGGCAGGAAAGTGTCCTGCTGGTTCAGGGACGTCGCACCGAATAAACTACATAGTGCATCATAAGGAAAAGGAGCTTACAGCATGTCACAAGATTTCATCGTAGCAGACCTTGGCTTGGCCGATTGGGGTCGTAAGGAAATTAAAATCGCCGAGACCGAGATGCCGGGCCTGATGGCCATCCGCGAGGAGTTTGCCTCTAGCCAGCCGCTGAAGGGTGCCCGCATCACCGGCTCGCTGCACATGACCATTCAGACCGCCGTATTGATCGAGACCCTGACCGCCTTGGGTGCTCAGGTGCGCTGGGCCTCCTGCAACATTTTTTCGACTCAGGACCATGCCGCCGCAGCCATCGCCGCCCAAGGGGTGCCGGTCTTTGCCGTCAAGGGCGAGAGCCTGGATCAGTACTGGGATTACACCCACCGCATCTTCGAATGGAGCGACGGCGGTTTCTCCAACATGATTCTGGATGACGGCGGCGACGCCACGCTGCTGCTGCACCTGGGGGCCAGGGCTGAAAAGGACCTCTCCGTGCTGGCCACACCCGCTTCCGAGGAGGAAACGATCCTCTTTGCCGCTATCAAGGCCAAGCTGGCCGTCGATCCGACCTGGTACTCGACCCGCCTGGCCCAGGTCAAAGGGGTGACCGAGGAGACCACCACCGGCGTGCATCGCCTCTATCAGATGCACGAGCGCGGCGAACTGAAATTCCCGGCTATCAATGTCAACGATTCTGTCACCAAGTCCAAGTTCGACAATCTCTACGGTTGCCGCGAATCTCTGGTGGATGGCATCAAGCGTGCCACCGACGTGATGATCGCCGGCAAGGTGGCCCTGATCTGCGGCTACGGCGATGTGGGCAAGGGCTCGGCCCAGGCCATGCGTGCCCTTTCGGCCCAGGTCTGGGTGACGGAGGTCGATCCGATCTGCGCCCTGCAGGCCGCCATGGAAGGCTACCGCGTGGTGACCATGGAGTATGCCGCCGACAAAGCCGACATCTTCGTCACCTGCACCGGCAACTATCACGTCATCACCCACGAGCACATGATCAAGATGAAGGATCAGGCCATCGTCTGCAACATCGGTCACTTCGACAACGAGATCGAGGTGGCGGCCTTGGAGAAATACCAGTGGGAGGAGATCAAGCCCCAGGTGGATCACATCATCTTCCCGGATGGCAAGCGTATCATCCTGCTGGCCAAGGGGCGTCTGGTCAACCTGGGTTGCGCCACCGGGCATCCCAGCTATGTCATGTCCTCATCCTTCGCCAACCAGACCATCGCCCAGATCGAACTGTTCTGCAATCCGGACAAATACCCGGTCGGCGTCTATGTGCTGCCCAAACACCTGGATGAGAAGGTTGCCCGACTGCAGCTGAAGAAATTAAACGCCCAGTTGTCCGAGCTGACTGCCGAGCAGGCCGCCTATATCGGGGTGCCCAAGGAAGGGCCCTATAAGGCTGAGCACTACCGCTACTGATCGCGTGCTGTAACTTGTACATGAAAGCCCCCGCTGGAATACCGGCGGGGGCTTTCATATTGCAGAACAACTACATGTTTTGGTGGAGCTGAAGAGGATCGAACTCTCGACCTATGCGTTGCGAACGCATCGCTCTCCCAGCTGAGCTACAGCCCCATTTCAGATATTAATGGTCATGCCGTTTTTCTTTTTTGTGCTTTTTATAGTGACCTTTGTGTTTGCCGTTATCTTTACGTCCCTCATGTTCATGATCCGTCACGATAACCCGCTCCCTCTCGATTACCCTCACCGGCTGGGGGGCTGGTTGAGGGGTGCCGACCTGGACCCTGACGTTGGGAGTGCTGACGTCGACACCTACTGCCGCTGAGGCAAAACTTGCTGTTGCAAGGACAAAGATAATGCCTGTTGCTGTTCTCTTAATCATTACCATCTCCCTCGGTTTGTTTTGAAACTTCAATTGCTAACTATACACGGATAATTTCTTTTTCAAAAGAGTGTAATTTATTTTTTCAGGTGCTATAGTTTAATCAGGAAGTAGGAAGTGACAGTCGGTCAAAGGAGGATGCACTATGGAAGATACGCCGCCTGGCCAGGAACTTACAGATTGAAGTACCACCTTTATCGGACGAAGTCAGATCCGAATAAACCTTGAAAAGGTAAAAAAAGATGTACAGATAAGAGAAGCCCACCGAACAACTTTGGTGGGCTTTTCATTTATACCTTCCCGGTTATTATACCTCCCAGCGCATATTCCCCCTAAGGTACGACAGATTCAAAGGATTGTCTCCACGACACGGCATTGCCGGAGTCCCCACCACCCTCGCTTCCGATATAGTTGTACCTGAAGCGGAGCTTGCTTCCTGGGGCAACCTGGGGGATTTTCAACGTGAAGCGTGCGACTTCATTCTCCTTCAGAGTGTAGATATAATCCACGGCCCGATGAATCTCATGTCCTTCACTGTCCAGTGCCTCAACCCAGATTTCCAAATCATCCATTTCATAGTAGCGGATATTTTTTACTACGCCGTTGATCAGTGTCGAGTTATCAACCGATTTGGCTTCCCAAGCCATTTTTAGATCAAATTCGGAGTACTGTTGCGGAAGCCTCTGAAACATCTTCTGGAGATCATTACGATAAGTTGCACAGCCGCCTATCAACAGTACACACAGTACAATTACTATTGAATTTCGTCGCATGATAAAACCTTCCTTTCTCAGCATAAGTATCGCAAAACACTTGCCAGACATGCAACTGTAAATTATTGATATGAGAAGTTAATTGAGCTATTGACGCAACAAGACTAAAAAGATATTTTATTAATATGCATGGCGAAAAGGAAGGGGGGCTAACAATGTTGATACAGGTTAATTACCCTGACAATAGTTTCGATTATGTGAAGGAAGATGTGTTGGATACATTAATTGAAACGAATAAAATTATACGGTTTAGGCGTTCCAGCGGTTGGGTGACTCTGGGTGTTGATCCCATAAGGAGGACTAAACGTGAATACACCTATAAAATACCCAGTGAAATGAGAAAACTCGAGGTGTAGGTTTTTGAGGTGCCGTTGCGGAAGGGTTATTCCGAAGTTTCAACCAGGGGTAAGGTGATGGTGAAGGCGGCTCCGGATCCTTCATTGGTGGCTTCAATACGTCCATTGTGATTGAGCAGAATACGGTTGACGATTGCAAGTCCGAGTCCGGTGCCGTGTCGTTTGGTGGTAAAGAACGGGTTGAAGATTTGTGAGAGAATATCCGGTGAGATACCACCGCCGGTGTCCGTCACACGAATCATGACAGCCGGCTTATCCTGAGGAAGGGTTTCAACGTGCACGTGGAGTTGGCCGCCGGCGGGCATGACTTCACAGGCGTTCAAAATCAGGTTGAGAAAGACCTGCTTAAGTTGGTGGGCATCACCCAGCAGTGGCCAGTGGTTATCATCAATATTTGATGAGAGACGGATGCCTTGATCCTCCAGGGTGGTGGCGCAGCTGCTGAAGCAGTCTTGAAGAATCAGCCCCAGGTCACAGTCGTTATAGCAAATGGTTGGTTTGCGGGAAAACGCCAATATATCCGCCAGCATCTTTTCGAGGCGGCAGACTTCTTTGACAATCGTATCGGCGTAGTTATGCTCGCGAGACTCGTCGGGAAGTCCTTTCAGAATCCGTCCCGCAAAACCTCCGATAGTGATGAGTGGATTTTTCAACTCATGAACCAAGTTTGCCGCCATCTCGCCGATGGCGGCCAGGCGTTCGCCATGGACCAAGCGCTCACGGGCCTCGCTGAGGCTGGAGTGAGCCTCTTCAATGCGGTTGTAGAGCATGGAGTTCTCGATTGCCATACCGGCCTGATTCGCAAACAGTTTAAGGAAATGCAGATCGTCACGGGTAATCAGGGTGACGGATTGTGGATTGTCGACGACAATTATGCCGAGCGATTTTCCCTCGGCTACGAGAGGAGCGGCGGCAAACGATATCGCTCCCAGGCGTTTGATGAAGCTGCAGGTGGAGCATTGATGACAGCCCGCGTCCTCGATGAGGCAGATGCTCTGCTCGAATATGACACGTTTGACAACCGGACAATCTTTGTTCATGTCGATGCGTGTTGCCCGCACAAGGGAACAGAAATCGGAAGCCCGCTGACGGGCGATAACTTCTTCGCTGATATCCCAGCGACTGCTGAGAGCATCTTCACCACCAATAATCATGAGGCCACCCGAGGTATCCCGGGTTACCCCGAGCATGCCTTGGAGCACACCGGATTTTTCGTTGGTGAGAAAAAGAAGAGCCCGATCAAAGAGCATTAACGTGTCGGAGGTAAGCGCGGTGAGTATGAGGTGTGTCAGTTTATTGAGGCGGATGGTAGACAACATGGTATTGCTGAACTGATACAGCAGAGTCAGTTCAGTCACCTGTTTGGTGGTCGCTGCAATCTGTGGGGATGCTTGGTCTGCCATAGACTACACCTGTTGCCTGAAGGGCATTAGTCTGAAAAAATCAGGAGTGGCGTTCTTTCTGCTCGGCTTCCATTTTGCAATTGATGCAGAGAGTAGTAACCGGCCGGACCTTGAGTCGCGCCTCGCTGATTTCGTCGCCGCACTCCTCACATATCCCGAACTCTCCATTATCGATACGGTCAAGAGCATCCTTGATCTTGTTGATCAATTTGCGCTCGCGGTCACGGATGCGCAGTTCGAAGTTGCGGTCGGATTCCTGTGTAGCGCGGTCAGTCGGATCAGGGAAATTTGATGAATCAGAAGTCATCTCCGTGACGGTCTTTTCTGCCTCGCCTAAAAGGCTTTTCATCTCTTCTGCCAGGACGTTTCTGAAATATTCCAGTTTTTCAACTTCCATTGCCAGCTCCTGAATGTATTTAAATGTTCAGATTTTAAAGGTTGCGGCGGTGCAAGTCCAGCAAAAAAACAGCCGATTCCATCAACTGTCGAAGAGAAGTTGCATTGCATCCTGAACAGAGCCGATTCCTATAACTTTAATGGCCCCTTTTTTGATGCGTTTTTTACTGCCGGCGGGAATGATGCAGGTCTTGAAGCCCAGTTTTTCTGCTTCGGCGATGCGCAATTCCGGCTGGGTGACAGCTCGTACTTCGCCGGCCAGGCCAACCTCGCCCAGTACCACGGTCTGAGGATCGATTGGCTTATCCAGATGGCTGGAGGCCACAGCCATGATCATGGCCAGGTCGGCCGCCGGTTCGTTGAGGCGTACCCCGCCTGCGGCATTAAGAAAAATGTCTTGGCCCGCCAGGTGTACCCCGACCTTTTTTTCCAAGACCGCCACCAGTAATGCCAAACGGTTATGATCGACCCCGATGGTGGTGCGTCGTGGAACTCCGTAGGATGAGGCGGTGACCAGCGCCTGCAATTCCACCAGCAGAGGTCTGCTTCCCTCAAGAGAGGTCGTTACAACCGAGCCTGATACCCCCAGGGGCCGCTCGGACAGAAACAGCTCGGACGGGTTTGCAACACCGCATAATCCCTCCTGTTTCATTTCGAATACGCCGATCTCGTTGGTGGAGCCGAAGCGATTCTTGACTGCCCGCAGGATGCGAAAGGGATGGCTGCCGTCTCCCTCGAAATACAGTACGGTATCGACCATATGTTCCAAGACGCGTGGCCCGGCAATCGAGCCGTCCTTGGTAACGTGGCCGACAATAAACACGGGAATATTGCTCCCCTTGGCCAATAGCATCAATTTGCCGGCCGATTCGCGCACCTGACTGACGCTGCCGGGAGCCGACTCCAGTGCCGATGTCCAAACGGTCTGGATCGAGTCAACAACCATCACTCCGGGCTTCAGTGAGGCTGCGTGGGCCAGAATCGCTTCCAGCGAGTTTTCCGCCAGCACCAATAATCCCTTGTGCGACACCCCCAGGCGTTCGCCGCGCAGGCGGGTTTGCGAGGCCGATTCTTCACCGGAAACATACAGCACCGGACCAACGCTGGCCGCCAGATTGAACATGGCCTGCAGGAGCAGGGTCGATTTGCCGATGCCGGGGTCACCACCGATCAACACCAATGAGCCGGGTACGATCCCGCCGCCCAGTACCCGGTCAAGCTCTCCGATGCCGGTAATTACCCTGGTCTCGGACTGGGTTGGCACATCGCAGATCGGTATTGCTCGAGCGCGTTCTCCGGCGGGAAAACCGTGAACCGGCTTAAGAGCCGTCTCCTCGACCATGCTGTTCCATGAACCGCAATCGGGACATTTACCCAGCCACTTGGGTGATTGGTTGCCACATTTCTGGCAGGCGAAGATGGTTTTTTGCTTCACTGATGCTCCTCGATCAAGCCGGTTGTTATGATTGATAATCGCAGGTTGGCGGCCATTACCAATCGGACGGGAACCGGCTAATGGTTTGACAAAGTCGGTTTTCTGTATATTATTACACTCCGTAATCTATTTGCACAAGGAACGACAATGGAGTTCTATCGTCCACCCACACTCCAAGGGGTCCTGGATGCCCTTGGCAGTGTCCACAGGGCACTTCGGGCGTGGAAGTTTTATCCTCCGGGGCATCCTTCCCGAAAAACAAGAATCAGGCAGGCCCACGCGGCCATGCTGCTCATGTTGGATGGCAATGACCTCACCTTGAACATCGGACGGCAAAACTTCAGTTTTCCCGACGGTGAAGTTCTCAAAGATACCACCCCCCTTTCCGCCTCCCTGTCGTACGAATTCTTTATCCGTCGTATCCAGAAGATTACCTTTCTTCATGACCTTTACGAGGAAGACCTGCTCGATTTTCTGAGAACCCTCACCATTCCGCCGGATGTGGTCCAGAAATCGGGTGGCATGGATAAACTGATGGCAGAGCATGGTGTCAGGACGATCTGGGTCAATGAGTATGATCTATCCATCATCAATGCCATGCGCCAGGATATGGAAGCCAACGGTAGATCCCCCCAAATGGTCGATGAGGTCGAGAACATTCTCGGGCAGGAGTGGGGTGACGAGCACGAACAGCCGGCGGATACAACTGACGAACTCAACCCTAACGATGAGCTGCTGGCGGTACTGGCTCGGCTTGCCACAACGCTGGATGAAGACCTGTATCTGATGGCGGTTCGCCAGGCAATAGCCTGTTCCGAGACCTTTAAATCCCGAAACGATCTGACAGCCTTAGCGCCTCTTGTGGAGTTGCTGGCAGAACATGCCGGCGATGGGAAGCGTAGCGAAAACCTGCGCGAGTGTGCCCGCTTTGGTTTGGAGCAGCTTGCACAGGGAGACGAGTTGCTCCTGTATATGCTTGGACACACGGAGGCAACCGCCGCATTTTCCCACGAGGCGTTGCTGGCGGTGTTATCGGTGTCCGGCGCGGCGGGGATCACTCTGGGCATAGAAAAAATGGGTTCGAGCGAGAATTTAGCGGTGCGCAAGGAGCTTACCTCGTTGCTGATAGAACTGGGTGAAGCGGCCGTACCGGTTATACTGAAGATGATGCAGGATAAGCGCTGGTACATTGTTCGCAACCTGTCCGCAATTCTGGGGGACATCGGTACGCCGGAAGCGGTACCCGAGTTGCTGATGTGTGTACAGCATCGCGATATACGTGTCAGCAAGGAGGCCATCCGCAGTTTGGCCAAGATCGGTGGTAGAGAGGCTGAAGCGGCTATCGTTGCTGTTCTTCATGGCAAAAATTCCCTACTCTTTCCCCAGGCGATCGCCTCACTGGGAGGTATGAAGAGCAGAAAAGCCCTGGCGGAACTGATACGTATCGTCTGCGGTAATGACCTGTTTCTTAACAATCTTCCTCTCAAGATCGACGCCTTGAACGCCATCGCCGTGATCGGCGACCGCCAGGCGGTTCCGGTGCTGACCAAACTTCTCGCCAGCAGGCATATTTTCGCCCGTAGTCGTTGGAGGCAGTTCAAAATTGCCATTGTCAGCTGCCTGGTACGGCTGGGGGATCTGCGCGCCTTGCCTATGTTGAAGAAAAAAGCGACCTGGTCCGGTGAATTGGGCCGGGCCTGCACGGAGGCTGTTGAAACCATGGAACGCATAAAGGGTGACCACTATGGGAGCGCTTGACTATCAGGGTGCTTTGAAGATGGTTACCATTTTCTCCGGTGCTCTCAAAGGGATGGCATTTTATCCCGCATCGCATCCAGCTATTCGTCAACCGCTCGTGGAGCTGGACAAGATACTGGCTCAGGTGCTTGGCCAGTCGTCCGAGGTTTCCTGGGGCATCATCGATGGCGCCATGTTTTTGGAGGAACATCTCTTCATCAATCCTCCCGCGGCCATCGCGGATTTGACCAATCGCATGCTGGAAAAAGATATCGGACGGATCATTGTGACTGCCGGATTCGCGCTCGATGAACTACAGACATTTATTCGGCTGTTTTCAGCCAAGGCCACCAGTTTTGAAGCACTTGCCAGCCAGATGAGGCAGGAGGGGATCAGCCACATACGCTTGGTGCGTCAGGGCGAGGAAGATTTCAACACCCCGGATGAGGATCAGGACGAGCAGATAGAACAGGAAGGCGAAGGCAACTATCTGGTTACCTATGGCCAGGCCCTGGATGCCATCCGCTCTATCTGCCGTGATATCGAGCGTGGCCGCATTCCCAGCAGTGCACCTGTCATCAAGGTTGTTGACCGGATGGTCGGCATCACCATTCAGGAGCCATCTATCCTGGTCGGTCTGACCATGATCAAGGATTACGATAACTACACCTTCAATCACTGCGTCAACGTGGGGATTCTTTCCATGGCCCTGGGGGCCTCGCTCGGCATGGATATCGCGGCTGTCAAGTCATTGGGCATCGCCGGTGAGCTGCATGATATCGGTAAGACCATGATTCCCAAAAAGATTCTCAACAAACCGGGCAAGCTTTCCAGCGATGAATTTGACGAGATGAAGCGTCATTCGGAGCTGGGCGCCAAGATCATTCGCGAAATGGAGGGACTTGACCCGCATATTGCACAGATCGTGCTGGGTCACCATCTGCATTTCAACCGTTGCGGGTATCCCGAATGGGCGCAGAAGCTCCCCTTCAACCAGATGATCGATATCGTTGCCATTGCCGATACCTATGATGCCATTACCACCTTGCGGGTCTATCAACACCCCATCAATCCCCGGGCCGCGATGCACGAGATGCAGAAGCTTTCCGGCACATTCCTGGATGGTTCACTGGTGTCGAGTTTTATCGAGATGATGGGAAAATATCCGGTGGGCACGTTGGTCAGGCTGGATACCAATGAGGTGGCGGTGATCTATCGCCCCAACCCGTTGAACGAGGAGGCTCCCCTGGTCAGAATCCTGATCGAACGTGACGGTACGCGTCTCAATGTTCCGCGGGAGCAGTCGTTGGTTGAACAGGACGGGACCCGCTACGCCCAAATTGTGGCGGTGGTCGACCCGCTCTTGAAAAATATCGATGTGGGTAAGTTTGTCGTCAGCGGCAACTACTAGATCGGCAGGCGGCTCAGGGCGCTGGCGGCCGCCTTGCGGGTTGATGCATGGGGTGAGCTCAGCAGGGGGAGGATCACTGGCGCGGCGTGTCGGTCGCCCAGTTTAGCCAAGGCCAGAGCGGCATCCGCTTCCAGTTCGCCGTCGTTTGCTCCCAGAAACGGTCGCAGCAACTCACACAGCGCGATGGAGGGCGGGAAGTTGCTCAAGGCGGTGATGGCCCGGGCCTGAATAGCCGTGTTACGGTCGTTCAGGCTTTTCAGTAGCACGGTCAGCGTGGATGGCTCGGCCAGTCGTCCCAAGGCCTCTACCGCAGCCGCGCGAATGTCATCCTCGGGTCGCCCGGCACAGTAAACCAAGGGCGTAATCACCTGTTCGCCCCCGATCTCACCCAAGGCATAGATGGCCGAGATGCGTGCTCCCATGTCACCGTTCTTGAGTGTCTGCAGGATCTCGCCGATCTCGTTGCTCGCCTCCAGATGTTCAATCGCATGGGCTACGATTGTGCGCACATCGGGATCAGTATCTTTCAGCAGGGGGATCAGTGCGTCGATTCTCTGGCGGATAATTTCGTTCATAGTATGCACAGTTGTAGCAGATTGCCGATTGGCAGACAACCCTCTTATTTGTGGCTTGTTTACCGTTTTTTGCTCTGTTATAAATAAAGACAATTCTTGTCAAGAATTGTTTGCGCGACAACGTCGTCGTGTTTATCCAGAAAACGACGAAAAGGAGATTACGCACTATGCTGGGAGCAATTGAAATCAAGCAGGGATTATACTGGATCGGGTCCGAAGACCCGGATTTGAGGGTGTTTGATGATCTCTTTCCCACGGAGCACGGCACTTCGTATAATGCCTATCTGCTCAAAGGGAGCCAAAAGACAGCCATAATCGACACGGTTGATCACAAAAATGTCGATGAATATATGGATAAGGTCAGGGCACTGGTTGACCCTGCTACGATCGACTACATCATAGTCAATCATACCGAGCACGATCATTCCGGTTCTTTGGCCTATCTAATCGAACAGGCACCTCAGGCCGTCGTATACTGCACCACTGCCGCCAAAAATTTCCTGGCTAAGATCGTTCACACTCCGATCAACTGCCAGGCGATTAAGGATGGCGACACACTTGATCTGGGAGGGCGTACGCTGCGCTTCATTACAGCTCCCTTCCTTCACTGGCCGGATACGATGTTTACCCGACTGGAGGAAGAAAATATACTTTTCAGCTGCGATGCCTTTGCTGCCCACTACTGGAATGTGGGGCACATTTTCAACGATGAATGTGAGGATTTTACCTCTGCCCGCCATTTCTATTTCGACTGCATCTTCCGTCCGTTCAAGGATAAGGTGTTGTCGGCTGTGGAAAAGATCCGTCATGACGTGATCGACATGATCTGCCCTAGTCACGGTCCGATCATCCGGCAGGATCCCTGGAAAGTTATTCAGCAGTTTGAAAACTGGAGTAAGCCACCCTCACCGAGCAAGAAGATCGTCATACTGTTTCTTTCGCCCCATGGCAGCACAGAGATGATGGCCCACGCTGTGGCCAGTGGCGCCAGCTGTAACGGTCTTGAGGTCTGCAGTTATCATATCAACAGCCTGACCGCCAGTGAGCTGCGCAATCTGATGGAAGAGGCCAGTGCCCTGATTTTCGGCATTCCGACCTTCAACCGCGATATTGCCAAGCCGATGTGGGAAGTCTTGGCCTACCTCAGCACGGTAAAGCTCAAGACCAATATTGCTGGAATATTCGGCAGCTACGGTTGGAGCGGTGAGGCGTGCAAGATGGCGGAAGAACGTTTGAAGAGTCTCGGATTCAAGTTGGTGGCCGATTCGGTGCGCGCTACGTTCACACCGACAAGTGAGGTGCTGACTCAGTGTGAGGAATTAGGCCGGGCTGTTGCGCAAGAGGTCTTGCAGAAAGGGTAACTGCTCGTGCAATAACGTAGATTAGAGAACGGGCGGCCCGCAAGGCTGCCCGTTGTCGTTTAGGGTGGATATTGAAATAACACGGGCATTGCCGGGGTTTTCGGGCAGGTCGTAAGCCTTGTTGAATCGTATTCTTTCAGGTGGTTACGGCTCGCAAAATTATCAATAGCAATATTGCAAGAAGCATTTACTCGGTCTCACTTTTTTGACTTCTCAAATATTGGGTTTTGAGACTTAAATGCCGTGTCTGGATCGAACCCACTCTCTTCCTAGCCCCAAAGAAACTGCGCCGGAGACGACTATTTCACCTGTTTCCGCAAGACTCTCAATTAGCTCGTCGATGCGGGACCACGGTACACCGAAGGTTCCGGCTCGCCCCTCCGACTCGTACTCCCAGTTAAGTTCCATCCGTCTAGCTTCAGCAAACGCCGGGTCGGAAACGAAAAGTATTGTACACAGTTCCGGTCTAAGATTTAGAAGGTCACAACACACTCCAGTAATGCTTAACTCTGCTTTGCCCCTTTGCTGAAGAGAAACGAGAACATCAATCGGACTTTTATTACGGAGATAATCATTAATCTCGCTCAAGGAAGAGCCTGCCTGCTCCTTCTCGTTGTAAACTTCTTCAAGAAGTTCTCGCCATATATTTGCCTCTACAGACCATTTGTCCTCAATATTAGGAGCTTCGAACATTCCAGCGGGAACTACGTGATTAAGACCAGGGGATAGTCCAACTATATTTGAACGTCTGCGAACAATTGTATAATATTCTCCGTTGGAGCGCGCAAAAACCAGTAGCGTCGATACAGTGATCGATGTACAACGGCCACTGCCATCGACTAGTGGGTTCGAAAGAGCCTCTATAGCTTCCCTTAATGGTAAAGTCCCAGGAATATCCAGACGTTCTATTGAGTTGGAAGGAATGTCCAACAATGCCTTTTTGAGTTCCCATTCTAAAGCGTATTGAGTCAAAACGTTATCGTAATAAAAACCGAACGCTCCGCTTATCTGAGGAACGGTTTTCGATAGATCCATTCGCAATAAACGATAGTTAACTCCCTCGTGTTGGATCGGGCTTGGTGGCGCTTCAAATTGACGTCGTATGAAATCGCGTGCCAGCGTGTAGTCCATAGTGTTGAGGGTTTCTGAGGAAGTAAGGGGGGTAGGAGTTGTTGAATCAAAACTGCTAAGGACGCAATCTGGGTGTATTAAGGTGCTGATATTCCACCAGAGCACGGTAACGGGGAGCGGCCTTTTTGCTAGCCGGAAAGCTACGCATGCGTAGCGCTGTTCAAGGTATAGCACGATGTCGGGAGACCCTAAGAGAGGGCACGATACGCTTCGAAACTTAAAGTTAATCTTGTTTTCGGTAACTGGATCGGTAGGTTGTGCGGCGTACAAGTTGTCGGAAGGTCCACTCAAGGTCAGATGGTCAGGCAGGCCGTCAGCTTTTCTTTTATTTTCATTGGAGAGGGGTATTAGGGCAAAAAATGACATAAGTACAGCCATAAAAACAAACCAATGCGCAATAGCACTTTGATTTGTTGCGTAGAGAATAGTTGCAAGGAGTCCAAAAATACTTCCTACGATCCATAATGCAGTTGATTTCATAATAAATGATACCTTTACATTGGTTTTTTGGGATCAGCGATCAACTCGTATTTGACCGGAATACGGTCAATGCTCCATGGCGTTTCCCATATCCTATCGGCTAGAGGTCGATGACTCGTAGAAAGCCTAAATTTTTTAATAAGTCTGCACTATATAACCCCCATACGGATTCCTGTCAAAGGAGAATGCATGATCACTATTTCAAATGATGTAATTACAAAATATATAGCTTATCTCATCAAAATCGGAGACAAATCTTGTTGTAATATTCAGCAGTTATGGCTGTAGCGGTGAGGCGTGCAAAATGGCAGAGGAACGTTTGAAGAGTCTTGGCTTCAAGCTGGTGACCGATACGGTGCGCACTACGTTCACACCGACAAGCGAGGTGCTGACTCAGTGTGAGGAGTTAGGCCGGGCTGTTGCCGAAGAGGTCTTGCAGAAAGGGTGATGCAGCTCATTTTGCACGGGACGTACCAGGGAAGGGGCGGCGATCAGCCGCCCTTTTCTATTGTCCCCAGCGCTTGTAGAGAGCATGGGCGATGCCCAGCTGATCCAGGACCTTGCCCACGACAAAATCGACCATGGCGATGACGGAATCGGGACGCTGGTAAAAGGCCGGCATGGCCGGGATGATCTGCACCCCGGAGCGGGAGAGGCGCAGCATGTTCTCCAGGTGGATCGTGGAGAGGGGGGTCTCGCGCGGAACCAGCAGCAGCGGCCGGCGTTCCTTGATCATCACGTCGGCGGCCCGCTCGATCAGGTTGCCGGAGATGCCGCAGGCGATGCGCGCCAGGCTACCCATGCTGCAGGGGACGACGATCATGGCATCCGCTGCGGCCGAACCGCTGGCCGCAGGGCAGAACAGGTCGTCGGGGTGCACCATCTCAAGGCCCGTTTCCACTTCCAGGTGGGCATACAGCCGTTGGGTGGCCTTGGCCAGGTCACCGGACAGATCCAGGCCGGTTTCCTCACGGCAGACCTGGGTCCCGCTGCAACTGGCACAGAAGGTTACTTCGACCCCGTTCAAACAGAGCTGCTCCACCAGCCGCAGGCCGTAGACCGAACCCGATGCCCCAGTCAGGGCCACGAAAACCCGTTGCAACGTCATAGCCACCTCACCAGGAGCAGTTCCAGCGCCGTGAAGATCAGTATGGCGACGCTGATATAGCCGTTCATATTGAAAAAGGCCGCATCCAGCTTGGCTAGGTCACCCTTACGCAAAAGCCAGTGTTCGTAAGCCAGCATGGCGACTACTATCGCGATGCCGGCCATGAAAAAGCTCCCCAGCTGCATGACCATATACAATCCCACCAACAATACGAGCATCACGAGATGGAACAGACGTGCCGCCCAGAGTGAGCCGTTTACCCCCAGTGCCACCGGGATCGAGTGCAGACCGGCGCTTCTGTCGTACTCCAGGTCCTGCAGGGCATAGAGGATATCGAAACCGGCCACCCAGAACAGCACGATGCCGCCCAGGATCAGGGCCGGCAGGTCGATGCTCCCGCGGATGGCGATCCAGGCGCCGATAGGGGCCGCGGCCAGGCAGATCCCCAGCACCACATGGGCCAGGGCCGTGAAGCGCTTGCAGTAGGAGTACAACACCAGGAAGAAGAGCGCCAGCGGCGAAAGCTTCAGGCAGAGCGGGTTGAGTCGTGCGGCGGCTACCAGCAACAGCGCCAATGAGGCGCAGATAAAGGTCAGCGTGACCCCTTTGCCGATCAGCCCGGCCGGGATGGCCCGCCCGGCGGTGCGGGGATTGCGGGCATCGATATCGGCATCGATCAGCCGGTTGAGCCCCATGGCGGCAGTCCGGGCGCCGACCATGGCCAGGCAGATCCAGATCAGCTGAGCGCCGCTGGGCAGTCCTCTGGCCGCCAGCAGTGCGCCGGTCAGGGCAAAGGGGAGGGCAAAGATCGTATGGGAGAATTTGATCATCTCCAGAAAAACGGTGATCTTTCTCAGTAACGTTGTGTCGGTTGTGGTCGTGGTTGTCATTTCAAGGGTATCCCATATTCCTGCCAGCGTTGCAGCACGTTCAGCTCCATAGCCGGATCGGGCCGCAGTGGCTGGCGTGGCAGTCGGCGGCCGCTGGCATCCAGCGCCATGCGTTGTCCCGTGCTGTCGTGAAAAATGTCGTTGGTGTAATCGGTCAGGTTGATGCAACGCCAGGCGATTTCATGTTCATTGGCGGGCGCGCTGTCCGCATCGACAAAAACCAGCAAGCGGGCAGTGCTGAACCAGGGTGTCTCCCAAAGCCGGGCGGCAATCTCCCTTACCATGCCGGGTTGCGGTTTTTCAAGGGAAATCATGGCGCTCTGGTGGAAGACCCATTCCAGCGGAAAGTGAATCTCAACAACGGCCGGAACAAGTTTTCTGAGCAGGGCCACCAGCAGGCGCTCCCAGACCTTGGCCATCCAGCAGTCCTCCATGGGGGGCGGCCCGACAAGCGTGGCGGGGATGATGGCCCCCGGTCGGTGGCTGATGCAGGTTACCCGCAGCAGCGCGGCCGGCCCGGCCGGTGAATAATAGCCGGTGTGGTTGCCGAAGGGGCCCTCCATGACCGTCTCCCCCGGATCAACCAGACCTTCGATGACCACCTCGGCCGCGGCGGGCACCCGCAGCGGCACACTGCGGCACTCCGACATCTGGATTGCGTCGTTGCGCAGAAAACCGGCAAAGGTCATCTCGTCCAGGTCGCCCGGCAGGGGCAGCATGGCGCTGAAGAGTGTTACCGGTGGCCCGCCCAGGGCAATCGCTACCGGCATCGGTCGCCCCGCGCGGCGAAACTGCTCCAGGTGGCGCGCCGCGCCACTGCCCGTATTCCAGCGCAGGGCCAGTTCCCGTTTCCCGTGCAGCTGGGCCCGGTAGAGACCGCAGTTGGGATTGTTTCCCTGCGGGGCGCTGGTAACAACCTGGGGCAGGGTGATGTAGCGCGGGTGTCCCTCGGCCGCGCCATCGCCCGGCCAGCTCTGCAGAAAAGGGAAGAGCGTCAGATCGGGATCCTGCATCACTTCGCTCCAGCAGGGGGGGGCGGGAAGCGGCGCGAAGCGCGAAAACTCCTCCAAGGCGGCTATCTGTTGGTCCAGGCGGGCAATATCGAACTCAGGAATCCGGTCAAGCAGTACACCCATGCGGGTCGTCAGCTGGTTGAGATCCGTGATCCCCAGGGCCAGGCAGGTCCGGCGTAGCGAACCAAACAGGTTGGTGGCCACCGGGAAGTTGCTCCCTTTGGGATGCTCGAAGAGCAGCGCCCGGCCGCCATCCGGTTGTTTGCAGACCCGGTTCGTGATGGCGGCGATCTCCAGGCAAGGGTCGCTAATGACAGATATGCGGGAGAGTTCAGAGGTGGATTCGAGGAGCGAGATGAAAGTCTGCAGGTCTGAGACGGACATGGCGCGAGCGCTTATTCACCGAACCGGTTGCGATAGTATTCTTCACCCCGGCGGCGGCGAATGGCCAGGCGGTAGAGCGCCTCGTACTTAGTGGCGGCTTCGTCCCAGGTGAAGCGCTTCTGCATGCCGTTCTTGCGCAGGGCCTGCAGCCCTTTGGGATTGTTGTAGAAGGTGTAGGCAGCCCAGCCGATCGTGTCAAAAAGCGCCGTGGCCGTAAGCTGCTGGAACTTGAAGCCGTCTCCGGTCAGCTGTTCTTCGTCGAAATTCTCCACGCTGTCATCCAGGCCGCCGGTGGCGCGCACGATGGGTGGCGTGCCGTAGGCCAGGCTGTACATTTGGTTCAGGCCGCACGGTTCGAAGGATGACGGCATGACAAAGAAATCCGCGCCGGCCTCGACCTTGTGGGCCAGGGACTCGCTGTAGCCGATGTAGCAGGCGAATTTGTCCGGGTGGGCCGCGGCGATGTCGCCGAAATAGAAGTGCGCCCAGGGTTCACCGTTGCCGACCATGACGAACTGCACATCCATCTCCAGGATGCGATGAATTGCCTCGGCGATGATGTCGGTGCCCTTCTGTTTGACCATGCGGGAGACGACGCCGAAGAGTGGCACATCGGCGCGGACCGGCAGCCCCATCTGCTGCTGAAGATCCTTTTTGCAGGCGGCCTTGCCGGATGTGACTGTGCGGGGGGTAAATTTCTTGGCGATGAAGGGGTCGCTGGCCGGGTTCCATTCGTCATAGTCGACACCGTTGAGGATGCCGTACAGGTCGGCGGCCCGCTCGCGGACCACATCCTCCAGGCCCCAGCCGTATTCCGCGGTCTGGATCTCGGCTGCATACCCCTCACTGACCGTGTTGAGCAGGGTGGCGTGATAGATGCCCCCCTTGAGCAGGTTGACCTGATCGTCCTTTTCCAGGTCCAGGTAGTTGAAGTGCTTCCAGCCGATGCCGAGCACCTCCATCAGACCGGGGTAAAAGTTGCCCTGATGCTGCATGTTGTGCAGGGTCAGCAGCGAGGCGGCGTCACCCACGTAACGGTCATGCAGGTAGGAGGTGTTGAGCAGGGCCGGGATGACCCCGGTGTGCCAGTCGTGGGCGTGGATGACATCGGGGTGAAAATCCAGCATCTTGCATAGCTCAAGGGCCGCCTTGGCGAGGAAGACAAAGCGGTTGTCGTTGTCCAGGTAACCTTTGCCGTCCTGCTGGTACAGGCCGGCCCGACCATAGAACTGCTCGTGCTCCAGGAAGTAGATCGGCACGTCGCTACCCGGTAGCCGCCCTTCATAGACGCCGCAGTACATGTGACCGATGATCCCCATCGGCACGGTCAGGGTGCCGGGCAACAGGCGCAACCCGTATTTTTCACGGTTGACGCTGTAGTAGCGCGGAATGACCACGCGCACATCATGCCCCAGGCGGGCCAGATATTTGGGGAGCGCACCGACTACGTCGCCCAGGCCGCCCTCTTTTGCGAAGGGGGCGGCCTCGGAGGCGGCGAAGAGCAGGGACAACTTTTCAACAGACTTCATTCAGACTCCGGCCATGGAAATGACCACGGATTATTTGGGTACGTTCTGCCAGTCTTCCAGGAATTTCTTGATGCCGGCATCGGTCAGGGGGTGTTTGGCCAGCTGAATCATGACCGAGTAGGGGATCGTAGCCACGTCGGCGCCGATCAGGGCCGAGTCGAGCACGTGGATCGGATTGCGGATGCTGGCTACGATGATTTCGCTGGTGTAGCCGTAGTTGTCGAAGATGGTGCGGATTTCTTCGATGATGCCCATGCCATCCTGGGAAATGTCGTCCAGGCGGCCGACAAAGGGAGAGACGTAGGTGGCGCCGGCCTTGGCTGCCAGGAGCGCCTGCATGGGGGTGAAGATCAGGGTCACGTTGGTCTTGATGTTCAGTTCGGTCAGCGCCTTGGTGGCTTTGAGTCCTTCGGGGGTCATGGGCAGCTTGACCACGATGTTCTCGTGGATCTGGGCCAGTTCCTTGCCTTCCTTGATCATGCCGGGCGCGTCCAGGGCGATGACCTCGGCCGAGATCGGCCCGTCAACGATGGAAACGATCTCCTTGATCACGTCCGTGAACTTGCGCCCTGACTTGGCAATCAGCGAGGGGTTTGTGGTTACGCCGTCCACCAGGCCCAAGGCGTGGGCTTCGCGGATTTCAGTTACATCTGCCGTGTCGATAAAAAATTTCATTTTCTTCCTCCAGGTTAGTTAGAACGTATTTTCTACGTGATTTATGTGTAGGTATGGCCGCACGATGGGCAGCCATGCCGTAGGTCAGCTGCGGGAGGTGTGCTCCAGCTGTTCCCGGTATTTTTCCAGACACCCCATGGAACAGAAATAGTGCCGCTGGTTGTCCACTCTTCCAACCACGGCATCATCTTCCGAGACGTACATCCCGCAGACCGGGTCGCGATGGGTGGTGACGCCGTCCGATGCGCTGGCGCGCTTGGCCGGTTCCTGCTTTTTCGCGGATGTCAGCGAGATGATCACGCGGTAGCCGATATAGAAGAGCAGCAGCCAGAATAGGAGTCGGATCATTGGGGGCTCCCTCAGATTCTCGTTACGGTTTCATCGCTGTGTAACGCGCCGAGCAACGCAGCAATGGATTGCCCCATGAGCGGGTGCAGCAGCTCGGGAGCGATGTCTGCCAAGGGTTGCAGTACAAAACGTCGCTCGCACATGCGCGAGTGCGGCACCGTCAGCCTGTCGTCGGCGATGGTTGTTTCGCCGTAGAGCAACAGGTCGAGATCCATGCGTCGCGGACCCCAGTGGACCGTACGGGTACGACCAAAGATCTCTGTTTCGATCCGCAGGAGCCGGTCCAGCAGTTCATGGGGGGGAAGCGACGTGTGAAGCCGAAGGACGGCATTGTAAAATGCCGCTTGTTCGGTAACACCGACAGGCGAGGTTTCATAGAAAGATGAAAGGCCCGTAACCTTGCAATCGGGAAGCTTGCCAATTTCAGCCACCGCGCGCAGCAGGTTCAGTTCGCGGTCTCCCATGTTGGAGCCGAGGGCTATGTAGGCATCCGTTTGCACCGCAGGATTAAATCATAATGGCGGCATGGCGTCAACCGCGCAATTACTCATCAAAAAAAACACCCTGGCAACTAGGAGGGGCAGTTACCAGGGCACATGAGGTCTAACAAGACCTCGCAAGTCTCTTTAACTAAAAAGTATCAAATTATCCAGATGTTTGCAAGGAAAATACCCGTCCCGGCGCTCCGAAAATATGCGTGGGTATCGTCTCCGGCCTGAACAGTTTGGGCTGATGACGCAGCCGTGGTTATCGTGGAGAGGTTGAGCGTGACGGGCAGAGCTTGCACAGCGGACAGCCGTCGCAGAGCGCTTTGGCACGGCAGAAGCGTTTGCACTGCTCGACGATCAGGGCGTGATACTCGTTGAACATCGCCACTTCGCCCGGCAGATTGTTCATAAACATGGCCCGGGTCTCCTCGTAGCCGGCGCCATCCGGCAACAGCCCCAGGCGCTGGAAGAGCCGGCGGGTATAGGCATCCACTACGAAGGTTGCCTTTTGTCCGGCATAGAGCAGGATCGCGTCGGCGGTCTCCGGTCCGATGCCACGTACCCGGAGCAATTCCACGCGCAGTTCCTGCCAGTCACCTGCAAACATCCGCTCCAGGGAGCCCTGGTGGTTGAGGAACAACCAAGTGGTAAATGCCTTCAGGCGCTGACTCTTGAGGTTGAGGTATCCGGCCGGCCGGATGAGTTGGGCCAGCTGCTGCGGGTCGCTGGCCTGCAGGGTTTCGGGCGTCATGATCCCGGCCTGTTTGAGGGCACTGATGGCCTTCTCCACATTGGTCCAGGCGGTATTCTGGGTCAGGATGGCCCCCACACAGACCTCGAAGGGAGTCTCGGCCGGCCACCAGGCAAGCGCCCCGTAGCGCTCAAGCAGGCGCGTGAAAATATCCATTAACGCCGCTGGCAGGCTCATGTGCAGTTTTGCAGACCTTCCTGCATGCTCGGATAGGTCAGCCGGACGCCCAACCGCTCAAGCAGGCGGGTGTTGTCCACGATCCGCGATTCGGTAATGTAGGAGAGCATCAGGGGGGTCATGACCCGCCGGGCCTCTTCCAGGCTAACCTGCGGCTGACGGGGATATCCCAACAGGTCGGCGCAGGCGTTGAAATAGCTGGTCATGCTGGAGGGGTGGCCGTCACTGACGTTGAAGATATCGCCTGTCTCCCCCCTGGCGGCCGCCGCCAGGCAGACCTCGGCCAGGTCATCGGCATGGATGCGGTTGCTGGGGCCCGATTCTTCCTCGCACAACAGGGGCTGACCCTGACTGATCTGGGTCAGCGGCAGGCGTCCCGGCCCGTAGATGCCGCTCACCCGCAGGACGATGACCGCAACGCCGGCGCTCTCGCTGTATTCCTGAAATGCGCGTTCCGCATCCAGGCGGCGTTTGCCCATGGCCGAGCCCGGTTCGGTCGGCGACTCTTCGGTCACGGTTCCACCGGAACATTCGCTGTAGACCGAGGTTGCGCCCATATAGATCAGTTTGGCCGGTGGCGGGCTCTTCTTGAGGATCTCGATGAAATTCCGGGCGCGTGTGTCGCTGATGCCGCCGCCCGGAGGGGGGACGAGGTAGTAGAGTATGCTGCCGGACATGTCGGGCAGTGAGATGGAGTCCCGATCATCGAAGGAAGCCGCCGCTGCCCGAAACCCCTGGGCCTGATAATCGAGGGCTTTCTGGGGTGTGCGCACCAGGCAGGTGACTTCGGCTCCCTGTTCGCGCCATCGTCTGGCGATCCGGCTGCCGATGTAGCCGCAACCGGCGATGATAATCCGCTGCATTATGACCTCCCGTGAAAAAAGCCCCGTGGTTTCCCACGGGGCTGGATAGTAACATACGGATGCTTGGAAGACGGCTATTTCTTCTCGCCGGTTTCCTCGTAGTTAAGTGCTGCCAGTTTCTGATAGTAGGATAAATGAGCCTTGACCCACTGCCCTGCCTTTTTCATCAGCGCATCGGCTGCTTCCGGGTTGGCCTTCTTCAGCATGCGGTAGCGGTTCTGGCCATCGGTATATTCGTTGAATTCGATGGAGGGAGCCTTGCTATCCAACTGCAGCGGGTTCTTGTTCTCGGCTGCCAGAGCCGGGTTGTAGCGATAGAGCGGCCAGTAACCGGAGTTGACGGCCTTTTTCTGCTCATCCACTGCGGTGGTCATGTTGATGCCGTGGGCGATGCAGTGTGCATAGGCGATGATGATCGAAGGACCATCAAACGCTTCGGCTTCCATCATGGCCTTGATACACTGGGCAGGATTTGCCATGGAAACCTGGGCAACATAGACCGAACCGTAGGACATGGCGATCATGCCCAGATCCTTCTTGGAGAGCGGCTTGCCGCCGGCCGCGAAGAGTGCCACGGCGCCCATGGGGGTCGATTTGGATGCCTGACCACCGGTATTGGAATAGACCTCCGTATCCAGAACGAAGAGGTTGATATTCTTGCCGGATGCGATGACATGGTCAAGACCGCCGAAGCCGATGTCATAGGCCCAGCCGTCACCACCGATACACCAGACCGATTTCTTGATCAGGTAATCGATGAAGGGGGTCAGCTGTTTTACGGTGGCGTCCTTGCTCCCTTTGAGCGCTTTTTTGAGCTCATCAACACGCACACGCTGCGCCTCGATGTCGGCCTGGGTTGTCTGGGGGGCTGCCAGGATGTCCTGGGCCAGTTTTGCAGCTGCAAAACCTTTGCTTGATGCCAGCGTTTCCAGGGCTTCGCGGGCGGACTTGGTGAACTGATCCACGGTCAGGCGCATGCCGTAACCGAATTCGGCGTTGTCCTCAAACAGCGAGTTGGACCAGGCCGGGCCGCGTCCATCGGCACGTTTGGCGTAGGGAGTGGTCGGCAGGTTGCCGCCGTAGATCGAGGAACAACCGGTCGCGTTGGCAACCAGCATGCGATCACCGAACAGCTGGGTGAGCAATTTCAGATAGGGAGTCTCGCCGCAACCGGCGCAGGCGCCGGAGAACTCGAACAGCGGACGCACCAGCTGGTTGCTGCGCAGAGTTTCGAGTTTGAGCACGCTGGCGTCCACATCGGGGAGCGACAGGAAGAAGTCGAAGTTTTCGGCTTCCGCGGCGCGCAGCGGTGGCTGGAAGTGCATGTCCAGAGCCTTGTGGCTCGGGTTCTGCTTGTCTTTGGCCGGGCAGTTGTAGGCACAGGCGCCGCAACCGGTACAGTCTTCAGGAGCAACCTGGACGGTCAGTTTCTTGCCGGCCATCTCGGTGATTTTGCAATCGGCTGACTTGAAGGTCTTGGGAGCGTTCTTCAACAACGCTGCGTCGTAGGCCTTGAGGCGCACCGAGGCGTGCGGGCAGACGAAGGAGCAGATGCCGCACTGGATGCAGATCTTTTCGTCCCAGACCGGGATATCGATGGCGATGTTACGTTTTTCATACTGGGAGGTTGCCGTCGGGAAGGTGCCGTCGGCCGGCATCTTGGAAACCGGCAGGCTGTCACCCAGACCGGCCACGATTACGCCGGTGACATCCTTGACGAACTTGGGCGCCTTGCTGGAAACAGCGGCCGCCATCTTGATCTTGCTGCTTGCTTTCTTGGGAACCTCAACTTCGTAGAAGTTGTTCAGGCCGGCATCGACAGCCTTGTAGTTCATTTCGAGGACTTTTTCACCGGCTTTGCCGTAGGACTTCTTGATGGCACCCTTGATGGAAGCCACGGCGTCCTTGACGGGAATGATGCCGGAAATCTTGAAGAAAGCGGTCTGCATGATGACGTTGATGCGGGGTCCGAGGCCGATTTCATTGCCCAGCTTGACGCCGTCGATCACGTAGAATTTGAGTTGTTTGTCGATGATCTGCTGCTGAACTTCCTTCGGCATGGTATCCCAGACCGCATCGTGCTCGAAGGGTGCGTTCAACAGGAAGGTAGCGCCGTTTTTGGCACGGGCCAGCATGTCGTACTTCTCCAGGAAGGAGAAGTTGTGGCAGGCGACAAAGTCGGCTTCCTGCACCAGATAAGGGGCGCGGATCGCTTTCTTACCGAAACGCAGGTGCGAGGTGGTCATGGAGCCGGCCTTCTTGGAGTCGTACACGAAGTAGGCCTGGGCATTGTTGTTGGTTTCTTCGCCGATGATCTTGATCGAGTTTTTGTTGGCGCCGACGGTACCGTCGGAACCGAGGCCGAAGAACATGGCCTCGTAGGTACCGGGCATCGGATTTTTGAAGGAATAATCGACCGGCAGGCTGCAACCGGTGACATCTTCCTCGATACCGACCACGAACTTGTTTTTCGGTTTTTTGGCTTTCAGGTTGTCAAGCACGGCCTTGGCCATGGCCGGGTTGAACTCCTTGGAACCGAGGCCGTAACGGCCGCCGACGATGACTGGATAGCCTTCAGACTTGAACTTGCCGTCTGCCATCGCTTCGCCGATGGCGGTACGCACATCCAGGTACAACGGCTCACCCAGCGAACCGGGTTCTTTGGTACGATCCAGAACGGCAATCTTTTTGACGGTCTTGGGGAGCGCCTTGATGAACGAATCCAGCGGGAACGGGCGGTAGAGGTGAATCTTGACCACGCCGACTTTTTCGCCCGATTTCATCAGGTTTTCAACCGTATCCTGGACCACGTCCGCGCCGGAGCCCATCACCACAACCACGCGGTCGGCATCCTTGGCGCCGGCGTATTCAACCAGCTTGTATTTGCGGCCGGTCAGCTTGGCGAACTTGTCCATCTCTTCCTGAACGATCTTTTCGCAGGCCGGGTAGTAGCTGTTGACCGTCTCGCGTCCCTGGAAATATACGTCGGGGTTCTGGGCGGTGCCGCGCATTTCGGGACGATCGGGTGAGAGACCGCGCAGCTTGTGCTCGGCAATCAGCTTGTCGTCCAGCATGAAGCGCATATCGTCGTAGGAGAGTTCTTCGACCTTCTGGATTTCGTGGGAGGTACGGAAGCCGTCGAAGTAATGCAGGAACGGAATCCGGGCGCGCAGGGTCGAGGACTGGGCGATCAGGGCAAAGTCCATGACTTCCTGGACATTGTTGGAACAGAGAAATGCCCAGCCGGTGGAACGGCAGGACATGACGTCCGAGTGGTCACCGAAGATCGACAGCGCCTGGGCGGCGATGGCACGGGCGGTGACATGGAAAACCGTCGAGGTCAGTTCGCCGGCGATTTTGAACATGTTGGGAATCATCAGCAACAGGCCCTGGCTGGCGGTGAAGGTGGTGGTCAACGCACCGGCCTGCAGCGCTCCGTGAACAGCGCCGGAAGCGCCACCTTCGGATTGCAGTTCCGCAACGGTCGGTACGACGCCCCAAATATTTTTTTCGCCGGCAGCGCTCTTGGCGTCGGAGATTTCACCCATTACCGATGACGGGGTGATCGGGTAAATGGCGATGACTTCGTTTGTGGCGTGGGCCACGTGGGCGGCGGCAGTATTGCCGTCGATGGTAACCATCTTCTTGCTCATGAACTTCCTCCTCTGGGGATGTATGCTAAAACCAACTCTGAATTCTTGTCGAACGGGAAAACTCAACCATCAAACTGCGATGTACTAATGCTGCAAATTGTCAGTAAACCGGATAGGCAGGCCTGGTGAGCTTTAGGCGCTGATCCTACAATTCGTTTCTTCCCTGCAGGGCCCACTGCACCGTGGCCGCATCCACAAACTCGATATCGCTTCCCAGCGGAATGCCGTGTGCCAGGCGGGTAACCTTGACGCCGGTAGGTTTGAGCACCTTGGTCAGGTATAACGCCGTTGCTTCGCCCTCCACCGTAAAATTGGTGGCGATAACCACCTCCCGTATGCCGCCCGCTTCAACCCGGGCCAGCAGCTCGGCGATGCGCAGCGCCGAGGGGCCGATACCGGACAAAGGCGAAATTGCTCCCTCCAGGACGTGATAGACGCCCTGCCAGGCGTTACTGCGCTCCAGAGACATCAGATCCTGGGAGTTCTCCACGACACAGACCGCGCTTGCATCACGGTTACCGCTGCAGATGGCGCAGGGGTCGTCCTCGGTGATGGCAAAACAGGTCGAGCAGGCCCGCACCCGTTCTTTGACATCCACGAGCGCCTCGGCCAGCGCGCTCAGATTGTGCGGAGATTTCAGCAGATGAAACGCCAACCTCAGGGCGGTTCTTTCTCCAACCCCCGGCAGTTTCTTCAATTCTCCAACCAATCGCATCAGTGAGGAAGATTTTGTTAGCATAAATTTCGACACAAATAAAACATTTTTTTAGTATTATAGCGTGGTTAAAAAATATGCTCCCCCGCTCTGGACGGGTCCGACAACGACCGAAAACCATGGAGGAGCACAATTAACAAGCTTCATTGAGTATGATGAACGACCGTCAGGGCCGCTATAGGGCTATGCATCAATTAGCCGAACTAAAACATTTAGTCAAATTAAAAATGATAAAAATCAATCCACAGGCCGGATGCTGCGTAACAAACTAAAATTACTAGAAGAGTCCCGGAATGCTCATGCCGCCGGTGATTTTCGACATCTCTTCGGAAAGTTCGGCATGGACCTTCTTGAGGGCCTCGTTGACAGCGGCGATGATCAGGTCTTGCAGCATCTCGACGTCATTGGGATCCACGGCGTCTTTTTTTATTGAAAGTGAAATTATTTCGTTTTTGCCGTTGACGGTGACCGCGACGGCACCGCCGCCCGATGTTGCGTCGGCTGTTTTCAGGGTGGCCTCTTCCTGCAGCTTGGACATCTTCTGTTGGATCATCTGGGCCTGTTTCATGATACTCGCTAAACCTTTGGACATCTTTTCTTCCTCCTGGTGATAGTAAGGTAAAACCTGGTTATGCTGAATTATCCTGAAAAAAGCAGTTTCACGCAAAGCTCGCCAAGAACGCAAAGTTAAATCAACCAGTTATCAGGTGCTGGCCTTTCACTTGTTTGGTGAAGGTCTCTTTTTCGGTAACTGTTTGAATTTCTTTGCGACCTTTGCGCCTTTGCGAGAGTAAGGGCAGATTTTAGGATTATTGCCAGTGAAGCGCGTGCTCACGTTTCCCGGATATCGGTGATTGTGCCGCCGAACAGGCGTAAAGCCTCGTTGATAACGGGGTTGGCGGCCACTTCTTTCTTTAATGCCTCGATGCGTTGTTCCCGATCAAACTTTTTTTTTTCGACCAGTGATTGGGGGGAAGCACCGGTTTCGGGGATAATCGGCTTGATTCGTACCGTGGTCTCGGCGCCCATGAACTCGCGGGCCAGCTCCTGGATTTCCTTGATCGAGTCCGCATCCTGGGCCGAGGTCAGGTAGTAACTGCCTGACGGAAAGCCGATCTCCATCAGCCCCGGTTCGAGTTTCAGCGGACTGCCATGCTCCAGGACCGAACCGGTGGCGGGTCGTTTTTCAACGCTGAAGGCCACAAAGCGCTCCCAGTCCGCATGGGAACCGTGTGCTTGCGCCTTTGCTGCCGGGGGGGGCGCAGACGGTTGCGCCGGTTTACTCGCTTGGGGGGCGACGGGCTGCGCTGGGCGCTGCTCCCGTTCGCCTGCTGCGGGAGCGGCTTGACGATCGGCATTCCAGGGGAGCGGCGGGGTGTGGACCGCGCCGGTCTCCAGCAACTTGATCTTTTCAATGACTTCGTTGATCGGGATGATCGGTACCAGAACGGCCGCCTTGAGCAGGGCCATTTCCAGGATCAGGCGCTGGAACGAGGCGTAGGCCATCTCCCCATCGGCCTTGATTAAGAGCGTCAGGCGGCGCTGGATGTCCTGGGCGGTGAAAGCGGCCGCCTGCTGGCGGAGTTCTTCCAGTTCGGCGTCGGCCAGATCGAGAATCTCCTCCGGCTTTTTCACCGAGCGGATCACCAGTAGATTGCGGAAGTGTTCGATCAGGTCCTGGCAGAACTGGCGCATGTTGTAACCGACGCTGTCGACCCGCTTGATGCCGGCTAAAACCGCCTGGGTATCGCCGCTGAAGACCGCGGCCGAGATGTCGGCCAGGAGCCGGGGGTCCACGGCGCCGATCAGGGTGGCCACGTCCTCGTCCGACACGCTGCTGTCGCAGAAGGCCAGCACCTGGTCAAAGGCGGTCAGCGAGTCGCGCATGCTGCCATCACCCTTGCGGGCGATCAAGCCCAGGGCGGAGTCGCTGATGGTTACCTGCTCCTTGCCGGCGATCTCCCGCAGCCGCTCGATGATTCTGGCCACCGGCACGCGCTTGAAGTCAAAGCGCTGGCAGCGGGACAGGATGGTGATCGGCAGTTTGTGGGGCTCGGTCGTGGCAAAGATGAACTTGACGTGTTCCGGCGGCTCCTCCAGGGTCTTCAGCAAGGCGTTGAAGGCGTTGGTGGAGAGCATGTGAACTTCGTCGATGATGATGATCTTGTAGCGGCTGTGGGAGGGGAGGTACTTGATGCTGTCGCGCAGCTCGCGAACATCCTCGACACCGTTGTTGGAGGCGCCGTCGATCTCGAAGACGTCGGTAGAGGTGCCCTTGGTGATCTCTATGCAGAGCGGGCAGACGTTGCAGGGCTCGTGGGTAACGCCCCGCTCGCAGTTGAGGGTCTTGGCCAGGATGCGGGCCGTACTGGTTTTGCCGACACCCCGGGCGCCGGTAAACAGAAAGGCGTGCGCTACCCGACCGGAATCAATGGCGTTTTGCAGGGTGCGGCTGACATGTTCCTGCCCGGTCAGCTCCGAAAATGATTGGGGGCGGTATTTTCTTGCCAGGACTTCATATGACGTGCCGTTGGACAAAGAATTGAACCTCGTCGGTCATTGGTGCCCCCGCAAGGGGTCTGGTGGGGGATACGCGGATCTTGGACAAAAGAGGTGATGAGCTTGTCGTTGTAATGCTTACAGGCGCAGATGATAGCCGGGTTTACCCGCGGCACACGACGGGGGCCGCTGCCGTTGCTTCCTTCCGGACCTGGCGGAGTTCACGGCTTGCCGTTGCGCGAGGCCCGGCTATCATCTGCGCCTGCAAGTAAAAGAACTGGCAACCAACATAAATGCACTTATGAAATAAGTGCTAACGCACTAAAATGGCGGAGAGAGAGGGATTCGAACCCTCGGTACGCTATAAACGTACACACGCTTTCCAGGCGTGCTCCTTCAACCGCTCGGACATCTCTCCACAAAAGTGAACCGTAAATATAGTGCAAGCGAAAACATTTGTCCAGCTTTTCATACAATCTTTTGAAAAATGAGCCGCCAGGTGCTACAGTCTGCGCGGGAGACCAGCAACCATGAAGATCGGCATCATCACGGCCATGCCCGAGGAAACCGGGGCAATTGTCCGAACAGTACAACAGATACGAAAGATTCGATCAGGCCAGCTGGTCGTGCGCCAAGCCCGAATTGCGGGGCATGAGATCTTTCTTATGGAGGCCGGCATGGGCTTTGCCAATGCAACCACGGCCGCCGGCCAGATGATCCGGGAACTGCGCCCGGAGCTGATTCTGTCGGCCGGTTTTTGCGGCGGGATTACAGAAGGGCTTCAGGTGGGGGATGTGGTCCTGGCTTCGGCGCTGACGATTGTTTCCGAAACCGGGCTGCAGGAGGTAGCGGTGAACATTGCGCCGGTCAGCCGCGAGTTTGTTTCCCGGCAGTCACTGGAAGGTTGCCGGGTATGTTCCGGCCTGTTTGCCACGACGCAAACGATCATGGCCAAGAGTCGGCTGGCAGCCCTGCTGCCGCCCGATGCACCCTCTCCGGTGGTGGAGATGGAGAGCGCCGCCATTGCCCTCTTGGCCGCCGAAAACAACATCCCCTTTGTCGGTCTGCGGACGGTCAGCGACGCTTTCGACGAAGAGTTGGGCTTTTCGCTGGACGAATTCTGCGATGGCCGGATGCGCATCCGCATCCCCAAGGTCCTCTTGACGATCGCCCGCAAGCCCTACATCATCCCCCAGTTGATCCGCCTGGCGCGCAACAGCCGTATCGCCGCCGCCAGCCTGTCCCAGGCCGTCCAGCGTCTACTGGCCGTTGTGTGACTTCGTCCCCGCCGGCGACCAGGGATAATCCCGGATATGTTCGCCGAACTCATCCTTGGAATAGCGGTTGACCCTGCGCAACGCCAGGATCAGCACCATCAGAACCGGCAGTGTGTACATCAAAATCCCCTCCAGCGCCTGAAAGGGCTCCCCGATCCAGAAGGTTACCCCCAGGTTGAAGAGCAGCACCGACAGATAGAGGATTGGTCCCAGCAGCGACCTGAAGGGGAGATTGCAGACCCCCTTGGGCGCATCCGCGAGGCGGCGGGCATCGATCAGTTGGAAGGCCCCCACCAGGAAGAGGCTGGTCAGCAGCCAGCCCCCGTAGTTGGAGAGCGGCACGCCGAAGTGGAGACCCTGCTCGCGGTAGCCGTAGATCTGACCCAGAAACCAGCGTCGCCCCTGGAGTGCCACCGGGTCGATGACGATGTCCAGGAAGGTCTGCAGGAAGCTCCCCAGGATCAAGGCGGAAAGAGAACGCCGGATGCGGCGGGTCTCCAGAGTGACCAGATTCCAGCGCCAGGCCTTGAGCGGCGAGAGGATGAAGAGCGCCGTGGCGTAGCTGCAGTAGGCCAGGAAGACGTAGGAGAGCGAGTCGAAGAACGGCACCCCGGCGATCCACAGCTCCTGGAGTTTGGTGGTCTCGATGTAATAGTACCAGCCGTAGGGGAAGCCGGTATTGATCGAGAGCCACTCCGAGGCGAAGGCGATCAGGTAGCCGGCCCCGGTAAAGGCCAGCGTCCGCCGCCAGCCCACATGGGGAACGCAGGCCAGCAAAAAGGCCGCAAAGAAGGCGAACACGTAGGGACGCATGGTGAAGGTGCCAATGAGGATAGTAGATAGATTGGTCATGTTGGGGCTCTTCTCGAATATGTGGGGATGTATAATTCCAAGTCGCTTTCAAAATGAGATTTTTGGGGGGTAGGCTTCCAGCCTGCCTATTCAAGCGGGGTTTAACCCCGTTTGAAGCACAGGCAAGATGCCTGCGCTCCTTTGAGTATCACCTTGATTGCCAAGTGGAATAACACCCCCGAAAATTATCTGGTTGGTTCAATCAATGGGGTATCGCCATAAGCCTGACCGGCGGTTTTTAGCCGGCCTTAGCGCAAGTTGGACACGGTCCTTTTACTCATTTTTACCGTTTGGGCTTCACTATGGCCGCCATTACTCCCGCAATCAAATTGACCATGATTGCTACGACAATGAAGCCCCATTTGACAACACCCCGGTCTACTTGAATTGGAGTGAATTCAGGATGGGGCGCAACTCCAAGTTCATCGCATCGTTTGAGATATTCTTTATATTCTTTGGACATTTTTGGACTCCACAATGCTACGGATTTGCGCTATTTGTTTGTTCAACGCGTTAAGTTGCCAGCCATAGCACGACAAATGATACATTTGGTAAATTGTCTGTCCGTTTTGCTCTCGTAACACTGCGAGGTCGCCATACGTCTTCAATGGGATACGTGGTATCCATGGAAATACTTTTGTTTGCCGCAAAAGATTGGTCACCCGCGAAGACATAAAAACATGCTTTGCTGCACCGCAATCAATTATATTGGCCAATGAGTCCAAGTGAACCAATGACAAGTCCCCAACCTTTAAGGAACTGATACCAGTAGTCGGGAGATCAAGTAATTCAATGAAGGAAACAAGATCAGCTTGTTCCGGGCTGAAACCAATTTCGGCAAATTTCTCATGGTATTTTTTACCGCTTCCCTGATAATGAGGAAGTCTGAAGGGATGATGAACTCCTTGGGCTCGCCAAAATTCTACTCCAGAATCAAGATAGTCAAAAATCTCTGGAAGTTCATTTTCTATGGCCGGAGCATAATTAGCGTCTAAGCCAATAAAAAGAAATTGCGCCCTGGCAGGATTGGTACCTTGCCATGGTTTCTTTTTAAAGAGTGTCACCAGTTTCTCTGAAGGGTGCAGTGTGTAAGGCATAGACGCTCGCGGTGTTTTTTTCTTATTTGGTCAACTACCCAAATGGAACATTTATTCTGCATGGATATGCAGTGCGTATCGGATTAAATTATGCCTGCCGCACTTCCAGCCGTAATCCCTCAACCTTCTCAAAATCACGCCGGTTAGCGGTAATCACCGTATAATCCAGAGAAATCGCCGTCGCCGCAATAATCAGATCATGAGCACCTACCGTAAAACCTCGTTGTATCAGAGATGCCCATATCCTGGCGTAAATTCGGGCCGCTCCCATATCAAACGGATAGACGGGGATCATCTCGATCACCTTCTCCACAAAGGCCTGACGCCGGATTTTCCGGGCTTCCGTGTCGGCTCGCTCGACTCCATGGAGCAGCTCGGCCACCGTTACCACACTGATACCGAACGGTTCATCTTCGCGGCCGGCCACCAGACTCTCGACCACGTCCCGGTTTCTTTCAAGAGCGATGATCTCGCTGGAGTCAAATATCACTCCCATGATAACGCCTCGGGCATTTCAGGCTGCGAACTCGTCGCGGCTATGACGTCGGCTTCAAAGGCGCTATCGCTGCTGTCAAGATGCGGAAGGGTTTGCACGATCTTACGCAGGTCGGCAAGCGTCACGGCGATGCGAGTCGGTTCAACCGGAACCAGTGATGCGGCTGGTTTTCCGCCGCGAATCACGGTATAGCGGTCACCACGGTATTTAATGTTGTTGAGCAGCTCAGAAAAATTCCTGACCGCATCGGTTGAACTGATTGCTGTCTGCATAACAACCTCCGTAAAATATGATAATCATATTTTACATTGTTTGCTGGTCCCGGTATAGATATATTCTTTCAACCGATAACTCACGCGATTCTCATGCGTTATCTGAGCCTCTATATTGTCTCCTGCAATGTATTACAGCGCTGTCCGGTAAAACTTCGCCGCATTGTCGTAAAACACCGCCCGGGCGGTCTCCGCACCCAGCGCAGACACTACCAGCAGAAAATCCTCGTCGCAATAGGGGCGCGGGGCGCGGGTGGAGGGGAGGTCGGTGCCGAACATCAGGGCCTGCGGGTTGGCGGCATACAACTCGCGCAGGGCGGTTGGCACATCAAAATCCACCCGGCCGAAGCCGGTTGCCTTGACCCGCACACCCCGCTCGGCCAGCCTCAGCAGAGTCCCGAAACCCTCCTTGGCCAACCCCAGGTGGTCGATACTAACCGCCGGCAGACTGACCAGCGTATCGAACAATCCCTCCAGCTCCCGCGAATCCACATACAGCTCCACATGCCAGCCGGCCAGCGCATGCACCCGCCGGGCCATGGCCTCCAGGTGGCGCACATCCTCGGAGCCGCCCCGCTTGAGGTTGAAGCGCACCGCCCGCACCCCGGCCTCGTCCAGATCCAGGATCTCCTGATCCGAAACGCTGGCCGGCAGCTGGGTAACACCGACGAAGAGCGGTCCGAGGGTATGCAGGGCATCCAGCAGATAGCTCTGGTCAAAGGCCTGGAACGAGCCGGAGACGATTGCGCCGCCGTGCAGGTCGTACTGCGCAACCTGCGCCAGGTAGTCGCGGCAGGTCAGGTCCTCCGGCAGGTAGCCGTTGTTGGGAACCAGCGGAAAGCGGCGGTCGATGATGTGAAAATGGCTGTCGAAGAGCGGGAATGCGGAAAGCAAACCCACCCCCCGCCCTCCCTTGTCAGGGAGGGAGCTATTTACTTCAGTGAGGCTTGAAGCCTCCCCTGACAAGGGGAGGTTTGGAGGGGTTTGGTTGTGTAAGCTCACAGGCATGCTCCTTGAAGGGTATCGGTCACCCGGCATAAATCTTCATACACAGATTCCAGATTGTGCATGATGTCATGGTTCGTATAGCGGACAACGGTCAAACCGAGTGCTTCGAGGACGCTGGTTCGGACTGCATCGTACTCAACAGCTTCAGCGTGGCTGTCTCCATCAATTTCGATTACGAGGCGGAGTTCGGAACAGTAGAAATCAACGATGTAGTTGTCGATCGGTTTTTGGCGCAGAAACTTGTAGTTTTCAAAATATCTCATCCGCAGAACTTGATGCCATATCCTGCTTTCCGCTGGAGTCGGATTCTTGCGATTCTCCCGAGCGAGTTGAGTGAGGGTGTTGTTGTAGGGAAGAAAGGCAGAAGACAAACCAACCCCCCTCAATCCCCCCTTATCAGGGGGGAAGCCTATAAGCCTCCCTTGACAAGGGGAGGTTTGGAGGGGTTTGCTTGCAAGATACTCCCTGATCACCGGCCAGTCCGCCTCGGCCCAGTCGAGGGTCTGCAGTTCTTCCGGCGGCAGCCAGGCGATGGCGGCGTGTTCGTGCAGGGTGATGGTCTGGGATGTCATCGTGCAGATAAAGGGGTAGAGCGTGACCGTGAAGGTCTCGTAGCTATGGGTATGCAGCGGCAGCGGTTGACCGACGGCAATGGTGACACCCATCTCTTCGACCAGTTCGCGTTGCAGGCACTCCTCTGCGGATTCGCCCGCTTCCAGCTTGCCGCCGGGGAATTCCCATTTCAGCGGCAGGTTCATGGCAGCGCTACGCTGGGCGGCCAGCACAAGGCCGTCACGCTCGATCAGTGCGCAGGCAACGTGGATATGCTTGCTTGGGGAGGTTGGGTTCACGTGGTGTACTCTCTTTTGGCTTGAACTGCACTGGAACGCGGATGACGCTGATTAAGCGGAGTTATGCAGATTTAAACCATGTGTTAATCCGTGTGAATCCGCATGAATCAGATTTGATCCGCGTTCGATTGCCCTTGATTTTTCCCGGATGATTGAGGGCCAAGTAGAGAGCATTATACGTATCACCGCATTGTTGGCAATCGTATTGTGTTTTTGAGCGCTTCTCGCTATTGTGTGCCAAGAATATGCTCAGGGAGGCACAGTATGGTTTCATTTGAAGAAGCCCGCACGATCATATTGGAGAGTGTGCAGCCGGTCGGCACGGAACGGGTCCAGCTTCTGGAGGCGACCGGCAGGATCCTGGCCGAGGATCTGACGGCCCCCTGGGATCTGCCGCTGTGGGACAATTCGGCCATGGACGGCTATGCCGTGCGCGCCCAGGATTGCCTGACGATACCCTGTCGATTGCGCGTGACCGGTTTTCTGCCCGCCGGGGCCAAGGCCGACGGGATCACGGTCGAGCCGGGCTGCGCCGTGCGAATCATGACCGGTGCGCCGACCCCGGCCGGTTGCGATGCGGTTGTACCGGTGGAGGAGACCGACGATGGCCAGCAGGAAGTAACCCTGCTGGAGCGGGTAAAGAAGGGGCAACATATCCGCGTTCGTGCCGAGGATGTGGCTGAAGGTGTGCTCTTTGTCCGCAGCGGCACACGCATCCGCCCGCCGGAGATCAACATGCTGGCCGGTTTCGGCCTGGCCTTGGTGCCGGTTTACCGGCGGCCGATCGTGGCAATTCTCTCCACCGGTGATGAGCTGGTGGAATTGGGGCGCACGCCGGAAGCGGGGGAGATCATCAACAGCAATACGCTTTCCCTGGCCGCCGCCGTGCTGGAAGCCGGTTGCATCCCCCGCATCATCGGCATTGCCCGTGATAACCGCGCGAGCCACCTGGAGAAACTCAGTGAAGGACTGAAGGCCGATGTGCTGATTACCTCGGCCGGCGTCTCGGCCGGCGATTGCGACCTGGTGCGCGATATCCTGGCGGAACTGGGCGCAAAGCAGATCTTCTGGAAGGTCGGCATCAAGCCGGGCGGACCGACGGCCTTTGCCCTGTTCGGCTCGACGCCGGTCTTTTCCCTGCCGGGCAATCCGGTCTCGACCATGATCACCTTCGAGGAGTTCGTCCGACCGGCCCTGCTCAGGATGCAGGGGCAGCAACGGGTGCTGCGGCCGCTTTTCAAGGTGGTTCTGCGGGAGGCGCTCAAGAAGAAACCGGGCAAGGTGCAGATCGTGCGTTTGCGGCTGGAGCGGGAGAATGGCCGCTGGTATGGCACCTCGGCCGGAAACCAGCAAACCGCCATCCTCAAGACCATGGTCGATGCCCAGGCCCTGGCCGTGTTGCCGGCCGAGAACAGCGGCTGTGCCGCCGGTGACGAGGTGGATGTGCATTATTACGGCAATCATATTGAAATGGAGTAATACCATGAACGACTATCTTGGCGCCCACATGTCCATCGCCGGAGGCCTGCACCTGGCCATTGACCGGGCCGTTGCCGCCGGCTGCGGCGTGCTGCAGATCTTTACCCGCAACTCAAACCAGTGGAAGGGCCAGCCGGTCAGTGAGGCCGATGTGGCCCTCTTTCGCGAGAAATTGGCCGCCTCCGGCCTGCACGAGGTCATCTCCCACGACATCTACCTGATCAACCTGGCCGCCCCGCCGGGTGAGACCCGCGACAAGAGCCTGGCCGCCTTCCGTGACGAACTGGAAACCTGCGCCAAACTGGGCATCGCCAAGGTGGTCATGCATCCCGGCTCGCACCTGACGGATACGCCCGAGACCGGGCTGGAGCGGGTGGTTGCGGCCTTTGACCAGCTGTTTGCCGAGGTGCCGCAGTTCGAGGGGCGGGTGCTGATCGAGACCACCGCCGGTCAGGGGACCAACCTGGGACGAACCTTCGAGGAGCTGCAGGCCATCATCGGCGGTTCAAAATACCCGGACAAATTCGGGGTCTGCTTCGATACCTGCCACACCTTTGCAGCCGGTTACGACACCGCTACGGCAGAGGGGTACGCCGATACCATGGCGCAGTTCGAACGTCTGATCGGGCTGGAGCGGCTGGCATGCTTCCATTTCAATGATTCCAAGAAAGGGCTCGGCTCTCGCGTTGACCGGCACGAGCACATCGGCCAGGGGGAGCTGGGGCTGAACCCGTTCAGGTTCATCCTTAATGATCCGCGCTTCGCTAACATCCCCAAGATCCTGGAGACCCCCAAGGGTGACAATGATGAGATGGATGCGGTCAATCTGGGGATCCTGCGGGGGTTGGTGGGATAAACGGCACAAACAGGGACCATACAGGAAAAAGTCAACGGCAATGGGCCGCGGAATAAACAGGATTTGGGCGGATTTTCACGGATAAACCAAAATAACTATCGTTTCAAAATCTGCGCAAATCAGCCGCATCCGCGTAGATCCGCGTTCCATTGCAGTTCAGGTTTGCCTGCGTTGATAAAGGCCCAAGTAGTAAGGGTCTAGAACAGATCCAGATTCTCCAGCTTCTTGAAGGGCTGATTGCCGAAGTCCTTGCGTTCCTGCCTCACCGCAACCGCTTCCGCCGGCCTCTCCTCACGGGGCGGTTCGCAGGTCTCATCACAGATCCGTTCCACCTCGATTTCCTCCTCCATGCCGTTACTCTTGAAAAAATAACGATCATAGAGCCGGTGATAGGCCGTCCAGCGGGATGTGCTGGCGTTCTCCTTGGCAATGTGGGCGCGAATGCCGTTGATCTTGGAATCCATGTCGTCCAGATAGTTGAGGATCGTGGCCTCGATGGTCTTGGGGCGCTTGGGCGAACCGTATTCGTACTGGCCGTGATGGGAGAGCAGCATGTGTTTCAGCAGGATGCCCAGCTCACGGGGGAAACCTTCCACCTGGCGGATCCGTTCCTCCACCAGCTCGACACCAATGGTGATATGACCCAGCAGCTTGCCGATATCGGTGTAGTCGAAGGCGCGCTCGTAACTCATCTCGTGGACTTTGCCCACATCGTGCAGCAGCGCACCGACGATCAGCAGATCCTCGTTGATGCCGCCGTAGAGGGGCACGATGGTCTTGACCAGTTTGACCAAAGCCAGGGAATGTTCCAGCAAGCCCCCCAGGTAGACGTGGTGCATCCCCTTGGCGGCCGGGGCCATGCAGTACAGATCCATGAAGGGTTCGTCGGCCAGGAATGACTCCATCAATCCGCGCAGATAGGGGTTGGTCAGGGCGGCTACCACCGCCTGCAACTCCCGGCGCATCTCGGCGTTGTTGCGGGGGGATTCGGGCAGAAAGTCGGCCAGGTTGACCTCCTGCTCGGCCACCTTGCTGATCTCGGCCACGACCACCTGCATCTTGTTCATATAGACCGAGGCCTTGCCGCGGATCTGCACGAAATCGTCCTTGTCGAAGAGCTTGTCCAGCTGATCCACGTTGTCCCAGATCTTGCCTTCGATATCACCGCTCTTATCCATGAAACGCAGGTTCATATAGGGCTTGCCGTTTTTGGCCATGGCCATGATCTTGTCCTTGACCAGAAAAACGGCGTTGACGGAATCGCGGTCCTTTATCTCTGCTACAAACTGTTTTGCCACGTGATGCTCCTTTGATAGGTACGTTGTAAGACAGAAAAGCTTTCACCACAGAGGGCACAGAGGACACGGAGGAAAATCAATAACTGGAGGAAGAACAGGTAAATCTCAGATATGGCAAGACCGTAAATCCAATAAAGCTTATCCCTGTTGATGAGGTCTCCTCGATTTTCCTCTGCGTACCTCCGCGTCCTCCGTGGTAACTGCTTCAGGATTTCTATTTTTCCGTTCCCAGCTGCGCTGCGATCGTATCGGCAATCTTGACGCCGTCGACGGCTGAACTCATGATGCCGCCGGCATACCCGGCGCCTTCTCCGGCCGGATACAACCCGCGCAGCCCGATGGACTCGTACTGCTGGTTGCGCAACACCCGCAGCGGGGCCGAGGTGCGTGACTCGATACCAATCAGGGTCGCCTCGGCGCTGACAAAACCGCGCATCTTGCGTCCGAATTCGGGAATCCCTTCGCGCAGCGTACGGATGATGAAATCGGGCAGCACCGAGTCCAGTTCCGTGGAGACAATCCCCGGCCGATAGCTGCTGGAGACGTTTCGCTTGCCGGGCTGTTTCAGAAAGGTCAGCAGATTCTGGGCCGGGGCATGATAGCTCTCTCCGCCGGCCAGGAATGCCTGATGCTCCCAGTGGCGCTGAAAACGGACGCCGGCCAGGGGGTCGTTGGCTCCAAAATCGCCTGTGGTGACATTGACCACCAGCGCGCTGTTGGCAAAGGGGGAATTGCGCTCCTGGCCGCTCATGCCGTTGGTGACGACGCCTCCTGCTTCGGAAGCCCCGCCGATGACGATGCCGCCGGGACACATGCAGAAGGAATAGGCGCTACGCCCTGTGCCCGTGTTGTTGTAGGTGACGGCGTAATCGGCGACCGGCAGGTTCGGGTGACGTGGGCCGCCATACTGGATGCGATCGATCAAATCCTGGGGGTGCTCCACGCGCAGCCCCATGGCAAACGGCTTTTGCTCAAGCGGCAGACCTTTTGCGGCCAGCAGCTCATACGTGTCCCGGGCGCTGTGCCCGACCGCCAGGATCAGCCGATCGCAGGGTAGTTCCTCCCGCTCGTTGACGATCACCGCGGAGACGGCCCCCTCCCGCACGAGGATGTCGCTCAGACGGCAGCCGAAACGGATCGTGAAGCCCCGTTCCAGCAGATAGTGCCGGATGGCGCTTACCACACAACGCAGGCGATCGGTGCCGATATGCGGCTTGGCCAGGTAGCGGATTTCGGGGGGCGCCCCGAAGTCCGTCAGCCGTTGCAGGATCCAGGGCACCAGGGGGTCTTTGGAGCGGCAGGTCAGCTTGCCGTCGGAAAAGGTGCCGGCTCCCCCCTCGCCGAACTGGACATTGCTCTCCGGATCGAGCCGGCCGTCCGTCCAGAATTGCTGGACGTCCAGGGCGCGCTGCTCAACCGCTTGGCCGCGTTCGATGATCGTTGCGCTCAGGCCGTATTCGGCCAGGCGCAGGGCGGTGAACAGGCCCGCGGGACCGCTGCCGGCAATGACTATGCGCTGGTCTGTCTGTTGAGGGGTGAATATGGCCGCCGGTCGTTGTGTCTGCCACTCCAGACCGGCAATCGTGCTGATGCGGGCGAGGAGTGCCTCCTGTTCCGCCAGCATGAACGAGACGGTATAGATCAGCTTGATCCGTGGTTTGCGCCGGGCGTCCACCCCTTTGCGGATAATCTGGAAATCGCTGAGGGCTGTCTCGGGAATTCCGATCAGGGATGCCACCACAGATGGCAGACGTTCCTCCCCGGTCTGCGGGGAAACTTCGAGATTACGGTAGATAAACGGCATGGTTAGTCAGCTTTGTTGAAATTTTTTGCGAGCGAGGAGTTGTTCGATAAGAATAACGATATCCATCGGTTTTGTGGACTTGGGGATATGAATTCTGGCCCCCATTTCAGGGGTTTCGTGCTCATGGGGAGCTTCCCGAAACATGGAGGTGAGCAGCGCGATGACGGGGGGGGCGGCAGTGGACAATCGGCTTATTTCGATGCAAGTACTGACACCGCCCATGCGAGGCATGACCAGGTCGCATATGATGGCATCGGGAGCTTTCTCCAGAAAAATCTTGACTCCCTCGATGCCGTCGTTGGCGGTATAGACCGAGTAACCATTTTCACTGAATGCATCGCCGAGCACCTTCAAAAAAAAGGGGTCATCGTCTATGATCAGAATCTTGTCCGCTGGGTTGCTCATCATCTGTCTCGTGTGTAAGAATTAGAGAATACTACACTAAAGCGGCTATAAAAGGGAAGTGGAATACGCGCTAGCTGCAGGCGGGAAAGTCGAGGCGAAAAACGGTTCCGGCGGGCGATGTTTTCTCGACGACAATGTTCCCTTCATAGATCCGTGCGATACGCTGAACAACCGGCAGGCCCATGCCGGTGCCGCGGGTCTTGGTACTGTAAAACGGGTCGAAGATGAAGGGCAGCGTGTCGTCGGCGATCCCTCCGCCGCTATCTGCGACCCTGACCACTACCCGCTCGTCTTCTTTACTGATCTGGATGTCCAGTTGACCACCGGCCGGCATCTCATCCAAGGCATTCAGAAACAGGTTGGTGAAGATCTGCTCCAGTTCGGCCGGATCGGCTTTGATGGGGGGGGGAGCGTCGCAGTAGGAGCGGGTTACCTTGATCTTGCCGGTTTCGATCTGCGGAGAAAATGCCTCCAGTGCATTGTCAATGACCCGGGCAATGGAGATGTCGTTGGTAATGGTGCGCGTACGTCGGGATGCGTCCAGCAGTTTACGGATGATGGCATCGATGCGGTCGATTTCCTTGAGGATCTTGCCCTGGTAGTCCAACTGTTCGGGATCCGTCGTATTTTGCCGCATAAGCTGGATGAAGAGCGAGATGGAGTTGAGCGGGTTGCGGATTTCGTGGGCCATACCGGCCGAGAGATAGCCCAAGGCGGCAAGTTTTTCGGACTGGGCGATCTCCGACTGGGCCTTTTGAAGCGCATCGGTTTTCTCACGGATCCGTTTCTGCAGGTCCTGGTTCCAGTTGTCGATTACCTGGAGCAGGCGCACATGATCCTGCTGGAGCGCCCGGTTGTGCAGTTCTATCTCACGGATATGCAGGACATTGTCGAGGCGTTCGAGCAGATCCCGGTTGTTGAAGGGCTTGAGGATATATTCCGAGGCGCCGCACTTCATCAGCTCGACTGCGATCTGTTCGTTGCCCTTGCCGGTGAACATGATCACATAGCTGTCCGGGAAGCGGGCACGGATCTCGCGCAAGGCGGTCAGGCCATTCATCTCGGGCATCATGTAGTCGAGCAGAACCAGCTCGGGCGAGCGCTCGGCGATGATCTCCAGGCCGACGCGTGCCGTAGACGCGGTGAAGACCTGGTATCCGCGCCGGGAGAGAATCAGGGCGGCCAGCTCGAGGATATGGATGTCGTCATCAATGACAACGATGGTGGCTTTACTATCCGCTGGGGTGGTTTCGCTCATGGATGGCGCATCAAAGATACATACAGGGTACTAGGCTCCGCTGACGGGCATGCGAATGGTGAGCACCGGACCGGTTGCGTTGCGGACGACGCGTTCCGCCGTGCTGCCGAAGATGAGGTGGTCGATGCCGGTACGTCCATGGGTACCCAGCACGATCAATGACGTAGCGGTCTCTTCCGCTTTCTTAAGGATCTCTTCGTAGGGAATGCCGGCGACGACGGCGGTCGTGTATTTGGTAAAGTCGCCCATTTTGGATTGGCAGAACTTCGTCATCATCTTTTCGGCACCCTCTTCGATCTCCTTCTCCAGCTGTTCGAACGAGATGTGGGGTACATAGAATCCGCGCAGATCGACCGGTTCATTGATGACGTGCATGACGGTCAATTCGGCCTGAAATTGCTTGGCCAGGGTCAAGGCATATTCAAAGGCGAGATCGGAGCTCTCCGAGAAGTCGATGGCGATCAAGATCTTTTCAAACGGTTTCATGGGACGCCTCCTAGTGATGGTTGTGTACGTTACGCTTGAAAATCTTATTGATAATCTTGTGGAGCTCTTCAAATTTGACCGGTTTGTTGATGTATTCGAAGGCCCCCAGGTTCATGGCCTCGATATAGGACTCCACTTCACCATAGGCAGTGATCATGATGACATTGCTGGCGGGGTGGCTGCGGTTCAGTTCCCTGAGGAAGGCCATGCCGTTCATTTCCGGCATGTTGATGTCGGTGATGATCAGTTCCACATCCTTGCCGCGCAGGTAATTGAGCGCCTCGTAGCCGTTGCCGGCCGAAGCCACATCATAGCCTGCATGAGTCAATATTTTCGAGAGGGCGATGCGGGCATTCTCCTCATCGTCCACCACTAATATGCGCTTCATCTGCTCTGCCACGGCGTGCTCCCTATTATTGCATAGTGCCAAGTCTAGCATGGGGAGGAGCACTGTCAAGTTGCTAAAGAATTTATATCAGGGAGGAACCGGGTAATGCCGGGATGCCGAAGATCCCTCGAATTGCAGCCATTTACGGTTTGACCCCTTCGGAGTCGAGGACAACCGTGGCGGGTTTGCCGGGCAGACCAAAGGGCTTGAGAGGTTTGCCGTTCAACTCGGCTTCGACTCCGCCCGCATTGGACAGGTCAAGCGAGATGGTTCGATCGGCCTTCCATTCGATACTGTCGCCGACGGCCAGGTCATAGACCTGGGATGTGGAACCATCGAGGGTGACGGTCAACGAACCGCCTTGGGTGACCTTCAAGCGCACGACAAAGCCTTTGCTTCCTTCCGGCATTGACTTCTGCACGTCAGTCGGGGTGGTCGGCGGTGCCTCACCCCGTTTCTGCTCAACAACCGTTTCATCCGGTATCTGCGGCGGAGCGGTCTGCCGGACGGAGGAATGCAGCGCCTGGATGGGGGGCGGAACTGTTGCTGCCGGAGTCGCTACGGGTTGAGCCTGGCGAACGGGAGCCGTGGTCGAGCGGTTGATGAAAGTCGCCGTAATAAGGATCAAGATCAGGATGACGGCCGGCATGACCAGTTTCTGGAGGGGAAACTTTTTGCGGGGCGCGGAGCCAGCGCCGGCACCACTGCCGCTACCCTGCTCAACCTTCCCGCTGTCGGACGAGTAGAGCTTCTCGTACAAACGGATCATGTCATCGGGGTTGAGGCCGAGATAGGTGGCGTAGATACGCAGGAAGCCCTTGAGATAGGCCAGACTTGCAAATTTGCCGACCTGATCCTCTTCCAGAGCCTGGAGGTAGTTCGCGCCGATCTTGGTCGATTCTTCGGCTTCTTCCAGCGACAACTCATGGTATTCACGGCAGCGCTTGAGTATGGCGCCCGGTGATGTTGCGGCAGGATCGACCCTGTTTGTCTCGATATCCGGCAAGAGTGCCTCGTCTACTTCAAAAGATCCAGGTATTCCACGGAGGAATGGCCCTGGTCCGTATCGGGAATGATGCGCAGCACTTCCTTGAACGAGGCCCGTGCGGCGGCTGTATTGTTGAGCTTGAGGTAGGCCAGGCCGAGATGGTAGTGGGCGGAGCCGTAATCGGGATAAATTTCCAGCGCCCGTTTGTATTCGCTGATGGCTTGATCGGTCTTATCCATGGCAAACCAGACCCGCCCCAAAGAAAGGTGGGCCACTGGATTGCGCGGATTGCCGGCTGCAACTATCCGCAGCTCCGCCAGGGCTTTGGGATAGTCGCCCTTGCCCAGATAGGCCAGTCCCAGATTGATGGTGGCGCTTTCACCGTTCTCGTAAAACAGGTCATCCTTTACGATCTTGAACTGCTGAATGGCGTTATCCCAGCGTTTCAGCTCCAGATAGGCGACCCCCAGGTCGTTGCGGGCGGCCGAGTTGCTCGGCTTGAGCATGATCGCCTTTTGCAGTCGCGATTCGGCCAGGTCGGGCCTGCGTTTGCCGATATAGGCCATACCCAGTTTATAGAGCAGATCCGGGTTATCCGGGTCGAGTTTTTCCGCCTCGGTCAATTCGATCAAGGCCGAGGTGAAATTGCGTTCACCCAGGTAGGATAGCCCCATCTGGTAATGGTATGCAGCCGGGTCACTCTTGCCGAACTGTTGCCTGTCTCCGCTGGCGCAACCGGCCACGACCAGAAGGAGGAGCAGGGTGATGACGTGTCTCATAGGATGCTTCCTGAGTATCCCGATCGGGATAATGTCTACCTCGAATGCTGGCGAAACCTAGCAAATCGGCAGGACAATGTCAATAAAACAAAGGGTTAGAGCTGGGCAATGTCGCGGAAGCTGGTCAGCGCCTTGAAGCTCTTGTAGCGGGCCTCAATCTCCTTGTAATCCAGGCGCTTCATGCGGTTGAGACTGAAATCCTCCACATTGAAGGAGGCCATCACCGATCCGAACACGATCGCCTGGCGGATGCCTTCCTCGGACAGGTCACCCGTATTGGCCAGATAACCCATGAAACCGCCGGCAAAGGTGTCCCCTGCCCCGGTCGGATCAAAGACCTCCTCCAGCGGATAGGCCGGGGCGGCAAAGAGCGTGTCGGCGGTAAACATGAGTACCCCGTATTCGCCGCGCTTGACCACCAGCCGCTTGCATCCTAGGGCGATGATCTGGCGGGCGGCCTTGACCAGGTTGGCCTCGCCGGTGAACTGGCGCGCCTCCCCTTCGTTGATCACGACGATGTCGACCTTTTGCAAGACCCGCCGCAGGGCCTCGGGTTTGGAAGAGATCCAGAAGTTCATCGTGTCGCAGGCGATCAGTTTCGGCTGGCGGACCTGCTCCAGAACCTCCATCTGCAGCTCCGGGTCGATGTTGGCCAGAAACAGGTATTCGGCGTCCCGGTAGGCTTCGGGCAGGTTTGGTTTGAATTCCATCAAGACATTCAACTGGGTGTCCAGGGTCTGGGCTTCGTTGAGATCGTAGCCGTATTTGCCGGTCCAGTGAAAGGTCTTGCCGGGGATGCGTTGCAGGCCGTCGGTATTGATATCGCGGGATTGCAAAAAAGCGACGTGCTCGTCGGGGAAGTCTTCGCCGACCACCGCCACCAGCGAGACATCGGTAAAGAAACTGGCCGAAGTGGAAAAATAGGTGGCCGAGCCTCCCAGCACATTATCCCCCCTGCCGAAGGGGGTTTCAACCGTGTCAAAGGCTACGGTGCCGACAACAACAATGCTCATGCCAAGATTCTCCTTATGCAATGCGGATACTGGTTTCAGGTTGGTAACGATATACAAAAGCGTGTTGTTTTGCAATCAGGAAGGTTGACCGGTGGGGGAGATGCCTAGAGGCGGTTTTCCGGCGGGCTGTCCGGGGAGTTGTCGTCCTGCGGCGGAGCAAAACCCCGGCGCAGGGTGTTTTCCGTGATAACCCGCGGATTCATGAAGTGCAGCAGATAATCGGGGCCACCGGCCTTGCTGCCCGTGCCGGACATGCCGGCCCCGCCGAAGGGTTGTCGGGCGACCATGGCCCCGGTGATGGCGCGGTTGATATACAGGTTGCCGACCCGGAACTCACGCTGCGCCCGTTGGATATGCTCCGGCGAGCGGCTGAACAGTCCGCCGGTCAGGGCATAGCTGCCCGAGTTGGCCCACTCCAGGGCCTGGTTGAAGTCGCCGGCCGGCATGATCGCCAAGAGCGGTCCGAAGACCTCTTCCCGGGCCAGGCGGTGTTCCGGGCGGATGCCCCCCACGATGGTCAGCGGTACCCACCATCCTTCGCCCTGCGGCAGCGGACTCTGGTAGAGCAGCTGACCTTCCTGCCGGCCGATCGCAATATACTCCAGGATCTTGCGTCGGGCGTGCTCGTCGGCCACCGCTCCCATGGCAAAGGCTGGATCCTCGGCCGGTCCCACCCGCCAGGCGCGGGCCGCGCTGATCAGCCGTTTCAGGAAGCGCTCATGGATTGTTGCCAGGGTAATCACCCGTGAGCAGGCCGAACACTTCTGCCCCTGAAAGCCGAAGGCCGAGGCCAACACCTGGGGCACGGCCTCATCCAGGTCGGCATCGTCGTCGATGATGATGGCATTCTTGCCCCCCATCTCGCAGATGACCTTCTTGAGCTGGGCCTGGCCGGGATGGACCCGCGCCGCCCGCTCGCTGATGCGCAGGCCGATCTCCAGCGAACCGGTGAAGGCGATCAGGCTGATGTCGGGATGGTCGACCAGGGCGTCGCCGATAAGGTTGCCCCGGCCGGGCAGGAAATTGAAGACACCCTCCGGCAGGCCGGCTTCGCGGAAGATCTCCACCAGCTGATGGCCGATGATGCCGGTCAGGCCGGAGGGTTTGAATACGACCGCATTGCCGCTGACGATGGCGGCCGCTGTCATTCCGGTGGCGATGGCCAGCGGGAAGTTCCAGGGGGCGATGACTGCCGCCACCCCGCGGGGCTCGTAGCAATACAGATTGATCTCGCCGGCCGGGCTGGCCAGCTGGCGGGGAGTACCCAGGCGGAGCATTTCCCGGGCGTAGTATTCCAAAAAGTCGATCGCCTCGGCCACATCGGCGTGGGCCTGGTCCCACTGTTTGCCGATCTCCAACACCTGCCAGGCCGCCAGCTCGAAGATGCGCCGGCGGGCCGCCTCGGCCGCTTGCAAAAGGCAGGCGGCCCGCTGGCGGGGGGGCGTGTCGCGCCAGGCCGGAAAGGCGGTTTTGGCCGCGGCAACGGCGCTGTTCAGCTCGGGAATGCCGGCCTGGCAGACATGGCCCAGGATCTCGGATGGTCGGGCGGGGTTGCTGCTGGGAAGAGTCTCCGTCGTGTACAGCTCCCGGCCGCCGATGAAGAGCGGATAGGTTCGCCCCAGTTGGCTGCATATGTTGGCGATGGCGGCCGGGAAGGCGGCCCGCTGATCGGGGCGGGTGAAGTCCACCGCCGGCTGGTTGCGGAGGGGGGGCAGGCTGTTGGGGCCGCTCTGCTCGGGGGTGGGCGGCTCCGCAGCCAGGTGCTGAGCCCGTGCGAGGAGCAGGGCCGGGTCCTCCAGCAGCCGTTCGACCTGGGCACCCTCACTGAAACTCAGGCGCAGGAACGATTCGTTGGCGCTGTTCTCCAACAGGCGCCGCACCAGATAGCCCATGCCCGGCACCATGGCGCCGTAGGGGCAGTAGAGGCGCACGCGCCCGGTCTCCCGGAGGATGTTGCGCCGTACCGGCTCGGCCATGCCGTAGAGCATCTGGAACTCATAGCGCGAGGGGGGCACCCCCAGGGAGTGGGCGGTTTCCAGCACGGCCGCGATGGAGCGGATGTTGTGGGAGCCGCAGGCGAAGTGGCAGATGGGGTGCTGTTCGAGAATCCTACGGGCCAGACGTTCGAAGGCGGCATCGCTGGCGGCCTTGAGCGTGTAGACCGGCGGCGGCCACCCCATCTGGCTGGCCCGGATCGTTTCATAGTCCCAGTAGGCCCCCTTGACCAGGCGGATGGAGATGGGCAGGTCGTTCGTCTCGGCCCAGGCCAGCAGCTCGGCCAGATCTTGCTCGCTGTCGAGCAGATAGGCCTGCAGCACGACGCCGATGTGGGGGTAGTCGCGAAACTCCAGGCGCAACCGGCGGTAGACCTCCAGGGTGATCGCCTTGTAGCGGTAGGACTCCATGTCGATACAGAGAAACCCGCCCACCGCGACCACCCTGTTACAGATGCGACGCAGCGGTCGCAGAATCCCCTCGACCGATCCCTCGAAATCCATGGGATTGGCCAGACAGAAGAGGGCCGTCGGCTTGACCGCCACATTGATGGTGGGCGCTGCCTCCGGGCCCGGCCGGTTGCCCCGCCCCTTTTGATCGAGCGCCAAGGCGTCCAGCAGTTCCAGGTAGCTGGCGACGTAGGCCTCGGCCTCCTCATCCGAGAGGGTCGCCTCGCCCAGCACATCCACCACAACGGAGTAACCATCCCGTTGCAGTCTGTGCAGGCGCTGCACCAGCTCGCTTGTGTTCTCGGCGATGATGAACTGGCGGGCCATCTCGTGGATGTTGGCGCCGATCAGCTTGCCCAAAAGCGATCCGCCCAGTGGGCCGAGTTTGCCGGCCATCTTGATCCCCTCGGCCAGCACCGCCGGCAGTTCCCCTTCTTCACCGAAGTACTGGCGGATATGTTCGCTGATCTGCTGCGAGCTGCTCAGGGATGGGAAAACATCGACGAAGCGGAACATGCGGTTCTTGAATTCCGGGTTGTGCAGGCACCACTCCATGACCTTGCCGGTCCAGGTGGAGGTCGTGAAGAGGGAGGGCTTCTCGCCGGCGATGGCCGAAAAAAGCGCCCTGCCGCGGGCGATGATCTGTGTATTGAGTTCTGGAGGCTGCATGGGGCGCTCCTTGTGAAACGATCAGATGATGCGTTTGCCGAAGAGCGAGGCGGCCAGCTCCACCGCCAGGCAGGCGGTCTGGTTATGGTGATCGAGGATCGGGTTGATCTCGACGATATCCAGTGAGCCGCAGCGTCCGCTGTCGGCGATGATCTCCATCAACAGCTGTGCCTCGCGGCAGTTGAGGCCACCGGGCGAGGTGGTGCCGACCCCCGGTCCGGCCAAAGGATCCAGGCTGTCCATGTCCAGGCTGACATGCAGGCGACTGCGGTGTTCAAGTCGCTCCAGCGCCTCGCGGGTGATCGAGCCGATGCCCCGTTCGTCGATCTCCCGCATGGTATAGACGGTGATGCCGCTCTCCCGCAGGCGATCGCGCTCTTGGGGGTCCAACTCGCGGATGCCGATCATGACCACATCCTCGGCCCGGAGTTTCGGGCCGGGCCTGCCGCAATCTACCAGCTCGGGGTAGCCGTCACCCAGCAGCACGGCCAGGGTCATGCCGTGGATATTGCCGGTGAGCGTCGTGTGGGGGGTATTGAAATCGGCATGGGCGTCGATCCAGATCAGTCCGGCCGATTCAGAATGGGTGACTCCGCCGATGGAGCCGATGGCCAGGGTATGGTCGCCGCCGATGAAGAGCGGGATCTCCCCGGCTTCCCGCGCCAGGCGGCCGGCCTGATAGACGGCCCGACAGGTGCCGGCGATGGAGGGGAGATAGTGCTGCTCAGCCTCATCCGCCACCGTCTCCCGGAGCGGCACAATGATGTTGCCGCTGTCACGGACCGTATGGCCCAGCTCCGCCAGGTGTGCGGTCAGCCCGGCGTAGCGCAGGGCCGCCGGTCCCATGTCGACCCCGCTCTTGTTCTGGCCCAGGTCGATCGGGACGCCGATGATCTCTATGCAGCTGTTCACGACTGCTCCTTTGTGCGCCCCTGTTCGGCCAGGTTGTGGCGCAGATTGACCATGAAATCCTGGACATTGGTCAGGATCGCTATCGCCTGGGATGAGCCGCGGTTGGCCAGCTTGTCCACACTGAACTCGTTCATGTCCACCACGTAGAGGAAGACCGGCCGCACGCTGTTGTCCTCGGCCACCTGGTAGCCGGGGAGCATGTTGGCGAAGGCGATGGTATGCAGCTGGGTGGCCAGGGCCACGACCGTGGTTGCCCGCCGGGCGTGGCTGCGCATGGCATCCTGGGCCTGATAGACGTCGCCGATTACGCCGGGCAACGGTCCGTCATCGCGGATGGAACCGGCCAGCAAATAGGGGATCTGCCTCCGTTCGCAGGCCGCCATGATCCCCTCGGACAGTCCCAGTTCCCGCACGGCCCGGGCGATGGAGCCAAAGCCGCGCACCCGATTGATGGTGTCCAGGTGATTGCAGTGCCCACCGGGTTGCAGGGCCTGGGTGTAGATGTCCTGCCCCAGGCCGGTGCGGAAGAGGGCCGCCTCCAGATCGTGGGTGGCCAGGGCGTTGCCGGCCAGCAGGGCGTGACAATAGCCCTCGTCGATCAGGGCGCTCATGGCATCCCGGCTGTCCCGGTCGAAGGCCAGCGCCGGACCCAGCACCCAGACGATGTAGCCGTTGTGGCGGTCATGACGCAGGAGCTCATACAGGCTGTCATAGGAGCGGGAAAAGGGGCTTTCGCGGGTACCCCGGCTGCGGAAGCCGAATTTGTCGCCGCTCTCCGTGTTGTGACCGAATCCGTCGGCGTGGACGTAGATGCCCTCTTCGCCGTTTTCGCTTCTGCCGATCACGATCGGATCACCCCGCTTGATCAGTCGGGGCTCGACGACCTCCAGGGTCTCTCCCCGCAGGATCATGAGCGCGTCCATGCGCCCTTCCCGGGCCAGCAGCCAGCGGCCGTCACCCAGATGGACGTATTCGGGGAGATTCGAGGTGGCGTGGAAATTGTCCGGGGCGATGCCGTCGGCCGGGGCCGCTGCGACACGTACTACGGGAGAGGCGACCAGGTCGGGCCGTGTGAAATCCGGGGGGCTATAGCTGGGGATGATGGACATGGCCAATCCTCCAACAGGAGTGCTTCATCAATTCAATAGTAGCACCCAGTCAGGCAAAGCTCAAATGCCGGGGTTGCGGGAGGGAAGGGGGCTGCAGCGTTTTCAAAAACGCTATAATCCGTTCCCCCCTTCGACAGGCTCAGGACAGGCTTCGACAAGCTCAGGACGAACGGATTATAGCTTCGTAATTACTTGATCTTCCGTTCGTGGTGAGCTTGTCGAACCATGGGCGGGAGATCGGTATCTATTCAGGAGATCGTATCGGCGACATCGACCCTGCATAGGTGCGGTGCAGTTACGCTAGAGGTATTTGCCGATGATCGGCTCCAGTTTCTGGCGCGTCTCGGCCGGAATAACCGCTTTGTCCGTAATGATGGCATACTGCATGGCGCTGCCGCAGGCGCAGCCGCGATCAGTGGCGATATCCGTCACGGCCTGGCGGATGATGTTCTTGGCCATGGCCACATTCTGGTGGATGATCTGGATGATCGCCTCGACCGTCACATCGTCGTGATGTTCGTGCCAGCAGTCATAGTCGGTGGAGAGGGCGATGATGCCGTAGCAGATCTCGGCCTCGCGGGCCAGCTTGGCCTCGGTCAGGTTGGTCATGCCGATCACCGATGCCCCCAGGGCCAGGTAGGAGAAGGATTCGGCCCGGGTCGAGAAGGCCGGCCCTTCCATGCAGATATAGCTGCCCCCCTTGTGGACCGTGGCCCCGGCCTTGAGGGCCGCACTGTAGAGCGTGTTGGAAAGGTCCGCGCAGACCGGATCGGCGAAGCCGGCGTGGGCCACGATACCGTCGCCGAAGAAGGTGTCCCTGCGGATGCCCTTGGTGCGATCGATGAACTGGTCGGGGATGACGATGTGCCCGGGAGCGATAGCCTCCTTCAGGCTGCCGACGGCCGAGACGGAGATGATCCGCTGTACGCCCAGTTTCTTCATGCCGTAGATGTTGGCGCGGTAGTTGACCTCCGACGGCAGGTAGCGGTGACCGCGACCATGGCGGGGCAGGAATACCATGCGCACGCCGTTTAGCACTCCGGTGACGTACTCGTCGGACGGCTCACCGAAGGGGGTCTCCACACGAATGCGCCGCACTTCCTCAAGTCCTTCCATATCATAGAGGCCGCTTCCGCCGATAACTCCGATACTGTTTTGTTCTGGCATGGTTTGTATCCTTTCCGTGAGCAGTACAGCCGTACTCAACTAGTCGCAACTGTACGTGATTTTGGTGGGTTAGATGATGTTTTCTCTAAGCGGTATCCGGTGTATCAGGGCCGGCGGCAAACTTCAATAGTTTTTTCCCATCCAGTCGCCTCTGCGGGCCTGTTACGTCGTGGCAGCGGGCTGAATCAAAAAAGGATTCACACCGTGTGTGTGCCAGCCTATCTTTGCTTGACAAAACAGGCACCTGCCTATAAATTTAAAAATTCGGGCAGCAGATGAGCAGGTTGCCTGCATACCAACGCAAAATTCCCAGATCAAGATAGAAGAAAAAGAAAAGAGGAGTCACACCCCATGGCAGAAAAATTCATCTTTACCTCAGAATCCGTATCCGAAGGGCATCCCGACAAGGTTTCCGATCAGGTCTCCGACGCGATCCTCGACGCAATCCTGGCCCAGGACCCCAAGGCCCGCGTGGCCTGCGAAACACTGGTCACCACCGGTATGGTGGTCATTGCCGGCGAGATTACCACCAATGCGGTCATCAACTACTCGGAGATCGCCCGCAACACGATCCGCGAAATCGGCTATACCGATTCGGAAATGGGTTTTGATGCCGATACCTGTGCGGTGCTGGTTTCCGTCGATCGCCAGTCCCCCGATATCTCCCAGGGTGTTTCCGAGGGTGAAGGTCTGCACAAGGAGCAGGGCGCCGGCGACCAGGGGCTGATGTTCGGCTATGCCTGCACCGAGACACCGGAACTGATGCCGATGCCGATCCAGCTTGCCCACCAGCTGGTAGCCAAGCTGTCCGAGGTGCGCAAGTCCGGTGAACTGCATTTCCTGCGCCCCGACTCCAAGTCACAGGTTTCCGTGGAATATATCGACGGCAATCCGGTCCGTATCGATACCGTGGTCATCTCCACCCAGCATACCCCGGATGTGACCCACGCCGAGATTGAAAAACATGTCATCGAAAAGGTTGTCCGGGCCGTTATCCCCGCCCATCTGCTGGATGCCGACACCCGTTACTACATCAACCCCACCGGCCGTTTCGTTGTCGGCGGTCCCATGGGCGACTGCGGTCTGACCGGCCGTAAGATCATCGTCGATACCTATGGCGGCATGGGTCGTCACGGCGGCGGCGCCTTCTCCGGCAAGGATCCCTCCAAGGTTGACCGTTCGGCGGCCTACATGGGACGTTACGTGGCCAAGAACCTGGTGGCCGCGGGCCTCTGCGAGCGTTGCGAGGTGCAGGTAGCCTACGCCATCGGCGTGGCCCAGCCGGTTTCGATCAACGTCAACAGCTTCGGCACCGGCAAGGTCAGCGAAGAGCGTTTGGCCGAACTGGTCCGCGAGACCTTCGACATGCGTCCGGCAGCCATCACCGAGCAGCTCGACCTGCTGCGTCCGATCTACAAGAAGACCGCTGCCTACGGTCACTTCGGCCGTGAACTGCCCGAGTTCAGCTGGGAAAAGACCGACAAGGCCGCCACGCTCAAGGCAAAGGCCGGCATCTAGGGCCGTTGCCGCACAGCGTTACCCCATTTTTCAGGGAATGCAGACGGCGGGACGGTTGAAGAGACCGTCCCGTTTTGTTTTTTTGTATCCTGTCCTTTTTGTTGACAAAACGCCGATAGAATATTTAGTATACACAATTTATTAGTGAACTTTCAGATGGAGGAAGCATGTCAAAGACATACAAGGTAGCAGTTCTGCCGGGCGACGGAATCGGACCGGAGGTGATGGCCGAGGCGCTGCGGGTGCTGGATGCGGTTGAGGCAAAATTCGATGTGAAATTTGAACGTACCCACGCCAACGTGGGTGGCGCGGGCATCGACAACGAGGGCAAGGCCCTGCCCGATACAACCGTTAACATCTGCAAGGCCAGCGACGCCATCCTCTTCGGCTCTGTCGGTGGTCCCAAATGGGAGACCCTGCCGCCGGAAGAACAGCCCGAGCGGGGTGCCCTGTTGCCGCTGCGCAAGATCTTCGGCCTCTACGCCAACCTGCGTCCGGCGATTATCTTTCCCTCTCTGACCGGCGCATCATCATTGAAGGAAGAGGTCATTGACGGCGGCTTCAACGTACTGGTGGTTCGCGAACTGACCGGCGGGATCTACTTCTCCCAGCCCAAAGGTATCGAAGGTGAGGGGCGCGGCAGAGTCGGTATCGACACCTTGCGCTACTCTGTACCGGAGATCGAGCGCATCACCCATGTGGCCTTTCAGGCGGCACAGAAACGCGGCAAGAAGGTCTGCTCCATCGACAAGGCCAATGTGCTTTCCTCCTCGGTCCTCTGGCGCGAGGTCGTGATCGGCGTCGCCAAGGAGTATCCCGATGTGGAGTTGACCCATATGTATGTGGACAACGCCGCCATGCAGCTGGTCAAGTGGCCCAAGCAATTTGACGTCATTCTTGCGGAAAACATGTTTGGCGACATCCTCTCGGACGAGGCCGCCATGCTGACCGGCTCCCTGGGCATGCTGCCCAGCGCCTCGCTGGCCGAGGGGAGCTTCGGCATGTACGAGCCCTCCGGCGGTTCGGCCCCGGATATCGCCGGACAGGGGATCGCCAACCCCATCGCCCAGATCCTCTCGGCTGGCATGATGCTCAAGTTCTCCTTCGGCATGCTGGAAGCGGCCGAGGCCATCGATAATGCCGTGGCCAAGGTTCTGGACCAGGGTTTCCGCACCCGCGACATCTTCCAGGATAAGCCGGGTGAGAAACTGGTCAATACCAAAGAGATCGGCGACGCGATCATCGCCAATCTGTAGATATTGTCGGCTTCATTGATTGGGGTAGCGGATCATGACCAAACTATGCAGATACACAATCCTGGCCCTTTTCATCCTCGTACCTCACCTGGTGCAGGCGGGATACGAGGAAGGCTACCAGGCGGCCAACAAAGGGGCCTATACCGTGGCCTTCAAGGAGTTCAAGACGGCTGCTGAAAAGGGCGATGTGCGGGCACAATATTCCCTGGCGGTTATGTATAATGACGGCATCGGGGTCAAGAAGAATCCCGATCAGGCCATGATCTGGTTCCGTAAGGCCGCAGCACAGGGGCACCCGCTGGCTAAAGAGATTCTCAAGCGCAAAAACAAATGATGCAGATACGTTATCTCCACCAAGAAAAGGAACTCGGACTATGAAAGTCGGAATCGTCGGTTGGCGCGGTATGGTTGGTTCTGTTCTCATGCAGCGGATGCTGGAGGAGAACGATTTCGCCGGTATTGAACCGGTATTCTTTTCCACCTCCCAGGCCGGGCAGGCAGCCCCCATGAATGCCGGGACCCTGAAGGACGCCTCGGATATCGTTGAACTTAAAAAGCTCGATATCATTATCACCTGTCAGGGTGGCGACTACACCAAGGCCATCCATCCCGAGCTGCGCAAACAGGGGTGGAACGGTTATTGGATCGATGCGGCCAGCACCCTGCGCATGGAAGACAACGCGGTCATCATCCTCGACCCGGTCAACCGTAACGTGATCGACGCGGCCCTGAAAAATGGGCAGAAGGACTTCATCGGCGGTAACTGCACCGTCAGCCTGATGCTGATGGGCTTGGGCGGCTTGTTCCGCGCCGGTCTGATTGAATGGGTCTCTTCCATGACCTATCAGGCCGCATCCGGTGCCGGTGCTCCCAACATGCGTGAACTGCTCTCCCAGATGGGGGTTCTTAACAGGACCGTAGCTGAAGAGTTGAAGACCCTCGGTTCCGCCATCCTGGAAATCGATCAGAAGGTGACCGAGGCCCTGCGCGACGGTTCCATGCCGACCAAGGAATTCGGTTTCCCGCTGGCCGGTAACGTGCTCCCCTGGATCGACCGCGAGGTGGAAGACGGCCAGAGTCGCGAGGAGTGGAAGGGCTTTGCCGAGACCAACAAGATCCTCGGCACCACGACACCGATTCCGGTGGACGGTCTTTGTGTCCGCGTCGGCGCCATGCGCTGCCACAGCCAGGCCCTGACCATCAAGCTCAACAAGGATGTGCCGATCGGCGAGATCGAAGAGCTGATCAAGAACGACAACCAGTGGGTCAAGCTGATCCCCAACACCAAGGCCGATTCCCTGGCCGGTCTGACCCCGGCCGCCGTATCCGGGACTTTGACCGTTCCTGTCGGGCGTCTGCGCAAGATGCGCATGGGCTCGCAGTATCTGTCGGCCTTCACCTGCGGCGACCAGCTCCTCTGGGGCGCGGCCGAGCCGTTGCGCCGCATGATGAGGATCCTGACCGACAAGTAGGAACACTGCAGATAGGTAGTTGAACAAAAAAAATGCCCCTTGCGAAAGGGGCATTTTTTGTACTGGCAGTTGTTGCCTGGAGACATCAGGCGGCTATCTTCAACTCCTCCCGTATCACCTGACGCAATAGCTCCTCAATCGGTTTCTCGGGCGAGAGCTGTTTGCGCAGCAGTTCATTCAATACGGTCTGGTAACCTTTATTCTCCGATTCGCCACGGGCTTTGAGCCACTCCACCACGTCGTTGTCAAGATAGGTTGTAATGCGGGTTTTGCCCTTGGTGCTTTCGCTTTGCAGCTTGGCAAGGTGCGGGACGTCTTTTGCCCGTGTGGCCTTGCTGAAATCATATTCTTTACGCATAGCTGGCTTCCTCTCTGGCCGTTGGTTTACGGGCCGATATGATTCTGATGGTATCGTCATCCGGCAAGGCATAGCAGACGGTGATCAGGCGGAGGTTAGTGCTCACTCCGATCAGGATGAAGCGTTGTTCGCCTTCCGCGTCCGGATCTTCAACAACAAGTGCCATGGGGTCAAGCAGGCAGGTAGCAGCCTCATCAAAGGTAACCCGATGTTTCCTGATGTTGCTTTTTGCCTTGTTGGCATCCCAGATAATGTTCATATCTATTTATACATACTTTATACATATATCGTCAAACAAAAATCCCGGAAAGCATATGGCTTCTCATGACATAGTTGGGGAAAACCCACATGCTTTTTTATATTGTCAGCTGTGCCGGCTATCTCAGACCGACTTTACGCAGACTGCGTATTTCAGGTAGCGCCCGTCGGGGAATGTCACCGGATAGGGGAAATCCTCCGGCTGTCCGTAGAGGGAGATCACCCGCAGATCCGTTGCCGCCTGAAGCGCACCCCGGCGCAGCTCCTTGAGGTAGTCGGCCAGATCGACCTTCTGGTGATTGGAGGAGGCGATCAGCAACCCGCCACTCTGCAAGAGGGGCAGGCTGGCGGCCACCAGATCGGAGGTGCCCCCGCGGGTGGTGAAGCGGCTTTTCGTCGTTGTGGAAAACGAGGGAGGGTCCATCAGGATGATGTCGTAGCGCTTCTTCTGGCGGGCCAGGTCGGCCAGTACCTCCAGGCAGTCGCCGACGATGAATTCGTGGCGTTTGGGATTGAGCCGGTTAGCGCCGAAATTGGCCTTGGCCCACTCGGTATAGCCGGGGGAGGCATCCACGCTGGCCACCAGGCTGGCCCCCCTGGCGGCGGCCGCCACGGAGAAGGCGCCGGTATAGGCGAACAGGTTCAGCACCCGCTTCCCGGCGCAGCGGGTCATCAGATCCTGGCGGTTACGGCGCTGGTCCAGGAATAATCCCGTATTCAGGCCGTTTTCCAGGCTGACCAGGAAGGTCAGTCCGTTTTCCAGGACCTCCAGCTGTCCGGGAGCGGCCGTGCCTGCTAACAGGCGACCATAGCGCTTGGAGTCGCTGACGGCCTCCAGCTCGCGGGTCTTCTGCGGCCGGGCCTTTTCGTAGATGCCGGCCGGCGCCAGCAGCTCCTGCAACACGCGGGTGACCAGCTTCAGGTGCGGCCGCCAGCCGTTGCAGTAGAGCTGCACCATCAGGTAGTCGCCGTAGCGGTCCACGGTCAGCCCCGGCAGGCCGTCCCCTTCGGCATTCACCAGGCGGTAGGCGCTGGTGCCGTCACCCAGCCCGGCATGGTTGCGGCGCAGATCGATGGCGGCCTGCAGGCGCGTTGTAAGCCAGTTCTGGTCGAGCTGCATCCGCTCCCGTGACAGTATCCTGGCCACGATGCGCTCCTGGGGATCGAGCAGGGCCGAGGCCAGAAAGCGCCCCTTGTCGTCGCTCAAGGCCACCACCTGCCCGGCCTGTCCCGTCGGCCAGCGTTTCGTGAATCCGTCGGTGATGATCCAGGGATGTCCCAGTTCCACCATCCTGACCGATTCCGGCCCGATTATCCATTTCCCCGCACGTTCCATTGTCCTGCTCCCGTTATTGTCAGCGTTTCAGATCCAACTCAGTTGTATCCATAATCGGTTATGAAGGCAATCCCCAATACGTGGCACAATTCAGTTCACCACCATGTTCAGGGCGCTGACACCATCCTTGAAGGTCGGCTGCCAGCGCAGCGAGGCCGGTTTTCTGCCGGCCAGCCCGCGATAGAGCGGCTTGATGATGATCTGCCGGGTGTCGGCGGAAATCTGCACTTCCTGGCTGACCGTGACGTTCTCGGTGGGGAGCCAGGCGCTTACCCGGTAGCTGCCCGGGCGTAAGGCGACGGTTGCCCGGTAGCTGTAGCGCAGGCCGCTGCCGCTCTCCGGGTCACGCAGGGGATCGCTGGTCGTCGTTTCCGCCATGGTCTCAAAGGGCAGGTCGAGGGACTGACCGTCGATATCGATGACCAGCCGGTAGGCGTCGCTGCCATGTTGTGCCAGTTCAAAGGGGATCGAAGACTCGGTGTGGGTCTTGATCGAGGCGGATATGCTGACCGGTACCAACCCCGTTCCGGGCTCGCCCGCCTTCTGCATGACCTGAAACACATCCGAGCGCACACCCAATCCGGCTGCAGTGCCGCCGGCACAGGCCGTCAGGCTGCCGCATAGTACCAACAATAGGATTATTCGTACCAACATGGTTCAATTCTCTCTTTCGCAGGAAATAGTCTGCGTTCGACCAAAAAAACGATCCGTGTACCCAGCCGATGGGTGATGTTTTTGAAAACCAGTTTCGTGTGGGGCATCTACCCACCAATCTTGTGGTTGCGTAGTATCTTGATGTTTGAGGCCGACAAAAAGTAACCGTCAGCCGTCTTTACGAAACTGCCGCTGATCCGCAGTTCGTCGCCTTGTTTAGGCAGGGGCCCCTGAGTTTTGACTGGCAAATAGAACTTCTTGCAGTTAGTGGTGGTGCATTGTAGCTCCTCAAGGTCGAAGATAGCGAAAAGAGTTGGATCCTGCGAAGACGGGCCCGCCATGATACCGGCCACCGTTACCGTCCCGCTGTAGGCGGCAGGATCGGAAGCGACCTGACTGACCTGGAGAACCTTGGCATGCCCTCTGAAGAAAAGTGCATATGATAATGCCATGCAGGCTACCAGGGCTACGGCGATAAAAATGTACTTTTTCATGAATTCTCTCCTGCGTGACGTAATGTTTTACAGCTAAATCGCATCGTTACCCCTTTCGTTTGTCCGAATCTTGACAATGTTGTCAACCGTCGACACGAAGATCTTCCCATCGCCGGTGTTCCCGGTATGGGCATACTTCTGAATCACGTTGACAACCGCATCAACCATCTCATCAGCTACAACAACCTCCAGCTGAATGCGCGGAATGAATTCCACCATTTCATAGACCAGCTTATCTTTGGCGTTCCTGGCCCGCCCCTTGCCAAAGCCTTTGATTTCCAAGACCGTCACTCCCGGCAGTCCATCGATTTCGTGCAGTTCTTCGGTGACTTCCAATAATTTTGATGGTCTGATGATGGCTTTTATCTCTTTCATAGAATTCTCCTTGGCATGCGTGTGAAATGCTCTCAAATACCGTCTCAATTACATCTCTTCCTCGGCATTTCTCTTCTCAAACCAGCTGTAGACCGAGGGAATGATCAACAAGGTCAGCAGGGTGGACGTGACCAGCCCCCCCACGACAACTGTTGCCAGCGGTTTCTGGATTTCAGAACCGGTCCCGCCGGCCAGCAACATCGGGATCAAACTGAAAATCGCGATGGAGGCGGTCATCAGCACCGGACGCAGCCGGTCGAGTGTTCCTTTCCTGATCGCCTCCTGCACATCGAGCCCTTCATCACGCAGTTGCGAGATGCGCGAGACCAGCACCAGGCCGTTCAAGACGGCCACGCCGAAGAGGACCACGAACCCGACCGAGGCGGGCACGGACAGATACTGACCGGAGATGAAGAGGGCCAAGACACCCCCGATCAGGGCGAAGGGGAGGTTGGAGATGACCAGCAGCGCCAGACGGATCGAGCGGAAGGTGACGTATAACAACAGCAGGATCAAAGCGATGGCTACCGGTCCGATGATCATCAGTTTTTTCATGGCCCGTTGCTGATTCTCGAACTGTCCGCCCCAGGTCAGGTAGTAGCCGGGGGGCAGTTTGACATGCGCTTTGATCTTCTGCTTGGCCTCGGCCACAAAACTGCCCATGTCCCGGCCGGTGATGTTCATCTCGATGCCGATCCTCCTGACCCCGTCCTGACGGCTGATCTGAACCGGGCCTTCGATCATCTTTACCTCGGCCAACTGATCGAGCGGCACATTGATGCCGGTCTTGGTGGTAATGATCAGGTTTTTGATCGCTTCCAGGGAATTTCGCTTCTCTTCCGGCAGACGGACCGTTATATCGAAGCTGCGGTTCTCTTCATAAAATTTGGAGGCGGATTTCCCGGCTACCGCAATTTCAATAACCTTTTGCACATCGCTGATATTCAGGCCATAGCGTGCAATCCTGGCTCTGTCGATGTTGACGGTCAGGTAGGGCTGGCCGTCGATCTTTTCCGCGTTCAAATCGGTTCCCCCCTTTACCGTGGAGAGCACCTTGGCGATTTCGGCCGATTTTTCACTGAGCAGGTTGATATCTTCACCGAAGAGCTTGACGATCAGCTGGGCCCTGGTCCCGGCCACCAGTTCGTCGATCCGGCACTGGATCGGCTGACTGAAACCGAAGCTGATCCCCGCCACCGACTCCAGGGATTTGCGCATCTCATTGGTCAACTCTTCTTTGGTAATATCTCGTTTCCATTCGCTCTTCGGCTTGAAAATCCCGACATAGCCGGTCTTGTCCGAGCCCCTGGTATCCAGGGCGACGCCGGTCTGACCGGTGCGTCCCACGATGGTGTCCAGTTCGGGAAACTTCTTCAAGCGTGCCGCAGCCAGTTGGTTTACCTCCATGGCCTTGGCCAGGGAAACACCGGGCAACATGGACACATCCATGTCGAATGAGCCTTCATCCATGATCGGGATGAATTCCGTCCCCAGACGGGTTACCAGAAAGAGCGAGGCAACCAGGAGTACTCCGGCGACGCTCAACACCACGCGCTTCGTCTGCATGGCATAGTTGAGCAGCGGCAGATAGAGCCGGGTGGCATGCCGCATGATGAAGCTCTCCTTTTCCGGGTGCGGTTTCAGGAAGATGATGCAGAGTACCGGAATTACAAACACGGAGAGAAACAGGGATGCCAGGAGTGCAATCGCCACGGTTATGGCCAGCGGGGAGAACATCTTGCCTTCGATCCCTTCCAGGGAGAGGATCGGGATGAAGGTCAGGGCGATGATCAGCTCGCCGAAGATACTCGGCTTTCTGACCTCCATGACCGCCTTCAGCACGGTCAGCAATTTCGGATGGCGCCCTCCCTCTTCACTCAAGTGCCGCTGGACGTTTTCCACCTGGATGATGGTCGTGTCGATGATCATGCCGATGGAGATGGCCAGTCCGCCCAGGGACATCAGGTTGGCGGTGATCCCGGCAAGTTTCATGACGATGAACGTGGCCAAAAGCGAAAGCGGCAGGGCGATCAGGACCACGATACTGCCCCGGATACTGTTCAAGAGCAGGTACAAGACGATCAGAACCAGGATGGAACCCTCGATCAGCGCCTTGTTGACCGTACCCACGCTCGCTTTGACGATGTCGCTGCGGTCGTAATAGGGCACGAGCCGGATGCCTTCGGGCAGGACATTGTTTTCATTGATTTCCTTGACCTTCTCCGCGACACGGCGCACAACGTCGCGGCTGTTTGCTCCGCGCAGCATCATGACGATACCGCCGACACACTCATCCTTGCCGTCCTTCATGGCGGCCCCCATGCGGACGGCCTCTCCGACCTTGACCTGGGCCACATCCCGAATATACGTCGGCGTACCCCCCTGGGATTTGAGGACGATGTTCTCGATGTCGCCGATGTCCTTTATCAGCCCGACGCCACGGACAATGTATTGATCCGCGCCCCGTTCGAGGAGGTTACCGCCCACGTTTTCATTGTTGCTGCCGATGGCGGAATAGACATCATCCACGGTAATGGCATACTTGAGCAATTTATCCGGTGACACGATCACCTGGTACTGCTTGAAATAGCCGCCGAAGGAGTTGATCTCGTTGACCCCGGCCACGTTTTTCAATTGTGGCGTGACGATCCACTCCTGAATGGTGCGCAGGTTGGTCAGGTAGGCGGTTTTCTGCTGCGGGTCTGCCGGCATCTTTCCTTCCAGGGTATACTGATAGATCTCTCCCATGGCCGTGCCGATCGGCCCCATGGCCACCTCAACCCCCTTGGGCAGCTTCTCGCGTGCCTCCGCCAAACGTTCAAAGACCAGCTGGCGGGCGAAATAGATATCCACATTGTCCTTGAAGACGATGGTCACGATCGACAGGCCGAACTTGGTCACCGAGCGCATCTGTTCGATATCGGGCAGGCCGCGCATGGCCATCTCGATCGGGTAGGTTACATTGCGCTCGATCTCGATCGCCGAGAGTCCGTCGGCGTGACTGACCACCTCGACCTGGATGTTGGTGACATCGGGAAAGGCGTCAATCGGCAGTTTCAGATATGAATACGATCCGCATACAATGATCAGCAGCGCCAGAAATATGACCATTCCCTTCTGGCGCAGCGTGTAGGCAATTAATTTCTCCAGCATCGGAACCTCGCTTCCGTTACATGTGATGAGTGATAATCATAGGCGAACCTGAGTAGAACTAATTCCCCGCTAAAATCCGCCCACCCTTCGACAAGCTCAGGGCGAACGGGTTTTAGCTATATAGCTGCTTGATCTTCCGTTCGTGGTGAGCCTGTCGAACCATGAGCGGGAGATCAGTACTACTCAGGTAGGCCAATCTCAATGCTCGTCTTTCATTTCACCCTTTTTGATTTCCGACTTGAGAATGAACGAGCCCTTGATGGCGTAGCGCTCACCTTCCTTCAGACCGGAGAGTATTTCGACCATGCCGCCGGTTGTCCGGCCCGTCTGAACCTGTCGTGCCGCGAACTCGGTATCCTTTTCCGCAACGAAGAGCACCTTTTTACCGTCCAGATCCTGTAGTGCATCCTCGGGAACCGCCAGTACGGGTGGCGCATCCGCCGCCAGCGCCAGCTCGACGGTGGCGAACATCTCCGGTTTCAGCTTGCGCCCCGGATTGGCGACCTCGATGCGGGCCTTGACCGTGCGGGTGGCCTGGTCAAGCAGGTCGGCGATATAGGTAATCCGCCCCTTCAGCTTCAGATCGGGAAAGGCGCCGACAGCAACGATTGCCGCCTGCCCCTTGTGAATTTTAGCCAGGTCCTTTTCGTTGATGTCCACCATGACCCAGACCGAGGAGAGATCGGCCACGGTGTAAAGGCTTTTGGAGGGATCGGCCAGCTCACCGACGATGGCGTGTTTCTCGGTGATGATGCCGCCGATGGGGGAGCGTACCGGCAGGAGCGGCTTTTTATGGCCGTCTCCTTTCAGGTCGCTCAACGTAACGCCGAACAGCGAGAGCCGTTCTTCATCGGTCTGCAACTCGGTCTGGGCCGTTTTGAAATCGGTTTCAGCCGAGAGAATGTCTTTACGAGCGGCGATCTTTTTCTCCACCAGCATCTTGATTCGCTCCATGTTGGACTGGGCCAGGGCCAGCTTTGTTTTTGACTGATGATAACGGCCCAAGGCTTCGCCAAGCTCGACACTGTCCAGGGTCGCCAGGGACTGGCCGGCCGAGACGCTGTCACCGAGGGAGGCCTTGACAGTGACGACCTTTCCGGAGATGCGTGGCGATACATGGGCGATCTTGTCGGCATTGGCCTCCACCTTGCCGGTAGCACTGATCATCCCGGCCATGCGCTGCTTCGTCAGCGGGGCCACCAGCACGCCGTTTTGCTTCTGAACTTCGACGGCCATCCTGACCTTGCCTTCTTCGCCGTGTTCAGCGTGCCCTGCCTGATTCTCTTTATGTGCGTCATGGTCAGCGCCCTGCTCATCCTTATGACCGGCTTCCATGTTCTCGGCATATTCGGCAGTACCGTTTTTGGCCGTGCGGTAGTACAGACCCGCTGCAACGCTTACGGACAGGATCAGCCCGATGATTACTATTTTCTTGTTCACTTCTCACCTCCGCTAAGTTCTGTCGCCACTGCTGATTCGAGTTTTACAAGGGCTGTCTGACGGTCATGAAGAGCGCTGAGATACCCGTCGTTGACCTCGAAGAATTTTTTCTGTTCCTGTATGACGGCAAGAATACCGACCTCGCCAAGGCGATAGGCCTCCTGGGTCAGGCTCAGGTTCTCTTCGAGTTGGGGAATGATCTTGGCCTTGTAGAGTGACAGGACTGACATTGCATTCTGGTAACTGACGTAGGCGGTTTCGACTTCCCGTTCCACATTCCTGGCGGCAGCAGTCAAACGGCTTTCGCTGCTGCTCCGCCTGGCGCGGGCTTCCTGAACGCCAGCCTGGTTCCTGTCAAAGACGGGAATCGGCATCGACAATTTTACGCCAACAGTGTAGGCGGTCTCCTTACCCTCAACGCCGTTGATCTCCATGGATGTGGTATCGCGCCTGAACAGCAGCCCTGCCGTGAGGTTGGGGACGCTTTCGGCCCGGGCAAGGGTGATTTCGGCCTCGCCACGGGTTTTTTCAGCCTCAAGCAGTTTGAGATCCGGTCGATGTGTGCTGGCCAGCTGTTTAAGATCGGCCAGCGATTTTGCCAGGAAGATAGCGGAATCAAGTTTTTCGGGGATTGCCAAATGAGTGCCGCTTGAGAGCCCGATCAGTGTCCAGAGCCTGGCCTGACTCTGCAGCATGGCTTTTGCCACGTCGATTTTGGCGCCTTCACTCCGCGCCAGTTCGACCTTGACCAGATTCATCTCCAATTCCGGGATGTCGCCGGCAGCCAGACGCTCCTTGGTCACATCGAGAAGTTGCTTATTGAGCGCAATGGAACGCTCAGCCAGAGCTAGCCGTTGTTGTGCCAGCCAGGCATCGTAACAGGCTGTTTTCACATCATTGCGAAGCAGACGCTCCCGATCGGCCAGTTGCCAACGGTACATATCGAGTTCACGTTCAGCGATGGTCAGCCGTTTATCCCGTTTCCCGGCGAGCAGAAACTCCTGCGACAACCCGAGAGCCAGGCTGTTTTCACTGCTGCTGCCGGTCAGGGCGCCGGTGCCTGCTTCAAAATCGAGGGTTGGGTTTGGCAGAAGCCCGGCTCTGACTTTGCCGGCATCACGAATGCCCCTCTCCTCACGCAGCGCTTTGAGGTCACCATTATTCTGCAGCGAGTACTCGATTAGCTGTGGCAGCGATACGATCTGCTCATCTGCCCGTAGCGGGCTTGATGAAAATACGGTTACGATTATGGGCACCAAGAGCAGGGCTCTCCGTGCAAATGCAGTTGTTCCCAAAGGAATAACCTCCTTTATTCAGTTGTGATGGTGAGGTGTACGCAGAGTGCGGACGCACTACGATGGGGGAGAGCAGATGCAGTTATCCCTGAATCAGGGCAAACTACTCCCGTCGCAGCTCGTTAGGCCAGGTTTTGCGGGGGGATAAACTTGGAAAGAAAGACTTCAGGCAGGTAGTGGTATGGGTCGCTCGGCCGTAAGCTCACTACAATCGGGTCATAATTGAGTACCAGTTGTTGAACGGCCAAGGGAGCATGACATGGGCAGTTAACGCAGGTGTCACAACCGTCGTTGTCCTGGTGTTGTATTGGCGGGGGACAGGGACTGTGTTGCGATGCAGGAGACTTGGCGTGGGTGATGGCCGAATCGTTTGACGTTGCAATGTTGCCTTGAGTGGTGTGATTGCATTCATGCACGCCATGCAGCGCTACGCTCAACATGACGATGAACAACAGATATGAAACGAAATGTAGCGGGATAAATTTTCGCATGGTTTTTGTAACACTACTCAATCGCCGTGGAGAAAGTCAAGAAACAACCTGAATAGAACCAATTCCCCGCTAAAATCCGTCCCCCCTTCGACAAGCTCAGGGCGAACGGATTTTGCTACATAACTGTTTGATCTACCGTTCGTGGTGAGCTTGTCGAACCATGAGCGGGAGATCAGTACTACTCAGGAGAAACAATCGGCCGGGTGATGGCAACGAAGAGGAGCAGCAGGGCTGTGATGTGTCTGGATGCAGATTTCAATCAGCCGTTAATGGTCTCGGCAGCCTTCTCCGCCATGGCGGCCCCGTCCAGCAGGATGGCTCGCCCCTCGGGCAGGTTCAGTTGACCGACTGCAAAGGGCTCTGTTCCCGGTTCCCCGGAAAGCTCGGCCTGACCCTGGGGGGTAATCCTGATGATGGTTTCCACGCTGAAGGCCAAGGCCGCGATGCGGGCGTCGAGAACGATGGCTTGTTCGGCGTCATGCCCGCCGGGAAGCCCGAGGAAGGCCGCCAGATCCATGACCGCCACGATGGTGCCGTGAAAATTCATCGCTCCGTGATAACAGGCGGGCGCGAGGGGGATCGGGCAGGTGGCGGGGCTCTCCACCACCTCTGCCACCTGGGCCAGATCAAAGGCATATCGCCGGCCCGACAGGGTAAAGATCAGATATTTGTGCGCGGTGTCGCTCATCGCTGTCGCTGCTCCGTTGTGCCGACCTGAAAGCGCTCCACCACGCTCAGGAGCTGCTCCGCCAACTGGGTCAGCTCCTTGGTGGCCAGCGCCATATCCTGCATGGCCGCTAATTGCTCTTCCGTGGCGGCCGAAACCTGTTCGGTGGAGGCGGCATTGTCATCGGCGACCTTGGCGATCTCATCCACGGCCTTGACCATTTTTTCGGAACCCTCCAGTTGCATCTGGGACAGGTCGGCGATGCTGGTCGCCTTGCGCTCGGTCTCCAGGACGGTCTTGAGGATCTCCTGAAAGGCGCTGGCGGTGATGTCGATGTTCTTTTTTCCTTCCTTGATGGTGCGGGAGCTCTCGGCGATTACGTCCTGAACCTGGCGGCTTTCCTCTCGCAGGTTTTCAATCATCTCATTGATGTCGGCCGCCGACTTGGCCGAACCGTCAGCAAGTTTGCGCACCTCTTCCGCCACGACCGCAAAGCCTTTGCCGTACTCGCCGGCCCGGGCCGCCTCGATGGATGCGTTCAGTGCCAGCAGGTTGGTCTGGCGGGCCACGTCACCGATGAAGTCGGCAATCTTGCCCACTTTTTGCAGCTTGTTGTGGAAGAGGGCAAACTGGCTGGCGATCAACTCCTGTTGCTCAAAGAAGCTTTTCATCCGCTCCAGGGAATCGCCGGCCAGGCTGCTACCCTGCTGGGCGGTCTGGCTGGTTTCGCGGGCCGCCTTGGCTGTTTCGCGAGCCCGCGAGGCGACCAGTTCGATGGAAATTGCCGTCTCGCGGATGATCTTGGTGCTTTTTTCCGCCATCTCGGCCTGGCTCTCGGCCCCGCGTGAGATGGATTCAATGGCCTGGGCCACCTCCTCGGTCGAGGCATTGATCTCCAGTGCGTTGGAGTTGATCTCGCGGGCGGACTCGGACAGTTGCCCCGAGCTTCTCTTGATGTGCCCCACCAGGTCGCGCAGGTTCTGAACCATCACATTGATCAGGCCGGCCAGGTCATGGGTTTCATCGGGAAAGGCCGAAGGGTGGATGTCAACATCGCGGGTCAGGTCGCCGCGGCTGATGGATTCGGCTGATTCGGCCAGTTTGTTGATGTTGGAGGTAAAGCCCTTGGAGAAGAGCCAGCCCAGGATCAGTCCGCAGGTCAGGGCCACGGCGTAGGCCAGGGCGCCGGACATCTCGGCCGAGTAGCCCAGGGCCGCGACCAGCGTGGGGCTGAAGATGACGACCGCAATTACAATCAGAAATCCGAGCACGAACTTATAGACTATGGGAAATCGCATGCCGCCCCTCCAGGTTCAACGTCAGATATGCGGGAACCGATACAGGAAAAACGCGTTTTATACTCGGCGGTAGATTCGTTCTACCAAACAGATTGCCTCGAAGCGCTGGCGAACACTCCCTACCAGGGTCTCGGATTTGCCGAGAACAAGTATACCACCGGCGGGCAAGATGTCCGCAATACCATGCAGAATTTTCTCCTGATCCTGGCGATTGAAGTATATCAGGGTGTTGCGGCAGACCACCAGGTCGCTTGAGGCATACTCGGATGTCCTGGTGATATCGCCGTGCAGAAACGTTACCATCTGGCGTATCTCCGGCACCAGGCGAAACTGGGTCCCGTCCCGGCGGAAATAGCGTTCCTTGAGTTCCGGCGGAACTTCCTTGAGGCGTTCTTCGATGTATTCGGCCTGCTGAGCGGCTTGCAGCGTTGCCGCATCCACATCGGTGCCGTCTATGATCGTTCGCATCTGGCGTATTTCCTGGCTGAAATATTCCCGCAGCAGAATTGCCAGGCTATAGGGTTCTTCGCCACCGGCGCACCCCAGGCACCAGAAGCGCAGCTTGTCGGCGCCGCTTCTTTTGCGGGAGCCAAAGAGACCGGGGAGCACCTCATCCCGCAATTTAAGGAACATGGAAGGGTTTCTGAAAAACTGGCTGACATGGATGGTAAGCGCTTTCTGGAGCAGATCCAGCTCTTGTTGGCTTTGCCGCAACAGGTTGCAATACTCGGCCGCATCACGGCAGTGCGTGGAGCGCATGCGGATGGCGACCCGCCGTTTCATGCACTTGTCCTTGTAGGCGGAGATATTGATGTTGCGCCACATATTCAGGATCGTGCCGATTTCCGCCAGCTCATCGTCAGTGATCTCAGCCGGTAGCAACACGGTATTGTCAGCGGGAGATGCCGCCACGGATGGTGTCCTTTGTTCCGCGAGGGTCCCAACAAGCGTGTTTCGCTCTCGGCGGATGGATACAAGCGCCGTTATCTCTATCACGAAGCCGTCGCCGGCGCAACAGACAGAATGGGGTTGCATCGTCGACCTATTTGATGGCAGGCTGTGTGCAAACGTAACAATTAATCTGATTAACTGCGTTGTGTAAAGACAGTCATGCTACTGCTGGAACATTGGCGCCAGGAGGGGAGGGCGTATGGGAGATGCTGCAACAATTACGGATGCTGAGCAAAATCTGTCACAACGCCTGCATCAGGCCCTGACCGCAAGCAGAGATGAGCTGTTCGGCTTGCTGCAGGGGCAACCCCTGGAGCTGCTGCTGGCGGTTATGCGTAATCCGGCCTTTGACGAGCATCACCTGCTGGCGTTGTTGAAGCAGAGGGATCTGCCCCAGGAAATTTTCACCACGATCCACGCCAAGAAACATCTGACAGAAAGCCACCGGGTCAGGTTCGCCCTGCTTATCCACCCGCTCATACCGGCGCATATCGCCGCCACGCTGCTGCCGCAGCTGACCATTTTCGAACTGTTGAAAATCTGCCTGCTGCCCGGTATTACACCCGATCAACGCCTCGCTGCCGAGCGGGTCATCATCCAGCGTCTTCCGACCCAGCCCCTGGGAAACAAGATGACCTTGGCGCGGCGGGGAACGGCCGCCATCGTCGACGCGCTGCTACGGGAGGGGCTGCCGCCCCTGGTGGAGGCCTGTCTTGACAATCCGCATCTGAAGGAGGGTTCCGTGCACCAGTTCATAAGCGCCGCCAGCTCCAGCGCCGAGACGATCTCGATGGTCGCCCGCAGCGCCCGCTGGAAAGGCCGCCCCAACATCCGCCTGGCGATCCTTAAAAATCCGCGTACCCCCGCCATCTGGTACACCCTATTCTTGCCGGGCATGCCCCAGAGTGCCGTCAAGGAACTGCTGGCCGTCCCGCGCCTGACCTCTGCCCAGAAAGAGCTGCTCCGCCAAGCCCTGGGCCGTTGCCCCAACCGCTAGATGCGTATCCTGCTGCTCGTCATCCTCTGCGCCTGCTGCTGTTCCGAACCGGCTGACGCCGCCCGTTACGGCATCGCACGCACCCCCACCCCGGTGCTCAATACGGCTGCCTTCCATTCCATCTTCGGCGGGGCGGATGGAAAAACCCTCAAAACTGACCGCTGCGGGCAGCTGCGTGAGCTGGAGTTCATTGCCCTGCCGGGAACGGTGTTCAGCATCCTCGGCGAGTCTCGTGATGGTGCCACAAGCGTCCTGCGGGTCGCGACGGATGAGTACCCCACGCCGCCTGGGACGCGGCTTTATGTGGACAGCCGCGTGATCGAGCTGCGCGAAGAGCGGCCCCTGCCGCGTGTCCGCAGGTTGCCTTCGGCGGACGAGATCATCGCCAGGCTGCGGGGAGCCATCGGCAGCCCCTATGTGTGGGGTGGGAATCTACAAGGTGGTGTGGCTGAATTGCTGGAGTTGTTCTATGGTGCTGGGGTGCCTGCGGCGTCACAAGGCCGACTGAGCTTGGCCGGGTTGGACTGTTCCGGGCTGCTCTACCAAGCTACCGCTGGCTGGACGCCGCGCAATACCTCGCAGCTGATTGCCTTTGGCCGGGGGGTGCCGATCGCCGGCAAGACGGCCGATGAAATCGCTGGGCTGCTGGAACCGCTGGACCTGATCGTCTGGAACGGGCATGTGCTGATTGTGCTCGACCGGCAGACGATCATCGAGAGCCGTCTGGAGTGCGGCAAGCCGGGCAACGGCGGCGTGCTGACCACCCCGCTGCGCCGGAGGTTGGCGGAGATCATGCGGACGAGACGCCCGCTGGACAGCTGGCCAGTGGCCGGGAAGCAGCGGGACGCCTTCGTGGTGCGCAGGTGGTTTCGTTGATATCGTGCGATATGCTGCTGGAGAGTAACTTCAAAAAAAGTCGCTAAGCCCCCCCGGCTTTTCAGTATGTTACCCCGCCTGTAAACGCCTCTCGCAGTACCGTCTGCATCCTGCTCCTTGCGCTCGGTGACTTGCGCTTCCAGGGCGTCGATGGTGGCCATGAGGCTGTCGATACGGGCGACGATGGCTTGTCGTTCGGTAAAGGGGAGAGTTCTTAGTTACATGGCATCTATAGATGTCGAATGCAGTTTAATATCGTATAACACACTGAAAAGTATAGTGCATATCTCAGAGGGCGTCGCTAATACCTATTGTCAATGACAGGGCCACTTACACACCGGTTACATGGACATTAATCCTAGAAAGTACATCTGTTGTAAGGTGTGACTGTATGATTTGCCGCTATGCTTCAAGCCAATTCCTAACTTTGACCTCCAATGCTGCAAAGTCTTCAGGGCAAAGTTGTTTAATTCGGTTATAGCGGCGTGCAGCCTCAATTCCTAGCGATTTGCGCCCTTCGCCAGGCTCTTCCAACAAGCCGCGTTGGTTGGCTATCGATTCAAAATAGAGTTCTTTGGGGTTAATCTCGGCACGAATATCTGCCCATGCCCATTCACTTGGTAAATCAAGCCCGGCGAGAGCCCAGACCTCTATCTCTTGCCAAGCGTTTTCTGCCAGAAAACACTTTCCAGCAGGTATCAACTCGCCCGCATAAATTTCAAGGTCACGCAATCGAACTTGCCGCCCTTCATTTCCGTCTCTATCTACACATAAGAGAAATAGATCTACCATCCCCTTGTAACGGCTGATAATTTCAGTAATGCGCTCCTTGTTGAGAGCTTGGTCAATACCGCCAAGCAGAGGGTCTTTACAAACAATTACTCTGGAGCGTGGCCTGCCGACCTCTGTCATCATTGCTTCGATTATAGGCTTGAGGACATATTGGTCCTTACGAAAGTCTTCAGGAATTATCAGAACATTCATTCTGACACCTCCTCATTTACCGTAAGTGCAACCGCGTCTTCCAGCCAGCCAGAAGCATGAAGCCTCGCCAAGTCTTGCTCTTCGATTACTCTCCGAGCTTCAGGAATTTCAAGAATACGAACAATCCTCCCCACATTACTACCGGGCAAGCGGTATACCAGAGAAGCATGCTCCAGTGACTCCTTGCTCTGCAAAGCAAGTAACTGTGGTGAATGTGTTGTGGCAACCATTTGAATCGTGCCTCTTGCCACTTGATGCTCGATGAGCTGTAGTAGCAGATGCAGTCGGGCCGGATGAATGCCGTTATCCAGTTCTTCAAAAAAATAAAATCTCGCCGGTTCAGGTCCAAGCAATGCAGCAATCATGGCCAGGAAACGAAGCGTCCCGTCCGAAGCACTATAGGCCGATGTCTTATGTCCGTTATGTTCAACAAGCGACACAAGAACTCTGCCAGTTTGGTCCGATGGAAACTCAAAATCTTTTGCATCCATCGGCGTCAGTTCGGTGACCCAGGAAGAAAGCGCTGATTTTAATTCAGGCTTGTCACATATCGCCTGCAACACCGATGACAAATTCTGGCCTTCATCACCCAGAACAACTTGGCCTGGAATTGATGGCAATCGCATGGAAGTCGGATTTAGATCAAGAAAGCGCAAAGAATCAAGTTCTCTGATTACAAGCCGGATATCATCCCTGACGGAACTTGGAGTGAGTTTCGGATAATCCTTGACCTGTGTTAATGCTGGGCGAGTGTTTATACAGTTGATGACCTGCCCATGTTTTTTATTATTCCCACCCTTTTTTAATCTAATAGGCAGATGTTCTGGATCTTTCTCTCTGATTGATAATGGGTCTCTTTCATGGTGAGAGTCGAAAATCACAATTCCATCGAGCGTCAACCTTTCGGCTATGACACGAGGAGGTGTGCCGTTTGAGCCAACCTGAACAGATATCAAATAAGTTCCGGCTGTTTCCAATATCTTGCCTTTTTGTTGTGACGAAAATTCAACTTCTAGGGAAAAAGCCGGCTCACCATGGAATGATGCTTCACGAGTTCCTCCCCTTATGCCTCGCCATTGCAGAACTCCACCTTCAATCCATTTCTCGCCAATGATTTCCGCAAGGCTATATCCCCGTGCAATTCCGTGAAGGAAACGAAATGCATCCCGTAAGTTACTTTTTCCGGATGCATTTGTGCCGACAACCACAGTAAGTGGGCCAAGTTCCAGTGCGGCATTTTTGAAATTTTTAAAGTTTTCGAGTCGTAGACGCTTTATCATTGCTGTCTCCGTTCATACTACATGCTTTGTGAATACTTCCGCCGTGTTGCTCTATAACAGCGCTGATTTCAGTCATTATACGGATGGTTTTGTTAATCGCTACAACAATTTGCCAATAAAACGATTCATTTCCAAAAAACTGAAATGTAGGATCAAGAGGGTTCAATAATCCCCGTTACTCCCCGCCTGCAAACGCCTTCCGCAGCATCACCTGCATCAACAGCTGCGCCTGCTCCTTGCGATTTGTGACCTGCGCTTCCAGGGAGTCGATGGTGGCCATTAGGCTGTCGACACGGGCGACGATGGCTTGTTGTTCGGCGAGGGAGGAGAGGGAAAGTAAAATTCAGATATTGCTCTTTGCTCAACTTATCAATAATGCTGCCATTTGATGTTACAAACATCGATTTTTGATTTAACGACAGGAAGTGCACCATCAGATTAGAGTTTATTGGGGTATATGCTGTGACTTTTCCAACTCGCTGATTCATGAAATAAATTTTGTCAGAATTATTTTTGCCAATTTTACCTGTTGTTGCATCAGACATTGCAATAAAAATGTCACCAGAATCTGTTTGAACGTGTAAGTAATCCTTACAAGTTGATTCTTCGGCAAGCTCTCCTTCGCTGTAAATTGCTTTCAGATGAAGCGTGATATTCTGTGCTGAAGTTTGAAACAGTTCTGCCATTGCCGCCTGCGTCAACCAAAGTGTTTCATCCTGAAGACGCACTTCGAGTCTGGTCTGTCCATCCTCGGTCTGGTAGAGGACAATCTGTGGATTTTCCATTCTTGATTTAGTCATTGCTCCAACTCCTCGCGCAGCGTCTGCAACAGGGTATCACTATTCACAAACGGTTGATGTAGCAATTCCGGCAGCTCGGCGTTGGTGTAGGTGTGGTGCCAGGGGCATGGATTGTCTCAACTGCAGGTTTTGGTAGAGGGGGTTACTTTTTCCTCTGCTTCTCCGGTACCGGTAGTTTGAGCAGTTGCAGCACCTGGGTCATATCCCCCCACACATCCCAGAAGGCGTCGGAATTGCCGCCGCTGCGCAGCAGATAGGAGGGGTGGAAGGTCGGCATGAGCGGGATGCCGTGGAAGTTGTGAAATCTGCCGCGCAGTTTTGAAATCGGTTCCTTTGTCTCCAGCAGGGTCTGGGCGGCGAATTTGCCCAGCGCCACGATGACTTCCGGTTTGACCGATTGGATCTGCCGCAGCAGGAAGGGTGAGCAGGTCGCGATCTCGTCCGGCTCGGGGTTGCGGTTTCCTGGGGGGCGGCACTTGACCACGTTGCAGATGTAGACATCCTCGCGCTTGATGCCCATGGCAATGATGATGCGATTGAGCATCTTGCCGGCGTCGCCCACGAAGGGTTCCCCCTTTTCGTCCTCATCGGCCCCCGGCCCTTCGCCGACAAACAGTAGCCGGGCCTGAGGATTGCCGACCCCGAAGACCAGGTTTTTTCTCGTCGAGCCCAGTTTGCAGCGCGTGCACTCCCCCAGGTTGCGGCGGATTTGCTCCAGGGTCTGATGATGTTCCGCACTCTTGGCGGCAGGAGCGGGCGGGGTTGCTTTGAGCTCTCTGGGTTGCGTGGTCTCTTCGGCCGGCTGCCGAGCTTCACAGGCGGCATCGGCCTCAAAACCTTCGATGCCGCTTTCGCGAAGTTCTTCCAGGTACGCGCCAAGGGATGCACGGATGATTGCCGGATCGAGAGAGTGGGTCACGTTTGGTTGCTCCTGTTGAATCATCAGACGAACTGGGGTACCATCTTTTGAGGGAATCTAACAGCAAGTTCCCGCGTCTGTCAAAATGAAAGAAGAACCATGACCATACTCGTTTTGATCATAGCCCTTGTCTGTCTGCTGATCCCTGATCAGGCCCTGGCCTGGGGGGGCGGCATGCACCTGCAGCTGGGGGTCTCCGTGCTGGATAACCTGGCATCCCTGTCACCGGATCTGGCAACCCTCTTGGCGACCAACCCGCGTGACTTCCTCTATGGCTGCATCTCGGCCGATATCACGCTCGGCAAGAAGTTTACCGACTCCATGCTCAACTGCCATCGCTGGCAGATCGGCCGCAAGGTCTTGCAGGCTGCCCGCACAGACCGTGAACGGGCCTGCGCCTACGGCTATCTCTGCCATCTGGCGGCGGATGTGGTGGCGCACAATTACTACGTTCCCTACAAGATCATGCGTTCCTTTGCCACGGTCACCATGAAGCACGCCTACTGGGAAATGCGCTTTGAAACCTTTGTGGACAAGGAGATCTGGGAGGCGGCGCAGGAGGTCAGCCGCTCGGATCAACGGGCCAATGACGCCCTCATGCGGGGGGTGTTGACCAATACCATTTTTTCATTCGGCACCAACAAGCGTATCTTCGACTCGATCATGCTCGTTTCGCGGCTGGAAAAGTGGCAGAAGGTCATGCAGACCCTCTCGGACAAATCACGGTATGTGCTGGCGGAAAGCGACCGGGACGAGTACCTCAAGCTGGCCGAGGAAGCGGTCTTCGGCTTTTTGCAGCATCCCCAGGATTCGGAACTGTTGCTGGCCGATCCTACCGGTGAGCGGGCCTTGGCCATGGCGGAGGCGGTGCGGAAAAACCTGCGGTTGCTGTACAAAAACGGTCGGATGACCAAGGCGGAGGGGTTGGAACAGGTGGAGCGGTTGCGGGTAAGCCTGCGTCAGGCCCTGTACAAGCCGGAGTTGCTGGATGAGGTCTATAGCGGGTAAGGGGTGGTCACGCTTTTCGCGCGGCCAGTTCGGCGGCAACCTGATCGAGTATCAGGGAGGCCAAGCCATCCTTGCTCATCAGTGGACAGTCGAGAGTGCGCCCATCCCGGAAAAACAGCCGGGCGCGGTTGGTGTCCACATTGAAACCGGCATCGGGTTGGCTGACATCGTTGGCCACGATCAGATCGGCATTTTTAGCGTTCAATTTCTTGGTCGCAAATTCATCCAGGTTACCGGTTTCGGCCGCGAAGCCAACCAGCAGCGGCCGCTCTTGCAGCGCGCCCAGGCCGGCCAGGATGTCGGGTGTCTTGACCAGGCGCAGTACCTGCTCGTCACCCAGCTTCTTGATCTTCTCCCCGCTGCGCTCTGCGGGGCGGTAATCGGCCACCGCCGCGGCCTTGATGATCGTCGTGCACAACCCCACCCGCTCCATAACGGCAGCCTGCATATCGCGGGCACTTTCCACACGGACCAGTTCAACACCGCAGGGAGGCGACAGGTTCACGGGACCGCTGACCAGGATCACCCGCGCCCCGCGACGCTGGGCGGCCCTTGCCAGGGCATAGCCCATCTTGCCCGAGGAATGGTTGCTGATGAAACGGACCGGGTCCAGCTCTTCGCGGGTGGGGCCGGCAGTGATCATGATCGTCTCGCCGCTGAGATCCTTGGGTGAGATGGCCGCCAGCGCCGCCTCGAAGATCGCTTCGGGGGTCGCCAGTTTTCCCTCGCCCTCCCAGCCGCAGGCCAGCGCACCGCTTACCGGTGCCGCGAAGAGGTAGCCGTAGCGTCGCAGCCTCTCCTCGTTGTCGCGATAGATGGGATTGGTGTACATGTTGACATTCATGGCCGGCGCAATCACTACGGGCGCCTTGGTGGCCATGACCGTGGTGGTGAGCATGTCGTCGGCGATGCCGGCGGCAATCTTGCCGATCAGGTTGGCCGTGGCCGGGGCCAGGATGAACAGATCGGCCCGGTCGGCCAGGGCGATGTGGCCGATCTCGCGCTCGGCGATCAGGTTGAAGAGTTCCGTGTGTACCGGGTTGGCCGAGAGGGTCTGGAAGGTGAGCGGGGTAACGAACTCCTGGGCCGAGCGGGTCATGATCACATGCACATCGGCGCCGGCCTTGGTTAAGAGACGCAGCAGCTTAACAGCCTTGTAGGCGGCGATGCCGCCGCTGACGCCCAAAACTATACATTTTCCCTTGAACATGCCCTTGGTCCCGTTCCCGTTACAAGATTACCCGCGCTCTAAAAATAGGGGTTGTTGCGTTTCTCATGGCCGATGGTCGTCTTCGGGCCATGTCCCGGATAGGCGGAAACCTCATCCGGCAGGGTAAAGAGTTTGCTTTTGATCGAGGCCAGCAGCTGCTCGTGAGAACCGCCGGGCAGATCGGTGCGGCCGATGGAGTCGGCAAAGAGTGTATCGCCGGTGATGACCTTTTTCTCGGCTTCAAGATAGAGGCAGCAGCCACCCTGGGTGTGGCCGGGTGTGTGCAGGACCTTCATGTGCTGGGTTCCGAAGACGATCTCCGTGTTTTCGCTGAGGAAGCTGTCGGGTGCGGGGGAGTTTTCACCCTGCATGCCGTACATGCGCGCCACCTCCGCGGCCCGGCCGAGCATGGGGGCGTCGCTCTCATGGATCAGGAGCGGGGCGCCAAAGGCCTTGATCGCCTGAAGGTTGCCTCCCACATGGTCAAAATGGCCGTGGGTGTTGATGATATAGCGGATCTTCAGGTTGTGTCGCCGGACAACCTCGGCAATCCGTGGCACATCGCCGCCGGGATCGATCACGACCCCTTCGTGGGTGGTCTCGCAACCCAGTATGAAACAGTTGACCCCCAGCGGGCCGACCTCCAGTGTTTCAAATATCATCCGTTTCTCCACTCGATTGACATCTTTTTTGAAGCTGCTACAATGGGCCACCCATACCAAGGAGGCCAGGATGAATAAAAAACCTGTCGTTGACCAGGAAAACTGCATTAGCTGTGGTCTCTGCATTTCCACCTGTCCGGGGGTCTTCCGCTTCAACAACGCCCAGAAATCAGAATGTTTTGATCCGGCCGGCGCCTCGGAAAAGGAGATCCAGCAGGCGATTGACGGCTGCCCGGTTCAATGCATTAGTTGGGAATAAATCACAGAAAAGGAGTTACATCATGGAACGTTGGATCTGCACCATCTGCCAGTATGTCTACGACCCCGCAACAGGCGATCCCGACAGGGGCATCCCGGCCGGGACACCTTTTGAGTCGCTGCCCGACGACTGGACCTGTCCACTATGCGGCGCAGGCAAGGACGTCTTTGAGAAGGAATAGTCCTTTAGGTACGTAGAGACGCAACTACTTGCGTCTCTACTTCTTTTTATCCGCCTGTTTGATGATATCGACCTTGGTCTCACCGTTTTCCACCTTGACCCGCCACACCAACCCACAGGTTCCACATTCCTTCACCGGAGACTCCTCAGCCGTAAACCCGCCGGAATGAGTATCAAGATCTACCGCTGTCCTGTCGCCGCAATTTGGGCACTTCATGGTTCTACCTCCCTGGATTCTGTTGCGTGTTGTCTATGCCAATTCGGGCATGATGGTTGTAATTGCGCTGAAAAGTTCGTCAAGATCCGCCCGGGTCATGTCCCCCATATGGGCTATGCGAAAGGTTTTACCCTTGATCTTGCCATAACCGTCATCAAAGGCAAAACCTGCCTCGGCCAGATTTTTCTTGAGTGCGGCCAGATCGATGTCGCGGCTGTTGCGGCTGCAGGTCAGGGTTTGCGAACGATAGGCGGCCTCGGGGAAAAGCTCGAAACCGCGACTGGTAACCCATCCGCGCACATAATCGGCCAGGTCGGCGTGGCGAGCCCAGCGCGCCTCCAGCCCTTCGGCAAAGATGCGCTCCAGCTGGCGATCCATGGCGTAGATCAATGATATGCAGGGCGTGGAGGGGGTGTTGTTCTTGGCGTCGTTGGCGGCAAACTCCATAAAATCAAAGTAGTAGCCGCGTCCCTCCATGCCGCTCGCCCGCTGCAGCGCTTTTTCGCTGGCGGTAAAGACCGCCAGTCCCGGCGGCAGGGCAAAGGCCTTCTGTACGCCGAAGATGCAGCTGTCGATGCCCAGCTCATCCACCGGCACTTTTAGGGCGCTCATGGATGAGACCGTATCCACGATAAACATGACATCCGGGAATTTTCGCATCACCTCGGCGATCTCTGCCAAGGGCGACATGACTCCGGTGGAGGTCTCGTTGTGGATCATGGTCATGCTGTCATACTTTCCGGTGGCCAGGGCCTGCTCGACGGCCTCGGGGGTAACCGGTTTGCCCCAGTCGAAACGGATGGCATCGGCCTGTTTGCCGCAGCGCAGGGTGACATCATGCCATTTGTCGGAAAAGGCGCCGTTACAGAAGTTGGCACAGCGCTTGCTTACCAGGTTACGAATGGCACCTTCCATGACGCCGAAGGCGCTGGAGGTGGCCAGAAAGACCCTGTCCTCGGTGAAGAGCAGCTTTTTCAGCCCCGCGGTAACCCTGCCGTGCAGTTCGGCGTATTCCTTCATGCGGTGGCCGATCATGGGGGTTGCCATGGCTGCCAGGATATCGGGGTGGATCTCAACGGGACCGGGAATAAACAGTTTTTTATGCATCTATTGCTCCATGCGCCTGCTGCGGAACAGCCAGGTGTTTCAGTAGATAATGAAAGCGTGGTGTACCTAAATAACAGATGGACATGCTAAAGTCAAGAAGGCAACGATAGCAGAAGGTCCGTGAATTCGAATAGTTAAGGGCTGCTTTCCTGTCGGAACGGCTTATGTGAATCGTCGGCTAACCTGCTTGCATGCTGATCCCCTGGCAGCACACCCGGCTGGCTTGCCTGGTGGCGGGGCAGATTACATTAAAGTTTTGTCGGCAGTTGCCGATACATCTACTTGCTGCCAGACAATATGTTTAGTCACTAAACTTAGCGATATTTAATCAGAAATACGATAATTTCCGGTTGAAGCGGTCAAGTACAGAAGTATATACTTTTTGAACCATGTGTATCTACTCTCCGTGAGGGCATCCATGTCAATCCCGCGCCTTTCCCTGCTGATCCTTTTCCTCATCGTCTCCCTCAGTCACACCGTCTCCGCCGAGCAGGGCATGGCCATCGACCCCGCCACCTGCCTGGGGTGCCACAGCGACCGCTTTTCAATCAAGGAGTTTGCCGCATCGGTGCATGGCAAGAATGCCTGTACCAGTTGCCATACGGACATTACCGACCTGATCCGCCACATGAAGGGTGAAATCAAGGTTCAAAAGGTACAGTGCGAGCGTTGCCATAAACGTGAAAACGCGGAACACTACGCCAGCGTGCATATCGCCAAGGGGGTCAGGTGTGCCGACTGTCACACGGATGTCCATAGCCATACCTACTGGAGAAAAGACAAGCGTATTGTCGTGGCCATGTGTATCCAGTGTCATGACAAAGAGGCCGTTTATCGGAAGTCGGTGCACGGCAAGGCGGTTGTCGCTGGAAACAGTGATTCCGCGGCCTGCCACGACTGTCACAATCTGCATGACATAAAGCCTGTCGGTGGCAAAGATGATCATGCCAGCCGCGAGTTCCACACGAAGGTTTGCCTGAAATGCCACAGCGATGCTGAGATGATGAAACGCAACAAGGTCTTCAACGTGGCGGTCAAGACCTATATGGAGAGTTACCACGGCAAAAACTACCGGCTTGGATTTCCCGAGCGGGTAGCCGGTTGTTCCGATTGCCACACGGCCCATTCCGTATTGCCTCGAAACGACCCGGCCTCCAGCATTAATTCGGCCAATGTCATAAAAACCTGTTCAAAATGCCATGCCGGCGCAACGGCTTCGTTTACCAAATTCTATGCCCACGGAGAACCCACGGACCGGCATAACTATCCGATCCTCTTCTACACCTTCGTCAGTATGACGGCGCTGCTGGTGAGCGTATTCGCCGTGTTCTGGCTGCATACCCTGTTCTGGATGTTCCGCGGGTTTGTTGAAAATCGTCACAAGAAACACATGCATCTCTAAGCAGAGGTTATTGTTCGCGTTGCTCCGGCGAAGGTAACTTGCGCAGATCACGTATCCTGTTTGTCATGGCCAGAGGAACTGAAATGAAAAAGAAAATTGGACGCATCCTAGTCAATGGGGGAGTGATCAATCGTTTTACCCTCAACCGGGCGCTTGAACGACAAAAGGGTAGCGGCAAGCTGCTGGGCGAAGTTCTCAAGGAGATGGGGGTGGTGACCCAGGAAGAGGTGATTCAGGCGCTGGCTGTGCAGAATGGCAAGTTGCAATCACTGCTGGTTGAACAGTCGCGTCAGTATCGCCGCTTCAAGATGCGTCACATTCTGCTGCACCTGCTGGTAATCACCAGTTTTCTCGGTCTTTCATTAACCGGTCTGCCCCTCAGGTTCAGCGACCAGCTTTGGGCGCAGATGATGATGAATGTGTATGGCGGTGTTGCCAATGCCGGGTATATACACCGCTTTTGCGCGGTGCTGACCTTTATCTATTTTTTCAGCGCCCTGGGCATGTGTTTTCATTTTCTGTTTATCCGCAAGGACATTCCGGGTAATGCTCTGCAGCGGCTCTTCGGGCCGGAATCACTCTGTCCCAACCTAAAGGATGTCCACGATGTAGTCGGTATGGTGAAATGGTTTATCTTCAAAGGGGAGAAGCCGGTATTTGATCGGTGGACCTACTGGGAGAAATTCGACTTCTTTGCGGTATTCTGGGGCATGTTTGCCATTGGTGGTTCAGGGCTGCTGCTTTGGTTCCCGGAGGTTTTTGGACAATTTCTCCCCGGCTGGTCATTTAACGTGGCGACGATCATTCACTCGGATGAGGCCTTGCTGGCGACCGGATTCATCTTTACCGTTCATTTTTTCAATACGCATGGTCGTCCGGAAAAATTTCCCATGGATTTTGTAATTTTCAATGGCCAGCTTTCCAAGTACGAGTTTATGGAGGAACGCGGCGAACAATGGCAACGCTATGAACAACAAGGTATCCTGAAAGAATACGAGGTGCATCGTCCCACCGGTGCTCTGTATGATTTCCTGTTTAAAGGGTTCGGATTTCTGGCGTTATTGACCGGCTTGGGGCTCTTGCTGTTGATGATCCTGGCCTTCATCTCCAGTATGCATTGAACAGTTATTGATACGAGTTGGAATGAGGAAGAGGGGCTGCGCAATGCAGCCCCTCTTCTCGTATGTACGGCGTGGTTTCAACTCTGCTTATTCCCGTGCCGCTTTATCAGCCGCCGGTTTCTGCCATTTGCCGAGGGCCACGGATTCAATTGCGGCCGCCATTCCGAAGGAGAAAACACTGGATACGAGTGCGATGCCGTGGGTACCGAGGAGGTCGAAGAGGAAGACCTTCACTCCGCCCACCAGGGTGACCAGGATGGCTACGTTTCTGATCTCCTTGTCGCGTCGCAGATAGGCGAAGAGGACGAGTGCAACGGCTCCCCCATTGATGAACACCGACTGGCTGCAACGGAAGATATCCTGATGCATTGCGGCGGGGATGATTTGCAGTGTCTGAAAGATCGCCACGCGAATCATGAAGAAGCCGCAGATCAGGCCGGCAACCAGCAGCAGCACGGCGCTGCGGTCCTTGTGATCGAAATGGCTGAAAAAGGAGGCGTCTTCTGCGGGTGGCCACCAGCGGCACCACAGGTACTGGTAGAAGATGATGCAGGCCAGAAGGCCGGCGGGGAGTATGTTGACGGCATCCATTGCCGTTGCTCCTTCCCCCCGCAGGGTATAAACCAGGGCGACGCTGCAGTAGATATGAAACAGATAGGTCGTGATCCTGACCGTACCGCTGTTCCATACGCGGGACATGACGGCCATGAATATGGCGATCAGCGAGAGGATCGGCAGTGAGAGTGTCAACCTGCCGGTAGCGGCGGGTAGTGCCAGTGCCAGCAGTACCCCGCAGGCAAAGGTGTAGGCTGCGGCGCCGTAAGCGCCCTGGCCGTTGCGTTGCGCCAACCAGAAGCTGACGGCCAGGTGGCTGATGGCGATCAGTACGCCGATGATTCCGAGAAGGAAGATCCCGCCGTTGCCCCGGGCGGTCGTGACGTACAGGGCGATGGAGAATGCCCACAGTACATTAAGTGTCGGCAGACTCAGATCAAAGCGGGAGATGGTGTCCGTGCCGCCGCGGATGAGGCCGAGCAGGGCCAACGCCAGGTAGGTTGCGGCGAATAGGGTAATGACCGGGAAAAACCAGGCGGCGAGCCGTTCGGGAGGAACGGTGCCACCACCGCGCAGTGCGGAAACTATCTGGACCCCCCAGAGTTGCAGCATGGCAATAGTAACCAGAAGCACCGACCAGCGCAGCCAGGAGCAACGTTTCAGCTGTGCGGCAAAATATCCGAGCAGATTGGCGGTAAAGAGCAGCAGGGAAAGGTAGGGGAAGTAGGGGTGTGGGTAGTCGATGGCCGCACCGGCCAGGCACATGCCCAGGATGCCGACCGAAATGGGGGTGAAGGCATTGAAGCGGCGGCTGATCAGTGCCATGCCGATGCCGGTGGCCATCAGGGTCAGATAGGCCGGCACGAGGGGCAGCGACTGGAAATGGGCGTGTGTCTCGACAACGATGGTAGACATCAGGATTGCGCCGCTGGCGGCGAAGACCGGGGCCAGTGGGCTCTGACGGCTGTAGTTGTACCAGCCCAAGATCATCAGGATGGTGGCGTAGCTCATGCCGATGCCGGAGCCGATCAGTTTGTTGATCACCCCGCTGTCGGTTACGGTGCGGAGCATCAAGGCCACCACCAGCAGGAAGCAAAGCGTGGCCAGACGGGGCAGGAGCGCGGTGCGGCCGGCCCAGTTCAGCACCTCTTCCGACACATCGCTCAGTTCTCCTGCCGGGTACTCTCGTTCCCGGATAGTGGGGCCAGGATTGGCATTCCTGGCCCCCTCTTCGTCCGGCATACGTGCCGATAAACGTTCCAGCTGACGTTCCAGGGTCTGAATACGGCTTGAAAGCTCTTTTTCCCGGGCATCTAGCGTCTGATCTGACAGTGACATCTACGCGCCTCCAGACATTCACATTTCTGTTAAACCAGGTAACGGGACGTCTCAATCGGGACTATGTAATCGGTTCTTTCTATTGCATGTGAGCTGACATCTGTTTGGATCAACAGCCAGACCAGTCGTGTTTCTAAGGGATCAGTGTGAATCCTTGACGCCGAAAACCGGCAGAATCCTGGTGACTCCGTAGAAGAGTACGAAGGGGGTGGCGATGACCGTCAGTGCCCCAAGCAGTCCTTCCTTGTATGTTTCCAGATTGTCCGGCCAAAGCGGCAGCTTGTAATCCATAAAGCCGGAGAAGGAGGCCGAGAAGGCCTGGCCGCCGATGACGACGTTCCAACGCATCATGAAGACCCCCATCAAAACCAGCAACGTGCCGAGCAGGGCCCGCCGGATCGTCAAGCCCGGCATCAGGAACAGGATGAAGGGGACAAGATTGCCCAGTCCGTACTGAAGGATGAAGATCTTGAAAAAATCCCGTTCATAGATGACGCTGCGCAGGATATCCCATGATTTGACCGCCGTGTAGGTGCGGAAGATCAGGTCCAGCAACTCCAGGGTAATGGCCAGCACCAGGAACATTACCAGATACTTGACGGTCATGGTGACGACGTGGATCTCGGCACTCTTGAGCTCGTCGTTGGTCGGCAGGTCCGGGTCATCCAGGCGTCTGCGCGCATAGATGAATTTGCGCAGCTCCATGGTGATGATGTAGGTGGCGATGCACAGAGCGATACCGGAGACGACCGCCGAGCAGATGAAAATGACCGGCATGAGCGGTGTCATCCAGAGGGCGTTGGCCTTGACCGAGCCGAAAATGAAACCGGCATAGCCGTGCAGGAAACAGGCCACCGGAATACCGATCGCGGCCAGGATGCTGACGGCCCGTTCGTCCTTGTGCAAGGCCTCCGGGCTGATATCCATGGCCCCCATGGAAAGCAGGGTGTAGATCATCAGTTGCAATGACTCAAGTGGAGCTCGCTGTTGATTCTCGCGCAGCTCATTCACGCGCTCCACGATGAATTTGCGGTAGACGAACCAGATCTCCGAGGCAACAATCATACCGTAGGTCGTGAATACAATGCCGAAGGCGGCAATGGCCGAAGTAAAGTGCGGCGTCATCATGACATTGATGCCCCTGAACGGCTGTTGCAGATGCAAGAGGAGCGGCATCATGGCCACCGGCAGCAGGGCCAGGGAGAAGACCAGCGCAAAGCGCGCGATATCCTTCAACTGTTTGACGCCGAAAACGTGATAAAGGGATGAAAGCACGAATGCCCCGGCCACAAGGCCGGTCATGAACGGGTACATGACGATCTGGATCGACCAGTAGATGTACTCGTTGGGGTAAACGAAAAATTCCTTCAGGGTCCAAGCCTCACCGTGTACCATGCTTATTTCACCTCCATTGAGGATCCCAGATAGAATACCTGAGGTTTGGTGCCGAATTCTTCCTTGAGCACGTTGACCGGCTCTGTCGTAATGATCTTGGTGACCGGGTCTTGCGGATCCCTGATGTTACCGACCCTGCGGGCGCCGAAGGGGCAGGCGTCCACACAGGCGGTTTTCATGCCCTGGCTCAGCCGGTGGTAGCAGAGGGTGCACTTCTCGGCCACACGCAGTTCCGGGTGAAAGTAGCGGACGCCGTAGGGGCAGCCCATGACACAATAACCGCAGCCGATGCACCACGAGCGGTCCACCAGCACTACCCCGTCCTGGGTCTGGTAGGTGGCCCCGACCGGGCAGACCTGAACGCAGGGCGGATTGTCGCAATGGTTGCAGAGCTTGGGAACGAAGAAGGCCTTGTTGATATCCTCCGGTTTGACCTCTTTAAGCCCCATGTGCCCCTGGTCGATCTTCTGGGTGGTGAAACCGTCCCGGGCCCCCTTAGGTGAATCGATCAGCGTCTTACCGTCCTTGGTGACGATGTAACGTTCCACCCAGGTGCGGGTCACATTGGCATCCCAGGTGACGTCATTCTCGATCTTGCAGGCCTTAACACACAAGCCGCAGCCGACACACTTATGCACATCCACCAGAAAAACCCAGCGCACCTTGCCCTTGTCATCCTTCTCGGCTCTCAGCCGCGCGGGATTAAACAGCTCCAGGGCGGAAAGCGGAATGGCCAGGCCCCCTGCGATCAACAACCCTTTTTTACAGAATTCGCGACGGTTTATCATGACTTCACCTCCCGCTTCTGGATCATTGGTTTCGGATTGTGGGGGATGTGGCAGGTGACACACTGTTCCTCCGGGTGATGGGTCTCGGGATTGATCCCCTTAATGCCTCCCCGGATCGTGCCCTTGTAGGGAAGATAGGCGTGACAACGGATGCAGAGCCCGCGGCTCCGGTCGATGGTCAGGCCCTGCGGGTCATCGGGGTGGTTGTAATTCGGACCGTGACAGTTCTCGCAACTGATGATGGCGTGGGGCGAGCTCATAATGTCGTCGAACTTGTCCTTATGGCACTCCGGGCAACCCTGGGAGGTTTTATATTTTATCGGATACTTTTTCCACTCGGCCTCATTGGACTTGCGATGCCATCCGTACATGTAGCCGCGTTCGTAGATCCCGAAGTCCTTCGGGACCAGCAGGGTTCTGGTAAACAGAATCCCGCCGACGATCGCCAAAACGATGAACAATGGTCGCCAAACATGGTTTTTCAAATTGCGTACCTCCGTGACTTAGTTTGTATGCGGGTACTCCCTAACATTTGAATCACATTGGTGTAAATAAAAATATCAAAAATATAACGCTGTTAAATTATCACTTCTAATGCGCTTGTCAATAGCAAATTGAATATGAGTGAAGCAATTTTTTCTGCGATTCCGCGCAGTTTGTTCTAATGAAAACGGCTGTCCCGGCAAATGCTATTTTAAGTTGCTTTTATGCAGGTGCCATGATAGAAAAAAATGTTTTTAGTATCTACTACATGCAATGCGCAGATGAATAGACCGGTATCCGGGGAGGAACAATGGAAAAACGTAAGAAAATTGCCGCAGAAAAGTACTACATGAACGTAATCAGCTTGTTGGGGATGCTTATCTCGGCAGTCTCGGCGCTGGTTATTGTCCTGTTTCTGGCGTTGCAGGCTTTTCTGGGAGTCGAGAACCCCTACCTGGAAATAGTAACATATTTTCTGCTGCCGGGAGGCATTCTCTTCGGTGGTGTGCTGACCTATTTTGGGGCCTGGCTGACGCGCAACAAGCATCGCAAGAATCCGGAACTGGATCTTCCCCCGCTGCCGCGCCTGGACTTTAACGATCCGAGCAAGCTGCGCCTGTCGTTGTTCTTTGCTGTGGTAACCGTGGTGTTCTTTGCCATTATCGGCGTAGCAACCATCAAGGGTTTCGAGTTTACCGAGTCGACCACTTTCTGCGGTGAGATCTGCCACGTTCCCATGGGTCCGGAGTTTACTGCCTGGGAACAGTCGCCCCATGCCAAGGTACGTTGTGTTGAGTGCCATGTCGGTTCCGGCATCGATTACTACGTGAAGGCCAAGATCAACGGCACCCGTCAGTTGTATTCTGTCCTGACTGGCACCTATCCGACACCGATTCCCACCCCGGTACATAATCTGCGTCCGGCACGTGGTACCTGTGAACATTGCCACTGGCCGGAAAAATTCTTCTCGGCCCGCCAGAAGATTTTCTCACACAATGCACCCAATGAGGAAAACACTCGTCGCGAGACACAACTGTTGATCAAGATCGGCGGCTCGCCCGGCGCGCCTAACAGCTCCGGTATTCATTGGCATATCGGTCAGGAAGTCAGTTATGTGGCCACCGATGAAAAACGGATGGATATCCCCTATGTGGCAGTCAAGAGGGCGGACGGTACCCTGGATGAATTCATCAGCCTCGATAAGCCGCTGACAAAAGAAGAAGCCTCAAAACACGAAAAACGCCTTATGGACTGTATCGATTGCCACAACAGGCCGGCGCATGCCTATAATCCCCCCAGCCGGGAGTTGGATAACCGTTTCGCAGCCGGCAAGCTGGATCCGTCTCTGCCGTTCTTGAAAAAACTTGGTGGAGAGCTTCTGGAAAAGCCGTACAAGAGCACCGAGGAAGCAACCGCAGCAATCGCCAAGGGGATTCAGGAGTATTACTCCAAGAACTACCCGGCCCTGGTAACATCCAAAGCCGCTTCGATCAAGCAGGCTACGGAAGAAATCCAGAAGATCTATACCAGAAACTTCTTCCCCAAGATGAAGGTGGTTTGGAATGCCTATCCGACCCATACGGGACACTTCTACTTCCCCGGTTGCTTCCGTTGCCATGACGGCAAACACAAGAATGCCGCTGGTAAAGTCATCTCCAAGGACTGTAACCTGTGTCACACCGTTGTCAGCCAGATTCAGGAAAATGTCCCCAAGGGAAGCCAAGTGAAGGATTTTGTGCACCCGGTTGATATTGGTGACGAATTGATGAAGACCAACTGCAGTGAGTGCCATAACCCCGGTGGAGTTGATGTGACCGGCGGTGCCAGTGAAAAGAAGAAACACTGACCAATAAAGGTATCTTGACAAGAAAGCCCCCGGGGATATCCTCCGGGGGCTTTCTTGCGTCTGCGGTAACCTATTGTCCGATTACAGCTCTTCGAAATCTTCTTCAACTGTCACGGTTTCGTTTTCATCCTCCGGGTCATCCTCGACCGTTTCATCGATAAGTTTATCAAGAAATTTTTTGTTGTCGGAGATGGTCTTGCGCACATCCGCAAGCAGTATATCAAGGTCGTCAGGCGTGTCTGCCATAGTGCACCCCCTGTTATTCCAGCGTATCCAGATAACGTTCGGCGTCCTTGGCTGCCATGCAGCCGGTACCGGCCGAGGTGATTGCCTGGCGGTAGGTAAAATCCTGTACATCCCCGGCGGCAAAGACACCTTTGACGCTGGTGGCGGTCAGATTTTCTTCGAGCCCGCCGCATTTTGTGCGGATGTAGCCGTCAACCATATCCAGCTGGCCGGTGAAGATTGTCGTATTCGGTGAGTGGCCGATTGCAATGAAAACTCCATGCAGCGCAATCTCCTTGGTGGAACCGCTCCGGTGACGAATACGCATGCCGGTGACTCCGCTGTCGTCACCAAGTACTTCGTCCAAAACATGATTCCACTCAATGCTGATATTGCCGCCCTTAGTCTTTTCGATCAGGCGCTCCGCAAGGAGTTTCTCGGCGCGGAACTCTTCCCGGCGATGCACCAAGGTGACATGTCTGGCTATATTGGCAAGGTAGAGCGCCTCTTCGACCGCCGTACTGCCTCCCCCGATCACGGCCACATCCTTGCCGCGGTAAAAGAAGCCGTCGCAGGTCGCACAGGCCGAGACACCTTTGCCTTTGAAGGCCGCCTCAGAAGGGAGCCCCAGGTAGTTGGCCGAGGCGCCGGTGGCAATGATCAGTGCATCACAGGTATAACGGGCGGAATCTCCCTCCAGCACAAAAGGACGCTGATGCAGATCGGCCTTGTTGATACTGTCGTAAATCATCTGGGTGTTGAAACGTTCGGCATGCAGGCGCATGCGCTCCATCAGTTCGGGCCCCTGAACACCTTCGTAATCGCCGGGCCAGTTATCGACCTCGGTAGTGGTTGTCAGCTGCCCGCCCGGTTGGAGTCCGGTGATGATGACCGGGTTGAGATTTGCGCGCGCCGCATAGATGGCGGCGGTGTAACCGGCCGGCCCTGCACCGAGAATGATAAGCCGGTGATGAATTGCTTCCATGGATCCTCCTGCGGATAAGATAGTGCGAATGTACCAGCAAACCACGGGGTTGCCAAGATGCAAACCGACCTTATCAGACCTTTTAGCTGTTTGACCCGGCTGCCCGGCTCTGCTAGTATGCCAGCAGCCGACACGGCAGAGAGGGCTATCACCATGCATCTCAACGACCTGATCAATGAAGCCTATGATCGACTCAGAAAACGGGTCCGTCGTACGGAACTGATCTATTCACACTACTACACGGAAAAGCTGGGTCTTCCGCTGTACTGCAAATGCGAGAATCTGCAGCGCACCGGCTCGTTCAAGATCCGTGGGGCGCTCAACTTCATGACGGCCCAGCCGCGTGAAGCACTCAAAAACGGCGTCATCACAGCTTCGGCAGGTAATCATGCCCAGGGGGTCGCGTTTTCAGCCGACCTGCTGGGGGTCAAGGCAACGGTCTTCATGCCGGAGATCACCCCTCCCCAAAAGGTACAGGCAACCCGCGACTATGGGGCCGAGGTGCTGCTCGTCGGTCGGAATTTTGATGAGGCCTGCGCGGCCGCTTTGGCTGAACAACGAGCCTCTGGGGCACTCTTTGTGCATCCGTTCGACGATGAGTTGGTCATGGCGGGTCAGGGGACGATTGCCCTGGAGATACTGGAGGAGCTGCCGGACGTACAGAACCTGATCATCCCGGTCGGCGGTGGCGGGCTGATTGCCGGCATGGCCTCGCTCGTACGCGAACGAGCACCCCATGTCCGTATCATTGGTGTCGAATCACGGGCCGCAGCGTCCATGTCGGCATCCTTTGCGGCGGGCAAACCGATTGAGAAGCCGGTCAGTGTCACCTTGGCCGACGGCATTGCCGTCAAGCTTCCCGGAACCAGGACCGTGCCGGTCATCTGCGGCAATGTTGACGAGATCGTCCAGGTCGAAGAAGAGGATATCGCCTTGGCGATCGTCTCCCTGCTCGAAAAGACCAAGCTGCTGGTCGAGGGGGCCGGGGCGGTGACCCTGGCGGCAGTTCTGAATCAGCGCATTCCCGCTTTGACGGGAAAAACCGTTTGCCTGCTCTCGGGGGGCAATATTGATGTCAAAACCATCTCGCAGGTGGTCGAGCGGGGACTGATCGCGGGGGGGCGTTACCTCAAGCTGACGATAGAACTGGACGACCACCCCGGTGCACTGGCAAAGCTGGCCCTGGACATTGCGGAGACACGGGCCAATATCTTTCATATCACCCACGACCGCCGTTCAAAATCGTTGCCCATCGGCCGGACGGATGTTTCACTGGAGTTGGAAACACGCGGGTATGATCACATCAGGGATATCGTGGCTTATCTGGAGGGGAAGGGCTACCAACTGACCGTCATGTAGTCGCCAGAGTAATCAATGCCGCTGATCCAGGATCAGCGGCAGATTGCGGCATGGGTGCTGCTGGGGACAATCAGGCCGTCTTGGAACGTTTTTCGGGGCGCTCGATTCCAAACTTTTCCAACCGATACTGCAACGTCTTGTAACTCATACCCAAGAGTGGCGCCGCCTTGCCGATGACCCAGTCGGCGCGCTCCATGGCCTTGATGATCAGCCCTTTTTCCAGTTCTTCAAAATCAATGCCGTCCGGCGGCAGTTCAATGTTGATGCCACCGCTCAGGCCCGAGGTGGAGCTGATTTCGGCTGGAAGGTCTTCGGGTTGAATGATATTGCTTTCCGCCATCAACACCGAACGCTCGATGACCGATTCCAACTGACGCACATTGCCCGGCCAGCCATAATTCATGATCAGCCGCAGAGCCGGTTTGGAAATGCCCTCAACCTCGATACCGGATATCTCACTGTATTTTTTTACGAAATATTCCGTCAACGTTTTAAGGTCACTGCCCCGTTCGCGCAGGGGTGGAAGGTTGATGCGGATTACATTCAGGCGATAGAACAGATCCTCACGAAATGCCCCTCGCTTGATCTCCTGTTCCAGTTCCCGATTGGTGGCCGCCAGAATACGCAGATCCAAGGGCAGATTGACTTTTCCGCCCACCCGGCGGATCTCTTTTTCCTGGATGGCGCGCAACAGTTTGGCCTGCATGGCCACGTTCATTTCACCGATCTCGTCCAGGAAGACGGTGCCGCCGTTAGCCGCCTCAAAGATGCCGATTTCACGGGCATTAGCTCCGGTAAAACTCCCTTTCTCGTGGCCGAACAATTCGCTCTCAATCAGAGTGTCGGGGATGGCGGCACAGTTGATGGCCATGAACGGCTTGTCCTTGCGATGGCTGCCGTCGTGAATGGCCCGCGCCACAAGCTCCTTGCCGGTGCCCGATTCGCCCACGATCAGTACGCTCGAACTGGAGGTGGCGATCTTGGAGATGATCCTGAAGACCTCTTTCATCTTGGGGTGTTCGCCGTGGATATAGGGAATGGGCTGAATCGCCTCCAGGCGCTTGCGCAGGACGCGGTTTTCCCGAACCAGGCCGATGTGCTCCAGAGCCTTGCTGATTGCCAGGATCAGCTGGTCCCCCTCGATCGGTTTTTCGAGATAATTGAAGGCACCCTTCTGGATAGCCTCGACCGCAGTCTTGATGGAGCCGTGGGCGGTCATCATGATGACACACTGCTCCGTATCCACCTTCTGGACCTGTTCCAACAGTTCCATCCCCGTCTGACCCTGCATCATCAGGTCGGTCAGGATCAGGTCGAACTCGCGCTTTTCCAATAACGACAGCGCCTCGCGGGCGCTGGCCGCCTCGGCCAGCTCGTGTCCCTCTTTTTTGAGGGTCAAAATGATGATTTCCCGCTGCAGCTTCTCATCATCGACAACAAGTATTCTGCCTTTCATATCCGCCACTAGCTTGCCTCCTGGGTGTCGTGCTGCAACGGCAGGACAACCGTAAATGTCGTTCCCTCACCCGGCCTGCTTTCAACCAGGATCTCGCCGCCGTGCTCCTTGATGATCCGCTCGGTGATGGCCAGTCCCAGTCCGATACCTACGTCCTTGGTCGTGAAATAAGGTTGGAAAATCTTGCTGATATCCTCGGGCGATATGCCGCTGCCCTGATCGGCAAAGGTCAAGCGTACCCGCTGGCCGTCCGTGTCCAGGGCAGCCCCCAGGCGGATCACTCCTCCCTCGTTCATGGCTTGGGCGGCATTGCTGATGAAGTTGAGCATGCAGTTGCGCAGCAGTTCCTGGTCGACCCACAGGGGGGGCAGATCGGCAGCGATCTCCTCTTCTATGCTGATCTGTTGCTCGACCAGCTTGTCGCTCATCAGTGGCAGCACCTTGGCCAGGATCTCCGCGTAGGGGACCAGGACCCGGCGCAGCTTGAGGGGGCGACCGTAGTTCATGAAATTGAGCACCATGTAATTGGCCCGCCGCACCTCTTCCTTGATCTTGTCGGTAAGTTCGACCAACTCGGCGCATTTGTCGCCACACTCCGGCAGCATCTCGGTCTTGAGATGATCAATGGCCAGGCTGATGTAGTTGAGCGGATTGCGAATCTCATGGGCGATACCCGAGGCCAGCTGGCCGACTCGGGAGAGGTGCTCTGCCTCGTAGAGCCTCTTTTCCAGCTCCTCGCGCTCACGCAGTTTTTCGACCATGTTATTAAAACCACCGGCCAGTTCACCGATTTCATCACTGCTCTCGACCGGGATGGTTACCGACAGGTCACCGGCCGAAACCCGCTTGAAATCGCCGACCAGGCGATGGATCGGGTCGGTATAACGCCGGGCAAGAAAAATGGTCAGGGCGATGCCGACCGCAAAGACCATGCTGGTGGCAAACAGCCTGCGGATGAAGTTGGCGTGTTGAATATCGCGGATATTGTCCAGTAACATGTTAATCTGGACATAGCCCAGGTGCTCGTCGCCAACGATGACCGGAACGAGTACCTCGTAATGTTTCTGGGAGAGGATTGAGGAAGCCCTGCTGGAAGCCGGTGCGGCGTGAACACCCTTTTCCAGTTTTTTGAGCTCACGCTTTTTGCCGATCTTCTCGGGGTCGGAGGAGTCGATGATCTCCCCCTCGCTGTTGATGATGTTGATCTCGTTGATGCCTTTTTCACGGGCCTTGCTGAGATATTCGTTCAGGCGCGATGTTTCGGTTTCCGAGGTGAGATCCTCGATGCTCATCTGGACGGCCTTGGAGATCTCCTGAGAACTTTCCTGGATCTCGCGCACCAGATCATTCTGGGCATACTGATTGAGGGTAAAGAGGGTCAGCATGGCCAGAACCAGCAGGGAGAGCATGATGATGATGAGCTTGGAATTGAGCTTCATGGCGACCTTTGCATGGCTAAATGCTGGGAGTATAGCCCAGGGAGAGGGGCGAGACAAGTGCTAAGCACAGGGGGCGGGTACAGGGTGGTTGACACCTTCGGCGAGGGGATGTTACATACATCGGCTATGTTTATGAACATGACCACATGTTGTCGTTATCTTACCCTGGGACTATTGTTGCTGCTGACAAGCTGCACAAGCTATATTCCCCGCGATGTGCTTCCCTATCCGCTGTCCAATGACGCCTCCGACAAAGAGGTCAAGGTGGTGACCATCCCGCTGCCGGTGATCGCTTCCAGCCCCAACGAAGGTATCACTGTCGGTGCGTTGGCGGCATTTCTGCTGCACGACAAAGACGACAACATCAACTCACTTCTGGCCCCCCAGGTCAATCATAATAAGAATTTCGGCGTATCTTCAACACTCTATGCCGCTTTCTATCCCTCGCCGGACCGTTTCTGGGAAGCAAATATTTCCAAATCGACCATCATCAACGAGGATTATGAGTTCAAGCTGCGTGACAAGACCTATCTGGACAAAAAGCTGGAAATGAACCTGTTTGCCTTTGCCTACAGCGACGGCTCGGCACGCTTTTTCGGATTTAACGCCAAAACCCCCAGTCAGAGCGAGTCCAACTATACCGATAGGGAGATCGGTTTCAATCTTTCAGCCGGATATGATATTGCCCGGCATATTCAACTGGTCCTGGGTGAGCGCTACCGCGATGTGGAAATCGAGCCGGGGGCCGTCACAAACATTCCCTTTATCAGAACTCGTTTCGCTGAAAATAACGTCCCCGGCATTAATGGCTTTGTCGCGCACGCCCAGCGGATCTCGCTGATCTACAGCACGCTGGACTCGATCAGTATGCCGACCTCGGGTGGCTTTGCCAAGGTCAGCATGGAAAACAGTTCAAGGGTCTTGGGCAGCACCGCCGACTATCGGCATTACGAGAGTGAGGTCAAGGGGTTTATTCCCTTTGATAACGCTCGTTACATCAGCGTGTTTCGTCTGGTGTACAATCAAACGCTCGGCGCAAGTGTTCCCTTTTTGGAGCAGAGTATCCTGGGGGGCGAAAACACACTGCGTGGTTATGGCCGCAACCGTTTTATCGATAACAGCTATTTCCTGCTGAATCTGGAAGAACGGATCCGGCTTTTCCGCTGGGAGATCTTTAACGTCAAGGCCGACTGGGAGCTGGCGCCCTTTATTGACCTGGGTGCCGTCATGGAACGGCTTGACCGCTCTAGTAGCAGGCAGTTTGAGTTCAACCCCGGTATCGGTGTCCGGGCCGTGGTCCGGCCCAATATTATCGGCCGCGTAGATGTGGGGATCGGACACGATGGTCCGGCGGTGTTCGTTGGTCTGGGGTATCCGTTTTAACCCATCTCGTTCCCCCCAGTCGGGAGTAAAAATAAATCTGTCCTCCCTGAAGCGCGGCCTCAGGAGCAGGCTAGGCGTACTAACCCAGTTCCTGCTGCAATCGCTGCATACGACTCATCTCGGCGTAGAGCCCTCCCCGTTCCAACAGCTCGCCCGGCGTTCCCTCTTCGGCAATCCTGCCTTTTTCCAGTACAATCACTCGGTCGCAATCACGGAATGCTGATATACGTTGGGAAACAATCAGTACGGTGCGGTTTGCATAAAACTGCCCCAGTTCGGTCAAAATCTCCTCTTCGCGCGCGGAATCCACCGCTGAAAGCGGGTCGTCCAGCAACAGAACAGGCGGGTCGGTCGCCAATGCCCGGGCAATGGATAGACGCTGTTTCTGGCCGCCGGACAGCGAGACCCCCTTTTCACCTACCAGAGTATCCAACCCCTCACGAAATTTTTCCACATCTTCGGAGAATCCTGCCTGACGGGCAGCCTCACCAACGATCTGTTCGTTGTAGTCATGCAGACCATAGCTGATGTTTTCATGGATGCTGCGGGAAAAGAGAAAGGCCTCCTGGGGGACGTAACCGATCAGCCTGCGCAGACTGTCCAAGGTGATATGGTTGATGTCATGTCCGTCGATCAGGAGCATATTGTCCGCCACCGGCAGCAAGCGCGGCAGCAGCTTGATCAGGGTGGACTTACCGCTGCCGACGGTGCCGGTAATACCCAGCTTTTCTCCAGCGGCAACCTGAAACGAAATCCGCTCCAGGATCGTTGTCTCACCATGCCGGAAGGACAGTTCACGAAACTCGATCCCCTTGCGAATCTCTGTAAGTGGCTCTGCTCCGACTGCATCGCTGACCGCCGTTTCGGCGCTTAGAACCATGGCCAGGCGTGACATGGATGCCGCTCCGCGCTGGGCCAGGGTCAGGATCCAGCCCAGCACCGCCGTGGGCCAGACCAGCATGGCCAGATAGCCGCTGAAGGCTACGAAGTCGCCCAGAGTAATACCCCCGGAGATTACCAGGCGCCCCCCCATGAACAGAACGACCAGAGTCCCTGCGCCGGTGGCCGCCGCCATCACCGGGATTACCAGTCCGCGCAGACGCGCCAGGCGCAAGTTGTGCTGCAGATATCGTCCGGCAATCTGTCCGAATTGACCCTGGAAATACCCTTCGCGGCAATAGGATTTGATCAGGCGAACCGACGAAACCGATTCTTCCGCAAGGCTCGAAAGGCGAGCAAGTTCTTCCTGTGCCTCAAGTGACCGCTGAAACATCTGTTGACTTACCATCTTGACGGCCAGCACCATCAGTGGAAATGGGACAATCGCCCATACCGTCAACCAAGGATGGATATGCAGCATCAACGTTACGGCAGCTATATAGATGATTAATGTATTCATGGCGCTCATGGCGCCAAAGCCGGTCAACATGCGGACATTGGTCAGGTCGTTGGAAAAACGGGAGAGGATGTCGCCGGTGCGGCTGATGCTGAAAAAATTCTGATCGAGTAGCAGCAATTGCCGGAAGAGGTCGTCACGAATGCGAAACTCAATGATGCGGGCGGCGTTAAGAATCAGGGTTCGGGAGAAGATGCGGGTTACACAGTGCAGCACGGCCAGACATGCAATGGTCAGGGCTGCTATTGGCGCTGAAATTCGTGCCGAAGTGGGGTGCTGCAAGCCTTCTACGGCCAATTTCATTAGCCAGGGTATCAACAGGGCAAACCCGTTGGTGGCCAGAAGAAAACAACCTCCCAACGCATAACGCCAACGGAGTGCGATCAGGTAGGGTCTCAGAAGAGTAAGCTTTTTAATGACAATTTCCCTTCATGCACGGTAGTGAAAACTTGCGAAACGTGCAAAACTAGTTACACTATTAGCGCTGCAAAGTGTAGCCGATCTGTAGTGCGGAAGCAATTGTCAACGTGCGGTAAATCCATCTGCCAGAGTAATGCAAAACGCGCTTAATCCGTGCGTTGGCAGGTGAATTATAAAAACATTCTTATTGCTTTATTGAGGGGTTTTGTTTATATCCTAAGATGAATCTTAAAAGGCTTTCTCACTACACAACAGGAGCGCCTTCATGAAACTGTCATGTGCCCGCTTGATCCCTGCCTGCTTCCTTCTGGCCCTTCCGGGGGCCGCATTATCAGCGGAAGTTTCCGTTGATGCAACCAGTATAGTACGGTTTGAACAACGTGCCGACCCGGGTTTCCCCAAAAAGAATTTGCTCCCGGCGACTCAATTTTTGGGGCTGGATGTTGCCAGTCTGGGCGATGGCAATCTCTCGCTGCACCTATCCGGCTGGGGGCGCGGTGATATTTGGGATAAGAGCTATAACAGCGATCAATTCGCCGGCCGCCTGACCTATGGATACCTGCAGTACCGCTTCAAAGAAGCCAACGCCGATATCCGCGCCGGTCGTTTCTTTGTCCATGAGGGTATCGTCAATGAGCAGATAGACGGTGTCAGTGTTCGCACCGACCTGCCGCTGGGTTTTGGAGTTTCTGCTTTTGGCGGCGCCAACGTGCATACCGATAAGCTGTTTGCCGAAAATAGTGACGGCAAGGGAGATGGCAATTTCGGTGGTCGCATTAACTATCGTTATAAGGGTGTCTTGGAATTGGGTGTTTCAGGCCAGTATGAAACCAAAGCACCGGCTCTGACCAGCGTTTTGGCGGATGGCATTACGCCTCGTTACAAAAATGTCAATCACCGCCTGGTGGGTGGTGATGTCTGGTTCAGCCCGTATAAAGCGGTTGAACTTATGGGGCACACCAGCTACAACACCGAAACTAAGGGGGTGGCGGAACAGAGCTACCTGATGAATATCAAGCCGTTGCGGCACTTGGTGTTGACCGGCGAATATAACGAACATCGCGAGCAGAACTATTTCTATTCTTGGGCGAATTTTGCGCAATTAGCGCTCAATCCCGCTGAGAGATCCCGCTCTCTCGGTGGCAGTGCTTCCTACGAGATCAGTAAAGCGCTTGAGATCGCCGCGGATTACAAGCGCTATACCCGTTCATTCGGCAACGCCGACCGTTATGGCGCCGACATCAAAGTCTCCTACCTGGATAATTCGGTGCGTGGTGGTTTGGGCTACCATTACCTGCGCGCCGGCAAGGAATTTGCCATCATTGGACAGCCCAGTGCTTCCTATCATGAGTTGCGCCTCTACGCGATGCATGACACCAAAACATACTTTGCCGCAATAGATCTCCTCGATTACATTTTCAAAGACAGGGTCTATAACGAAAAGAGCGCCTGGGAGGCGATGGCTTCCCTGGGATACCACCTGACTCCCGGTCTGGCTCTTTCCGGTGACTTCAGTTATGGCAGAAATCCCCTGTTTATCGAAGAGATAAAAGGTCTTGCCCGCCTAACCTATAATATGACCTTTGACAGCAAAGGAGGGAAGAAATGAGATTTTTTAAGGTAACGTTGCCGGCGGTGATTTTAGCCGGGTCGCTGATCATACTTGCCGCCTGCGCCCAGATGAGGGGCATACCCGGCCTGCCCGCATCCCACCCGGAGGCATTGGCAGTGGGGCAGCAGGTCAGTTGTGCCGAGTGTCACGAGGATCAGCAGAATGGTACCCTGAAGGCCTTTGATGCATTCAGCCATACGCCGGCCTTTGTCAAAAACCATCGCTTCTATGCTTCCTCCGATGATCGTCTCTGTTCCACCTGCCACAAAAGCTCGTTTTGCAATGACTGCCATACCAACCAGGTCGAGATGAAGCCGTCCATACGCTATGGCAACCGTCCCGATCGTGACATGCCGCACCGTGGAAACTTCATGACACTGCACAAGATCGAAGGCAAGCTCGATCCGGCCAGTTGCTACCGCTGTCATGGCCGCGCCAACAACGAGCGCTGCATTACCTGCCACCGATAGGAGAATGATATGAAGATATTGAAATACGGTATAGCGCTGCTTTGCGTGGTCAATCTGTGGGGGTGTAGCAAAGGGAATTCCGGTGCCGCTCCTGCGATCGATCCTACGACTAAGCATCATATGGCTGATTGGAAGAACGGGCTTGTTCATGGCGGGCTTGACTACGGTGCCAGTAAAAACATGGCGGCATGTCAGGAATGTCATGGAACAGATTTTGCCGGTGGCATATCGAAGGTGTCATGTTTTCAATGCCACGTTAATTCTCCCCATCCAAATAGGCCGTGGAGAGGTGGGTTGATCACTCATACGCTGGTCAAAACGAGCAATGCCACCGTCTGCGCTGCTTGCCATACCAAAGGTAACAACCTAAAGACACCTGTCATATCGACCTACAATGACGGAGCGCCGGGATGTTTTAATAGCACCCTCTGTCATGGTGTGGTCGGTCATGCAAATGACCCACAACCCTGGGCATCAGGAGTAAATCATGGTGCCAATCCAGGTATAACGGGTCGGCCTGGCGCCAAGTTCAGTATTCAGGCATGCCAGCCATGTCATGCGACTCCGTCTTCAGGCCAGAACCCATCATTTAGCAATCCAATCGGTAGCCGGCCGCAAGGATGTAATTCTGTAGGCTGCCACGATCAGAATCCTCATCTTGCCCATCCATACGGTTGGGTGCCGAAATATGGCTCTGGCGTAAGCCATGCCTCGGCGGGAGATATGGCCGCATCCTGTGGGCTCTGTCACGGCACCAACCTCGATGGTGTCGCAGGAATTGCCCCCTCATGTTCACCTACGACTTCACCAATTGCCGGCCTGAGGTGTCATTTCACCAAACCGGTTGACACAGCCGGCGTTACGGTTGGATGTATTTCCTGTCACGGCGGTCCGCCGAGCGGACCGAACGGAGCAAGCTTCCCGAATACGGCCAATGCCCATCCAAAGCATACCGCCATAGCAGGCGTCTCATGCTTTACCTGTCATAATGGTGCCGGCAGCGGGACTTCGCAGCACGCAACGTTGCCAGCGGCGGTGGTGTCGCTTCTGCCGTCACAAGCCGGAGCAGGGGCAGCATATAACCCATCAACGAGAACCTGTTCAAATGTAAGTTGTCACATTGGAACAACACCGGCATGGAACACAACGGTGAGTTCGGGGTGCGCGACATGTCACACTGCACCTCTGCTTGGCCGCCCCACCACCGGTCGGCATACGAAACATTGGGACGCAATCCTTAATCTCCAATGTGACTCATGCCACATCAATGCCGCAAACTCGGGCACGCATACATCAAATCCAATTGTAGTCGGTGCTCCCTTGCCGGCAAAGTACAATGAAAATGGTGCAACAGCGTCGTACGACCCAATCACGGGGGTTTGCTCCAATGTTCTTTGTCACGGCGGGATAGTCTTCAGACAGAATACGCAAATCTTTCCGGCCTGGAAGAGTGCAGCCACGTTTGACAGGACTCAATGCAGTCATTGCCACAACATACTGGGGTCGGGTGGTGAGCCTGGCCAGACACCGGACACCTACAGCGGACCATATATCGGACCGTTTAGCGGATATGGCGGCTCCAGTTTTGGTGCCAATAATCTCCATGTAGCCCATTTGTTTATTGCTGCCCAGATAGGAACACCACCATCACAAGTCTGTCAGCTGTGTCATCTAATCACTGGCCTTCCCCATTACGGCAATATTGTGAATGGCAGAGGAGACTTGGTCCCTGGATTTGCAGCGAATACAATTAAAGGCTCAGGAATAGTTAGTTATACGTTTACTGGCGGTGCTATTCCAAGCGGCACATGCGTTACAATTCCAGGGACACCTGGGGTTGGAGGATGTCATTATGATGCTCCCGCAGTCAGAGACTGGTTCAATAAAAGTAACCCATAGAAGCAATTTAATTGAACCATATCTTTTAACTGGCAATATAATTGCAAATGAGAAAAATACTCATTACTCAGAATTATGCAGTTATACGAAACAGACTTAATTCTTAAGGGTTATACGGCAGAGCAACATATCGTATTTTACCAGAAATACAGGGCTATCCGCTTTTAGTCTGGAGGCAATGGTTTATGAAACATTTGAGCAAGTTTATAGTTACCCTCGGTTTGGCAGCGCTGTTTTACGGTGTCTTGTCGCCATTTAACGGTGTTGCATTCAGTGCAGCATCAATTCCGGCGATTACGGCGCTTCCTGTTATCAGGGAGGGGGCTGTAACGCCGACGCGAATGACCCAAGACAGCGCGGGTAACATCTATGTGACGGACCCGCATGCTGAAGGCATCTTGAAATACGATAGTGTCGGAAATCTGTTACAGAAAATACCGACTGCAAAAGAGGCGGGCGGAATTGCTTTTGCAAAAAACGGGGATTTGCTTGTTACACAAGTTACCTATGTGGCTGCTCTTGACCCTGTTAGTGGGGTTGAAAAGAGACAAATAGGGACGTTCCAATCTGCTTTTGCGATTGCCGTAGATAACCGTCCGACAGGTACGGGTAATATCTTTGTAAGTGATATTAAAGGCTATGTCGTTCAGGTATTTAATGATTCGTATGGGATTGTCGATGTGAGTGCCGGTAGCGCACATAATCCTTCCAGTGCCAATCCAAATTACAAAGCTAACTTCATTGGAGACGATCGGGTCTGGTGGACGTACCCTGGGATTCCCGACATCAATTTCTTTAACCGACCGGCTGGCGTGGCGATTGAGAAAAGCTCCGGTTACTTGGCGGTAGTTGACTCATTGAATGGCCAGGTAGAGTTCTTTGATCAGGCCGGAAACTTTATTACATCGATGGGTGCCCGCGGCTACGATGACACCCATCAATCAATCAAACTGTCATATCCCCAGTCGATCGCGTTTGAATATGATGCGGCTGGCGCTCTTTACAGGGCCTACATTCTGGACACATTCCAGAGTTATATTATGGCGCTTGATGCTACAGCTCCAATCGTAAAATACGACGTGGGTGCGACAACATGGCCGTGGCTTGCTGATATTGGCCTTTATGGTCATCACAATGGGGACTTGATTGTTCCTTCTGATATTCTCTTTGATAAAAAAGATCCGGAGAATAACCGTCTACTGGTTTCAAATGGTTTTGGCTCATTGTCGGTGTTTGGTATCGGTAGCCTACAGCCTTATAATGTTGCAATCGACTCGATTACCAATAATTCGATGAGGGTAACGTGGGCAAACTCCGGTCTCCCGTTCAAGTATGTTCATGTATACAGATCAGCGGTTGAGGGACAACTGGGCACCAATGTCAGTGGTAATTTGCCCAATACCGCAACTGCGTTCACGGACACGGGGCTAGCTCAATATACTACCTATTATTATACCGTTCGAGCTGTTGATCTAGCGAATGTGGAAACAGCCAACATCAGCCAGGTATCTGCTAAGACTACTGGTATATTTAATCTTTCTGTTAACATTAATGGATCGGGCCAAGTAAACGGCAGTCCGGCAAACGTGGCATGTACCGGCGGTACGTGTACAACAGCGCAGCCGTCCGATGCATTGATCACGTTGACGGCTACGGCAACCGGTCAATCAGTGTTCAGCGGATGGACAGGGGACTGCTTTACAACTGCTGATACCTGCCTGATTTCTATGGATGCGGCTAAATCGGTAACGGCATTCTTTACAGCGAAACCTGCTTTCAGGGTCGATGGGGCTTACTTCGACAATCTGCAGGATGCGTATACTGCAGCTAAAGACGGATCAGTCATTAAGGTCTTGGCCGGAACATGGCCGTCAACTACTCATCCAACAGAGTACATGACCGCTTGGCAGTATAAATCGGTAACTATTGAAGGCGGTTATGATCCGACATTTACAGACAATGCCGGTGGGTCGAGTACTGCAACGGGTAGGGCTAACTTGAATGCCGGCAAGGTTGTAATGAAACAGTTCAAGGTGAGATTTTAATCAATCCGGTGGTGCATGCTGAAACAGCCATGCACCACCGGGTCTGATTGATTGCCTGATACAACAATACAGCAAACTATCCTGTTATTTCAGTTGAAAGCGTTTCCGCTGTAGTTAAGGAGCTTTTATGAAGAGATCATGTGCGGTGATTTGGGCTTTAGCGCTCTGTACCATTATCATCCCTGTAAGTGCGGGGGCAGTTATCAGCCCTAGTCACTTATCACTTGCAAGAGGTATAAATTGCGCTTCATGTCATCAACCGCATCGTACGCTCGGAGCGAGTAATTACCAGGGGCCGATAGATAGACCCTCTCCTGCGGTTTTTAACAATATGTGCCAAAGTTGTCACCGCACGGGTGACGGATTTGCAAAAGCCAAGCCCATGGCTCTGGTCGATACATCTGCTATTTTTGGAGACCATTCAACACAGGATTTTGGCCGGTTACGCCAGACCTCACACCGTTGGGACGGATCTGATACCAATCCCCGCGCTGGAGCGCAGCCGCCTATTCAAGCAGCTATGACTACCAACACGAACGGCGTAGGTAATCTAAGAGGACGTGTGGGTAAGCAACTCGCATGTGTACGCTGCCACTCTCCACATCTCACCAATGCTCCTGGTGCCATGCTTCGCATGTCAATTGATCAGGCTCAAATGTGTGTGGATTGCCATCGTTCACGTAATCAACAGTCCCATGTATCCGGTACTCACCCGGTAAATGTCAATTATGATGCTGCAGCAGCTAAAGGTAATTTTAATAATCCGCCGCTCAATGCCAACCCAGCTAATCCTACTTCGGACCTAAGCAATAGATTTACGGTTACAGCTCCGGCGCGTAACATTGTCTGTACAACCTGCCATGGTATTCACTATACGGATTCACGCAGTTCGACGTTTGACGGTTCATCAACCGCACGCGGCAAAGGTAACTACACCAATCTGAGCACTGGTGACGGGTATCAGTTGCGTACCGATCGTCGCGGTGCAAAGGTCTCGAGCGGTACCCCGGATAAGCTCAACATCTGTACAAACTGCCATGCCAACAAAAAGAGTCATAACGGCAGGGATCAGGACATTCAGTGTGTTGATTGCCATGGTGCGCACGTGGAGTATGATCCCAATGACCCTACCAACACAAAAGGTACTAACGTTTATCTGATTCGCCGCAATGTTGCAAAAGGTGGTATGCCTAGTTCCATCTATTTCCGTTATACCGGCAGCCAACGTGAGTATCGTAACGCTGCAGGAACGGGTGTATGTCAGGGATGTCATAATGTTCCGGAGGCGGGCGGAAAATATCCTGCCGAACATGACAGTAACAAGGCAAGCGATTGTAATAAGTGCCACTTTCACTCCAGTCAGGCTGGTTCATTCTCCGGTAGTTGTGGTCAGTGCCATGGCATGCCGCCCGCAACTGCGGTTCCTGGTTCTGGTGGATTGGCATCACCTGCAACTGGAGCCTTGAATGGGACTGCCGGTGCCCATGTCGCACACGTTACTACCGGTTTGAAAATGGAATGTAATGCTTGTCATGCCGGCTACGCCAACAGAACAATGCCTAACAATACAATCGATATCGGATTTGAAATTAACGGCGTGAACGTACCCGGATTTTCCAATGTATTAAATACGGGAACCTATAATAATACCAATACACTCACAAACGGTTATGTCTTTACTGGTTCTGTTGGAAATGGACCGAATCAAACCTGTAGCGCAATTTACTGTCACGGCTCAACCCTTACCGGCGGTTCAAATGCTACTCCCTCATGGGTCGCAGGTTCGAGTCAAGCCGCATGCGGAACATGTCACGGTGCCTCATCTGCAAATCCGCCTACGTCAGGAAGCCATGCGCGGCATGCCGGTGCCGCTGCTGGCCAGCTGCAACTGGCATGTGAATCGTGTCATGGTGCCCATAATGACAACAAGCACGTCAATGGCGATGTGCAATGGAACTTTGCGGCAATTAACGGCCAATACAAGACTCCAACCGGGCGTTTTTACAGAATGAGCGGTTCAACGGGACGTCTGGCTCCAAGCACCAACTACGGTACCTGTACGAGTATCTACTGCCATAGCAACGGCGGTCCCAATGGTGCACCTGTTGTCTACAACACCATGACGTGGGGTAGTAGTGCGGCTCTTACCTGTGGAAGTTGCCATGCCAATATGTCCACTACACCGAGTACAGCTCCTAACGGCGGCCATTACAAGCATGCCAGTACAGGTAATGTAAACGGCCCGGCATTTGACTGTTCCACCTGCCATACCGGCTATACAGCAACCACCACTAATGGTGTTACTCACGCCAACAAGCAAGTGGAACTGAACACAGCAATCACCGGATACTCCAAGACTTCACCCATGCCAGCCAGCGGTGCATGGGGTACATGTTCTACCAGCCTCTGCCATGGTCAGGCAACGGGGCTTACCTGGAATAACGGATCAATCTGGCAGTCCGGTGGCGACCACTGTTCAACCTGTCATAGCAGCTCAGCAGCAGGCGCGGTTACGTCGGGCAGTCCCTTCTATTCAACAGAGTTTCCCACAAAGCAGACTTCCAATCTGAATGCTAAGGTTGGTGCTCATACATACCATCTTACAAATCTCAAGATGATGAGTACACTTCTTGTTTGCTCTGATTGTCATGGCCCGGTCGCTCTCAAAGATGCAACCCATATGAATGGTGTTACAAATTTCAATTGGAGTAAATTTGCTAACTTCTCGGGCAGGTCTATTCCTAGCTACAATTCAGCTACGGGTATCTGTTCAAACGTCTACTGCCACGGTGCAAGGATGCCTAACGGTGATGCCAGCGGAGCCAACAGGACTCCTGTTTGGAAGACACCGTTTATGCCGGCATCTTTGACTCTCCCGGCATCCTGTAATGGCTGCCATGGCTTCCCGCCGTCAACTGTTGGTGGGCATCCGCTAGTTGATGCTACGTTGGCTTCGTGTAACGGATGTCATGCCAACGTAAATGCTGCCGCTACAAGCTATGCAGATGTCTTTGTAGATAAAACCAAACACATCAACGGGCTTGTAGAAGGTGGAGGTTGTAACGGTTGCCATGGTTATCCGCCCGCTAACAAGCGCTTCAAAGCTACACAGGGGAACTGGTCGAGTGCCCGTATGGAAAACTATTCCGGTGGTGGTGGAGCACACACGGTTGCAGGTCATGTGTCACCAACTGCAAATCCAAAAGACGGGTGGGTCAACTGCTCCAGGTGTCACAATGAAAGTGATCATGCTATGAGTCCTGTCGCTTTCAATCCAAGCAGCAACATTAAGGTTTCATTGAATCCGAAGTTCAAGTTTGATTCGACGAGAGTGATAAAATATACCTCTAACAAACTGGATGGCGCTGCGCACGTACCTGGTAACTGCTCTAATGTTGCCTGCCATTTCCAGAAATCGCCACAATGGTAAGATCGCCAGAACCTAACTGACATAGTACATATACACGGAAAGGGCTTACATGATAATCATGTAAGCCCTTTCCGTTTAATAAACAGCTGCACTGAAGGTGTGAATGATCGTTGTCAGTTGAACTACACAACCGAAAAGCAGTTCATGACCTAAATCAGATCACGGAGAAGCCGATGGGTTGCTCTCTGAAGAACACGTTGATTAAGAATAGGAGGGGAAAACGGAGGTTGGTTAGAAAACTTACCGCGATGACCGGGAAAAGTACTGCTGAATCGCATCGGACAATGCTGAGAGGGTAAATGTGTCTGGCTGGATATCGACTTTGAGACCTAAATCACGGCAGGTCTTCGAGGTGATCGGCCCAATAGATGCAACTGCCACACCTGTCAACATGTCTGCCAGGAGGTCAGTACCCAACAGTTCGACGAGGTTGGTAACCGTGGATGAGGATGTAAAGGTAATACAATCGATGCAACGCTTTTCCAGGGCCAGTACTGCTTCTGGGCAGAGCTGGTCGGGAAGGATATTACGATAGGTAATCGGGGCCGATACACGGGCTCCCAGTTTTTCTAGCTCACGTGGAATAACCTCGCGAGCACGGTCGGCGCGGGGAAAGAGTACTCGCTGATCAGTGATGCCTAGCTTGGCAAGCTCCATAACGACTGACTCAGCCGTGTAATCAGTCGGTACTAAGTCAGGGCGGATGCCATGAGCGGTAATTGCTTCAGCGGTCTTCGGACCCACTGCGCAGATCTTGCATCCTGCAAGTGCCCTGACATCCAATCCGAGCGCAACCAGTCGTGTGAAAAAAAAGCGCACAGCGTTGCCGGATGTCAATACCAGCCAATTAAAGTTTGATAACTCACTGATTGCATTGTCAAGTTCGTCCCAGCTGGCCGGATCTACCAGGCGGATCGTTGGACACTCAAGAACGGTTGCACCTTGGCTGGTCAGAATCGATGAAAATTCTGAAGCTTGATCGGCAGCACGGGTGACAATGATCCTTCGGCCAAACAGGGGACGGCTGTCAAACCAGTGGAGCTTCTCGCGCAGGGAAACCACTTCACCAACGATAGCAATGGCAGGAGGTTTGAATGTGGCATGAGCTGCCTTATCGGCGATATCGGCAAGGGTTCCTGTCAAAACCTGCTGTTCGGTTGTTGTTGCCCAGCGGACTAATGCGACAGGTGTGTGCGGGGCTCGGCCATGCTCTATCATTCGTTGCATATTGCTACGCAGAGAATTGATGCCCATGTAAAAAACGACCGTGCCACTGCCTTGAGACAAGTGGTCCCAGTCAATGGCGGATTCGTTCTTATCCTTGCCTTCCTGTCCGGTAACAAAGGCAACTGATGCGCTGAAATTACGATGAGTCAAAGGTATGCCAGCGTACGCAGCAGCACCTACAGCAGCAGTGACACCTGGCACAACTTCAAAAGGCACACCTGCCGAGGCAAGCGCTTCACACTCTTCTCCTCCGCGTCCAAATACAAAGGGATCGCCGCCTTTAAGTCTGACGACGATCTTACCGCCCAGGCCCTTATCGACCAAAAGCCGATTAATCTCTTCCTGGTCCTGGTTATGGCGACCACCGATCTTGCCGGCATAGATAAACTCAGCAGTGACCGGCGCATGAGCTAGTAACCGTTCGTTAGCCAGATAGTCGTAGATAACGACCTCGGCCTTTTGCAGACACTCCACACCGCGTAGTGTAATGAGCCCGGGGTCGCCGGGTCCGGCCCCTACCAGGTAGACAATGCCGGTAGTGCAGACTACTTTATTCATGGATGGGCAGGCGCAGAGATCTCGCGTTGGTAGACCTCTTCCAGAATGGCTTTGCCGCCGTCTGCCAGAAGTTTGTCAGCAAGCTGGATACCGAGTTGTTCACATTGCTCGACTGGGCCGCTGATTTCGCCCCTGACAGAGCGGCTACCGTCAACTGCAGCAATGAAACCGACCAGACGCAGGCTGGTGCCCGTAACCGTACCATGTGCGGCAATCGGTACCTGGCAACCGCCTTCACAGCGCTTCAGCAAGGCCCGTTCTGCACGGACTGCATAGGCAGTGGCAGGATGGTTAAAGAAGTCGATTATCTCGGTAACGACCGGATCAGGCAGGCGACATTCAATCCCCAATGCGCCTTGACCGATGGCTGGGATAGAAAGATCAACATCCAGATACTCGCCAACCTTCTCGGTAAATCCGAGACGCTTTAATCCGGCTGCTGCCAAAATGACGGCATCGAGATTATCGTCTTCCAGTTTGCGGATGCGTGTCTCCACATTTCCGCGAATAATAACCATCTCCAGGTCGGGACGCACCTTGAGTAACTGGGCTTGGCGACGAAGGGCCGATGTACCGATACGGGCACCCTGAGGAAGGTCAGCGAACTTGACGTTGCGGGAAATTACGGCATCGCGCGGGTCTTCGCGCTCAGTGATGCAGTGGAGTCCCAATCCTTCGGGAAATTCGGTTGGTACGTCTTTCATGCTGTGTACGGCGATATCAATCTCACCGCGCAGCATGGCCTCTTCAATCTCTTTGACAAAAAGCCCCTTGCCACCCACTTGGGCAAGCGGAACATCGAGGATCTTATCGCCAATGGTCTTGATCTTTGTCAAGGTGACTTCCATACCGGGATATTTCTTCTCCAACTCGGATTTAACCCAATTAGCCTGCCAAAGAGCCAGTTGACTGGCACGGGTACCGATTCTCAATTGTTTTAAGGACATGTTAATTCTCCATTTCTATGTGGATACAAAAGTTACACATCATACAAGCACCGGCAAGCGTTCCGTCAGCAAAATTTCCGTTGAAGTGACCAAAGCCCTATAGGCCAGGGCCTCAACGCCATTCAATAGGGCCATGCGCAACAGGCGACCATATTCAGGATCAATGGCATCAGCCGGTGAAACACTTATGCCATCACCTCGCTGTACGGTAAAGAAGATTACCCCACGATCTCCCTCACGAACGACTCTCATCAGCTCATGGAGGTGCTTCTGGCCGCGGGTAGTAACGGCATCCGGAAACAGAGCGCGGTGGTTCTCTACCAGGGTAACATTCTTAACTTCTACGAAACAACGTTGCTGTGGTGCTTCCAACAGTAAATCTATGCGGCTGTGTTCACCGTAGGGTACCTCGGGACGAATCGTCGTATATCCCTGAAGTTCGGCAACAGAACCGTTTATGATCGCCTCGTGCACCAGGCGGTTGGGCAGGGCCGTATTGATTCCGGCCCAGAAACCATCTGCTTCTACCAACTCCCACGTAAAGGGAAATTTACGATTTGGGTTTGAACTGCGGGAGATAAACACGCGACTGCCGGGAATCGCACAACCCTTCATGCTCCCCGAATTCGGGCAATGCACCGTAACAGCAGTACCGTCTTCCAGGACAATGTCGGCCAGAAACCGTTTATAGCGTTTGAGCAGGGTTCCCGGGAGGAGCAGAGGAAGCTTCAATCCTCCTCCAGCTCAAGTTCTTCTTTCGCCTCTGGTACTGCTTCAAGTTCAAACAATTGGCGCAGGGCATCCACGTAGAGATCGACCCGGCCACCTTGGCCGGCCTGTTTGAGAACTGCCGTAGGGGCATGCAGCAACTTGTTCATGATGGCGCTGGTCAGGGCTTCCAAGCGTTTCTCGGCATCGGGCGGCATCTCTTTCCAGTTGGAGCAGGTCTTATCCAGCTCGGCCCGGCGTATCTCGTCGAATCGATTTCGTAGGGCGACGATGGTTGGAGTGACCTCCAGCGATGAAAGCCATTTGAAAAACTGTCCGATCTCCTGATCAACAATTTCCTCTGCTTTTTGGGCCTCGATGCTGCGTTGCGCCAGGTTGGCCTGGACGATCTCCTGCAGGTCATCCACGGTAAAGAGATACGCGCTCTCGACGTCATCCACTTTTTGATCGATATCACGCGGTACGGCGATGTCGATAAAGAACATCGGCTTGAATCTGCGCCGCTTGACGACATCCTCCACATCCTTCGGACCGATGATTATATGCGGCGCGCCAGTGGAGGAAAGTACGATGTCGGCCCGGTGCAGGTGGGTAAACAGCTCCTCAAAGTGCACCGCCTCACCGCCAAACTCCTCGGCTAAGCGTTCAGCTCTTTCAAAGGTGCGGTTGGTCACCATGACGCCTTTAGCACCACTGTTGAGGAAATGCTTTGCAGCCAGCTCGCACATCTCGCCGGCACCGACCAGCATGACGGTTTTGTCCGACAGATCCCCAAGCACTTTTTTGGCCAGCTCTACGGCTGCGAAAGCCACCGAAACGGCCGAAGAGGCGATTTTCGTCTCGGTGCGGACGCGTTTGGCGACTGAAAATGCCTTGTGCAGGAAACGGTTGAGGATAATGCCGGAAGACTTGTATTCAGCGGCATAGCCGTAGGAAGTCTTGATTTGACCTAATATTTGAGGTTCACCCACGACCATGGAGTCAAGGCTGGAGGCAACTCGGAATACATGGCGGATGGCTGCCTCGGAATGATAACAGTAGAGGTGGGGTTCCAGTGTTTCCAGCGGAATGTGATGGTGATCGGCCAGGAAACGCTTGATACGGGCAATGCCGCCGGCAATGTCGTGCGTGGTGGCGTAGATCTCGACCCGATTGCAGGTGGAAATAATAACACCCTCGATGATATCATCCAAAGCAACCAGATCGTGCAATGGCTTTTCAATCAGATTGGGAGAAAAGGCAACCCGTTCTCGAATCTCAACTGTTGCAGTCTTGTGGGAGAGACCGATGACGATAATGTTCATTTGGCGGAAGTTTCCATAAAAGTGTCCGATGCTCTACGCGAAATAGAAGTTACCAGGTGATGCTGTGTTTCATACCGAAAAAGGTGATCAGAAGCACAGCAAATCCAATAATTGAAAGAATGGCGGCACGTTTTCCGCGCCAGCCGATTGTCAGGCGTCCGTGCAGCAAGGCAGCGTAGATAAACCAAGTGATCAAGGACCAATTCTGTTTAGGATCCCAGACCCAAAAACTTCCGCTGGCTTGTTCCGACCAGATGGCGCCTGAAATAATGGCCACGGTCAGCAGGGGAAAGCCAACGGCAAGGCAGCGGTAACTGATCTCGTCGAGTGTATCCAGGGGGGGGAGTCTCTGGAACAGTGATCCGAAATGCTTTGTTTTGAGAAAATGCCGCTGGATCAGGTAGATTACGGCCACGCCAAAGGCGATTGTGAAGGCGGCATAGCTGACAAAAGCCAGCAGTGCGTGGAACCAGAACCAGTTGCTTTGCAAAATCGGAGGAAGCTGGTGCAGTTCTTCGTGGAGTGCACTGGAGCCGATCATCATCACCAGGGCAAGTGGTGTGACAAAAGATCCAAGCGTGGTTACCTTGTAGCGGCGCTCAAAGATGAGGAAGGCAGCGATGATGAACAGGCTGAAGAACGACAGCGACTCCTGCATGTTGGTCAGGGGCAGGTGCTTTGCCTTGTTGGCCAGATGGACGGTTGAAAGGATGTGAGTAATACAACCGGTGGTAAGCAGGCGACTGGCCCACAAGGTCAAACCGGAGGACGTACGGAATAAACAGGTAAAATAGGCAATCGTGGCACTGAGATAAAAACTTAGGGTAAGATAAAAAAAGAGGTGCGTCATGGCACTCGTTCCTTGGGCGTGTTGAGTTTATTAATCAACTCCCTGGCACGGGAGCGTAAAATTTGATTATTGTAAGTGTTGGGAGTGCCTTCCGTCAACAGCTTTTCACGCTCAGCGGCGAGAATAGCCAGTATGTCAGCATATTCTGCGCCGATTATGCCGGAGATGATGTCACGCACTTCTGCCGCGAATCCGGGGCATGTGCCGTCAGTGGATACGGTGACCTCCAGGTTGCCGCGTCGCAGCACTGCGGGAAAGGTGCAGTTTCCCCGTGCCGGCTCATTTGCGACGGATATAAGTATTCCGCGCTGATGTGCCTCGTCGGCTATTCTGTGGTTGGTTGCCGGATTATTGGTGGCGGCAATGGCTAAAAAAACCCCTTGCAAATCGCTTGAATCGTAACAATCAATTTTCAAGCAAATTCTGCCGGTATCCCCAAGTCGGGCAATTTCCTGTGTCAGTTCTGGCGCAACCACCTTCACCGTAGCATTGGCGTCCAGTAGGCCCTTGATCTTTCGTTCGGCTACCGCGCCTCCGCCAACGACAAGGATCGTCATGCCACGTACATCGATATTCAAGGGCAGATGCGGCACGTTAATCAACTCCAATTAACCGATAGTTGAGGCAGCATACACCGATCATGATTGCATTTCAACTAAACGCGATGCGGCAGAGATTGCTCTTGATTTTTTCATGGCCTGGTATATCATTCAAGCCATTTCAACTTACCAAAAGGAGACGTATATATGGCCAGCGAAAACGTGATTGCATTTACCGATGCGAATTTTGACCAGGAAGTCATTCAATCGGAACTCCCTGTTCTCGTTGATTTCTGGGCAACTTGGTGTGCACCCTGTAAGGCCATTGCACCACTTGTTGATACGGTGGCTGACGAATATGTCGGCAAGGTCAAGGTAGGCAAGGTTAATGTGGACGAGAATCAGGCTACCCCCGGAAAGTTCGGAGTGCGTGGCATCCCGACCCTGATCCTGTTCAAAGGCGGAGTTGTTGTTGACCAGATCGTTGGAGCGGTGCCTAAATCGCAGTTGGATGCCTTGCTCGCCAAGGCGCTCTGATCATATGAAACATCCGACCGTGCTGCATTGGCTGGTGATGGTAATCCTGACTGCGGGCATTCTACTCGGGCCTGAAGGATTGCATGCGGCACCTCGGATTGGCCAAGCAGCACCGGGCTTCAAGGTGACGACCCTAGCAGGTCAACAGGTCTCCTTGGAACAATATCGGGGGCAAGTGTTGGTGCTGGATTTTTTCGCGACATGGTGTCAGCCTTGTCGCTTATCTATTCCGCACCTGGTAGAGATGAACAAAAAATATGCTAAACAAGGTCTGCGCGTACTTGGGATCAGTGCCGACGAAGATGGTGAAGGAGATGTTAAGGTCTTTGCAGGCCAAAACCACATTACCTATCCCATAGCGCTGGCAGGCGAGTCAATCTTGGCCGATTTTGGGGTTCGTGCGGTGCCGGTAATGTTCCTGATTGATAAAAAAGGGCGGGTCGTCGAGGTCTTCAGGGGCTTCACGGATGAGGTCGCCCGTTCAACAGAACAGCTTATTAAGAAACATCTGGCTGAGAGGTGACTGCTTCCTCGCTGTTCTCCGGGTAATAAACCTTTATCAGACACAAACCACAAGCCGGTGCCGTTGCGCCGGCTTTTTTTCTGTCCCCGTTTAATAACAGCCAGCTGATGTGGTCTGGTGCGAATCTTCGCCGTCCGATATCCACAAGCGTCCCGGCCATTACCCGGACCATGTTTTTCAGAAACCCCCCTCCGACCACATCAATTAGGATCGTATCGCCTTCCCGGCTGACATCCACCGCATCGATCCTCCGAATAGTTGTCTTGGCGGCGCAGTTTGAGGCCCGGAAGGCCGAAAAGTCATGTCGCCCCACAAAATACGCGGCTCCCGCCCGCATGGCTTCCAGATCAAGCTCTTCACGAAGGTGCCAGACGTGAAACCGGCGCAGGGGTGAACGTACCGATTTTAGCAGGATTGTGTAGCGGTAGTGTTTGGCCAGGGCGTCACTGATCGGCTTAAAGCCGGCAGGAACTTCGCTGGCGTCCAGGATGGCGATGTCGGGTGGCAGGAAGCGGTTGGTGCCATCTACAAAGGCTTTCAGGGGCAGCTTGGAAGCAGTCTGAAATGCCGCTGGCATGCCATGGGCGTGCACGCCGGCATCTGTTCGGCCGGAGGAACGCAGGTCAACCTTTTCGCCAATGAGTTGGCACAAGGCTTCTTCTATGACCTGCTGTACGGCCAAGCCGTTGGGTTGGCGTTGCCAGCCCGAATAGGCGGTGCCATCGTATTCAATTGTCAAACGGATTGTTCGCATCGCGTATGCTTCCCAAAATCCTCAAGGCTCTTTCGATAGTCGTCCCAAGTCCGATGCATCAAAACTGTAGCTCCGGCGACAGAATTCGCAAGTTACTTCCGCGCCACCATCTTTTTCGATCATATCATGGAGTTCGGTTGTCGTAAGGGAAAGCAGGGCGCGTTCCACCTTTTCCCGGTTACAGCCACAGCGGAAAAACAGGTCGTGGCTCTCCAGCAGGGTATAGGGAATGTCCCCAAACAGCTGTCCCAGCAACGCATTGGGATCTCCGGTTTGAAGGATTTCAGATAGCGGCGGAAGTTTTGCAATGTTGGCCATCACTTCCTCGATCTCCGAGTCTCCGGCCTTGGGAAGCGCTTGCACCAGGAACCCGCCACAGAATGAAATCTCTCCATCTCCATTAAAGCCGGCTCCCAAGCCGACAGCCGAAGGTATCTGTTCCGATTCGGTGAGATAGTAGGCCAGGTCATCACCGATCTCGCTGCTGCGGAGTTGAACCATGCCCTGATACGGCTCGCCACCCATGCCGATATCTTTGGTCACAGTCAAAAAACCTGCCCGCCCGATGATACCCGCCACGTTCCAGTGGTCATCACATGGCTCGGCCTCGGCAGCCGGATTGCCGGCACAGCCTCGCACCGCACCATCAGCATCGGCCTCAATAATCAATTTTCGCAGAGGTCCGTTACCCTCGAATTTCAAGGCAACCCGTTGTCCCGGTTTAAGCAGCGCCCCCATCAGCGCCCCTCCCGCCAGACCGCGCCCAAGAGCGATGGTTGCCGTTGGGGATGTTTCCTGCAGAACACAGATTTCGCGGGCCAGGTGGTTAACGCTGCAGACAAGAATGCGGATACCGCCGGCAGAGCTCAAGCCGCGGACAAAGTGATCTTTCATGTGATCTCCTTTTAGGCCTTTTGGCCAAGGATAAAAAAAAGCCGCATCTTGCGATGCGGCTTTTTTCATACTCTGCGAAAAAAAATTACTTGGCAGGAGCGGCAGCAGGAGCAGCTTCTTCTTTTTTCACTTCTTTTTTAGCTTTTTTTGCTTTCTTTGCTTTTTTAGCAGGTTTCTTGGCTTCTTTTTTCACTTCAGCAGCAGGAGCAGCGGCTTCAGCAGCAGGAGCAGCAGGCTTAGCGGCGTCAGCAGCGAATACTACTGCGGAGAAGGAAACTGCTACGAGAGTGGCAACGATGGTGGAGAGAACTTTTTTCATTTGTACTACCTCCGAAAGAAATTGTTTGAATTGGTTACTGCAGTCAGCATGCCAAGTAGCAGGCATGATATGCAACATCAAGTAATTAGAGAGAAAAAGCGGCATCGTGGCGGTAGGGGTACGACCAGCTGTTACCTGATAACAAACAGCTGGTACCGCATATAGGGTACGGTGCCGGCCTCGCTAAGCGGCATGTACCCCGGACGTACGCTGTTGCGCTACCAAGCACCTCGAAACAGGAGTTTCATTTTCGTATGGAATGAGATCCGTGGGTTTCGACAAACCAGTGATACGCGTTGCGCACGCCCTCTGCAAGATTGATGCGGTGTTGCCAGCCCAAGGCATACAACCGGGAAGAGTCGGCCAGTTTTCGTGGAGTGCCGTCAGGCTTTGCAGTGTCAAAAACGAGTTCACCATCGAAGCCGACGATGGTTTTGATCAGCCTGGCAAGATCGGCAATACTGATCTCTTCTCCACTGCCCACATTGATCAATGCGGGAGCAGCCTGATAGGTGAGGAGCGAGCTGTAGGACTCTTCCGGCAGATTCATCAGAAACAGGCTCGCCGCAGCCAGATCGTCAACGTGCATGAATTCGCGCAGGGGAGTGCCACTACCCCAGACGGTAACGGAATCGGCTCCGCTCACTTTGGCTTCATGGAATTTACGAATCAGGGCCGGCAGGACATGGGAATTGGTGAGATCATAATTGTCGTTGGGGCCGTAGAGATTGTTGGGCATGGCAGACAGGTAGCGGGTGCCGTACTGATCGTTATAGGATCGACACTGGGCGATGCCGGCGATCTTGGCGATGGCGTATGCGTCATTGGTCGGTTCCAGCGCTCCACTCAGCAGGTACTCTTCTTTTATGGGCTGCGGTGCCAACTTGGGATAGATGCAGGTGCTGCCCAGAAAAAGCAGCCGTTTGACACCCGAGGTGTAGGCGTTGTGAATCACATTGGCCTGGATCATCAGGTTGTCGTAGATAAACTCGCCCTTACGGGTACTGTTGGCAATGATGCCACCGACCCGCGCGGCGGCAAGAAAGACATAATCGGGCTGTTCAGCGGCGAAAAACTCAGCTACGGCGGCCTGGTTACGCAGATCCAGTTCTGCCGAGCTTTGCAGCAACAAGGTGCCGTAGCCTTCAGCCCTCAATCTGCGGACAATGGCGGAGCCGACCATGCCATTGTGTCCTGCCACGAAGATGCGTGCATCACCTGGCATGTGCCGGGAAATCGAGGATAAAGGGGTGTTGATGGACATTTTTTAGAGGATCCTTTAAATGTAGTTATGCTCAGCTCTATCCCTGCTCGGCATCGATCATGATCCGCACGACGTCCCGCATGCGATTTTTTGCCCGCCATCCCAGCTCTCGGTAGGCCTTGTCAGGGTTACCGCGACTGATCATGATTTCAGATGGCCGCAGCAAGGAGGGATCGGTACTGACATGTTCCCGCCAGTCCAGTGCGAGCTGAGTAAAGGTTTCAGCCACAAACGCTTCCAGGGTATTGGTCTCGCCGGTGGCGATGACATAATCGCAGGGCAGATCCTGCTGCAACATGCTCCACATGGCCACCACGTATTCCGAGGCCAGGCCCCAGTCCCGGGCAATGGAAATATTGCCAAGTTGCAGTTTCTCGCCGCTGCCGGCAGCGATCCGGCAGGCCGCTGAGATGATCTTGCGGGTGACGAAGCGTTCCGGTCTCAGGGGGGACTCGTGGTTGAAGAGGATGCCTGTGCAGGCAAACAGGTTGTAGGCTTCCCGGTAGTTGGCCACTTCCCAGTGGGCCGCCGCTTTTGCAACCGCATAGGGGCTGCGCGGGCGAAAAGGGGTCGTCTCGTCGGCCGGGGCGCCGCCCGTATCTCCAAAGCATTCGCTGGAACCGGCGCTGTAGAGCCTGATCGGTCGTTGCAGAAAACGGATGCCCTCCAGCAGGTTGAGGGTGCCGATAGAGATGCTTTCGAGGGTTTCCACCGGCTGTTCAAATGAGAGTCCGACGGAACTCTGGCCGGCCAGGTTATAGACCTCGTCCGGCTCGATCCTGGAAAGCGTCTGCAGTACGCTGCGAAAGTCGTTGAGTGCCATCGAGAGCAGGGTGACCTGCTGGCGAATGCCAAGGGTCTCAAGGTTTCCAAAAGAGGCCATCTGGGCATCGCGAGCCGTGCCGAAGACCTGGTATCCCTTGTCCAGCAGGAGTTTGGCCAGGTAGGCGCCATCCTGACCGGATATTCCACTTATCAGGGCTCTCTTGTTATTCATCTCAATTCCCTAAGGCAACCGGCAGTTCGTAGCCATGTTTTTTGAGCAGGGCGTGACGCTGGGCAACATGCAGGTCCTGTGAGACCATCTCGGCGCACATCTCCTGGACCGTGATCTGGGGGCTCCACCCCAGTTTGTTCTTGGCCTTGGCCGGGTCTCCCAGCAGGGTCTCGACCTCGGCTGGCCTGAAATAGCGTGGATCAACCCGGACGATCGTATCTCCGGGTTTGAGAGCCGGTGCCTTGTCACCCTGAATCTGCTCGATAATGGCCCGCTCGTCTACCCCCTGACCCTCAAAGCGCAACGTGATGCCCAGCTCTGCTGCCGACCAGTGGATGAACTGGCGAACCGAATATTGCAGGCCGGTGGCAATGACGAAGTCCTCTGCCTGCTCTTGCTGCAACATCATCCACTGCATCCTGACATAATCCTTGGCGTGCCCCCAGTCGCGCAGCGAGTCCAGATTGCCCATGAAGAGGCACTGTTCAAGTCCTTGGGCGATGTTGGCCAAACCGCGGGTGATCTTGCGGGTAACAAACGTCTCACCCCGGCGGGGGGACTCGTGGTTGAAGAGGATGCCGTTGCAGGCGTAGATGCCGTAGGCCTCGCGGTAGTTGACGGTTATCCAGTAGGCGTAGAGCTTGGCCACGGCATAGGGAGAGCGGGGATAGAAGGGGGTGGTCTCCTTCTGGGGAGTCTCCTGCACCAAGCCATAAAGTTCGGAACTGGAGGCCTGATAATAGCGGGTCTTTTTCTCCAGTCCCAGCAGGCGGATCGCCTCCAGGAGGCGCAAGGCCCCCAGTCCGTCGGCATCGGCGGTGTATTCAGGGGCTTCAAAGCTGACGGCCACGTGAGATTGAGCGCCCAGGTTGTAGATTTCGTCCGGTTGAATCTGCTGCACAATTCGGGTCAGGTTGGAGGCGTCGGTCAGATCGCCGTAGTGCAGGATGAAATTTTGGTTTTCAACGTGCGGATCCTGATAGATATGATCAACCCGTTGGGTATTGAGCGACGAGGCGCGGCGTTTGATGCCATGGACCTGATACCCTTTTGAGAGCAGAAGTTCAGCCAGGTAGGAACCATCCTGTCCGGTAATACCGGTAATCAGCGCTTTTTTCATCAAGGTTGCTCCTGTTGGTTAGATAGAGTTGTCTGCAGCAAATTGAAATTTATAGCAGGGGAGGTAAAACCACCACCTCAAGATCAGGTCTGATAAAAGCCCCGGTACCACTCGACGAAGCGGCGCAGCCCCTCCTGGATCGGTGTGGCCGGCCTGAATTCGACCTCGTGGGTCAGATCATCCACATCGGCACAGGTGACCAGCACCTCACCGGCCTGGATGGGAAGCATGTTTTTGATGGCCTTCTTTTCCAGGCATTCTTCAAGCACTTCAATAAAGTGCCCCAGCTCCACCGGTTGGTGATTGCCGATATTGTACAGGCGATAGGGGGCGTTGCTGGTGGCCGGGTCGGGATTGGCCGCGTCCCAGGCAGGATCGGATTGGGGAACATGATCCAGGACCCTGACGATCCCTTCGACAATATCATCGATGTAGGTGAAGTCGCGCTGCATGCGGCCATGGTTGAATACATCGATCGGCCGCCCTTCCAGGATGGACTTGGTAAAGGAAAAATAGGCCATGTCCGGGCGCCCCCAGGGGCCATACACGGTGAAGAAACGCAGGCCGGTAGTCGGCAGTCCGAAGAGGTGGGCATAGGTATGGGCCATCAATTCATTGGACTTTTTGGTGGCGGCATACAACGAGACCGGATGGTCAACGCTGTCATGCACCGAAAAGGGTACCCGGCTGTTGGCGCCGTAGACGGAACTGGAAGAGGCATAGACCAGGTGTTTGACCGCAGTGTGGCGGCACCCTTCCAGCACATTCATAAAACCGACGATATTGCTGTCGATATAGGCATGGGGGTTTAGCAGCGAATATCGCACACCGGCTTGGGCCGCTAGGTTTATGACCATATCGAAGCGCTCATTGGCAAAGAGGCTCGTAATGCTTGAGCGCTCTTCCAGCGCAGCCCGCACAAAACGGAAGCCCGGGTACACCTCCAGCAGGCGCAGACGGGCTTCTTTGAGGCCGACGTCATAATAGTCGTTCAGGTTATCCAGTCCCACCACCTGCTCGCCACGCTCCAGCAGGCGCTGAGCCAGGTGAAAACCGATAAAGCCGGCTGATCCCGTAACAAGAATCTTCATCGTGGGTGCCTGCCCGCGGGTGTCTTCAAATCCAACTCCATGAAACTACGAGATAATGAAGCCATGACGATTGGACAACATATCAGGAAATTTTGCAAAACGCAAAACCTGTATCAGGATGATGTTGTGAATCTCGCGGTCTTGAGCGGTTCAATGAATGCAAATTCCCGTTTCTGTCGTCATGCGCCTGTGCTACTATCGGCGTCCATGAAACACCTCGCCCAAACCATCAAGGCTCTCTCCGATCCGATTCGTCTGCGCATTGTCCTTTTGTTGCAGGCCGAGGGAGAACTGTGCGTCTGCGACCTGATGGCGGTACTGAAGCTGCCCCAATCCACCGTGTCGCGTCACCTGGCCTATCTCAAACGGAGTTGCTGGGTTGATACCCGCCGCGATGGGCTCTGGATGCACTACATGCTCAGCCGGGAAAGCTGTGAAATCTGTCGGGAACTGCTCCAGATCCTCACGCTACATGCCGACAGCCTTCCCGAGGCAATCTCTGATCGCAGGGCGCTGACTGCCTTTCTGAAGGACAAACCAGCCGGCTGTCTCTGATTGCCTTGCCGTTCACGATCGTGGTATTGTTCAACCTGAAAAAAAACTTATCAATGGAGAGTGAAATGACGACAGAATCAAGCCATCACGAAGAAAATCCATCGGAACATGAAAAGGGTAGTGCGCCAGAAAGCGGTTCAGGCTGTGGACCGGCTTGCGCCTGCGGCGAACCGGCCCCGAAGGGTAATTCAACACTCAAGATTGCCATCTGTCTGATAGTGGCAGTGGCGATCTGCGGCATCCTGGTCTTCAAACTGTCAAGCAGCGGCCCGCAAAAAACCGCCCAGTGTCCGGAAACAAACGGATCTTCAGCCTCGCCTGCCTCGGAGAACAAGGGACCGGTAACCAACAGCTCCAGCCAGCAGGGGGGGAGTGGCGCTCCGATTGCGGCAATTAGTGAACTTAATCGCGTGGCAAAAACATTGAATACGGTTTTTGTCATTGTTCCGACCAAAGACAATGCCCCGCTCAGCAAGGAATCCGCCACGGTGTTGGCGTCATTTGAAAAGACGCTGAACGCCAAAGGTCTCAGCACCGGAATTTTCACCCTGCAAAGCTCTTCGTCCGAGTACCCCGCCGCCATTGTCAAGGTGCCGCCGCCGGGAATTATCATCTTGACCAAGGAAGGCGGTGTTGGCTATGTCTCCGGCGGGATATCGGAAAAGAAACTGATCCAGGCCCAAGTCGCCTCGATCCGTGGCGAGGGTGATGGTGGTTCGGGCGGCTGTCCGAACCCCGCCGGCAATAAGTCTGCTGCACCGGGTAAATGATGGGGTGAGTGGCGTTTGATTACGCTGTCACCATGTGTGCACAACACGGTCTCAGCGCTGGTAAGCGGAGAGCTGACAATTCTTCACTCTGGGATGGTAATTTTCTCAGATCCTCTGTCATCACAACGAATCTGCGCGAGAGAGCCATGTCTCAGATTGACTCCAACATATCCCGCCGTTTGATCTTCGCCATCACCCTGACCGCTATCACCCTGGTGGCGGAGATCATCGGCGGCATCTGGTCCAACTCCCTGGCGCTGCTCTCCGATGCGGGGCATGTCTTTCTGGATCTGTTCGCCCTCTTGCTCTCCCTGGGAGCGATCAAGCTGGCTGCCCAACCCGCCAGCGAGCGCCATTCCTATGGTCTGCACCGGGCCGAGGTGCTGGCGTCCCTGATTAATGGCCTGACGGTTTTTCTGATGGCAATCGGCATCCTCTATGAAGGTAGCAAGCGGATGATCGCACCCCAGGAGGTACAGACGACTCCGATGCTGATCATCGCCGTCTTGGGTCTGATCGCCAACCTGCTGGCTGCCCGGGGATTGCATGGCCACTCCCACGATGACCTCAACGTACGCAGTGCCTTTCTGCATGTGCTGGGGGATGCGGCCGCCTCGGTGGGGGTGATCGCCGGCGCGATCCTGATGCGCTACACCGGCTGGTATCAGGCCGATCCGATCATCTCCATCGCCATCGGTCTGCTGATCCTGGTGGGGGCCGGGCGGCTGCTGCGGGAGGCGACCCATATCCTCATGGAAGGTGTGCCACGCGGCATGTCCGTCGAGCAGGTGGCGGAAAGGATGCGCGCTATCGAAGGGGTCTTGGATGTACATCATCTCAACATCTGGGCGGTCTGCTCTCATATCACCGCCCTTTCGGCCCACGTGGAGATCGATCCGGCCTTCGACGGACAGCGTAATCAGCTGATGCAGCGCATCGAGCACGAGTTGCAGCACAGCTTCCACATCACCCACACCACCATCCAGTTCGATTGCTCCACCTGCAACGGCGGCCCGCTGATCAAGGCCTTGAGCCACCGTGAGCGGCACAGTTGCGAGCATGGACATTGATCCCGATCATTGCAGTTTCTGCACAGCAGAGATTCCTTGCGTTGCGGCATCACATCACGATCGAAAAAGGAGAGTTGGCATGAAATGGATTATCGCATCAATCAGCACGATCATCGCCCTGGCCCTGCCGCTGGTCGCCTCGGCCGCGACCTGGACAATCGATCCCGAACACTCCACTGTCGGTTTCAAGGTGCGTCACCTGATGGTGTCAAATGTCAGTGGCAGTTTTGAAAATCACAGTGGTACGGTCGATATCAACGACAAGGACATCACCAAGTCCAGGGTTGAAGTTTCCATCGACACCAGCTCGATCAATACCCATGTGCAGAAAAGGGATCAGCATCTGCGCAGCGCGGATTTCTTCGACGTGGCCAAGTATCCGACCATGACCTTTCTATCGAAAAAAGTGGCCAAGGTCGGCAATGACCGGCTCAAGGTCACCGGCAATCTGACCCTGCACGGGGTGACGAAAGAGGTCGTTCTTGATGTGGAAGGGCCTTCCAAGGAAAGCAAGGACCCCTGGGGCGTCATCCGGCGCGGCGCCACGGCCAGTACCAAGATCAATCGCAAGGATTTCGGCCTGCTCTGGAACAAGTCCCTGGAGACCGGTGGTGTTGTCGTCGGCGATGAGGTCAACATCACCCTGGAAATCGAGATGGTCAAGGCGCAAGCCAAATAGGTGGCACACAGCACCAGGCGGCTCAGCGGCCGCCTGGTGCATCAGAGCAGATCTCCTCCCCGACAGCCCTTTCTCATGATGCAGCTCCTGTATGATTACCAGTCACCGCTGTATAGAAGATGATCATATTCAACCGGCACGTCATTTCCAATGCGAATGCCATAAGTGCCCGAAGGCCCTGGATTAGGGGAGCGGCGGGTTATGGCATCTTTTGGCATGGATAGTGTAGTTACCGTACCAGGTGACAAGAAGAATCGTCACCACCACAACCATCAAACTCTGTCGACCCGGCACCCACGCCCCGCTCTCAGCCATGAGATGCGGGGCGTTTTGTTTTCAGCGGCGAGTTGGTTGGGAGTAGGTTTTCAGGCATGCATGGAGCACGCGGCTCAATAGGCCGGGGGATCATTGCGGCTGTGTGCAGCCACCGTGAGGCGCCTTATTTCGCCACCCCGATACACACTGCTGTCCACAAAGGCGGACGAGGGAGAGTCATATGAGACAGATTGCGATTTATGGAAAAGGCGGCATCGGCAAGTCAACCACAACCCAGAATACGGTGGCCGGTCTGGCGGCAATGGGCAAAAAAATCATGATCGTCGGTTGCGATCCCAAGGCCGACTCCACCCGTCTGATCCTGCATGCCAAGGCGCAGAACACGGTCATGGACCTGGTCCGCGAGCTGGGAACGGTCGAGGACCTGGAACTCGATAATGTGATGAAGATCGGTTACGGCGATATCAAATGTGTCGAGTCCGGTGGTCCCGAGCCGGGTGTGGGGTGCGCCGGTCGCGGCGTGATCACCGCCATCAACTTCCTGGAAGAGAACGGTGCCTACACCGATGACCTGGACTTCGTCTTCTATGACGTTCTGGGTGATGTTGTCTGTGGCGGGTTCGCCATGCCGATCCGTGAGGGCAAGGCTGAAGAGATCTATATCGTTACCTCCGGTGAAATGATGGCCATGTACGCTGCCAACAACATCTCCAAAGGTATCCTCAAATACGCATCATCCGGCAAGGTTCGTCTGGCCGGTCTGATCTGCAATGCCCGCAAGACCGACATGGAGTTTGAGCTGGTTTCGGCGCTTGCCGAAAAGCTCGGCACCCAGTTGATCCATTTCGTACCCCGTGACAATCAGGTACAGCGGGCCGAGATGCGCCGCATGACGGTCATCGAATACTCCCCGGAACATCCCCAGGCCCAGGAGTACCGCACCCTGGCGCAGAAGATCAACGACAACAAGATGCTGGTCATACCCACGCCGCTGGAGATGGAAGAGCTGGAAGATTTGTTGATGAAGTTCGGCATCATGGAAGCCGATGATGAAGCCAACGTCGGTGTGGCCGAGGCCGCCTGATACTCAATCATGTTCGGGTGATGTTTTAACTGGAACGCACAAGGGGCCGGGCAGCTTTTCTGATAAAGCAGCCCGGCCCCTTGTGCATTGCCAGAATATAAGGGGTGCTACAACAACAGGATCAGGTTTCCAGAACGCCGACGACCGCCTTGCGCTGCCGCAGCTTGTGCAACAGCAGATCCATGTAGTAGTAGACCACCGGTGTGATGTAGAGGGTCAAGAGCTGCGACGTCAAAAGCCCGCCCACAACCGCCAGGCCTAGGGGTTGCCGCGACTCGCCGCCGGCGCCCAGTCCCATGGCGATCGGCAGGGTGCCCATCAGGGCCGCCATGGTGGTCATCATGATCGGCCGGAAACGGACGATCGCCCCTTCATAGATGGCGTCCAGCGGGGACTTGCCCCCCTCCCGCTCGGCTTCCAGGGCAAAGTCGATCATCATGATGGCGTTTTTCTTGACGATGCCGATCAGCATGATGATCCCCACAAAACCGTAGATGTTCAGGTCGCACTTGAAGATCATCAGGGTGATCAAGGCCCCGAAACCGGCGGCCGGCAGGCCGGAGAGGATCGTGATCGGGTGGATGTAGCTCTCGTAGAGTACGCCCAGCACCACGTAGATGACGAAGATCGCCATGGCCAGCAGCATCCATAGCCCGCTGAACGAGGATTTGAAGGCCTGGGCCGTACCCTGGAAACTGGTGCTGACCGAGGGAGGCAGCGTTGTGTCGGCCAGCTTGTCAACCAGCTGCATGGCATCCCCCAGGGCCACGCCGGGGCGCAGATTGAAGGAGAGCGTGACCGCCGGAAGCTGCCCCAAGTGGTTGACCGCCAGCGGGCCGATGGTCTTGGAGATGGTGGCGATGGTTTCCAGCGGTACCAGCTGTCCGCTCTTGCCACGGATGTAGAGCATCCCCAGCGCCGCCGGGTCGCCCTGGTAGAGCGGGTCAAGTTCCAGTATGACCTGGTACTGGTTGGTCGGGGCGAAGATCGAGGAGACCTGGCGCGAACCATAGGCATAGGCCAGGGCGTCTTCCACCTGCATGACGCTGAGCCCCAGGGTGGCCAGCTTGTCGCGGTTGATCTCCACATGCACCTGGGGATTGCTGATCTGCAGGTCGCTGGTCACATCCTGAAGCTCCGGCAATTCGCGCAGCTTTGCCTCCAACTCGGTGGCAGAACGGTACAGCTCCGTCGTATCCTGTCCTTGCAGGGTGAACTGGTACTGGCTCTTGGAGCTGGTGCCGCCGATCTGGATCGAGGGGACATTTTTCAGGAAGGTGCGGATGCCGGCGACCTTGGCCAGCTTGGGGCGCAGTTCCTGGATGACCTCGTCTGCCGAAAGTTTACGCTGGTCGCGCGGTTTGAGGCGGATGAAGAAACGGCCGGTATTGCTGCCGCTGTTGCCGCCGATGGAGGACATGAAGCCGTCGATATTGGGGTCCTTGGCGATGATGGCCGCCACCGCCTCCTGGTGCAGCTTCATGTCGGCGTAGGAGGTGCCCTGGGCGGTCTCGGTGTCGGCGTTGATCCGGCCGGTGTCTTCCGTGGGCAGAAAGCCCATCGGCACCTTGGTGAAGAGCCAGACCGTCAGCAACGTGACCAGCAGCGTTAGGACCATGGTCGTCCGCCGATAGCGCAGCACCTGTTGCAGGGAACGCTGATAGAGATGCAGCATGGCGTCGAAGAAACGCTCCATGATCATGAACAGGCGGCCGTGCTCCGCCGTTGCCGGCGGCTTCAGAAAGCGGCTGCAGAGCATGGGGGTCAGGGTCACGGAGACAAAGCAGGAGACCAGGATTGCCACGCTGATGGTGATGGCGAATTCGTGCAGCAGACGCCCCAGGATGCCCCCCATGAAGAGGACCGGGATAAAGACCGCCACCAGTGAGATGGTCATGGAGAGGATCGTGAAGCCGATCTCCTTGGAACCCTTGAAAGCGGCTTGCATGGCGCTCTCGCCCCGTTCCATGTGCCGGACGATATTTTCCAGCATGACGATGGCGTCATCCACCACAAAGCCGACCGCCAGGGTCAGGGCCATCATGGAGATGTTGTTGAGGGAAAAGCCGCACAGGTGCATGACGGTGAAGGTGCCGACGATGGACATGGGCACCGCCAGGGAGGGGATGATCGTGGCGGAGAGGTTGCGCAGGAAGAGGAAGATCACCATGATCACCAGCCCGATGGTCAGGACCAGGGTGAACTTGACATCGTGCATGGATTCACGGATCAGCAGCGAACGGTCATAGAGCACGTTCAGATCGACCGAGGCCGGCATCTGGCTGCGGAAGGCGGGCAACAGTTTTTTGATGTTGTCCACAACCTCGATGGTGTTGGTGCCGGGCTGACGCTGGATCGTCAGGACGATGGCGCGGGTGTTGTTGTACCAGCCCGCCGTTTTGGTGTTCTCCACACTGTCCAGAACCCGTCCGACCTCCTCCAGGCGTACCGGTGAGCCGTCCCGATAGGCCACCACCATCTGGCGGTAGGCGGACGCCTTGAACAGCTGCCCGTTGGCCTCGATGGTGTAGGCCTGTTTTGTCCCATCCAGGGTGCCGGTGGGGAGATTGACGTTGGTCTCGTCGATGGCCGTGGCCACCTCGTCGATACCGATCTGACGCGAGGCCAGGGCCTTGGGATCGAGCTGGGCCCGCACGGCGTATTTCTGCGAGCCATGCACGTTGACCTGGGCCACGCCGCTGATGGTGGAGATGCGGCGGGCGATCAGGGTCTGGGCGTATTCGTCGACCGTGGAGAGCGGCAGGCTGGGGGAGCTGAGTGCCAGGTAGAGCACCGGTTGATCGGCCGGGTTGACCTTGCGAAAGGAGGGCGGGGTCGGCATGTCTTTCGGCAGCGAGTGCACAGCCAGGGAGATGGCGGCCTGCACATCCTGGGCAGCCGCATCGATATCCCGGTCCAGGGTGAACTGGAGGGTGATGCGGGTCGTGCCGATACCGTTGGTCGAGGTCATGGAATCGACCCCGGCGATGGTCGAAAGCTGGTTCTCCAGCGGGGTGGCTACCGCTGACGCCATGGTGTCGGGATTGGCGCCGGGGAGGCTGGCGTTGACCTGGATGGTCGGGAAATCCACGTTGGGCAGGTCGTTCACCGGCAGCAGACGATAGGAGACCACCCCGAAGATGAAGATGGCGATCATGATCAGCGAGGTCATGATCGGGCGGCGGATGAAGATATCCGCGATGTTCATTTCGCCGTACCCCCGGCAGATGGCTGCTTCTCCCGCGTTTCCACAATCGCCCCCGGCGTCAGGCGCAACTGGCCGTCGATCACCACGCTTTCACCGGCCGCCAAGCCCTTCTCGATCACCGTCTCTTCACCCGCGGCAAGAGATGTCACCGGACGCATCTCCACGCTGTTATCCGGCTTGACCACGTAGACGAACTCCCCCTGTTGGCTGGTCTGGATGGCCTGGGTCGGCACAACCACCGCATTTTTGCGGGAGGCGAGTGTGATCAGCACATCGGTAAACTGCCCGGGCCAGAGTTTGCGCGATTTGTTGGCAAAGAGCCCTTTGAGTTTGATCGTGCCGGTAGTCGGGTTGACCGCATTATCCAGAAAACTGATCGAGCCGATTTCGCTGCTCCCCGTTTCATTGGGGATCAGGGCCTCTATCTTCAGCTGCCCGGCCGCCATGGCCCGCTTTACTTCCCCGAGCCGTTTTTCCGGGAGCGAGAAGGTAACGTAGATCGGGCTGATCTGATTGATGGTCACGATCGGCAGATCGTTGGCCTTGGTCAGGTTGCCCGCATGGAGCGCAACCGTGCCGGTGCGGCCGGAGATCGGCGAGCGGATGGAACAATAGCCGAGCTGGATTCGGGCGTTTTTGATGGCGGCACGGTCGGCGACCAGGGTCGCGGCCAGGGATTCGGCGGTGGATCGCAACAGGTCATACTGGTCGTGGGTAACGATCCCCTCCTTGAGCAACCCCTCGTAACGGCTGGCCTGTTCCCGCGCGAATCTGGCCTGGGACTGGTCCTTGACCAGGGTGGCCTCGCATTGGCTGAGTGCCGCCTGAAACGGCTCCGGGTCGATACTGATCAGCAGCGCCCCTTTCTCCACGTCGCTACCTTCCGCGAAATGGACGCGGGCGATCTGGCCATTTATCTGGGACTTTACGGCCACGGTGGTGTAGGCCTCGATGTTGCCGATGGCCTTGACCTGCAGCGGCAGATCCTTTTGCAGTGCCTGGGCCACCTTCACCGGAACCGGCGCTTTTGTCTTGGGTTTTTCTTTTTTGGCCGTACAGGCGGCGCAGAGAAGGAGCAGGGCCAGCATCGTCAGGCGGATTGAACTGTGCTTCATTGGCGTTCTTCTTTCTTGGTCAATCAAATAGGTCAGATCCGAGGTTAGATCCATCCCTGTCAGGGGATGGGCTGAGAGTTTACCGCAAGATTGGGACACTCGACAGCACATTTGTCGCAGCCACTGGGGCAGGGTTCGATATGCACCAGTATGTGGCTATGGGCGAGACATTTTTCAATATCCGCCGTGATCTGATGTGCCAGGTCATGCCCGGCTTCCACGGTCATCTGTTTCGGGACCACCAGATGCATGTCGATATGCCTGATATGGCCGGATTTGCGGGTACGCAGCTTGTGATATTCGATGAAGCGCTCGGAATAATGATCCATCACGTCATGGATCAGGGCCTCCTCGTCATCGGGGAGCTTGACGTCCAGGATATGGAAGAAGGCGGTCTTGGTGAGATCCCAGGCGGCTTTGATGATCATCAAGGCCACGACGATGGCGACGATCGGGTCGAGCAGCGCGATGCCGGTCAGCTTGATGGCGATGAGTCCGCCCAGGACGCCGACGGAGGTGTAAACGTCGGTCCTCAGGTGCAGCGCATCGGCTTCCAGCGCCACCGAGTCGGTCTTCAGGGCCACATTCAGCAGATGCCGGGAAACAAGGTAGTTGGCGATGGCGGAAACGGCCATCACCGCCGCGCCCCATCCCAGGCTTTCGATTTCCATGCTACCGGCCCGCAGTTTGTGGATCGCCTCCCAGATGATATAGAAGGCCGCTCCGAAGATCAGTACGGCCTCGATGGTTCCGGCCACGTTCTCGATCTTGCCGTGACCGAAGTGGTGCTCCTCGTCGGCGGGCTTGCCGGCCTCCCGGATCGAGAACCAGGCAATGATCGCCGCAACAAGGTCGATGCCGGAATGCACGGCCTCGGAGATGACGCTGACCGATTGCATCATGATGCCGATGATCAGCTTCAGGACGATCAGTACGCTGTTGGATGCGATTGACAAGGTGGCGGCCCTGTTTTTCGAGGCCAGGACTTCCGGTGATTGAATCATTGCGTTACTCCTGCTGCTGTCATGATCTGTTTAAGTTTATTGGTGGCTACATATGTTTGTTCCTGTGCCAACGCTGATTTTTTTCGGTATTCGAGTAGGGCCATTGGGTTCTTGTCCGTTACAAAGCTTCTGATGGCATCAAATGATTCCGCATACGCCTTATAAGCGATCACCAAACCGGTTTTCCCTTCGGTAAGAAGAATTTTTGCCTCAGGTGGAAGTGCATCCGGGACAACCGTTTTAGCCAGAACTTCACCTGACCGGAGACATTCCAGTTTTGCCTTCTCAATAATGGAAGGCAGGCTGACGGAAGCTTCGCCACCTGTCATGACACGCTTCAGTTCATCAGCCGCCAGTTTAATGCTCTTATCCGTGAGATTTTCGACACTCAGAACTTCTTTTTGAAATGCCATCAGCTTTTCTTTATCAACAGAGGAGAGCGTTATGGCAGGAATTTTTTGTTGCGGTTCTGGTGGTTTTTGGGTTGAGCAACCGTATAGTGCCATAATCCCTGTGATAAGCACAATCAATACACTATGTTTCATGCTGCATATCCTCCGATGTGACGACGGGAGGGGGGAAGACCTCCCGTCGTAAAAAAGCGTCTAATCGAACAGCTCCGACAACCAGTTTTTTTTCTTGTGATAGCCGCCATGCCCATAGCCGTGACCATCGTGATGCGGCTTGGCATATTGCTGATGACCATAGACCGGCTGCTGGTAGCCCGCTTCCGGCGGTACTTGGGCAGGCATCTGGGGGCCGGAACGCTCGATGATTTTATCCAGTTCTCCCCTGTCGAGCCAGACACCACGGCATTCGGGGCAATAATCGATTTCGACTCCCTGGCGTTCGGCCATTTTTAAATCCACTCCTGAGCAAACGGGGCATTTCATATGGTGTTCTCCTTGGTCTTTGATTGGTTGTTGCTGCGACGGTTGTTTGCAGAGCGCTGTATCCGCTCCCGTACAAGGCGCAGCAATCTGTGGGCCCAGGCAAACTCTGTGGCGAGGATGCCCAGGGCTAACGGGATCACGACGATGGCCGGACCGGGCAGAACGATCATGGCAATACCGACGGCAAGGATCGTAAAGCCGATGACTGCCACGAACAAGCGCTTCAGTTTTTTGAGCGACCAGTCATACATGGCTAATCAGCCTGTTGTTTCGAGAAATTACATACTGTCGAGCATGATTTCACTGCGTTGGAATTGAATCAGGAAAGGTTTTGCGGGGGGACGTATATTCTGTCGATCAGCCGCGGCAGGGCCAGCCGGGATTCGTACAAGACCAGCTTGGACGTCAGTTCGGCATAGGGGATTTTTGTAACTACGGGTAGGGGAATGTGTCCGGCACAACAACAGGTTGTTTCGCAGTTATCCGTATCATGCGGCAGTGGACATCCGCCGGAGGCATCGGATGCAAGCGTGCTCTGCACGGGATCTGCCGAGAGCCGGTCGCATGGGTGCCCGAAGCAGAGTGCGGGAAGCATGAGGTAGGCGATGATGAGTATGACGGATACGATTTTCATGTGGGCTCAATAGGCTGTTTATATCATAGTTGCCTGCATCCCGGCAGATAAATCCGCCAAGGTCTGCACATAGTGCCATAATTCTGCCATTGAGAGCAACATCCTATGGTGTGACTGCTCGTAATACAATCCGGGAAGGATCTAATTGATTTGTCCGTTGAATTAGCCGTGGTCTTTATTTCGAAACATCGGCGGTGATGGGCAGGCGGATCGTGATCAGCAGGCCGCCATTGGCCGCATTTCGGGCGCTGACCGTCCCGCTGTGCAGTCGCACGGAGCGTTCTGTGATGGCAAGCCCGATGCCGGTACCGCCGCTTTGCCGGTCACGGGCGTCGTCTGCCCGGTAAAAAGGGTGAAACAGTTTGGTGAGTGCTGTCTCCGGCACTCCGGGACCGTAGTCGCGCACGGTGATCACGGCAAACTCAGCCCCCTCATCCTGTACCTTTTGTAGTGCAATTTCCACCGCCGTACCCTCCTGTGTGTAGCGCACGGCGTTGCGTACCACATTCTCCAATGCCCGACGGAGCAGTTCGCCGTTTCCGTGCAGAATCAACGGGGCGTCGGCGATTACGGAAACGCTCTTATGCCGGCTTTGGGCCTCGAAGTCGGCGTCATGGGCGACGTGTGCCACGAGCGTGTCGAGTGCCAGGGGTTCCCGGACCAATTGTTCGGCGCCGCTTTCCAGGAGAGACAGGGTCAGTAATTCTCCGATCAACTCGTTGAGCCGCCCGGCGTCACACTCGATCCGATCGAAATAACGGTCCGCAGCGCTGGTGCAGTGTTGTCGAGCCAATCCCAGGGCCACGTTGAAGCGGGCCAGGGGGGAGCGCAATTCATGGGAGACATCCCGCACCAGCCGTTTCTGGGATTCCAGCAGCTCCTCAATCCGTTCGGCCATCCGGTCCAGGTCGCGTCCCAGGTCAGCCACCTCGTCACCAATTTTCCCCCCTGATTCACCAACCCTGGCAGACAGGTCGCCGTTGGCCAGGCGTTGGGCGGCTGTGCGCAGCCTCCGGATCGGTGCGGTCAGCCGCCAGGCCAGGAGATAGCCGATGATCCCTCCGAAGAGCAGGGCGACTGCCATGCGAATGCCGAACGAACGCACAATCGGTTGCCAGAGTTGTGCCCCCCGTGGCGGCGACGGCGTGCCGACGGTGGCAATGTAACCGTGTCCTGACGGGCCGGCTACCGCTTGGGCAAGGGCGCTGTAGCCATCACTGCTGACGTTCCTCGGAGCATTGTTTCGCGCCGCTTCAGCCGCAGCAGCCCGTACAGCCGGGGGAATCTCCATCCTGGAGTCGAGCGCCCGGCCGCTTGCGTCGAACAAAAATGCCAGGGTCTTGGAGGGACCGGCTGTTTTCCGGGCATAGCGTTCGAGGGGGGCGTTTCCTTGCCGCTCGTAGAGGACCGGTGCGACCTGGCCGAACATGGCCAGCATGTCCCCGGCCATCTGGCTGCGCTCGGCCTGCACGCTCTGGCGGAGTTTGCTCCCCTGGCCGATTTGTGTGCTCAACACCAAAATGGTATAGGCGATGGTGGTCAGGGCCATGGCCAGTAAGAAACTGAGAAATATTTTTATGAATAGTGTCCGCATGGAGCGTGTCCCTTTGTGTCGTGCCGGGCCGGATACGTGCGCGAGCTCCAAGTTTTACACGCTCGGAGCCTTTTGGAAATCAGCTAGATTGCAGCAGGACGGGCATAGAAATAGCCGATTCCCCGCACCGTTTTGATTCGTTCACTCTCTTCACCCAGGGCGCCAAGTTTGCGACGCAGGCTGCTTACGTGCACGTCGATGCTCCGGTCGTAGGCATTCAACTCTCGGCCGAGCGCCTGTTGCGACAACTCTTCACGGCTTACCACCTGTCCCGCCAGCCGGATCAGTACCTTCAGCAGGGAAAACTCCACCGAAGTCAATTCGACCGCCACTCCAGCCACATGCACGCTCCGCGCCCCCATGTCCACTGTCACGTCACCAACGGACAGGGCTTCACTGGGGGGACTCCCCGTAAGCGGCGCTACCGCTGTCCGGCGCTGCACCGCCCGGATTCGTGCCACCAGCTCACGCGGATTGAACGGTTTTGGCAGGTAATCATCGGCGCCCATTTCCAGGCCGACGATTCGGTCCACATCGTCGCCGCGGGCAGTCAGCATCAACACCGGTGTGGCCGAACCGGCCCGAAGTCGCCGCAGCACCTCAAAACCGTTGATTCCCGGCAGCATGACATCCAGGACCACCAGATCAAAGTCGCCGGCCAGTGCCCGCTCTGCCCCGGCCTCGCCATCATGCAGCAGTTCCACGGCGAATCCTTCCGTTGTCAGGTAGTCGCTCAACAGTTCGCAAAGGTCGGTATCGTCATCTATTACCAGGATTCGGTTCATTGCCAGCGGTCCTCTCTTTGTATTGAAATCGAGTATAGCCGAAGATCGCATATCCGCTTGTAAAGAAATGTAAATTCAGCGGCGGAGCGATTACAAAACTTTACCTGCTTTTACCCATCTTAACCCTCATTTTTTTAGCGATATGGGATAGTGAAACAACGAAACGATAACGACGCATCCATAGTCCTGACACGGAACGGAAACATCACCAACCTGACAATCATCAGAAAGGGGTCAACAATGAACAGACGCATTCGAAACAGCATTATCCTGATGGGGCTGGTACTGGCCGGTTTTTTCGGCAGCGCCACAACGGGTTCCGCAGCGACAACAGGGGGGCCGGCCGTGACGCTGGGCGCCCTGGCCACGGTTCCCACGGGTGCTGCACTCTACTCCAGCAATTGCGAAAGCTGTCACGGGCCACTCTTGTCATCCGCCAAGCTGGGCGCTGACAGCACACGCATCCAGACTGCCATCGCCGGTAATAGCGGCGGCATGGGGTTTCTGGCCACCCTGACCGTTACGGAAATCCAGTCCATCGCCAACAGCATCGCATCGGTTCCCACGGGCGCAGCACTCTACAAAAATAATTGTCTGAGCTGCCACGGTGGCCTCTCTAGTACGGTCAAGGCCGGGGCCGACAGCATCCGCATCCAGAATGCCATCGCAAACAATACCGGCGGCATGGGATTATTCGCGACCCTGTCGCCGCTTCAGGTGCAGGCCATCGCCTCCGCCCTGACAGTGGCGCCTACAGGTACGTTGTCGTATGTGAATGATTGTGCCAGTTGCCACGGTGTTATCACCAGTTCATTCAAGACCGGCGCCGACTTCAGCCGCATTCAGAATGCCATCAGCAGCAACACCGGGGGGATGGGCTTCCTAGCCACCTTGCTCACGGTAGATATCCAGGCCATCGCCGCAGTCCTGACGGCACCCTAACCGCAACCAATAAAAATACAAAGGAGCCCGACATGAAAAAGAGTATTTGCACCTTCATTATCCTCGCCACAGCAGTAGTAACCCTTTCACTGGCCGGTTGCGGCAGCGGAACCCAGGTCGACCTGTCCACCGTCACGCCGGCCCAGATTCAAGCCTACGCCTCCGCCCTGACCCCGGCACAGCTGCAGGCCTATACCGCAGCCCTGACCCCCGCCCAGATTCAGACCATCGGTGGTTCGCTGACTCTCGCCCAGTTACAGGCAATCGCTCCCTTTCTGGCGTTAGTCACCGGCAGTACGAGCGCTACGACCGCCACTCCGGAGTCGCTCTACACGACCAACTGCGCGGGATGCCACGGTCCCCTGGCCACATCCTCCAAACTGGGGGCAACCCTCGCCCGTATCCAAAACGCAATCAGTGCCAATATCGGCGGGATGGGATCACTGGCAAGCTCTCTCACGGTCAACCAGATTCAGGCGATTACCACTGCGCTGACATCCCCGTCTTCCGTGACACCTCCCACGACTGGCACGGGTGGGACCACCGCCGCAAACGGTGCAACCCTCTATGCCACTGACTGTGCCGCTTGCCACGGTGCCCTGGCCACGTCAGTCAAGCTGGGGGCCACGGCTGCCAGCATCCAGAGCGCCATCAGCGCCAATAGCGGCGGCATGGGCAGCTTCTCCTCCCTGAGTGTCGCCGATATCCAGGCGATCTCGACCGCTCTGGCGGGCACGGGAACAACTACGGGAACGACGCCGGCAACCACTGACGGCGCCACCCTGTTCAATACCTACTGCGCCAGTTGCCACAGCAGCATGGGGAGCACGTCCGTAGCGAGTATCCAGTCAAACATAAAGAGTCAGAGTCGCATGAACTCGCTCTCCTCCCTGACCACGGCCCAGTTGCAAGCCATTTCCACCTACCTCTCCACAGCCGGCGGTTCCAGCAGGGGCGGCGACTAACAAAAAACGCCACGGGAGATGCGACCGGATCTCCTGCCGCTTGTAACAAACTTCTGAACCCGATAGACCCAAGACATGATCCCTCCAGGCAACTGGGGGGATTATTTTTTCCCTCGTCATTAGCAATTATTGAAGGGTTGAACTATAAGCCCTGGCAGAATTCCTTCTGAATTCGTGACGGTGTAGCGCCGCAATGCGCGGAATGCCGGAGCGGCCCGTCGTCCGTGCCGGTACTATCCAATTTTGTCAGGTATCCTTCGGTGTACGGTCACGTACTCATGAAAGCCTGAAGCTATAGGCGTTCCGGGCAAATGGAGGCACGGAGGCGTCACGTATTCAGGTCCTTATCAGATACTCCTTGACAACAGCTCACCGAATAATTACATTCACATCTTCAATAAAGGGGAGTAGTTATCGGCTAGAGAAACGGCCGACCCGGATTCCGTCAATACGGTCGAAAGACCCGGGACCGGGGCATACATTTGCCAACAAGACCTTTATCCAGGCAGCATGCCGGGGGTAAAGGTCTTTTTTATTGCCCCCGGCGATATCCATATCGTCGGAGGTACGTGCAATGAATCGACTCAAGACAACCCTTTTCCTCTCTCTTCTCACCGTACTGATGGTGCTGATGGGAAGCGCCATCGGCGGCAAGGCCGGCATGCTCTTCGCCTTCTTCATGGCTGCCGCCATGAACTTCTTTTCCTATTGGTTTTCCGACAAAATCGTCCTGAAAATGTACGGGGCACAGGAAGTTGGAGAACGAGACCATCCAGCCTTCTATGGTATGGTTCGCCGCTTGGCCCGGCAGGCCGGCCTTCCCATGCCGAAGGTCTATATCATCCCCGATGATTCTCCCAACGCCTTTGCAACCGGCAGAAATCCCGCGCATGCCGCCGTTGCCGCTACCGAGGGGATACTGCGCATCCTCTCCCCGGAAGAGCTCGAAGGGGTCATGGCCCACGAACTGGCCCATGTGCAAAACCGCGACATACTGATTGGAACTATTGCGGCAACCTTTGCCGGCGCCATCTCCATGATCGGCAACATGCTCCAGTGGGGCGCCATGCTCGGTGCGGGAAGGGACGATGACGAAGGTGGCGGAGGTGTTGTCGGCTCCCTGGTGATGGCGATCATCGCACCGATTGCCGCCATGCTGATCCAGATGGCGGTCTCCCGTTCCCGCGAATATCTGGCCGATGAAAGCGGCGCGCAACTCTGCGGTCAGCCGCTGGCACTGGCCAATGCCCTGCGAAAACTCCACAGCACATCCCAGATGATCCCCATGCAGGCTGCCCAACCAGCGACCGCCCACATGTTCATTGTTACCCCCCTGAGCGGCGCTTCCTTCCTGAAGTTGTTTTCCACGCACCCCCCGATGGAGGAACGTATCGCCAGGCTTGAAGCTATGGCGAGGGGATAATGGTGGCACGTCCGTCCTTGGTGACGTCGAGTGGAGTGATCTGGTCTTCGCCGACGTGCCCATTTTGGAGAGAGTATTAACGCGCATATCCGTTGAACAGATCGAATCTAATCAGTAGTACGAAAGGAGCAACAAACATGCAGCATCAGAAACAGTATCGTGGAGAACCGAAGAAAAAAATAAAACGGAGGAGGGATGAAACTGCCTTGAATAACGTGGTCTCCTTGCGCATAAGCGATCAGGAGAAACGGGAACTGGAAGAAATCACCAAATCCAGTTCCAGAAACGTGTCGGAAGTTATCCGGGAGGCCATCGAATTCTGGATGGTCAGGCACAAAGGGTTGTGTCTCGATACGTGATTCTTCCCATGAATTAAGGACCATGGCCAATAGCGGAGCATTGCAGTGGTCGGAACATAGTCAACCAAGGAGCTACGGTAATGAAAAAAGATGTCGTCAAAGCGTTTACCCTGTTTACAGCCGTTTTGTTTCTGAGTGTCAGCGTGTTGGAGCTCAGTGCCGAAGCCAGGGCCGGGGGAGCGCGTTTCTCCGGTAGCCGTGGGTCGCGCAGCTACTCCAGACCGGCCGGCACGTATTCCCAGCCGAGCCAGACACGGCAGCCACTTGCGCCTGCGGCCACCCCTTTTCAGCAATCGGGCGGCGGTGGTTTTATGAGAAGCATGGCTGGCGGGCTGATGGGAGGCATGCTGGGCAGCATGCTCTTTAGCAGCTTTGCCGGAGCCGGAGCAGGAACGAGTGGCATGGGCGGTGCCGGTGGTATCGGCCTGTTTGAAATTGTCCTTCTGGCGGGGATTGGCTACCTCGTGTACCGCTTCATCAAAAAGAAGAGGGCGGATCGCGCTTCCGGTTCTTCCTGGTAGAGGAGCGTATCAAGCGGGATTGCCCGACACGAAATGCGCCTCCATGCAGAGTGACTAAGGGCTCGCAAGCCTAATCCGCTCCTGTCGTGGAGGCGCGGCAGTATGTGTGAAATGGATTCAAGCAGGGAATATTACGGAGGAGGAACAATATGAACAAGCCAGTCTTGATATTGATCATGGGACTGACAGTGATGGTCTTTGTATTGGCGATGCAACTTCAGGCAGCCGACATGCCTTAAACAAACGATAAAACAGCTGGTTATGATGTGAACATGAATTCATTATTTATCTGGTCACTTATTCCCATATTCAGTTGTCGTTACTAAAGCTTCTGCATGTGCATCGCCCCGCCAAGTGCCTGATAGAGAGTCATACTGTTTTTGAGTTGCGCCAACCGGACTACCGCAAGTGACCTTTCGGCATCCCGCCGACTCTCTTGAACATCCAGCAATGACTGAAGCGCTGTTGCTCCCGAGCGATAACGAATTTCAGCGAGTTCCTCAGCCTTTCTTGCCAATGTCAGAGACTCTTTGGTCTGCTTGACCTCTTCAGCATAGTTGGTGCGGGCAGAGAGGGAGTTTTCGACATCACTCAGAGCGGAATAGAGCGTCTGTCTGAAGTTGACCACCGCCTCCTCATAGTCTGTTTTGGAAATCTCGATATTCAGTTTCATGGTGTTCCACTGGATGAACGGCAGTGCCAGACCGGCGCCCAATGCGGCATAGGGGTTTTTTATAACCTCGATCAGGCTGGTGCTGCTGGTGCCGAGAGAACCGGTCAGGGTGAAGCTGGGATAATAACTGGTACGGGTAGTATCAACAGTTGCCAGGTATTTTTTCAGTCGCAGTTCAGCCGCCTGCAGATCAGGGCGTTGAGCAAGAATGCTTGCCGGCAGACCGGCAGCAACGTTTGGCAGCGATCCGGATGGCAGGCATTTCGGTTCCGGCAACCTGTTTTCCGGCGCCTGATCGAAAAGTATTGCTAATGCGTTTCGTGTTTCGGTCCGCTGCTGTTGAAGTTGCGTAAGTTGGGCTTTCTGACTGGCAATAGTCTGCTGCGCCTGAACCTTGTCCAAGGCTGAAACTGCACCTGCCTGATATTTTACCTCTGCCAATTCCAAAACTCTCCCGGCATTGGCAATACTCACCTCAACTGACGCGATCCGCTCATTCAAGTAAGCGATGGTCCAGTAGTTCGAGGCAACCGTCCCGACCAAAGCCAACGCGGTACTTTGACGATCATACCCGGTTGCTTCAGCCTCCCATTTGTTGGCATCACGGGCGCTGGCCAGTTTCCCCCAGAGGTCCAGTTCATAGCTTGCCGTAGCCGTAACCCCGCTCGTCTTGGTATCTCTGCGGCTATTAAGATCCCGATTCAGGTTGCTGGTTGCATTGGCTGAAACGGTCGGAGTCAGATTGGTACCGGTAAGCTTGGATGAGAGCTGTGCCCGTTTTAGCTTGATCGTGGCGGCCGCCAGGTTGTTGTTGGTTGTGAGAGCCCGTTCGATCAGTTCGCTCAGGGTCGGGTCATTGAAATCCCGCCACCATTGTTCCCTCGTCGCAACGGATGAGCCGGTGACGGTAGATTCCTGCCACTGCTGCGGCAGTGACACGTCCGGTCGAGCGTACTGGCTGCGCGGGAGAAGGCCGCTGCATCCTCCCAGCGCCAGGGAAACTATCACTACAAGAGTGTACTTGTATGGTGAATATCGTGTCATGACGTACCTACTCCCGTGCCAGCGCTTCAATCGGGTCCAGTCGCGCCGCGTTCCGCGCCGGAAGGAAACCGAAGATGACACCAATCAAGGTTGAACAGAAAAATGCCGAGACAATAGACATAAGTGAAAACTGCATGGCAAAACTGCTGACGAACAGGGAAAAGACTTTGCCGACACCCCAAGAGCAGACGATGCCGATCATCCCCCCCAGCAGGCAGACCAGAACCGACTCGATCAGGAACTGCTGCATGATATCCTCCTGTCGCGCCCCGACCGCCATCCGGATACCGATCTCGTGGGTTCTTTCTGTCACTGATACCAGCATGATGTTCATGACGCCGATGCCGCCGACGATGAGGGATATGACGGCAATGGCCGAGATCATCAACTTCAGGGTGGTAGTGGTCTTATTAATGGTCTTCATGATGCTGTCGCTGCTGTTGGTGTAGAAGTCCTTGCGGCCATGTCGCTGAGCCATCAGTTTGGTAATGCTCTGTTCCGCCACCTGGTTGGAAATGCCGTCTTTGACCCGAACCGAGATGGAGCTGAAATACTGCTGCCCCAGCAGCCGGTTCATGGCTGAACTGTAGGGTATCCAGACCTCAAGATTCGAGCTGTTCCCCATGGGGCCGTCCTTCTCTTTGGTTACACCGATAACACGGCAGGGTAATGAGCCGATAAAGAGCACCTTGCCGATGGGGTCGACCTTGGCGAAGAACTTCTTACGACTGTTCTGGTCGATCACCACCACCTGGGCTTGCTGTTTCACGTCATCGCTGCTGAAGGAGATGCCGTCGGCAATCTCATACCCCTTGACCCGGAAGAACTGCTCGCTCACACCGTTCACCGAAGCAGTGGCGGTGGCATTACTGAAGCGGAGGAGTTGACTGCCACCGGTAGCGGGAGAGGCGCTGTCCACGTACACCTGGGCCTTCAATGCCTCCAGGTCGGACGGCACCAAGGTCTGGATGCTGGCGGCGTCCTCGTCTCCCCAGTCCTTGCCGGGGTTGACGTCGATAACATTGGTTCCCATGGCGCTGATGTCCTTGATGACCTTTTGCTGTGCCCCCTGCCCAAGCGCCACCACCGAGACCACCGAAGTGATGCCGATGATAATTCCGAGCATGGTCAGCAGGGTCCGCATGCGGTGGGACAGCATGGCGATGAGGGCCATGGTGAAGGCTTCGGCAAAGCGCCCCCAGTTGGCCCTTCGACTCCGCTCAGGGACCGACTGGTGAGTTGTATCTGGGTGAGTTGTATCTGGTGGGTGAGCGGAGTCGAACCCCGGGTTGGCCTGATCCCTGATAATCATGCCGTCGCTGATCTCAATGATCCGTTCAGCATGTGCGGCGACCTGCTGGTCGTGGGTGACCAGGATGATGGTATGGCCACTCCCATGCAGTTCATGCAGAACCGCCATCATCTCCTGGCCGCTTTTACTGTCCAGGGCGCCGGTCGGTTCGTCGGCCAGGATGACGTCGCCGCCGTTCATCAATGCCCTGGCGATACTGACCCGCTGCTGCTGGCCGCCGGAAAGTTGGTTGGGGCGATACTCACAGCGCTCTGCCAGGCCGAGGCGCTCCAAAAGCATGCTGGCACGTTCCTGCCGGGCATGTTTTTTCACTCCGGCATAGATCGCCGGTATTTCGGTATTCTGGGTGGCGGTGAGGTGCGGCAGCAGGTGATATCGCTGGAAGATAAACCCGAAGTAGTCCCGGCGCAGCCTGGCCAGATCATCATTTGACAGACTGCTGGTCTCCCGACCATCAATCCGGTAGCTCCCTTCATTGGGGCGGTCCAGGCAGCCGAGAATATTCATCAGGGTGGACTTACCCGAACCGGATGCGCCGATAATGGCTACCATCTCGCCGGCATTGATGGTCAGGTCGATCCCTTTGAGGACGTCTACCTGCTGATCCCCCGTGGAGAAACGGCGCACCAGGCTCTTTATTTCCAGGAGCGGTCTGTCCATGATTATTTTCTCCCCGTCGGCGGGGGCATTGTGTTCGGATCAGTTTTCGGCAGACTGGAACTGTCACCGATGATGACCTTTTCACCCTCACGAAGCCCATCCAGTACCTGAATCTGCACATTGTTGGAGATACCGGTGCGAATCGACCGGTTTTCCGCTTGCTCTCCCACCAGCACCCTGACCATTGTTTTGCCATCCTTCTGCTTTTCTCCAAGAGCTGATGTCGGGATACAGAGGGCTTGTTTGGCCTGGTTGAGCAGCACCGCCACCTGGGTGGTCATGGACACTTTCAACGTGTTGTCGGGATTGGGGACCTCAAAAAGTCCGTAGTAGTAGATGGCTGAACTGGAACTGCTTGTGCTGCCGGTTCCGGTAGTAGTGGTTCCGTTTACCGGCCCAGGTTCGATAGCCCGCAGCTTCCCGTAATATCTGGTTTCGCTGTCCCCCAGCAGGGTGAAGTAGGTCGAAAGTCCTGGCTTGACCCGCGGCACATCTGCTTCGGAGATCTTGGCCTTGACTGTCATGGTATCCAACGTGGCCAGGGTCAGGATCGTCGTGGCTGCCTGGTTCGATACCACGGTCTGCCCCTCTTCGGTGTCGATGGAGATAACGGTACCGTCAATGGGGGCATGGATACGGGTGTAGCCCAGGTTGGCCCTGGCCGTATCGACCGCAATGACGGCCTTTTTGATCTGGGCCTCCAGGGCGACGATGTCGTGCCTGGTGCTCTCCAACTGGGCCTGCGCACTCTCCAGATCAGCACGGGAACCGGCATCTTTGGCGTTCATCTGGCTCTGGCGCTGGTAGGCCAATTCATACTGCTTCAGCAAGGCCTGCTTCGACCGTTTCTGGGCCTGCAGATTATCAACCTGGGCCTCGGCGTCTTTCAGGGTGTTCTGGGGCAGCACCGGGTCGATCTCCGCCAGCAGCTGTCCCTTCTTCACCTTGTCTCCCAGAGCGACATGGAGAGTTTTAAGTTGTCCATTGACCTGCGCTCCGACCGCCACGGTCTTGAACGCCTTCAGGATGCCGGTGGCGAGGACACTTTCTTCCAGGTCGAAGCGGGCTGCTGGAGCGGTGATGTAGGTGGTCTTCTGGGGTGCAAAGAATTTCCTGGCGGCAGCAGCCCCAGCGGATAGTATGAGAGTGATAAGGATGCCGATTATGACGGTCTTCTTTTTCGGAGTATTCATGGCTTGTTTCCTTTGCTGCGAACTGCATTGATACCGGCCAGAGCGAACCTGACCACATGGTCGGCAAAAGTAGTGATATCTTCAATTATGGCCGGCATGTTTTTATCCTTGGTTCGCTTGGCTATCCGCTGCATCACCATGGGATGAATGCACATGCTGATGATGCTGGTCTCGCAATAGTGCACCTGCTCTTCGGAAGCCTGCGGTCCCAGCAGTTCGCGGACCAGAGCAAGGGTCTGCTGCCGCATGGGGATCAGCTCGCTCTGCATGACTTCCTGCAAGAGGCCGGTAGGGTTAATCATCTCCATCTGGGCGATGAAGAAGTCCTTGTTGTTCTCGTCGGCAATGCGCCGGATCATGGCGGTGAGCTGGCCACGTAACCGCTCTTCAGCTGGAGCAGTTTCACTTACCCCCCCATCCAATGGGTACGTCTTGAGCGACTCGGTGAACGAATGACGCCAGGCCTCCTGATAGAGGGCCTCCTTACTACCGAAGTGGTAATTGACTGCCGAGATGTTCGCCTCTGCCCGCGAGCAGATTTCGGCTACCGTTGCATCGCGGAACCCTTTTTCAATAAAGACGTCACCTGCTACCGCCAGCAGCTTTTCCTTTTTTGCTTCTGATTTTTTCCTGGTCATAACGGCCTCCCAAAAAAAACAAAACGGTTATTTCAAATACTAATTTGAAATAACCGTTTGAAAATGTCAAGCGAAAATTCTCACCGCTGTTGCTGTGAGCTATATTGAGCGCATCTTATTGATATTGCCAACTTATTGCAGCGATACTCAACGTCAGTAATTTCCGGTTAGGGCGCTTGAGAGGTAGTAGAAGCAGAAGAAAAATTAGACCGATTTCCGATCCAGGCTGCGGTACTGGATCGCCTCGGCGATGTGTTGTTCGTGGATGTTTTCAGAGCCATCCAGGTCGGCAATGGTGCGGGCGACCTTGAGGATGCGGTTGTAGGTGCGGGCCGAGAACCCCAGGCGGTCGGTGACCAGCTCCAGCATGCGGTTGCCGGTGGCGTCCAGCTCGCAGTACTTCTTGATGAAGCGCGGTGTCATCTGGGCATTGCAGTGGATCCGCGTCCCTTGGTAGCGCTCCAGCTGGATCTCGCGCGAGCGTTCGACCCGCGCCGCAATTGCGGCGGAACTCTCGGCCTCGCCTCGGTCGGCCAGTTCGCGGTATTTGACGGCCGGTACCTCGATGTGAATGTCGATACGGTCGAGGAGCGGCCCGGAGATGCGTGAACGGTAGCGGTGGATGGCGATCGGCGTACAACTGCAGGTATGGACCGGGTCGGACAGGTAGCCGCAGGGGCAGGGGTTCATGGCGGCCACCAGCATGACCCGCGATGGATAGGTCAGCGAGACCAGGGAGCGGGAAATGGTGACCCGGCCATCCTCCAGCGGTTGGCGCAGGACCTCCAGGACGTTTTTTTTGAATTCGGGCAACTCGTCCAGAAAGAGGACGCCGTTATGGGCCAGGGATACCTCGCCCGGCTTGGGGGTGGTGCCGCCGCCGATCAGGCCGACGTCGGAGATGGTGTGGTGTGGTGAACGGAAGGGGCGCACCGCCAGCAGGGCGCGCTCTTTCTCCAGCATGCCGCTGACGCTGAAGATCTTGGTGGTCTCGATGGCTTCATCGAATGACATCTGGGGGAGGATGGTCGGGATGCGGCGGGCCAGCATGGTCTTGCCCGAGCCGGGCGGACCGATCATCAAGATGTTATGGCCGCCGCTGGCCGCGACCTCCAGGGCCCGTTTGGTGTGCTCCTGCCCCTTGACCTCGCTGAAATCCTCGCCATATTCGCAGCCGTTTGAAAAGAGCTCCTGCAGGTCCACCCGGCAGGGTTCGATTCCCTCGCGTCCGCTCAAAAACTCGACCACCTGGGCCAGGCTGCTGGCGCCGATGATCTCAAGCCCCTCGACGACCGCCGCTTCGGGGGCGTTTTCGAGCGGCAGGACGATTCCTCTCATGCCGGCTCGTTTGGCGGCCACGGCCATGGAGAGTGCCCCACGGATCGGCTTGAGCGTGCCGTCCAGGGATAGCTCACCCAGGAGGGTATACTCCTGCAAGCGGCTGGCCTTGACCACGCCGGTGGCGGCCAGGATGCCGATGGAGATGGGCAGATCGTAGGCGGCCCCCTCCTTCTTTATGTCGGCCGGGGCCAGGTTGGCGGTGATACGGCGGGCGGGGAAATCGTAGCCGGAATTTTTCAGTGCGGCGCGGACGCGGTCCTTGCTCTCCTTGACGGCGCCGTCCGGGAGGCCGACTGTCGCAAAGGCCGGCAGGCCGGGGGCCAGATCGACCTCCACATCCACCAGGATGGCGTCAATACCGATCAGGGCACTGCTGAGGACCTTTGCGAGCATGATGAACCTCTTTAAGTTTTATGAGTTCAATGAGTTAGGGAGTTCAATGAGTTAAAAAAACGCTTTCGAACACTTGAAGCTCAAACTCATAAAACTCATTGAACTCAATGAACTTTACTAACTCTTTAGCATGATGAAGCCCATCTGGCGCCCGGTTTCCCCATCGTCTCTGCGGTAGGAGAAGAACAGTTCGCGCAGGCAGCTGACGCACATCTCCGAGACCTGAATCCGGTCAGCCGGAATGCCGGCGTTGATCAGCAGGTCGCGGTTGGCGGCGGCCAGGTCGAGACGCCATGTGCCGGCGCCACTCTGCTCGGTACAGCTGTCCCAGGAAATGCCCCCCTGTTTGAAGGCCTGCCTGACCGGCTCATCCACCTCGTAGCAGCATTTACCGATGCTGGGGCCGATGAAGGCTTGCAGCTGTGCCGGGTTGCACTCGAAGAGCGACTGCATGCCGGCCACGGCTTTGGCGGCCAGTTTGGCGGCAGTCCCCTGCCATCCGGCGTGAACCGCGGCAATCACCTGCTTTTCCGGGTCCAACAGCAGGATCGGGGCGCAGTCGGCCACACAGACCCCGATCATGACACCCGGCTGGTTGGTGATGATCGCGTCCCCCTCCAGGCCGAGGAAGTGGCTGTAATCGTCATTGGGTTCATTGATGACCAGGATGTCGTTGCCATGCACCTGTTTAACGGTGACCAGCGCATCCTGGGTGATGCCGAAGGCCCGCGCCAGCAGGCTGCGATTACCCTCCACATTGGGCAACTGATCCAGGGTGTTGGACCCCAGGTTAAGCGAATTGTAGGGGGGACGTGAGACCCCTTCGTGGCGGGTGGTGAACCCCTGTACGGAACATGCCGGGCCGCTGAAACCGGCCTCGATATAGTGTATGCGTCCTGCTCGCTTCATCTGCATGATAAATCCCTCTCCATCCCGTCAAGCGGGAAAGCGTGTCAATATGATTGCGTGCGTCTGCGGAATCCCGGAAGGCAGATACGTCGTACCTGAATCCGTGATGCCTCCGTGCCTCCATGTGCCCGGAACGTCTCTAGCTTCAAACTTTCGTGAGTATGTGACCGTACACCGAAGGATAGGTGGAAAACAGGATTGTATCGGCACGGACGACGGGCCGCTCCGGCAATCCGCGCATTCCGGCACTGCACCCTCACGGATTCAGATCGTACAAAAATACCTTTGCCTTCTGCTTGCCTTTACGCTTTAATGTGTCTGCCGTCGCCGCTGCCACCAGACATAGACCGCCACCAGGATGCTGCTGAACAGGATTACCCAGAGCAGGGCCTGGTGGGAGTACTGCATGATCAAACTCTGATTTTCGCCGATGGCGTAGCCGATGCCGGCCAGAATTGTACACCAGCTGGCAGCGCCAGCCAGGGTATAGAATGAAAATTTGAGGTGGTTCATGCCGGAAAGTCCGGCCGGAATCGAGATCAGATGGCGTACAACCGGCAGAAGTCTGCCGATGAAGGTCGAGATTTCTCCGTGGCGCAGGAAAAACTGCTCCACCCGCTCGAACTTGTGGGGCGGGATCAGCACGTACCGGCCGTACTTGAGGATCAGCGGCCTGCCCAGGTAGTGGGAGACGAAGTAGTTGGCGTAGGCCCCCACCAGGCTCCCCAGTGTGCCGCAGAGGATGGCGATCCCCATGCTCATCTTGCCCTGGAAAGCCAGATAACCGGCCGGCGGCATGACCAGCTCGCTGGGGACCGGGATGACGGAGCTTTCCATGGCCATCAGGAGGAAGATGCCGGGGTAGCCCATGGCGCCGATGGTATCCAGCAGCCATTGAACGAGTGTATGCATTGAAAACTCCATATAAAGGTAAAAATCAGGAACGTTCCTTATACCCCAGGGCGGGAATTCCGGCAACAGAAAGTAACCATGAATATTCTTGAACGACTGAAAACAGAGCTACTGACCGGCGATGGCGCCGTGGGCACCATGCTGTATGCCAAAGGGGTCAGTCTGGAAAGCAATTTCGAGCATCTCAACCTCGTGCGACCCGCGCTGGTCCTGGAGCTGGCCCGGGAATATGTGGCCGCCGGCGCGCAGGTGATCGAGACCAACACCTTCGGCGCCAATCGCAGCAAACTTGCGGCGATCGGCCTGGCCCACAAGGTGACCGATATCAACACGGCCGGCGTCCGTATCGCCCGTCAGGCCGCGCCGCAGGGCGGTAGCGTGCTAGTGGCCGGCTCGGTCGGGCCGCTGCTGTTGGTCAAGGGAGACGAGCGGGAACTGAGCGCTACGGAGATGGAGGCGGTCTTCCGGGAACAGTGCCAGGCGCTGGCAGCAGGGGGGGTGGATTTCTTCCTGCTGGAAACCTTTGCCGTTTTGCCGCAGCTTGTGGCTGCGGTGCGGGCTGCCCGTGAAACCGGCTTGCCGGTATGTGCCTCGATGGCCTTCCTGGAAGGGGGGCGCAGTAGTGACGGTACCTCGGTGGAGGCCTATTGTCAGGCCATGGAGCAGGCCGGTGCCGATATGCTCGGGGCCAATTGCGGCGCCGGACCATTGGAGCTGGTCAAGGTCGTACGCCGCTTGGCGGGGCTGACGGCCAAGCCGATCGCCGCCTATGCCAACAGCGGTTTTCCCGAGTACCGCGACGGGCGCTATATCTACCGCACCACCCCGGACTATTTCGCCGCCATGGCCGGGGAGATGGCCGCCGCCGGGGCCAACCTGATCGGTGGCTGTTGCGGCACGACTCCCGAGCATGTCGCCGCCATTGCCCGTGGATTAGCCGCTGTCCGGCCGCAACCGCGCCAGCCGATTCCTACCCTGAGCATCGCGGAGCCTGCCGAACAGTCGGCCACCGGCCACACGTCGTTTCTGGATAACTGGGGGCAACGCAAGGTGATCACCGTGGAACTCGATCCCCCCAAGGGGCTGGAGTGCGCCAGAATCCTGGAAGGGAGCCGCCGCCTGAAGGAGGCCGGTGTTGACGCCATCAACCTGGCCGAGAATCCCCTGGCGCGACCCCGCATGGGCAACATCGCCCTGGGTAGCCTGATCCAGCGCGAGGTCGGCATCGAGGTCATCATCCATGTCACCGGACGTGACCGTAACCTGATCGGCATGCAATCCGACCTGATGGGCGCCAGCCTGCTGGGACTCCGCTCGGTCCTGGCGGTGACCGGTGATCCGGCCACCATGGGGGATCATGCCGGGGCCAAGTCGGTTTTTGACCTGCACTCCTTTACCCTGATCAAGCTGCTGGCGGACCTGAACAGCGGGGTCAACGCCATCGGCAACCCCATAGGCGGCGGCACCGGTTTTACCATCGGCGCGGCCTTCAACCCCAATACCCAGAACAGTGCCCTGCAGGCTCAGCGTTTGCACAAAAAAGTCGCCAATGGCGCGGTCTTTGCCCAGTGTCAACCGGTCTATGATCCGGCCCTGTTCTTCGAGGCCCTGGAATTGACCCGAGACTGCGGCATCCCGATTCTGCCGGGGATCATGCCGCTGGTTAGCGAACGCAACGCCGAGTACCTGCACAACGAGGTGCCGGGCATATCGGTGCCGGACTCCATTCGCCGGCGCATGCGGGGGCTGGAAAAAGAGGCCGGTGTGCGGGAAGGGCTGGCGATTGCCAAGGAGTTTATCCAGGCGACCTTTGCCGTGGCCGGGGGCTTCTACCTGATGCCTCCCTTCGGAAAGTACGAGCTGGCCCTGGAACTGATCGACTATATCCATGCGCTTGAGAGGGAGTGATAACAATGAAACAGTGCCGCAACTATGGAATGATGTTCGTGCTCTTGCTGCTCTGTTCCTGCGCCTATGCCCGGCAGGCCAACATCCGCGAGGAGTTTGACAAGAGCATGAAGGGCTACAACAAGATGCTGCGCTGGCGTGATATCGAAAACGCCGGCATGACCTACATGGACCCGGAGTTGCGGGATGCCTTTATGGAGAGTGCCGCGCAGATCAGGAAGCGCGGGGTGACCATCACCGACTATCGCATCCTGACCTCCGAGTGTAAGCCGGAAAAGAAAACCGCCGAGGTGGTGGCGGAGTTCGATTACTATGCGCTCCCCTCCAACCGCATCAAGACTCTCACCTATCGCCAGAAGTGGAGCTATCTGGATACGGAGGAAAAGAAAGGCTGGCAATTGGAATCCGCTCTGCCTCCCTTCGACTAGCCCGCAATGCCCACCTTATCTGAACAGATTACTGTCTTCTGCCGCTACCTTGAGACGGAACGGAATCTGTCGCCCCACACCCTGGCCGCCTATCGCCGGGATCTGGAACAGTTGGCGGCCTTTGTATCCAGCGAGACGGGCGCTGCGCCCGAGGCCGGAGATATTGATCATCTGCTGCTGCGGCGTTATCTGGCCCTGCTGGGAAAACGTGCCAAAAAGAGCTCCGTTGGCCGGAAACTGGCCGCCATACGGAGCTTTTTCCGCTTCCTGCTGCGCAAGGGACTGGCCGACAAAAACCCGGCCGAACTGTTTGCCACCCCCAAGAAGGAAAACCGACTGCCGTTCCACCTGGATATCGACCAGGTGACCACCCTGGTGGAGGCGCCCCAAGATGGCGAGAAACACACCCTGCGTGACCGGGCGATCCTGGAGATGCTCTATTCCTGCGGGATGCGCGTATCGGAGCTGACCGGCCTCTCCATCGATGACCTTGATCTTGCGGGAGGCATGGTGCGGGTGCTGGGCAAGGGGGGTAAGCAGCGCATTCTGCCGGTGGGGAGTCGCGCCCTGGAAGCCATCCAGAGCTACCTGGAAGAGCGTGGCCAAGCGGTGGGTAGTGGGGCACTTTTTTTGAATACGCGCGGTCAGCCGATCAATCGCCGTAGCGTGGCCCGCATCGTCGATGCGCATGTGATGCGTATCGCGGCCTTCAAGCGCATCTCGCCGCATATCCTGCGGCACACCTTTGCCACCCACATGTTGGAGGGGGGTGCCGACCTGCGCGCCATTCAGGAACTGCTTGGGCATGCCTCCCTTTCCACAACCCAGAAATACACCCATGTGGGCATCGACCGCCTGATGGAGGTCTACGACAAGGCCCATCCCAAGGCGCACACAAAAAAAGAGGGGTGAACCTGCGCACCCCTCTCCCTGTTTCCTCTCCCAACCTGTTCAGCCGATCCTGATTTCGACCTTCTCCCCTTCGCTGACACGCAATTTTTTCTCGATACCCGGTCCGACGATGATCGTGCCGTCGAACTGCGGGTCCATGTCTTTCATGACCATCACCGCAAAGGTTCCGTTCGTGCCGGCGGCCGTGTTGGTCAAGGTCAACTTCTTGAAGGGGGTCTTGTAGAATTCGCTGATGTAGGCAGAGGTCGGTTGGCTGACGGCGATCATGCCGAGGGAGTCAAAGCTGTTGCTGGCATCCCGGTTGGCCAGATGGCTAATGCTGAGTCTGAGGGTCTCGCTGTCAACGGCGTCAGCCGTGGAAACGGCTGTTGCGGATGCTCTAGCGGCGGTTGCGAGCAGAGTCTCAAGCTTCTTCACCGCCAGGTTGAGGGTGATGGTCAGCACCTGCAGGTTGATGTTCTTGGTACACAGCAGGCAGAGCAGGGCCCCCGGAAAGGCCTTGATGATGATGCGTCCCTCGCCGTAACGAAGATCAATGATATCGAGGGTTTGAGATATCTGGAGCCCATGGGTACATTCAAGTATCAATCCGGCGGCCGATTTGAGTGCCTGGGAATCGAAGATCGGCGGAAAGGCGTGCTCCACGACCGCTCCGTGATCGTTTAAGACGGCGCTGCCGATGACACCTTCCACACTGTTTATGTAGCGCAGGATGTCCTGCATCAGTCCATCCTCCTATTTCCCCGGCATCAAGGCGGACTTGATCTCGCCTTCCATATTCTCCAGGCTGAACTCGGGTTTGACGGCGATACTCAGGTAGTGCTGCTTGGAATCATACATCAGCATGTGGAAGTCGTGGGTTTGTACGGCTGCGGCCTTGACGTCGCCCAGCCCCATCAGTTCACCCAGCTTGTTGCCGGTGGTGGCCAGAAAGATACCCTTGTTGGCCAGGGCAACCGCTTCCAGGCTGGTATCCTGCAGCGGGGTGCCCTGCTTGTCCAGCAGTACGGCGTAGGTGACACCGTTAATCTCCTGCAGGCGAGCGGCCACCTTGCTCATGGTGCGCCGCGGAGTCACCGATGGTCCCGGTCCGGCTTCCCCAGTGGCGACGCCGGCTCGTTCCTCGTCCAGGCGGCGCAGGGCCTCCATCAGCAGAAAGTCGGTACGATAGTGGATGGTACAGATGTTGGAGGTCATTTCAGGATGGATGTTGAAGCTGCCGCCCGGCCATTTGATGATCTGGTAGATGGCCTCTTCACCGGTTTCGTCGCCTTGGACGGCGTGGATGATTTCGCCATCGGCAAAGTAGATGATACCTTCGCTATCACCGTAGATGACGGTGATGCAACCGGTGTATTTGTTATGCCCCTTAAGCTGGATGACGTCAGTCAGGGAGAGACCAGCCACTGCACCTTGGAAGCCGCTTATATTGTCAGCCATCTGTGCCAGCCTGTTGTCGGAATATGCGCACCGGCATTGGTGAGCAAAGCGTAAACATATAAACCATAACTGCCGGATAAGTTCAAGCAGGAAATAGGCGCCTTTTTGTAAAAAAACCCGCCGGTTTCCCGGCGGGGTCGATGAAACATCACGGCTATAACACGCTGATTATTCGCAGAGATCCAGCTTGATATCCCAGTTTTTAATCTTCATGGTGCCGTTTTTCTCCAGGTTGAGGTGCATCTTGAAGGCGCGATCCCACAGCTGCGGCTCGTGGGCGACCTTGCGGCGCAGACACTCAGCCAGGGCCATCTCGTAGTACTCGGTCAGGATCGGCTTGTAATCCGGGTGGGCGCACTTCTCGATGATGACCTTGGCGCGGTCGCGCGGGCAGAGACCGCGAACGTCGGCCAGGCCCTGCTCGGTAATCACGACGTCCAGATCGTGCTCGGTGTGGTCGATGTGCGAGCAGTGCGGAACAACGCAGGAGATACCGGTCGGATCGGTCTTGCTCGGACGGCTGGAGGGGGTGTGCATCATCTTCAGGAAGCCGTTGCGCAGGAAGTCGCCGGAACCACCCAGACCGTTGATCATGCGGGTACCGCCGACCAGGGTCGAGTTGGCATGGGCATACATGTCGATTTCGACCGGGGTGTTCATGGCGATGACACCCAGACGGCGGATCGGCTCAGGGGCATTGGAGATGGAGAGCGGACGCAGGGTAATCTTGTCGAAATACTTGTCCATGTTCTCGAAGAATTTCGGGAAGCCCGGCGATGCCGACAGCGACAGTGAGCAGGAGGAAGCGGCATCCAGCTTGCCCGAGTCAAACAGGTCGAGCATGGTGTCCTGAAGAACTTCCGTATAAACTGACAGATTGTAGAAAGGCCCTTTGGCCAGACCGCCGATAACGGCGTTGGCGATGGAACCCACGCCGGACTGGATCGGCAGCAGGTTGTCCGGCAGACGGCCGGCTTTTACTTCGTGGGTGAAGAAGTCGATGATGTGGTTGGCGATCGCCTCGGAGGTATCATCCTGCTCGGCAAAGGCACGCCCCTGGTCACGCAGCTTGGACTCGACCACGGCGATGATCTTCTTCGGATCGCAGGGGATCGAAGTGGAGCCGATGCGTGAGTTGGCTTTGGTGATGTCGAATACCTGACGGTTGGGAGGGGTGCCGGGGGTGATCAGGTCGTGGATCCCTTCGAAGGAGGGTTGACCGGTGTTGACCTCGATGATGATCCTGTCGCAGATCATCAGGATCTCGGGGATAACGCCGCAGGAGGAGGTCGGAACCAGGCTGCCGTCTTCGGTGATGGCGGAGACTTCGATGATGGCCAGGTCAAGCTTGCCGCTCTCGGTGTCCTTGGTGTAGAACCCGTAACCCAGATCCTGAGCGAAGAGGGAGAGATGCTTGTCGCCCATGCGGATGCGGCCTTCGTTGATGCCGGCGGCGATGTTTTTGCCGGTCTGGTACGGCCAGCGGCGGTCGATCATGTCCAGCTCTGCCCAACGGTTTTCGGTTTCAGCACCGACGGAGGCGCCGATGAACAGGTTGAACTTCATCTTGCCCTGCAGGTTATTTTTTTCAACATGGTTGGCCAAGGCAATCGGAACAACTTTCGGATAACCGGCCGGAGTAAAGCCGGACCAGCCCAGATTCATACCCGGTTTGAAGAACTGGATCGTCTCTTCAGCGGTCATGACCTTGCTCAAAAGGGACTTGTGACGTACTCGGTCTTGCAGTGTGCCGTAATCAGACATCTACTACCTCCTCGTTTGTTTGTGGTGTTTACATCTGCAATTCATCTGGAAAACTGGTATTTCCAATAAAAAATAATCTCAAAAAAACCAATGATTCAAATATGTTATTACTATAACTGTCTGGAAAGAATGAATAAAACCGAATTTTACTCATCCGGTCAAATTTAGTCAAGTTAAAACGTATACTCAATCCGGGGTCCGGTTCACCCCTCGTAGTCAACCGCTACAATGGAGGAACAGACCGATTTCATGTGCGGGATAACTTCGCCGGCGTGGTAGGGATGAACCTGATATTCCTGAAGGTCGTTCAGGGAATCGAATCTGGTCAGGAGGGCGATATCGTAGGAGCGCTCGGAGCGGATAACATCGATGCCCGCCTCCAAGTGGCGCAGTTGCGCAATCTTGCCCTGCATACTGAGCAGTTTGTCGCGTGTGCTGGCGAGATTTTCCGGGGAGGGGTCGGAAAGCTTGAACAGAACGATATGGGTGATCATGGTGGCGTATCTCCTTGTATGGATGCTGGGGTGAGAGGCTGAAGACTCTTTTGTATACTATTGGCCTGCGCTTGCTGTCAATGCCGCCGACGTGCCATAAAAGCGCCCTATGGCGGCCCCAGTTCAGCTGTGTGCGGGTGGTTCCTCGTCGATGCGGGCCTTGATGACATCAACGATGGCGAAAATCCACAACAGGGCAAACCCGCCCAGCAGGGCCTTGCCGAAACCGCCTACTCCGTGCAGTGCGGCGAGTACCTCCTGGCTGTTGACGGCGCCGGAAACGGCCTGGGCGGCGATGACGGGCGAGAGACCTTTCAGCAGTACGAAGAGTCCCAGCAGCAGGAGCAGGTTGATCAGCATGATGATGGCGATGCCGATGGTCTTGCGACCCAGATAGAGTTGTCCCAGGCCGGGCAGTACCAGGGCATTGAGCAGCAGGGCGGTCCTCTTACGCTTCATGGTCGGCTCCTTGAGCGGGTGTTGTCAGCAGGTCGGCCATCTCCGCGTGGATCAGTCCGTTGCTGGCCAGGATGCGGTCGTTGAAGATATCGTACGCGGTGCCGTCAAAGGTCGTAACGCTCCCGCCCGCTTCGCGCACCAGCAGCACGCCTGCCGCCACATCCCAGGGCTTCAGCTTCAGCTCCCAGAATCCGTCCAGTCTGCCTGCCGCCACATAGGCCAGGTCCAGGGCGGCCGCACCGGCGCGGCGTATGCCGCGAGCCGCTTTTTGAAAGGCGATGAAGTTGTCGAAGTTGTTGGCCGGGTCGCTGGCACAGTCGTAGGGGAAGCCGGTCCCCAACAGGCTGTTCTGTAAGGGGGCGCGCCCGGAGACATGCAGGCGCTGACCATTCAGGAACGCTCCGCCCCCCTTGGTCGCTGTAAAGAGTTCATCATGCATGGGGTTGTAGATCACGCCCGCCAGCAGTTCTCCGGCCGATTCCAGGCCGATGGAGACGCAGAACCAGGGGAAACCGTGCGTATAATTGGTGGTGCCATCCAGGGGATCGATGATCCAGCGAAAGGGGGCCTCGCTCTGCCGGTATTCGCCCTCTTCGGCGACGATGTTGTGATCGGGGAAGGCGGCGAGCAGGTGTTCGACGATCAAACGCTCCGACTCCTGATCGACCTCGGTCACCAGGTTTTTGTCCCCTTTGAGGGTGACATTCAGCAGAGATGCAAAGCGGTACCGCTGGAATTTGCCGGCAATCCGGGCGGCTTCGACGGCCGTCTCAAGAAAGTGTTGCCAGTTGGGCATGGCTACCTCCAATAACATGAAGGCGGCACAACGCCGCCCTGACTGACCGTCAGCTATATCAGAACGGCCCTGAGATGGCAAGTGAGCTGTCACTTGTGCTTTGACATTGGACGTGCTTTAAGGCATATTCCTGATTTATCAATCAACTCTGGAGCAGACCCTGTGGATATCGTGGCGCGACTCGTTCTCGAACTGCTCAGCATCTATAAGTACATTTTGCTGGGCAGCGTGATTATTTCATGGGTGAATGCCGATCCCTACAACCCGATCGTGCGCTTCATCCGCAGCATCACCGACCCACTCCTGGACAAGATCCGGCAGTTCATGCCCGACACCGGGATGCTGGATCTGTCGCCCCTGGTGGCATTCTTTATCATTCATCTGATCCAGTCGGCAATCATCCGATACGCCGTCTGGTAAGTAAGGTTCCATGCGCATATTTCACTTCCCTGAGAGGTTGAACCACGATGAAGATAACTCCGATTGATATCCAGCAGCAGCAGTTCAAAGGCAAGATGTTCGGTGGTCTCGACCAGGAGGACGTGGACACCTTTCTGCAGAGTGTGGCGGCAGAGATGGAGAATCTGGTCCGGGAAAACAATGAACTCAAGGAACAGCAGGCCCGTCAGAGCCGGGAGATGCTCGATATTGCCGAGAAGGAAAAAGAGCTGCGCGAGGTCATGTTGGGCGCCCAGCGCATAACCGAAGATATGAAGACCAATGCCCGCAAGGAAGCCGACCTGATCGTCTCGGAGGCCGAGCTCAAGTCCGAGCGCATCGTGGCCGATGCCGAACGTCAGTTGGGCGAGCTCAAGGCCCGCATCGAAGAGGTCCGTCGTCAAAAAATCCAGTTCGAGATGAGCCTCAAGGCGCTCCTGGATAGCTATGCCCGTCAACTTTCCGGCGATGAGCCGGTCTGACCCCGCCATCTGCACCGTGGCCGGTGACGGAATCATTCTCAACCTGCACATTCAGCCGCGGGCGTCGAAGAATGAGGTCTGTGGCGTTCAGGGGGATGCGCTGAAGATCCGGCTTACCTCGCCCCCCGTGGATGGAGCCGCCAATAAACTCTGCTGCGAGTTCCTGGCCAAACTTTTCCATGTGTCGAAATCGTCGGTGGAGATTATTTCGGGAGAGACCTCACGGCACAAGCGGGTCAAAATAATCGGCAGCGATACCGCCGGACTGCAACAGATTGTAGAGAGCATCAGCACATAACCCATCACTATTAGCATTATCGGCCCTTACGGACCCCGCAGCTGGGAAGCATCTGTCGGCAGGCTGAAATATACCACGAGAGGAAATAGCAATGGCACAGGCAAAAGACGGCGATAAAGTCCGGGTTCACTATACCGGCATGTTGGATGACGGCAGCATATTCGATTCATCGGAAGTAAGCGATACGGAATGCGGTGATGAGTGCGGCGATGGCTGTGATGATCACGCTAACGACTGTGGAGATCATGACTGCGGTTGCGGCGGGAACGCCGGCGGTCCGATGGAGTTCGTCATCGGCCAGGGCAACCTGATCCCCAAATTCGAGGCGGCCGTCATCGGGCTTGAACCGGGACAGAGCGTCCAGGTCAAGATTGCAGCCGACGAGGCCTACGGTCAGCGCGTCGAGGAGATGGTGGCCGTCATCCAGCGCAGTGAGATCCCGGCCGACATGAAACCCGAGGTCGGAGACCACCTGGAAGTGATCATGCAGGATAACACCCCCATGCCGGTCATGGTGACGGATGTTACCGAGACCACAATCACCCTGGACGCCAACCACCCCCTGGCCGGTATGGATTTAACCTTTGACATTAGACTGGTCGAGATCGTCTAACTGACGAACAGCCCCTGTAATCGCCGTAACTAAAAAAAGGCCGCTGACATCACTGTCAGCGGCCTTTTTTTACAGATACAGCGGCAATTGGTTACTTTTCCTTGCCAGCCGTCGCCACCGTGGAGCCGACCGGCTCAACGCCGTAATCCGTGGCGCCGGCGGGGGGCTTGGGCATGACAATCACGAACGGAATCGCATTTCCGGGCGCAACCTCCATGTTGCTGAGGGAATCGCCAAACTGATTGGCCATGGCCGCCTCGATCTTGTCCATGGTCAGGGTAGACAGCTGTTCCTTGGTGAGGGGGTTGCCGCAGAAGACGCTCTTGCTGGAGACCTCCTCACCCTTGGCACCGTAGACAACCCCTTTGATCTGGATTGCCGCCCGGGGCTTATCGTACTTGTTGACCGCCTCACCGCTGATCACCAGCAGATCGCCCGTATTCTTGTTCTTGACGAATGATGCCGTTACCGAGCGCAGCGTGATCTGGCCCGCTTCCTGGGCCGCGATGCGCTTGTTTTCAGTCAGCGTCATATAGCCCCAGTAACTGTAGAAGATCACCAAGCCGGCTATGATGATTCCCATAAAGACGAGCATGCCGCTTTTGCGGGGGCTCTCCTTGCGCCGCGAGCTGATCGAGAGCGGAGGTGGTTCCACCTGGGCAGCTGGCGTCGCAGCTTTCTCAACGGCTGCAGCAGTAAAATCAAATTCTGGTTTGGTCTGGGCTTCGGCCAGGGGGGCAAAGAGCAGGTCCTGGCTCGGCTTGAGTTCTTCGGTGCTGACATGCTGGACAGCGACCGAGGTTAATTCATCACCAAAGTCGATCTCGTCCAGGCTGAAGGGGGTTTCTGAGGTCTGCTCCTGGTCGGTACGCGCCGAGCCCTGGCCGGCAGCGCCGCTCTCGACACCCATGGAGTCGGCAAAGCCATCCATCTCCAGGTCAAATGAGATGGGTTCCGACGCTTCGGCTTCCTGAGCCGCGGACGGAACCTCACCAAACATGTCGTCCCCGGAGAAATCCAGTCCGCCCGAATCTTTCGAGGAAGGGACTTGCTCCTGCTGTGCGCTGGCGTCGCCAAAATCCAGGGTCGGGACTGTAGCGGCGGGCTCGGCGGTTTCGTCTTCGTGAGCGCCAAATTCAAACGCTCCGAAATCGAAGGCCTCGGAATCATGTTCTGTTTCCGGATGATCGTGGGATACGGTGCTGTCCGGTGACGGCAGGGATCTGCCGGCATCATCGTCGGCAAGAGGGGGCGGGGCGTTGGTCTGCTCTTCATCCGCGGCAAAGGAAAAGGCTTCCAGGTGAGGTGCTTCGGCGGAAGTCTCCTCTTCCGGCAGTGTCTCCTCTGCAAAGCTCACGATCGTTTCCTGGGCTGCGGCAGCAGGGGGCGCCTGCTGATCTTCTTCGAACTGGAATTCAGGCGTGTTCGAGGCAAGGGGGGCGGAGTCCGCCGGTACGTCGCGCGTTCCGGCAACGGAAAACACGTGCCTGCATCTGGCACAACGAACCTTGATGCTTTTATCAGCAACCTTGGCATCGTCGAGCTTGAACTTAGTCTGGCACTGTTCACACTGGATAATCATCTGCGACTCCCCGGTGATGATTTAAATTAGGTGCAGCGAACGACGGAACTGCCTGAAACAACGCTAGTCTCTATATCAGAAAGATAGGGGGGTGTCAAATTATTAAAATCGGTGTTTATGCCGATATCATGGGTGTTTGCGGGCAGATTTCCTTGATGGCGCATGACAGGCAACGCAGGGGATCGGTACCGTCGCACCCCTCGGATATTCCCAGATGGGCCAGGGAAAAATCGTATTTAACCGGATCGGTGGGGTCCAGGCGGCGCAGGGCATCGGTGATCTCCCGGGCCATGCGCCAATCGGCGTTTGAGCGACTGCTAAAGCCGAGATAGGAGCAGATGCGGCTGATATGGGTATCGACCGGTATCACCAGTTGGGAGGGGGAGACGCCTTGCCAGAGTCCCAGGTCAATACCGTCTTTGGGGCGCACCACCCAGCGCAGGAACATGCACAGGCGTTTGCAGGCGCTGCCCGCGAGCGGAGCCGGAAAGAGGAAGGGAAAGTAGGAGCCCGCCGGGGCGGCCGCCTGGGTGTCCCCGAAGATAGGCCGGTAATCAAGTGCCAGGACGGCGGCAGAATAACCGTTCAGCGCCGTGGTCACATCTTCTGCGGCCGGGTCGTGAAAACGGAGGAAGAAGGCGTTGACGTTGCCGCTCTCCTCAACCATCAGGCGAATGGCCCACAAAAGCGCCACCAGGTCGCGGCCGTCATTGAAGCGGTGTTTGAATCCGCTGAATGTCTTCAGAGCCGTGCCGGGGTTGAAGGTTTCCACATACCTGCGAGGTGATGGCCCCAGTTCGCTAAAGATGCTGTCCAGAGTGCGCAGGATGATTTTGACGCCGCCATAGGCAAAGGCTGCCGCGATGATGGCGGCAACTTCCTGATCGGCCGGATCGCTGTAGCGGTGGCAGAATGAAAGCGGGTCATTGGCCAAGTGCTGCGGAGAACGGGCCGCGTAGAGCCGGTCAAGGATCCTCTTGACCTTTGTGTCGCGGGATCTGCTGGTCGCCACTATGTGGGCCGCCCGCTAGACATCCGCTTCACGCAGGAACTGGGCCGCATCCTCCGGCGAGGTCGGGTTGATGTAGAACCCGGTTCCCCATTCGAACCCGGCCACCTGCGTCAGGCGGGGAACCAGCTCGATATGCCAGTGATAGTCGTACTCCAGCGAGCCCCAGAGACCCGGTTTGCCGGGACGGCGGTGCATGGGGGGGGCGGTGTGCATGATGAAGTTGTAGGCCGCGTCATTCAACACCATTTTTATGCGCAGCAGCATATCCTTCATGGCCACGGCCAGTTCGGCCAGTTGGGCATCGTTCATCAGGGCAAAATCGTGGCTGTGACGTTTGGGGTAGAGACGTAACTCGAAGGGGGAACTGGAGGCATAGGGCGCCAGGATAACAAAATTGACAAATTCCTGTACCACTCGAACCCCTTCACGGAGCTCGAACTCAATCACGTCGCAGAAGATGCAGCGCTCTTTCTCGCTGAAATAGTCGCGGGCCACCTTGAGCTGGGTGGCGGCCACCGGTGGCAGGAGCGGGACCGCGATCAACTGGCTGTGGGCGTGATGCAAGGTGGCGCCGGCCCGGGTGCCGTAGTTTTTGAAGAGCACCATGTAGCGAAAGCGGAAATCCTTGCGCAGGTCGAGATAACGCGCACGATAGGCGGTCAGTACGCCGGTGATCTCCGCGGGAGTCAGATCGGCCAAGGTACAATGGTGGTCGGGTGTTTCAATTATCACCTCATGGGCACCGATGCCGTTCATGACATCGTACATGCCATAGCCGCGGTTATTGAGTTCGCCTTCTACCCGCAGAGCCGGGTATTTGTTGGGGATGACCCGTACCCGCCAGTTGGCGGCATTGGGAAGTCCGCTCGGCCGGATGGCAAAGATCTCCGGGGGGGTCTTGTCTTCATTGCCGTAACAGAAGGGGCAGGCGATTAAGCCGCTGGCTTCGTCCTGGGCATGAAAGTCACGCGGCCGGCGGCCGCGCTCGGTGGCAATGATGACCCAGAGCTGCTTGATGGGATCCCAACGAAGTTCCGACATGCTATCTCCTTTTAAATCCAACCCCCCTCGGAAGGCAGCTCCCCTGACAAGGACCCTCTGGGGCCTAAAGGGAGGCGGGGGAGGGGTTATATCAGCCAGTTGTCCAGCTCGATCTCGGCCCCGGCATAGCGCAGCATCAGTGACGCATCGGATGGCCAGCGGCCGATTTCCTCGTTATCGCGCACCAGGGTCAGCGAGGCAAACAGTTTGCTGTTGGGGCTCAACTTCAGGGCCTCCAAGGGGATGCTGACCTCACAGGTCTTGGCGATCTTCCAGATGCAGTGCCCGGCAGTCGGTACCCAGACGTTGTTCTCCTTGATCTGCAGCAGTCCTTCATCGCCGAGTTTCTGCATCGGCAGTCGGTATTCCCGGTCGTGGATCAGATGCAGGTTGAGCACATCTCCCTCCCTGATCAGGCGGGAAAGCTCCTGGACTCCGTCAATGCGGAAGAAGAAGCAGCTCCTGTTGTAACCGTAATAGAAACTCTGCAGCATTCGGTCAGAGGAATGCATGGCCGAGCCCTGGCGGGTCAGGTCGTAAAGTCCGGCGGCCAGCCATTCGAAGTAACTGCCGGTACGGCCGTTGATATCCGGCTCAATAAAGGCTGCCGGCTCACGGATCAAGCCGGCCGGGCTCTTCTTCTTGATCGGTTCCAGCAACTGACGGGGCGGATCAAGCCCCAGCAGACGATAGACATTCAGCAGGTGTTGGCGAAAAAGCCGGTCGAAGCGGTCGCTGTGCGGTGAGAAGTGATCGTCGCCGTACCACCAGAACCAGTCGCTCCCTTCGGCGGCATACAGGGAACGGCAGACCTGCTCGGCTACGGGATCCACTGCCGGGAAGCCGCTTTCCAAGGCCGCTGCCACGGAGGGGCTTGCAGCCACGGCCGTGGCACGTGCCATGGCGACCAGATCCCAGGCCAGGTTTTCCTCGGGGTGCCCGATCCAAATACCGTAACTGCCGTTGATCCACGAGCCGGGAAAGATGCTGTGCAGGCGCCCATCGAAACGGCTATGGGCCAGCACGTCCGAACAGGTGGTCAGGTTCAGTTGGGGCGATTCGGCCAGGCCGCGGTACATGCCCTGCAGGAAGTCATAGGCGTTGCGGGGGTAGTATTCCCAGGCGTTTTCTCCATCAAGGATGATCGAGACCACCCGCCCTTCGCCCCCCAGGCGGCTCCTGATGCTGTGCAGTCGTCCGCACAGGTCGCTTACGGCCCGCCCGGCATCCCACTGGGAGTAGGTAAAACCGATCAAATCGGAGAGTTGGTGGTCGCGAAAGAATGTGCCGATCTCCCCTTGGGGGCACGTGAAGCGCCAGGGGCGGTAGAGCCGTTCCTTGTGGCTGCCCAGGCCGCCATCCAGGCTTTTGGCCAGGATCTCTTCATCGGTGGCGATCCAGCTCAGGCCGCAATCGGCAATGATGGCAAGAGTCTCGTTACTGACCGATCCCTCCGAGGGCCACATCCCTTTGGGGGTAAAACCGAAGATCTCCCGGAAGTATTCCACCCCGCGCCGAATCTGGGTGCGGGCATCCCGGGGTTGCTGGAAAGCGGTTGTGGGAAGGGTCACGTGCGGCATGGCGGTCTGGGCCAGGCGGTTATCGCACAAAAGCGGCAGGATCGGATGGTAATAGGGGGTCACCGAAAGTTCGATGCGCCCCTCTTCGTGCAGGCGTTTATAGAGCGGGATGATGGCCTGGAGCAGCTCACGCTGGGTCGCGAAGAGCAACTCCTTGTCTGTCGCGCTGAAGCCTTCGCCCTTGGCAATCAGCTCGCCAAAGGCCGGATAACGTTTCCGGGCGGCCTCGCCGGTCCAGGCCAGGAAAAACCAGACCTGCAGATCCAGCAGGTCCTGGTCGCTGAATTGTCTGATCCGGTCGCGGGCGCTGCCCGGCTTTCCCTCGCCGGCCATGCAGAGCAGTTCCAGATAGCGCCGGGAGGGTTCGATCATGCGGCTACGGTTGGCGGAAAAAAAGTTTTCCAGCAAAAAGATGCGCTCTTCCTCGCCCAGGTCGGCCGGTGCGGCCTTTCCTATTTCCAGAAACGGGTCGACGGCCGTTCCATTGGCATAATCAAGAAGTTGCTCGATCAGTGACGGCACCAGATTGAAGACCGCCCGCGCGCCGGGCGTGTCCTCGACGATGGCCGGCATGTCGAAGTAGTCCTTGATGCCGTGAAGATAGGTCCAGGGCAGGGCGTATTCGTTTTTAAAGGGGTCCTTATAGTATGGCTGATGCATGTGCCATACAAGCACCACATCCAGGGGTGTGGGCATTACAGCTCCTTTATTCCAATTCCTTTTTCCAGGCAATAACCTTCTTCTGATACTCGCCCAACAGCCGTTGGGCGGTCTTGTGATCCTTGGCCTCGGCCACGATGTGGACGTAGGGGAGGTACTGGTCGGGCAGCAGCAACAGCCATTCCTCTCCGAAATGGACCTTGATGCCGTCAATAAAGGTGGCTTCCTGCTCCAGGCTGTCCTCGCTCATCTTGCGCATGAGCCCTCCCTTCATCTCCCAGGCGCAGGGGAGGGTCATCTGCAGAAAGGCGCGCTCCGGTACGGAGGAAAGCCCTTGGGAGAGGGGGGTGGCGCAGGCAGCGGCCAGTTCCATCAGTTTGGCGATGGAAAACATGCCGTCAAAGGCGGCCTGGAAGCGGGGAAAGGCGAATCTGCCGTCGGTTGTGCCGGTCAGGACGATCTCCGATGAGGTGGCCGTCTCAAGCATGGCTCGATCGGAACTCTTGGTACGAATCACCTGGCAACGCTTATGTTCGGCCATCAGCTCGATGGTGGAGGGCGCCTGCACCGGTACCGCAATGGTACCCTTCTGGCCTGATTTCATCAGCAGCGCCACGACCAGGGAGAGCAGTTCGACCCCGTTGTAAATGCGTCCGTTTTCATCCACCAGGGTGATGGCCTCGGCATTCGGGTGCAGCCAGAAACCGGCCTGGGCCTTCAGCGAGGAGACGATCGTGGCCAGTTGTGTGAGCGTCTCTTCCCGGGCCTTGACCTGGATGCCGCGCCCTTCGTCCACATAGGCATTCAGGGCGACGACCGAAAATCCGAGCTCATTCAGCAGCTGGGGCAGGACCTGGCTGGCCGGTGAGAAGTTGAAGTCGATCACTACCGTGCAGGCGGCTTTTTTAAGGATCTCGCGGTCAATGGCGCGCAGGAAGCCCTCGCGGTAGAAATCGCCCACATTGTTGATCTCGGTGATCACCCCCGGTTCGGTGTGGTGAGCCCGGCGGAAATTCTCCTTGAAAAAGGTCCGCTCCACGTTCTTGCCCATGTTGCTGGAGAAATCCAGGCCGTCACCATCCAGAAAGACGATCTCCAGCAGGGCCGGATCGTCCTGGGCTTGGCGGAAGTGTACTCCGCCGACCTCGCCGAAGGTCTTCAGCTTGTAGCGCACAAGCGGCAGCGAGGTCATCTTCATGTCGCGCACGTTGACCCCGGCCGAGAGCAGACCGCCCACGAAGCAGCGCTTGAGCATGCGCGACGACGGCGAGGAATCACGGCCGGCCAGCACAAAGCTCCCCTTGGGCAGCGATGTACCATAGGCGCAGCCCAACTTGGCGCAGAATTCCGGGGTCAGTTCCACGTTGGAGAGCCCCTTGATGATGGCCCCCTCGAAGAGCGCCTTCTTCCATTTTTCGCCCCAGATCATGTTGGAGGTCACGGTCGCACCGGCTTCGATGGTCTTCTTTGGCCAGATCTTGACGTCGGCCTTGATGACCGCCTCATCGCCGATGGAGGTATCGTCGGCCACGATGACCCCCTCCTCCAGGAGCGCGCTCTGGCCGATACGGACATTGGAACAGATCACGCTGTCGGTGATGCGGGCACCTTTCTTGACATAGGAGTTGTCCCAGATGATGCAGCGGTTAAGCTTGACGCCGGCTTCGATCGTACAGTTGCGGCCGATGACCGAGTCCTTGATGCGCACGTCGCCCAGTACCTGACTGTTGTCGCCGATGACGACCGTGCCTTCCAGGCCGCTGGCATGTTCCAGCTTGACGTCGGCGCCGATGCGCAGATCCTTGCCGACATAATCCAGCTTCGGCTCGTCGATCTTCAGGTTGATGCGTCCCTTGAAGATGTCGTGGTAGGCCTCGCGGTAGGAATCGGTGTTGCCGATGTCGCGCCAGTACCCCTTGGCGGTCACGCCGAAGAGGGCATCGTTTTTCTTGAGCATCAACGGGAAGAGGTCCTGGGAAAAGTCGAAGTTTTCGCCGGCCGGAATGTAGCTGAGGATCTCCGGTTCCATCACGTAGATGCCGGTGTTGATCGTGTCGGAGATGACCTCGCCCCAGCCCGGTTTCTCCAGAAACTGGGTGATGCGTTTCTCCTTGTCGGTGATGACCACCCCGAACTGGAGCGGATCCTTGACCGAGGTCAGGGTGATGGTGGCCTTGGCCTTGTTGTCCGTGTGGAAATCGATGATTTTTTTGAGGTTGAAGTCGGTCAGCAGATCGCCGCTGATTACCATGAAGCGTTCATCCAGATACTTTTCGGCCGCCTTGACCGCACCGGCCGTGCCCATGTCCTGCAAAGGGGTGACGTAGGTGATCTTGACGCCGAAATCGGCCCCGTCCCGAAAGAAGTTTTTGATGTAGAAGGGCTGGTGATAGAGCAGCATGACCAGTTCGGTGATGTCGTACTTTTTGAGCAGTTCGACGATATGCAACATGATCGGGCGGTTGAAGAGCGGGATCATCGGTTTGGGCATGCTGCCGGTAAGTGGCTGGATGCGGGTGCCGAAGCCCCCCGCCATGATTACGGCCTTCATAAGATCTGCTCCTTGGAAGTAAGATTTTTCTGCTACGCGATGGCGATCTTGTGCGCTTTCTTGCCCAGAACCCGGCTGATCTCCTGCTTGAGCTCGCTCAGATCGCCGGATTTGACCACATAGCCATCCGCCAGCCAGGCCGAGAAATCATCCTTGTAGCAGGAAAAGGCCGAGCAGAGGATCACCGGCATGTCATGACGTTCCTTGACCAGTTGTTGCAGCAGTTCGATGCCGCTTTCGTTTTTGAGCTTGATATCCAGCACCGCCAGATCAAAGGTGCCTTCCTGCAACCGTTCGGTCGCCTCGGTGATGTTGCCTGCCGATACCACCGTGTATCCCTCATCGGTCAGTTCCTCGGTGTACAAGAGGCGGATGTTGGGCTCATCATCAACTACCAGTATTCTGCTCATGGGGTGCTACTCCTTCCTGGTGGGAAATGTGATCGTGTAGATTATGCCGCCCTCGGGCGGTGCGGTTACGGTGAGGGGAATGTTCTGTTTTTCCAGCATGGTCCGGCAGAGCGCCAGACCAACGCCGGTACCCATGTCGTGGGTGATGGCAAAGGGGGTCAGCAATAGGTCCAGTTCTTCCTGTGAGACGGAGCGCCCCTTGTCCTCAATCCTGAGCTGGATGAGGTCGCCGTGCCGCGTGAGTTGAATCCTGATGTTTTCCGAGCTCAGGCCGTCGATCTCGTTGATGATCAGGGTCCGCACACAGTAGGAAACCTGCTTGATGTCGATATAGACGTGGGGGAGGCTGGTGTCGGCCTCGAAACTGCACTCGCGGCCCTTTTGCTGGAGTATGCCGGTCAGATCGTTGATCGTGGTTTCCACCATCTGGTTGGCATCCCAGAAATCCCGGGTGGGGTAGAGCGAGTCGGAATAGTTGAGGATCTCGTCCAGGACGCCCTCCAGCTGCCGGGCCTCGCTGACGATCGAGTCGATGAAATCCCGTTTGGGGTCGCCGGGGGGAGTGGTCTTGAGCATGGAGCGGGCGAAGCCGCCGATGATCATGAGCGGGTTGCGGATGGAATGGGCGATGCTGGAGGTGATGCGGCCCACCACGGCCATCTTCTCCATTCTGACGATCAGCTCCTGCTGCTCCTTGAGCTTGTTGCTGGATTCGGTGACCCGATTGAGTTCCAGCTGCAAACGATCGTAGAGGGAGGCCCGTTCGATGGCGAAGGCCACCGGAAAGGTGAAGTTCTCCAGGGAACGCATGTCCTCTTCGGTGATCCTGCGGTGGGTGATGCAGTTGTCGGCGATGATGATACCGATGCGGCGGTTGCGGGAGTGGAGCGGCATCATCAGAAAGGTGTCGACACCCAGTAGGTAGGCCAAGCTTGGCTCGATATCCGGGTGGTGGAAGGCGTCCTCGATCAGCAGCGGATGCTTGCCGTCCAGGGCCTTGATCAGGATATGGTTCTCGGCGGAAAGGGGGACCGAAAGCTGCTCCAGAATGTCGTGAAACTTGGCCCGTTCGGAGGAGAGTTTGTGCAGGCGGAAGCTATGGGCCAGGGTCTGGAGATCCATGTCATTGCTGGCGATCTCGTTCCAGGCCTGACAGGCCTCCTCGTAATTGCGCGGCCCGATTCCCAGATGCCCCTTGAGGATGGCTTGTTTCCGGTCGACCAGCAGCAGGAAGGCCCGGTTCATACCGAAACCCTTGCCGGCGGTGATGGCGGTCAGGGCAACCGAGAGCACTTCCTCCAGGTCAACGGAGCTTTGCAGAACCGTTCCCAGTTCGTGCAGGAAGCGCACCTCCAGGGTCTTATTGTCAAGGAAACTGGCCAGAGACTGGATCTGGGTTTTCTGGCGCTGATGCTCTTCGTGGATAATGGTGAAGATGGGGGCCAGCGGATGTCCGCTCTCGCGAAAACGCTGCAGGTCGCGTTTGAACTTGGGACAATCGCAACATTTTTCCAGTATGCGTCGACGTTGGGACAGGAGTAGGTCCTCATCGCCCTCCTGGATGTTCGGGCAATCGCCTTGCGCAATGATATCCCTGTCCCAGCAGCATTCCCAGTCCACATTGATCCCCGTCACACGGTAGTTATGTCAGTATACCAGTCAAAAGCGAGTCTGCAATCGCCCTTCGACTCCGCTCAGGGGACGAAGTAGACGCCGGCTGAGCGGAGTCGAAGCCTATTTCACGTTCCAGGTCGTCCCCTGGGCCGAGTCCAAGAGCTGGATGCCGCGTGCCAGGAGCAGATCGCGGATCTCGTCGCCACGTTTGAAATCCTTGGCCTTGCGGGCCTCGGCACGTTCGACAATCAAGCGTTCGATCTCTTCCGCCGAAATATCCATCTGACCGGCCTTGGCGCTCTTGATCCCTTCCAGCCACTGGGCCGGAGAACTGCCGAACAGCCCCAACACCGCACCGGTTTCGCTGAACAGATGCCGGGCGCGGGCCAAGAGTGCCACCACCAGCGGTCCGAACTCCTTGGTTTCCGCCAGGAAACGGTTGCTGGCGCGCACGCATTCAAAGAGTACCCCCAGCGCCAGGGCCGTATTGAAATCATCATCCATGGCCTCGACGAAGCGCGTGGTGGCCTGTTCGAGCTTTTCGTGCAACTCACGCCCCGCCTCGGACAGGCTTTCCGGGGCCGGCAGGTCGCCGGAAGCGGGATAGCTGGTGAGCACTTCATCCATGGCCGCCAGGCAGCTGTAGATCCGCTCCAGGCCGGATTGGGCGTCATCCAGGTTCTGGTCGGAGAAATCGATCGGCGAACGGTAATGGGCCGAAAGAATAAAGAAGCGCAGCGTCTCGGGATCGTACTTCTCCAGCACCGTGCGGATGGTGAAGAAGTTGCCCAGGGACTTGCTCATCTTCTCGCTGTTGATATTGACGAAGCCGTTGTGCAGCCAGTAGCGTACGAACTGGCAGCCGTTGGCTCCTTCCGACTGGGCGATCTCGTTTTCGTGATGGGGGAAGACCAAATCCTTGCCGCCGCCGTGAAAATCGAAGGTGCTGCCCAGAAACTTCATGCTCATGGCCGAACACTCGATATGCCACCCCGGACGACCCTGGCCCCAGGGGGATTCCCAGAACGGTTCGCCCGGTTTGGAGCCCTTCCAGAGGGCAAAGTCCATCGGGTTACGCTTCTTCTCACCGATCTCCACCCGGGCGCCGGCCAGCATCTCTTCCAGGTTACGACCGGAGAGCTTGAGATAACCCGGAAAGGTCTCAACGGCGTAGTAGACATCGCCTTCGGACTGGTAGGCGTGTCCCTTGGCAATCAGGGTTTCGATGATGGCGATGATCCCGTCGATATGATCGGTGGCCCTGGGCTCCACGGTCGGTTTTTCCAATCCCAGGCGCTGCATGTCCTCGTCAAAGGCTTGGATATAGCGCTCGGTGATCGTGCGGTAGTCGACCCCCTCCTGATTGGCGCGGTTGATGATCTTGTCATCGATGTCGGTGTAGTTGCGCACGTAGGTAACGTCATAGCCGGCATACTTCAGATAACGGAAAATCACGTCAAAGACCACGTTGGCCCTGGCGTGACCGATGTGGCAGTAATCGTAGACCGTCACGCCGCAGACATACATGCCGGCTTTGCCGGGGATCAGCGGTACGAAGGTTTCTTTTTCACCCGTCAGGGTATTGTAGACGCGCAATGCCATAGTCAAAACTCCCAGCAGAAAAATGTTGGTTATTGTGCCCTGTTTCGGCGCGTAAGGCAAGCAGGGAAACGCGGGGGAGAGTTACCCTTTTTCCCAGTAATCCCTGGCCCGCATGAAGAGTAGGGTCGTCAGCGCCAGGGTGACGACCGGAAAAAAGAAGGCGCTGTGCAGGGCCGCCGAATGGGCCTCGGCCGTGGGGCCGTCCCAGGCCCCGATGATGATGCCCATGATCTGCTGGGTGGTCGCCGCCCCCATCAGCACAAAGAAATTCAGCGAGGTCAGCGCCGTACCCACGATGCGGACCGGGAACATGGAGCGGATGATCGGGTAGATCATCACCCCGCTGGAGACCGCCAGGCCGACGGCAAAGAAAAACGCCAACAGCAGCGGCTGGGGCAGGAGTTCGACCCAGCCCAGAAAGCCGGTCATGAGCAGCAAGAGGGCCAGTTGGCCGGCCAGCAGGGTCTTTTTGTAGGAGCAAAAGACGCGTCGGGCGATGCTGTCGGTCATGGTGCTACCGGCGATGAAGCCGAGCGAGGTGAACATCAGGGTCTGGCCGGTCGCGGAGCGGGAGAGGTGCAGCAGATCCATCAGGTACGGGCCGCCCCACAGTCCCTGCAAGGCCAGATAGTTGCCGTACCAGGCAAAGGCGATCCCCCCCAGCAGCCAGAAGTCGCGGTTGCGGAAGATAGTGCTCCAGGCGGCCATTACCCCCCCTGTCATCCCCCCCTGATTCAGGGGGGGAACGAGGGGAGGTGAATCCGGGGCAATCCCGGCTGTCGTGCCTGAAATGGAAGGTCGGTCCCGCACCATGCCGAAGACCAGTACGGTCACGAGGATCTGGCAGATGCCGATGACCAGAAACGAGCTGCGCCAGCCGATGGCTGCCACGGCCAGCGCCAGGGGTGCCGTGGCAAACAGGTTGCCCAGGTTGCCGACCGCCACCATCAAGCCCGAGACCCGCCCGAACTCCTGTTTGCTGTACCAGTGGCTGAAGACGGTGAAGGTGGCCATCAACACCGAGGCGGTGCCGACGCCGATCAGTATCCGGGCCGCCATGGCCGTGGCCAGGTTGCCGGCCTGGGAGAAGAGGATCCCGCCGATGGCGGTCAGGACCCCGCTGGCGCTGATCACCAGGCGGCTCCCCAGGCGGTCGATCAGCGGCCCCAGGGGGATCTGGGCCACGGCATAGACGTAGAAGAGGATCCCGGAGAGGGAACCGAGCTGTTGTGGGGTCAAGTGCAGTTCGCGGGAGATGTCGCCGGCCACCACCGCCAGCGAGACGCGGTAGAAATAGACCAGGATGTAGATCAGCGCCAGCACGGCAAAGAGGACCCAGCGTTTGCGGCTGTAGGAGATGGAATCAGGCATTATGGACCTTGTATTTTATTGGAGTTATTGCGTCGGTTGGGCTGCTGGATCTGGTTGTTAGGCAGGGTCAGGGGGGAGACGAAAAGGATGCGCAAGTTGGTTTCTGTGGGCATAAAATCGGTTGTTAATCAATAGATTAGAAATTGTAGTCAATGTCAATCTCTTTTTAGAGATGTATCCAAACGTCTGGAAAGTTGGTCCGGCACTCGAAGATCACACTCCCATACTGTAATCACCTTCCAACCAAGCTCTGTCAGCTCGCCAATTATTTTTTGATCACGGTTAGCGTTCGATTCAAGCTTTTTGATCCAGAAGTCTGTCCTGCTTTTGGGGGTGTAGGCAAATTTACAATCCTTATGGCGGTGCCAGAAACACCCGTGAACGAAAATAACGGATTTATATTTTGGCAGAACAATGTCGGGCTTGCCTGGTAAATCGGTTCGATGAAGTCGAAAGCGATAACCCAGGCGGTGCAGCAGGGAGCGAACAACACGTTCCGGTTTGGTATTTCTACCTCTGATGCGAGACATCACATCAGAACGTTTCTCAGGAGTAAATACGTCAGTCATGAGGGGCTTACAGGGTAGTCAATGATTGTAGTTGCTGCGGATAGCGTACGGTTTGAGATGGCGACATACCACGCATTCATTCGTTTGTCCCAGGAACGAACTTCACAAAAAACATCCCAGGCTAACTGTTGGATAGATTTCACTCCCCATGAGTCAGTCAGATGGACTATGAGCAGATATTCAAAGAGTTGTTTGTCTGGATTCACAGGGTCTGGATAAACAGTGCCGGTCTTCTTGCCTTTGCAGATGGTCTTAATTGAGTAGCGCTCACCATTACGAGAAAGAGCGTCTACGTTCTTGGTGCCTGTTGGAGCTTTTTGGAGATTTGGGAGTCCAGATGTTGTTATAAAATGTTTAATCGCAAGCAACTCACCAATTTCACCGACGGAAAAGGCTATTTTTCGTTTTCGCATTTCAACATCTAGGTCAGCTCGCAACTGTAGCAAATCATCGACAGACATCAAATCAAGACGTTGGCCCAATATACTCTGATAGTTTTTCAATAGGCATCTTTCTATGAGGCTTCAAGTCGCTTTATTACAACTAGTTTGTCGACGTCAGGTGTGCCAAGCCTACCAAAATATCGAGCAAAACGTGCAAGCACAGCTTCCGCAAAAGGGCTATCTAATGAAGCGATGACTTTAAGTTTTTCAACCCCATCTTGTGGGATAGCTCTCAATCTTTGAAAATCAATTATTAAATCAGGAAGAAAGTAAGTTCCTGGTAGGAATTTGAACCTCTCGGGTTGCGCATTCTTCCGATTGTCACCAATAATTGCCTTTAAATCGCCAATATTATCACCTGGACTTTGCTTCCATTTTTTATATTCACTTTCTTCTGTTAAAAGTAAGCAGTTGGCAAGCAACACATTCTTCAATCTCCCATCCTGTTCAAAATCACAAGATGGAGTAAGAATAACCCAGTAGCCAGATTCATTTTCGACATCCCCTTTGAGAATATCACCTGCAAGGCGATTCTTGCTGATCGGTGGGTAAATATACATCTCCATTGGATGAATGTTGTTAGGGTCAGAAAGTTGAACACCTTTTCCTGCAAGTTTCTTTGCGAGTTTTCTGGCCTCTTTCTCCAATGTAAGTGCAAGGCGGCGTGCCAGAAGATAGGCAAGGTCTGCTTGCTCGTGCTGTGAATCAAATTGTTTCCAATGCTTATTCACGAAATCCCATAAATAATCTCTTTTAACCTCTTCAAGGCGTCTTGATAATAATGGTAATTGTGTATCAAGAACTTTTTGCACCTCTTCCTTTAGCTTTATGACTCCTTGGGTCTTCTCAACAACACGGACAAAACTTGTCTGCAAATCAAGCACCTTATGTGCATGTGCAGTATAGAAAACAACAGGTGTAAAACGCGTACCTTTAAGTAATTCAAATACTTTTATGCCGGCCGATACGTCGTGCTCATCAGAAGAATACGCACTGTCGTCTTTGAGGTCGAGAATGAGAATATCAAATCGCTCTGATTCCATACGTTCAATTGCATCGCTAAATGATTGGCAATGATCCCCTTCAGCGGTGTCTGGAGCTTCCACAAAGTCGGGTATCGCCTCCAAAATTTGCTCTGCAATATCTTCTTTATCTTCAACTACAAGCAGACGCCATTTTGTCCCAGCATTTTTCATACTCGTTTCCTTAATGTTACAAGAAAGTTAACTCCCTTGAGCGGTCCATCTTTAAGCAGTTCCAATGACCCACCATAATAATCAGTTATAATTTCACCCACTATTGAAAGACCTAGCCCGACCCCCTCCGCTTTCGTCGAAAAATATGGGTCAAATATCAACTCACGATTCTCAACTGGAACACCAGGTCCGCTATCTGAAAATAACAACTCAAGATGGTTAGGGCCTTTTCTGTCAACTCTGACTTGAATTTCACGACTAGTTGAAGATGTCTGTTCCAGCCAATAAAGGCTGTTTTGAAGAAAATTAAGAACAACCTCCTGCATTTCAGATGAATCTACACTTACTAGGGTTTCAGTTTGTGGTAGCGATGTTTTAATGTGTAGTCGTTCAATATCTTTTTCAAACACATTAAACGCATCTCGAATTATTTCTTCCAGATAGAGCTTTGCAGGTCTCCCTCGACGACGCCCTCCAAATGGTTCCATTCGTCGAAATGCAGTTGCTATTATATCGCCCTGCTTTCGGATGTTTTTAAAGCGTTTAAGGATCTTTGACCTTATTTCTTGAGAAAGTTGATTTGCGCGTTCAATATCGGCAATTCCAAGATCCGCCTCATTATTAATAGAGGCAATAGGCTGCCGCCCTTCATGGAGAACGTGATCAATAAGCTGACCAAGAGTGGCAAGACGTTGATACCTTGAAAGAACGGTTTGAATTTCTTTCAGTTGGACATTAAATGCCGTTTCGGTCTTTTCTACTAACTCCTTTGCGGTACTATCTTTTGGCAGCTGAGCGCTGATGTATTCAGACAAGGGTTTCAAATCAAAACCGTCAAAGATACCTCCAACAGGTTTGTTTTTATTAGTACTTCCTTTATTTGGTCTTTTTGACGCCCAACGCATTTCCTCTAGCTTGCTCAATACACAATACATAACTTCTCTAAAATCATCAAATGCCTGATTTTCCTGCATTCCCTGCCGGTTGGACTGATCTTTGAGGCCAGGGTTTGAGTCTGCAAATATTTTAACAGTGCCGTAAATTTGATTGTTTGACAAACGAAGTGTAGGGTTTTGAACACGTCGACGATCTAATCGAAAAGAATCATCAAAAGGCTCACCATAAGGAAGAACACGAAAGCCATCTCGATAAATATTAATTCCAGCAACTGCATCCAAGTCACGCCGAATGTCTTGCACTGAAGAATTTGTTTTTTGTATTACGTTGCCAAGGTCATCACGATCCCAAATTTTCAATTCCAAATCTAGGGGCCCACAGACAATACGCTCAAAACTTTCTGGCTTAGCCCCGTCCTCTATTCCCCTAACCTCAATTTTCCCTTTAGAATCTTTTACTCTCAGAAACTGCCCTTTGAATTGACGATTAATGCCTGAATCACGGATTTCACAATCCAGAGTATAAGTCCCATCAACTGCTATATCCCCCTTAATGACGTAATGAGGGTGCTTAAGAATTTCTGGAGTGTCAACTTTACTGCTAAATTGGGCAAATTCGCTTGGTAAGTCTAATTCTATTGAAAATTTCTGATCTTCTGGTGCTTTTGGCGTAACTAAGCGAGCAAGACCTCGACGTAACGCTTCAAACTGTTTCCCTTCCCACTTTTGTTTCAAGCCGGTCATCCGAAGAATAGTTCCGTTTTTACGCTGAATTGGTGATGGTAACTTATTCTCATTTTTCCATAACACATCGACTTCTCCATTAGGCCGAATGTCAAATGGTTCACGCTCTTCCCAAAGAATAAGAACTTCATCAAGAAATTTATTATCATCTTCAAATTGCCGCCAATCAAAGATAGCAAAAACTTCCTTAGCTTCTCCTTCACGCCTCGATACTACCTCAAGTTCATTTGCAAGTCGTGAAGATGCGAAACGCCCTATCCCCTTTTCGCCAAGATGTCTACGTTTAAACTTATCACTCCATAGTTTTTCTCTCTTGGATGATGTTGCTGGTTCCATCCAAACTGTTTGAACTGTCGCCAACTCCATACCATGCCCATTATCGATTACTTCAATGCGACCTTTTCCCACCTCTAATGGCCCAATGAATCGGATCATTACATGTGTCGCGTCTGCATCATAAGCATTTTTAACCAACTCAATGACGGCAACGACTTCATTGCTAATTAGTTCTTCACCCAGTGTGCGAAGCAAGCGGGCGCGTGGACGAAGTGCTGCACCACTGTTTTGATCATGATCATTTTGCATGACTGAGGCCTCTCATCTTGAACTTGCTGTTAAAGTTGTTATCACTTGTTTCATCACAGGTGGACACACAGCATTGCCAAGCATCTTGATTCTTTCACGACGCGAGCCATGCTCAAATCTCATTCCATCCATACCCATAGCAAGTTGCAACTCCGGAACTTGGAGCATCCGCATCATGTGGCCTTGTGGCGATGGTTTTACAAGTGCGAATCGGTCAACAGTAGTGATGGTACGTAGAGGTCTTGATAAATTCTGCCATCCTCCGGCATGGTCGGAACCATAATAGACGAGGAGGAAGGGCTGGTCTGGCCCGAGTTCTTTAATTCCGCGTTCTGCACGTTCCAGCGTAGCCTTAGCGCGACGTTCTGTTCGTAAAGGTGTCCAGTGATATGTGTCGTTGAAATCAACAATTGTATCAACTGTCCTGGGAGCACTTGTTATGGGTGGTGTTGGAGCAGGAGTAGACTGGCGGTCACAAAGCAGAAAAAGCCGTCTGCGACTTTGTGGTACACCAAAATCAGCAGAGTTCAAAACCTGTTCTCGCAGATTGTATCCAAGATCACTTAATTCTGCCTTGAATTCCTTGTAACGAGCCCATTGTCGCATGCTAACGACATTTTCAATTACAATCCAACGTGGATTAAACTTATTTGCAAAACGAGTCACCTGGAACGCTGTATTTTTGCTTTCCTCGCAACGCGGCTTGTTACCTTTGGCGGGGGAATGGTTGGTACATTCGGGGGACGCAAGGATCAGATCAATCTCACCCAATTCGTTAGCGACATGATCAATATCAAGATCTTCAAGTCGTCCGTGGTAAAATTTTGTGTCTGGAAAGTTATTATGATGACTTTTGCCGGCCAAGTCCCAAAGATCAAAGCAGGCAACAATCTCAGCACCTGCTTGTTTGGCACCCCAGCTGCTCCCGCCAGCACCACAGAAGAGGTCAAGTGCTCGGATCGACGATTTTTTTGAGTGAGACTTGTTCAATATGATTACTCCAAATTCGGTCCGATAACATGTTTCTTGATCTGTAAATGTTCCAGTAAAATATAGTAGTTATACGAAAATGTAAAAGAGAAAGTTAGTCTTATCACCGCCCTTCAACAATATCCAACATGCTTCACCTGTAGCTATCCATGCCACAAATATCCCGCGCCCCGCCAGGGCGCTGCATTACTTATGATGTGTTCCGTTTCCGGGGGTTGCCGTTCCACGGCCACCGCCGGCTGATATCCGTTGCCCTTTCAGGGCATGATGTTTCCGGCCTGGAAGGCCGGGTGGAGATTAGCCGGGGGGAAACCTGAAAGGTTGCCCCCCGGAATGGGTGCATAAAATTCCCCGCGCAATCACCACACATAGCGTTCATCAAATTCCACCCCGGCCTGTCGCAGAAAATCCAAATATTCATCCTGAAACGTCCGAGTCTGGTGGTGAGCTTCCTGATTCTGGATGTAATGTCTGACCGCTTCCCGCCGGTTTTCGCTGACGGTGAACGCTCCGTAGCCATCCTGCCAGGCGAACTCCCGTAACCCTTTCGTCTCATGGACCCACTTCGATGCCGCGACCTTGATATCCCGGAGCACGTCACACAGCCGATGGGTGGCCTTCAGGCCGATCAGCAGGTGGACATGATCGGCTGTTCCGCCGACACACTCGGCAACGCCCCCGAGATCACGGACAATCCCGCCGAGATAGGCATGCAGACGCTCCCGCCATTCCTGGTTGATCAAGGGATGACGTTCCTTGGTGCTGAATACCAGATGGTAATGCAGGCTCAAATGGGTTGATGGCATTTTTCACCTCGCTGGTCAGATGCCCGCGCCCCGCCGGGGCGCTGCATTACTTATGATGCGTTCCATTTCCGGGGATTGCCGTTTCACGGCCACCCCCGGCTGATATCCGTTGCCCTTTCAGGGCATGACGTTTCCGGCCTGAAAGGCCGGATGGAGATGAGCCGGGAGTGAACCTGGAAGGTTAACGCCCGGAATGTGGTTTTAACCGTTGTTGTGCGCCTGCCGCAGCGGCAGCACGACGGTGAACTCGGCCCCCTCTCCCGGCTGGCTGTTGACGCGGATCTCGCCGCCGTGGTCCTTGACGATGCCGTAGGATACGGCCAAGCCCAAGCCGGTGCCGCGGCTCTTGGTGGTGAAGAAGGGGGTAAAGAGCTTTTCCCGCACTTCGGCGCTGATGCCGGGGCCGCTGTCGCTGATGATGATTCGGCAGAGACCGTCGTCATCGTTAAGCTCCGTGGCGATTGTCAGCGCCCCGCCCCCTTCCATGGCCTGCAGGCCGTTGACGATCAGGTTGCTGAAGACCTGCCGCAGCTGGTCCTCGTCCCCTTCCAGTTCGAGCGTTGTCCGATACTGGCGCTCGATGCGATAGGCGCCCAGGGGGATGTGATGGCCGAGCTGCTTGAGGATGTCGTCGAGCAGCGCGTCGATCCTGAAGGGGCGGACGATCTTCTTCTTGGTTCGGGCAAAGGTCAGCAGATTGGAGACGATCCGCTCCACCCGGCCGACCTGGCGGATGATGGTCTCCACCTCGGCTTGGTCAGACTCGATCAGGCGCGGCGACATCTCCAGCAATTCCGCGTTGCCGCGGATGATGGCCAGCGGGTTGTTGATCTCGTGGGCGACACCCGAGGCCAACAGCCCGATGCCGGCCAGGCGCTCGGCCTGGGCCAGATCCTTCTGGGCATTCAGCAAGAGCCGGTTCTTTTCCTCCAGTTGTGTCGTCCGCTCCACGACCTTCTCTTCCAGGGTCCGGTTGAGGAGCAGATTTTCGGCTTCGCGCGCTGCCAGGCGCTGTTTCATGATGTTGAACTCATTGGCCAGCGAGCCGATCTCGTCATCGCTTTCCGTGGAGATATCGGGCAGTTTCTCGCCGCCGGCGATCCTGCGCACCTCTTCCTCCAACGCCTTGACCGGCCGTGAGAGGCGGCCGCTGATCCAGGCGGAAAGACCGGTCCCGATCAGGGTGACGAAGACCAGTACCCCGGAAAAAATCAGGTTGATCTGCGAACGCAACTGCAGGTAGGGGCGCTCGGGCATGCCGACGTACAGCGCGCCGATGACGCTGCCGCGATAGTCGCGCAGCGGTTCATAGGCGGAGAAATTTTGGCGGTCGAGTACGAAGGCCTTGCCGAACCAGGTTTCACCCCGGCCGACGGCATCGGAGACCTCGCTGGACATCAGGCTGCCGATGGCTCGCTGCCCCTTTTCATCCAGGACCGTCGTGGCGATCCTGACATCATCCAGGAAGAGGGTGGCCGTGCCGATTTCCTTAGGGACGTTCTTTGTCTGCTGATGCCGGAAAAGAACCCGGGTGATGCGGTCTATCAGGGGGTTGTCACCGTTCAAAAGGCTCCCGCCGTAGAGTACGCCGGCCACGCTGCCGTCGGGGGCCAGGATCGGCGAGGCCGCCACCAGGAACATGCCGCGGCTTTCGACCTTTCTGAAATATGGTCTGGCATGGGGGGTGGCCCGGATCGGGATGGCGATCTGCTGCGGCAGGGCCGGGTTTTCACGAACGGCCTGCTCCTCGGAGAGCAGCATGATGCCGCTGCTCATGACCCCCTTGAGCGTATCGCTGATCAATTTTTCCTTTTTGAGCGAGTCACCGGTGACGCCCGGGTTGCCGGCCCGCTGGCGCACGAAGCCGTAGCGGTCCACCAGGGTCAGAAAACTGAGCCGTTCGTTATGCAGCGTCAACTGCAGGGGCAGGGCGGCGGCGGGTTTGTCGGGGGAGTTCAGAACCGAGGCGAAGGTGGTGCTTTGTCCGGTCAGGCGGATGATGTCGGAGAGCCGGGCCAGTTCCCCCAGGAAGATCTCATGGGCTGAGTTGAGGTTGATTTCCACGGTCTGCTGGGCCTGGACCCCAAAGCGGGTGGTGATGATCGAGATGCCGACCAGCCAGCAGATACCGATGGCGGTGATCAGCGGCAGGAGCGTGGCGACCGTCATTCTGGCACGGATGGAGGAGCGCAGGCGTCTCATGCGCTTTTGTCGTTTTCCAGGGCGTATTCGGCGATCTTGCGATCCAGGGTCTTGCGGGAGATGCCCAATATCTCCGCCGTGCGGCTCTTGTGGAAACCGGTCTCTTTCAGCACCGAGGTGATATGGCGGCGCTCGATCTCCTCAAGCGCGATCAGCGGCGGCGGCTCCGTGGTGGCTGTCGGCTGGTCGCGGCGCGCGCCGAGCGGCAGCAGCGCCGGGGTGATTACGCCGCCCCTGGCCAGGATGACGGCCCGTTCCATGACGTTTTCCAGCTCGCGCACATTGCCGGGCCAGTCGTACTGCACCAGGGTCCGCAGGGCGGCCTCGTCGATCTCGCGCACGTTCTTTTTCATACGCAGGGTGGTCAGCGCCAGGAAGTGGCGGGCCAACGGTTCGATATCTTCGCGGCGCTCACGCAGGGGGGGCAGGGTAATCGAGATCACGTTCAGGCGGTAGTACAGGTCTTCGCGGAAATGTCCCTCCTTGACCTCGTTCATCAGGTCCTTGTTGGTGGCGGCCACGAAGCGCACATCCACCTTGCGGGTCCGTGTGGAGCCGAGCACGATGAAGTCCTTTTCCTGGGTGACCCGCAGCAGTTTGGCCTGCACCGCCGGGCTGACGTCGCCGATCTCGTCCAGAAAGAGCGTTCCGCCGTCGGCCTCTTCCAGAAGCCCCTTCTGGTTGATCACCGCGCCGGTGAAGGCGCCGCGCACGTGCCCGAAGAGCTGGCTTTCCAGGAGGGTGTCCGAGAGGGCGGCGCAGTTGAGCGAGACAAAGGGTTTGTTGCGGCGCGGGCTGTTGCGGTGCAGGGCCGCCGCGATCAGTTCCTTGCCGGTCCCCGATTCGCCCATGATCAGGATGTTGGCGTCGCTTTCCGCCACCTGCAGGGTCAGGTCGTAGACCTCGCGGAAGGCCTGGCTGCGGAAGATGATGGCGTCGCTCCCCGCGGCGCCGCGGTGCAGTTCGTCGCGCAGTTGCTGGTTTTCGCGGACCAGCCGGCGGTGATCCAGCAGGCGCTCCAGCATGCCGAGCAGCTTTTCCTTGGGGAACGGCTTGGTGATGTAGTCGTAGGCGCCCTGCTTGATGGCGTTGATGGCGTCGTCGATCGTGCCGTGGGCGGTCATGATCACCACCGGTATGTCGGGCCAGCGTTTGCAGAGCTGGTCGAGGATCTGCAGGCCGTCCACGTCCGGCATGCGCACATCCTGCAGGATCGCATCGCAGGGGACGCTCTCCGCCGTTGTCAGGCGTTGCAGCAGGTCGCTGCCCCTGGCAAAGGTCTCCACCTTGTAGCCGCTGGCCCGCAACAGTTTGTCCAGATAGAGCAGGATTTCCGTTTCGTCGTCACAGATGAATATGGTCGGCATGGCCAGCACTCCTCGGTCTCATACGGCGTGAGTCGTAACACTATGTGAGCGATATTGATAAGCAAAACATGACTCACGCAACGCCACAACGAAAGGCTTTGAAACAATTTATTAGTTCTTGGCTTTAAAGCGTCGTGTCGTTGCGTGAAACTATTTTGGTTTCGGTGGGTCCGGACTTTGGGTCTATTGGATACCTCTCAGGGACAAAACGATACACACCCGGACAAAAAGAAGCAACTTCTGATTTCTGTAACCGTATACTCCATCGACTGTAATAATTTTAATGCATTGTAATAATTGGACTTTTTGTAAACACAATCCGGATTGCGCCGTTGGCACGGCTGTTGCCGTATACGTCGGGTTTGCCACAGGTCATCAATCATGCGGAAATGGAGGATAGTTATGGGTAAAGAGGGGTTGTTTCCCGACGTCAGTCGCCGGGATTTTATCAAGACATGCGTGACGGTTTCGGCCATGCTGGGGCTGCCGTTCGGCATGGTCAGCAAGGTTGCGGCGGCGGCCAGGAAGGCCGACAGCCGTCCGGCGGTGATCTGGCTGCACTTCCAGGAATGTACCGGCTGTTCTGAGTCGCTGCTCCGCTCCAGCCATCCGACGGTTGCCAACCTGATTTTGGATATGATCTCCCTGGATTATCACGAGACGCTGATGGTCGGTTCCGGTCACCAGGCCGAGAAATCGTTGCACGATTCCATACAGGCCAACAAGGGCAATTACATCCTGGTGGTGGAGGGGGGCATCCCGACCAAGGATAACGGCATCTACTGCAAGGTGGGTGGAAAGACCGCCCTGGAGTCGCTCAAGCACGCGGCCGAGGGCGCGGCCGCAATCGTTTCCATCGGCACCTGCGCCAGCTACGGCGGCATCCAGTCGGTCGGTCCCAACCCGACCGGTGCGGTCGGCGTACGGGATATCGTCAAGGACAAGCCGATCATCAACATCCCCGGTTGCCCGCCCAACCCCTACAACTTCCTTTCCACCGTGCTCTACTATGTGACCTTCAAGAAACTGCCCGAGCTGGATCAGTTGGGGCGCCCCAAATTCGCCTACGGCCGCAAGATCCACGAACATTGTGAGCGTCGCGCCCACTTCGATGCCGGCCGTTTCGCCAAGGCCTATGGCGACCCAACCCACGCCGAGGGGTACTGCCTCTACAAACTAGGCTGCAAGGGGCCTTCGACCTATGCCAACTGCTCGGTGGTCCGTTTCAACGACGGCGTGGCCTGGCCGGTGGGCATCGGCCATCCCTGCATCGGCTGCACCGAACCGGATCTGCTCTTCAAAACCGCCATCGCCGACAAGGTCCAGATCCACGAGCCGACCCCCTTCGACAGCTATGCGCCGGTTGATCTGAAGGACAAGGGCAAGGGACCTGACCCGCTGACCACCGGAGTGGTTGGTCTGGCTGCCGGCGCCGCCATCGGCGCGGGTGTCATGATGGCCAGGAAACTGCCGGACGGACCGGAGAATGGAGGAGACCATGGGAAAAGCGAGTAGGCGCGATTTTCTCAAGATCATCGGCAGCGGCGCCGCGCTGCTGGCCGGCCGGGGTGCGGCTGCGGCTTCCGAAGGGCACCCGGCCAACAACGAGACCATCGGCATGCTCTACGACGCCACCCGCTGTGTCGGCTGCAAGGCTTGCATGTCGGCCTGCAAGCGGGTCAACAGCGATTACGGCAGCCTCTCCTACGAGCAGGCCAAGTTCGATCCGGATGGCCTCTGGGATGCGCCCCAGGACCTGTCGGGCAGCACCCGCACCCTGATCAAGCTCTTCAAGGAATCGGACAAACAGTGGTCCTACGTCAAGTATTCCTGCATGCACTGCCAGAAGCCCTCCTGTGTCTCGGTCTGCCCGGTCAGTGCCATGACCCGCGACAAGGTCACCGGCACCGTGGATTACAACAAGGATACCTGCATCGGCTGCCGCTACTGCCAGGTGGCCTGTGCCTTCAATATCCCCAAGTTCCAGTGGAGCAAGGCCATTCCCCAGATCGTCAAGTGCGACATGTGCAAGAACACCAATCTGGTCAAAAAGGGGATCACGGCCTGCGCCGAGACCTGCCCGACCGGGGCGATCACCTTCGGCAAGCGCAAGGATCTGCTGGTCGAGGCTAATAAAAGGCTGAACGAGAATCCGGGCAAGTACATCAATCGCATCTACGGTGAAAAAGAGGTCGGCGGCACCAATCACCTCTATTTGTCCGGCATGGAATTCAACAAACTGGGCCTGCCGGTCCTCAAGGAGGAGGCCCCGGCCGAATTTTCCGAGAAGATCCAGCACACCATCTACAAGGGCTTCATCGCCCCGGTGGCGCTGTACGGCACACTCTGTTTCATCGCCCTCAAGAATATGAAGGGGCATGACGATGCGCAGAAGAAATCCGAGGACACATCCGCCAAGGGGGAGAATCAACAATGAGCCATGATGAATATCAACGACATGACGCCAAGATCCTGACCCCTTCCTTTATCATGCTGCTGATCCTGACCCTGATCGGCTTTGCCCTGATCGCGGTGCGCTTCATCAAGGGCATCGGGGCGGTCTCCAACATGAGCGACGGCTATCCCTGGGGCATCTGGATCACCTACGACGTGGCCACCGGCACGGCCATCGCCTGCGGCGGGTATGCCATGGCGATCCTGATCTACATACGAAACCGCATGCACTATCACCCCATGATCCGCTCGGCCATCCTGACCAGCATGTTCGGCTACGGTCTGGCCGGTTTTTCGGTCATGGTTGATGTGGGGCGTCCCTGGAATGCCTACAACTTCTTCATCCCCTCCAAGTGGCAGGCCAACTCGGCCATGTTCGAGGTGGCCCTGTGCGTCATGGCCTACACCAACGTGCTCCTGCTGGAGTTCCTGCCGACGGTGTTGACGACCCTGGAGAAGACCGAATGGCGCACCCTGCGCACACTGTTGGATATACTGCACCGCAGGGTCGGCCTGAAACAGCCGGAAAACCTCAACGAACGGCTGGAATCGGTCAAGACCCTGGCGGTATGGCTGCGTCCCCGCCTGGACAAGGTGCTGATCTTCATCATCGTGCTGGGCATTACCCTGCCGACCATGCACCAGTCCTCGCTGGGTTCATTGCTGCTGATCGCCTCGACCAAGCTGCATCCGCTCTGGCATACCGGCTTTCTGCCGCTTTTGTTTCTGATCAACTGCATGTTCATCGGCTACTCCATCGCTATCCTGGAGTCGATCATCTCCTGTTACGCCTTCAAGCGCCCTTTCGAGACCAAGGAACTGTCCGGCATGGCCCGGATTATCCCCTGGCTGACGGTGATCTGGCTCTCGGTCGTGATCGGCGATCTGGCCTGGCGCGGGCAGCTGGGGGCGGCACTCTCGTTTGACTTCTACTCGCGTTTTTTCCTGCTGGAGTTCTGTCTGGTGGCGGGCGGCTCGCTGCTGCTCTTCAGCGGCCGCAAGCGGGAATCGATCCGCTGGCTGTTCGTCTCGGCGGTGCTGATCGTCCTGGGTGGCGCCCTGTACCGTTTCAACGTCTATCTGATCGGCTTCAACCCCGGCAAGGGCTGGCATTACTTCCCGGCCCTGGCCGAGCTCTTGATCACGGTCGGCATCGTGGCCTTCGAGATCCTGGGTTACCAGGTGATCGTCAAGATCCTGCCGGTCCTGCCGCGTCTGCATACCCGTCAGCAGCACGATGCGCAGCTGGCGGAGAAGGCGTAAGTCAAAGGCAATAGAACGCGGATGACGCGGATTGAACGGATAAAGGCGGATTCAAACCAAAATGCATTTGGGCTACATCAAAAACAGGTTTTCATCCGCGTAAATCCGTCACATCCGCGTCATCCGCGGCCCATTTTTTTAGATTTTAAGCTCATATCGGAGGTAGTACATAATGGCTCGTATAACTCTTGATCCAATCACCCGCATCGAAGGGCATCTGCGCATCGATGTGGAAGTCAACGGCGGCGCGGTCACCAATGCCTGGTCGTCGGCCCAGATGTGGCGCGGCATCGAAACCATCCTGCAGGGGCGTCCGCCCCAGGATGCCTGGATCTATGCCCAGCGTTTCTGCGGCGTCTGCACCACCGTGCACGCCATCTCCTCGATCCGCTCGGTGGAGAACGCCCTCAAGGTCGAGGTGCCGCTCAACGCCCAGTACATCCGAAACATGATCATGGCCCAGCATTCGGTGCAGGACCACATCGTCCACTTCTATCACCTCTCGGCCCTGGACTGGGTCGACGTGGTCTCGGCCCTCAAGGCCGACCCCAAGAAGACCGCCCAGCTGGCTCAGTCCATCTCGGACTGGTCGGGCAACAGCGAAAGCGAGTTCCGGGCGGTCCAGTCGCGCCTGAAATCCTTCGTGGATACGGGACGTTTGGGAATCTTCGCCTCGGGCTACTGGGGACATCCGGCCATGAAACTGCCTCCCGAGGCCAATCTGATGGCCGTGGCCCATTACCTGAAGGCCTTGGATTATCAGCGCAAGGCGGCCCAGGTGGGCGCCATCCTGGGGGGCAAGAATCCCCACATCCAGAACCTGTGCGTGGGGGGCGTGGCAACCGCCATCAACATGGAAAACATCGCCACCATCAACATGGAGCGCATCTCGGCCCTGCGCGCCCTGATGGAAGAGACCCGCGAATTCGTCCAGAAGGTCTACTACCCGGACATGCTGGCCATCGCCTCGGCCTACAAGGAGTGGTTCAAGTACGGTAAGGGCGTGGTCAACTATCTGGCCGTGCCGGAGATGGCCGAGGATACCCGCAACACCAAGTTTGCCCTGCCGGGTGGCATCATCGCCGGCGGCGATGTGGCCAAGGCCCGCATCATCACCAATCATCAGGATCTGGATCTGATCGCCAACATCAAGGAAAACGTGGCCCACGCCTGGTACGAGGGCGACAAGAGTCTGCACCCCTGGGAGGGAGAGACCAAGCCGAACTACACCGATTTCCAGGACAACGGCAAGTACTCCTGGTGCAAGGCGCCGCGCCTGGATGGCAAACCGGTCCAGGTCGGCCCGCCGGCCCAGCTCTTCGCGGCCTATGCCGGCGGCAACCAGAAGGTTAAAAAACTGGTCGATGATTCCTGCCATAAGATCGGCATCGGGGTGGGTGACCTGCACTCCACCATGGGGCGTCTGGGTGCCCGCGCTATCCGTGCCCACCTGATGGCCGACTACTCCATCGAGTACCTGGACAAACTGGTGGACAACGTTGCCAAAGGTGACAAGGCCTACGCCAACTTTACCGAAATCCCCAAGGGTGACTACAAGGGGGTCGGTTTCCACGAGGCGCCGCGCGGTACGCTCTCGCACTGGATCGTGATCGAGAAGCAGAAGATCAAGAACTACCAGGCTGTAGTGCCCTCCACCTGGAACGCATCGCCCCGCGACGAGAAGGGCGCCATGGGCCCCTACGAAGCCTCGCTGGTGGGCAACCCGGTGGCCCAGGCGGACAAACCGCTGGAGGTGCTGCGCACGATCCACTCCTTCGACCCCTGCATCGCCTGCGCGGTGCACACCATTGACCCGGAGGGGAAAGAGATTACCAACGTGAAAGTGATGTAAATTCAAAGTCAATGGAACGCGGAAGATGCGGATTGAACGGATCAAAGCGGATTAAAATCGAAAGTATTTTGGGATAAACCTAAAAGCATTTGTTTCTGATCCGTGAAGATCCGTTCAATCAGATTTGATCCGCGTTCCATTTCAAATTGGAGATTTCATGAAAACTCTTATTTTCGGCGCCGGCAACCTGCTCCTCACGGATGAGGGCTTCGGTGTGCATTTCATCAACTACCTGCAGGACAACTATGTTTTTCCCGAGGAAGTGGAGCTCTACGACGGCGGGACGCTGGGTATCATGGTCACGCACATGCTGGAGGATGCCGAACGGGTCTATCTGGTGGATGTGATCGAGGCCAAGGGTAATCCGGGGGAGGTCTTCCGTTACGAGAAGGATGATTTCATGCTGGGTCGGCTGCCGATCAAGATGTCGCCCCATCAGATCGGCATCCAGGAGGTGCTCTCCCTGTCCGAGATTCGCGAGCGCTGCCCGGAAAAGGTCAGCCTGTTCGGCGTGATCCCCCAATCTTATGACGCCGGAGTGGAGCTGTCGCCGCTGTTGGCGGAAAAACTGCCCGCTCTGGCCGAGCTGGTGGTGGGTGAGTTGCGCTCGGCCGGTTGCCGGATTACAGCGCGTAGCGATTGCTGATCGGTGCAGTCGTGCGGCAGAATGTAACGGCGTAACTGACTGAAAAGAACAAACCTCCCCGGTCTCGAAGACCTGGGAGGTTTTGTTGTATGCAATGCAATTGTACCTTGAAGAGCCTATTCCCCGGCCACGCCCATGGCCCATTGCAGGTTGACCTGGGCCACGCGGTAGTCGCGCTGTGCCCGAGCCAGATTGCTTCTGGCCTGTACCAGGTTCAGCTGGGCATCATCCACTTCCAGACGGATCTTGACGCCGAATTCGTAACCTTTCTCGGCCATCTGCACCAGCCGTTCGGCCTGCCTGACCGTTCCGGAGAGGGCCTGGACGATTCCGGCCGCTTCGGCCAGCGCATTGCCGGCGTCACGCACCTCCAGCGCCACCGCCTCCTGCAAACGGGATTCCTCGATCTGGCGAGTATGCAGGTCGCTTCTGGCCTGGGCCACACGGCCGCTGGTCCTGAAACCGTCGAAAAAGGGAAACGTCAGGTAAACCCCCACATTCCAGGCCGGCCCATTATCATTGATTGTCATCCCGGCGGCGTTGACATCCAGCCAGTGCCAGCCGGCGGCGCCCTTCAGGTCGAGGCGCGGCTTGTTGTCGGCATCGGCGATGCTGACCAGTTCGTTGTAGATGCCGATACGCAGTTTCGCATCGTTCAGCTCGGGACGGTTCCTGCGGGCGCTCTCCAGTGCCTCCGCATAGGGACGGGGCTGTTCCGGGAGCGCATCCAGGGAGCCGCTCACATCCAGCTCCTCCCCATCCAGGGCCAGCAGAAAGCGCAGTTTCTCCCGAGCCGTGCGGATGGCGTTCTCACTGCGGATGACTTCAGGGCGCGCGTTTTCCACGGCCACCTCCGCCGCCAGAACGTCATAATCAGTCGCAACACCGACGGCGAACTTGCGCTGGGTCTCGTCCTGGTGACGTTTTTTCTGGGCCAGGTTCTCCCCGGCCAGGCGGAACAGCTCCCGGGCCAGGAGGATATCGTAAAACGTGCCGCTGACATCGCGGTAGGCGGCCTGACGGTAGAGGCGCAGCTGCTCGTCGGCGGTCTTCAGCCCCACCTGGGCGGCCCGGATGGCCGCACCCACTTTGCCCCAGGTATAGAGCGGCTGGGAGAGGGTTACGTCTGTCGTCCGGGTGTACTGGCGCGCTGCCGCACCGATCATGGCCTTCTGGCTGTCGTCCCGCGCCAGCGCCGCGCTGCCGTTCAGCGAAAGCTGCGGCAGTGCCGCCGCACGTTCCTCGATGTAGCGTCCCTGGACGTAACGGGCATACTCGCGGGCCTTTTCGATGTCGCGGTTCTTCTCCATGGCGATGGAAAGCGCCTGCTCCAGGGTCAAGGTGCGGATCTCGGCTGCATGGGCCAAAATGGGCGTGGCCATGTAGGCAATAGTAAATAAAATGCATGCACATACCGTTCGTGCTGAGCTTGTCGAAGCATGAATGGTATGTGCTGCGGTATATTCAAGAAACTTTTCTTTTGGATTGTGCAAGCCTTGAAACCTCCTCCCAATCATTATGCATCATGGCTTCCTTCTTCCTCCTGCTCCATCCCTTGATTTGCTGCTCTGCGGAAAGTGCTTCCTCTCTTGTTGAAAATTCCTGTGAAAATAACAATTCAATTGGGAGCCTTGATGCTGTGTACCCAGGGCATTCCCCGGAATGGTGCTCTGCTAGGCGCTTTTCAAGATTATCTGTGTGACCAGTGTAGTATGAACCATCCGAGCAGCGCACGATGTACACATGAAAACTCATAACTTCTCCTACATAGATTGACAGTTGCCGTTCATCCTTCGACAGGCTCAGGACGAACGGTAGCTTGATTAGTTTTGTAGGTTGGGTTAGGCGGCTGTATGCCGTAACCCAACATAACCAAGCGGGCAATAATCAAGGCTGTTGGGTTACGCGATGAGGCTGCTAACCCAACCTATGAGAATCCGTGTCTCCGTGGTGGATTTTTGCATTCCACTTGCGTTTCAGCCACCCACTGAAATCATCCATGACCGTGTACATGACCGGCACCACCAGCAGTGTCAGGAAGGTCGAGGTGATCAGACCGCCGACCACGGCGCGGGCCATGGGTGCACGCCCCTCGGCTCCGGCGCCGATAGCCAGGAAAAGCGGCATCATGCCGAAGATCATGGCCAGGGTAGTCATGACGATCGGTCGCAGTCGCGTGCGTCCGGCCAGGATCACCGCCTCCCGGCGTGCCAGGCCGTCCCGGCGCTGCAGGACCTTGGCGTAGTCCACCAGCAGGATGGCGTTCTTGGTGACCAGCCCCATCAACATGATCAGGCCGATCAGGGACATGATGTTGACCGTGTCGCCGGTAAGTTTGAGCATGCCGGCCATGCCGACAATCGAGAGCGGCAGTGACAGCATGATGGCCAATGGCTCAAAGAACGATTCGAACTGGGCCGCCAGAATCAGGTAGACAAATAGTACCGCCAATAGCAGCGATTCCCCCATATAGCCGAAGGATTCGGCCATGTCTTCGGCCTCGCCCGACAGATTGATCGAGTAGCCGGGGGGCATGTTGATCTTCGTGGCGGCGTTCTCCACAAATTTTGCCGCGGTACCTACCGGAAGCCTGTCCAGATTGGCGCTGACCGTAATCTGGCGCGCCAGATCACGGCGGTTGATCTCGGTTGGCGAGGCTGCTACGGTCGTGGTTGTCAGGCTGGAGAGTGGTATCAGTTTCATACCCCCCTTGCCGTCGGAGACGGAAACCTTCAGATCCTGTACCTGCGACGGATTCTGGCGCAACCGTTCCGGCAGGCGTACCCGCACATCCACGGCATCGCCATCTTCATCTTCGTAGGTGGAGATTGCTTCGCCACCTACCAGGCGACCGACCGTACCAACGATATCGCTGGTGGAGACCCCTGCTGAAAGAGCCTTCTCGCGATCAACCCGCATGCGGTATTCGGGGATGTCGTTCTCCAGTGTCATGGAGAGGTCAACAATGCCGGGCACTTTGTACAATTCCTCTTTCAAGCGTGTCCCCAGTTGCTTGAGGGTGGTCAGGTCATCACCCTTCAGGTTGACGTTGAGCGGCTTCTGCGCACCGCCGATCTGTCCGACCTCTTCGATGGAGAAGGTGATGCCGGCTATTTTCCGGAGCTGTTCACGCACCTCGCGCTGCAGGGTGAACTGATTCTTCGCCCGTTCCGAGCGTTCCTTGAGTTTCACGTACAGCAGGCCGTCACGTACCGTGCCGCTGTCTCCGGCACCGATGGTGGCATAGGTGTGGTCAATCTCGGGAAAAGCCTTGACCGCAGCCAGCACGGCTTGCATACGACCTTCCGTCTCGCTCAGGGATGCATCCGGCGCGGTTTTGAAGGAAACCTGGAATTCGCCCCTGTCCTCGGGCGCCATAAAGGAGGATTCCAGTGTGCCGAAGATCATGATGCCTGCCACAAAGGCGGATACGGCCAGAGCCATGACGGTTTTGCGATGATCCAGTGCCCAGGCGATGGCGCTGCGGTATTTGTCGGCGCTATGGTCAAACCAACGGTTGAAGATCTCCAGGTAGCGGGCAATGCCCTTGCGCCTGCCCTGCAGATGGATGGACGGATCGTTCCAGCGGGAGGACAGCATGGGGTCCAGCGTAAAGGAGACGAACAGCGAAACCAGCACGGCGAAGGCGACGCTGATGCCGAATTGGTAGAAGAAGCGTCCGACAATGCCCTTCATGAAGGCCACCGGCACAAACACTGCGATGATCGACATGGAGGTGGCGAAGACCGCCAGACCGATCTCCGAGGTGCCGAAGCGGGCAGCCTCCATATGATCCTTGCCCATTTCCAGGTGGCGGACGATATTTTCCCGCACGACGATGGCATCGTCGATCAGCATGCCGATAGCCAGGGAGAGGGCCATCAGGGTCATGACGTTGAGGGTCATACCCAGGGCGTTCATGATGATGAAGGAGGAGATGACCGAGATGGGCAGGGTGACACCGGTGATAACCGTGGAGCGCCAGGAATTGATGAAACAGAACACAATTAATATCGTCAGGATACCGCCGATAAGCAGGGTTTGCTTGACGTCAGCCAGGGACTCGCGGGTCATGATCGAACCGTCGCGCACCATGCTGATCGTAACGCCGGGCGGCAGCTCCTTTTGCACCTTGGTGATAACCTTCTTGACCGTGTCCACCAGTTCGACCTGGTTGCCGCCGGACTGCTTGTAGATATCCAGCCCGATGGCAGGTTGGCCGTTGACCAGGGCCAGCTTGCGTTTTTCCTCAACCCCGTCGGTCAACTGGGCTACCTCGCCCAGGGTGATCGGGCGACCGCCCCGCTGGGCCACGGTCATCTGACGGTATTGCTCGGCCCGCTCGGGCTTGCCCTCGATGCGCAGCGGATATTCGGCCGTGCCACGGGTGATGCGCCCCAGGGGGGTGTTGGTGTTTTCCGACTTGATCCCGTTGACGACGTCGTTGACCCCCAGGCCAAGGGCGTCCAGCCGGGTCGGGTCCAGGTCCACGTTGACCTCACGCTTCTGCCCGCCGACCATGTCGACCTTGCCCACGCCGGCTACACTCTCGAAGCGCTTCTTGATCCGTTTCTCCACCAGCACCGTCAGCTCGCGCGGAGAAAGGGTACTGGACTCTATCGCCAGGGCCGCTACCGGCGCGGCGTTGAAATCCAGTTTCTGGATGATCGGCTCTTCGATGCCGGTCGGCAGGTTGCCCCGGATGGAGGCAACCTTGGCGCGGACCTCTTGGGCGCAATCATTAACCTTCTCTTCCAGGCGGAACTCAATTACGACTGTAGAAACACCCTCGCGGGAGGTGGAAAAGACATGTTTGACACCGGCTACCTGGTTGACGGCCTCCTCGATGCGCTTGGAGAGCTCGCGCTCGACTGTTTCCGGTGATGCGCCGGGGAAGGTGGTGACCACCGAGATCACCGGGAATTCCACATTGGGAAACATTTCCACCGCCAGTCGACGGTAGGAGAAAATACCCAATACCACCAGGGCCAGAATCATGACCGTGGCAAAGATGGGGCGTTTGATGGATGTGTTGGAGAGGATCATCCGGTTTTGGTTTCCTTTGGCAATGTTCTCAGGAACTGTAAAATAAGTAGAATCGTCAGCCGTTCGTGGTGAGCTTGTCGAACCATGAACGGCAGCCCTTCGACAAGCTCAGGCCGAACGGATTCAGGAAGTACTTATGAAGAGTTATTTTGCGCTGTTTAGCGTGGCTACGCTGACAGTGTCCCCATTCTTGAGATTGAACCCGCCCCGCACGACGTACTGCTCACCACTCTTCAGCCCGGTCAGCACCTCGACGCTCTCGCCGCTGACACTGCCGGTGGTAATATCGCGTTTGCGGGCAATGCCGTTTTCCACCACAAACAGGATCCCGCTGCGGGCCGCCAGGTCGAAGCGGTCGATGGCGCTGCGCGGAATCTGCAGTACGTTGCCGCGTCGGCCGGTGATGATGCGACCCTTGGCGAAAAGCCCCCCCTTGAGGGTCTCGGGGACATTTGGCACTTCGACGACAACCTTCAGCGAACGGTCGGCACTGCTCAATTCCGGGTTGATAAACATGACCTTGCCGCTAAACGTGCGCCCCGGCAACGCATCCACGGAGAATTCCACGGGCTGTCCGATCTTGACCCGGCCCGAGTCGGCCGAAGAAACCGTTACGGTGAGATTGAGCAGGCGATTATCCACGATGCGGAAGATCGGTTTTCCGGCGGCCGCGTCACTGGCCAGGTCTCCTACGTTGACGTCGCGCAGGGCGACGACACCATTCAGGGGGGATGTCACCAGGGCCTTGGCCTGCCTGGCCCTGGTTTGGCGCACATCCTCGCCGGCCACGGCAATCTGGGCGCGGGCCGCGTCAACCCTGGCCTTGGCGGCTTCCGCCTCTGAACGGGCGTCATCCACAGCCTGCTGCGTAGCCAGACCGGATTCTTTCAGCCTGAGCATGCGTTCCCGTTCCCGCTCGGCACGGGTGGCCGCCACACCGGCCTGGGCCAGGCTGGCTTTGGCCGATTCAACCGCGGCCTCGGCCCGTTTGACCAGGGCTTCGGTTTCGGCCACATCGATCCGTGCCAGTGGCTGCCCCTTTCTGACCCGTACCCACTCGGTCACAAAAACCTGCTTGATCAGGCCGGGGATCTGGGTCTTGATGTCCACCGAGAACTTTGGCTCCAGGCTGCCGGTCACCTGGATGCCGTCAATCAGCTCGGAAGTGGCGGCTTTCATGGTCTCCACGGCAACCGGCGGTTTGACGGTCGACTGTGCCGTCTTTTTTGTCTCACTATTGGAGCAGGCACTCAAAGCCGCGCATACTAAAATTGATGCCAATATTTTTGCTGCTGCATGTTTCATTGCATACCTCTTGGCGGGTTTTGCGCCCATATTTGAGTCTCGTGCTGTTTGATTCCCAACAAACGTAAAAAAATCAGCGAACCACCAGACCATCAAAAACTATATCCAGCATGCGGGTCATGGCTGCCCGGTCAAGGCGTGGATTGCAGTGGCAGAGCTGTTCCTCGATGGCGATGCTCATGCAGGCCAAAGCCGCCCAAACCATGTCATCCACATTGCCTGGTTTGAGTTCACCGGTGCTGATGCCTTCCTGTATCAGCGCGGAGATCACCAGCAACATGCGGTCATAATACTGCTCCAGGTTGAATGCCGGCGCACCCTGGGGAGTGCCGTAGTAGATGGAATAAATAAGTTTCACTAGCGGCAGTTGTTGAACACTGGTAGTAAAGACCGCTTCGCAGAAGTGGATTACGCGCTGCCGGACGCTGCCGGAAAAGCTGTCCAGTTCGGCCAGCAAGGCTTCAAACTGGGAATAGCAATCTTCCATCAACTGCAGGTAGAGTCCTTCCTTGCTCTTGAAATAGTAATAGAGCACCGGCTTGGTTACGCTGGCCGCCAGACAGATCTCGCGTACCGATGTGGCGGCATATCCTCGCTGGGTGAATAGTTCCAGTGCGGCGCCAAGCAGGCGCTCGCGGGCTTCCGGGGCCGGTTGTTGCAGGGGAGGGTTTGTTGACATGGAGATCCTTGAAGAGCTGTTTACCTATCGGTAGGTATAGTAATTCGTGTGTGCTTTGTCAAATAGATTTACCCGCGATCTCTGCTGTCGTATGAGTTTTGTCTCATTCATCCGTCTCAGAGTGCGCCTGCTGTCTCAAAATGCGTAACAACCCTTGTGGCTGAATAAGCGATAAAGGTATTAAGCTGTAATAATTTTATTACGTCCATTTCCTTCGCAAGCCTCAGAATAGGTTGCAAATGCCCATCTCCTGAGCTCAGTTGAAAGAGCGCTTTCTGTGCTCTCAGGAAATGCATGTATTGCTTTTGGCAAATGTTTTGCTTGCTGGTTAAGGACGCAGTAATCAGCGAGCAATTACATGGTACTATAATTGCTTCTGATTGAGTTCCTGCAGAGCCGGATCAGCATTAGGTGGCTTGTAACAATATGATGGAAACCGGTTTCGGTGCGCTCTTTGCAAACAGTCAGTGTCGTCACATGGGCATTCAGCGGTCAGGCCGGGGAAAAGGCTACGTCAAAACACTACGGCTATTAAAGAAGGTAAAGTTTTTTGACGGCAGGGCTTGTTTTTATTTTTATTGCATTTACAATTCTTGCTAGACTATTATTACGCTAACGAAAATATCAGCTTAACACGGCTAAAGAGAGTATACTCAGAGAGTCCCCCAAACGCGGGGGTAAACCTAAATAAGTAGACCTGAAGAGGAGGAAGTTATTATGAAAAAGAGCGTAATGTTAATGGTTGGTTTCTTGGCCGTAGCACTGGCCGGTTCGGCACAGGCAGCAACAACGATGTTCGCAGTGCAGAATTCATCGGCTGTAGACCAGATGGTAGTGCAGGATAATGGCTGGGTAGGGATTGGTACAAATGCACCTATTTCACCGGTTCATGTCGTTGGGAATGCACTTGACCAATTAGGAGCTGGTTTTATCTATAATATTACAAACATGGGGACAATTAATGCATTGACAGCCCCCAACTTTTCATTTATGAGAAATAACGATCCGCTGCAAGTGTTTCCAGGCACTGCTAATGCCGGTTTGCCCCGCGCACTTGACATGTTGGGTGTTATTAATTTTGGTACGATTGCTGGTGGCGCAAACAAAAACATGGTGGTTATGCAGGTTAGAGCCGAAGCAGATGCTACTACAACACAGCGTCCAGCATACTTAACATTCAATACATTTCATAACAGCGGTGCTACCGGTTCATTGACCGAGAAGCTTAGGATTTCTTCCTTGGGGAATGTTATTATCCCAGCAGTTACAACAAATACTGGAGGCGGGAGTCTCGGTATTGGTATTAGTAGCACTACCGCACCAACGTCAAAATTGCAGGTTGTTGGACTTCCTGTCTACGACACGAATCAGGCTGCTCTGACTGCTGGTTTGACTGCCGGAGCATTTTATCGGTGTGGGCCAGCTGCAGTATCTCCAGCATCGCAGTCTTTGTGTGTGGTATATTGATTGTTTTTATGCAGTGCATTGAAGAGAAGGAGTTTAAAGAGCAAATGCTCACTCCTTCTCTTTGATAAACTTATAAGTAAAAGGAGATGAATTATGAATAACAATGCAAATAGTAACACAATAGAAGCGAAACAATCTTGGCACCGTCCGGCAATTGCACGAATTGATATTAAGAGAACAATGGATGGATCTGGATCAAAAGTTGATTTTAGTGGTGCAGGGGCATCTAATACAAAGACAGCACCATAAATGAGTGGAATTTTTGGCGTTTATTTTCGCGACGCCAGATTGGTATTTCCAGAAACTATTAATTCATTACGTCACTCAATGGAAAATTGGGGATGTGATAGAGTTGATATGTGGTATGAAAAAGGTGTCTGTCTTGGGCAGGCACTAGCAACAAGCACTACTGAGTCGCAATTCGAATGCAATCCCTGTATTGATAAAAATACAGGGATTGCATTTTCTGTAGCGGGTCGAGTTGATAACCGTATTGATTTGGCTAGTGAGCTAGAAATATCACCTGTTGATATGCAGAGCCTTGCCGATGGCGAGCTAATCCAGCGCGCATACTACCGTTGGGGTGAACAGGCTTGTTCGCGGATTTACGGAGATTGGTCTTTTGCAGCATGGCATTCTCTTGAGAATAGATTGTTTATAGCAAGAGATCATTTTGGAAGTACTGCGCTTTATTATCATGTTGACCAACGTGTATTTGCTTTCTCCTCTTCGCGCCAGGCTCTACTCGACCTTAATCTTGCCCCTGTGAAGATGGATGAGCTTTATCTCGCTCAGGTTCTAATCTCTTGGCCAAGCTATCAGGGTGCGAGGACGATTCATTCATCCATTTGCCGGTTGCCACCGGCCCATTTGATTGCAATAGATGCCAACAAATGTGTCACACGTCAGTATTGGCATCTGGAAGAAACTCCGCTCCTAACTTATTCCAATCGGGCTGATTACATTTCCGCATTTAACGAAGTCTTCAACGAAGCAGTCTGTGCCAGGCTGCGCACACCAAATTCTACATTTAAGATCGGCGTGGCATTAAGCGGAGGATTGGATTCTAGCTCAGTGGCAGTTACTGCTGCAAAATTTTTGTACGGCAGCGGCGGACGTTTGAATGCCTACACATCTGCGCCAATTTCAACCAATAATAAGGCCGATTGTGTGTGCATGGTTGATGAATTCCCCTATGCAGAAGCCACGTCACGTTTTGCAGGAAATATTGATCTTTATCCCATAACTGCATCCGATATATCACCAATCCAAGCAATAAAAATCATTCTAAAAATATCGCAAGAACCAAATCACGCCGCGGGTAATTTTTTTTGGATTCTGAAGCTGTATCAATGTGCTGCGGAGCATGGCTGCAAGGTTCTGCTTACCGGCAAGTCGGGTAATGCGAGTATTTCCTGGGCTGGAGATATATTCTCGCAGCCACTTGCATATCAAATTCACCGGCTAGGCTGGTACAAGTGGTTAAAAACTAGAATCAAATATTCAGCACCGCCGTCACTCATGAACGCCTACAGAAAGTTGGTTCAACGACCAGATTGGAATCGTTTTTCAGCCATTCATCCTGATTTCGCAAGCCGGTTACGACTAAATGAGCTTCGCTTGAATGACCCTGAGGAAAACTACAAAAGATATCCTCAGGAGCAACGGCTTAATATCCTTAAACCTGGACGCCAAATTGGGGGGGCGTTTCAAGCGGGATTGGGAGCGGCCTATGGTTTGGAAGTTCGTGATCCCACCGCAGATGCGCGTGTTCTGGCATTCACCTTTTCAGTCCCTGATTATATTTTCATGGATCCAAAAACTGGCCAGAATCGCTGGCTGATCCGTGAAGCGATGAAAGGCCGTTTGCCGGAAGAGGTCAGGCTCAACAGAAAGCATGGCCGGCAGGCAGCTGATCTGGTGCATCGTCTGCGTGCAACTGCCATGGAGGTAGAAAGTACTTTGAACGAACTAGACCGGGGACCAGCAGCTGCTTATGTAGATGTTGCCTGTATGCGCCAGGTTTGGCGAAGAATACAGGCAGAAAACTCGCATGAGACGTATGTAAAGTCTATTACCATCCTGACACGGGGAATTATGGCTGGTTTATTTGTAAACCAGTTTTATGAGTAAGTTATGCTGCCTACCATTCTTTCCCACATTCCGATCAAATATGCCTCTATTCCTGTTAACCTCGAAGGGGTAACTGCGCGTGGCGTTCTTTGGCAGGCCGCGGCGGAGTCTTTTTTACTTGAAGTACCAAGCGTTGCTCGCTACTTGGTAGAGGCGGGTCAAACTATTACCATCGATCCTGTGCCAACGGCAGATGCTGAGATAATCGGTCATTTTTTGAGAATGGCCCCAATGGCTGCTCTATTGTATCAACAAGGTATGTGTGCATTGCATGCGTCTGCTGTCGTTAAGGATTCTGGGGCCGTTTTGCTGGCTGGTGACTCCGGGACGGGGAAATCAACACTGTTGAAGTTGTTGTTGCAACGTGGTTGGAAGATGTTAGCTGATGACCTGTCAATCATTGGTTTGGATGAAATCGGGCAAGCGGTAGTCTACCCGTCATTTCCAGAAATTGCACTCTGGCCTGATGCCATACGAAATATGGAAATCGATTCTGAAGTCATGCAACCCTTTGATAGAAATCGAAAAAAATTATTAATTGCAGAACAATTTGAAATCACTCCTCAGCCGCTACAAAAGATTTATTGGTTGAGTGTTCACAACAGAAAAGGTTGTGTAGTAGAGGAACTTGCCGGAAGTGACCGTTTCCGCACAATCGGAGTACTTTCTTACAACAGTCACATTGCCGATGCTCTGAGTGACAAGATAACGCACCTACGTTATGCAGCTGCGATAGCCCAGTCTGTATCAATTAGTAGATTGCGCAGACCACATGGTGAATGGAGTGTGAATGCGTTGACTGATATTATTGATGAAAAATATTAGGCCGCAGGACAAACACCAAATCAAATGTTCTTCAAGTTGTGAATAGAAAGTCCTTTTACCAGAACCTTCATTATTGCCTTATCTGTACCCCTTCTGTACAATCCAAAAAAATGCCTGCATTTCAACAGCCAAGTTTGGTTCTCCTGGAAATCAATTATGTCCTATATTTATAACCTCTATGGACTTACACTGGCAGTCCCGTTTATTTGTTCAATATTAGTGCCGGCCGCAACCGATGCCATACCTGACATTACAATTGTTGAAGGTCCTGTGCCACATAATCTGGTTGCGCCGATTGCTGAAGATCAGAACTGGCAGGCTTCACCGGGATGCTTTCTTCTACGCGGTGGACGTCGTGCAGGAAGGTTTCTGGTTGAAAATGGCCAACTAATTACTCTGTATCGTAATCCGGCTGCGGAAGACGAACAACTTTGTGCCTATTTGATTTCAACTGTTATTGTTGCACTGTTGCGTCAGCGTGGCCAGTTGGTTCTGCACGCAAATGTTATAATGACTCCGCGTGGAGCAGTGGCTATCTCAGGCGAATCGGGTGCGGGTAAATCCACAGCCCAAGGGGCATTGATGGCCCGAGGCTGCCGCATGGTAACTGATGATGTAACTGTTCTGAAAATTGGAAGTGACGGACAGGTTCTGGTCTTGCCGGGACTTCCCAAAATGAACTTGTGCGAAGATGCGGCCATAAATCTCGGACATAATGTTGATAGGCTGCAGCGTAACCCCTTGCGAAGCATTAAGGTGGTTGTTCCGATTGGCCATGCTGATATGGTGGTAGAGCCGGTCCCCTTGAGAGCAATTTATTTGTTGAGTCGCCATCACGGTCAGGGCATAAACATCAATCAATTAATGGGGTCTAACAAATTTGCCGCCTTGCAGAAATGTATCTATGGACCACTATTTCCAGAAGAACATCCAGGTGTGTTTGCGTATATAAGTGCCCTGGCAGAGCAGGTCGAGATGCTAGCCATTGAACGGCCCACTTATGGCTGTAGTGTGAACAAGGTTGCGGAGGCAATTCTTCATGCCTAAGATATACTGGCTGGCTTCCTATCCCAAGTCTGGCAATACCTGGATGCGCATCTTGTTGACCAATTATCTGCGTAATTCCCTGGAACCGGCCGATATCAACAAGCTTGAAGGCGGGCTGATTGCAAGCGCACGGCTCTGGTTTGACGAGTGGGCGGGAGTAGAGGCGTCGGCACTGGACGATACTACTATTGACTGTTTGCGACCCGGCGTATATCGCTGCATGGCACATGAGGAGCAGGGAACTTTGTATGTGAAGGTTCACGATGCCTGGTATCGAACCGAAAACGGGGAGGGGCTGTTTCCCTACGATATTACCGGCGGCGTTATCTATATTTTGCGTAATCCGTTAGATATGGCGGCTTCTTGTGCTCATCATTGGGGTGTTAATGTGGCAAGAGCTGTAGAGAATCTTTGCGATTCCGAATTTGCATTATGTCGATCACTGGGTGATATGGCTGACCAGTTACGCCAGAAGATGGGATCGTGGAGCGGTCATGTTCAGAGTTGGCTGGACACGTCTGGACTGCCGGTACATCTGGTTCGTTATGAAGATCTGAAGCGAGACACTGAAGGTTTCTTCGGCGAAGTGGTGCGCTTCTGTAGACTACCTTTTGATGAGGAACGGGTAAGACGTACCGTTGCCTTTTCAGAATTCGCTGAATTGCAGCGCCAGGAGAATGCTAAGGGGTTCAGAGAAAGTTCGCCAAAGGCATCCGGTCTCTTCTTCCGTCGTGGACAGACCGGTTCTTGGCGTGAAGAGTTACCTGATAACTTGGTGCAACGGATAGTCGATGTGCATGGCGAGACCATGCGGAGATTTGGCTATCTTGATGAAAACGGCCGACCTATTTGAACAAACCTAAATAAGGAGAATGAAATATGGCAATAGAAGCAACCAGTCGTGTAGTGCGTACCGCAGGGATGATGACCGCCCCGGTTGATAATGAAATTGTGATACTGAACATGAAGAGCAACAACTATATCTCGCTGGATGCCATTGGCCGGCGTATTTGGGAGCTTCTGGAAAACTCAATTTGTGTGAGTGACCTGTGCAATCAGTTGGGCACGGAGTTTGAGGGAAGCCAGCAACAGATCTGTGCCGATGTGCTTTCGTTTTTAGACGAACTGGAGCGAGAAGGCTTGGTGCGTGTCGCTGTTTGATAATCTGCGCAAATTTTCTTCTCGATCGTGGCAGGAACGGCGGTTGTTTTTTGAGGCCTGTGTGTTGCTGGGCGTGATGCGTGCTGCCATTCTACTGCTGCCGTTCCAAAAAATCACCGCAATGATGGGTTTGGTACAGGGTGAACAGCCTGGTGCTTCTGAATCAATTCCGCCATGCAACACAGAAACTATCAGTTGGGCGATTAGGGCTGCAGCAGCGCGCACTCCCTGGGAAAGTGCCTGCCTGACACAGGCCTTGACCGGCATGGTCATGTTGTCTCGCCGGAGGATCAACGCAATCCTGTATCTCGGAGTTGCCAAAGATGAGAGCGGTTCTGAAGCACTGATGGCCCATGCTTGGTTGCGATGTGGCGAGTCCATTCTGACCGGAGCCGGCAATTATGATAAGTTTACGGTTATTTCTACATACCGCAGGCCACATACTTCTTGTTCTACATGCTAATGAGATAACTCTATGCACCCTACCGAAAATAATAAAGCTGATGACAGTAAAGAGACCGAAGAACATTTTCTTTGTAGAAAATGCGGGTTATGCTGTGACGGCACCATGTTTCGCAATGTCCGGCTAGTTGATGAAGATTTGCATTTCATCGAGTCAAATAACCCTGGAGTAGCGCTAGAAGATCAAAAACGTAATTTTATACAACCATGCCGGTACCATGTTGATAGTAATTGTAAAATTTATACTGAATGGCGCCCGCGCGCATGTACGAGATACATATGCAAGGTGATAAAACGTCTCAGAAATAATGAACTGACCTTTGTTCAAGCTAATGAAGTGATAGATAAGGCCCTGTCTCATGCGAAACGAGTAAGAAGTCAAATAGTCCCATATGTAAACAATCATCGCCAGGGACTTTTTACAATTTTCAACGAGTACATTGCAACCCAAGCGGAACCGAACCCTGCTATTTTACTGGATTATGGAGCTTTAGAGTTTCGACTGAAACGTGATTTTGGAAAGTATGAAAATAACCAGAAAGCTACCGGCGATCCTAATCAAGAAAGTAAATCAGATTGATCTGGCGATGCCTTGCTACAAGAAAAAACTACCAATTCAGAAAATGGAACAAATGTCTGTTTCTTTCGCATGATTAAAAAATCGCTTCAGGAACTATACCGCTGCTTCCCGCTGATGGCCAAAGGCTTGTGCTTGGTCTGGAATGCTGCGCGTGGCTGGACTTTGGCATGGGGAGTGCTTTTGCTGCTTCAAGGGCTGATGCCGGCTGCGCTGGTATATCTGACGCGACTGACGGTGAATCGCATCTCCACAGCATTTAGCAGCCAGAGCGGCCTGACGGCATTTGGCGATGTCTGGCTGCCGGCCTTGCTGATCGGGCTGCTCGGTGTGCTCGGCCAGCTCTTGAGCAGCCTGACGGCCTGGGTACGGACGGCCCAAGCCGAGCTGGTGCAGGACAACATCCACTCACAGATCCATCAAAAAGCCCTCGAACTTGATGTTGCCTTCTATGAAAACCCTGAGTCATACGATCTTTTGCACCGGGCGCGGGTTGAGGCCATCTCGCAGCCGTTATCCTTGTTGGAGAGTCTGGGCAGTCTTGTTCAGAACAGCTTGACGCTGCTGGTGCTGGCTGGGATGTTGGCCGTGTACGCACCCTGGCTGCCGTTTCTGTTGATCGGCAGCGCGCTGCCGGGCCTCTGGACGGTTGGACGCTATGTCCTGCGCGAACACAAGTGGCGTACGGCCAATACGGCCAATGAACGCCGCTCCCGTTATTATGACTGGATACTGACCGAACGGGGCAGCGCGGCGGAGATGCGCCTGTTTGATCTGGGGGGGCACCACCGAAACGCTTTCCAGCGGTTGCGTGCCCAACTTCGTGCCGGGCGTCTGGATCTGGCACGTGGCGAAATGAAGGCGGAACTGGCGGCTGGAACAATCGCCTGGCTGGGTGGCCTGGGTGGGATGGGCTGGATGCTGCTGCGGGCTGCAAAAGGTTTTGCTCGTCTTGGTGACTTGGTGCTCTGCTATCAGTCTTTCCAGCAGGGGCAGAGATTGCTCAGGTCGCTGATGGAAAGCACTGGCCGCATCTACCGTAGTACCCTTTTTCTGGATAATCTTTTTCTTTTCCTGTCTCAAAAAACGCAGCTCACCGAACCGGATAACCCGCAACCGATACAGCTTCCTCTCCAACAAGGCATCTGTTTTAATAATATTTCTTTTCGTTACCCCGGCAGTGAGCGAGATGCATTGTCCAACTTCTCTCTGACTCTTCCCGCCCGTAAGGTAACCGCTATCGTCGGTCACAACGGAGCGGGTAAAAGCACGCTGATCAAGCTTCTCTGCCGCTTTTACGATCCTTACGAAGGCGCGGTCCTGCTGGATGGCGTTGACCTGCGCCGGTTTGCTCCGGCCGAATTGCGGCGCGGGATTACAGTACTTTTTCAGGAGCCGGTGCGCTATCATACGACCGCCGCCGAAAATATCGCCATGGGTGATCTGGCATCACATCCCGATGACGGCCAAATCCGCTCTGCCGCCCGGTCCGCCGGGGCAGCCCTGCCCATAGAACGGTTGCCGCAGGGGTATGAAACTGTCTTGGGTAAGTGGTTTGGCGGGGCGGAGTTGAGTGTCGGCGAGTGGCAGCGGGTAGCGCTGGCGCGGGCCTTTCTCCGCAATGCGGCCATTATTGCGTTGGATGAACCGACCAGCGCCATGGATTCCTGGGCTGAAGCCGATTGGCTGGGAAAATTTCGGGAACTGACGGAAGGACATACGGCCGTAATGATTACCCATCGCTTTACCACTGCCATGCATGCTGACATGATTCACGTCATGGAGAGCGGTCGCATAACAGAATCCGGTACACATGAGCAGCTGGTAGCGGCCGGGGGGCATTACGCCCAATCATGGCAATTACAGATGAGAGAGATGAACTGTAAACAATAACCGTTCACGCGGACACGTGACCTAGCCCTCTCGCCCCTCCTGCAAGAAGTAGGCGCTTTTAAGCGAAATAGGAGTGCTTGGGGGCTTTTTTGTATCACCTGATTGCAAATTGGAATAATTGTAATAATCTTGATCGTCACAAAATATTAGTATGAAGAAGATTGGAATAGAATATGGATCGGACAGTGGTCTGGCATGCCGGACAGATAACTGCTGAAGAGAGGGCTCACCATTTGAGACAGAGGCCGGTAACCCTCTGGTTGACCGGGCTGAGCGGGGCCGGGAAGTCGACGATTGCCTATGCTCTGGAGCGCCGGCTGCTGGATGGTGCCCATACCGCCTATGTGCTGGATGGCGATAACGTCCGTCATGGCCTCAATCGTGATCTGGGCTTTTCTCCACAGGACCGTGCTGAAAACATTCGCCGTATTGCCGAGGTGGCTCGTTTGTTGAACGATGCCGGTTTGATTGTCATTACGGCCTTTATCTCGCCCTACCGTGAGGACCGGGAGATGGCCCGTGGGATCATCGGTAACGCGAATTTTCTTGAGGTGCATGTAAATACCCCCATAGAAATATGCGAGGAGCGTGATCCCAAGGGGCTCTACAAGCTTGCCCGTACCGGAAAATTGCCGGCTTTTACCGGGGTTTCGGCGCCTTACGAACCGCCGTTGGAACCGGTGTGCAATGTGGATACGGCCGCCAATACCGTTGAAGAATGTGTGGAGCTGTTGATGGGGTTTTTGGGGCGCTTTCTTACAGCCGCGCCCGCACTGATGTCCTGACAATTATGTATCTATCCAAAAGGTAGTTATGTGCCTATAACGTTGTGATTTGAACAGAGGCTTTACCAGCGCCTTGCATGCTGTTAGTATTCACGTCGGCTTTGCACCGATCTGTGCAGGTACAAACAATTCTGAAAATGAAAAGTTCATGACACCTACCATATTGAGCTGGTTGCGCTGGACGGAGACAGTCGTGAATATCAATGATGCTAAACGTTATGTTATGGCGGTGTTGGCATGCTGTATATGTTTTGTCGTTTTATCGCTGGCTATCTCGGCTAACGCTGACGCAATCTCACCCCCTGCTACTACTGACGTTTTCAGCCCGACAAGCGCGCCGGGAAATATCATCCACGTAACAAGCCCGATCACGACTGATGATGTTACTGTACCGGAAAACGTTACATTGAAAATTGAGGCCGGCGGCAAGATTAATGTAAACGCCGGTAAGACTCTTACCATTAACGGACCATTTCAGGCAGGCTTGACTCAAGTATTTAGCGGGAGAGGTCGCGTCATCTTTGGACCGGGGGCTGTAGCTGAGGTACTGCCGGAGTGGTGGAAAATCAATGCAATTCCTGGGACGACCGATATGGGGCCGGCATTGAGCGCCGCCGCCAACTCCATATCTTCACATGGTGGTGTAATCAAGCTTCAATGCTACACGTATCTTGGAACCGCGACGGCAAACCCTGAAAACAAAGCCTACAAGAGCGTCATGTATTTGGGTAGCAACACAACCCTGAAAGGCTGTGGATTGAACAGCAGTATCATAAAGCTTGCTGCAAACAGTCCTGACCAGGCTGCGATCATTCAGAACAGCAATATTGGAAGCGGCAATAAAAATATCTCCGTCGAGGACGTCGGGTTGGACGGTAATGCTGTTAATCAAATCATAGACCGCCAATTGGGAGCAGCTTTTTTACGTGTAAAGGGTCTCTATCTTACCCGTGTTGAAATAAAAAACGTGAGGGGTACCGCCAGCTCCGGTCTTGGCGAGGGTTTTCACTTTGAGATAGGATTATGCAGTGATGTCTTTTACGTCGATTGTTCCGTTGTTGGCGACAGCGGCTCCACTGCCAGTGGTTTTTCTGCCAACAGTTCTACCAATGTAAGCTATGTCAATTGCAGCGCACGAGGCATGGCCATTGCCAATGGGTTCACACATAACGGCTGTTCACATGTCAGTCATACGAACTGCAGGTCATTTCTGAACAAACATAGTGAATTTAATAGCGAGGTCAGCAGGTTTGTGACGTACGCAAACTGCCAAGCCGGAGGACAAGCCACAACAGCGGGTGCGGCTCATCCGTTCAAGGCGGGGCAGTCTCTGGGAGGCGCGGGCTATGGTTTCTCAGTGGTAGAATCCAGCCACGTAAATTTTACAGGGTGCAGCGCGTCGTATGAAAATACAGGCTTGTATCTTTCACCGGCGACAAGCAGGGTCAATATAAGCGGATTTGATGCGTCCTATAACTCACTGGGTTTCGGTGTCGCTGCTGACGCAGCGCTCACCAGCAAAATGGTAAACGTGAGGGCGGATTTCTGTAAAGTGTCGCCGTTGTCCATTCAGCCATCGCCAGGATTTTCCACTCTTTACAATTCATACTTGCCTGCACCGGCGTTGACTAACAACACTGATATCGTCAATCCGTTCCCTTTTCAGGTGTCGGTATTTATTACTGGCGGAACCGTCAACGGAGCTTCGGTTGCGGGGCAACCGGTCGGCATAACCAGAAGCATGACACTACAGCCCGGATGGACAATTAGAATAAATTACACCGGTTCACCTATCTGGTGGTGGTCTGCGCTTTAGACATAAAACAGTGGCAGCCTATCTCACAGGTGGGGTGATTCGCGACAACGTGAAGATGAGAGTTCTTAAGCATGCCTGATGTACCTTTGCCAAATATCCCGGGGAAATTTTCTGTGACTTCCGAATTCAGGCTCCTTGTGGCCTGCTCATGGATCGCACCGCCGTCTCTGGAACAGGACCAGGCGGAGAAGGTCGCCTTGCTGTGCAGGGGGGGGATCGACTGGAATGCTTTTGTACATCTTGTCAGGCGCCATGGCTTGCCGGCACTGGCATATTCCATACTATGCCAATATGCTGTCGAATTCGTACCGGATTCTGTTCGTGAGACCTTGCGGGCGCGTAACGGTTCGTCACGTCTTCAGGCGCTCTACCAAGCAGCGGAACTTGCCCGCTTGATCAAGCTGTTTGCCGCTCAGGGGATCAGTGTGATCCCGCTGAAAGGCGTATTCCTTTCGCACCAGCTTTACGGTGATATGGGGATGAGGAGTTCCGTCGATCTGGATATCCTGGTAAAACCGGAACACGTCGACCAGGCGGATCAGATCCTTGAAGCTGAGGGGTATTCGTGCGATTATCACGGCCTTCGATTGACGGCGCGGCAGAAGCGGCAATTCAGAACCCACCTCCCGCATTATGATTTTATACATTCCAAGACCGGCCTGCATGTGGAGCTGCACTGGAATTTTGGTCTGTGGCTTCCAGGGCAGATGAACGATTTTCTGTCCCATACAACTCGGAAGGAGTGGCAGGAATTGTCCGTTGATTGTCTGGATGACGATGCCACGCTGTTGCTGCTATGCGAGCATGGGTCGCGTCACCTGTGGTCCAGCATGAAATGGTTGGGGGATGTGGCGCGTTTGCTTTTATCCGAACGTTCAACGAGCTGGGATACGCTGCTTGAACGGGCGGCAGAATTCGATCTGCGACGAATTCTGGCACACAGTGCACTGATGGTGCACTGGGTTTACGGCGTCCCCTTACCGTACGAACTATGCACATTGATCAGGCAGGAAAGCCTGGCTGCCTCGTTTAGTGAGAGGGCTCTTACAAAGCTGCTGATGAATGGAGGAACATTGCTCTCGGCAGGTAAGAGTGCTCAAAAACTGCGTGAAACGTTGCACATGAAGCGTCTGCGCCCTTCATTGACCTATGATATTATTGCGAAATACTGCCTCGTGTCTCCTGAAGATTATCAGGTGCTTGACCTGCCGGCCGCGTTGTTCTGGCTCTACTATCCGCTCAGGCCGGTATTATGGGTCTGGCGGAATTATATTTCCCATCGAAAGTGAGCTTGTAATCCGTTGAATGTGGATATGGTGATGGCTGCTACATATCAGGGAGAATAGATAGCTACGTGATTAATTCAGCTAAGTCCGTTTGCAGAAAGCTTGGTATTGATCAGGCCGTCTTTTTTGTACTGCTTGGTCGGGGGGTCTCCTTCCTGACGCAGCCGATAACTATTTACTTAATCGCCCGTTTCTTCTCACCCGTTGAACAGGGGTTTTACTACACATTTGCCAATATTCTCTCACTGTCCATTTTTCTGGAATTGGGCCTGGGCGTCGTAATTACCCAGTTTGCAAGCCATGAATTCGCATATCTGCATTGGACACCCAATGGTGCCCTTGCCGGTAAGGTTGATCCGTTAGCCCGCTTGGTGACAATCCTGCGTAAGTCGCTTGTCTGGTACGGACTACTTGCCTTGCTGTTGTTTCTTATATTGACCCCGGTTGGCTTGATCTTTTTTGGCTCCAATGCGGAATCCACACGGGTAAGTTTCAGCTTTCCGTGGATCCTGCTGGTGTTCTTCAGTTCACTTAATCTAACCATCTACCCGTTACTTACCGTTATTGAAGGGTGCGGCAGGGTGGCAGACCTGCAGAAAATGCGGCTTTGGCAGGCCATTTCGGGCGCCTTGTGCGTGTGGACTGTTATCGTGGCAAACGGCGGGCTCCTGGCGGCAGCGATCCTGGCGGGGATAAATTTCGCTGTTTCTATTGGCTGGAGTTATCGGAACTTTAAGGGGTTGTTGCGGCAAACCGTCCGAGAAAAGGATAGGTTACCATCAGTCCACCTTGCCTGGAGAAAAGAAATTCTCCCCATGCAGTGGCGAATCGCACTGAGTTGGATGTCCGGCTATTTAATCTCTCAATTGTTCAATCCGTTGTTGTTTCGCTACCAGGGGGCAACAGTGGCGGGGCAGATGGGCATGAGCATGAGTATAGCCAATGTGGCATTAACTATTAGTGTCGCCTGGATTTCAACGAAATTCCCTATGTACGGAACGTTGATTCAGAAACAACAGTACACGGAACTGGATGCGATTGCCCGGAGAAGTACCATCCAAGCGCTGTTTTTTAGCATGATACTGTCTCTGATGGTATTTACACTGGTCTACATACTTAAAACACATTTTCCGGTTTATGGTAGGCGAGTACTTTCTCTTTCAGCTATTGGTGCACTGTTAGTGAACAATGTTGTAGTGCTGATTATAACGTCTATGGCTGGCTACCTGCGTGCTCACAAGTCTGAACCATTATTGGCAACATCGCTTGTTGGAGCGTTTATGATTGCCGCTAGTGCCTGGGCATGTGCCAAGTACTTAACTCCGGAGAGTATGACCTATTCAATTGTCGGTATAAATCTGCTGATTGGATTGCCATTAACCGCCTACGTTTTTATTAAGAAGCGTGTTGAGTGGCACATAGTAGCAAACGATGCTGCAACAAACTGAAAATACAGGATAAATAGTATGAAGCTCTCCGTCTGCATTCCGACATTTAACCGGGCTGAATTATTAAGAGAATGCTTGGCCGCTGTTATTCCACAAGTAGTTGATAACGCGGAGGTAGAGGTGATTGTTTCCGACAATGCCTCGCCTGATCATACTTCGGAAGTGTTGGAAGAATTCCGGCGGCACTATCCAAAACTTCGGACGTACCGTAACTCAACAAATCTGGGTTATACAGGCAATCAGATCAAGTGTTTTGAATATGCTGCTGGTGACTACCTGGCAATTCTCGGCGATGATGACCTTTACCTGCCAGGTCTGGTTGAGCGGGTGCTGGACGTGTTGGAAGATGGTGAGTATGCGTTTGTTGCCCTTAATTATTTCAGTTTTCAGGAAGATGTGAATAGCCCATTTCATGAAAATTATGCCCCGACAAACGATGTCAGGTTTGAAAGGGCTTATGATGTACTGAATTATCCGTCAGTTGGACATTATTCGGGATTTATCTATAATACCCGCCTCGGGCAAGGGGCTCTTGCAGAGGCCCTGTCGCGAAGGGGGTGGGACTACTTCGAAAAAAACCGTGGCATTCTAAACGAAGTCAGTGCTCGCACTGCCGCAGCTTCTCAGCTGCCTTCATTCTTTATCGGTAGTCGGCTCCTTGCAGCGCGGATGCCTTCAACGGTAGATTACGATGCATTAAATCACTTATGTCTGGATTACTATATGACCTACCGTAATCTGTTCGATGAGGGGGTAATAACAGCGGGTGATCTTTTGTGCAAGCAGCGGCTCGTGCTCGCTACGATACCCAGGGCCATTGTGGTTGATTCCTATCGGATGACAAACCATGAACTGGTTGAAATTACCAATCGATTACACGAGTTATTCGGTGCCGTACCACGTTTCAGGTTTCTCTGCCAGCCGTTACTGATACTAGCAAAGAGCGCCATTATCAAGGGGCTATTTCGTGCTGCCCACGTCCTGAAGCGCAAATATAAATATGGAAGTGCTGCATGACAGGTGCTGGAGGCCTCTATTTGTCTGTCTGTATCTTACGGTAGGTCACTATGCTTGATCTTCTCGGTAGTAACTGTATTCCACTAGGTTATAGTATTCAGGGCATATTATGCATATCGGAATAAATGGCTGGTTTTATTCAAAGCCTTATACTGGAATAGGACAGTATACCGTCAACCTTGTGGCCGAGTTGTCTACTCTTATTACCGAAAAAGACAGCATAACGGTTTTCCTTGATTCTAACAACAGTGCAACTAATCTTCCACTTTTGCCTAATGTAGAATACTGCGTTGTTAAAAAAAAGAACCGGGCAAATGATGTAGTTGATGTTCTCGAATTCGAATTTGAACTGAAAAAAAAAGCCGCTGAGTTACATGTCAATCTGCTGCACAGCCCTTATCTTTGCTCTACATTTCTGCATGGGAACAGCTTTAAACACATTGTCACTATTCATGATGTTATCCCGATGATTTATACGAAGTATCGAGGTTCATGTTTGAGGCGGATACATATGTGGTATTCCGAATTATGTATCAATAAAGCCGATTTCATTATTACCGATTCAGTATATTCACAGTCGGATATCCATAAATATCTGGGAACTGATAGGAGCAGGGTAAAGGTTATTCATATTGCATCAGATAGAGTTTTTGAAAAAGATATCGACAAATCAAAGCTTGATAAAATCAAGCATCAATATGCTCTTCCTGATGAATATATATTTTATATTGGTGGGTTTGACTTCAGAAAAAATGTAAAAGTTTTGTTGGAAGCTTATGCGGAATCAAGGAAAAATGGCGTCAAAGAGTTGCTTGTATTAGGTGGTAGTTTCAACCCTTCAATGAAACAGTTGAATCGAGGGCTTGTTGAGAATATTACTCAAATTGCTATGGATTTGAATATTCAGGATGTTATCAGGATTCTTGGGCCCATCCCGCAGGAAGACTTACCAAGTATTTATAGATTGGCTCGCCTGTTTGTGTACCCTTCGTTATACGAAGGTTTCGGGTTGCCGCCTCTTGAGGCTATGAGTTGTGGAACTCCCGTTCTTGCAAGTAATTGTTCTTCAATTCCTGAAATAATTGACCGGGATGATCTGCTTTTTGACCCTCATGATGCGAAAAAGCTTAGTAATAAAATGCGATGGTTGCTTGCCGATGATGAACTGAGACGTTCAATTAGTGCGTGGGGTCTCAAAAAGGCAAACACCTTTTCGTGGCCGAGTACCGCAAAGCAAACATTCGCTTTATATAAGTCGGTTTGTACGTAACGTGATCACAAAAAATGATGATTGATAAATAACCCTATGAATAATATTGCCGTGGATATATCCGCTTTACAATTGACCGGTGGCGGAACTGCTACATACGTGAGGTCGCTGCTTCGCGCTCTTGGCAACCTTGAGAGCGGGCCGGCAATTACTCCGCTGGATTATGTGCCTTTTTTTTCCAGGGAGAGGAAAACGTTACGCATACTTGATACCCTGAACCGTGAATTTATCTGGCAACAACGGATAATGCCTCGATTAGCAAAAAAAACAGGCGCTAGACTACTTCATGCCCCTGCCATGGTTTGTCCTTTAACGTGTGATATCCCTATCGTACTGACGGTCTTCGATACCTACATAGTCAGGTCACCCCACTCATTTTCCTTGTGGCATCGAACCATGATGAATCACCTGTTTCCCCGATATATTGAGCGTGCTGACAGAATAATAGCTATTTCTCAATTCACTAAAAAAGAGATCTTGGAACTGTATCCGCAGATACCCGAGAAAAAAGTTATCGTAACCTGGCTTGGAGTCCATGAGGGTTTCAGGATTGTTTCTACCGAACAGAAAGAGGCTGTGCGCTGCAAGTACCACTTTGACAGACCATTCATACTTGCGGTTTCAACAATTGAGCCACGGAAGAATCTTAAAACCCTCATACGAGCCTTTTCTCAAATCAAAGATCGTATCGACCACGATTTGGTGCTTACTGGTGCCTATGGGTGGAATTCTAAAGACCTCTACAGCCTGATAACTGAGTTGAAGTTAAACGATCGCATAAAATTTCCCGGCTATGTTGATGTTGATGATTTACCGGCTATTTATAACCTGGCAGACCTGTTCGTATATCCCTCGCTGTATGAGGGCTTTGGTCTTCCGCCGTTGGAGGCCATGGCCTGTGGTTGTCCCGTGATTACATCAAATGTTGCGTCACTGCCGGAGGTTGTGGGTGATGCAGCGGTGACTCTTGATCCACTCGATGTTGATGCTTTGTCGTATTCAATAGAAAAGCTGGTACATGACAGATATGCAAAAGATATGTTGGTAGACAAAGGACTCCTTAGAATTAAGGACTTTACCTGGGAGAAGTGTGCTCGTGAGACATTATCTGTTTACAACTCTTTCTGAAAATATCTTCAGGTCTCTTTTGAAATGATAGCCAATATAAGGTCATTGAAATCTATAATCGTCTTACTATCGGTATGTACCGTCATCATCTCGTGCGCTTTAGGCGCATCTCTCAGCAGGTTATCCCACCCCTTTCTCGTAGTATATGTCGGGATTGTTGCGCTTGCTTTGATATACTTCGGTTGGAGATTCTGGTGGCTCTTTTTTCCAGCACTTGCCTTTATTGGCAGCAATATCAATATCGGATATAAGATCTATCCGGAAGAGATAGGTTTTGCTCTTTCATGTTGTGTATTGATCATCCTGAGTTGTCTTAACAGATCGGTTGTCCTGCGAAAGAACCCTGCTCTGTCTTCGACCTTTATTGTGTTGATGCTGTATATCATAGTGCATATGGCCGTGAGTCTCTTTTCCGGTCCGGCGGGCTTGCTTGCAGGTGCCGGTTCGATTATCAGGGTGTATGCTGCCAGCCTGACCTGGCTTATCTTCTCCTACCTTTTGTATAGGTACGGGACTGCCGAGCAGATCAAGGTCATATTTATTGTGAGTATCTTTGTGCTGTTTGCAAGAAACGTGATCTCAGCCAGCGAATTCTTTTTCTTCAGTGATGCAGTCGCTGCCCAAACAGATACGTTGGTCCTGCCTTCATTGACGGAACTACGTTTTTCCGCACTGTTAAGCCTCTATATTTCAATAGTGGTTTTCTATATATCCAAGAACGGCTTTGTTAAAAGCACGATTATCTTATATACAGTCGCGTTGTTCTCCCTTGTTCTGATAGGACAAGGGAGGGTATCTACAGCAACTGCCATTTTGATACTTGTTATTTGGATGCTTTTGACTAGAAAGTTCAGCATCATCCTGCCTTTTTTTCTTGTCTCGCTGGTGCTGGTCACCGCACTTTACTTTAATAAAGGCATCCTGACTGTTTTGCCTGTTGAGGCCCAGCGGGCAATTTCCTTTATTCCGGCCGCTGACGATATCGAGTTGCTGGGTGCACGTAATATCTCGGTAAGTGATGATTGGCATAATGAATTGCTGCAACTGGGATTTGTCAGGTGGACCCGTTCTATTGGGAATGTTGTATTTGGTAATTGTATTGATCCTACGGACGTTAAAGATTACCTCCTGCTAAAGTACGATAGAAAGCTGGAGATTGCTGCGAATACGGCCCGTTATGAAAACACTCTTGTGACGTTACTTGCTACGCTCGGTCTGGTCGGATTTTGTCTGTATGTCAGGCTCTTCTGGTTACTATTAAAGGGAGTTGTGCCTGCCGTTATAAAGAAAGGTATCACTGATTATGATAGCTCCGTTTACGGCGTGGCTTTTTTATCAGTACTTTTAATGGTTATTTTTATCTGGATTCGAGGTGGGTTCCCTGGGTTTGAACTCCTTTTTTGCGTTATGGCGAAAATGCTTTTTGATGACGTTCAAGCTACAAAATCGCTTTCACGCAGTCCTGTGGGGAGTGTATGAAAATCGGCTTTGATGCAAAATGGTTTTTCGAAGGGCCTCCTAGTGGGAGGAACGTCGTTCGTAATATTTTGGAGCAACTTATCAAGGAAAATACGCAACATGAATTATTTGTGATTCTGGATAAGCATGCACGCGGGCAGCACTTCCCGTTTAAAAGTCCCTTGGTTCATCTGGTTTATGTTTGGGGGGGAAACAACCTCCTGTCCAATCTGTTCGTCGTCCCTTTGGCGGTATGGCGTCTGAAACTGGACGCCATTATTTTTCAGAATTTTGTTCCGCTTGTGCGCAATTGGCGGAGCATTGCTTTCATTTACGATGTTATCTATCTTTCTCATCCGCAGTACTTTACTCGTAAAGAGCGGGTTTACTTATATCCGATCAAGATGCTGAGCAAGTTTGCCTCAAGAATCTGCACGATTTCCCATTCCGAGAAGAAGAGAATCAACGCATGTTGTGGTACGCCGCTGACTAAAATTGACGTCATACATATCGGGGTCGACTCAAAATTCATGCCACGTCACCACTACAGCGCCGAACGTCTTAATGAGGTGCGTGAACGATACAGCCTGCCTGACAGATTCCTGTTGTATGTTGGTCGATTGAATGAGCGTAAAAACATAATGAATCTGCTAAAATCGCTTCCTTTATTGAACGATAAAGAAATACCTTTAGTTCTTGTAGGATCATATGACTGGAAAATGTTTGATATCAAGACGGTAGTCAGCGCATTGGGCATTAATGAAAGGGTACAACTTGCCGGATTTGTTTCTGATGATGATCTGCCCGTAGTTTATTCTCTTGCCACTCTTTTCTGGTTCGTATCTTTTGAGGAAGGGTTTGGCCTTCCTCCACTTGAGTCAATGTCTGCGGGAGTTCCTGTTGTCGTCTCGGACCGATCATCTCTGCCGGAGGTTTGTGGTAACGCCGGAACGTATGCGAATCCTGATGATCCTCGAAGCATTGCCGATGCAATTGATAACCTCCTTTCTGACAAGGAATTGTATGTGGAAAAAATCACGCGTGGTCTACGGCAAGCCCAACAGTTCCAATGGAAATATTCCGCCGCAAACCTAATGAAATGTGTAGGTAATGTTGTTGAAAAAGGGAAAGTGTAGGGTTTATGAGTATTGTCGAAACCGTCATCTCAAAATTGAAAAATGACCCTGAATATAAATTCAAATCCGCCTATACCGACAGACAGTTGTTTAATATTGTCAAGTACCGCGGTTTGCAGATAGTACGGGGAATTTTTAGCAGATGTAAGATCAGTATGTCTGGTGGACTGCTGTTTTGTGGCAGAACCGTTGTAATCGAAAATGGCTACCAGATTAAATCAGGCCCAAACCTTATTTTGGAAGATTACGTCCAAATAAATGCCCTATCGGATAAGGGGGTGATTTTCGGACGAAATGTAACCATCGGAAAAGCGGTCATTATAATGTGTACCGGGGTGATAGCCAACAAGGGCGTTGGGCTTGAGATAGGAGATTACTCGGCCATCGGCGCCCAGTCTTTTATCGGCTGCCAAGGTGGGGTTAAGATCGGCTCGAACGTGATTATGGGACCTGGGGTAAGGATTTTTTCTGAGAACCACAACTATGATGATATTTCCGTGCCGATACGGTTGCAGGGTGAAAGCAGAAAAGGTGTTGTAGTTGAGGACGATTGCTGGGTTGGTTCAGGCGTCACTATTCTTGACGGGGTAACGATCGGGACCGGGTCGTTGATTGCAGCCGGAAGTGTAGTCGCGAAGAACATTCCCCCATTCTCGGTCGTAGCCGGGGTCCCAGCAAAGGTAATTAAAGCTCGGAAAGCTGATGAAGGAGCTTGTTGATGAAGATTGCCATAATCGGTTCCCGTGGATATCCATACGTTTACAGTGGGTACGAAACCTTCGTCAAGGAACTTGTAGAGCGGCTGGTTACAAGAGATTACGAAATTACCGTCTATTGCCATAAAAATCTGTTCAAGAGTTTTCCCGCGCAGGTCAACGGGGTAAATCTGGTCTATATTTCAACTATCGAGAAGAAGTCCCTCAGCCAGTTGGTCCATTCAATCCAATCCATAACTCACGCCTGTCTTAAGAACTTTGACATTATTCTGGTGGTGAACTCGGCCAATGGCCCTTTTGGCCTGATTACCAGGCTGTTTGGCAAGAAGACAGCTATAAATGTCGATGGACTCGAGTGGCTCAGGCCGAAGTGGAAGGGTTTGGGCTCAAAATATTTTCATTGGGCTTCCCGGATGGCTACGAAGCTTTATGATGTGATTATCACCGATTCGGATGAGATGCAGAAGGTCTACGAACGCGAGTTTAATGCCCAGTCAACGGTTATTGCCTATGGAGCGAATATCCGTGAGTCAACGCACCCTGAATTGATCAAACAGTGGGGATTGCAGCCGCAGGGATACTATCTTATAGTCGGCAGGCTGATTCCTGATAATAATGCCGATATCATACTAGGTGAGTTTATTGGTGCTTCTTCTGATAAAAAACTGGTTATCGTTGGAGATGTTCCCTACCGGGATGCCTATGCAAAGTCGCTCAAGGGGTTGGATGACCCCAGGGTCGTTTTTACAGGATATGTTACCGATCAAGATGTTTTGGCGGAGCTGTACCACAACTGTTTTGCCTATTTTCACGGCCATGAGTTTGGTGGAACAAACCCGACCATGCTGAAGGCATTGGCATATGGCTGTGCTATCTGTGCCCTGGATACGGTCTTCAACCGGGAGATGTTGAACAATGATGAATATGGAATGTTTTTCACAAAGCAAAAAGGAAGTCTTGAAACACTTATTCACGCGATTGAGGCTGTGCCCGGTACGCTTCAAACCTACAAACAAAGCTCACGAACGCGCATCACAACAAACTACACCTGGGAAAAAATTACCGATCAATATGATGCGTTGTTTAAAGGCATGAAAACGGACAGTCATTGACTTTAACACGCTTCTCCACTAGATTTCGCTCTGGAATCGACTACCTTTGTACATGGTGAGTAAATAAGTATGCACTGTTCTTTACGGTCAGAAGAAGCATTATTTAGAGAGCAGCGCTGGATTCGCGGGACTAAATTGCTTGTGGACGTTGTTGCACTGCAAGTCTCACTGTTTCTGGGGTGGCACCTTCGATCGTTTTTGACTCGCTGGGTGCCGCTGGATATGTCGCAACAGGACTATGGTAAGCTGGCCATAGGGCTGTTGCTTCTTCCCGTGGGATTCTGGCTGGTTGGGCTCTATCCAGGTTATGGCCTGTCAGTTGTGGAGCGGTTACGAAGGCGACTGCGGACCACATTTATTTTTTTCCTGGTATTCATTACCTGGAACTTTCTGACAAATGAGAGTGGCCGTTCCAGAGGGATCCTGCTCCTCACATTAGTTATAGCCCTATTACTCCCGCCGTTTTTTCAATTTGTTTTCCGCAACATACTGATACGTCATAATCTATGGGGTACGCCGGTCATCGTTCTGGGTGCCGGCAAAACCGGGGAGCATGTTGTCAGTTCTCTACTCAACGATGCAGTGCTGGGGTACCGGCCGATTGCTCTTTTGGATGACGACAATAATAAATGGGGTTCATCAATTGCAGGTGTGCCTGTTGTCGGTTGTCTAGACAAGGCTAATGAATATTCAGGGAAGGTTATGTGTGCCCTGATTGCCATACCTGGTGCGGGTCGAGAACGAATTGTCCATTTGGTACGGCATCTGCCATTTTTTCATGTGCTGATTGTGCCTGACCTGATCGGCTTGCAGAGTCTCTGGGTTGAAACCCGCGACCTGGGTGGGGTCATTGGGCTGGAGATCCAGAAAAATCTGCTCTTGCGCAGACATTGGTATTTTAAACGCTGTATGGATTATGTACTCGGTATCCCCCTGTTTGTGCTAAGCCTGCCCCTTTTTATGCTGCTTGCGCTCTGGACGATAATGGTGAGCCCGGGAAACCCCTTTTATTGTCAGGTGCGCGAGGGACGGGGGGGGAAGAAATTCAAGGTTTGGAAGATGAGAACGATGTTTCTCAATGCTGATAACCTGCTACATGAATATCTGGAACAAAATTCCGATGCACGTCATGAGTGGGAACAATTTTTCAAGCTGAAGGAAGATCCGCGGATCCTCCCTATGGTGGGAACATTGCTCAGAAAGACAAGTCTTGACGAGTTGCCACAGCTCTGGAACGTGTTGCGGGGCGAGATGAGTCTGGTAGGGCCGCGCCCCTTTCCACATTACCATCTGGAGCAGTTTGATGAGAGTTTTCGAGTATTGCGTAGAAGTGTCATGCCTGGCATGACTGGAATGTGGCAGGTGAGTGCGCGCAGTGATGGGAATCTGGCTGCGCAGGAAACACTCGATTCCTATTACATCCGCAACTGGTCGATTTGGCTTGATCTCAGTTTGCTAGTTAGAACAATTTCGGTGGTGATTAGTGGCAAGGGCGCGTATTGATTATGCTTTTTAAAGAAATCGCTGCAGGCGTATTAATAAGGATAGCCATTGGGGCGGCACTCTTACTCATGTTTCACGCCGCGCCGGTGTATGCCCTTTCCTCGGCCAACATCCCCCTGGGCAGCCCGATCTACGACTATCTTGAAAAACTGGCCGGTTTGGGACTGATCACCTCGGACGTGAAAGGGTTGCGACCCTATTCCAAGGCAGAGGCAGCCCGTTTGGTTCTTGAGGCGGTGAAGAACATCGCTGCGCAGGACAGTTCCGCGCCTGCCTTTGCCATGCAACTGGTAGCGCGGATCCGTGAGCTTTTGCCGAGGGAAGTTTCTCTGCGCACGAACCCTGAAAAAAAACCGCCGGTAATTGATTACAACCCTGTGGCTTCTCTGCTGGCGCGCTACGTCTATCTTGATGGCGCCGCACGTGATTTTAACCGTACCTCGTTGGATCCGAGCCACCAGTCGGCCTTCGGTTTTATTGGTGGAGACTTGCGACCATTTCCGGGCGGCCCGGTGCATACGAGCGGTACCGAGGGAACACCGCTTTTGGAGAATAACAATGGCATCATTCATCTCAAGGGTCACAGCGGTGAATTACGCTGGGCCGCTGAAGGCTACCTGAGTGACAAGGTTAGCGGACTGGTTGAGCCTGTTCTCCAGGCCTCCAAAGGTGATACTACGATTCGTCTGAATCGCGGCTATGTCAAGCTGGGTGGGGGAGGGCTGGAGCTGGAGGCCGGTCGGGATGAAAACTGGTTCGGTCCCGGTTATCGCGGCACGACCACCTTGACCAGCAACGCCCGTAACTTCGATCAAATCAAGCTCTCCAGTCCCGAACCTCTGCAGGTGGAGTGGATCAAACGCTGGGTTGGCGATATCAAGTATTCGCTGCTCTTCTCCCGATTTGATGAGACCGATGCCGGTACGCCTGATCACCGCCATCCCTGGCTGATCGGCTTCAAGCTGGCGGTCAAACCAAAGGAGTGGTTCGAAATCGGTGCCAATTTTGTTCGTCAGACAGGTGGCCCGGGATTTACCGGGTCACCCGATACAATTTTCGGCGGCGGTAACAATGACCACTCCAATTCCATCGCGGGTCTTGACCTGCGCTTCCGTATTCCCTGGCTTCGCAATACTGAGGTGTATGGCGAGTTTTCAGGTGAAGATAATGCGGGCGGCGTCTGGCCAATTGTGGAGAGTTATGTCGCCGGCTTCCAGATCCCCTGCCTGACAACAACCTGCCGGGATGATTTCCGTTTCGAATATTTTTTCGGAAGCGTCATGCTCTATAGCGACTTTCAGTTCCCCCGTGGCTACGTCTATCATGATATGACGCCGGGACATTCTCAGGGGGGCGGCGGAGTGCAGGAGTTTTTTGGGCGCTATTCGCACTGGTTCAGCGCTCGCAACAACCTGGGCTTGGAGTATTTCTATACCGAGAGGGGGCGTTCCTATCGGACCGTCAACCAGGCGATGGAATCAAAACATGCCGGACGCCTTTCCTGGCAATTGCCGGTCTATGGTGAAGTGGATGGCCGGCTGCTGTATGGCATTGAAAAAATCAGCAACCTGAACCTGATAGAAGGTGCCACACGGACAAATCAGCTGGTGACATTTGATCTGCGCTATCACTATTGATCGGGACACTATTCGAATTGCATGACCGGATACGGCAATGATATAACGCACTAATTTTTAGTATGGACAAGTGAGGAGTTTAACGTAATGAACTATATGATTTCACATCTGCTGACTATTCTGGTGGCGCTGATAGTAACGGCCAGCTCCTATGGGGCTCAAGAACCCGACGTGCGTGGCAACGTGGACAAAAATGCTGTTGGGATCTCCTTGAACCAGCCGCCGCTTGTCAACGTAAGTGATGAAACCTTGCTGCGCTTGCTGGAGGAGCGTCGGGACCAGAAGATCCAGGAAGAGTCCACAGGCGAGTCCCGAGATGAAATCAGCAGAACCGAGAAGGGCTCAAATACGATTCTCAAGAATGCCGTCAGAAAAACACAGTTGTTGGTAAAATCCGAACCGGGAGATGGACTGGTTAAGCTCACCTGGAGATTGGCTAATCTGCCACCAAAAGTTGATGCTCAGACCCTTCGCTTTACTATCCGTTACGGTACGGAATCGGAAAAGCCGACCAAGAGCCTGCAGGTGGGGCCGGGTGATGGCTATGTCCTGCGCGACTTGAAAAACAACCAGCCCTATTTCATTCAGGTGCTGGCGGGTGATCGAGAACAACTGACCATGTACAAGGCGGATGAAATCAAAGTCGTACCCCTGCCGGCCGAGGAGCAGGGGTCACGCCTGGAAAAGGCCTTTTCCAGAAAGACCCTGACACTGATGGATAAAAGCGAGCAGGATCCGTTTGTGCGTGAACTGCGCCAGTTTGGATATGATTTTTTCAAAAACAGCTCACAGCTGGTGGGGACAAGCGACACGCTCCCGGTTGGAAACGACTATATCATCGGACCGGGGGATACGCTGAACATCAACCTGTGGGGTGCCATCAATGCCCGCCACGAGCTGATCGTTGACCGGAATGGCGAAATCATGATTCCAAGGGTCGGGAACGTCAAGGTCTGGGGACTGACGTACGCACAGGGCAAGGATGCGGTCAACAAGGCCATCGCTCGTTACTTTAAAAATTATGAAATCAGCATGACCCTCGGCAGGTTGCGTTCGATTCAGGTGTTCGTGGTGGGTGAGGTTGAAGCGCCGGGTAGTTATCCGGTTAGCTCAATCGCTACGGTGATCAATGCCCTGTCGGCGGCCGGAGGCCCGGCGCGTAACGGCTCGCTGCGCGGGATAAAAATCAACCGCAACGGCCAGGCACCTCTGGAAGTAGACCTGTATGACATGTTTCTGTCCGGGGACCGCAGCAAGGACGTCCGCTTGCAGAACGGTGATACGATTTTCGTTCCGGTAATCGGGCCGGTGGTCGCTGTTGCCGGTGAGGTGCGACGCCCGGCTATTTACGAGATCAAAGATTCTGCAACACTTCCCGAGGTGCTTAAAATGGCGGGTGGCATAACAGCAACCGGCTATACCGGACGCATCCAAGTGGAACGGGTGGCAAATAACGCTTCCCGTGTGGTGCTTGATTACGAACCAAAGGATGGCAGTCTTGACGCCGCATTGGGAGCGGTCCAGGTCATGGATCGCGATATGATCAAGGTCTTCCCGGTGCAGGAGGCGACTCGCCAGGTGGTCAGTCTGAAGGGGAATGTGCAGCGCCCTGGCGAATATCAGTACCGCAAAGGGATGCGCCTATCAGATCTGATCCCGGATTTTCAGGTACTCTTGCCTGAGTCGTACCTGAATTCGGTCGAGATCACCCGCCTAGCTCCTCCGGACTATCACCGCGAGCTGCTGACCGCCAACCTGATCCGGGCTGTGGCCGGTAATGGTCCTGACAACATCCTGCTGCAGGAACAGGATAGCGTAAGGGTGTTTTCGCGCTGGGAGATGGAGGAAAAGCCGCAGGTGTCCGTGAATGGTTCCGTGGTTAATCCCGGCACGTATACATTTTACCCCGGAATGACGGTGCGCGACCTGATCACTGCCGCCGGCAGTACCAAACGGAATGCATTTCTGGATACAGGCGAACTCAGCCGTATCGTGGTTACAGGCGACAGGGCCAATCCGAGCCGCCTTTCCCTGAATCTCAACAAGGCACTGGCCGGTGATCCGGCTCACAACATTCCGTTGCAGGCGGACGACGTGCTGATTGTCCGTAGCGTTACCGATTGGTTTGATGCCTCCGATAAATTTATCAAGCTGAAGGGCGAAGTCCGTTTTCCGGGTGTCTATTCGGTTGCGCGGGGAGAACTGTTGAGTTCGGTCATTGCCCGGGCCGGTGGTTACACCGAGAGAGCCTATCTGCGCGGTTCCAAATTCCTGCGCCGCTCGGTGCGCGAGACTCAACAGAAGCGGATGGATGAGATCGTTGTCAGAACCGAAAAAGAAATCCTGCAGAAACAGGCCTCACTCTCCTCTCTGGCTGCTTCCAAGGATGAGCTGGAGGCTACCAAGGCATCGTTGGACGGGCTGATGAAGAGTGTTGAGTTGATGAAATCCATGAAGGCCGAGGGGCGTGTGGTGATACGCTTGGCTGCGTTGGAGGAGCTACAAAAGAGCAGTTTTGATGTGGTTGTTGAAGGTGGAGATGAACTGGAGATACCGATCCGGCCGAGTGTCGTCAATGTGATGGGGCAGGTCTATAACCCGATTTCCTTTGTGCATCAGCCCGAGGCCTCCGATCTTGGAAGCTATCTGAAAAAGGCGGGTGGTCCGACCAATGACGCCGAGACATCCGAGATGTATGTCATCAAGGCCGATGGTACCGTGTTCAGCCGTCAACAGTCTTCCTTCGGTCTGCACTGGAGTGACGACGACCGCCGCTGGACCTTTGGCAGCTTCACGGCCTCCACACTGGAACCGGGGGATACCCTGGTCGTGCCGCAAAAGATCGAACGGATTGCCTGGATGCGTGAAATCAAGGACATAACTCAGATACTGGCGAATATTGCCCTTACGGCAGGTACTATTCTGATCGGACTGAGATAGGGGTAGAGCATGATTGAAGAACCACACACACACAGTGGCACTGAAACCGGCGAACATAGTGAGATCAATCTACTGCAACTTTTGCTGGTAGTCGCCCGACGCAAGATGCTGATAATCAAAATCTGTACCGCCGCCATGGTGTTATCGGTCTGCTACTCGCTGACCTTGAAAAACTACTATACCGCCACCAGTAAGTTTTTCCCGCCCCAAAAAGAATCACCCATCGGCGGGCTTGCCAGCCTGCTGGTCCAGGGCAGTGCCCTGCAAGGTCTGGGGGGCTTGGGAGGTCCCGGTGACCTCTATCTGGCAATCACCAAGAGCCGTTCAGTGGCCGATGCCGTTGTCAAACGTCTTGATCTGCAGAAGGCAGAAAACGGCAAGATATTAACCAGTGAAGCGGCCAGAAATGCCGCTACGGGCGCAGTCAAGATCGCGGTTGGTAAGGACGGTATCATCACCGTTTCAGCCAATAGCAGGGACCCACGGAAAGCGGCCCTGCTGGCCAATACCTTTGTGGATGAAACGATTAAACGCAGTGTGCAGCTCTATCTGACCAAGGCCGGGAGCGAACGCTCTTTTCTGGAACGTCGTCTGGAAGTCGTCAAGGTGGAGCTTAAAAACGCCGAGAGCGAATTGAAGGCCTTTCAGGAGCAGCATAAGACCATCAAGGCTGATGCACAGGCCTCGGTGGCAATTGAGGGGGTTGCCCGGCTTCGGGCTGAGATAGTAAGTAAGGAGGTGCAGCTTGCGACGCTGCGTAACTCCATGACAGACGAGAGCAGCGAGGTGAAGGCGCTTCAGGCGGGGATTTCGCGTTTGAAAAGTCAGATGGGGGCCATGAGTGGAAGTGGCGGGGGGGACAACATTATTCCTGCAACCGGCAATCTGCCGAGCATCAGTTTGGAATATCTCCGCAAGCTGCGCGATGTAAAGACTCAGGAGGCTATCTTTGAACAGCTCTCCAAACAATATGAAGTGGCCAAAATCAGTGAATCAAAGGATACCAGCAGCATCCAGGTGATTGATGAGGCTGTGGTGCCGTTAAGGAAAAGCGGGCCAAAACGCTCATTAATTGTTATATTGTCATCGCTTTGCGCCTTTATCCTCTCTCTGGGGATTGTATTCATTCAGGAGTATCTTTGTAAGCTGTCCCCCGAAGATTCCGAAATTATCACGGAGATCAAGCAAGCGCTTCGCTTCAGGAAGCGGCACGCGTGAGCGGAGAGGGAGTGGGCAAGAGGGTAGGTCAGTGCCATGGTTTCAGTTCACGTATTCTCGAAATAAGCTGCTGAACGCTTATTGTTATCAGTGCCCCACAGAATACCCCAGCAACAATATCGCTGACAAAGTGGTAGCTGGTAAACAGTAGCGCCATGGTTAGCGCCGTAAGCAGTGCCACGGCAAGCGGTCGATATTTCGGGTAGTACAACCAGACCGCAGTAAGAAATGCAGTCAGCACGACAGCGTGCCCGGATGGTAAGCCACCGCCTTCGCGCGCGAACCAGCTGAACTCAATCGCGGTCCCCTCCACCAGCCAAGACCGGATCCTCGTGTGCCCAAATGCATACTGCAGAAACTTCTTGATCAGATAGGCGCTCGGGACGCTGATCGCGGCAAGTTGAAGGAAGTGTGTCTGTATATTCCAGCCATTTTTACGATATGTTATGTAGTAGGCAAGACATAAAATCGTGGTGCCCAGGACAACCAGTTGAAGTAATTTATCGGGAATCTCTTTGATATGATTGTGGATAAATGGCTGTGATGATGTCACCTGCCATATTCCCAGGGCAACTTTTTGATCAATGAAATGCATGCTTGCCATCGTAGCCAGTACGGCTAGAACAGATGCTGTTATACACTGGGTTTTGGAGAATTTCATGCTGGAAGAAATATCATACGCCAGCAGAATTTGATATAAGAAGTCGTCCCTGAGGTAACGCATTATTGAACCTGGAATAACCGGAACCTCAACTTCGAACTCCGCAGTAGTGCAATTGAATCGAAACTGATTGGGAGGGTTGCATGTCGGCTCAGATTTCCGAATATCGTTTGGATGGCATCTATCGCCAGCGTCAGGATGGCTTCTTCATGCAACGGGTCAAACTGGCGGCCGGTGTCATTTCATCGGCCCAGGCACGAGCGGTAGCCGCTGTTTCCACCCGTTTCGGCCAAAGTATGATTCACCTGACATCACGCGGCAGTATGGAGATACATTGGTTGCAGGAAACCGACCTGCCTGAAGTAAAACGTGTGTTGGCGGCGGTTGGTCTGACATCACGCGGCGCCTGCGGTGGGGCGGTGCGTGGCGTGACCTGCTCCAGCCAGGGAGCGCTGGGTTTTCCCGCGGTTGAGGCGCTGGCTCAGCGGATTCATCGCCATTTTACCGCCAATCCCCGCTTCGAGAGGCTTCCAAAGAAGTTCAAGATCGGTATCGAGGCGGACGGAAGCGGGCGTCGACACCTGATTCAGGATGTGGGACTGGTACTGTCCGACAATAGTGGTGGAGAATGTCGATATGACCTCTACGTGGCCGGTGGTTTGGGACGCGAGCCGCAAGCCGGCATTCTGTTTGAGGCTGCTGTCAGCGAAAATCGGGTTATCCCGCTGATCGAGGCAATCGCCCGGGTTTATGCAGCCCATACCCCGGCAGGAAAACGCCTCAAGCACCTGCTCCGCGAGATTGGTGAGTTCGAGTTTCGCAGACTGGTGTCGCAGGAGCCCTCAGCGGATGAAGAGTTGCCGACTATATCCGGATTGCCGGAGAACCTGGCGCCGCTGTCCGGTAATCGCCGCATGATTGCCCAGTTGTTTGCCGGTCAACTGACCAGCAGCCAACTGGACACCCTGGCGGATTTTGCCGATCTATGGGCCGGTGGGATCCTGCTGGTGACTGCTGATCAGGACATTTCCGTGCATATCAGGGAGGAATTCGATCTGGACGAGGCCTCGTCAGCTCTGAGCCGCTGTGGTTTTAACAATATGCAGGTCAACTTTCGTATCTGCCCCGGCAGCCACCAATGTCGGGTAGGGCTGGCGCCGACCAGGGATGTCGCCCGGGCCATGATTGAGTCCATGGGGCCGTCCGCGCAACAACTCACCTGGGCACTTTCGGGCTGCCCCAATTCCTGTACTCAGCCGCAACTGGCCGATGTCGGCATTATTAGTTCGGGCTTGATCAAGGATGACAGCGGAGAACGCACGCCCCGTTTCGATCTTTGCCGTCTGGACGGCGAGGGACTGGGATCGGTTGTGGAACGATCTCTGACATTGGACGATCTGTACGGCAAACTACGGGAAATCGGGTGATTACACCCGGATGATCAGCCTTTAGGCAGAAAAAATAAAACAGCAGAGGCCACGGTATGCATCGTGGCCTTTTTTATTTGGTGCTCCAGTCGCACAACTGCGGACTGTCTTTCCAAAACGGTTACGAGATGTCGTTGTATCCGTGCGAAATCAGGAGCAATAAAAAATGCTTTTAATAAACAGCTTGACAAGGAGAGATAAGGTGGTTGACTTGCAGCATGTGATTCACCATCAAAATAGGAGAGGTGTGCTATGAAAAGCAAAATTGGCAGGAACAAGTATGTTCAGCTGGCTATGGGCGCTTTACTTGGTTTATTGATGTTGTCCCTCAGTGCATGCGGCGACAATGCTCCGGTTAACACTGACCCCGCCAACCCAGCGGCTGTGACTGCGACCGCTGCGACCTGGCTCAATACGAACCCGTTCACTGGTAAGCACGACGGCGGCTGGGTTTATTCGGCTCGTGAAGACCGCCTGTATGCCACGTATGGCAATGATAACAACGGCCAAACACTCTATCGTATCGATCACATCAACAACACCTTCACCGTTGCAACAACCTTCCTTTTCAATCGCCACGGCTCGCAACCGGTAATCGACAGCACCGGTACCTACATTTACATGCCGCCTTCTCAAAGTACTAACCAACTCGAGCGCTACAATACTGTTACGAGTGCCCTCGAAACCCTCGCACCGGCTCCTACGAACGGCACGTTCTCGCACGGTGCGTGGAAGAACGGCAAACTCTGGATCACGCTTAACGACAACAATCTGTACAGCTACGACCCTGTAGCAAACACCTGGAGTGCCTCGTTGCACACCTTCACTGGTTGGGGTAACGTTGCCGCCTCGGGGCCAAGCTCGAATCTCATCTACATCATAGTTGACCCTGCTGGGGCTTTCTTCTCTTACGACGTTACGACAGGTACCACTACCACACTTACGTCTCATCCGACCGGTTTTGTCCTTGGTGGCAATGGCGAATTTACCTGGTTCGGAAACTCGGTTGGTTATATCTACGCTGCTGAAAGTGAGTCTGGTGGTACTGGCACCCCTGCTATCTATAACATCGCTGCCGGCACTTGGCACGCGCTTAGCGATCCGAAGATTAGCAGAGATTACGCGGGGCATGCGACCTACGACTCTCTTCGGCACAGGCTGTATGTCGTAGGCGCCGGCGTTACCAGTGACGATGCTTGGTATTACCAGTACTAGTACTGCTCTGGGGAGGTCGGCCAAAGGCCGACCTTCTGCTTATGACCTAGCTGCGGAGCGGCTAGCAAGCCGCCCCGCAGTTATAATCTAAGTTCGGATGATACCGCTCCCTCTATGAGGACAACAACTTTCCTGACATGTGGTACCAGCAGAACCAAAGGCGATAACAAGAAGGCAAGACAACAAAAAAGGCTTAACCATTACTGGTTAAGCCTTTGTTTTGTTTGGCTCCCCATCGCGGACTCGAACCACGGACAAGGTGATTAACAGTCACCTGCTCTACCGACTGAGCTAATGGGGAATAGGAAGCAATGTAATTATCAAATATGACGGTTTGAGTCAAGCCAAAAATGCAGATAATTGTTGCTGGAAAACATTAATGTGCATGGTTTTGGCGTAACATTATAATAAATAAGTTGAATGTATTGCTCGGTTCAGCGCCTTTAATTTATCAGCATATTTGCAGCTCCTCAAAAAAGTCCTTCAGCAAGCCGTGAGAGGCGCATAAATTTGTATAATAAGAATCAGATTTGGTCAGCGGAATTGTATGCCGTTGTGCAGGGTGAACTTAGGGCGGGGAGTAATTATGTGAAATGCGACTAATGAGAATAGCGTGTATCCCGATTAATCATGGAACGTGTTGAAAATAAAAAACATTGCCGGGAGCCATCTATAACGAACTTTGTAGTAGACAAGGCCGGTTTTGAGCTATATATAGGTAAATCTCATTTTAGGAGGGCTTATGACCAAAGTAGAACTCGTTGCAAAGATTGCTGAAGATGCTGGGTTGACAAAGGTTCAGGCAGAAAAAGCACTCAACAGTTTCATTGCTGCAACCACCGCCGCTATCAAGGGTGGTGAGAAGGTCACTCTCGTCGGTTTCGGAACATTCAGTGCGGTAACCCGTGCTGCCCGTACCGGCAGAAACCCCCAGACAGGTAAGGCCATCAAGATTACTGCCAAGACAAACGGTAAATTCACCCCCGGTAAAGCGCTGAAAGATCTCACCGCAAAGCCGGTAAAGGCCGCACCGAAGGCTAAGGCACCCGCTAAAAAGAAATAACCTGTAACGCATTGAACATCTGCGCATAAAGAAAAGGCCCGCTTCCAGATCATGGAGGCGGGCCTTCTTTTTTTGTAACGATTCCTGTCTCTGCACCTTTATGTTACGGCAACTCCGTTGTGCCCATCAGGTAACGGTCACATTCCCGTGCCGCGCCACGTCCTTCGTTGAAAGCCCACACTACCAGGCTCTGGCCGCGGCGACAGTCGCCGGCTGCAAAGACACCCGGCAGGCTGGTGGCGTATTTTTCGAAGTCGGCCTTGATGTTGCTGCGTGGGTCACGCTCCAGACCCAGAGAGTCCAGCAGAGGCTGTTCCGGTCCCAGGAAGCCCATGGCCAGAAGGACCAGCTGAGCCGGCTGAACCTTCTCGGTGCCGGGAACCGGTTTGGGGATGAACTGCCCTTTTTCGTTCTTCTCCCAGCTCACCTGGACGGTGTGGACCGCTTTGACCTGGCCGTTCTCATCACCCTCAAACTTTGTGGCGGTTGTCAGGTAGGCGCGCGGGTCGGCGCCGAACAGGGCGGCAGCCTCTTCCTGACCATAATCGATCTTGTGGGTCTTGGGCCATTCCGGCCAGGGATTGTCGGCCGCCCGTTCATCCGGGGAACGGGGCATGATCTCCAGCTGGCTGACCGTGCGGCAGCCATGGCGCAGGGAGGTGCCGACGCAGTCGGTCCCGGTGTCGCCGCCACCGATGATGATGACATCCTTGTCTTCGGCGGAGATGAAGTCATCACTCTTGCTTAGCAGGGCCTTGGTGTTGGCGGCCAGGAAATCCATGGCAAAATGGATGCCCTGCAAGCCGCGTCCCTCGATCGGCAGGTCGCGCGGCAGGGTGGCACCGGTCGTCAGCACGACCGCGTCAAACTCGGCGCGCAGCTTTTCCGTGGGAAATTCAGGGCTGCCCACCTCGGTATTGCATACAAAGGTGATCCCTTCCTCTTCCAAGAGCGATATGCGGCGCTGAACCACCTGGCGTTTGTCGAGCTTCATGTTGGGGATGCCGTACATGAGCAGGCCGCCCGGCAGGTCGGCGCGCTCGAATACAGTGACGCTGTGTCCGGCCTTGTTGAGCTGGGCGGCAGCCGACAGACCGGCGGGACCGGAGCCGACAACCGCTACCTTCTTGCCGGTGCGGGTCGCGGGTGGCGCGGCCACAATCCATCCCTCTTCAAAGCCGCGTTCGACGATGCTGACCTCGATATTCTTGATCGTCACGGCCGGGTCGATGCTGGAGAGTGTGCAGGACCCTTCGCAGGGTGCCGGGCAGACGCGGCCGGTAAATTCGGGGAAGTTGTTGGTCTTGTGCAGCCTGTCTAGCGCCTGGCGCCACAGGTTGCGATAGACCAGGTCGTTCCATTCGGGGATCAGATTGTTGATCGGGCAGCCGCTGGCCATGCCGCTGATCAAGACACCGCTGTGACAGAAGGGGATGCCGCAGTCCATGCAGCGGGCACCCTGGGTGCGCAGGTCGGCCTCGGGCATGTGCAGGTGGAACTCATCCCAGTCCTTGATGCGTTCCAACGGCGCCCGATCAGCCGGTACTTCACGAGTATATTCCATAAATCCGGTGGGTTTTCCCATGTTCGTTTCCTATGTACTGCTATGATAAAGTGTCGATAAAATTCATCCCGGCCGGTTGAGGCCGACTAGTGAGCGGCCATGTGGGAGTTCTCTTCAAAGGCTGCGGCCAGTGCGTCATCGCCGGTCAGGCCCGCTGCCTGGGCCCGCTCCAGGGCCTGGAGCACCCGCTTGTAATCCATCGGCATGACCTTGATGAATTTGGAGTGGAAACCATCCCAATTCGCCAGGATGCCCGTGGCGCGGGTACTGCCGGTGTGTTCGGCGTGGGATTCGATCATCACTTTGACGGTGGCCTTGTCGCCGTCATCAAGCTGCTCCAGCTGGATCATCTCCGTGTTGCAACGCGTGGCGAAATCGCCCGCTTCATCGAGTACATAGGCGATGCCGCCGCTCATGCCGGCTGCAAAGTTACGGCCGGTCGAGCCGAGTATGACCACGCTGCCGCCGGTCATGTATTCGCAACCATGATCACCGACCCCCTCGACTACGGCATTCACGCCGGAGTTGCGGACGCAAAAGCGTTCGCCGGCCATGCCGCGGATGTAGGCCGTACCGCTGGTGGCGCCGTAAAAGGCCACGTTGCCGGCGATGATGTTTTCTTCGGCCTTGAAGGGCGAGCCTGCGGGAGGGAAGACGGCGATCGTACCGCCGCTGAGTCCCTTGCCCAGATAGTCGTTGGCGTCGCCCGACAGCTCCAGGGTGACACCCTTCGGCACGAAGGCGCCGAAGCTCTGGCCGGCCGAGCCGTTGAAGCGCAGCTTGACGGTCCCTTCCGGCAGCCCCTGGGCTCCATGGTTGCGCGTGATCTCGTTGCCGAGAATGGTACCCACCACGCGATCGACGTTGGTGATGGAGAGTTCGGCGCTGACTTTCTCGCCCCGCTCAATGGCCGGCTGGCAGATATCCAGCAGCTTGGTCATGTCGATGGATTTCTCCAGTCCATGATCCTGCTGCTCGGTGCAGTAGCGTCCCACGTCCAGGCCGACCTGCGGCTGATGGAGGATGTTGGAGAAATCCAGACCCTGGGCCTTCCAGTGGTTGATGGCCTTCCTGGGCTCCAGCAGATCGACGCGACCGACCATCTCGTTCAGGGTGCGGAAGCCGAGCTGGGCCATGATCTCGCGCAGTTCCTGGGCCACATAGCGCATAAAGTTGACCACATACTCCGGTTTGCCGCTGAAATTCTTGCGCAGGCGCGGATCCTGGGTCGCCACACCGGTCGGGCAGGTATTGCTGTGGCAGACACGCATCATCACGCATCCCAGGGTTACCAGCGGCGCGGTGGCGAAGCCGAACTCCTCGGCCCCCAGCAGGGCGGCGATGGCCACATCGCGACCGGTCTTCAACTGACCGTCGGCCTCGATGATAATCCGGCTGCGCAGGTTGTTCAGCAGCAGGGTCTGGTGTGTCTCGGCCAGGCCCAGCTCCCAGGGGAGACCGGCATGCTTGATGCTGGAGAGCGGTGATGCACCGGTGCCGCCGTCATAGCCGCTGATCAGGACCACATCGGCATGGGCCTTGGCCACCCCGGCCGCGATCGTGCCGACTCCGACTTCCGAGACCAGCTTGACGCTGATCCGGGCGCGGCGATTGGCGTTCTTCAGGTCGTGGATCAACTCGGCCAAGTCCTCGATGGAGTAGATGTCGTGGTGCGGTGGCGGCGAAACCAGTCCGACCCCCGGTGTGGTGTGACGGGTCTTGGCAATCCAGGGATAGACCTTGGTGCCGGGCAGTTCGCCCCCTTCACCCGGTTTGGCGCCCTGGGCCATCTTGATCTGCAGTTCGCCGGCATTGCTCAGGTAGTTGCTGGTGACGCCGAAACGACCCGAGGCCACCTGCTTGATGTTACTGTTCTTGGAGTCGCCCTGTTCGTTGGTCCAGGTGAAGCGCTCGGGATCCTCGCCCCCCTCGCCGGTGTTGGATCTGCCGCCGATGCGGTTCATGGCGATGGCCAGGGCCTCGTGGGCTTCCTGGCTGATGGAACCGTAGGACATGGCCCCGGTCTTGAAGCGTTTCATGATCTCTTCAACCGGTTCGACCTCTTCGATGGGGACCGAAGGGATGTTGTCCCTGAACTCCAGCAAGCCGCGCAGGGTATAGAAATTGGTGTTCTGCTCGTTGATCAGCGAGGAGAAGGTCTTGAACTCCTGATAGTCGTCGGTGCGGACCGCCTTCTGCAGCGAGGTGATCGTGAGCGGGTTATACTGGTGTTCCTCGCCATCCTTGCGCCAGGAGTAAACGCCGCCCGGTGCAAGCACCACCTGGGGCGCCACCCGCTGGGGATAGGCCTGGGCGTGGCGCTCCATCAGTTCGCGGCCAATGCCGTTGAGGTCGGTGCCGCCGATGCGGGATGGGGTCCAGGTGAAGTAACGCTCGATGACCGACTCGTCCAGGCCGACCGCCTCGAAGATCTGGGCGCCGCGGTAACTCTGAACGGTGGAGATGCCCATCTTGGCCATGGTCTTGACCACGCCCTTGATGGAGGCCTTGATGAAGTTCTTGAGCGCCTTCTTGTGGTCCAGATCCGGCAGCAGCCCCTGATGAATCATGTCGTCCAGGGATTCAAAGGCCAGGTAGGGATTGATGGCATTGACGCCATAGCCGAGCAGCACGGCAAAGTGATGTACTTCGCGCGGTTCGCCCGATTCCAAGAGCAGCGAGACCAGGGTGCGGGTGCCGCTCTTGACCAGATGGTGATGCAGGCCCGCTGTCGCCAGCAGTGCCGGAAGCGCCGCCTGGTCCTTATCCACGCCGCGGTCGGAAAGAATCAGGATATTGCTGCCGTCCTTGATGGCTGCATCCGCCGCGGCAAAAAGTGCCTCCAGCGCCTTTTCCATGGCGGAAGCGCCCTGGCTGGCCGGGAAGAGCAGGGAAAGCGTGGCGGATTTGAATCCGGGGAGTTCGATCCGGCGTAGTTTCTCCAGTTCCTGGTTGCTGAGCAGCGGGTGCTCCAGCTTGATCATCCGTGCGCTGACTGCCGTCGGTTCCAGCAGGTTGGCTTCCGAGCCGATCAGGGTGGTGGTGGAGGTAACGATCTCCTCACGGATCGGATCGATGGGCGGGTTGGTCACCTGGGCAAAGAGCTGTTTGAAATAGTTGTAGAGCAGCTGGGACTGGTTGGAAAGCACCGCCAGAGGGGTGTCGGTACCCATGGAGCCGAGCGGCTGAATACCGTCGCGGGCCATGGGGGCCAGGACCGTCAGCTGATCTTCGTAGGTGTAGCCGAAGGCCTGCTGGCGTTGTGTCAGGGAAGCGCTGTCAGCCGGATGGCTTTCGGCTGCATAGGGAAGATCTTCCAGTGTGATATGATTTTCTTCCAACCACTGGGCATAGGGCTGGGCAGCGGCCAGCTCCTGTTTGATCTCCTCGTCGGGCACGATCCGGCCCTGAACCGTATCCACCAGGAACATGCGGCCTGGTTGCAGGCGTCCCTTCTGGACCACCTTGGAGGGCTCGACCGGCAGTACGCCGGCTTCGGAGGCCATGATGACCAGGTCGTCGCTGGTGATGTAGTAGCGCGAGGGACGCAGGCCGTTGCGGTCCAGAACCGCTCCGATACAGCTGCCGTCGGTAAACGCGACCGCAGCCGGGCCGTCCCAGGGCTCCATCAGGCAGGAGTGATACTCGTAGAAGGCCCGCTTTTCCGGGCTCATGGTCGTGTGGCTTTCCCACGGCTCCGGCACCATCATCATCACGGCGTGGGGCAGGGAGCGGCCGCCCATGACCAGCAGTTCCAGACAGTTGTCGAACATGGCCGAGTCCGAGCCGTTGGTGTTGATGATCGGCAGGGCCCGTTTGATGTCGTCACCGAACAGGCTGCTTGCAAAGTGCGACTGGCGGGCGTTCATCCAGTTGACATTGCCGCGCAGGGTATTGATCTCGCCGTTATGGGCCAGGAAGTGGTAGGGGTGCGCACGATCCCAGCTGGGGAAGGTGTTGGTGGAAAAACGCGAGTGCACCAAGGCCAGGGCGCTGACCATATCCGGATCGCGCAGCTCGGGGAAGTACTGATCCACCTGTACCGGCATGAGCATGCCCTTGTAGATGATCGTCCGGGTCGACATGCTGGAGACGTACCAGAACTCATCCACCCCGGCCCGGCGAATTTCACTGGTGGCCCGCTGGTTGATCACATACAGCTTGCGGTTGAAGGCCTGCTCGTCGGCACAGCTGGCCGGACGTTTGAGGAACAGCTGGCGTACCAGCGGCTCGCCGTCCTTGGCGGTATTGCCAAGCGATGAATTGTCGGTCGGTACGTTGCGCCAGCCGAGAATCTCCACACCTTCCTCGACCAGGATCTTTTCCAGGATGTGGCGGGCGCTGTTGCGTTCCGTCGCATTGGGCGAGGTAAAGATCATGCCGACGCCGTAGTGCGTCGGCTCGGGCAGCTCGATTCCCTGGAGAGCGCAGACCTTGCGCAGGAACGCATCCGGTATCTGCATGAGAATGCCGGCGCCGTCTCCGGTGTTGGGTTCACAGCCGCAGGCGCCGCGATGATCGAGATTGACCAGCACGGTCAGCGCCTGGCGGATGATCTCATGGGACTGCTTGCCCTTCATGTTGACAACGAAGCCGACGCCGCAGGCGTCGTGCTCAAACTGGGGGTCGTAGAGACCCTGTTTTTTGGGTACGCGGTTGTTTTTCATATGATAACCTTCACGAGTATTTTTTATGCGTATGGACAATCTTTTGCGGAGCAAGCGAATCACTATAGCAGGGAACGTGCCACAATGGAAGTAGAAGGATGTTTTGGTTGGAGGTGCTTTAAATATCAGTATGTTGCGTGTATCTTGCGGCAGGGATTTGGGGGGTGGTTTTGTGCCTCTGATTATATTTGAGTTGTTTTGGTACACAGATGAGTAGATCGTTTTTCGTCCGCCTTAGCCCCATAAGCGGCGCTGCTGCTGTCGGTCACCGGCTTGTATTCACCGTGCTACATGGTATAGTGCCTGTCACAGAAACGATTCCCAGGGGGGATGTATGGATAACAATGGCAGGAGAACGTTCCTTGGCGTATGTCTGGGAGGGATAGTCGCGGGCTTCGCCGCCGCCGTCCTCTGGCCGCTGTATCGCTACCTGGCGCCCCGCAACGGCAGTGCCGTGGCGGCCCGGGTTACGATCCCGGAAAAGGATCTGGCTGAGGGTGAAGCCAAGTTCATTGAGTATGCCGGGTCGTCGGCGGTGCTGGTCAGAAAACGGGGCGGTGAAGTGGTGGCCCTCTCGGCGGTCTGTACCCACTTGGGGTGTATCGTGCAGTGGGAAAAGGATAAGCAGGATTTCCTCTGCCCCTGTCACGGCGGCCACTATACCCCCGATGGGGTGGTAACCGCCGGTCCGCCCCCCAAGCCGCTGACCAAACTTCCCTTTTCCGTGGCCAACGGCGTCATCACTGTTGGTTGAACAACCAGGAGGCTGCATGGAACTTTTGAAACGTCTGTACAGGTGGGTTGACGTGCGCATCGGCGCCGGTGAGATCGTAGAGAAGGAATTGACCGGCTACCTCCTGCCGCGCAACATAAATGTCTGGTACTCCCTGGGGAGCGTGCTACTCTTCATCTTCGCCCTACAGGTGGTCAGCGGCATATTGCTCTTGATCTATTATGTCCCGGACGCGGACAAGGCCTTCAAGAGCGTCAGCCAGATCATGAACGACGTCCCTTATGGCTGGCTGATCCGTATGTGCCACGCCGTGGGCTCGAACATGATGGTGCTGGTGCTCTTGCTGCACATGCTTTCGGTGCTCTTCATGGGTAGCTACAAGAGCCCGCGCGAATTCAACTGGTTGACCGGTTTCATACTCTTCACCCTGGTACAGGGCATCTCGTTGACCGGCTATCTGCTCCCCTGGAGCCAGCTCTCTTTCTGGGCCACCACCGTGGCCACCAACAGCGCCAACGCCATTCCGTTGGTCGGACCCTATTTGGTTGAATTCCTGCGTGGCGGGAAACTGGTGGGACCACCTACCCTGGGACGTTTCTTTGCCCTGCACGTGGCGGTCATCCCGGCCGGGATCGCCGCCTTGGTCGGCGCCCACCTCTTCCTCCTCAAGCGCACCGGGGTGTCGACCCCGCCCTTTGGCCGCAAGGATACCACCAATCAGTGGCAAGGCGACAGCTACCGCTACGAGGACCATCCCGGGGGCATCCCCTTCTTTCCCAACTATGCCCTGGAGGATCTGCGCTCGCTCTTTATCTATCTGGCCCTCTTCCTGGCGGTGGTCTTCTTCGATCCCTACCTGTTCTTCCCCAAGGATGCCTTTCTGCCGGCCAACCCGTTGGCGACGCCGGCCCACATCAAACCGGAGTGGTATTTCCTGGCCAATTACCAGACCCTGAAGATCTTCCCCAACGAGTTGATCGGTCTGTCGGTGCAGGGCGTCGCCATGACCTTCCTGGCCCTGCTCCCCTTCATCGACCGTGGCCGCGAGCGGCATCCCCTGAAACGCCCTTTGTTTCTGGCCTGCGCCATCGGCGGGATCCTGCTCTGGATCGGGCTGACCGTCTGGGGACACTACTCATGAGAAACGGGGGAGAAGTGATGAGACTGGCCAGGATGTTCTACGGATGTATCACCCCCTTTGCAAAAAGGGGGCGCGGGAGGATTTGGGTTTCAGCGATAAAGGCAAATCCCCCTAAATCCCCCTTTTTCAAAGGGGGACTTGTGGCCGCCATGTTGTTCCTGTCCGGTTTTGTAACGCTGATTTCGACAGAATCGCCGTTGTATGCCGAGGAGATCGTCTGTATCCAGTGCCACGCTAGCCAGCCCGGGAGATTAGGCGAGCCGGTCAAACTCTGGCGGGGGAGCATTCACGCCGAGAACGGCATCGTCTGCAACGCCTGCCATGGCGGCGATCCCAAGGATGCCGCCAATGCCATGCAGAAGGAGCGCGGTTTCCTGGGTGCCCCGAAGTACAACGATGTGCCGGCCTTCTGCGGACGCTGCCACGTGGGGGTACTGAAGGATTACCTGGCCAGCGCCCATGGTCGCGCCCTGGCCACGGGAGGGCCCAATTGTGTGATCTGCCACGGCAACCATCAGGTCGTCAAGGCCTCGCTGGAGCTGATCAACGAGAAATCATGCAGCCGCTGTCACAGCTATGAGCGGGCCAAGCTGATCCGGAATGCCATGCAGGAGACCGAGGGGGTCATCGTTGCCCTGGATGCCCGCATCAGCGCCTACAAGCAGCTGGGCCGGGATACGGAGCGTCTGGAAAAGGAGCTCTTTGCACAGCGTAACCGCTTTCACTCCCTGTTTCACAATGTGGATGTCAAGCGGGTCACCGCCGAATCGGGCCAGATCCAGGCGGAGTTGAAGAAGCTGGATACGACGCTGACCGGCCTGGACGAGCAGGGGCGCCGGCGCAAGCTGGCCGGTTCAATCGCCGTGGCCGGGGCGCTGCTGGCTGCACTGGTGCTGCATCTATTGAGGAAGACGTTCGACTGACGATTTAGTAGCAACTGATGTGTCTTGAAAGCAGAAAAGCCGCCGCCCCGGATTTAGTCCGTTGCGGCGGCTTTTTCAGGTTTGTACTCTTTTGTAAATGGCTCAGGAAATCAGCGCTGTTCCCCCAATATCGTCAAGGTTCCAGCCTGACGGGTGAGCCGGACTGGTTCTCGATGGAGTAGTAGACCTCATGCACGACGATGGGAGCGGGAGAGGAGAAGCTTACGTTGTCGTAGATGCTTACTCCCGGCTGGGAACCGGGGTTGAAAAAGCCCGGTGTACATCCGGAGTTAACCGTGCCGAGGTGAAGCTTGTCTGTGGTCTCAACGGTGCAAGTGATGGAGTTTTGCGTGGCCAGATACTGGATCACGCCGCTTTCGGTGGCGACCTGGGAGCCCCCGTCTGTTGCCCTAACGACGTAGTGTATTCTCCCACCGGCTACGCCGGTAGTGGGGATTTGAAGCGAGATGAGGCTGGCAAAGCCTGGTGACGCCAAACTCATGGGTTTGGCCTTGCCGACGATGATGTAACGGTCGACGAGCTGGTTGTCGGCGGTCGCCGTGGCGCTTGCTCCAGCGGTCTGGATGCGCGTGTTGCCACTGCCGCCGCTGCCCGTGCCGATGCCGGGTGCCAGAATAAGGTCACCACCCGCCTGATTGCTACCGCCACTTGAGGCGCCACCGGCTTGGACGGTCATACTGTTACCGGCTCCCGATCCATTACGCTCCATCCAGATGGTCTGGGGCGACTGACCGCCGAGGGAAAGGGTCTGAGTGGGGGGAATGTTGGAACCGATTCCTAGGTTTCCAGTGATCTGGGCCGACCCAACAGCTTGCAGAGCCGGTCCACTGCTGGAGGAGGCATAAACGCCGGCGCCGGTATTGCTGTATCCGTAGACACCGAAACCGTTGACGCTGCCGCCATAGACCCCGGTGCCGCTTCCGCTGGTGGTCCCGGCGACTCCGTATGTGCCGCCAGATGCGCCCGTACCCACACCCCAGACACCCACAAAGGGACCGGTCCCGTAAACACCGGCGGAATTAGTGGCATCGGTGGTTGCGCCATAAATGGAATACTGGGCGGCGCCGGTGACATTAATACCGCTGCCGGTACAGATGGCGCCGGCGCTGGTCATGCTGGAACCATCACCGGTGAACTTGAGGGTGGATATTTCAAAGACTCCTGGCACAACCACGCTTCCGGCCGGTGCCGCTGTGGCCGTTCCCGCCATAACTCCCCAGCAAACCAGTAACAAACAGCCCAATGTCCGTTTCATACGTTACCTCCCTTGGTTTGTCAGCGCGATAAACAAAGTGGATTGTTGCGGGAGATGTCTAGCGCTGCTCAGCCTCCGCCAACTGCCTCAGTGTCTGGTATAAACCGTGCGGGGTCGTGTCGAATGTGATTACCCGACTGCCCAGTCTCTTCTCTAACTCCTCCAGCGAAACATCATCCAGGAAAACCCCTTCGCCCTCTTTCAGCATAACATCCGGCACAAGCAGGGCGCTGCCGATCTCCTTTTGCTCCAGCGCGGCGACGATGTCGTTGCCGGTCACCAGCCCGCTGACGGTGACGCTCTCGCCGAAGAGGCGGTTCTCCACCGCCACCGGGACGATTGCCAGCCCGGTTTTGTCGGACAGTTTCTCCAGAAACTCTCCGACAAACGGGAAGGCAGAGACACCGGTAACCACCGTTACGCGGAAATCTCCCAGCAACCGGGCACTCCGCAGGGTCCGGGCGGATTCGCGCAGGAAGAGCGGCACCAGGCCGACGCCGTTTTCGATCTGGGGCAGGTCGCCGTATTCGCGCAAGCTAGGGAAGGGGAGCCCGGCCTTGAGGTAGAACTCGTCCGCCAGGAAGAGGAACGCTTCCCCCAGTCGCTTCTTGAGCGCCCGGCTGCGTGGGCCCCACTGGGCGATGAACCGGCGGGCGTAGTCGCCATCGACCGGCTGCAACTGGGGCAGGTTCTGGCGATGGCGGGTCAGGCCCAACGGCACGATGGCCAGGGACTGCACGGCCGGATAGAGCGCGGCCAGATCGTTGACGGTCCGCTCCAGCTCCGGGCCGTCGTTGATCCCCGGACAGAGCACCACCTGGGTGTGCAGGGATATGCGGGCGTCGGCCAGGGCCTGGAGCTGCTCCAGGATCGGCGGGATGCCCTGCTTGCCCAGCAGACGCTGGCGCAGTTCGGGATTGGTGGCGTGAACCGAGATATACAGCGGCGAGAGGCGCTGCCGGATGATCCGCTCCAGCTCGTTTGCTTTGAGGTTGGCCAGGGTGACGTAGTTGCCGTTCAGGAAGGAGAGGCGGTAGTCCTCGTCCTTGACGTACAACGGCTTGCGCAACCCCTTGGGGAGCTGGTGGACGAAGCAGAAGATGCAGTTGTTGCGGCAACCGGCCGGTCGCGGCGGGGCAAAGGTCAGTCCCAGCGGTTCTCCCGCCTCGCGCTCCACCTCCAGCTCCCAGATCTCGCCGTCCTGGCGGGCGATCTCCAGCAGCAGCTCTTCCTCGGCCGAGGTGTAGTAGCTGTAGTCGATGATATCGCGCAGTTGATGGCCGTTGACCGCCAGCAGACGGTCACCGGCCTGGAGCTCGAATTCATCGGCAATCGAGCCGGGTGCCACACTTTCAATCACGAGGCCGTTCATGGCGTGCCCCGGTAGAAGTCCGAGTTGCGGTAGTAGATCGCCAGGGAGCGCAGGAATACCTGCAAGACGGCGGTGACCGGTACGGCCAGCAGCATGCCCATGATGCCGAAGATCTGCCCGCCGATCAACAGGGCCACGATGGCTACCAGCGGGTGCAGTCCGACGGTGCTGCCGACCACCTTGGGGGTGATGATCATCCCCTCCAGCCCCTGGACCAGGCCGAACCACCCCAGGCAGAGCAGGGGGTGCAGCAAGTCGTGAAACTTGAGCAAGGCCATGCAGACGGAGAGCACAATGCCGATGATTGTGCCGACGTAGGGGATGATGAAGGTGATGCCGGCCAGGGTGCCGATGGCGATGGCCAGGTCGATGCCGATGAAATACAGGCCGATGCTGTAGAGCACGGCCAGGATGGCGCAGACGGAGAGCTGGCCTCGGATGAAGCCGGACAGTACCGCGTCCACCTCGCTCAGTTTCTCATGGTAACCACGCTGGAAACGCTCGGGGATGAAGGATTCCAGGAAGCGTTTCAACTGAGGCCAGTCGGCCAGCAGGTAGAAGAGATAGACCGGGATGATCAGGTAGCCCAGGATGGCCAGAATCAGGCCGATGGTGGAGGAAAAGGCCCTCTGGAGAAAGGCCAGCAGCGGCTTGATCAGATCGGGCGACATGCTGCGCGCCTGTTGCAGCAGCTCGTTCAGGCGCGAGGTCAGCTTGGCGGGGGTTTCGATCCCCAGATAGGATTTGACCGCAGGCGGTGTGACCTCATAGATATGCTGGGCGTAACCGGGCAGGTTGAGCTGCATGTTGGACAGTTCATTGCTGATCGAGACCACCAGAAAGAGCGTGAATCCGCAGCAGATGATCAGGGCCGTGCTGAAGACGATCAGGATGCTGACGATACGGTTGACCCGCTGGCGTTCCAGAAATACGACGGCCGGGTTGAGGATGTAGGCCAGCGCGAAGGCGATGAAGAGCTGCAGGAAGACCGTGGAAGAATTGTAGAAAATGAGTGCTGTCAGGGAAACCAGCAGCAGGGCTACGGTCAGCAGGATCTTTGTGTTTTTTTGCATGGGGGCCTGTGCAGTGGGGAAACCTCCGAGGTTTTTATTTTAGGCCCGTTGTGGGTCAAACCTCGGAGGTTTGAGTTAGGTCGGTCTACTGGTGCAGACGGAATGTGCCGTCGACTGAGGTGATGGTGGAAATGGCGTGTTTGTAGATCAGGATGTCGCCATTGGAATCCAGCAAAACGGAAAAGTTGTCGAATGACTTGATATATCCCTCCAGCTTGTCGCCGGACATCATGTGGATAACGACCTTGATGCGTTCCTTGCGGGACTGGTTGAGATATTGATCCTGGATGTTAAATGGTGCCTTTGCCATGGTTAGTGCCCCCCTGTTCAATAAATTCAAACGCATGCTGTGAAATAGTATCAAACTCTCCCGGATATTCAAACCATAATATGTCTTTATCGGCATTGAACCAGGTCAGCTGTCGCTTGGCATAATGGCGCGTCTCGCGCTTGATCAGCCGGGCGGCCTCATCCAGGCCGTAGGCCCCCGCCAGATGGGCAATGGATTCCTTGTAGCCGATGGCGCGCATGGCCTTCATCTCCGGCGTGTAACCGGCCGCCAGCAGGCGCCGCACCTCGTCCAGCAGCCCCTCGGCCAGCATGCGCTCTACCCGTTCGTCGATGCGGTGGTAGAGAGTGCTGCGCTCGACCCGAATGGCGATCTGCAGGTTTCGGTAACGTTGGCCGGAAAAACCGTGCTCCTGCTGGTAACGCGACAGGGGGATGCCGGTCAGGTGATGGACCTCCAGGGCACGGATGATGCGCGGCAGGTTGTTGGGGTGCAGGCGTTCGGCCAGCTCCGGGTCCACCTGGCGCAGGCGTTCCAGCAGGGCCGCGTTACCGAGTCTGGCGGCCTCCTCGTGCAGGGCCTGCCTGAATTCGTCGGCGCCGCCCGGCGACTCCACCAGACCTTTCAGCAGGGCCCGGATGTAGAGCCCGGTGCCGCCCACCACGATTGCTTGTTTGCCGCGGGAGGCGATGTTGCCGATGGCCCGGTCGGCCGCCTCGGCAAAATCGGCCGCCGAAAAGGGATGATCGGGATCAACCACGTCGATCAGGTGGTGGGGTATCTGAGCGCGCTCTGCGGCGGTTGCTTTGGCGGTGCCGATATCCATGCCGCGGTAGACCTGCATGGAATCGGCATTGACGATCTCGCCGTCCAGCTCGCGGGCCAGCCGCAGGGCCAGTTCACTCTTGCCCGAGGCGGTCGGGCCGCAGATGACGAGGATTTTAGGGGACATTCAGTTGCACCTTGATGAATTCAAAAGCTGTTAACCACGGAGGACACGGAGGGAAGACTGGAGGAAATCAGGCGCTGATCAACAGTGATAAACAGAATAACTGTGGGAAAAAGCTCAATAAATGGTAGGAACCTGATAATTATACACGCTGTTTCCTGCTTGATTGTAGGTTTCCTCCGTGTCCTCTGTGTCCTCCGTGGTAAGGCCTTGATTCTATGTTCGTTTGAAGATCTTTTCCAGTTCCGCCAGGGTGATGACGTGGGAGACCGGGCGGCCGTGGGGACAGCTGGCGGCAAAGTCGGTCTCGTCCATGCTGCGCAGCAGTTCGTTTATCTGGCGTGCCTCCAGCGGACGGATGCCGCGCACGACCGAATGGCAGGCGATGCGGGCCAACAGGCTGTCGAGCAGCTCCTGAAAGGCGGCGCTGCTGCCGAGCTGGGCGAGATCGGCCAGGATGTCGCGCACCAGGCCGATGGCGTCCCGCTCGACGCTCAAGCGGGGCACGGCGCTGATGATCAGGGTGTTGCCGCCGAACGGCTCAATCTCGAAGCCGATCTTGGTCAGATCGTCATGGAAGCGTCCGGCGACGGCAACTTCGCTGAAAGAGAGTTCGATTGTCTCCGGGAAGAGTAGACGCTGCGATTCGACCGCGCCCCCCTGGCACTGTCGTTTCAGTCGCTGATAGGCGACCCGTTCACTGGCGGCATGCTGGTCGATGATAATTAGTTCCGGGCCGGACTGGCAGAGGATGTACTCGCCGTGAAACTGACCGATCACGGCCAGTGAAGAGAAGTAGCCCTGGGTTGACTCAGGCTCGGGGCGGAAGGACTCACCTGGTTCGCTGACGGACGGGGGGGCGGACGGTGCGGGATTGGCCGTTGCCGCGACCGGCGTTTCCCGGTTGCTGTAGGTCGTGTGCGACGGCCGGGGTGTCATGTTCAGGGAGGCCTGGGCCGCTGCCGCGATCCGTTCCCGGTAGGCTTGGCCGGTCGGCGTTGTTGCGAGCGTCGCCGGGCGGGGCTTGTTCTCCAGCCAGGGCGATGCGCGCAGCACGTCCTCCAGCGCCTTCTGGATGGCATCGTGGACCAGGGATTGTTGCCGGAAGCGCACCTCGTGCTTGGTGGGGTGGACATTCACATCCACCTCGCCCGCGGGGAGCTGGATAAAGAGCGCCAGGACCGGATAGCGCCCCCGGTCGATGACACCCCGGTAGGCCTGCATGATGGCGTGTTGCACGACCTTGTCGCGGACAAAGCGCCCGTTGATGTAGGTGAACATGGCCTGCATGCCGGAGCGCACCAAGGACGGCCCGGAGATGAAGCCATGGATGGAGAGCTGCGGGCTGCTGTTGTCCACGGGATAGAGTTGCGCGGAGCTGTCTTTGCCGACCACCTGGGCCAGTCGCCGTTGCAGGTCGCTGCGCTGGACCCTGAGGAGTTCCCGCCCATCGCTGGTCAGGGTGAAGGCCACTTCCGGGCGGGAAACCGCCATGCGGCTGAGTACATCCCCCACATGGCCGGTCTCGGTCTCGGCACTCTTCATGAACTTGAGCCGGGCCGGGGTGTTGAAGAAGATCTGTTCGACGGTGATGACCGTGCCGGGCGCCATGCCGCAGGCCTTCACATCGCGGACCTTGCCCCCCTCGACGATCACCTCGCTCCCCTCCAGGCTTTCGGGCTCACGGGTGGCCAGGCGCACGCGGGAGACCGAGGCGATCGAGGGGAGCGCTTCCCCCCGGAAACCGAGGGTCAGGATACCCTCCAGGTCGCTGTCGGTTTTGATCTTGCTGGTGGCGTGGCGTTCCAGGGAGAGCAGGGCATCGTCGCGGGACATGCCGTGGCCGTTGTCGCTGATGCGGATCAAGCGCTTGCCCCCCGTGGCGATCTCCACGGCGATTGTCGTTGCTCCGGCGTCGAGGGCGTTTTCGATTAGCTCCTTGATGACCGAGGCCGGGCGCTCAACCACCTCACCGGCGGCGATCTTGTTGGTGAGTAATTCGGGCAGGATGCTGATGCGCTGGGACACTGCTGTTCTCCGTGGATTAAAAGCCAAAGCCCGTTCTTCCTGAAGGTCTCAAGGGGAACGGGCATTGCTGCGTAGCGGTTTGCTTGTTTGTCAGGGGCAAGGAATGGTTATCGTGGCCTGCTATTTTTTGGCACTCTCGCCTGTCTCGCCGAACAGGCTGTTGAAGTCGTCCTTAGCCGGTTTGGTGGTCTCTCCGGTAGCCGGATCCGGGGTGTCGTCCCAGTTGAAGTCGCTCAGCTCCGTACCAACCGGATCGTTGGCCGGGGCAACTCCCGCATCCTTGCTGTGCGATGTGGATTCCAGAAGGTCGGCAAAGGCGTCCTCCTCGGATTTGGCCTGGGCCGACATCTGATCCTTGTCAAAGGAAAAATCCCCCCCCGCAGGGGCTGGGGCCAGCGGTTCGTCATCAAAGCTGAAGGGATCATCTTTAAGAAAAGAGCTCGGTTCCGCAATCGGCTCGGCGTCGGGGATATCAAAGGAGAACATATCCACCGGCACATCGGCCGCGCTGGCATGAACTTCCTCGCCCCTCCCGGCCATCAACTTTTCGGCCATGATCGCGCGGGTCTCATGGGGGAGCACGATCGGTTTCAACCCATGGATATCCTTGTAGCTGGTCAGGTCATGAGCACATTTCTTACACACATCATGAAACTCAAAACTGTTGTATCCGCACTTAGGACATTTCATGAGCCGCTCCTTTTATTCAGATATCACCATATCTATACTGTAAAATTGCCACAATGGCAATAGCGGCAGTTTCAGTGCGCAGAATTCTCGATCCCAGGGAGACGCTCTGAAATCCGTTTCCGACAAACAGCCCGGTTTCCCGTGCGTCGAAGCCCCCCTCGGGACCGATCGAAACAATGACTGAGCCCGGCAGATGGGCGCCGGCGATGGTTTCCTTGAGGTGGTGGGTGCGCTCATCTTCCCACAGGATCAGGCGCAGCTCCTGGTCGGCGGCCGCGGCTGCTTCAGCGGCGCTGGGATACCAGCGCACAGCGGGAATCGTCCGGCGTCCGCATTGACGGGCCGCCTCGGCCACAATCCGCTCCCAACGCAACAGTTTCCCGGACAGTTGTTCTTCGCGGATCCGGGCAACCGAGCGACTGCCGCCGAACAGCCAGAAGTCGTGCGCCCCCAGTTCCGTCCCTTTTTGCAGGATCAGATCGATCTTCTCACCCTTGGGGAGCGCCTGACAAACGGTGATCTTCAGGCCGTCATGCCCCTGGGGCGGCGCCTGGTTCGACCGGGAAATTTTAACCGTCACCTGGTCCTTGGTGACTTGGTCGATGGCCCCGTCATGTTCGCCCCCCTGTTCATCCACCAGGGTCAACGGATCGCCCGGGGTGAGTCGCAGTACGCGCACAATATGCCTGAACAGCTCCCCGTCCAGGGTGGCCGAGCCATCCTGGATGCTGCGGGAGTTGATCATGAAGCGCCGACCGGCCATGCTCAGTGCCCTTTCCGATAGTGCAGCGCCACCCATTCACCCGCCTGCAACGTCGTCAGATACTGCAGGGGTTGGGAGGCGAAGCCCGTCCGCACCAGTCCTTCTTTTTCGGCCAGGATCCCCGAGAGGACCAGGCTGCCGCCGGGAGCCAGACGATCGGCCAGGAAGGGTGCCAGTCGCACCAGCTCCTCGGCCAGGATGTTGGCCAGAATGACATCGAAGTGCTCCGTCATCGACTCCAGCGGGGTTGTGCTGCACTCGACCTGTTCCGCCAGGCCGTTGGCCGCCAGATTCTCCCGGGCAACCTCCACCGCCTGCGGATCGATATCCACGGCACAGACGCGCCCGGCGCCCAGTTGAACGGCCGCCATGGCCAGGATGCCGGAGCCGGTTCCCAGGTCAAGCACCGCGGGCGAGTGCAGGATCGGCATGTCGTCCATGATCTGTTCCAGTAACTCCAGGCAGAGGCGGGTGGTCTCGTGTCCCCCGGTTCCGAAGGCCATGCCGGGGTCCAGGCGCAGCACGATATCATCCGGGCGTGCGTGCGCTTCTTCCCAGGATGGAACGATCAGCAGGCGCTGACCGACCCTGAGCGGCTTGAAATTGGCTTTCCAGCTGGTGCTCCAATCCTCGGTGGAAACCGAGGAGAGTTCGGGAGCCGGGAGAACGCTGCCCGGATGCCGCTCGGCAAGCACTTTCAGATAGCTGCTGATCTCCGCCAGGCGGCCGGCGCTGTCATCCGTAGCGGAAAAATAGGATTTGATGGTGGCGGTGGGAGATTCGGGGATTTCGCTGTGGGAAAAGGCGTCCACGTTCAAATTCTCCACGCATACGCCGGTCCCGGAAAGCTCCGTAAGATACTCCGCAACAATGTCAGCAAGTTCCGCCGGAACCTTGCAGGATATTTCCACCCATGTATCGTTCATAACACCACCCTAATTATTATTATTTCATAACTTCAATACGTTAGCAGAATGGTGCGGTACTGACAACAAAAATTCTTGACAAATCGCCTCTACTGGAATTTAAATCTCATTAGAAATAATAATTAGCAGGCACCAAGTCCGGGCAGAGCTGGGGGCGGATTGTGAACAAGGTTATCTATGTGGTGTCCGATTCGACCGGTGAAACCGCTGAACGAGTAATCCGGGCAGCCCTGTCACAGTTCTACGACGAGGACGTGCGAATTCACCGCCTCTGTCAGATCCGCAACCAGGGCGATGTTCAGCAGGCCATGTCGGTGGCGGTCAACGAGCCGGGGATGGTTGCCTACACGCTGGTTGATCCGCTCCTGGCCGAGACCGTGGAGCGGATGGCGGAGGAGCACGGCCTGTTTGCGGTTGATCTGCTGAGCGGGCTGATCTACAGTCTGTCCCGTTTTCTGGGGGCCACATCCCAGGAAAAACCGGGTCTGCTGCACCGCATCGATACCGACTATCATAAGCGGGTCGAGGCGGTCAACTTCACGGTCAAGCACGATGACGGCCAGGAAACACGCTATCTGCATAAAGCCGACCTGGTTCTGGTCGGGGTTTCGCGCTCATCGAAAACACCCTTGTCCATGTATCTGGCCCATAAGGGGTACAAGGTTGCCAACGTGCCGCTGGTCAAGGGGATTGCCCCTCCCGAGGAACTCTTCCAGATCGATCAGAGCAAGATCGTGGCCCTGATTATCGATGCCAAGCGGCTGGTGGAGATTCGCACCTCGCGACTGATCAACATGCGGCAGAGTCCGCGCGGGAGTTATGCCGATTATGAGAAGGTGGAGGAGGAGCTGGCATACTGCAAACAGCTCTACCGGTGTCATCCCGAATGGATGGTGGTCAACGTGACCAACAAGTCTGTCGAAGAGGCGGCCTCCGACATCATGAGGCGCATGGACAGTCTGAGCTATTAACCAGGGTTGTGATCAGGATAGGCAAAGATACGGAATATACTACGGCTAAAGGAGAGGAAGAGATGAAAATTCTGGTTGTTGAAGACGAAAAAAAGGTGGCCGGCTTTATCAAGCGCGGCCTTGAAGAAGACGGGTACCAGGTTACCGTCACCCACGACGGCGCCGATGGATACAAACTGGCCATGGAGGGTGAATTCAGTCTGGTTATTCTGGATTTGATGCTTCCCAAGAAAGACGGCCTGACGGTCGTCAGGGAGCTGCGCGAGGCCGGCCGGCACATTCCGGTACTGATCCTGACCGCCAAGGCGACCACGGAGGATGTGGTTTCCGGTCTGGATGCCGGTTCCGACGATTACCTGACCAAGCCCTTCGCCTTTTCCGAGCTGACGGCCCGGGTGCGCGCCCTGTTGCGTCGTGAAGGGCAGGACCGTGGAGCGGAGATCACCTTCGCCGATCTACGCCTGGACCCGGTCAGCCACAAGGTCTGGCGCGGCACGACGGAGATCGAGCTGACCGCCAAGGAGTACGGCCTGCTGGAATATCTGGTGCGCAATACCAATACGGTGCTTTCACGGGCCATGATTGCCGACCATGTCTGGGATTATGCCTTCGACAGCTTTACCAACATCATCGATGTCTACGTCAATTACCTGCGCAAGAAGGTCGACAAGGACTTCCCGGTCAAGCTGATTCATACCGTGCGCGGGCAGGGCTACGTCATGCGCGAGGGGTAGTTCCAATTCCAAATCAAGGCGCTATTCTCACGTTGGCTCGTCTTCGGCTCCTCAACGTACGAGGTTGTACGCCTGCGTCGCCTCAATCCTCGCCGCCTTGATTTCATCCTTGATTTGAAATTGGTATCTCATGCCCGGGGTTGACTTTTTCCGGCGGAGTACATAATCTTTTCCCACCAATCAGCAGAAAGGGCGGTCGTGGCAGGGTCTGCGCCCGCCCTTTCTGTCCATTCAACCAGCACAGCGGATACAGGGAGGTCAGAACATGTCAAGAAATGTACTGTTGGCGATGCGTCTTCTGGTCGTGGGTCTCGTTTTTTCTCTCTCCACCACGTCGTTGGCGTCAGCCGGATTCATCAGCCCCGATTTTGTCGATCTGGCAAAAAAACTCAAACCAACCGTCGTCAACATTCGTACCGCCAAGATTATCAAACCGAGAATGGGGTTCCAACACCCCCGTATGCAGCAGTCCCCCTTCGACAACTTTTTTGAGGATTTCTTCGGCCAGTTCAATGGCCAGAATCCCCGGCAGCGCACCCGCCGTGAGCAGAGTCTCGGGACCGGTTTTATCATCAGCCCCGATGGCTACATCCTGACTAATAACCACGTCGTCAGCGGCGCCGACGAGGTCATGGTCAAGCTCTCCGATGGCCGTGAAATCAAGGGCGAGATCAAGGGCGCCGATGAAAAGCTGGACTTGGCCCTGATCAAGGTCAATGAAAAGGAACCGCTGCACGCGGCCGACCTGGGAGACAGCGATGCGCTGGATGTGGGTGAGTGGGTCATGGCCATCGGCAACCCCTTCGGTCTCTCCCAGACGGTGACGGCCGGTATCGTCAGTGCCAAGGGACGGGTGATCGGCAACGGCCCCTATGACGATTTCATCCAGACCGATGCCTCGATCAATCCCGGCAACTCGGGCGGTCCGCTTTTCAGCGCCACGGGCAAGGTGATCGGCATCAATACCGCCATCGTCGCCGGTGGACAGGGGATCGGTTTTGCCATCCCGATCAATATGGCCAAGGCCATCATTGCCCAGTTGCGCGAATCCGGCAAAGTCACCCGTGGTTATCTGGGCATCCGCTTCCAGCCCTTGACCGCCGATCTGGCCAAATCCTTCGGTCTTGAATCCGAAAAAGGCGCCCTGATCTCCAATGTCGACAAGGATACTCCGGCCGAGAAGGCCGGCTTGAAGGCCGGCGATGTCATCTTGGAGTATGACGGCAAGCCGATCAACGAGGGTAACGAACTGCCCCGCTATGTCGCCGTTACGCCGATCGACAAGAAGGTGACGGTCGTGATCTTCCGGGACGGTAAAAAACAGGATGTTTCCGTTGTGGTCGGCCGGCTGAAGGGTGATGATTCCGCTACCTCCGCCGGTGGTGGCACTGAAAACGAAAAACTGGGCATTACGGTCCAGGAGTTGAACGCTGAATTGGCGGCCCGCCTGAATCTTAAGGACATCAAGAGCGGGCTGGTCATCAGCGAGGTGCGGCCGGGCTCGCTTGCCGAGGAGGCCGGCACCCTTGCCGGAAGCATCATCATCGAGATCAACGGGCAGCGCCCGGATACCCTGGAAAAGTTCTCGGCAGTCGTCTCCAAGATCAAGAAGGGCGACCTGGTGCGCCTGCTGCTCAGACGTCCCGACGGCAGCGTGCATTATGTGGCCATGAAGTCGGAATAATCCTGCCCCGCAGGGGCGGGTTCCGGCTTGCCCCTCCGCAGTCCCATCCCCGTACCAGCCCTCCCCTTGCAGGGGCGGGCTGGTATGCTTCGGAGCCCCCATGTCAGATCGCTATGTCCAGCCGCTCCGCATCCTGATCCAATTCTGCTTCCTGGGCTTCATGCTCTGGTTGGGCGTCAGGTTCTGCCAGTTCGTTCTCTCTGTCCGCAGTGGCGCTACGGCACCCTTTGTAGCGCGTCCCGACGGCATCGAGGGTTTTTTGCCCATTTCAGGGCTGCTGGGAACGGCCTCATGGCTCAAGGGGAGCGGCATCAACCCCATTCACCCGGCGGCGGTGGTGATCTTTCTGACGGTACTGGCGGTGGCGCTGCTTCTCAGGCGCTCCTTCTGCTCCTGGATCTGTCCGGTGGCGGCGCTCTCGGAATGCGCCTGGAAGGGGGGCTTCAGGTTGCTGCGTCGCAATCCGCGTCTTCCGCGCCGGCTGGATCTGGTGCTGCGCGGGGTCAAGTATCTGTTGTTGGCCTTCTTTGTCTGGTCGGTGGCCATTGTCATGTCACCCGTGGCGCTGGAGGAGTTCATCCACTCGGACTACCACAAGCTGGCCGATGTGCGTCTGCTGGATTTCTTCCTGCACATGTCGCCCCTGGCGCTGGTCGTGCTCTTGACACTGCTGTTTCTCTCCCTGCTCCTCAAAAACCCCTTCTGCCGCTACCTTTGTCCCTACGGAGCCCTGCTGGGGCTGGTGGCACTGCTGTCACCGATCCGCGTTACCCGCAACATCGAGCGCTGCGTCTCCTGCGGCGTCTGCAGCCAGGTCTGCCCGACCTATATCGATGTCATGCACAAAAAGAGTGTCAACTCGCCGGAATGCATCGGCTGTTGGCGCTGCGTCAGCCACTGCCGTTTCAATCAGGCGCTCTCCATGCGCGTTGCCGGAAGGTTTGCCGTCCCGGGGATCGTCTTTGCCCTGCTGGTCGTGCTGCTCTTCTGGGGAGGAAGTCTGATCGGGAAGGCCAGCGGACATTGGCGGACCGCGCTTGATATCAGCGAGTACCGCAGGTTGTTGGGGCGCTAGGAAAGCTGACGGCCATTCTCCGGAAAATCCCCGCTGGCGCCGTGTGCTGAATACAAGCATGGCGCTTTGCTGCAAAATGTGACATACTCCCCGACCGACTCAGTGTAACTATCGTGAAAGGAAGCACCTACAACCATGGGCGTTTATGCCAATACCGTCAGCATCACCCAGTTTACCATCAGCGGCGATCTGCCCAAGAACGACCTATTCCAGTGGTTTTCAGAGAAATTGTCCGCCAGGGGATTTCAGTCCATAGAAAATTCCGCCGAAGAATCCTCCGAGGGGTGGACAGAGGTCGATCGTCCCGATGAGGCCGAGTTTGCCGCTCCCTCCGATTTCTGGCGCGACCATTACCTGGTCTTCTCCATGCGCCGCGACCAGCGCAAGATCCCCTCCGCCGTGCTCAAGTCCCACGCCGGGCGTGAGGAGGGAGCTTTCCTGGCCCAGCACCCCAACCTGCGCCGCACGCCCAAGAACAAGCGTGCCGAGATCAAGGAACTGGTACAGGTCAGGCTGCTGACCAAGTGCCTGCCGGTCCCTTCCAGCGTGGATGTGGTCTGGGACCAGAAGCGGGGCATCCTGACCCTCTTTAGTCTGGGGAGCAAGGTCATCGAGCGTTTTGAGGATCTGTTTCGCAAGACCTTTGAAGGTTTTGGGCCGGTGATTATCCATCCCCTGGCCAGGGGCCGGATGCTGTTGGAAGGGGACCTGCTGGAACGTCTTGAAAAGGCCAACCAGGCCAATTCCGATGCGGTCACGGCCCTGATTCGCGACAACCAGTGGCTGGGGTGGGAGTTCATGCTCTGGCTGTTGCAGCGCGGCATAAACGGCGAGGGAGAGTTCGCCATCAGTTGTCCCGGTAACTTCAACAGCGGTGAGCGCTTCTCGGCCTGGATCGATGACCGGATCCAGTTCCAGGGGGGCGGCGAGGAAGGGGGCATCCAGAAGGTCTCGGTGTCCGGTTCCCAGGACAGCTACCTGGAGGCCATCTCGGCCCTCAAAGGGGGCAAGCGCATCACCAGCGCCACGGTCTGCATGGAAAAGGACGAGAACCTCTGGAAGCTGACCCTCAAGGGTGAAACCTTCGGTTTTGCCTCGTTCAAGTGCCCGCAGATTCGTATCGAAAAAGATGCCACGGTTGATGAGGTCAGCGAACGCGAAGCTGCCTTCTACGAGCGCATGTACCTGCTGGAGCAGGGGGTGCAGCTGTTTGACAGCCTGTTCGCGGCGTTTCTCAAGGAGCGCCTGTCCGATGGCTGGGCAGGGCGTTTGACAACCATCCAGGAATGGCTGGACGGAAAGTGATCATATGAGATTTATCGATGAAGTAACATTGTTTGCAACTTCAGGACACGGCGGAGCCGGTTGTATCGCCTTTCGCCACGAGAAGTTCATTGAATTCGGCGGTCCCAGCGGCGGTGACGGCGGCAAGGGGGGTGATGTGATCTTCGCCGCCAGCAGCGGTCTCTCGACCCTGCTGGAGCTGCGCCATCGTCCGCACCAGAAGGCCGAAAAGGGGCATAACGGCATGGGCAAGAACCGCCATGGCGCCGGTGGCGAAGATCTGGTCATTACGGTGCCGGTGGGGACCGTGATCACCGATGCGGAGACCGGTGAGCAACTGGCCGACATGAACCAGAACGGCATGCGCGTAATCCTGCTCAAGGGTGGCCGGGGCGGGCAGGGCAACGCCCGTTTTGCATCCGCCACCAACAAGGCCCCCAAATTCGCCCAGCCCGGCGAAGAGGCGGAGGAACGCAAGCTGCGCCTGGAGCTGAAGCTGATGGCCGATGTTGGCCTCCTGGGACTGCCCAATGCCGGCAAGTCGTCGCTGATCAGCAAGATCTCCGCCGCGCGGCCCAAGATCGCCGATTATCCCTTTACCACCATGGTTCCCAGCCTGGGGGTCGTGGCTTATAAAAATTACCGTTCCTTCGTCATGGCCGACATACCCGGCATCATCGAGGGCGCTCACGATGGCGCCGGCCTGGGGCACCGTTTCCTGAAGCATCTGGAGCGCTCCGGGATCCTGCTGCACCTGGTGGACATCTCCTGGATGCCCGAGCGGGACCCGCTGGCCGAGTACGAGGTGGTCTGTCGCGAGCTGGCCATGTTCAGTGACGAGCTGGCCGCCAAGGAACAGGTGGTGGTGATTACCAAGACCGACCTGCCCCAGACGCAGGAGCATCTGGCCGAGATCACCGCCTGGTTCGTGGGGCGCGGCATCAAGGTCTTTGCCATATCATCGGCCACCGGGGACGGTATACCGGAGCTGCTGGATGAGATCGCCCGGCGACTGTGGGGTCCGCCGGAAGAGGAGTGGTGATGCGCCGGGAACTGCTCAAATCGGTGAAGAGGATCGTGATCAAGATCGGCAGCCGGGTGCTGACTGACGATGACGGCGGGCTGGATCAGGGGGTTATCGGCAGGATCTGTGGAGACATCGCCCGCTTGCGTGAGCGGGGCACCCAGGTCGTGCTGGTCTCTTCCGGCGCCATTGCCGCCGGTCGCAGCGAGCTGGGGCTGACGGAGAAACCCAAGACGATCCCCCAGAAGCAGGCCGCGGCGGCCATCGGTCAGAGCCGCCTGATGCGGGCCTACGAGGAGGCCTTGGCGCCCCACGGCCTCAAGGCGGCCCAACTGCTCTTGACCAGCGAGGACCTGGGGAGCCGACAGCGCTTTCTGAATGCCCGCGCCACCATCGATACTCTGCTCGGTTTCGGCATCATCCCGGTCATCAACGAAAACGATACGGTTGTGGTGGACGAGATCAAGTTCGGTGACAACGACAACCTCTCGGCCCTGGTCACCAATGTGGCCGAATCCGAGTTGCTGGTGATTCTGACCGACGTGGATGGGCTCTACAGCGCCGATCCCGGCCAGAATCCCGATGCCCGGCTGATCCCGCTGGTGCGGGGGATTACCCGTGAGCTGGAGCGTGCCGCAGGGGGCTCCGCTTCCAACGTCGGTACCGGCGGCATGGCCACCAAAGTGGCGGCGGCCAAGAAGGCTGCTAAAAACGGCGTCCCGACCATCCTGATCGCCGGCAAGCGGGTGGGAATCCTCTCCGCAGCCATGCGGGGGGACGAGGTTGGTACCCTGTTCCTGCCGGAAGGCGACGGCTTGAACCGCCGCAAGCACTGGATCGCCTATACCCTCAAGCCTGCCGGGCGTGTGCTCGTGGACGACGGCGCCAGGGAAATGCTGATCACAAAGGGTAAAAGCCTGCTACCGTCGGGCGTCGTGGGAGTTGACGGGCGTTTTGAACGCGGAGCCTGCGTACGGATCTGCGGAGCGGACGGCAAGGAATTCGCGCGGGGGCTGGCGGATTATTCGGGTGGGGAAATTGTTCGCCTGGCGGGTCATAAGAGCAGCGAGATAGAGAATATCCTCGGTTACCGCTATGCTGATGTGGTCGTGCACCGCGACAACCTGGTGGTGTTGTCGTAAACGCGGCACGGTGTCCGGCGCACATCATGGGGGAAAAATTGAGCCGTCCAAATCTGGATGGCTTTTTCTTTCGCGGAATATAATCCTAAAATCTGCCTTTACTCTCGCAAAGGCGCACCAGAAGTAGGCGCTTCTAAGCGAAGGTCGCAAAAAAATTCACATAGTTACCCTGAAAAAGACTTTCACCAAACGGGTGAAAGACCAGAATCTGATAACTGGTTGATGTAACTCAGCGTTCTTGGCGAGCTTTGCGCGAAACTGCTTTTTACAGGATTATCAGAGGTTCTTGTCACCCAGATCGAGGTGAAAGCGGTGTATGAAGCGGTGATAGATCGGGGTAAAGAGCACGCCGCAAAACGTCAGGAAGGATACTCCGCTGAAGATGGCATAGAAGGAAGCGAACAGCTTGGCCGTATCGCTTTCCAGTTTGTCCACCGGTCCCATGCCGGTCAGGATCATGGAGGCATTCAGAAACGCATCAACCCAGTTCAATTGTGCGGTGTAGTGATAACCAACTGTCCCGATCAGCAGGGAAAGCGCTAAGAACAGGCAGGCGAACAGTGCATACCACCCCATGCGGACCAGAAAGGCCCGTCTGGACAACAGTTGCGATGTCTTGTGTTCAAGCGTGATATGTTTCATGGTCGCTACCTGTCCCATCGCTGCATGTCAGCGTGATATATGCTTCCGTTTCGACAATGTCAATCGGTATTGCAGGGAAGGTGCTGGCAGAGTTTGCCGTCATTACGCCTTGAAAAAGCGGGGCGTGATGATTATGTTAAAAAGTACTGTGCTCGCCGTACCATATCTGTCTCAAAGGAGATTCGTAACGCCATGTTCAAAAGATTCTTATGTCTGGCAATTTGTGCCCTTACCGTGGCCCTGACCCTTTCCGAAGCCGATGCCCGTGTCGGTGGCAGCCGTTCCCTGGGGAGCAGGGGGAGTCGCAGTTATTCGGCTCCGGCCACGTCCCCGACCCAATCCAGCCCCTATCAGCAGGCCGCCCCGCAGCAGGCGCCGCGACCGTTTAGTCCTCCTCCCTATCAGGCACCCCAGCCTGCTGGCGGTGGATTCCTGCGCAGCATGGCTGGTGGTATTGCCGGTGGTTTGCTGGGTGGCATGCTCTTCCGCAGCCTTGGCATGGCTGGTGCGGGAGGTGGATGGGGTGGTGCCGGCGGCGGGATCGGTATTTTTGAAATCATACTGATCGGTGGCATCCTGTATCTGATCTACCGCTTGATCAAGAATAAACGCGCCGCAAGTCAAGCCGGACAGAATGTGTATTCCATGGACAACTATCGTGAGCCGGCCCAGTTTCAAGGGACAGCGTCTTCCGTTTCCCCGGTCGAGGATCTGGCGGCTGGTGTCGCCCATATCAGGCAGTTCGATCCGGCATTCGACGAACAGCGCTTCTGCGATCAGGTCATGGATATTTTTTTCAAGATTCAGAGCGCCTGGATGAATCGGGATCTTTCACCGGCAGGCGGGTTGCTTACGGCTGAGGTGCGGCGTATCTTCCAGGAAGATATCGACCGTTTGATCAGGGAGCGACGGGTCAATCGGCTGGAAAACATAGCTGTACGTAATGTGGAGATCGTGGAGGCCTGGCAGGAGTCGGGACAGGATTACCTGACGGCCCTGATCTATGCCAACCTGCTTGATTACACCACCGACGACGCCGGACAGGTGCTGGAAGGGAGCAAGACCGAGCCGATCAAGTTCGAAGAGTATTGGACCTTCACCCGTCCGCTCGGAAACAATCAGTGGCAGCTCTCGGCCATCAATCAGAAATAGTAGGAACATTTAGTAAGTTAGAAATTATTTTCTGCGGTTTTTGCAGAGAATAATTTCGTTAACGTACTTATCCCGCTTGTCGGGATCAGGTAAAGGACAGAGGATCGAATGGTTGAAGAAGATTTGCTTTCTGCATTGCAGGAACTGCTGGAGGCATCCGGGGAAATGACCGGCGGGGCACTTCCCAGTGCAAGCCAGATTGAACGCTATCAGCGCGCCCGTGTCTGGGCACAGCGCCTCGTCTCGCTGGCGGAAAAATCACAGGCACTGCGCTAGCTATTGTGAAAAAACAATCACAGCCAACAAAAACCAAAGCAAGGTCTGCATCCCGTGCAGCCGGACTGAAAATCGTTGCCTGTTTCGAAGGGGCAAAGGGTGTACTGGTTCTGCTCACGGGGTTCGGTCTGCTCCTGCTCATCCACAAGGATCTGCATCAGGCGGCAGCCGACCTGATCAGGCATTTTCATTTTAATCCAGCCAACAAATACCCGCGCATTTTCCTCGATCTGGCCGACCGGACCAATGATACAAGGTTGTGGAGCATGGCATCTGCCGCTGCCATCTACTCTATGGTTCGTTTTGCCGAAGCTGTCGGTCTCTGGCTGAATCGCAGGTGGGCGGAATGGTTCGGACTTCTGAGCGGGGCGATCTATCTGCCGCTTGAGTTGTACGAGCTGGCTCAAGGCGTTAGCTGGCCAAGGGTGACGGTGTTCTGCGTCAATATGGTGATTGTGTCGTATCTGTTGATGGTGCTGGTGAGGCAACCAAGGGCGGGTAAGCATTGCAAATAAGGGGCTCGGCTTGGCGGCGGTTATGAACCGAAGGTGTATTGAGGGTCGTAACTCCGCCTGTAGCGGTTCTCCGGGAAATTGCTCATAACAAAAAAAGGCCCCTGATTTTCATCAGGGGCCTTTTGCTTTGCATGCTGGTGTTTCCAAAGTGTTACGTCCTGAGCCAGACTCTCCTGAGAATCCGCAACCGCGATGTGCTCAGGGGACGACGTGGGCGGCCTCCAGCACCGTGTGGCCGTCGGGCGTGACGATGCGGATGCCACACAGGGCGCAGCGGTGGTCGTAGGCCGTGGTCACCACCTTGCGGAAGGCCTGGTCCCGCACCGCCGGCCAGTAGTTGTCCAATTCGACGATCTCCTTCACCATCAACAGCCCGGCCTGCTCCAGATTGGCCAGCATGCCCCGGGTCACTGCTGCCAATGATGCAGGGTGGTGCGAATGATTTCGAAATAGCCCGGCTCTCGCACGACCTCTTGATATCCCGGAACGGCTCCCACCCACTTGCCCAGTCGGACGTTGTGTTCCTGTGTGAGATAAAGGGTAGGCAATCCCATAAGCGCCGGTCCATCCATGCCGGCAGTGGTAACGCCGATCTGGCCCACCAGGCCGTGGCGGCATCTCAACTCTTCAAACAGTTGCAGTTGAGCCCGGCGCATGTCCTCCCCCTGGAAGAGCGGCTCTTTCCAGCACAGGGTCAGGTTGACTGCGCTTGGCGGAATAAGCTCCAGAGGAACGTTATCGCCGAAAAAGATCGGTCTGAGCCCGGCATTCACTACCAGTTCAGAAAGCTGACGCAACTCATCGAAACAGGTATTTCGCTGGGCATCGTGGTCACCCGTTCGCACCCAAAGCAGCACCTTCTGTTCCGGCGTTCCCCCCACTTTGCCATCGATCCACGATCTTAAGGCAGCCGATGGCGATTCGTCTCCCAGAAAGCCTGCGCGTAGGGTACACTGTGCTCCTGGCGCGTCGGCGCGAAAAGCCTCGGCAATGATATGAGTCAGATGCTTGGGGCTCGCCGGACGAGGCCGATAGGGGCGAAGGGATCCTTCTAACCCGGCATCGAAAAGAAATCGTCTGACTTGCAATTCCTGGGCAGCGCCAGGTCTGATCTGAATGGAAAGGCCGGCAAACAGTGCCGCCGCAGCCAGGTACCAGCCTTCGCCAAACGAGAAGCCGGGATCGGCATGGAAAGTATAGGCGCGGTTCCGCTCCAGGACGATTTTCCTGGCGGCTTTTCCGGCAACTTCAGCTCTGCGGGCAATCTCTCTCGCTTTGGCTGTATTATGTAGCTGGGCAAAACGTGCGGCCTCCAATGCCGCATCTTCTGCATTGCAAGCGATCTGCTCTACCCGCTGCCAGCCGTCTTCGCAATCTTCCAATGTGGGCGCCCGCTGAGAACCGCGAGAGAGCTGCCCGGCACCATAGCGCGCATTCTCTCCCCGGGCTCCAAAAGCCTGGACCAACACCCATTGGAACAACGCCACCTCCCGGCTCTCCCCCGCGTTGCCCAGCGCCCTTGTGGCCAACAGAACAACCTGCTCCAGCCGGGATCGATAATCATCGCGTACTCCGGGCAAATGCAGCGTTCCCTGCAACGCGGTGGCCTCTGCCAAAAGAGTGACGGCCTTTCGTGTGAGCTCCCCGCTATCAGTTTCGTTATAGAGCATTCTTGTTACAGTATCTTCTTCGACCATGTTTTCGGCGTGAGCGGCCCGTCTATTTCCAGCGAGTTAAACTCCACCAGATCGGCGCTGACGTCGATGAACGGCGTGGTGATGACGCCGCGCTGCACCAGGTCCAGCACCGCCAGGAGCAGCAGCGGCTTGTGCAGCGCCTTGCGCTTGGTGGCCTCGGTCCAGACCGCGCCGGGGGCGCGGGAGAGGGGGGAGAAATATTTGATGCTGTCTGTTATTGTCATCCTGGAAACCTGATCCAACGACCTATCCATGATCACCTGCTAATTCCTACGTTCATGCCTTACACAGGGAGCAATTCTGCCCAGGTTGCTGGCATGAGCTTTGGCGAGTGAGGAGTATTTTCTCGAAGAGGAAATGCGTGAGGTAGAGCAGAGGCGTTTTTTATCTGCGTCAACATCTGCGTCAGATAAAAAAGCAGGCACTCACGTCAGTATCGTAAGTGCCTGCTTTTATTGTTTTAAGTGGTGCCCAGGGACGGAATCGAACCGCCGACACGAGGATTTTCAATCCTCTGCTCTACCGACTGAGCTACCTGGGCGAAAGGGATTTTTCTTATAGCGCGTCGGGGTACTGCCTGTCAACAATAAATGTCAGATTTTTTTATTTTCCGCCTCGCGTTGAACTTTTATCGGGATGTAATTGCAGAAAGGCTCTTCTGCCATGTAGTCGCCGTAGACCGCATCGGCCCGAGCCCGGCATCCCCCGCAGACATTGATGTATTCGCATTGACCGCATTTGCCCTTGTAGGCTTTGAAGTCGCGCAGGTCACGAAATATCTCGGAGTTTTCCCATATCTCGCGGAAGGAGGTCTCTTTGACGTTGCCGGCCGTACGGTGGAAGTAGGAGCAGGGTTTGACGTTGCCGAAACAGTCGATCAGGCAGATGGTCTGGGCGGCGATACAGCCCTTGCCGCCTCCGGTGGAGAAGGTCAGCGAGCGGCGCTCGAATTTGCTCCCCTCGGCCTTGGCCTTCTGCGGAACGATCCGGTAATAGTGCGGGGCGCAGGTGGGGCGCATGAGGATGTCGTCCTCCATCTTCTCCTGCTGGTAGTGCCAGTCCAGGATCTCCTCATAGTCTTCCTTGGAGATCAGTTCGCTCATGATGTCCTCGCCGCGTCCCGTCGGTACGATCATGAACATGTACCAGGCCGTAGCCCCCAGTCCCTTGGCGACCTTGAAGGTGTTGGCGATGTCATGCTGATTGCGCTTTGTGAAGGACGAGTTGATCAGGAATTTCTGGCCGTTTTTTCTGAACAGTTCTGCCGCCCGGACGACGCCGTCAAAGGAGCCGGGGCACTGGCGGAAGTTGTCGTGGACCTCAGCGGTCGAGCCGTCCAGGGAGAGCGAGACCATCTTGATGTCGGCCTTTTTCATCTTTTGGCAGATCTCGTCGGTGACCAGGGCGCCGTTGGTGGCCATGCACATGCGCAAGCCGAGTGATGTGCCGTATTCCGCCAGCTCAAAGATATCCGGACGCAAGAGCGGTTCGCCGCCGGAAAGGACAACGACCGGTTTGGAGAAGTCGGCAATTTCCTTGAGGAGCTTTTTCCCCTCTTCGGTGGTGAAGTCCCCTTCCGAGGAGGTCATTTCCGAGGAACAGCGGCAGTGTACACAGCGCAGATTGCATTTTTGAGTGGTTTCCCAGGCAATCCATTTGGGGATGAATTCTGTTTGCATATGACTCCCGTCGTTACCTAAATAATGGGCACGTCTACATTTGTGCCATCGAAAAAGCGTACCCGAAAGGACGGATAAACTCAAGATTATTTCAAGCCCCTGTCTTCCTTACCATTAACAGGGGTTTATGCTGACGTAATAAGCTTGAATCGGCAGATCAATTCTGATATATCATTCCGACGGCAATGATCCCCCTTAATATATCGGCGGTTTTTTTTACCGCCAGGGCTAGGAGAGTAACATGTCCAATCCACAGATGGTCATGTACGAAGAAGAGTTCCAGGAAATTAATATAGTGATCGAGCGGCTTCTTCAGGAGGCCAATGCCAAGGTCATTTTTCTGGTGGACAAGAACGGCCAGCTCATATCTGGGGTAGGGGATACGGAACGATTTGATACCACGTCGCTCGCATCGCTGACGGCCGGAAACATCGCCGCCACCGGAGGACTTGCCAAGCTGATCGGCGAAAAGGAGTTTTCAATCCTCTTTCACGAAGGGGAAAAAGATAACCTCCACATCTCGATTGTCGGCGGCAGGGTCATCCTGGTCGTGCTCTTCGATAGCCGCTCGTCTCTGGGGCTGGTCCGTTTGCGGGTCAAAAAATCATCGGACGAGCTCTCGGCGATTTTCGACAGGTTGCTTAAGAAGGCTGAGGACAAGGAGAAGAAAGGCACCTCCGATTTTCCCTTTGCTGAAATTACCGACGACGATATCGACAATTTATTCAGCTAGAGATTACGGGGTAAGCCAACGATGTCATTTATCAACTACGCCTCTCGCGAAATAAATTGCAAAATCGTTTACTATGGCCCCGGCCTGTGCGGTAAAACCACCAATCTCCAGTATGTGTACCAAAAGACGGCCCCGGATGCCAAAGGCAAGATGATCAGTCTGGCGACGGAGACCGAACGAACGCTTTTTTTTGACTTTCTTCCGCTGGCCTTGGGAGAGATCCGCGGTTTCAAGACCCGCTTCCATCTCTATACGGTTCCGGGCCAGGTCTTCTACGATGCTTCCCGCAAGCTGATCCTGAAAGGGGTCGACGGGGTTGTCTTTGTAGCCGACTCCCAGGAAGAACGGGTCGATGCAAATATTGAATCCCTTGACAACCTGCGCGCCAACCTCAAGGAGCAGGGCTACGACCTGGATAAGCTGCCCTACGTGATTCAGTACAACAAGCGCGATTTGCCCAGCGCCATGTCGATTGAAGAGCTGCGCCGCGATTTGAATCCGACCAATGTGCTTGAGTATGAAGCATGTGCCACGACGGGTGAAGGGGTCTTTGAAACACTAAAAGCGATTGCCAAGCTGATTTTGATTGATCTTAAAAAAGGAAAGTAGTATGTTGTCGCGTTGAAGAAACAGCCCTGCTGTGAGGGGCTGTGTTAAGTTTTGGAGAGATGGCCGAGTGGCCGAAGGCGCTCGCCTGCTAAGCGAGTATACTGGGAAACCGGTATCGAGGGTTCGAATCCCTCTCTCTCCGCCACTTACCACCTATCGGGTATCCCCTTTGAAAATAGCTGTGCCCCTACAAACAGCGCTGTCTGTCCTGATGATCCTCTTTGCAGGATTATCGGGATGCCGGCAGGATCAACAACCTCCCCCCAAAAAACCAGACGTAGGTTCCCTGAACGCCCATACCGCCAAGGCGGGTGCTGCAATCGTCGTCCCTGCATACGTTGCCGGCAAATGGAAGGCGGTCAAAATCGCCGTCATCGACAAGTCCAACGTATCCCAAAAGGTCTACACTATCCCCATCGGCGGCAAAGTCGCTATCCCGGCTTCCGATATGGTCATCAGGGTAGAGACGTTCTTGCCGGCCTTTATCATGGAAGGATCAACCCTGACCTCGGCTTCCAACGAGCTGACCAATCCGGGCGTCAAGGTGCAGATCACCGAAAGCGGTGCGCTCATATTCGATGGTTGGCTTTTCTCGAAGTTTCCCAATACCCATGCTTTTATGCACCCCAAATACGGTTTCACCCTGGTGGCCGTGGTGGCGGCCGACAAGTAGCCTGCGCCCCGTTTATCCGCCATGTCCCTTACCTGCTTACCTCATCGCCAACGCTTCACGTGCCAGGCAGTCGCAGCGCTCGTTTTCCGCGTGACCGGCGTGCCCCTTAACCCATTTCCAGCTGATTGAATGTTGCTGGGATGCCTCCAGCAGCGCTTCCCACAGGTCGCGATTGAGGACCTGCTCCTTTTTGCTGTTTCGCCAGCCGTTACGTTGCCACCCCTTGATCCATTCGGTCATCCCCTTGACCACATATTGGGAATCGGTGGTAATGGTGATGCGGCAGGGACGGGTCAGTTGCCGCAGTGCTTCGATGACGGCGGTCAGCTCCATACGGTTGTTGGTCGTCTCGGGCGCCCAGCCGCTGATCTCTTTTTCACGTCCACTGCAACGCAGGATGGCGCCATAGCCGCCCGGCCCGGGATTGCCGCTGCAGGCGCCGTCGCAGAAGATCTCCACGCTGGTCTGCTGCTCAGACTTCGCCGACATAGGCTCCCTCCTTCTTCAGCAGTTCGGCAATGGCCTGCATGACACGTGCGACGATCAGGTTATGGGTCTCTTTGCAATCCTCAAGCTGGTAGAGGTCGTTGAAATCCAGCGCTGGGCCGAATGTCACGCTGGCCGGTTGCCCGAAACCGGGGAATTTCCAGCGGTTGAAGCCGGTCAGGGCGGTCGGCACGACGGTTGGGCGGGTGTCGTAGATGATCTTGCCGACGCCGCGGTTGCCCGCTCCCAATTTGCCGTCCTTATGGCGGGTCCCTTCGGGGAAGAGCATCACCTTTTGGTCCCTGAGCAACTCGTTCAGCACTCCGGCGGCCTTGACATCCCGTTTGCGCCGGACCGGAAAGGCGCCCCACGACGAGTAGAGCAGGCGCTGGAACGGTTTCTCGAAGAGTTCCTCTTTGGCCGGGGCCCAGAGCATCTGCAGCGGGTGATGGCGGATGACGGCCCAGGGGAGAAAGATCGTTTCATAGGCCGAGATGTGGTTGGAGGCCAGCAAGACCCCCCCACGGGCAGGGATGTTCTCGGACCCTTTGATGACGAAGTTGTTGAGGGTCGAGGCATAAAAGCCGACCACATGGCAGGAAAAGGTAACCCATAACCGCTTTAAAAATGATACACGCACAGTAAGTGCCTTCCTTGCAGGCTGCCCGCGGGCAGGTTGGGATGATTGTTCCCGATGCTTATACCATCTCGGGCAGTTCACGGCAACCGGGAAGACCGGCTGAATAGTCATTGGAAAACCGTAGCGGTATTGATATAGTAGTGAATTCACCGGCTCAGGCCAAGCTTGCCGGAATTCCAATCATCACCCACGGGCTCGCAGCATGAAATCTTACAACCACAGGACCGTCTTCAGCGGCCTGGTGATCGAGATCGAACAGATGGAGGTGGAGATCGGTCATAAGGGTCGCCACACCTATCAGATCATCCGTCACCCCGGGGGAGCAGGCGTCCTGCCGGTGCACGGCGACGGCAGCATCTCCCTGATCCGCCAGCTGCGGCCGGCGGTGGCGGCCATGGTGCTGGAGATCCCCGCCGGCCGGCTGAATCCCGGTGAACCGCCCCTGGAGTGTGCCCGGCGCGAATTGCTCGAAGAGACCGGCATCCGGGCGGAAAAACTGATCCCGCTGGGCACGATCCAGTCGTCGCCGGGCGTTTTCGACGAGGTCATCCACCTGTTTGCCGCCCAAGGGATTACGCAGGGAGCGGCCCAGCCGGAGGCCGACGAGGAGATCGAACTGCTGCGCCTCCCCTTTGCCGAAGCCCTGCAGATGGCCGCGGATGGCCGCATCGGCGATGCCAAGACCCTGGCCGCCCTGCTGCGCTGGGAGTTGTTGAGCCGCCGCGGAGCTGAGTGACATGCCTGATTTTGCCGTGAGCGAGGAAAAAAACCGCTGGCTGCGCTTGAAGATGGCCGAATTGCATGTGCGCGAGGAGGATCTGGAGGAGACCTTCGTGCGCTCTTCCGGTAACGGTGGCCAGCATGTCAATAAGACCTCCAGTTGCGTCCAGTTGCGGCATATCCCCAGCGGCATCTCTGTCAGCGCCTCGCGCGAGCGGAGCCAGTCGATCAACCGTTTTCTGGCCCGCCGGGAACTGCTGGAACGCATCGAGGGGCAAAGCGGCGTCCAGACCGCCGAGATGAAACGGATCGAAAAAATGCGCAAACAGAAAGACCGCCGCCGCCGGCGAACCGTAAAGAAGGAATCATGATTACCCGTGAAACATTGAAACGCCTGGAGTTCGACAAGATCCTGGCCGAGATCGCCACCCGCGTTTACAGCGATGTCACCCGTCAGCGCCTGCTGGCAAGCATGCCCCAGGGGGATCTGGAGGCCATCGGCCTGATCTCGGGCCGGGTAGCGGAGATCCGCCGTCTGGCCGGTCTCGGCATCGGCCTGCGTCTGTCACCCTTCGAGGATATCCGTCCGCTCTTGGAGGCGCTGCGTCCGTCGGGCGCCTTCCTGGCCCCCCAGGAACTGTTACTCTTTATCCCGGTGCTGCAGGTTTTTAACGACGTTTCCCGCCAGCTTGGGCCGCGCGGGGATCTGCCGCTCTTGAAGTCGATCGAGCCGCCGCTGGCCCCCTTTTCCGATATCCTGGAGCCGCTGGCGGCCTCCATCGACGCCGATGGCAGCATCATGGACAGTGCCTCGACTCAGCTCAGGGAGATCCGCCGGGCCAAACGCTCGCTGGCCGCCCGCATCCGCAAGAAGATCGAGGAGATCGTCCGCGACAACAATATCGAGATCTTTCTCCAGGACGATTTCATCACCCAACGTTCCGGGCGCTGGGTCATTCCGGTGCGCATGGATTCCAAGGGGATGGTCAAAGGGGTCGTGCACGACGTCTCCTCGTCGGGCGAGACCGCCTTCATGGAACCGCTGGAGATCATTCCCTTCGTCAACGAACTGGAAAACCTGAATGCCGAGGAGAAGTCCGAGGAGATCCGCATTCTGCGCCAGCTCTCGGCCTGGATCCGCGAGGACTCCCCGGCCATCGCCGGCTGCTTCGAAACCATGCTGACCCTGGACGAGCTCAACGCGCTGGCCCGTTTTGGCGAGCAGTACGGACTGGAGACGGCCCGCATGAACGGCAGCGGTGAGTTGCGCCTGGCCGGGGCCCGTCACCCGCTGCTCTTGATGCTGCAGTGCCAGGGTACGCTTGCGCGGGTGGAACCGCTCGACCTGCAACTGGCGGTGGACGGCTCGGCCTCGGTGATGGTCATCACCGGCCCCAATGCCGGCGGCAAGACCATTGCCCTCAAAACGGCCGGGGTGTTGACCCTGATGGCCCTCTACGGCATTCCGGTGCCGGCCGACGGCGCCCGCTCCAGCTTTCCGCTCCTGGATACGCTGCTGGTGGATATCGGCGACGAGCAGTCCATCGAAGAGAGTCTCTCGACCTTCTCGGCCCACGTGGCCCGTATCGCCGCGATCCTCGACCAGGCCGGGCCGCGCACGCTGGTGCTGCTGGACGAACTGGGGGCCGGGACCGAGCCCCAGCAGGGGGCGGCCATCGCCTGCGGCGTGCTGCGCGACCTGCAACAACGCGGCGCAGCGGTGGTGGCTACGACCCACCTCTCCGAGATCATCGGTTTCGTGCACCGTTCGCCGGGCATGCTCAATGCCGGCATGGAGTACGACACCGAAAACTATACACCGCTCTACCGGTTGATCAGCGGCGAACCGGGGCACTCCCACGCCATCGAGATTGCCCGGCGTTTTGGCATGCCCGAACGGGTGATCAGCTTTGCCCGCGAGATGCTCGGTACGTCCGGTGCCGAATTTACCTCGCTCTTGGCCGAGCTGCACCGCAAACGGGAAGAACTGGGCGAGTCCCAACGCGAGCTGGAGCGGCAACAAGAAGGGCTGCACGCAACGCAGCGGATGCTGGATGAACGTGCCGCAGCCATGGAACAGGCCCGCCGGGAGGTCAAAGAGAAGGCCTGGGGCGAGGCCCGAGAGCTGATCTCCGCCAGCCGTCGGCGCATGAACGAGCTGCTGGAGGAGTATAAACGGGAAAAACGCAGCGAGGTCATCGAGAGCCTGCGGCGCAGCGAAGAGGAGATCACCACGCTGCTCAAGCCGGCGGCGGGAGAGGCGCAGGCCGGGCTGCCCCTGGGGGAGGTCAAGGCCGGGGACAATGTCCATATCCGCTCCCTGGGGCACAACGGCGTGGTGGTCCAGCTGCTTGCGAAGCAGGGCAAGGTGCGGGTCAGGTCCGGCAGCATCGAGCTGGACGTGTCTCTGGCGGATCTGTGCGCCCCGTTTAAGAAGGGCACCGACAAGTCTCCCAAGCCGGTGCGGGGGATCTGGAAGGTGGATACCGAGGAGAGTGAGGAACGCGAGTTGAAGTTGATCGGCCTGCGGGTCGATGAGGCCCTGGACCTGCTGGAGCCGTTCATTAACCATGCCTCCCTGGGTGGCCAGCGCGAGGTGCGGGTCATCCACGGCCTGGGCACCGGCCGGCTGCGGGATGCCGTGCGGGAGTTCCTTGCCCGCCATCCGCTGGTGGATACTTATCGGGCCGGAGAGCCGCATGAGGGCAGGGATGGTGCCACGGTCGTCACGTTGAGAAGTTAAGGAAACGGTCTGTCTCGCAGCTGAAACAGTATGCCGGTCCACGAAAGACACGCAAGTCACGAAAATAAATCGTTACAGCGCATCGGCAATTTGCCACAATGGATGCAGCTCAAGTGTACCTGCTGGCAGTTTTTGTTCGTGTTGTTCGTGGACAAGTTTTTAAGGGTTGATCGATAAGGATAAGAATAATGGACCATTTCATAGTTGACGTCAGTGAAGAGGAAATCAAGCGCGAACGGGACAAGTCCCGCGAAGTGCGGCGCAGCCGTTGGTGGCAGAACAAGCTGGCCCTGGGGCGCTGCCACTGGTGCGGCGGCCAGTTCCCGCCGGAAGAGTTGACCATGGATCACGTCATTCCCCTGGCGCGGGGGGGCAAGGCCTCCCGTAACAATCTGGTGCCCTCCTGTAAGGAATGCAACTCGCGTAAGAAGTACCTGCTGCCCATGGAGTGGGAGGATTATCTGAACAACCTGGGAAAAACGGAGTAAAGCGCACCATGAAATCAATCAACAGCCGCTATAAACTGGTCATCTACGACTGCGACGGCGTCATGCTCGACACCCTCGAATCCAACTATATCTTCTACAACAGCGTCATGGAATACCTGGGGCGTCCGTCCCTGGACAGGACCGACCTCAAGGCCCGCAACATCCTGCACACCTATTCCTTCAACAATGTCATGGAATATTTCTTTGCGGGAGACGAGCGACGTGACGATGCCTGGAACTTTGCCAAGACCATCCACTATCGGGACCTGGCTCCCTTCATGCGCATGGAGGAGGGCTTGGTCGAAACCCTGGACCGGCTCAGGAAGAGCGTCTCCCTGGCGGTCTGTACCAATCGGGCCACCTCCATGGAGATGATCATCGAGGACTTCGGCCTGAGCGGCTACTTCTCCTGCGTCATGACCGCCTCCCAGGTTGCCAACCCCAAACCGCATCCCGAGCCGCTGCTTAAGGTCCTCGACCACTACGGCCTGGAGCCGGAAGAGGCGCTCTTCGTGGGGGATGGCGAGGTGGACATGCTGGCGGCGCGGGATGCGGGAGTACCCTTCATCTCCTATAAATCGAACCTGCCGGCACTGGCCCGCATTCAGCAGCATACGGAGATCTTCCGGCATATCGGCTGATCCCGATCCGGGCCCGCTCCACGAACGACACGAAACGCACGAAAATGTAACATATTACAAAAAACAGCCCTGCACCAAACAGGCAGAAGTTCCATGATCTTGCCTGACACCCTGATGGGGTTCGTGCCTTTCGTGTTTTTCGTGGACCAGAAAGCCGTTTGCGCTGTTGTCGCCACAAAATTTGACGCCTCTGACGACTGCCCCCCCATTCCGCCATATTTTTTGACTTTTCCGGCCCCCCTGTGCTATAAATATCCACTTTTTTATGAAGGTTACGCTGCTTTGAAGCCTGGAGTCTGAAATGAAGCAAAACGTGCGTATTGCAATGCTGCTCGCCCGGGTAAAGGTCAACAAGATGTAGGCCTTCATCGATCATGCCGGCAAGGAGGTCATCGCACCTCGATTTGAAAATACCGGTAATTTTCGTGAAGGCCTGGCCAAAGTACGACTGGATCACCGCTGGGGTTTTGTCGACAAAAGCGGAAAACTGGTCGTTGAGCCCAGGTATAAGGATGTTGACAGCTTCTCCGATGCCAACAGCTTCAAAAACGGGCGGTCCAGGGTCAAGCTTGATCGCAAGCTCGGCTATGTGAACAAAAAGGGGCCGGCTGTCCGGCAGGAAAACAGCATGGCACAACAACAGGCATGCAGCCTGATAACGCAACCACAACTATTAACCGACTAACCATAACTGACATACGAGGAGGTAGTATCATGTTTAAAGGAAGCATTGTCGCCATCGTGACCCCTTTCAGCAACGGAGCGGTGGACGAGAAAAAACTGCGTGAACTGGTCGATTTCCAGATCGAGAACGGCACCGACGCCATCGTCGCCTGCGGCACCACCGGCGAGTCATCCACCCTGGATAACGAAGAGCACCTGAACGTCATCAAGATCGTATTCGATCAGGCCAAAGGGCGCGTTCCGGTCATCGCCGGCACCGGTTCCAACTCCACCGCCGAGGCCATCAACTTGACCCGCGAGGCCAAAGAGATCGGCGTAGCCGGTGTGCTGCTGGTAACCCCCTACTACAACAAGCCGACCCAGGAAGGGCTCTATCGTCATTACATGGCCATCGCCGATGCGGTGGAGATCCCCCAGATTCTCTACAATGTACCGGGGCGCACCGGTGTCAACATGCTGCCCGAGACCGTAGCCCGTCTGGCTCAGCACAAAAACATCGTGGCCATCAAAGAAGCCACCGGTTCTCTGCAGCAGGCTTCCGAGATCATCGCCCTGTGCGGCGACCAGATCGACGTCTTCTCCGGCGACGACTTCATCACCTTCCCGATGATGGCTTGCGGCGCGGTGGGAATCATCTCGGTACTGGCCAACATCATGCCGAAAACCGTGGCCGACCTGGTGGATGCCTACTTTGCCGGCGACCTGGCCACGGCCCGCCAGCTGCACCTGGACACGCTCAAGATCGGCAACGCCATGTTCATCGAGAGCAACCCGATCCCGGTCAAGACCGCTCTGGGGCTGATGGGCAAATGCTCCGACGAGGTCCGTCTGCCGCTGTGCGAGATGGGCGCGGCCAACAAGGCCAAACTGGCGGCGATCATGAAAGAGTATCAGCTGATCTGATTCGTAACCGGGGAGGCAGGTCCAGATGACCGCCTCCCCGGTTACGGAGGATTGTTCGGGTCTGCCTGCCTGATGAACAACAGAAGAGAAAGGAGCACCTGATGAGAATTCTCACGGTACTGGTCTGCTGCCTCATGCTTGGAATGTCTGGCCTCACGGTATCGGAGGCCCGGGCAGAAGGGGCTCAGCAACCTGCTCTGGACACGCTGGTGGGTAGATATGAAGGGCGGATGCAGATCCACGCAGTCAAGCAGAAGGATTTCGTCTACCAGGTCGAGATCATGGCCGGCGACAAATCGCCCGAAGTTTTCTCGCTGGAATCGACCTGCCGGGATTGCGACACAAAGGTCTGGAAGCGCAATAACTGCAGGATCACCGATACACAAGACGGCATCAAGTTTACCTGTAAGGGGAAGACCTTTGAAGAGGAATTCACCTTCAAGGATGGTGCCTTGAGGGGATCGGGCCATACCAGTAAATGGCTCTATTCCATCAGCGTGACCAAAGTTGTTAAGTAGAATGTACGTAAGCAGATAACTGCATGGCTTCACGGGAAGCAGGTCCAGATGACTGCTTCTCCTGGTTCACGGAGGACCGCTCGTGAAAAGGTATCCCGGTTGGATCGGTCTGCTGGTTACACTGCTGCTGATATGCGGCTGTGCCACAGGCTCGGACAACTCGGTGGCGTTACATCGCATGGACGATATCGGGGCGACACCCAAGTTTGCCCACATCGGCATGACCGATTTCACCGTCTGCGGCGGGAGCTATCTGGACAAGCTGAGCCGCGACTATCACGAGCAGGACCAGAAAGCGATCTTCTACAACAAATGCACGGAGCTGGGGCATCCGCAGACATTTTCCCGCAGGTTACGGCTGCGGCTGGAAGAAAGACTGGGCCGGAAACTTGTGCCGGTCAAGACGGATAAAACCTTCAAGCCCAAGCTGGTACTTCATGATGCGGAGAAGCTGGGGCTGGAATATGTGATTGCCGGCGACCTGCTCTACCTGGGCGAAGCGGATGACAAGAGCGTTGTATCGGCGGTTTTTTACCTGATCCGGGTGGCCGATAGAAACATCGTGCTCATGGGGCGGGTCAAGAAGGAGGGCGCCAAAGGCAAGCTTCTCCAGACGATTGACGCTGTTGCCGACGAGCTGTTTGCCACGGCGTTTGATGAATAAGTTACCGAAAATATTGCGGGGGATTTTATGATTAAGATAGCCGTTTGTGGCGCTGCGGGACGTATGGGACAGCGCATTATCAACTCCATCATTGAGGCCGAGGGTGTAGAGTTTTGCGGAGCTCTGGAACGTCCCGGCCATCTCGCCATCGGCCAGGATGCCTCCCTGTTGGCCGGCTGCGGCAAATCCGAGGTGTACATCACCGACGACCTGAACGCCGTGGTGGCCGGTTGTGATGTGCTGATCGACTTCACCACACCCAAGGTCTCGCTGAAAAACCTGGAGGCCTGTGCCCTCAAGAAAAAATCGATCGTGATCGGCTCCACCGGCTTCACCCCCGAGGAACGCGCCCTGGCGGTCGAGCTGGCCCGGGAGATCCCGGCCGTGCTGGCACCCAACATGTCGGTGGGGGTCAACGTCTGCTTCAAGGTCTTGAAAGATGTGGCCAAGACCCTGGGCGACGACTTCGACGTGGAGATCGTCGAACTGCACCACAACAAGAAAAAAGACTCACCGTCAGGAACTGCCGTGCGCATGGGCGAGGTCGTGGCCGAGGCTCTGGGACGGGACTACAACAAGGTGGCCAACTTTCATCGCGAGGGGATCTGCGGCGAGCGCACCAAGGAAGAGATCGGCATGCAGACCGTGCGCGGCGGCGACATCGTCGGCGAGCACACCGTCTACTTCATCGGCATGGGCGAGCGCATCGAGATCTCCCACCGCGCCATGACCCGCGACATGTTCTCGCGCGGCAGCGTCCGCGCCGCCAAGTGGGTGGTCGGCAAGGCGCCGGGACTGTACGACATGCAGGATGTGCTGGGATTGAAATAACAACTACTTTAGCCACAGATCACACAGAGAAAACCGAAAGAACAAATTACAGGGATGAACAGGATTAACGGGATACTACCCTAACGTCTTAACTTAAGAAGTGGTTTAAGGTTTTATCCTGTTCATCCTGTGTATCCCTGTAAGACGTTTTTGAACTTGGTTCTGATGCTCTGTCCTCTGTGGCAATTACCTTTTGGAGGATTTTCTGTAATGGCAAAAATCAATGACAACTATCTGAAACTCAAAGCCGGCTACCTGTTTCCCGAGATCGGTCGCCGCGTGCGCGCCTTTGCCGAGGCCAACCCGACTGCCAAGGTCATCCGCTTGGGGATCGGCGACGTGACCCGTCCGCTGGCGCCGGCCGTGCTGAAGGCCTTCCACGCCGCCGTTGACGACCTGGCCACCACCGACCAGTTTGCCGGCTACGGCCCGGAGCAGGGCTATGACTGGCTGATCAACGCCATCATCGAGAAATCCTACAAGCCGCTGGGCGTTGACTTGAAGACCGAGGAGATGTTCATCTCCGACGGTTCCAAGTGCGACTGCGCCAACATCCTGGACATCTTCGGCATGGACAACGTGGTGGCCATCGGCGATCCGGTCTACCCGGTCTACAACGACACCAACGTCATGATCGGCCGCACCGGCGAGGCCGACGACAAGGGTTACTACCAGAACATCGTCTACATGCCCTGCAACGAGGCCAACGGCTTCATTCCGTCGCTTCCGACCCAGAAGGTGGACATCATCTATCTCTGCTTCCCCAACAACCCGACCGGCACCGTGGCCAGCAAGGCCGAGCTGAAGCGGTGGGTCGATTACGCCAATGCGCATGACGCGGTGATCTTCTTCGATGCCGCCTACGAAGCCTTCATCACCAACCCGGAGATCCCGCACTCGATCTACGAGATCGAAGGGGCCAAAAAGTGCGCCATCGAGTTCCGCTCCTTCTCCAAGACCGCCGGCTTCACCGGCGTGCGCTGCGGCCTGGTGGTCGTGCCGGAAGAGGTTATGGGAACGACCAGCACGGGCGAGCGCTACAGCTTCAACAAGCTCTGGCTACGCCGCACCACCACCAAGTTCAACGGCGCCTCCTACCCGGTCCAGCGCGCCGCCGCCGCGGTCTACTCCGACGAGGGGTGGCAGCAGACCAAGGAAATCATCGACTATTACATGGAGAACGCCCGCATCATCCGTGAAGGTCTCACGGAAGCCGGTGTGACGATCTTCGGCGGCGTGGATGCCCCCTACATATGGCTCAAGACACCCGGCAGCATGACCAGCTGGGAGTTCTTCGACAAGCTCTTGAACGAATGCCACGTGGTCGGCACCCCCGGCAGCGGCTTCGGCCCCAGCGGGGAAGGGTACTTCAGGCTGTCGGCCTTCGGTCATCGCGAGAACGTGATCGAGGCGGTGGAGAGAATCAAGAAGAATTTGAAGTGATATCGAAAGGGCGCCCAGCGAGGCGCCCTTTGTTTTGGTGTCATAATTTGTATTTGATTTACATCAGAGCTGTGCTAATTTTATACGGCTAGACGGTCTAGCTATATAAAAGAGGTTTGTATGAAGACCAATAAAATTGTTCGGTCAGCTCATGATCGGGAGTGGCAGCTTCAGGAAGCCAAGAACCGTTTGAGCCAGGTGGTTGATTCGGCCTTGCGTGATGGCCCCCAGACAATAACATTGCGGGGGAAGCCTGCTGCGGTGGTGGTCTCTTTCGATGAGTACCGCAAGCTGACCCTGCCGCGCACCGCATTATCGCAGTTCTTCAGACAATCTCCCCTGCACGACGTTGAACTTGACATCAGCCGCAGTACCGATCTCTCCCGCGAGGTGGAGTTGTGAAGTATCTGCTCGATACCTGTCTTATTTCCGAATTGGTAAAAAAGGAGCCGAATCCGGCAGTGGTGAGTTGGCTGGACGAACAGGATGAGCAGAAACTGTTTCTGAGTGTTCTGAATTTGGGCGAGTTGCAGAAGGGGATCAGCAAGCTCCCGGATGGCACAAAAAAGGAAGGGCTGCAGGCGTGGGTAGCGCTCGATCTGGTTGAACGTTTTACCGGCCGGATTCTTGAACTTGATTTGGAAACGGCACTCTGTTGGGGAAGACTCCAAGGAGAGGCGGAGCAGGCGGGCGAGAAGCTGCCGGTAATGGATTCGCTTATCGCGGCTACCGCTGCAGCACATGGCTTAATTGTGGTTACGCGGAATGTCAGGGATATTGAGAGATGCGGGGTGGGGGTTTGTAATCCGTGGGGGTGAATTAAGTAAGCTGTACTTGGAATTCGCCCCATGACTTAGGGGGACGGACGGTCCACCTAAGTCATGATATTGCGACAATCGAATACTTGCCTGTGCCCTTTAGCTTTGGTAACCCGCGTTCATCTGATCGAAAAATCCTTTGTGTCCAACTTGAACTCATCGTATATCCCTAGTTTCTTCATAATTGCGGGCAAGACTTGATGAATTGTCCTCATGCCAGTGAGGAGTTCGTTCATATATATATCAGGATGAATTCGCGAGGAGTTAAACCCCATACTTTCTGCCTCTGCTTCGTGTCCAAGCTCGTCGTGGGAGTCAAAGACTAACCCCATAAGCTCTGCTTTCAACGGAATGCCGGCACGGAAAGCTCGGTCTTTGACTATGTTGATCCATTCTTCATACTCCTTCAAAACCTGGTGTCTGTACTCCCTGAACTTAGACGCAAATCCTTCGTCAACTTCAATCTTGCAAGCAGCAAGGTCCAGTAGGCATGGCTCAATATTGACAGCTGCGGTTCCCATTAATTCAAGATCATCGTCGTCTATTAGTTCAGCAACGTACGCGGCGTAGAATCCATAAACATCATTTAGTGATTTATAAATTTTATAGATAAGAGCGGAATAAGGGTTCTCCTCAAGCAAAATCGATAACTCATCCTCATGGTCATCGTCATCGTTAAAAATACTGTCGTAGTCGATGTCTAGTTCATTAGGAAACTTACTAGGCAAATCGACCCCCATCTCCCTGAGAACAGAGAATGTATTCCAGCACAAAAGGCCAATTTCGTCATTTAGAGGATAAGTATCGTATCCAGTTTCGGCATCATCATTTGCCATTTCAGCCAAAAAATGAATTAGCTTTTCCCAGTTGCTGGCCTCTTGAATAGAGCCTGCCCACAACACGAACGAAGGGTTTAGGTCGCCGATCTTTACTATTTGCCGGATCTTTTCATCCATCTCGTTTGACATGTGCTCCCCCTTCTTCCATTTGCTGATTTGAGTCGGTGAAACCCCAAGTCGAAGAGCAAGTTCTTTCTGGCTGCACGATAAAGATTTCAACGCGAGTTGCACTAAAGCATTGCTATCCATTTTCAATACTCCTTTCATGGGTGGTTTAGTAAATTCAAATAGCAATAAAGGTAATTAATTTTTAACAAAGATTTAGTAATTATGCAATAGTGTTTAGTAAATACAGTGTAAAAATGTGCACTTATTTCTGCTACGTTGACGCACCACAAAAAAGCATGAAGGTGAAAAGGACTGGAACCAGGGGGGGGCGGGCGATTTCTGGGGACATCCATGTATATGTAATTCAAAAGGCGGCCAACTGGCCGCCTTTGCTGTCTTCCTGCCTGGAATTTTAGTCTATTCGACTTTCAGCCCTCATCCCCAGTGGCTGGTGTTCCCGCCCTGGTTCTTCACCAGGTAGTTCTGATGAAAAGTGACGCCTCAAACTGGTTCGCAGCACGCCGGACGGGCACGAGGTCGCAAAAAGTCGAAATAAAAGACGATGGTAACGGTTCCCCACACGGCAGCATTGGTCCCCTGTCTTTCCGTTACAATCAATACCTGACAACGGCTCCTTCCGGTTTAACACTAATTTCCCAGAACAATATAAAATCGTTAAGCTTTGAAATGAAGTTGCCAAGCTTTTCGGAATCAACACCTTCCTTAACTCGCACTGCAAAGCGGCATACATCATACCCATCGTAACAGTTGAGAAACATGACGGACCCCTTTCGCTCATGGTTGCCCGGTTGTTATCCTGCCGGACTCAGGTGTGCTCTGCTGAGTCATGAGATCGTTTTTTCGTGTCTGTACTAAACATAAGCATAAAGTTTGCCAACATCATAATTGATTGAATTTACGTATTATTTTCGGGATTGCCCCGATTGGCTTGGCGCATATGGGATGAATGTGCCAAAAAACCGGGCATGGTGTTTTCGCATGGAGTTCCGGGGGCATCATACGTAACTCGATAGGTGGCCAATCGGCCGCCTTGTCAGTTTCACGCGTCAACCAAAATATTGACTTGATGATATCACAATAGTATCATCACACATGCCCAGAAAGATTAGAGAACTGATTGCCGAACTAAAGGCGGCGGGATTTGTTGACAGGGGTGGAAAAGGAAGCCACCGCAACTTTATTCACCCCAGTTCTTTCATGCCGGTTACTATCTCCGGCAGGCCGGGCGATGACGCCAAACCTTATCAGGAGCGTGCGGTGCGGGACGCACTCAAGGAGAACGGGAAATGAAACCGGGTGATAATTATCTCAAGATTGTGCAATGGTCCGAGGAAGACAACTGCTACGTGGGCATCTGCCCCGGACTGATCCGCGGCGGTGTGCATGGCGATGATGAAGCAGCGGTCTATCGGGAATTGTGCGGGGTGGTCGAAGAGGCGATTGAACTGTATCAGGCGGACAGGAAACCGCTTCCGCCGGCAACGGCCAATAAGAACTATTCGGGCCGCTTCGTTCTGCGGGTGGACAGGGAACTGCACCAGGCACTGGCCATTCGCGCCCTGAACGAGGGGGAAAGCCTGAATAGCTATTGCCAGAAAATTCTGAAAAAAGCGGCTTAAGTTCTCCTGCGCTGCACATTCTTAAAATAAAAAGGCGGCCGATTTGGCCGCCTTTGCTGTTTCTGGATTCAGTTCATTTCAAGCGCTGCGGCAATTCTCGTTTTGAGCTGCCCCAGATCCTGCTGGGAAAAGTCGGTGACTACCTTCAGATAGTTGGTGCCAAGATCCTCCCGCACAAAGGACTCGACCTTGACCGCCTCGACGTTGTAGGTGTGGCAGGATTGCAGCACGAGATCAATGACCAGATCCGGTTTGAGTGATTCAACCTGCTGCTTCAATACTTCAAAGCGACCCGTGTTCGGTGTCATACAGGCGCAGGGGATCTGCAGATACCTTTTGGCAATGGCAAGCAGCGGATCGCCGCTCCCCTCCTCAGTAGCATTGGCATACGGCTTGAGACCGGTGCAGGAATCCAGACCGACAATTGCCGCCCCCTCTTCATCGACCAGCTTGAGAACCTTGAGCACGTCACCGCCGACCGGGCAGCCGGTGATCAACACTCTTTTGGCACCCTCTTTTGACGTGAACAGCTTCTGCTCCCGGCGCGCCGTCAGGGTGGCAATGATCCCTTCCAGTTGCGCGATCGCCTGCGGGCCGTGGGCTGACATGGCATAGGTGGCGACAGCGTACAGCTCCTGCCAGGTGATGACCGCAGGCTTGCAGGCACCGAAGGCGAAGATCCGCTCCACCAGGCGGTTTTTACGGTTGCACTCCCTGATACTCTCTTCCAGGGCGGTATCGCTGATGGTGGTGGCAAAGGTCTCCTCAAGGAACTTCTTGAAGCCGTTGACAGAGTGCCGCCAGTAGGCAACCGCCCCCTCATTGGTTGGGCACTGGGGGAGATCCATGACATACAGCGGCCGATGTTCCTGAATCAGTTCGAACATCTTCTTCTTGCCGTCGCAGGTGGTTTCGCCGACAACGGCATCGGTCAGCTCGAAGAACGGGCAGGTTTTCAGTTCGATAAAGCCGAAGCTGGACTTGATCAGCGGGCAGAGGTTGACCGGCAGTGTCTCTTCCGCCTTGGCAATCGGTGCATTGGAAAATGCGCACAGGACTGCCGGAACACCACCCATGGCCCAGACGACTTCAACCGGAGCATAGGAGCAGTACGCCCCGACCACCTTGGCACCGGCTTCTCTTTTGGCTACAACCTGCGCCAAGGCGCGTTTAAGGGGGAATTCCTGAAAATCATCATTGAATAACGGGGTCATGTGCTCTCCTGTCGAGTTGAATTTATTGCGTGAATGGCCGCTCCATAGGCGCCATAGAAGTCCGGATGTTCCGGGACGATTACCTGTCTGTTCAGTGCTTCGGCGAGAAGCCGCACCATGGCACGGTTCTTTGCGCCGCCGCCGACAAAGAGGATCTCAACCGTGTCAGAGCGTATTACTTTTGACAACAGGGAGACCAGCTTGGTCAGCAGCGCTTCATGGATGGCACGGGCGATATCTGCCAGGGCAATTCCGGATGTCAAAAGCGAGATAACCTCCGATTCGGCAAAAACGGTACAGGTGCTGTTGATCTCCACCGACTTGCTACCCCGGAGCGCCTCCGTTACCAGCTCATCGAGGCTGAGCCCCAAAGAGCCGGCCATCATTTCGAAGAACTTCCCGGTACCGGCCGAACATTTGTCGTTCATCTCGAACTTTTGCAGCTGGCCGCTGCTGCGGTTTATGGACAGCGCCTTGGTATCCTGACCGCCAAGATCAATGACCGTGTCGATTGTCGGGTGGAAATGATGGGCCGCGGTTGTGTAGGCCTTGATTTCGGTGATGACATCGCCGCCCAATACCTTCTGCGCCAGCTGTCTGCCATAACCGGTCGAGATGAGGTGATCCCAGGCATACTGCTCCTTGATCAAACTCAGTTGAGCGGAGAGATTGATGGAAGTCTCGGCTTGAAAGCGGTCGATTACCTGACGGTTTTCACCATCGAGAAGCACGAATTCAATGCTGCGTGAACCAATGTCTATGCCGGCCAGTTTAATAGAAACTCCTGATATCTCTGGAATCCAGATTGGTGTGGTTTGTATTGAAGCTCGAAGTATTGACATGCCACAACCGCAAGGTCAAATTGGTATTTTAGATGCCATCGGTCCGTGCAATCGCAAGTGCCGATTTATGCTATTCACAGGGGCTACAGTGCCCTGTCGCACATGCCCGGCCACTGTTTCATGCCCCTCGCGTTTTGCATGCGACAGTACTACAATTAATCATGACGACAAAGTACTGGAGGTGGCTGATATGGTTGACATTATTCATAGAATCGGGATCAAGGCCCCTGCGATACGGGTCTATAGCGCATTGACAACCTTGGAAGGACTGGGCCACTGGTGGACCGAGGAAGTTAAGGGCGATACCCAGGTCGGAGGAAAGATCGAATTCAAATTTCTGACGAAAACGGGCGAGCTTCTGGGCGGGATGATTATGGAGGTGCAGGAACTGGGCGAAAATAAAGATGTGCGCTGGCGCTGCGTAGAAGGGCCGGCTGAATGGGTTGGAACTGAGATCACCTTCCAACTGTCGGAAGAGGACAACCAGACGATTGTCCTCTTCGGCCACAGAAACTGGCGCGAGGCCACGGAGTCTACGGCTCACTGCAGTATGAAGTGGGCCATGTTCCTGTTAAGCCTGCGTGAGTACGTGGAAACAGGCACAGGGAAGCCTTCACCCCATGATCTGAAAATCGATAACTGGAATTAGCATCCATCTTGCGGTTATCAGCCGGTCGCACGTAAAAAGAGGCCAAGGGACGCATATCCCTTGGCCTTTGATTTTGCAATCGGGCTGAAATTCCGGGGACGCATACGTAATTCAAAAGGCTGCCACTCAGCAGCCTTTTGCCTTGGTTTTCGAGTATCTTACTGTCCCGTTTCACTCGCAACCCGGGCCACGAAAAACCCGCCAGAGGCGGGTAAACGTACAAACCAACGCAGTATGGTTTCATTCCATTGTGCTCGGTGCTACCTGATCTGGCCGCGCAGCTCTCCTCCCGGATACTTGTCCGTGTGGACGTTCACATAGGTGCTGCCCGCCTTGATCAGCTTGACCAACTCCGTGAGCGGTTTCCCGCTAACGCTTCCCAGCAGGTCCTTCTCGGAAAGCACTCCCTCGGCCAGCACACCGCTGAACGTTGCTTCCTTCTTGGGACCGGCAAAGAGGCCGGCCAGAGGCGGACCCTCTTTGCCTTTCTTACCCAGATGGATGTGGGCCGCGGTGACGTTCTCGATGTCCTTCACGATCAGTTTATAGGTTAACTCCTTGCCGTCCTTGCTCAGCTTGAACTCCGCCTCACCCTTGGCCAGCGTTTTTACCTTGGGGACCGCCTCATCCCCGGAAAGCTTGGCGTTGAAGCCGCCTTTTTCAGCGGAGAAGCCGATAGAAGCGGTCAATAACGCAGCCAGGAGTGCCAAAAGCGGATATTTTAGCATTCTCATCGTGGTTCTCCTTTCTCAGTATTTGTGGTGTTTCTGTTACTATCTGAGCACAAACGGGACAGAATCACAAGAGAGATTTAATGGAATTACACGTGGTAACTGATTGATGTATAAGACGTTTTTTGGGTGTTTGCAATGACGGCCGGTTACCCGCTGATCCATTCACCCGGTATCTGCTAACGGCGTATAATAAACGTACATGGACAGATCGGGTCAGGGGGTGTGACATGGCAAAGACAGTGGTTGGATCAAACAGCGCTGCACAAGGGAAATGCGAGGTCGAGCTGGGTGGTTATCGGCACGAGTGCCGGCTTGACGGCATCTCGCGCAACGGCGCAGACGTAAACTGCACCGGTTTCCTGCGGGAAACCAGTCGCGGCGCCGCATGTGTTCTGCATCTCCAGAATGATGCACGTCGGAAACAGTGTCGGGTGATCGACATCGCGGCCGGGAAACTGCACCTGCGGTTTATGGCGGACTGAACAGGCCGAACGGAATTGCCAACAGTCTGCTGACCTGTTCGCCGAATTCCGGGTATAGTTTACCTCATTCAATAGACATACCGCCGCTGGCCACCGCCGCAGCTAAGTTCCTGCCTGCTGCGGCACTCCCTCTTCCCAGTCGCAACAGCAGAAAGTCACACCTTACGATAGGTCCTTGTGATTTGCGATCACGTCTGCCAGAAGCGGTACCGTGGTGACGGCTCCCAGCAGAAAGAGAGTCCAACCGACCGCCTTTTTCTGTTCTTTTGTCAGCTGTTCCCCGAGAAGCAGGGCGATCCCCGCCCCCAGCGCCGCACGTGTACCGGCGATGAGTGCAAGTTCCGGAATCGATATGCAGGTCGCTTTCATGGTAGCCCCCACAAGCATTTGTTCTTACAACTCAATCATACCTCCATGGCATTCCGGGGACGAGCTAATTTTGGTGACATCCTGATACAAAAGGCGACCAATCGGCCGCCTGAGTAATTTCCGTGCTTGTAATTTCCCTGCCGGCTGAGCAACAATGCGCACATGCCCATCCTTTGCCCCCATAACAACACGACTGTCCGCAGCTCCTCTCAGAAAACGCCGGAAACGATGAGTGCGGCATGACAGTGCTTCCGTGGCAACCTGGAACCACACCCTTGATGCTGGCGCCGATGCAGGGGCTGACCAACCGGGCCTTGCGCGCCTATTTCATCGAGCATGTCCGGCCCGATGTCGTCTTTACCGAGTTCATGCGCGTCAACACTGCGCCGGCGGGAGCAGGGCTCACCGCCGCCGATCTGCGGGATGTCGCCACTGAGCAGGAGGGTGTGCCGTTGGTGGTGCAGTTGGTGGGCCATGAGCGGAAGGCGCTGGTCCTGGCGGCCCGGGTCGCGCAGGAGGCCGGTGCGGTGCATATCAACCTCAACATGGGGTGTCCCTATGGCCGGATGGGCGGCGGCCTGACCGGTGGGGGGATGCTCCGTTGTCCGGAGAAGCTCGCGGAGATCATTCCCGCCCTGCGGGAGGCCATCGACGGCTCCTTCTCCGTCAAGATCCGGGCCGGGTACGACGACCCGGACCAGATCATGAGGCTGTTGCCGCTCTTCGAGTCGAGCGGGGTGGATTTCCTGGTGCTGCATCCCCGTACCGTGGTCCAGAAGTATGATGGAGTTGCCGACCATGGTGTGACCGCCCGGGTGGTGCGGGAGACCCGGCTGCCGGTAATTGCTAACGGGGATATCCGCAGCGCTGTTGATGGCGGGCGGCTGCTGGCTGAGACCGGCGCTGCCGGGCTGATGCTGGGACGGGGGGCAATTGCCGATCCGCGGCTGTTTCTGCGCCTGAGGGGAGTGGTGTTTACCGGGGAAGAACGGCGCACAGAGCTGGTCAGCTATCTCAGGGAAATATTGACCCGTTATGGCCAGCTGTTCTGCGGCGATACGCAGGTGCTGAACAAGGTCAAGGAGATTACCGCATACCTGAATGACCCGGAACTGGCAAAACCGCTCAAAGAGCTGCGGCGGGCCAAAACCCTGCGGGCGTTCGAAGCTGTTCTGCACGGGCTGAGTTGAGCAGCGACTTCGCGGGGCCGTCAGCGGGATCCTTAGCGGAGGGGATCATCGGGGAGTTCTGCACATATTTCTTACCAGGTGAGTGATGTCCCTGATTGTGGCTCGACCGGACATTTGACCTGTGCTGAACCTACAGCTATGATGCGGGAACGAACGGAAGGAAAACAAACTGCAGATGAACAATTTGAAATATCTCGTCGGCTATTCACCGCAGATAACAGCCCAGGTGGCCGAACTGGTCGCACAAAATCGCTTGGGCAGCGTGATTGTGCAGCGCTATCCGAAGACGCACGATATCAGAACCGATCGGGCGCTCTACGACTATGCCGTTGCCATCAAGAACGAGTTCATGCGCACCACCCAGCCGCTGAGCAGGGTCGCCTACGACGGCAAGATCCACGTGATCAACAACGCCCTGGGAACCCACACCTTTGTTTCACGGGTACAGGGGGGCAAGCTGAAGGCCAAGCATGAGATCCGCATCGCCTCCATCTTCCGGGACGCTCCCGGAGAATTCCTGAAAATGATTGTCGTGCACGAGTTGGCGCATTTGAAGGAGAAGGATCACAACAAGGCCTTCTACCAGCTCTGCAACTATATGGAACCCGCCTATCACCAGCTGGAATTCGATACACGGCTGTTTTTGACCCAGGTGGAGATGGCCGGGTCACCCTATCTGACCTGAGATGGCAGGGGATTTCTTTAACCTGAAAACAACAGTTACTCACGCGGAGACGCGGAGGTCGCGGAGAAATTCACTACGTTACGTCAATAATAACCTTCACCAATCAGGTAATAGTGGCTCCGCTGTAATTATCTGTTTTGCTCCGTGTTCTCCGCGTCTCCGCGTGCAACTGTTTTTTATAGGTTTAATTCAAAAGGCGGCCAATCGGCCGCCTTTGCTGGTTCTGTACGTGAAATTGTGTCGCCAACTGGGCTATGGATTGGGCTCTTCCGCTGCCGCAGCTTCGTTGCAGCGCTCCACAACCCCGCGGAGCCAAGCAATTTCATCGGGATGAAACTGTTTCGAGTACTCGGTGCCGACATTCAGCGCCCAGTGGAGCGGCGGCATGCTCGTGGCGGCGAGTATGTGTCCCGGAACCCCCACCCATTTGACATCGTCTGTGGACCAACTCTTCAAACGCTCTTGGTTGTCGAACAGCATCAGGTAATCGTTGCCATCCGATTCGATGACAAGGGGGAGAACCTGCCCTTCCTCAGGTGCCGGCGCATTGTCGAGCTCTTGCGGATCAAGGGTGGGGACGCAAAAGGTCGTGTTGAGAAAGAGATCGTAATACTTCGACTGACACGTGGCATCGTCCACATTCTCGCGCAGTGTCTGCAACGCCTGATCGAGTCCGGTCAGCTCCTGGGATGTTTCCGTTGTCGCTACCCATCGGTTGGTCACCTCGATCAGATGGTAGCCGAACTGGGTCTTGACCGGGCCGAGCACCTTGTTCAGCTCGCCGGAGAAGACGACTTCATCGAACTCCTTGACCATCTGCCCAGGGTGGAACGAACCGAGATCTCCACCTTGCATGCGTGAGGGGCAGGAGGACTTGTGTTTGGCAACTTCGGCGAAATCGGCACCGGCTTCGATCTCGGCTTTGAGCTGCAGGCAGTGGGCTTCGGTATCCACGAGGATGTGACGGGCGGAAGCGGGCATGGGGACTCCTTGAGATGAGTGAAAAAATTTCCGGCATAATAGCCGAGATGGCCGGATACGGCAATTCGGAAAATTAAACCTATACAAAAACAGTTGTCCACGAAATACACTAAAATCACGAACGAAACCAATACAATAAGAAACATTATGGGGTTACCTGTTCGGTGCAGTGATGTTCTGTTCTAAGGCTTCAATTTTCGTGTTATTTCGTGTGGTTCGTGGACCAAAAATCCGTTTTTAGGTTAAAAGCTGACCGGCTGCTTTTTGGAAATGCAGCCGATTGCATATAAAAAGAGGCCAAGGGACGCATGCCCCTTGGCCTCTTTTGTCTACGACTGCTTTTGATCTATTACAGTTTCACATCCAGCTCATTCTGGTAAATCTGCTCACGCACCTGCTTCTTCCTGATCTGAACCAGTTCGCCACTGCGGGTTTTCATGACAGCGCCCGGCTTGCGGTGCGAGTTGTAGTTTTCCGGCGACATGCTCTCGGAATAGGCTCCCGTGCCGCCGATGACGACGTAGTCGCCGATTTCCGGTTCGACAATCTGCACCGGCACGATGTTGCCGTCGCCGTCCAGACGCACCGAATCGCCGCTTTCGCAACAGCGTCCCACGATGCCGAAGGATTTCAACCCGGCCGTGGGCGTGCCGTCATACTCGCTGGAGAGCAGCGTGCCGTCCTGGCGCACGATGGCGATGGGATGCTCGGAGCCGTACAAGAGCGGGCGGGTCAGCAGTTCCATGCCGCCGTCGACGATCAGGAAGTTCAGCTCGTTGGTCAGCTTCTTGTCGATGATGCGGGTGATGATATGGCCCGAGTTGGCTACCACGAAGGTTCCCGGCTCGATCTCCATCTGCAGCTCGCGTCCGGTGGCTTCTTTGAACTCTGTTATCCGCTGCGCGGCATAGGCGCCCAGGCTAGCGATATCGGCCTGCTTTTCACCCGGCATCCTGGCCACCTTGAGCCCGCCGCCGAAGCTGACGGTGGTGGCATCCGGGAAATAGGTTTTTACAAAGCCTAGTTCTCGGTCGATGTTCTGGCGCCATTTTTCCGGGTCGCCCCCGGAACCGATATGGACATGCACCTGGGTAAAGCGCAGTCCCTGCTGGTCGGCCAGGGCTTTTACGGTGGGGACATCGTTTAAGTGTACGCCGAAGCAGGAGTATTCGCTGCCGGTATCGCGGGTGGCGCTTTCGCCGCCGCCGGCGGCTCCCGGATGGACCCTCATTGACAGGTCGATCTTGTTGGCCTTGGCAAAGTCGGCAATCAGCTGAAACTGCGTCATGGAGCAGACGTTGTACTTGAGGCCGGCTTTGATCATCTCCTCCAGTTCGGCGCGCTCCTCAGCGGAGGGAACCTCCTGGGTGGTCAGCATCATCCGGCTATAGGGAACCCCGGCGGCAAAGGCACGGGCCGCTTCATCGAGTGACGAGCAATCCAGATCCAGCCCCTTGTTGGTGACGACCCGCAGTACGGTACGATCCGAGTTGGCCTTCATGGCGTAGCGCACATGCAGACCAAAGGCATTGGGCATGTTCAGCAGCTGTGCGCAGCTGTTCTCGATGTATTCCTGATCATGCAGATAGACCGGTGTTCCCCACTGCTGGGCTATGTTCGGGATGAGCGTTGCGTCCAGTTTGGTCGGACCAAAGTGTTTCATTGTCATACTTTCAACCTCATAAAATTGATATGATTCCGCATGCCCCGATCCCTACAGGCAACGTGAAGAGGTGGGCATATCTATGTAACATTTTCGACGGTTGCGGCGCAACATCTCTCTGGAAGTTTGTTGCTTGGCGATGGTGGTATGCTTATCGGATACCATGGCAGCAACGCTGCTTTGTAGTACTACTGGTACTGAATATAGAGCGGCTTGGGATTCAGTTTGAGGACATCCTTGGGCGTCAGAAGCGGGTCGCCCTTTTTGGTGTCGTTGTGATAGAACAGTTTGAAACCGGTATACTGGACCGGTTCGGCCACCACATAATCCTTGTACGAATCCCGCTTCAGCCAGGGCGCACCCCAGCCATCCATATTCATGACCATCTGCACCTCGGGGCGCAACTTTATGTGTTTCGCATTGGTGACGCCACCCCTGGTGAAACGATGCACGACGAATACCTTGGGAGGAAGATTATACTTTTTGACCAGATCCTTGAGATAACCCGACGCGTAATTGATGTCGGCCGCGTCGTAGGTGCCGATCTTTGTGCCCGGTTTTTTACCGCTCTTGATCAGATTGAATTCAGGGTCGATTCCCAGATGTACATCCGGATTTTTCAAGATCCATTCAAAGCGCGGCAGCAGGGTGCGGATATCCTCATGGCCGGTCTGGATATCGATGAACAGGATCGCTCCCGCCTCTTTGGCCCAGTCATAGACCTGATTGATGATCTTGTCGGGAATAATCATGCGGTATTTTCCGGCCTTGCCGGGTGCGCCCTGGGCTACCACCGCGATCAGGTGCAGGGCCGGCTGTACCGGGGTCGCCGGGTCTGCCGCCTGCCACCTGGCAGCTTCCCCCTTTAACTTCTGAAGCATGACGTCCTTGGGGTATTCCCCCAGTGCTCCCATCTTCTTTGAGAGCGGGTTGCCATAGTAGGCTACGATGCGTTTTTTCGGCAGGATCGAGCCCGGTAACGGTGCCGGGCAGTTGACCGGCCAGCCGCATTTCTTCGCGAATTCCGGACTTTCTCCGGAGTTGTATTTGGTCTTGGGGGGGGCGGTGCGCGCAGATGAGCTGTTGGCTACAACGGCGGCCGCCTGGCGAACTGCGCTGCTGGTGGCGGAAAAGGCGGTCGGCGCAGCAGTGGAGTAATTGCCGGCGGTGGCGGTTTTAACTGTCGGTGCGCTCGATTTTTGTTCGCTGCAGGCGGTCAGAATGCTGATGGTGACGAACAGCCATAGGGCCCGTCGGCATGATTGAACGGTAACTTTCGGGTACTTCACGTAAACTCCTTCGGCAGGTTGCTTGAAACAAGTCTGACACGAGATGACATCGCACGTAGAGGGGACACTGAGGACATAAAAAAACCGGTACCGGTTAACGCTGTAACCCGGCAATCCGGCTGTGTTCTGGAAACCCCGCATGATTCAAGGTGTTGACTGCATCCGACACTGCGTATTCAATTTGTATCGTGCAAATTTACGCGAAGTCACGCGAACAAGTCAAACCAATTAGTGAAGGGCTGTGGGGCAGGCTGTGCATAGCGCGATTACTCCATGCCGCCGTGTTATAAACTGTACGGATCTGCAGTAAAGGTCTACAGTGAGGAATACGACTGGTCGTCAATTGAACCAGCACAACGTTAAGGACGCCTCTATCCGGCACCAGCCCTCCTTATCCCAAGGAGATTCCACGTGCCGTCCATACCGCTCCCGCTTCTACCGTTATCTCCCCTTGAAATCAAGCAACTGCGGTTGATCGAATCCAATCGCCTCGAGTATGGCCAGCGGTACAACCTCTTGACCTTTGCCGACAGTGAACGGCTGGTGAGCGCCAACGCGGAGCGCCGCGAACTGTTGCAGTGGCTGGCTCAGCACGCCGCCTTCGGTTATTCCGGGACCAAGGTGAATTGCAACGGTCTCTCTCCCGGCTGCCGGCACTGCGGCGATGGTGGCTGGTCGTGCCTGTTTGTCAACGGTCGTTGCAATGGGCAATGTTTTTACTGTCCCACGGCACAGGACGATGGCGGGCCCCCGGTTACCAATGGCCTGGTTTTTACCGATCCGGACGAGTATGCCGATTATGTGGCCACCTTGGGTTTCAGTGGTGTCAGCATCAGCGGCGGCGAGCCGCTCCTGACGCCTGATCTTTCCCTCTCATTCCTGCGGGCCGTGCGGAAGCGCTGCGGTGACGATGTCCATCTCTGGCTGTACACCAACGGCACCATGCTGACTGCCGATCTCTGCAGCAAACTGAAGGATGCCGGTCTGAACGAGATTCGCTTCGACTTGGGGGCGGTTCGCTACAATCTTAAAAAACTGCGACTGGCGATCGGCTGTATTCCGACGGTAACAGTGGAGATTCCGGCGGTGCCGGAGGATGAGCAGCTGCTGAAGCTGAAGATGGTTGAAATGGCCGAGGCCGGGGTGCAGCACCTCAACCTGCACCAGATGCGGCTGACGCCCTACAACTTCGAACCCTTGACGGCGCGAGGCTATACCTTTCTCCATGGCGAGAAGGTGACGCTGCTGGAGTCGGAGCTGTGTGCCTTGCGGATGGTCCGTTTCGGCCTGGAACAGGGGATTCCCCTGCCGGTGAATTACTGCTCGTTTACCTACAAACGGCGCTTTCAGCTTGCCGCCTCACGGCGCCGTGCGGCCCTGTCGATTTGCGGCTCCGGCGAGACTGTGACCGAGTCCGGCTTCCTGCGGACTCTTTCGCCAACCGATGTCCGTTACTGCGAAACAGCTCTCCTGCAGAGCCCCAGCTATCGCGCCCCGTTTGAAAAGATCATACTGGCAAGCGGACGTTCCCTGTATCTGGAGCGCCGACCGCTGCCAGTGGAACCGCAGCTGTCGAGAGCGGAGCTGACCGCCCTGCAGGCCGGCGACCCGCCGGACAGGACGGCTCGTTTTGAACGGATTGAGAGCGGATTGGCCGAGTATTTTTGACAGCGTAGAGAAGACATTCGGGGATAATGTACGTCATGCAACAGGCGGCCAATCGGCCGCCTGTGCTGTATCTGCGGAAGAGCCTAGCCGTTCATCCCGATCAGTCGCACAAAATCTTCATAGGCCGCGAAACCGGTTAACCGCTTTCCGTCGCAGAAATGGGTCGGCACGGCGGTGATGCGCAGATCCATGGCCCGCTGCCAGTCGGCATCCACTGCCGCGGCACAGCTTCTCTCTTCCAGCACGGTCCGCGTCTCCTCTGCCGGTAAGCCGACGACTGCGGCGATCCGCAGCAACTCCTCAGTTCGGGCGATGTTGACCCCTTCCACGAAATAGGCGCGATAGACCATATGTCGGAACTGGTCGCCGCGTCCCTGCAACTCCGCCCATTTCCCCAACTCCTGGGCCAGCCGGCTGTTGTAGGTGCGGCTTCGTTCAGCCAGCGGTAGCCCCTCGACCGCTGCTATCTGCAGCAGCCGGGTCTGCATGTCGCGGATCATGGCCTCCCGCCCGGCAAAGAGTTCCGTAAGTTCCCTTCCTTCCGGTGGGGTGTCGGGGTGGAGCGGGAAAACGCTCCAGCGCAGCTGGACCCCGTATTCCTGCTGCAAGCGGTCGGTACGCACGGTACCGAGGTAGCACCAGGGTCAGATGTAATCGAAAAAGACCTCTACCACGGGTGGGCTGTTCATGGTGTCCTCCCTTATTACGGTTAGTACGACTGGTCAGAGCAGCTGCAAGACTGTCCGGGCCGCCGCTTCCGACGAGGCCGGGTTCTGGCCGGTGATCAGGTTGCCGGACTTGACGACATGGACCTGCCAGTCCGCCCCTTTGGAGTACTTCCCGCCGGCCTTGGCCAGTTCATCCTCCACCAGGAAGGGCACGACCTCGACCAGGCCGACCGCGGCTTCCTCGGTGTTGGCAAAACCGGTTATGTCTTTGCCCTGCACCAGCGGCGCACCGTCCGCAGAGCGGGCATGACGCAACACTCCGGGGGCGTGGCAGACCGCGGCGACCGGTTTGCCGGCGGCATGCATGGTCTCGATCAGGGCGATGGAATCCCGATCCTCGGCCAGATCCCACAATGGCCCATGGCCGCCGGGATAAAAGAGCGCGTCATAATCATCCGCCCTAACCGTCTTCAGCGCTACGGTATGGGCCAGGGCTGCCTGTGCCTGCGTATCCTTATTGAAACGCTCGGTGGCCGGGGTCTGGAAATCCTGTTCCTCACTCTTCGGATCGAGCGGCGGCTGCCCCCCCTTGGGCGAAGCCAGGGTAATCTCGGCCCCCGCATCCTTGAAAACATAGTAGGGGGCGGCAAACTCCTCCAACCAGAATCCGGTCTTTCGGCCGGTGTTGCCGAGTTGATCGTGCGATGTCAGTACCATCAGGATCTTCATGATCGTACCTCCTTGGGTGTGCGGTTTCCGGCGGCAGCAATCCGTGCCTGCCGGTGAGTACATTATACCCCATCTGCACAGGAGGCGGCACAGCGGGATTAAAAAAGGGGAGCGGCGGCTGGTTACTGATCTATCAGGCGGCCAAGCGTCGGCTGGAGCTGGACGAGTTCCCCGCATATCGCGACCGGCTCAGCGAACGGATCACAGATTCTTCTGCACGTTGAAATAAAAGTGTGGCAAGATGTCGTGACCTGAGTCACGAACCTTTTTCCCGAGTACCCGGATGTTATGACCGATCCCTCCTCATTTCCGGCACCTGCGAGCATGCTCGCGGTGCTGAAGCTCTTTGTGATCCCCGTCGGCGGCGGCATCCCTGCCGGGGTCATGCTGGCACAGGCCAAAGGCGTGGCCTGGCCGATTACCGCACTGCTCTACCTGGTATCGGATATCCTCCTGGCGATTGTCTTCGAGCCGCTTCTGCTCCTGATCGGAGCGGGGTGTCGGCAGGTGCCGTTTCTGGCCCACGTGGCTGCCCTCCTGAAAGAGGCCAGCGCACGGAGCATGTCGCATTTCAGCGTGACCGGCGCCGGCCCGCTGTCGCTGATCATGATTGCCTTCGGTGTCGATCCCATGACAGGGCGCGCCTCTGCTCTTGCCGCAGGTCACGGGTTCGTTGCCGGGTGGGCTTTCGCCATTGCCGGCGACATGCTCTATTTCGCCGTGATCGCGATCACGACCTTGCGCCTGAATATGTATATCCACGATCCCAACACGACCATGCTGATCGTCCTGGCGGCCATGTTCCTCGTGCCGCTGTTGATCCGTCGCATGCGCGCGCGGCGCCTGCCCGATCAAGGCCTTCAAGGCTTACGGGAAGTTGAGGGTGCCGGGGATATATGACAAACAGAAGATTCTTGTCGAGGAGTTGACAGATGTCGGGCATCGTAGCCATTGCGGGAAAGGTTGCTGAGCGTGAGGCCTTTATTGCGCGGGAGATTGAACGCTTAAAACGGCGGGTCATCTGGAGTGAACGGGCCGGAGGAGATCACTGGCGGCAGATTTCCTTTCTCTACCGGTCGGCGGACCGCTTCGGCAGCCGGATTTTTGAGCACTCCTTCTGTCGTGGGGAAATAAATGCTGTCGGCTGTTCGACCGGCTGCTGCTGCCGCTGTAGGCCGGATGTGTTTGCCTATGAGCAGCAGGTGCTGGATCTGCTGCCGAAGAGGATCGACGCGTCCGGATACTGCCCCTTTTTCAATCTGGCCAGAAAAAACTGCGGCATCTATGGTGTAAGGCCGTTTGCCTGCCGGATCTACTTCAATCTCGGCTCCACGGCCCATTACTGCCGCAACCCGAATGACGTGACCCTGCAGCTGTTCGATAATCTCAAGCCGCATCTGGAGAGGATCCTGGGGGCTTATCAGGGGGGCTATGGCGGTTGACGGCCAGTCCCGGCAAGGCGTTTTGAGCGCATTGCGGAGAGATACTGCCGGCTCAGCTCACTTGAAGATCCCGAACAACCCCTTGAATAACCTCTGCACCTTCCCTGAAAAACTCTGGTCCACCTTCTTCTGCATCCCGCTTATATCGGGAGTCTCCGCCAGGGCTTGGCGGTACTCCGCCTGGGTCAGCACACCTCTGTCCCGCATCTGGCGCAGCAGCATGTCAGAACGCTTGAGCACCCGGTCCAACTGTTTGTAGGGGTTATAGACCTTCTGCGGGCCGGGGAGCATGGCGGCCAGAAAGGCGCATTCACGGGGTGTCAGCAGGTCGGCTGGTTTATTGAAGTAGTAGCGGGCGCCGTGGCCGATGCCGTAGACCATCGGTCCCAATTCGACGATGTTCAGGTAGAGCTCCAGTATGCGCCCCTTGGTCAACTCCTGCTCCATGCGCTTGGCCAGATAGAGCTCCTCGATCTTGCGGGTAACGCTTTTTTCCCGGGAGAGAAAGAGATTCTTGGCCGTCTGTTGGGTGATGGTCGAGGCGCCCCGCGCCAGACGCTTCTTCTCCAGATCATACGTGATGGCGTTCTTGATCGCCGTTATATCGATCCCCTCATGCTGATAAAAGTTGGCGTCCTCGGCCACGATCACCGCCCACTCCATCTCCGCTGGAATGCTCTCCGAGCGGCACCACCAGGGGTTGTGCGGCCCGACCACGAACGGGTGCAGCTTGCCGTGCCAGTCCTTGACCTGGATCGTCATGTTCAGCCGCCGGTCGGCAAGCCCCTTCACGGAGGGGAGCCTGTAGAGGGCAATCCCGATGTAGGTCGCATACAGGGCGAGAGCGCCAAGCAGGATTGCCGCGAACCATTTTATAAACTTCACAAATATCTCCGATTGCCGGTCGGGCAGCAACGTTACTTTGACTGGCTGCTGCCTTTGCCACAGGGCAGAACAAACAGTGCGACAGATTCAATTTTAATACAATCCAAAAGCATGCCAAGCGGCCGCCGTCAGGCAGCAGGCGTTGACAAGATCTGCGTTGCCGTGCCATACAGTAGACCGCGCAGGGGAAGCCGTTTCGGCCTGCTGCTGCGCCTGTCAGCTGGATGAGTCGTCAAGGGAAGCCACCATGAAAATACAAAACGTATCGATCGAAAACCGCCCCAAGGTCTATGCCCTGCTGCAGCGCGCCTTTCCCGGCAGCAAGTACGAAGCCGCCCTGGTGCAAAAGCTCCATGAGAATGGCAAGACCGTGCACGAATGGGTCTGTATCCATGTCAACAAGGCCATCGCCTACATCGCCTTTACCCCGGCCTATCATGGCCATGAGATCTGCGGTCTGCACCTGGCGCCCATGGCCGTGGCCCCTGATTTTCAAAAGCAGGCGGTCGGTGCGGAGCTGCTCCGTTTTGCCCTGCGCCAGGAGGCGATCAAAAGCCAGCCCCTGTTTGTGCTGGGCGAAGCGGGTTATTACTCGCGCTTCGGCTTTGAGCCCTGCACGTTGCCGGTCTGCCCGTTTGATGACCATAACGCCCATTTCCTCAGTATGCGCAACAGCGGCTCAAGCAGCTTCACCATCGGTTACGAACCCGAGTTCATGACTGCCGTCGTACCGCAGGCCCCGCCGGCAAAGAAACGCAGGAAACGCTAAACATCGGCAAAGGATGCCACATAACGCAAAAGGCGGCCAATCGGCCGCCTTTTGCTGTTTCTGCGCTTGAATTTTGATCCCCTGTGAAGCAATGCTTTCCGGGAATTGCCGGATCAGGCCGGATACCCCGGTTCGCTTGTGTTGTTCAGCAGGCTCTCCGCCAACTCCAAAAAGACCGCTTCATCTATCGCATACTGCAGCCACAGTTTCATGAACCGGCGGCCGCAGTGGATCATGCCGACGATGCCGGCGGAAGTACCCCCGGCCACCACGACTGAAAACTCACCGCATAGCATCATGACGATGCCGGCCACGCAGAGCGTCAGGCTGGAGAGAAAAAGCGGGGACTCGATGTGGCGGAAAGGCGATTTGAGCATGTGGCAAACGGCGGCATAGGCCGCGGCATGGTGCCCGAGCTGGTTCAGATACTCGCTCAGGACGGGGCCGCTGCAGTGGGCAACGGATCGAATGTACAGTCGCCGCAAGGCTTCACTGTTGCTGCTTGTCAGCCGGTCGCCAACATAGTGCTCAAGTTCGCTGTTGATGGTTAACGTGTCCATGGTGACCTCCAATCTGAAGACGTTACACTGAACAAAAGGCCCTTGATTGATGCTACAGCATAAACGATACCAAGATTAAAATCGTGCCCTTGCCGCAGCAACCAGGCGGCTTGAGAAGCGCTCTCCCGACAAGAGAACGTTGCCGGTGCCCGCTTGTCAGGCATGTGGAAGACGCAGGTGATTGATTTTGAAGCAGCCAACGTCCTTGGGCTCTACCGCGACGACCATGGTGGCACGGGGCGCCCTTGTTTCAGTTGTTGCCGAGCGCGGCAATGGAGCTATACTTACCGCCAACCACCTGATCCGAAGGGGAGACCATGCCCAAACCGACCATCACCACAGCCGCAGGCCGCTATTTCCTCACCGACCGCATCAGGAGCGAGGTGGACTGGTGGAATACCCCCCAGTCCCAGGGGGATCAACCGCCGCCCGTCCAGAAGGCGGCTGCCGCTGATGCCCTGCTGATCCCGCTTCCCCGGCCGGATGAGTGGCAGATTCCCCCCTGTGATCTGCTTGAAGCCATTTCCCGGCGCGAGAGTCGCCGCCGCTTCCTGCCGACAGCGCTGACCCTGGAGGAACTGGCCTTTCTGCTCTGGAGCAGCCAGGGGGTGCGGGCGCGGCTCCATGGAGCCGCGGTGCTGCGGACGGTCCCCTCGGCCGGTTGTCGCCATCCCTTCGAGACCTATCTGGCCGTGCTACGCGTGGATGGCCTGGCACCCGGCATCTACCGCTACCTCCCCTTGGATCAGGCCCTGGTGCTGGAACAGACACCCGACCATTTGACGGAACGACTGACGGCGGCCGTGCGCGGGCAGAGTTTTGCGGCTTCCGCGGCCGTGACCTTTATCTGGAGTGTCCTGCCGGCCCGGACCGAGTGGCGCTACAGCGAGGCCTCCTACAAGGTGATCGCCCTGGATGCCGGCCATGTCTGCCAGAACCTGTATCTGGCCTGCGAGGCCATCGGAGCCGGTACCTGTGCCATTGCGGCCTACAGCCAGGAACTGTGCGACGAGTTGATCGGGGTGGACGGGAAAGAGGAGTTCAGCATCTACCTGGCGCCAGTGGGAAAGGTGGCCTGACGTTCTGCTCAGTGTGCTGTCGGACTTGTCGCGTGTGGTTGATCTGGAGTTTTACAACGTATCAGCGGGATATCCCGGGAAGAGGAGTAATGCTATGCAACTGGAGATACATGACGTCAAAATTGAGTACCCGGAAGGATGCAACATCATTCTCGGGCAGACGCACTTCATCAAGACCGCCGAAGACCTCTACGAAGTCATTGCCACCACGGTGCCCCAGGCGCGTTTCGGCATCGCCTTCAGTGAGGCGTCCGGTCCCTGTCTGATCAGGACCGAGGGGAATGACGATGGGCTGATTGGAGCCTGCGTGACGGCTCTGAAGAGTATCGGCGCCGGTCACGTTTTCTGCATCCTGCTGCGCGAGGCCTATCCGATCAATGTGCTTAATCAGATAAAAAATTGCCCCGAGGTCTGCCATATCTTCTGCGCCACGGCCAATCCGCTGCAGGTGATCGTGGCTGCCACCCCTCAGGGAGGGGGCGTTCTGGGAGTGATTGACGGCTACCCCCCCAAAGGGGTTGAAGCGGATGAAGATCGCCAGGAACGACGCGACTTGTTGCGCCGCATCGGCTATAAACGGTGAAGGTGAGGGGCGCTCGCCAAGCTTGGCCTGCATGAACTGCCGGCAGCAGGCGAGCTGCCTTTTTCTTCATTTTATACACGGTACGATGCGGTAATCGCGCTGGAAGACCAGGTTGTGCAGTTCGGCGGCGACAATGGCCCGCAGGGTCGGCAGTTCGGCCGCGGCGTCGCTGGCGCTGAAGACATTCAGCGGCCAGACTCCGACGGTGGCGCCGCGCAGGTGGGGATGGTGGAAGCTGCGGCCGTAAAAGGCCTCCAGGGTGAGCGGCCCAATCCCGGCCCGTTGCTGCTCCGGCCAGGTCAGGGTCCAGAGCGCCGTAGCGTCGCCGTCATGTGAGCGGACGACACCGCTGGCGATGACCGTACCGCTCCCCAGCAGCAGGGTGGCGTTGATCTCGTCCAGGGCCTGGCGGGCATAGGGATCGAGGTACTCCACGGCCACGCTGAAGAGCTCTTCCTTGTCGCCCCGGCTGAAGGCCCCGCCGTGGCTGCCGTCGCGCAGGTCGGCGAAGTGCCGCAAGAGCCCCCGCAGATGAGCGGGTGCTCGCTGAAAGTCGTTAGCCGTTGGTTTGTTCACTGGCATCCCCCGCTTGCGCAGACAGCGCCGCTACGATCTCGCGCATCTGGTCGAGGTGGAACTGAAGATGCCCCTCGCCCAGACCGCTGACCATGTCGGCCAGGGTCGGGTATTCCCCCAGCGGCGACTCCTTGATTTTGGGGACACGTGCCGTGCGCTGCAGCTGCTCGGCGGATAGTCCGGCCGCAAAGCGGGCTAATCCGCCGTACTCGTTTTTGACCGCCGTGAAAAGTTGCGCAAACGTCATCCGGGAACGTTCAACGGAGAAATACGGGTTCCCGGGGTCGATATCGATTGTCGGGGTGTCCCGATCAAGAAAGGCCTGCAGAATCGGCAGGTGACCGCTTTCAGCGGGTCCCCACAGATGGGAGAGAATCTCCTTGGGTGACCAGCGTCCGGCGGGAGCCCGAGAGCAAGTCTCTTCATCGAGTCCGCTGCAGAGGCTCTGCAACTCCGCCAGCTTCTGGCGGATGTCGTGAGCCAATTGAATTCCGCTTGTCGTTGTCATGGTTGATGACCTCCGCTGCTTGGTATGAGATCATTTTAGTCCTTTTTTCGGGTGATGCAAACCTCCGGGTGAGGCCCAGGGAAATGGGGTGGATCCGCATTATTCAGGAAATGGTATAATTAGCCATGAGCAAAAAATGGCTAACGAAAGGGGGAGCATTATGAAAGCGATCCGTGTCCATGAATGTGGTGAACCTGAAGTAATGCGTCTTGAGGAAATTCCCGAACTGATTCCGGGGGCAACGGAAGTCGTGGTCAGGCTGCATGCCGTCGGCGTGAATCCGGTTGATGCATATATACGTTCCGGTCTGTATCGTTCGGATCTGAAACTGCCCTACACACCCGGTCTGGACGGGGCCGGGATCATCAGCGCCGTCGGCTCCGCCGTGAAGCACCGCCAGGTTGGGCAGCGGGTCTATGTGGCCTGGTCGCTGAGCGGCACCTATGCGCAAGAAGTGCTCTGCAAGGAGTTTCAGACCCATTCGCTCCCGGAGGGGATCAGCTTCGGCCAGGGTGCGGCTATCGGTGTCCCCTATGGGGCGGCATATCGGGCGCTGTTCCAGCGTGCGCACGCAGTGGCCGGGGAAACGGTGCTGGTCCATGGCGCCAGCGGCGGGGTGGGGCTTGCCGCGGTGCAGTTGGCCCGGGCAGCCGGCCTGCGTGTCATCGGCACAGCCGGCTCGGATGAGGGGCAGGCCTTGGTTCTGGCCCAGGGGGCCCAGCATGTGTTGAATCATCGCAGCGCCAACTACCTGGACCGGTTACAGGAACTGACCTGCGGCCAAGGTGTGAACCTGATCCTGGAGATGCTCGCCAACGTGAACCTGGAACAAGACCTGGGTGTGCTGGCGACCGGCGGGCGGGTAGTGGTAATCGGCAGTCGCGGCCGGGTCGAGATCGATCCGCGCGCAGCCATGGGCAAGGAAGCCGACATTCTCGGCATGACTCTCTACAATGCCACTGATCAGGAGCTGGCCAGCATGCATGCCGCCTTTGTGGCGGGGCTGGAAAACGGCACGCTGCGGCCGGTGGTGAGCAGGGAGTTGCCCTTGGCCGATGCCGCCTTGGCTCACCATGCCGTCCTGGAGACAAGCAGCTTGGGCAAGATCGTGCTGCTTCCCTGAAAAACGCGGCAGAGTGGAGGAAAATATGCCGATTATCAGACAAATCGCCCAGTTGGGACAACCGCTCCTGCGGGAGGTGGCCCGGATGGTCGCCGACCCGTGCGCCCCGGCCATTCAGGCCTTGATTGAGGACATGCTGGTTACCGTGGCGGATGCTAGTGGTGTGGGCATCGCAGCGCCGCAGCTGTTTGAGTCGCTGGCCCTGTTCATTGTTGCCTCGCGTCCGAATCCGCGCTACCCCCAGGCTCCGTTGCTGGAGCCGACGGTGATGATCAATCCGGAGATCCTCTGGGTAGCCGATACCAGAGAGATGGGCTGGGAAGGGTGCCTCAGTATCCCCGGCCTGCGCGGCCTGGTTCCCCGCTCTACGCGGCTCGGCGTGCGTTATCTGGACCGCGAGGGTAACCTGCGGGAAGAGGAGTACGCCGATTTTCCGGCCCGGGTCGTCCAACATGAGTTTGACCATCTGCAGGGGATCGTGTTTATCGACCGGATCGAGAGTACCCGGGATCTGGTGACGGAAAAGGAATACCTGAGGATACTGCAACGGCAGGCATGAATTATCGAGGGAAGCTTGGGGGAAGCGGCGCGAGTCATCTTTTTATCTGAGTAGAACTGATCTCCCGCTCATGGTTCGACAGGCTCACCACGAACGGTAGATCAAACAGTTATGTAGCTAAAATCCGTTCGCCCTGAGCTTGTCGAAGCCTGTCCTGAGCCTGTCGAAGGGGGAGGACGGGTTTTAGCGGAGAATTGGTTCTACTCAGGTCTTTTTATTTCGCCCGTTATGAGTCTGTCTTTTTGGCGTTTCCCATAAAAAAAGGCCCCAGGGTTTCCCCTGGGGCCTTTCGTGTCTGTTCGAGTCGTGGTTTAGGCTCTCACAACGTTTGCGGCCTGAAGCCCTTTCGGACCCTTGGTTACTTCAAACGTTACGCTATCACCTTCAACAAGCGATTTGAAGCCGTCGCCTGCGATAGCGGAGAAATGGCAAAAAACATCGTCGCCATTTTCCTGCTCAAGAAAACCAAAACCTTTGCTGTCGTTAAACCATTTAACTGTTCCGTTTACCATGGGTACTTTCTCCTGATCCTGCACTTTTAAGTTGTCTGATGTATTTCAGACGTTGTACCACTAAGGGCTTTTCTGAGTAAGAAGTCAATCAGCAAATGATACAGAGAGATAATAGTTTGGAAAATAGGTGGGAGCAAGCCGTATGTCCGCTGAGTTGTGACGGTTATTTAGAGGCCGGCACGCTGACATCAAAAAAATGCCCGTCGTATTTTCTGGCGCTGCAAGGCACCATTTATTACCTGTTGGCACTCGCCAGGGTGAGGACTAAAATAAAAGCATATGAGGCGGTATCCCATGAGAAACAAGGGGGAATCAACCATGTCAGACATATTCAAACAAGGTGCTTTCAGTTGGGCCGAGCTTGCCACGAGCGATGTGGAAGGGGCCAAACAATTCTATACGGCACTTCTCGGGTGGACCACCGAGCTTGCCCCGGTGGAGGGGATGTCCTATACCCTGGCGAAAGTTGGCCAGGAACGGGTGGCCGGGATCATGTCGAATCAGTGCAGTGGTGGCGAAATAAAACCGCAATGGGGGATTTACATCACCGTTGACGATGTGGATGCCACCGCCCGCAGGGCCGAGGAGTTGGGGGGCAAGGTGCTGATGCCTCCCACCGACATTCCGCACGTTGGGCGTTTCTCGGCACTGATGGACCCACAAGGGGTCATGTTTTCGGTGATTACCTACCTGCCGATGTAAGCTGAGCATGGCGGAACAAGCGGGAAGGAGTATCTAGATCACAGGCGGCCAATCGGTCGCCTGTGCGCAGCAGGCGTTGACAAAAACAGTGCCGCCGTGCCATAAAATAGACGCGTAAAGAAAACCGCTTCTGACCGAGGAAGCGGTTTTTGCATTTGGCAGTGCCTGAAACAGTGAAATCAACCTGGAGAACGCGTGTGGACAACAGAAAACGAATACTGAACAGAAACAAGACAATTGCCACGGGATTGATGATTGGCGCGGCGATACTGTTTGTGGTGGCCCGCTCCCAGAAGGGGCATGGCGCCTGGGAGTGGCTGGCGGCTTTTGCGGAGGCGGCCATGGTCGGCGCCCTGGCGGACTGGTTTGCGGTGGTGGCGCTCTTTCGCCACCCAATGGGGGTGCCGATTCCGCATACGGCCATCATCAGGAACAAGAAGGACGCCATTGCCGGAAATTTGGCGGTTTTTATCCGTGACAAGTTCCTGGCCAGCGATACCCTGATTGCCCGTTTGCGTGAGTACAATCCGGCCGAGCATCTGGCCGTCTATCTGATGTCGCGGGAGAACGCCGCCGGACTGGCCAAAGGGGTGACTCGTCTGCTGGGCGATTCCCTGGATTTCATTGATGACGAGCGGGTGCAGCGGTTCCTGCGGGCCGCCCTGAGCAACCGGATCGACAGCCTGGATGTCTCCACCTCCGCCGGGACGATCCTGGATGCACTGCGCAAGGACAATCGCCATCAAGTCGTGCTTGATGACCTGCTGCAGCGCTGCGCCGGGTGGCTGGCCGGCGACGAGGCCCAGGCCAAGCTGGCCAAGGCCATCGAAGACATGGCTGCCAAGGAATACCCGTTGCTGATGGCCTTCATGCCCAACAAGGAGCACTTTGCCCGGGGTGCGGGGGAGAAGATCGTCAAGCGGATCAATGCCTACATCCAGGAGGTGAATGCCGATCCGGCCCATGAGCTGCGCTATCGCTTCGATACCGCCGTGACCGGATTCATTGCCCGGCTGAAAAACGACCAGCTGCTGCGCGACAAGGTCGAATCGATCAAGCGTGACGTGGTCCATAACCAGGCCATTGCCGATTATGCGCAGGGGATCGGCCGCGATCTCAAGAACTGGCTGAGTGACGATCTGCAGCAGCCCCAATCGCAGGTGCAGGAGAAGATTGGGATGGCGGTTGCCGCTCTCGGCACGACCCTGTCCCAGAACCGGGGCTTGAAAGATTCGTTGAACGAGCACCTGGAAACGCTGGTCATGCACTACGGAGATACGCTGCGCACGGCAATCGCCGGTCATATCTCCGGCACGATGCAGCAGTGGGAAAGCGATGACTACACCAGGGAGATCGAGCTCTCCATCGGTTCCGACTTGCAGTTTATCAGGATGAACGGCACGCTGGTGGGCGGCCTGATCGGCCTGCTGCTGCACGCTGTCGCGCTGCTGCTGGCCTAGCGGCGCCTGGCTTGATTTTCGGTGTGAGAGCGGCTACACTCACCCCGTAATCATCAACGTGACGTTATGAGAGGCGCTAGATGGCGTTAGGTATTTCAAGACACTATGGCATGCTCCGTCTGTTTGTGTGTAGCGTTATCCTGGGATTGCCGGCGAGCGGTTTCGGCGACTGCCGGGTGATCGAGTACCCGGACCACAATGAGGTCATCTGTGAGGAAACTGCGCAGCCGCAGGCCGGGAAGTCGGATCGCAAGGAGAGCTCAAAAGCGGAAACATCCAAGCAGAAGGAGTTCATGTTCTATTCACCGGTGAGAACGGGTGCCAAGATACGTGTCTCGGCTGATTTGAGTTCTTGGGCCATCGCCTCGCCGGGCGACACGCTCTTTTCCTATCGTATCGACGAGTTCATGAACAAGATTCCCATCACCTCGACGGTTACGTTTGTGTACGCGGAGCGGAGCGGGGACGCCATGTTCGCCATCCGTGAGTTTGGCAATGGCGATCTTGCTGAAGGCACGAAGACTAAGAATGTGATCTTCGATGATAAGAAGGACTACCTGCTGCTGATGCCCTACAAGTCCGGTTGCTCATCCGATGCCGCGGACGGCATCTATCTGAAAATGAACCGTCTTGAGGGGAGTCAGCTCTATTACCAGCTTGTCATTCCCCCCTGTCTGTCAAAACAGCTGGAGCAGAGCATGACGGAGTGACGCGCTGAGAACGCTAGCCCGATACGGCAGGGGAATTTCGGGAGCAACATACATAATTCTGGGCACGAAGAGGGGGCCGGCAGCTTGTATGATCAGGCAGCCGGCCCCCTTTGGTGTGCCTGGTGACAGTTTGTGAAACACAATTTTCCGTCACTATGTCAGTGCAGTAAGGGCGATGATGTTTACCCCTTGGGATGACTGGACTAGAAGAAGTACCTGACGCCGAACAGGCCGGACAGGTTGCTGGGATCGAACGAACCCTGATCAACGGTCGGCCGGGAGTGCATATCGGCGCTGGGGCTGAGTGTCCACTTCAACTCGGCATTGAGCGCTACACGTGGGTTGATGAAGTAGTCAATGCCCCCCTTGAAATTGACGCCGACCGTGGTATCGACGTCCGCGTCGGTATAGTCGTTAAAGAGGATGCTCAAACCGCCCCCCACATAGGGTGTGTACGGCTTGTCAGAGGCAAATCGCCACATGGCCCCCAGGGAAAGGTTGGTTACGTTGGCTGTCCCGTCTTTGGAAAAACGATCGAACTTGACGTCATAGACCGAATGGGTGAAATCGATCTCTGTTGCCAGGTTTCGGGTAATGCCGTACAAAAATCCGCCACCGAAGGTAAAACCGGTATCACTGTTCAAGGGCCCTGCTACCTGCCAGTCGCTGTCGGCGGGAATCGTAAAACCGATCCTGCCGGTAACCCCCAGTTTGCCCGTCAGGTTTTCCGCAGCGGCAAGATTAGCCATCATCATCGTCGACAGTCCCAACACACCAGCTACAACAATCTTTTTCATCTTCAATAACCTCCGCTAGATTTGTCCGATAACAGGGGACAGAGAAAAATCACCCCGGAGAGCATGATCCTGACAACAAAAAAGCCGGGTTGCCGAATATCATGGGATATTTCGGCAACCCGGCTGTCTTTGTAAGACCCTATAGGCTTTCCGCCCCATCCTCACGGATGGTTTAGTATTATCGTGTACCGCCTGTTATGTAAGACTATGGGGCATTTCCTATCGTATGCACATTTGTATTGCAAGCAAAAAGTAGATTGGTCAGCCGAACCTGTTGAAACATAAAACGAAAAAATGCAGTTCTGCTTGGAGGTGACCTGGGGAGCAAGAAACGGGATTGGCCAGGCGGCAGAGTTATTGCGGGAATTCAGCAGGGCGTGGCGACTTCCTTACGATGCAGGCCCATGATTGTTTCGCTATTTCAGTTGGTTGCTCTGAGCGAAATAAGGGGTAGACTTGGCCCATGATCCGTTTGCCCCTTATCATATGCAGTATTGTCGCCTGTCTGTTGATTGGCGGCACGCCGCTTACCGCGGCCGACAAGTGTCTGCCGACGCCGTGGGATGAGATCGGCCCGTTTTATCGACCGGCGGCCCCGTTGCGCGGCACGATCGGCAGCGGCTATATCCTCTCCGGGACCGTGCGCTCCGCCGCAGACTGCCGCCTCCTGCCCGGCGCCCGGATCGAGTTCTGGCAGGCAAACCGTGCCGGAGTCTACGACGATGCACACCGGGCCACGATCATTGCCGACCAGCAGGGACGCTTTCGCCTGGAAACCGACTTTCCGGCAGGCTATGCCCGACGTCCTCCCCATATCCACATCCTGGTTGATTTGCGCGGTTTCGCCGGGCTGATCAGCCAGCATTACCCGCAGCGCAACCAAAAGAAGGCCACTTTGGATCTGGTTTTGTCGCCGGAATAAGGTCGCCTCTATTCCAGGGACACCCTGCGCAATTCAGCCGGTGGCCAACCTGCCAGGAAAATACCACTTGACCCGACTACCGCTTCACGGTTTAGCGTTGTCCTTGTCATGGCCATGACGCATACCAACACCATCACAAAGGAGAACATGATGCAAGCAAACGTAACCGTGGAGGAATGGGTCGCCCGCTTTAAGGCCATCGGTCTGGACCAGGCGACAATGGAAGAGTGGCATCGCCTGTTCGAGCGGGAAAACCCCGCCGGGCACCAGAGTTTCCTGGAGTGGCTGGGGCTTTCGGCTGACAGGATCGCCGAGATTCGGGGCAAATCCGCCTGATCCCTGATCTCATCTCGCCCCCGGCAGTGTAGCGGGGGCGTCTCTTCTGGAGGAAACTATGTTTCGCATTACCCAACTGGCCCGGCAGTTTGGGCTGTCCCGCAGTACCTTGTTGTATTACGACCGGATCGGCCTGCTCTCCCCTTCGGGGCGTAGCGCGGCAGGGTATCGCCTCTATGCCGGAGCTGATCGCGATCGCCTGGCCGCTATCTGCTCCTTCCGTCAAGCCGGGTTGGGGATCGAGGATATCATGGCCCTCCTCAGCGCCAGTGAAGACACGACCGTCGAGGTCATCAAGCAGCGCTTGCTAACGGTGGGGCAGGAAATTCAGGCCCTGCAGACCAAACAGCGCTTGTTGGCCGGCATGCTCAGGCTGCAGGGGCAGGGAGGACCGTTGACTGCCGTGGATAAGGAGATGTTCGTGGAACTGCTGCGGGCGGCCGGGATGGACGATGACGCCATGCGTCAGCTGCATACGGAATTTGAACGGCGGGCGCCCCAGGCACATCATGCCTTTTTGCTCTCCCTCGGGATCGGGGAACAGGAGGCGCAGACGATCCGGCGCCTATCGGCGAGCGGTGTTTGGAAATAGAACCTCGGAACTAATTCCGCGGATGACGTACGGAATTAAAAAGGCGGCCACTCGATTGGCCGCCTTTGCTATTTCGGTGCCGGGGACATGTAACCTGTCCGGCTAAGCTTTCAGGGGGCCGGGCAACGGATTCAGAAAGTGAATGTCGCGGCGGGGAATCGGCATTTCGATCCGCTCTTGCCGGAACGTTTCTACAACGGCCTGGTAGATGGCGGCCTGCGCGGGCACAAAGTCCTCAACCTTCACCCAGGGCTTGATCGCCAGGGAGATTGATGATTCATTGAGGGCCGCTATGCCGACTACAGGAGCCGGCGCTGTCAAGACGTAGGGATTTTGTTGCAGGATGTTGCTGACAATCGAGAGCGCCTGGGTGATGTCGGCGGCGTAGCCGATGGCGGTGCTCAAATCGAGTTGACGGATATTGCCGTAGTTGTGGAGTATCTCACCCACGATCTTCCGGTTGGGGACAATCACATGGGAATTGTCCGTATGCAGCAGGGTGGTGGAAAACAGGGCTATATCGGTTACCTGCCCATAGACCCCGAGTACTTCAATATATTCACCGATGGCGAATGGTTTTGAAAATATGATCGTCAGCCCGGCAACGAGGTTACCGAGGAGCCCCTGCATGGCAAGGCTGACACCTACTCCGGCCACGCCGATTCCGGCGATCAGCGGCGTGATCTGCACCCCCATCTGTCCCAGCGCCATGATTCCGATGAAGCCTATGATCAGGAGCTTGACAACCTTGACAATCAGGTTGCTGACCGGCTCGTCATACGCTTTTGTCTTCAGCCAGCGATGGATGAGGTCGCCCAGCCAACGGGCGATAAAGACACCCGCACCCATCAGGACGATGGCGGTGAGAATCTGCATTCCGTGATCGACAAAATAGAAGATGACCTTGTCGGTCAACTCCGGTGATGTGGCCACGGCTGCTTTTTTTACCAGTGCATTGTCTGTCATGTGAAAAGGGTATCATGAAAAGGGGGCATTGCAAGAATGGGCTGTGCCCGGTTTCCAGGTTTGGCTAATAGATTGCTCCACGGTACGTAACGTGTTATATTACCGATGCGTCTGAACCACGGGGACATCCTCCCGGTGGTTTTTTTGTAAGCGCGGAAATCGAGAGTCCCCCATGAATCCAACAGCAGTCACAATATCCCGCTCGAAATCAACCCTGCTCAATGAGCAGGCCCTCCACGGTCTCGTTCATCATAAGTCGGGCAGCGGCCCGAGTGGGATGGTGATGTTCATATGAAACGGGAACGGAGTAAATCCGGCCATGCCGTTGCCGGAGCGGCTTCTGCCTGCAATGACCACTCCTGCAAGGGGTTGATCACGGCTCACCACGGCGTGGAGGTCGAGGTGGCCTTCGGCACGGGTAAACGCCGCATGGTGCGGGTCAAGCGCAGTTCGGGACACGTGGTCGGCGATGAGGTGGAGGTCGCGGGTGAGATCCTGCGGCGCTTGCCCCGCCGGACAGAGCTGCGCCGGCGTGACGGCCGGGGCGGTATCCATCTGGTGGCGGCCAACCTGGATGTACTGGGGATCGTGGTGTCGATCAACTCGCCGCCCGGATTCATCGATCGGGCCATTGTGGCGGCCCGGGTGGCACGCTTGCAACCCTTTGTGGTGGTCAACAAGTGCGACATGGAGGAGACCGCTCTCCTGCTGGCCAATCTGCAGCGGATCTATGCCGGGTCGGTGCCGCTGTTTGCCATCAGCGCCAAGAGCCAAAGCGGCCTGGAGCCGCTGCGGGCGTTTTTGAACCAGGGGCACCGGGGTGTCTTCGTCGGATCCAGCGGCGTCGGTAAAAGCTCACTCTTGAACGCCCTCTGTCCGGAGATCGACCTCAAGGTGGGCAAGGTCAGCGAGATCAATGGCCTGGGGCGGCATACCACCACCGTCTCCACCCTGCATCTCCTCAGCGGCGGAGGCGAACTGGTCGATACCCCTGGCTTCCGGGATTTCGGGCTGGTGGATATCCTTACCGATGAGCTGGCCACGCATTTTCCCGGCTTCGAGGAACATGGCGAGTTGAGCTGCCGTTTTCGCGATTGTCGCCACCGCAGCGAACCGGGATGTGCCATCATCGCCCTGGTAGAGGAGGGGCAGATCCCGGACGAGCGTTACCGCACCTATCTGGAACTGCTGGCTGAGGTCGAAACGGACCAGAGCGAGGCTCGCAGCAGAGGGTGGAGAAACTGAATTCTTTATCAGTAAAACCCGAATGGCACTAGAACGCGGATGACGCGGATTATAAATCTTGTATTGGTTTTAGGTTATCTGCGGACATCCGCTAAGATCAGATTTGATCCGCGTTCTCTTGCCGTTGATTATTTTCTGTTCTTCGTGGACAACCGTTTTTTAAGGAGTTTGATCAATGTCATTTGAATCTCTCGGCCTGCGCGCCGAGCTGTTGAGCGCGATTGTTGCCCAGGGCTATACCACGCCGACCCCCATCCAGAGCGGGGCGATCCCGCTGATCTTCGAGGGGTGCGACCTGCTGGCCGGCGCCCAGACCGGCACCGGTAAGACGGCGGCCTTTGCCCTGCCGATCGTGCAGCGGCTGAGTGAGAAGATTCCCAAGGAAAAGCGTCGCAAGCCGCGCGCGCTGGTGCTGGTGCCGACCCGCGAGCTGGCGGCCCAGGTCAGCGAAGAGATGAACGTCTATGCCCGGCGCCTGGCGCTGCGTTCGACCATGATCTACGGCGGGGTGACCATCCAGGCCCAGATCGAACGGCTGCACCGTGGCGTGGATATCGTCGTGGCTACGCCGGGGCGTTTGCTGGACCATGCCGAGCGGGGCACGATCGATCTCTCGCGGATCCAGTTTCTGGTGCTGGACGAGGCCGACCGCATGCTGGATCTGGGATTTATCGACGACATCAGGCAGGTGGCGGAATACCTGCCCGCCAAGCGCCAGACCCTGCTCTTTTCGGCCACCTATTCCCCCAACATCAAACAGCTGGCCGACCAGTTACTCAATCAACCACGCCGGATCGAGGTGGCGCGCAGCAACATCGCCGCCGACGCGGTGACCCAGGCGATCTATGAGGTTGAGCGGAGCCGCAAGCGGGAGATGCTCTCCTTTTTGATCCGTCAGGGGGGCTGGAATCAGGTGCTGGTTTTTGCCCGCACCCGTTACGGCGCGGACAAGCTGACCGAGGAGCTGCTCTACGACGGGATCAAGGCGGCTGCCATCCACAGCAACAAGAGCCAGTCGATCCGTACCCGGACCCTAGCGGAGTTCAAGCGGGGCGATTTTCGCGTGCTGGTGGCGACCGATGTGGCGGCGCGCGGTTTGGACATCGAGCGGTTGCCGCATGTGGTGAATTACGATCTGCCCCAGGTAGCCGAGGATTATGTGCATCGCATCGGTCGCACCGGCCGTGCCGGAGAGGATGGAGTGGCCCTTTCGCTGGTCAGCCCGGAAGAGAAGCCGTTGCTGCAAGCGATCGAAAAACTGCTCACCTATGCCATTCCGAAACGTACCCTGGCGGAATTCCCGGTCACCGCGGCCCGGCGAAGCGCGCGGGTGCAGGCGCTCAAGAAGGCGGTCGTCGAAACCAAGACCAGAAAGAAACAGGACAAGGCGGCCCAGAATCCGGCCAAGAACAGCACTCCGCGACGTAAAAAAGTTATTGCCGAGCGTCCGGCCCCCAAGGTCGGCCGCCGGGGGAGCAGGTCAAAGTGAGACGGGAGGGGAACCTCAGAACAATCGCTGATACCTCATTGAGGGTGGAAGTTCTGACCATGATAGTGTATAACATAGTGACTTCCTTTGGGTACAGCCCAGTTGGACCGCTAAACGCTCATTAACCTGCCGGAGTAGCTAGACATGCACGTAGACCTGGACAAATTGAACACCCTGATTCACAAACGAGCCGATCAGATTGAAAAAAGCGTTGCCGGGACCGGCTATCTGGCGCGGACAGTCATCGGCGTCGGTACATTTTTACTGGACAATGAAGGGGACATCGACCTGCTCTCCTCCAAACAGAAGGCCACCTTTGACCGGTTTATCCTGCCGCTTTTGAACGCGCCGCGCCGCTAGTTCGCGATGGGGAACCCAACAGAACAGACCTGATGAAACGGGCGGCCAATCGGCCGCCTGCTCTGCATCCGGTAGATCTGTTTAGGAAAGAATGTCCAATATCGGTGTTGCACTAATCCACTCATGGAGCGACGTATGGCCGAACAATCAGGTACTTTGCGGTGGATCCGGGGACGTGCCCTGGCTGCTCATCTGATGATAGTGCCGCTCTGCGCCGGAATTTCGATGGCCGCGGATGGGCCGACGACCGCTTCCCCCATTGCAACAATTCCCGCTCCGCCAACAATTAACGCTCCCCCTGAGACACCCCCCGAAGAACAGTCGCTCGTGGATGAAACCCACGAAGATATCCAGCGCAACATTCTCGAACAGGTGATCCGCCTGGACAATTTTTTCGGCAATGTCACGACCGAGAGCCATCAAAAGACGGAGTACCAACTTCGCTGGCGAAACTCTCTGCGGGTGGATCAGGACGGAAGGATCGGCGTGGGGACGACATTGCGGGCAAATTTCCGGCTTTCCAAGATCAATGAACGTCTCAAACTGGTCATCTCCGGGGAGAACGAGCCCGAGCCCCTCTCGCCGAGCCTCCCGGAGGATCCCGGTAACCCGGGTTTCGAAAGGAATGCCCAGCCATTGAGCATTGTTAATGCCGAGCTTCGTTACGGGTTGCTCCATACCTCCGCCCTGGATGTATTCCTGGGGGCTGGAGCCCTGTTTATTATCCCGCCGGAGGCGTTCGTGCGCGGCCGTTTCCAATATACACACAAGATTGACGACGTTTCTTTGCTGCGCTTCAGCGAAACGCCCTTTGTCAAGAATTTCCAGGTGTTGGGAGAAACCACGGAGTTATCCTTGGAACGACTGCTCAACCCGAAGACACTCTTGCGCTGGGCAAATCTCGGCACGATTTCCGATGAATTCAAGGGGGTTGAGTGGGGTACGGAGCTTTCCCTGATTCATACGCTCTCACCCCGCAGTGGCATCACCGTGACGGGAGGTGTCTATGGCAACACGAGTATCAATGACTGGGTGACAAATTACCGGGTACTTGCCCGCTATCGTCACAATTTTTTGAGAAGCTGGCTTTTCTATGAACTGGAACCGGAGATGTCCTGGCCGCGAAAACCTGATGCCAGTTTCCCGACCAACTACGCCTTCACCTTTCGTCTTGAAGTCCTCTTCCAGGGGAAAGAAAAATAATTCGGCTGCTTGTCAATCTGTTGTGATTCAACCTCCCAGCAAATCTGAACACACCTCTACCCTAACCCTGCAGCCAAAGCGGTAGCCGATTTCCCCCCACTAGTACGTCCGCGTCCCGGCTATCGTTTGTGACAATGCGATTTCAGAAACTGCGTAGGCTCCAGCGGGGGGGCGGTAACTGGCTGATAAGGAGGGACCGCCTCAGCGAGTTATTTTTTGGGTGTTGTGGGGCAGACGCAACTGCTTGGTTGCGCATCTCCAATGCACACACTCGGATGACAGATTTTCAGCGTGGTGGTTTTTTTCTCTGTTCCCACAGCTGATACTGTTTCTTTCGTGGCTGTCATGTATGCCACCTTCTTTTATGTCTGTTGTTATGGCTCACAACCAGACCCAATCCTGGGCTCCTACAACCCGATCACTCCCTGGGCCTTGCCGATCTTCCACTGAACCTTGCCCGCCAAACGTTCGAACTTGCCCTTGACTCCCAGCATGGTCCTCGAACTGAGCTTAGCAGCGGTTTCCTTGAACGTACCCCTGACGACGCGAAGCATGCCTTTCGCCCGATACCTGGTGCTGAGTTTCATAATCAACCTCCTTCGTGGTGATCAGACTCAAACGTTTCTTCAGATTGTCCCATGTACTGCTCTTCTTACATGTGTTATTTTAACACACTCCGACTTTTGTCGACACACATCTTCAAAATAGCACTGCGCTCAGAATCGGGTGGCGGATGAGCTGCTTTTGGGGCATTATTTACTGCTTGTCCAACATGTGGACAGCAGCCGGCGTCCGAATGAAGACCACACGGAGAGCCCGCATGCGGCGATTCTTGCACAAGGAGTATATAACCATCGTGGGATGTTATCTTTCTTCGATTATCAATAGGAGTGCAGCATTTCTTGTCCTGGGCCTGTTTGTGCTCTTGACTGTTGTGCCCTCGGCTCGCGCCCTGGATAGTTTTGCTGTCTATCCGCCCCTGCCGTCCGGTTATACCTCGATCAAGGTTTTTGACAACCAGAAACGTTTTGTCGGCCGGCTGCTGCCGGAGAAACGCTACTGGGTTAGCATCGACCGTATTCCCGCTTTCCTGCAGAAGGCCGTGGTGGCTGTCGAAGATGCCCGTTTTTATGAACATGGCGGGATCGATGTGCGCGGGATTGCCCGCGCCCTGGTCAAGGACGTGGTCAAGCGCAGATTTGCCGAAGGGGGCTCGACCATTACCCAGCAGTTGATCAAGAACAGGTATTTGTCCGGCAAGAAGACCTTTGAACGGAAGTTCGAGGAGGCCCGTCTGGCCATGGAGTTTGAAGCCAAATACTCAAAGCCGCAGATCCTGGAAATGTATTTCAACGAGATCTATTACGGCAATGGGGCCTGGGGTATTGCCCAGGCGGCCCGGCTCTATTTCGACAAGAGCCCGGAAGAGTTGAGCGAGGCCGAGTGTGCTCTCCTGGCCGGGGTCCAGAAAAATCCTTCCCGCTATAATCCCCTGGGCAAAGCGTCCCAAGTTACCGGGCGGCGGGATGTGGTGCTCAAGCGCATGGTGGAGCTGAACATGATCTCTTCCCGGAAGAGAAATCAATTGCGTGCCCATCCACCGGGGGTCACCAAGACCGGGCAGGCTCCCCAGTATCTGGCCCTTGTCCGCAGCAAACTGATCGAACGCTACGGGGCCGAGATCATCGAACAGGGGGGGCTGGAAGTGACCGCGGCCCTGGACCTGAACCTGCAAAAGCAGGCCGAGCAGGCGTTGCGTGAGGGAGTAAAGCGGGTTTCGCCCACGTTGCAGGGGGCCTTGGTCAGTCTGAATCCCGCCACGGGTGATGTCCTGGCGGCCGTAGGTGGGGTGGATATCACCCAGGCCGGCTACAACCGTGCCTTTACAGCCAAACGTCAGCCCGGCTCGGCCATCAAACCGCTGATCTACGCCGCGGCCCTGGAAACGGGGATCACGGCCGGCAGCATCTGGGACGATACGCCCGTATCCTACAACCGGGGCAACAATGAGTCCTGGAGACCGCTGAACTATGGCCGCGAGCAGTATGGAGAGCTTTCCCTGCGCCAGGCCCTGGCCTTTTCCAACAATGTCATCACAATCAAACTGCTGGAGACCATCACGGTCCCCTATTTTGTCGATTTTGCCGGGCGGCTGGGATTGCCGTTACGGGCGCAGAACGGCCTCTCCCTGGCCCTGGGAACGGATGAGGTCACCCTGAATGACCTGGTGCTGGCCTATACGCCGCTGGCCAACGGTGGTATGCGCCCCGAGGCACGGATCATTGTTCGCATCTACGACAGTAAACGTCGCAGCTGGATCGAGAATCCCCCGCAGGTTGCCTCGGTTCTTTCCCCGGCTACCGCCTTTGTGACCACCCAGATGCTGAAGGATGTCCTGACCTATGGCACCGCCAAAGGGCTCAGAAAATTCAGCCAGGCGCATCCCTCCGCCGGCAAGACCGGCACCACCGATGACTATCGGGATGCCTGGTTCGTTGGTTATACCCCGCAGGTCATCACCGGCGTCTGGATGGGCTATGACAAACCCCGGCCGGGAGGGAAGGGCTTTACCGGCGGCGCAGTTGCCGCCCCGATCTGGGAACGCTTCATGCGCAAGGCCGTGGCCGCGAAAGCGGCTATTGATTTTCCCCGCCCCGATTCGGTCGTCACCGTAACCATCGACCCGACCACGGGTTGTCCGGCAACGGCGGAGACGCCCCGGAAACGGGATGAATTCTACATTGCCGGTAGCGAGCCGGGTGAAAATTGCAGCGCAGGTGATGAAAATGATGGAGGTGCCATAAATGAAGAGACTCCTCCCTGATACACGCCCGTTTGGGCAGCAGATGCTGAGGGGGATGGTGGGACTGCTTCTGATACTCACTCTCCTCGCTAGCGCAACGTCGGCCCCGGCCATCGAATCGGCAAGCTTGGGGACGAAATGTGCCGACAGTAGCGCAACGCTGCAGGATGGTGGCGGTGTCTGCGCGGAACCGGCCGACAATCTCTATGGAGAGGTTCCCGAGGGGGTGCTGCCACTGCTGATCATGCTGCGGCACAGGGCGTTGGACAGGCAAAGGCATCCACAGGCAACAACGGCCACTCCGCTTTCTCCCGCTGAGGCGCCTGCCAAGGTCATCGTCTATTTCTTCTGGGGCAACGGTTGTCCCCATTGCGAGGAGGAACGGCAGTTTCTGGCGGAGTTGCAACGCTCCCAGCCGGCGCTGGAGATCAGGGAGTATGAGGTTTGGAACAATAGGCAGAATGCCGGGTTGCTGGGGCTCATGCTGCGGGCGCGCGGTGTGCGCTCCTCGGGGGTCCCGGTTACCTTTGTGCACGATCAGCTCTTTTCGGGCTTTACGGCCCAGACCAGGGGCACGATAGAACAGGCGATCACGGAATGCACGCAGGTGGCTTGCGGCGATCCCGGCCAGGGCCTTGCAAGTGGCTCACACACCGAGCGCAGCGCCGACTCCCCGCCACCCGTATCAAACAAAACCTCAGATGGTGGGGCAGGGACAGGCGCCGCTTCATCCGTCACGATCCCCTTTCTGGGCCCCCTCGACACACAAAACTCATCCCTGCCCATGCTGACCCTGATCATCGCCGGGATGGACAGCTTCAACCCCTGTGCCTTCTTTGTACTGCTCTCCCTGCTCGGTCTGCTGGTTCACGCCCAATCGCGCAACAAGATGCTCCTGGTCGGTGGCATCTTCGTCTTTTTCTCCGGATTCATCTATTTTCTCTTCATGGCGGCCTGGCTGAATCTGTTTCTCGTCATGGGGCGTGTGGCACTGATCACCACGTTCGCGGGGTGTGTCTCGCTGGTCATCGCCGTAATCAATATCAAGGACTTTTTCCTGTTTAAACAGGGGGTCTCGCTGACTATTCCCGACAGCGCCAAAGCCAAACTCTTCGATCGCATGCGCAGGCTGCTGCATTCCACTTCGCTGCTCTCGATCCTGATCGGGACCACCGTGCTGGCGGTGGTGGCAAATTTCTATGAACTGCTCTGCACGGCCGGTTTTCCGATGGTCTTTACCCGCATACTGACCCTGAACAATCTTTCCACAACCGGCTATTACCTGTATCTTGTCCTGTATAATCTCGTCTACGTCGTCCCCCTGTCCGTCATTGTCCTCGGATTCACCTTCACACTGGGGAGACGTAAACTCACCGAATGGCAGGGGAGGGTGCTCAAGCTCGTATCGGGCAGCATGATGCTCGGACTCGGCGGCATCCTGCTCTTCAACCCCGCGCTCCTGAACAGCGTCAAGGTCTCCTTTCTGATCATGCTTTCGGCCGTAGCTGTCTCGCTGCTTGTGGTGGCGCTGATGAGCAGGGGGCGCCATGCGGGTTGAAATCCCCCGGATCACCCCCAGGGTCCACAAGATAACCTTACCTGACAGGGCCTGTTCATGTTTTTAAAAAGATTCAGCGGTATTCTGTTCTCGCTGTCACTGCTCGCCGTAGCCCACTGTTGCCCTGCCGGTGATCTGCCGCTCGCGGTCGGGCAGCCCGGAGGCGAAGCCGTTCGTGGGGTGCTGAAAAGGGAACTCTCCACACTCAACATAGCCATCGAGGCCACGACGGACGATCTGGCCAGGCTCATGAATCAGGGGGTGGCTAACGAGCTGTACAAGGGGTCGACCAAGACCAGGGGGCTTGCCGCGGACGTGGTTCGCAATGGTCCGATCGCCATCACTGCCGCCGACGACTGCCTGTATGTCACCTTGCCGGTAAGACTGACGTTGAACTATGGCATGTTCGCAACCCGGGCCATACCCCTGAAGCTGCAATTCAAGCTCAAGCCCACGGTCACCCCTGATTGGCGCATTCATACGGAGATTAGCTACCTGGGGCTGAGCGATCTGCTGGCTGAAAATATCGGCATTGGCCCGTTGTCGTTCAAACCACGCGGCATTGTGGAGGGGATTACCCAGCCGCTGCAGAAGCTGTTCTCCGAGCTGGTTACCCAAAAGATCAACAAGCAGATTCCGCTGAAGGCTCAGGTTGCCAAGGTCTGGGACATGGCCTGGAAACCGCTGCTGCTGGATAAGAGATATAGTGCCTGGCTGACGCTGAACCCCCGCGGGGTGCTGCTTTCCCCGCTTTACGCCCGGAACAACAGGGTCAGGCTGGCTGTCGGCATCGAAACCTTTGCCGAACTGCTGGTCGGGCCGGAACCGGCCGGCCACCCCCCTCAGCCCCTGCCTAACCTCAAACAGGTCAACAGCTTCGACAACACCTTTCGTGTCGCCCTGAATGCCGATCTCTTCTTCTCGGACCTGCGTGCCATCCTTACGACTCAGCTGCTCAACAAACAGTTCGATTCCGATGGGGAACACATCGTCATCAAGGATCTCGACCTGTATGCTGTCGGGGACAAACTGGCCGTAAAACTGCAGACCCAGGGGTCGCTGGAAGGGGTCTTTGTGGTGACCGCCAAACCCGTATTCAACGCGCAGACCAACGTCTTTTCCGTGGAAGATGTGGATTTTGACATGCAGACCAGCAGCCTGTTGCTGCAGTCGGCCGACTGGTTTCTTCATGGCACTATCCGGGGAATGATCCGGGACAAGCTCAACATGAACCTGACCGAACAGCTGGAGCAATCCCGCCGCATGGCCGAGAGAGCACTTTCAGGGGTACAGCTGAATGAACAGATGCTTTTGAAGGGGAGTATCAAGGAACTGAAGTTCAAGGAAATGGTCGTGCAACAGGACAAAATCTCCATTCAGCTGTATGGGGAAGGGGAAACAGCCGTTTATTTCCCGTAATCATCTCTTCACCCCGGACTGGCCTGGTCCGGGGCTTGCCCTGCTTTTGAAATCATGCTGAAGACAAAAAACATATCCCGAATAACTCGAAATTACCCGAACTATCGGGCTGATACAACGTACCAGCCATTCATCGCCGGTGAGGGAACTGCGAATCTATTGATAACCATTGTTGCTTTGTTCGTGCGTTTCGTGTCGTTCGTGGACCGTCGTTGTTCATGATGTTGTGTGCGGACGGGAATAAAGCGAGAGGGGTGTGGAAGCGCTCAGATATAAGAGTGCCCCTGCTGCAGCTTCGCAACAGGGGCACAGTTTGTTGTGGGCAATCATTCACCCACGGTTAGAGCTACTTCTTTGTTACTCGCCGCCCAGAGCTTTGGCGACAGCGTGAATCATCTCGTCGGTCATGCTGCTCAGGCTCTGCATGACCGGCAGGTAGACGATCGCGGTTTTGATGCGGTCGAACGTTGCACCCTGTTTCACCGATACACTATACGAACCGTGGCACACGGCGCACTTGTTTTCGTACAGCGCGACTCCGTCGGTAGGTGGTGGCGGAGGAGTTGTTTCCGGCTCGGGCAGAACATCCAGCTGCCATGGCCCGGTGACTGAATCGCCGTTGTGGACCAGGCCGGTGGTGCTGTGGCAGCTACAGTTGTATCCACCGGTGGTTTTATTTCTGTAGCGACCGTCGGCATAGTGGCTGCCGGGCATGAGGGCTTCGGGTGCACCGATGGACTTCATGACCCAGGGGTTCTTACGGTAGTAGGTGATTGGCTCTTGGCCAAGACGTACGGTGTCGGCGTGGCAGTTGAAGCATGCCTGATAACCAACGCCATCAGGAGACCGGGCGATGCTGTGGCCGGACTCCATGTACCAGGAACCTTCTGACGCGATGCTTGCATCTCCAACTGCGCCTTCCGTACCATATTCGCCGGCCTTGGTGACGTACAAGCCACCGTCAAGGTTGAGCGGCTGCGGATCGCGGTTGGGGTTGTTGATGCCTGTCGGGCCGCCCGGGCAGTGAACAACCGATCCTACCTGGCCTTTATTGTTGCGGGCGAGGAAGCGGACGGACTTGTTGACCGTGTTGGGGCTGGTCGGGAAGGTCAGGGCCAGGTTCAGGTTGGCTGCGTCGTTTTCCGCATATGCTTCTTTGAGCAGCGCGTTTTCTTCTGCGGAAAGAGCCGGCTCGCCTTCAGCTTCACGTACGTTGACGATCGGCATGAGGATGTCCAGGGCGAGGTCGTTGGTGCCGATCAGCGGCAGACCGGTCAACGTTTCCGCTTTCTCCAGGTGGCAGTTCCAGCAGTTCTGCTGCGCCTGGGTGTGGCATGCCTCGCACTTGACGTTCTTGTGGCTCATGGTCGGTGTCATGCCAGGAACCGGCATGGTGGCAAAACCTTTAACCGGTTTTGCAATGGTCTGGAACCTTGGTGTTACGATGTCGCCGTAAGAGAGGCCGGCGGAAGGACCGAGTTTCTTACCTTCGGTGGTGTGGCAGAGACCGCAGGTAGCCTTGACCGGGTTGGGGGTGATATCCCATTTCGGTGTGCTGCCGACCGGGTTGCCACCGGGATGGGATGGATTGTCGGCTGCCTCGGAAGTTCCGTTAAAGGCCTGAGACTTCTCGGAGGTTACACCATGCATTTCAGACCACTTGTGGCAGTCGGTACAGGTCATGCCTGCGTTGAGGTGACCCAGTGATGCTTTTTCGTAGTTCAGGTTCGGTACAATATTGATCCAGTTACCGACAAACTCGGCGCCGGTACGGAAGTGGCAACGCCAGCAGAAGTTGATCGACTGCATCTGCGACTGGGGTGCCATGACGTTGCCCTGTTCCGCGGTGGTCGGTTTTACGATTTTGTGAGTTTTGACGTCCATACCCGTCACATAGACGGAGTAGGGGAGGCCACGGGAGATACCGGCGATGTAACCTTTTCTCATTTCCATGAGGGCTACGCCACCTCTGCGGAGAGCTGTTCCTTCCATGGCTTTCAGGCGGACCGCCACGGTCTGGTGGGTGCGGTCGATGTCAATGATATCGACACCGAGAAGAGTCGGGTCGAGTTTCGGAAGGGCGAGCGTACCGAGGATGCCGATCGGGTTGTCGCCCGGGCCGGTCATGTGGCAGTCGGAGCAGCTCTGGTGACAGGTGGAGCAGCTCTTCCTGGCCTGGAAGTAGCCGGCGTGCATACGCTTGCCGTTACGGTCCAGGGGCAGTCTGTTCAGGTCGGTACCGGCCTGGACGGAGCCGAAGGGATCGTAGAAGAAGTTCGACTCGGTGTTGGTGGTTTCGCACTCAACATCGTTGAAGTTGAAGCCCCAGAGGTGGCCGCGGTGAGTACCCATGATGCCTTTGTTGAATGCAGCGGCGTTGGCTGCATGGCATTTGCCGCAGGTCTTGCTGGTATCATTGGTGCTGCCAAAGGCTTTTGCAACTTCAGGTCCGTCGTTCGGGTTGGAACGCGGCACCCAGTTGTCGGATGGGAAGGGGTCGAAGCTTGCGCCCGAAGAGTGGCAGGTTTTGCAACCTTCCCATTTGGGGTGCATTGCAGCTTTGGACATCATCGAGTCGGGCAGAGTCGTGTAGTTAGGAGCAACGTAGAAGTTATCAACGTACAGAGCGTCAGCAGCCAGACCCGGGTACTTGATGTTGTTGACCACGTCGGTCATGGCCAAGAGCAGGGCGGCCTTGCTCTGGTGGCAGCTTTCGCAGGTTCTGGTCGGATCGAGCGGCATGGGGAGCAGAGCCCTGATTTCGCCGCCGGTAGCCGAGTTCACCGAAGCGATGATCTTTCTCAAGAGATTCGGTGTTACCTCGTTGATCAGCTTGCCGGTAGGTCCGCCCACGAGACGGCCCAGTTCCGAAGTAGTCGGGATGACCAGACGGGTAACGGTTCTGCCGGTCTGTGTCAGAGCGGAGAGGACCGGTGTCAGCAGGGGGCTGGCCACGTTGAGCAGATTGCCGGCGATGCTGATGTAGGACTTGGTGACACCGCCCACGTCGACCGTGAACAGAACAGTCTGGACTTGGTTGTTGACCAGGTTGAGTACGGCACCGAGGAGACCATCGGTTAAGTCAGCCACGGGGCTGAGTACGGAGGTCAGCAGGGTGTCAAGGCCGACGCCTGTGCTCGTGCCCGTACCGAGCGAGCCGAGTAATCCCGTGCTCGAGCTACCGAGGAGCTGACTGAGCAGTCCCGGAGGGGTTTTGCCACCAGAGGCAGTAGTCGTACTCGTGCTGGTCGTTGTGCTGGTCGTTGTGCTGGCTGTGGTAGTTTTGGCTTTGCCGCCCAACAGCGTTGTAAGCAGGCCTGCATGAGATACCACAGGCAGCGCAAGTACTGCCATCACGATCAGCATTAACACGATGTTCGACTTTCTTTGACGCAAGTTCATTTGTTTAACCTCCTGAAGATCATTTGAATCTATTAACTCCAATTTACTATCAGCCGTAGCATCAATTCAGCTGATCTGCTTCATACTGCCCCTCCTTTCGGTTTGCTTTATATGCGTGCTTTCATGGTTAATTAGTAACTAAAAGATTAAAATTAATAATGACTAAAAAAATACCTGCCCATTAGACGATGTCAACGACTCTTAAAAGAATATAATATTAAAAACAATAGGATAATAAAGGTCTTATAAGGTTTCGGCGGGTGGCAAGGTCCTGTCGATTGTGGACGATGTTGATGGTGTAATTAGCAGGAAGAACGGGAGAAAACTGTGCGCAGGGTGGATGCGTGAAAGCTGATCTGCAGAAGGTGATAGTGGGGAACAGTCGGGCAATTGTTAAACGGTGATATGGCTACAAACGCAAAGTGCCCCTGTTGCAGTTTCGCAACAGGGGCACAGTTTGTTGTGGGCAATCATTCACCCACGGGTGAAACTACTTCTTGTTACTCGCCGCCGAGAGCTTTGGCGATAGCGTGAATCATCTCGTCGGTCAGGCTGCTCAGACCCTGCATAACCGGCAGGTAGGTGATTGCAGATTTGATCCGGGCAAACGTTGCACCAGCCTTGTACGAGGTTGCCAGCGGGTTGTGGCAAGCTGCGCATTTGGATTCGTACAGTGCGGGGCCGTCAGGAGTTGTGCCAGGATCCGGTGTTACAACTTCCGGCTCGGGCAGAACATCCAGCTGCCATGGGCCTGTGGTTGCGTCGCCGTTGTGTACCAGGCCTGTGGTGCTGTGGCAGCTACAGTTGTATTCACCGGTGGCTGCATTTTTGTAGCGACCGTCGGCATAG